>JAESGQ010000028.1_pt1 | contig 456261 bp, 438 predicted proteins | sample 9266251 | NCBI WGS metagenome assembly JAESGQ01 (sample SAMN17056778, study PRJNA650883) | algae metagenome | isolation source: Kaiparowitsia implicata GSE-PSE-MK54-09C and co-occurring heterotrophs from... | place: USA: Kaiparowits Plateau, Grand Staircase Escalante National Monument, UT ...
CGTCGTATGACCAAAAGGCCATCGCCAGAACACCGCCGCCTGCGTTTCTCTTTCCAAATCAACGATTTCAAAGACCAAACCGGATAAACCGGCGACACTGTTTTGCGCCGGTGTCCGGCGGAGGCGGCTTCCTAAGGAAGACCGAACCCCGTGTCAACCGGGCTTTTCAGCCACTCCGTAGGCCGGCGAAGCCAAGCTTCGGGACCACAGAAAACCGCCAGGAGAGAAGCGAGAGGCTTCCCTCTGTTATCGTTTCCGACGATTCGATTGGAGTGCGGAGACTATGCGGAACCGACCGTGAAAGCAAGGAGTTTTTCCGCTCCTGTCCCCCTCCGTTTCCGCGGCGACTTGCGTCCCCGTGGCCCCGGCGGCCAGCCCGTCTCCGAGCGAGGGGGCGATATACGGAGGGGGCTGTTTGTCCGCAAGCGGTATTTCACAGGCAGTGAAAATTTGCCCTTCCAGCCGGGCGGCTCTCAGCCGGCGATATAGGTCCTCAGGCTCTCGGCCTCGAGCGTGGCCTCGGCGATCTGGCATTTGACCACGTCGCCAATCGAGATGACCCCGGCCAGGCGGTTATCCTTCATGACCGGCAGATGGCGGATGCGGCGGTCGGTCATGCGGCCCATCAGGATCGCGACCGTCTCGCCGGGCTCGGCGAAGATGACGTCGCCCGTCATGTAGTGGGAAACCGGTCGTGTCAGGCTGGCCCCCCCGTCGGCGGCGATCGCCCGCACAACATCCCGCTCGGAGATCACCCCGACGACCCGGTTGGCTTCACAGACGACCAGGGCCCCGACCCGCCACGCTTCGAGCTGTTTGCAAGCGTCCGCCACGGTCACTGTTGGCAGGACGCTGAAAACCTCTCCACCCTTTTCCCTGAGTATGTCTGCGACAAGCATGGCGCGGCTCCTTCCCTGTGGTTTCTGGGAACGGCCGCCGGCCGACCGGCCTTGGGCCGCTTCAGACCGGAGGATCGCCCAGACCGCTCCGCGAAGCAAATCGCTCGGCCGGGCGGACAAACAGGCGGGCCATCGGACCCACAGCGAGGATGCCGAACAGGAAGCCGAAGGCATGAGCCTCCCAGGCGATTGTCGCACCTGCAACCCCCGGCGCGAAACCGATCAGGCCGACAGCGGCATTGACCCCCATCCATGCCACCGCCGCGCCGATCACTGAACGGTCTGTCAGAGGCAGCACCGTGCCGCGACCTCCCAGCAGCCGCGTGGCCGCACCGATCAGACCGAAAACCGCACCCGATGCGCCCACCAGCAAATCGCCGCTGCCGTAATGCACAAGGCCATAGCCCAGGGTCGCAACCACGCCCGAGGCAACATACAGTGTGAGAAACGCCCCCACGCCGACCCCGCCCCGAAACAGCCGGGCTACCGGCGCGCCAAAGGTCAGGGCGGCGACCGCGTTCATCAACACGTGGACCCAGCCGCCGTGCACCAGAACGGATGTGAGCAGGCCGGCATACCGCCCCTCCTGCAAATCCGCCGGCGCGAAGGCCAGCCCCAGCCAATAGTCGTGCGCCCGCTCCTGAAAAAAATAGAGGGCCGGCATCGAGACAGCGAGGAGCACTGCCAGGGCCGGCGCGTGGAAGACAGGTTCTCGCGCAGGCGAGCCGTCGAATCGGCGGGGGGGCAGCTCCATCCTTCCCAAATGCGTAAGCCTGGCCGCGATCTCAAGCGCTCGTTAACGACGGTCCTGACCGGGCGTTATGATTGCTCAGTTTTTCGTCCGATCATGGCGATGATGTCGCGGGTCAGGTCGCCGGATCCCGGAACGACGCCGGGGCACCGGGTCAACCGGGTGGAGTCTGTCCGGACAGTGCCCCCGTCCATCGCCGGGCGCGCTACACCGCAAGGCGCGTGTCGGCCGCGGGCTGGGTCAGGCCCGTCGGCCCTGGTCAGAACTCTTCCCAGGTTTCCGTCGCCACGGCTGCGGCCGCAGCACCCCCCGATCGGGCGAAGCGGGCCACCTTTGCCTGGATCTGCCCGACCGGGTTGGCAGGCTTCTCCGCGGGAGTCGGCCCGGCAGGGCCCGGGCCCCGGCGACCTCGGACCGGGACGCGAGAGGCTTGCTCTCCGGTCTCGAACCGTCTGACGAGGCGCGCCAGCTCGTCGGTCTCCGTCTCAAGGCTGGTGGCCGCAGCAGTGACCTGCTCCACCATGGCCGCATTCTGTTGTGTTACCTGGTCCATCTGGTTGACCGCGATGTTGACCTCGGCGAGCCCCGTGGCCTGCTCTTGGGACGACTGGGCGATTTCGGAAATCAGGACGTCGATCTGGGCAACCTTGTCGACAATGTCGGTCAGGGCCAGTTCAGTCTGGCCAACCAGCTTGACCCCGCGATCAACGTGGGACGACGAACTGGCGATCAGGCCCTTGATCTCCTTGGCGGCCTCGGCCGAGCGCTGGGCGAGTGCCCGCACCTCCTGGGCGACAACAGCGAAGCCGCGACCGGCGTCACCTGCCCGCGCCGCTTCAACACCCGCGTTCAGTGCCAGCAGATTGGTCTGGAAGGCGATCTCATCGATCACACCGATGATGTTGGTGATCTGCCCGGAGCTCTGCTCGATCTCGGTCATCGCCGAGACGGCCTCGCGCATGACCTCGCCGGAGCGGGCGGCGGCCCCGCGCGCGCCCGAAGCCGACGAGGACACCTCTCGGGCCCCTTCAGCACTCTGTTTGACAGTGGCTGTGATCTCGTCGAGCGCAGCGGCTGTTTCCTCGAGGCTAGCCGCCTGCTGCTCGGTGCGGCGTGACAGGTCGTCGAACGCCGCGGCGATCTCGTCGGCCCCGGTGCGGATTCCTCCGGTCGAGGCTGAAATCGACGTCATGGCGTCCCGCAGGCTGTCCACTGCCGACTGGAAATCGGTCTGGATCTGCGCGTAGTGCCCCTCGAAGCGAGCGTCGATCCGGGTGGTCAGGTCGCCGGCCGCGAGCCCTTTCAGCGCGCGCGCCAGGGCATCGACCACATCCTGCTGTTCCTGTCCGGCGGCCTGGAATGCCGCTTCGGCCTGCCGGAGCCTTGCATCGAGCTGGTCCTTGAACTCGGCCGCTTCAGCCTGCAATCGGAGGCGCTCGACTCCGCCGTCCTTGAATACCTCGACTGCCCGCGCGATTTCGCCCACCTCATCCTTCAGATCCGCCCCTGGAACCACGACGCTGAAGTCCTCGGCGGCAAGGCGATCCAGGACCCGGGTCAGCTCACGCAGCGGTTTGATGGAACCAAGCGCCCACAGCGCGCCCGCGCCACCGACCGCGAGGGCACCGAGGCAAAGAATGAGTGTCATCACGGAGAAGCCGGCGGCGATCGACCGCGTTTCGGCGGCAATGGCCTGATTTTTCGCCTCCTGGAGGTCGATGAACTCATTGATCTGGGCGAGCCACTGAACGAACAGCGGCCGGGCCTGCTCCATCAGCACCAGTTTCGCCCCCGCCTCATCGCCCGCCCGGCGCAGGTCGACCACTTGGCTGATCAGGGGCAGGGTTTCGGTCTCTGTGGCCTTGATCCGCTCGAGGATCTCACGTTCCTCCGCCGTCGCGTCGGCGCGCGCCAGCATTTCATCCAGCGGCGCCGCCGATGCGGCATAGGCTTCCGACAGGGTTGCGATCGTCGAGACCGCCTCGCTGAACTCTCCGGGCGCGGTGACGAGGCTTACATCACGCAAGGCGATGGCCCGATCGTGCACACTGCCCCGAAAGTTGATGGCATAGCGTTGCTTGACGCTATTGACGTCGTTCATCTGCGCCAGATTGTCGTTGACCAAGGCCACACGCTGAACGCTAATCGCTGAGAGAGCGACTATTATAAGCAGAATAACCGAGAAGCTGATTATCAGGCGCGTGCGGATTTTCAGGTTCGCAAACTTCATTGGAGCGGCTCCACCAGGCTTTTTTCAATGTTCACGAACACGGCGCAAGACCCGGTTCTGACCCGCGACCTTGGGTGAACATGGTTATTCGCCGGTTAACGCCCCGGAAGCCTTTGAGGGCGGAGACAACCCAAGGGGCGCGCGCCGACCGGTTCTGCCCCCGGGAGCCGTCGAGGTCCAAGGCCGGACGTTGGGCCGATCGAAGATCGCATAGCCCCAGACGATCAGCGGATTTCCGCATTAAGCATAGCAATAAGCGCTTCTTAATATCCCTGACCCATTTTGGCACGTGGTCCGCGCCCGGCGGCCGACAGTACTGTTTGCGTGGGAACGGCCCAGATGCCCCTGAAGAGGACGCCCAGAGCCCTGCTCGTAACCGCGCTTGCGGGTGCAAGCCTGCCCGGGCTCGCCCTTGCCCAGACGACTGGTTCGAGCGGAATGGCCCAGTTCCAGAATGGCTACGGCGACGCCCGTCGCTCCGTGTCGACCGCCCAGACCGGATCTACCCGCGACCAGAACGGAAACCGGCTGATCGTTGATGGCCTGATCCAGGCCGGTGCCTCCACCTATTCCCGTCAGTCGGGTGGCGTCTCGCAGACCTGGTCCGGGGCCGGCAGATCGCAGGGCTCCGCCCGCGCAGGCTCAACCGCCATCGGCAACAATCTGAATGTGGTTGTCCAGGGCAGCCACAACACCGTGATCGTCAACTCCAGTCAGACCAATACGGGCAATATCAGCGCCCGCACGGATCTGAACGGCACCCTGACAGGCTTCGAATGACCCGCCCGCTCCCCTCGCGACTCCGGGCGGGCCTCGTCGCCGCCGCGGCTGGTGCCCTGCTGTCCGCCTGCGTCAGTCCGGTGGCTGGTCCCGGAGGACTCTACGCGCGCCCCATCGGCAACGCGCCGGTCACCTCCAATCCGACGCCCTATTCAACGGCGCTGTACTGCCTTGCCGACTACGCCCGGCAATACAGCCTGCCGTCCCCCCGCATGGCGGTGGGGCGGATCAGCGACTACACCGGCTCCATCTCCGCTGACGGCGGACGCCAGATCACCCAGGGCGCGTCCCTGATGGCGGTCAGCGCGCTCGGCAAGGCCGGTGCCCGGGTGGTCGAGCGCTACGACACGTCGATCTCCGAACTGGAACTGCGCTACGCCAACAACCGCCTGATCGGCGACGAGGGCACCGACGCCCCGGCCGACGCCAACTATCGCCGCATCCTCGCGGGCCAGGTGCCCGGCTCGGACTTCTATCTGGTCGGCGGCATCACCGAGGTGAATTTCAACATTCGTTCGGCAGGCTTCGACGCCGGTGTGGGCGAGACGGGTACGGACCAGCCCGGCTCCGGGCTCGTCCAGGGCAAGATCTATGTGATGAACGTGGCTCTCGATCTGCGTCTGGTCCAGACCACAACGATGGAGGTGGTCGACGTCATCTCCTACCAGAAGCAGATCGTCGGCCGTGAGATCTCGGCAGGGGTCTTCGACTTCCTCAACGGCAACGTCTTCGACATCTCGGCCGGCACGGGCGGGATGGAGCCGGTGCAGTTGGCGGTCCGCGCCCTGATCGAACGGGCAACGCTGGAAATGATGGCCAACCTATATGGCGCGCCGGGTCCGGAAGTCTGCCTGAACGCCGCCAATGATCCGCTGAACACAGTGGGGCCGACCGGGGGCTTCTATCCCGCCTACGACAACTCGGGAACGAACAATGGCCAGACACGCGCCGATCCGTCTCGCTGGCACGATGGCCGCGATAGCGCTGTGCGCCGGAGCCGCTACTGAGACTGCCGCCCAGGACGGTTCGCGCGTCCTGAACCAGCAGCTGCAGCTCGGCGACGTCATCTCCGGCGTCACGCTCAATGTCGAGGACGCCAACGGCGAGGTGGCCGTCGACAACGCCTCCCGCGGCAACACCGTGTCGGGCGCGGTCGAGACCGGCTCGCTCGCGCTGAGCTCTTCGCAGGACCTGCAGGGAAACGCCGCGGCGACCACTGTGGTCAACCTGACAGGGGACACCAGAGGACCGCTCAATCTCTCGACCGCAGTGCGTGGCAATGATCTCGCTGCGGGGGCCTATGACGCGGACCTGGAGATTGAGTCCGATCAGATCGTGGGCCCGGTCGAGATCAAGGCCGCAGCAACGATCGGCGGCCCCGGCCCGCGCCTGATCGGCGGTGCCTCGGTCAGCACCACAGCCGTCGCGAACACCACCGCCCTCGGGGGGACCGGATCGTCTGTGACGGGGATCGTGATCCAGGACTCCGACGCCGGCGTGCGCGCTGACACCTTGGCCGAGACGCAGTACATTCCGGCAAACGCCGAGTTCATCAGCCAGGCGACCGGCAATCTAGCCACAGCCAATTCGACCGCCGCGTCGAACCAGAACCTGATCATCCGCCAGCGTCAGTCCGGAGACGCCATCACCGCCGCGAGCAGCGCCAACGCCGGCAATGCATGGGACCTCGCCGGGCGCGCACGCGCTACGGCCAATCAGACGGCGCTCTATAACCAGGGTGGATCAGTGGTCGTAACCACGGACCAGTCAAACCTGTCCCGCGTCGAGGCGACGGGTATTGTCACGAGCTTTGATTTCGGTGTTTCCACTGCGAGAGCGGCCGGGACCGGCAATGAGGTCACGGTCGGCAACAACGATATCTCTCTTGAGATCGACAACGCTCAGGTGAACTCCGGCGGGGTTGAGGCTTCCGCCAGCTTTGCAGGGACCACCGGCTACGACAGCTATGTCGCGGCGGAGGCGGTCGGCAATACGGTCACCGGATACGCCTGTTCCCAGTGTGAGGGCCAGATCATCGCGGCGAACAACCAGACCAACTCCGCCGGCGTCTCGGCAAACGCTGCGACGACGGTCCTTGGCAGTGGCCGCACAGTCGCCACCAGCGCCAGCGCCACGGGCAACAGTGCGACCTTCTACGTCTCGGGACCACGGCGCTAACGTAAAGTTCATTTTACACCCTCCCTCGCTCTGGCAACCATCGTCGCTGACCGGCGTGGGGCCGCTGGGTTTCATGACACCATGACTGCCGCGCTCGCCCCGGCGCGGCATTGTTACGCCGGAGCGCCAATGTCCAGTAGTCGTCGCCTTCTCCTTGCCGCCGCGTCCGGCCTCGCCCTGCTCACGGGCCAGATCGCCGGCGGTGCCCTCGCCGCCACACCCGCAGCCGCGATCCAGACGGCGGCGGAAGCGCCGTCGGATCCATGGCCCCAAGCGGCCAGCGATATCCCGGCCGACCCGGCTGTGCGCTTCGGCACCCTGCCCAACGGCATGCGCTATGCCCTGCTGAAAAATGCCACCCCGCCCGGACAGGCCTCGCTTCGTCTGCGGATCGACGCAGGGTCATTGATGGAAGACGACGACGAGCAGGGCCTCGCGCATTTCATGGAACATATGGCGTTCAACGGGACGACCAACATCCCGGAGAACGAACTCCTGCGGATCCTTGAGCGGCTGGGCCTCGCCTTCGGCGCGGACACCAACGCCTTCACCACGCTGGATCAAACGGCCTATATCCTGGAGCTGCCCCGCACGGATGACGAGACCGTGGACGCTGCCCTGCGCATCATGCGCGAACAGGTGTCCGAAGCCCTCATGGCACCTGACGCGATCGATGCCGAGCGGGGGGTCATCGAGGGCGAGGAACGAACCAGCAATTCGCCGGCCCGCCGGGCGTTCGCAGCCCAACTCGCTCTGCTCGCTCCCGGCCAGCGCGCCTCGCAACGCCTCCCGATCGGGGACATGGAGGTCATCCGCACAGCCCCGCGCGATCGCTTCGTCAGCTTCTATGAGGCCTACTACCGTCCATCCCGGGCGACCATGATTGCCGTGGGTGACTTCGACGTCGACGTCATGGAAGCAAAAATCCGCGGCGCGTTCGAAACCTGGCAGCCCCGGGCCGCCGATGGTCCCGAACCTGATCTGGGTCAGGTCGCAACGCGCGGGGCCGAAACCCGGGTCCTCGTGGAGCCGGGCGTGCAGTCCACAGTGGAACTGAACTGGATCCAGACTCCTGACACCGATCCCGATACCGTCGCGGAACGCCGGTCGCGACTGGTCCGCAATCTGGGTCTGGCCGTGCTGAACAGGCGTCTTGGTGAGCTGGCGCGGGCCGACAACCCGCCCTTCCTCGCCGCCGCAGCCCGAAGCGAGGCCTTTTTCGACAGTCTGGACCGGGGCCTTGTGGCCGCCGCCTTCAATCCCGGTGGCCTTCAGAGGGCGCTCGAGACCATCGAGCAGGAGAAGCGGCGTCTCGTTCAGTACGGGGTCACAGAGGCCGAACTGGCGCGCGAAATTACCGACACGCGCACCCGGCTCGAAAACGCCGTTGCCGCAACCGCGACGCGGACGACGCCCAGCCTCGCCAATGGCCTGCTGACCGCCACCAATGACGACCGTGTCTTCACGGATCCACGGACCAATCTCGAATTGTTCCGCGCAACGACCGAGGGTCTCGACCCTGCCGCTGTCAATGCCGCCGTCGCTGCTGTGTTCGAGGGCCAGGGGCCACTCGCCCTCGTGGTGACACCCGAGCCCATCGAAGGCGGAGAGGCGGCGGTGACGGCCATGCTGGAGGCGTCGGGTACGGTCGCGGTGACCGCCCCCCAGGCCCAGGCCGCACTGGAATGGCCCTACGCCAGTTTCGGACCTGCAGCCACGCCGACAGACCGCCGCGAGATCGCCGAGATCGGGGCCACTGTGGTGGATTTTGCCAACGGGACACGCCTGACAGTCAAACCGACCCAGTTTCGCGACGAGCAGATCCTGGTCAGTGTCCGTACGGGTCTGGGTGAACTGGACCTTCCGACGGACGTCCCCGATCCCCGCGCCCTTTCCAGCTTTGTCTTCACCGCAGGTGGAGTCGGCAAGCTCACGGCTGATGAGCTGAACCGGGTCCTCAGCGGTCGAATCTTCAGTGCCAACCTGGCCGTTGAGGAGGATGCCTATGTGCTCAGCGGAGCGACGCGACCACAGGATCTCGAGCTGGAGATGCAGGTCATGGCGGCCTACCTGACCGATCCCGGCCTCCGGCCTGCCCCGTTCGAGCAGATCAAGGCAGCCTTCCCGCAAATCCTCGCGCAGAACATGGCGACACCTGCCGGAGCCTTCGCGCTGCAGTCTGCCAGTCTGCTGGCCTCCGGCGATGCACGCCAGGCCTTGCCGACCGTCGAGCAAATCGCGTCCTGGACCAACGACCAGTTCAAGGCAGACCTGACTGAGGGCCTGTCCGAAGGCCCTGCCTCCGTCGTCATCGTCGGTGACGTCACGGTCGACGATGCCATTGCTGCCGTAGGTTCTACCCTCGGGGCCCTCCCCGACCGTGGATCGCGGCCGGTCCCGGCGGAGGGCGCGGATGTGCGGCGCTTCCCTTCCGGCACCACCGACCCGGTACGCTTGACCCATATGGGACCGCCGGAGCAGGCCCTGGGCTATGTGGCATGGCCGACCACCGACGCCGTGGACGACAGAACCGAGGCCAGGCTGGTGAGCATCCTGGCCGCGGTGCTGGAACTGCGTGTCACGGAAGAAATCCGCGAGAATCAGGCGCTCGCCTATTCGCCCAACGTCGGGGCTGCGGCGTCAGACGTCTTCCGCGGCTATGGCTCGGTTTCCGTGACCGCCCAGACGACACCGGAAAACCAGACGGCGTTTTTTGAGACCGTAGACACGATTGCTGCCTCGTTGAGAGAGTCACCGATCACGGAGGACGAACTGACCCGCGCCCGGACCCCGGTCATCGAGACGGTCCGTCGCAACCAGGCCGGCAATGAGTACTGGCTCGGCCAACTGTCCGACGTGGCGACCAACCCCGACGATGTCGTCCAGATCACGACTCACATCCCGGATCTGCAGGCCATCACGCCCGCGGATATCCAGCGTGCAGCGCGTCAGTACCTGACACCGGGTACCGCGTGGCGCGCCTCGGTTCTTTCCGCGACCGCAGCAGCCCAGTGAGAAAAAAGGCCCCGGAGCGAACGCTCCGGGGCCAGTCTTGCTCAGGATCGCCGGCGATGACCGACGCTTCGATCATGCAGTGGCGATGATGCCCCCGGGCTGAACAGCGCGTTGTCCTGCGTTCAGAACACCCGGCCGCCGACACCACCGTCCAGCATGATGGTCGCTCCGACGATGGAGGCCCCGGCTTCCTGGATCACTTCCTCACGATACTCGGTGTAGGTCTCCTCCCGGATCCAGACGAGCACCTTGATGCCGGCACCATAACGGCGCAGCAGGGACCGCTCATTGCAGTCGCGCTCGGCCTTCTGGGTGCGACAGGTCATGGCTCCGTCGCGGCCGCGCCACAGCGCCTCGCCCTTCCGGCAATAGAAGGACTCGCCGTGGTCAAACCGCACCTGTCCCGACCATTCAGCCCAGGTGACCTGGAGTCGGGTCCCGGCGAGACAGCGATAGAGCTCGCCTTCATAACTCTCGTGGATCTCCCGGTCAGGCGTCACCTGCGCCGCGGGATGGGGAACGCTGCGGTCGTCGATGCAAAAAGCCTGGATGACAATCCGCTTCTCCCAGCGGCGCCGGGCTTCATAGGGGACCTGGATGACGCGGGCCACCGCGGCCGCCTCGACGTTCAGACCCTGGATGATGGTCGGATAAGGCTGGTCGACGCTGAAATAGGCACCGCCCCCCCCGCTGCCGCGCACGTTGCCATAGCCGCCGACGCGGGCGTTGATCCCTGCCCGGGCCGCGGCGCTGGCGTTGGCATTGGCGTTCGCATTGACGTTGACGTTCACATTGATGTCACCGCCGCCCGGCGGATAGGTCGGCGGATAGTCCGGGGGTCCAGGATGTTCGCAGCAGTCCGGGGGCGGAGGCGGTGGGGGCGGTGGCGGTGGCGGTGGCGGCTCACAGCACGGCGGCGGAGGCGGCTCGCAGCCGTAACCACACGATTGCGCCTCCGCGGCAGAGGCGAGGCCGAGGAGCGCGAAGGCACCCACCGCGGCCAGGGCCAGCGTCTTGATCCACACCTGCATACGCCAGGCTCCCGAAAACGTCACAACGACGGCCCGAGCAGGCCGACTTCAACCTGACATCTGGAGGCAAAAGCCTTTCGTTTCCGTTGCCAAGGCCCCGGCGGATCGATGGTCCGACCCTTGCGCCAACGTCAGCGAAGGCGAGGCGAATGTTTCATCCCGGGACGCAGAGGCTGATCGATCACTGGGCCGCCCTGCCCGAAACGGGGCGCATTCCTGCGTACAGCCGGCTTCAGCCGCTGACCCTCGGACGGCTGGTGCCCCAGCTGTTCAGCGCCGACCGTACGCCCGTTGGGACCGTGTTCCGGCTGGCTGGGGCGTGGGTCGAGACGTTTCATGGCAGGCCCATGGGCGGTGCCGACTGGATAACGCTCTGGGCTCCGGACAGCCGGCCGCAGGTGGCGGCGGCCGTGATCCAGACCTTTCGCGAGGCAAGGCCGGTCGTGATCGTGGCCGAGGCCGAATCGCTGCGCGGGGCGCTGGAGATCGTGATCGCCCCTCTGAGGCAGACGGACGGAACGGCTGACCGGCTGGTCGGGCTTTACCAACCCGTGACGGGGCAGGAACGCCGGACCGAGCCAGTCGGGCCGTTGACGGCGCGACTGTCAATCGGCGTCGGCCCGTCGGGACGGGCTCCGCTGACCCTCGCGGCCCTGGATGGACGGCGGATCGCCTGACCCCCGCCTACAGGGCTACCGGGGCGAGGCTCCCGGCATAGCGTTTCCAGTTCTGGACATAATGTTCCGCCGAAGCGGTCAGGGCGGCGATCTGGCCGTCGTCGAGAGTACGCACGACCTTGCCCGGCTGGCCCATGACCAGCGACCCGTCCGGAATGACCTTACCCTCCGTGATCAGGGCATTGGCCCCGATCAGGCAGTTCTTTCCGATCACCGCCCGGCCCAGAATGACCGCGCCGATGCCGATCAGGCTGTTGTCCCCGATCGTGCAGCTATGGAGCATGGCCATGTGGCCGACGGTGACGTTGCGGCCGATCGTCAGCGGTTCCCCGGGATCGGAATGCAGGACGCTGCCGTCCTGAATGTTGGAGTTCTCGCCGATAGTGATCGGGTCGTTGTCGCCCCGGATCGTGACGCCAAACCAGACGCTGGCACCGCGCGCCAGACTCACGTCACCTATGACCACTGCGTTCTCCGCAATCCAGTATTCGCCGTGCGGCGGAAGCAGCGGTTTCTTGTCCGCCAGCGAATAAACCGTCATGGAAACATCACCTTATTCTGTAGCCGATAAGGGGTTTAACCCTTCATCAACCACGTTAGCATCATTGTGTTGATGCGATTCGAGGTCGCCATTTCGGCCCCGAGTCCGAAGCCGGATCAATCCCGGTCCGGTCCAAGCCTGGAGAACGTGAGTGACGCGTTCGGGTCCGCGGCGGGTTTTCCCGCTGGATGTGGGATACATCTCCGACCCCGGACGCAGCGTCTGCGCCTCCCCTCCTCTCCCGCCCTCGTATGAGGCGATGCTTTTCCGGCATCGCCTTTTTTCATGCCCCGCGACGACCGGCCCCGCCGGGCGTCGTCTCTCCCACCTGTGAGGCACTGATGACCAAGCGTGCAGCCCTGAAGCGTCAATCCGGCCGTGACGGCGCCTTCGACACCCGCGGCTATGGCGAGGATTCGAAAGTGCGTCGCCTGCCAAGCCACAGCGGCAACGGCGGCTGGTCGCCGCATCCCTCCAATGATGACCGGGAGCAGGGCTATCTCAAAACACTGAAACCGAAGTCCGAGGGCCAGGCCGCCCTGCTGAACGCCATCGACACTTCCAACCTCACCGTGGCTCTCGGCCCGGCCGGCACCGGCAAGACCTATCTGGCGGTGGCCAAGGCGGTCGAGGCCCTGGAGGCCGGCAAGGTGGGCCGCATCGTGCTCAGCCGCCCGGCGGTCGAGGCCGGCGAGTCGATTGGTTTCCTGCCCGGGGCCATGGAGGACAAGTTGGCCCCCTATCTGCGCCCGCTGTACGACGCCCTGTCGGACCGGCTGTCGATGAAGCGGGTCGGGGCCCTTATGGCGGAGGGTCTGATCGAGATCGCACCCGTCGGCTATATGCGCGGCCGAACGCTGAACAACGCCTTCATCGTCATCGACGAGGCCCAGAACTGCACCTACGTCCAGCTTAAGATGCTGCTGACCCGGCTGGGCTGGCATTCGACCATGGTGGTGACGGGCGACCCCGGTCAGACCGATCTGCTACCGTCCCTGTCCGGGCTGGCGGACATCGCCCAGCGGCTGGAGGCTGTCCCCGAGATCTCGGTGGTCCGGCTGGCCGAGGGCGACATCGTTCGCCACCCGCTGGTGGCCTCAATGATCGGGGTGCTCTGAAGCGCTCCTTCCGGACACCAAACCGGTTGGCAGTTCCCGCCGCCATCCGGTCCATCCTCCTGTCGCGCCACAAGCTTTGGAGCGATAGGAGGAGTGTATGACCCTGACCCCGTCGATCGCCGTCGTCGGCCCCGGAGCTATCGGGGGCACGGTAGCGGCGTGGCTGTCCAGGTCGGTGGGCGAGGAGCGGCTGACCCTGTGCGCCCGGACGCCGCTTGAGGTCCTCCGGGTCCAGACTCCGAAGGGCCTGATCGAAGCTCGCCCCGCCGTGATCACCGACCGGGGGCAGACGCGGCCAGTCGACTGGGTCCTGGTCGCCACCAAGACCTACGACGCGCGCGCCACGGCCCTCTGGCTGGCGAACCTGGTCGGACCGGCGACGCGGGTAGCGGTGCTGCAGAACGGTGTTGAGCACGTGGCCCGCTTCAGCCCATGGGTCCCGGCCGGTCGGATCGTGCCGGTTGTGGTGGAGATTCCCGCCGAGCGCTCGGCACCCGGTCGGATCACGCAACGCCGGGACGGCTGGCTCAAGGCCCCCGCGGGTGCCAATGGCGAGGCCTTCGTCTCGTTGTTCGCGAACACCGATCTGGCGGCGTCGACCGAGCCGGACTGGATCAGCATCGCCTGGCGCAAGCTGGCGATGAACTGCGCCGGGGCTGTCAGCGCCCTGACCGACAAGCCCGCAGGGATTGTTTCACGCCCGCACGTGGCCGACCTTATGCGCGGGCTGGTGAGCGAATGTCTGGCGGTAGGGCGGGCCGAGGGAGCCACGCTTCCGGACGATCTTGCCGAACAGATCGTCGAACAGACCCGTGCCGGGCCGGTGGACTCCGTCAACTCCCTGCTGGCCGACCGGCGGGCCGGACGGCCGATGGAATGGGACGCCCGCAACGGGGTGATCGCCCGCCGGGGACAGGCCCACGGCATTGACGCGCCGCTCAACGCCATGGCCGCGACACTCCTCTCGGCGATGGAATAAGGCAGTAACGCGGCGAGCGTAACGCCGTCTGTGCTTTCTGTCCCACAGTTCCGTTGATGTAACACTCAGGCCTTGGAACGGCCTTTGAGGCTACATACTTGAGCACTTGCTGGATGGGGCCGGGACAACAGTCCCGCATCCTAGGAAGTAAAGAAACAATGCGTAATATTCTCCTCGCGACTGCCGCCATGTCACTGTTCGCCTTGCCGGCAGCAGCCCAAACCGCCTCTTCACCTCAGTGGTACGGTACGGCCGGCTATACCCACCTGGACGCACAAGGTGCCGATCTCGGCGCGCTCACGGGCCGCGTGGGCGCGCGCCTCGCCCCCAATTTCGCGGTTGAGGGTGAAGCCTCGCTCGGCATCGTCGACGACGAGCTCACGGTCGCCGGCGTGACCGGCTCGGTCGAGCAGGACTATGATGCCGCCGTCTATGCCGTCGGCGTGCTGCCCGTCAGCCCCAATCTCGAACTGTTCGGACGGGTCGGCTACGGCACCACCTCGATCAAGGCCGAGGTTGCCGGCTTCAGCGCCGAGGAAGATGGCGAGAGCGTCAACTACGGTGCCGGGGCGACCTATTTCCTCGACGCGCAGAACGGCCTGCGCGCTGACTGGACACGCCGGGATTTCACCGACGACAACCGGGGCGAGATCGACGCCTACGGCGTGAGCTTCGTGCGCCGCTTCTAGACCACGACCGTCCCTCCCCGTTCGCCGGCAGGCGGACGGGGAGACGATCGTTGGACAACCGGCCGGCCGGCGTCAGCCTGGTTCAGCGATGAGCGCCCAACGCAGAGATCCTTCACCGAATGGCCGTGTGAACCACTGCGAATAGCGCTCGAACGCCTCCACCACAGCCTGTCGCAGATCCTGGGTCACGGGCTCGCCGCGCTGCCGTCTCAACGCAGCCACGCAATCGATGACGACATTCTGGTGAGCCGAACCACCCAGAGATTTGAGCACCGCCGCGACGTCGCGCGCGAGGGCTTCGAGAAAGCTGGGCTGTCTGGTGGGGGCGTGGCTCATCCGGGAGGCTCCGTTCCACTCGGCGTCTGCGTGGCCGAGAAGTCACAGACTCCCCCGAAAAGCGCAAGCTATGCCGGTGTTCGACGGGTCATCTATTCGTGAACAGCCGCTTGTCAGCGCCTGCGGACGAACACGGTTCCTGCGGAGTAACCCGCGCCGAAGCTGCAGATCAGCCCCGTTTCTCCTGCTGCGAACCCGTCGCTGTGGAGGTGGAAAGCGATGATCGACCCGGCCGATGAGGTGTTGGCGTAGTCATCAAGGATGATGACGTTCTCGCCATCCGCCGGATCCCGCCCCAGCACCTTGCGTCCAATCATGGCGTTCATGTTGATATTGGCCTGATGCAGCCAGAGGCGTTTCAGGGCCGTCGGATCCAGGCCCAGCGCGCCTGCATGGTCTATGATCATGTCCGAGACCATCGGCACAACGTCCTTGAAGACCTTGCGGCCCTGCTGGACGAACAGCTTGTCTGTCAGCCCCCCGGCCGGCGCGGCAGAAAGCGCTGCGCTTTCAGGGCCGCGCTCGGCCCGGTTCAGGAAGCCGAAATTGTTGCGGATGTTGTTGGAGAAAACCGTCTTCAACCGTGTGCCGAGGATGTCCCACCCCCCCGAGCCGGCCGTCTCGGACGACTCAACGATCACGGCGGTGGCCACATCGCCGAAGATGAAATGGCTGTCGCGGTCGGTGAAGTTCAGATGGGCGGAGCACACTTCTGGGTTAACCATCAGCACGGCCCCGACCGACCCCGAGGCGATGAAATCGGCCGCCGTCTTCAAGCCGAAGGTCGCGGAGGAACAGGCCACGTTCATGTCGAAGGCAAAGCCCTCGATGCCCAAGGCCTGCTGAACCTCGACCGCCAGCGCCGGATAGGGGCGCGGCATGTTGGAGGCGGCGCAAAGCACCGCACCGATCTCGCCGACCGGCTTGCCCCAGGCCGCGAGCGCCTGACGTGCCGCCTTCACGGCCATCTCGGCCATGACCGAGAGATCATCATTGGAGCGCTCCACCAGCCTCGGCGCCATCCGGTCCGGGTCCAGAATGCCGGCCTTGTCGAGCACGAACCGGCTCTTGATGCCCGAAGCCTTCTCGATGAACTCGGCCGACGACGGCGTCAGGGCGGCGACGTCACCCTCGGCGATCTGCCCGGCATGGGCAGCGTTCCAGCGCTCGGCCCAGATGTTGTAGGCCTCGACCAGCTCGGCGTTGGAGATCGACTGTTCGGGGGTGAACAGGCCGGTGGCGGCGATAACGGCAGTTGTCACTTGGTCGTCCCTAACGCTTGGCGCTCGGCGCCTCGCTGATTGAGGGACGTAACGCCCTCATGCTGCTCTCAATAAGCCGGTGGCGGGCGGCGGTCGAGACTGGCGATCACACCCTTCCACCAGCGGGCCAGCTGGTGCGGCGGCACCGCCGGGGGCGGCTGGTCGCGCACGGCAATCAGAGCCTCAACCAGATCCTCCGCCTCGCACGGCCATCCCGCGGGCGTAACATAGACCGGGTAGTCGATCAGGGCGGCGGCGACGAGAGAATCGAGGCTGGCCCGGCGTGTCCGACGTTCATAGGTCATACGGTCCTGTGTCAGGCCCCACCCGCCATAGAAGGGCCGGCCGTAGACCGCCACCGCCTTGCCTCGCAGCAGGGCCTCGAACCCGGCGAGGGATGTCAGGGTCGCGAGGACGTCGCAGGCTTCCAGACAGTCGACGATGGCCAGACCGTCAGCGACTGCGTCCACCGTCGCCATGGCCGCGCCATCCAGACGCCCCGGTCGATTGCCGTTCATGACGTCGGGATGGTTGCGGTAGATCAGCCAAGCGTCCGGAAAATCCGCCCTCGCCGCCTCGACGAGTGCCGAGTTGGTGTTGACGTCGCCGCAGCCCTTCAGGATCGACTTGTCGTTCTCGACCTGCCCCACCACAAGCACCTTGCGCCGGTCGCCCGGCCAGTCAGGCCGAGTCGATCCCGTGCCGAGGTTGTATTTCGACAGACCGGCCTGGACCACGCGGGCGCGCAGGGCCGCGGCGCGCGCCAAAGTCCCGGGTGATGGCTCGCCGGCCTGGATAAGGGTTTCCAGCCGCGAGGGCCGGGTCGGATCATAATAGACTCCCTGATCATCCAGCGCGACGCTGAGGGCTCCGAAGAAGTCCGAGCCAAGACCACGGGACCGGATGAAACCGTCTTCCATCCGCACCACTGGCACCGGGGCCGTCGCCGCGACGGCGGCGATCTCCGGCGTCTCCTTACCGGCCCAATAGATCAGGCGGCCGCTCTCTTGCGCGGCCTTCTGCGCCGCGCGGGCCGGGGAGGCGAAGTACCGCAGCCGGGTACGGGGGCCATTCAGCAGCCGACGGATCGGGGGGCGTTTGGCGGGCGAAAAGCCGACCCCGGCCCAGTAGCCTGCGAGCCGCTCGGCCCGGTCGCGTAAGGAGATCAGACGCTCGACGGCCCGCTCGGCCTCGCAGCGCCGACCGGTCACCGGGTCCACGTAGCGGGGGTAGGCAATCAGGGCGGCGGCGGCGAGTGTTTCCAGATCGCGGGCCACCCCGCGCCGTCCGGTCTGGACCTCGTCTGCTGTCAGGCCCCAGCCGGAATAGAAGGGTGCGCCGAAGCAGCGGACCGGGACGCCGCGCATCAGGGCCTCGAACCCCAGCGCCGAGGTGACGCACCAGACGGCGTCGACCTCGGTCAGCAGATCAGACGGTCGCACATCGACGTCCAGCAAGGTGACGCCGTCAAGGTCGCGGGCCGGGATACACCCCTTCTTGCGGCCCGCCGCGACGGCCGGGTGGCGCTTGACGATCAGCTGGGCGTCCGGGTGTTCAGCCCGGGCCGTGGCGACCATGTCAGAAAAGCTTTGGGGCCCCGCCAGGCCACAGGTGATCGAGGCGTCACCGGCGGTCTGGTCGACAAGCAGGATACGCCGGCCGGGTTTCAGGATCGTCCGGTCCAGCGGGCCGCCCATATTGGTCTTGGACAGGCCCGAAGTCACGATCCGGTCGATCAGGGTCCGGGCGCGGGCGCGCAGCGACGCATCGCACCACTCTGGCCCGCTCAGGATCAGCGCCTCCAGGCGGGAGGGCCGGGTGGCGTCATAATAGATGCCCAGGTCATCCACGATCAGGCTCAGCGAGGCCGCACCGCTCTCACCCAGACCCACCGAGCGCAGGAAACCATCCTCCAGCGCCAGATAGGGCAGCCCCTGGCGCGCGGCCCGGCGTCGCCCCGCGATCGAGGTCGACTTCATGCCCCAGCCGACCACGACGTCGACCGGCCGCAATGGCAGGGGCTCCAGCGTCAGGTCGTCGAGAAAGGTTCGCAGGAAAGGAGCCTCAAGGATCCCCGGCGAACAGACCCATGCCCGGCGTGGGGCCACGAAACCCTCAGTGTTGGCGGAGACAGGCTGTTGCAACCGTTACGCTTTCATCGTCGACGGGGGTTCGCCCCGGCGCGCGCCGGATGGACAAGGACGCTTTATCGGCAAGCGGCGGCGCGCGCCAGCAGGGCTGTCGCTCTCGCCAGGTGAAGGCGCTCCACCATGGCACCGGCGACGCGGATCGCCCCCTGCCCCTCGGCCTCCGGCGCGGCAAAGGCCTCGACGATAGCCCGGGCCTCGGCGACCTCGTCCGTCGTCGGGGAGAAGGCGATGTGGCAGGCCTCGATCTGGTCCGGATGGATCAGACTTTTGCCATCGAAACCATACAGCCGGCCCTGGGCGCATTCGGCGGCCAGGGCCCCAGGGTCGTCTAACCGGTTGAACACACCGTCGATCGCGAGCAGGCCATGCGCCCGGGCGGCGGCGACCGTCTGTGCCAGCCATGGCTTCAACGGCTCGCGGTCCGACGCCGCCCCGACCCCGAGTGTCGAAGCCAGATCGTTGACGCCCAGCATGAGCGCGCCCAGCGAACCGCCGGCCCCTGCAAGCCGATGAAGGTCCAGCAAGGCCCGCGGCGTCTCGATCATGGCGCAAAGACGCGTTTTTTCGTCCATCCGGGCCGCATAGGCGTCCACGGTGCCCGCGTCCTCGACCTTGGGGGCCACGATCCAGTCCAGCGGCAGGCCGGCGAGGGCCTCCATATCCGCCTCGCCCCAGGGGGTCGTGAGACCGTTGACGCGGACCCCTAGCCGACCCCGGAACCCTCCGGCGCGAATAGCGTCCACGGCGGCGGCACGCGCGGCCTCCTTCATCTCGGGCGCGACGGCATCCTCCAGATCCAGCACAGCAAGATCACAGGCGAGGCCTTTCGCCTTTTCGACCGCGCGCGGTCGCGACGCTGGCAGGAACAACAGGCTTCGGAGCACCGTCACGGTCAGACCCGTCCGGTGACCGGGACAAGCGCGCCGGTCATGGCGCGGGACGCGGGCGAGGCGAGGAACAGGATCACCGCCGCAAGATCGGACGGCGCGACCCAGTCGGCCGGGTCCGCATCTGGCATGTCGGTCCGGTTCGTCGGTGTGTCGAGGATGGAGGGAAGAACGGCGTTGACGGTGACGCGGGTAGACTTCAGTTCCGCAGCAAGCGCTTCGGTCAGGCGATGTACCGCGGATTTGGAGGCCGCATAGGCCCCCATCCCGATCCCCGCCTTGAGCGCGCCGGCCGCACCGACGTTGACGATCCGACCGTCGGGCGAAGCCTTCAGATGCGGCAGCGCAGCCCGCGAGGCGTTCAGGGCGGTCGCAAGGTTCAGGGCAAACATCCGGTCCCACGCCGGCTCCGCATCATCCGTGGTCTGCCAGACGAAGCCACCGGCGATGTTCAGCAGTCCGTCGATGCCACCAAACCGTTCGACGACCCGGGCCATCGCCCCGGCCGCGGCCTCCGCGTCGGTGAGGTCGATCCCGTGCAAGGCGAAGACATTATCCGGGGTCTCGCCACCGGCGGCGTGGTCGATCACCGCGACATTCAGGCCTTCGGCCGAAGCAGCCGCGACCACGGCCCTGCCGAGCACGCCGTTACCGCCGGTCACAATGAGGGTGCGGGAAGTCATGGACAGTCTCCTTGGCCAGGCAGGTCTCTGCCACAACCGGGCATGGGGGTAAAAAGCTCAGTCAGGCGAACACGCGCGCCAGCAACCGCTCCAGAGCCACGGCGTCGACCGGATCGAATGCAGCCTTGCGGGTGGAGTCGACGTCGAAGACGGCGATCAGCGTCCCGGCGGAGTCGAACACCGGAACGACGATTTCGCTCTCGGAGCGACCATCGCAGGCGATGTGGCCGGGAAAGGCGTGCACATCCTCAACCACCTGGGTCCTGCCTGTCTCTGCCGCCACGCCGCAGACGCCGCGTCCAAAGGCGATTCGCAGGCATCCCAGCGTCCCCTGGTAGGGACCGACAACCAGTTCCCGCTCCCGAGAGGGGTCGACGACATAGAAGCCTGTCCAGAAATAGTCGTCGAAACCATCGGCCAGCATGGCGGCGACGGTCGACATCCGCGCGACGCGGTCGGGTTCGCCATCCAGCACGGCGAGAATCTCGCCCTCAAGTTCAGCATAGCGAGCAGCCTTGTCGGCGGGGCGATCGTCGCGGGAAATGTAGGACATCAGGGCTCGGTGAAACTCTGGCGGGGGACCGGGGTCGGACGGGCCATATAGTGCGATGATCCGCCGTTTACGATTGGCCGCCCCCCAAAAACGCAAACCTATGTTTTCTGGAGGCGAATTACATATGGGGCGCGACGGCTCCCCCGTGCGGCACCGCTTTGTCGCAAAACAGCGTTAACCATGTTCGGAAGTTCACTGGACCGGAACGCCGGTTTGGGAAATGGTTAACGCTCGGCCTGACTTGCCGACGGGGAGTACGGGTGACGGGAATGCGCGACCGCGACACCAGCAAGGACAATGCCTTGGGCACGCAGCGGCTTCGCGCCGGGGCGCTCGCCGCGGTGACCGCAGCAGCCATCGCGATATCCGGCTGTGGCGAGACCCAGGGCCCGGCCTTCTGGCGGCGCGGGGACGCTGCGGCTGGCAATGCCTGCCCCCGCCCACAATCGGTGACCGGATCGGAGTTCAACGCCCAGGAAGCTGGTTTGCGCTACCTGCGCCGCGCGGCCTTCCGCGGCGATTTCTTCGCCCAGCTGGAACTCGGGTCGCGCTATGCGGCGCTGAGGGCCACGGACAAGAATATCGAGGACCCGATCGAAAGCGCAGTCTGGACCGGAATGGCGCTGGCCAATGATGAAGGCTATGCCCCGATCAACCGGGTCGATCGGGGCGGCTTGTTCGGCGGATTGCGCTCTGTGTCCCGTTACGATGACTGCCGGGCCTGGGAGCGTCACGTCGCCTATCAGCGGCTAGACAGCCAGCTTTCGCGCATGACGATGGAGGAACAGGGCGAGGTTCGGGACCGGGTCATCTACGTCCTTTCGACACAGGACGCCGAAGGTTTCCGAACACTCGCAAGGCTCCACGACGCCCTGTACGGGCCGTTCGGCGAGCCGCAGGACAACCCCCAAGCGCGCGAGGCCTGGGGGCGAAATCCGGGCGGTCAGCCGGACCGCAATCGCACCGGCTATTACTCGGCGGTGAGCCTGTTCCCCCGGAACGACGTGGACGCCTATCTGTACAATTACTTGGCGGTCCAGACCGGCGATGTCGGGGCCTATGTGCTGCTGAAGGATTTCGAACGGTCGTCACCTGCGCGGTCACGCTACGGAGCGTTCGTCGAGGCCAAGGCGCGGCAGTGGGTCCCGCCCTACGAATTCTATCCTAACGACGCCCCGGCCTCCGGTGTCCCCTTCTCGGACGAGAGCCGGCCCCGGGGCGACGCCTATGAATACGCCCTGGGTCGCATGAGCGAACTGCCCTTCATCCACGTCGGACGCGCGTTGCGCTATCTGGGCGTCACCGAGACGGTTGCGGCGGCTCCCAACGCCCTCTCGGCGCGGGAGATCCAGACGCTGGAAGCCATGCTCGGGCACAACATGGAGTCACGGCTCTCGTGGTTGGAGATGGTGCGCGCCATCCAGCTGGCGGCCGTCAACGGGTCGTCAGAGGCGCAGCTGGTACTTGCGGTGATGTACTCGGAAGGGATCGGCGTGCCGCCCGACTACGCGCGCGCCTTCCACTGGTACGCCCAGGCCGACAGGCAGGGTTCGCCGGAGGCCAAGTTCGCCATGTCGACCTATTTCGCGCTCGGCGTAGCGGGGGTGGCGGATCAGGACAAGGCCGAGGCCGTGGCCCTGCGTATCGATTCGGCGCTCGCCGGCTTCGGCCCGTCCGCCTCACGCCTGCAGGCCGTTCTGGCCCAGGTTTCCCGTTCGCAGCGCCGCTAAGGAGGAGCTGGACCATGAAGACACTCAACCTCGCCCTCTCGGCCTTCGCGGTTGCCTCCGCGGTGACCTTTGCAGCCGGCACCCCGGCTTCAGCCCAGACCGCTGCGCGGGTCGAGAGCCAGACCCGGCCGAATTTCGGCCTGCTGCTGGATCCGCCGGCCAGCCAGCGCCTGCGAACCAACCGGTATCGTGACTGGTCGGCACGTTGGCGCCCCGGACAGCGCGGACCGGTGCGCCCACACGTCCCGACCCCGGGGGGAGAGGAAGTGGTTCTGGTCGACTGTGGAGGCAACCCGGGGTCCGGCGGGGTCGAGGCAGCGGTCGCGCGGCTCCGCCCGGGTGGATCCCTGATCCTGCGATCCACGGCGGGGGCCTGCGTCGGCCTGCTGCGGATCGACAAGCCGCTGACCGTGATCGGCGACGCCGGTCTGGATCCGCGCAACTGGGACCGCGCCGCCGCCCCGACGCTCCAGGCACCCGACGGGGTGCCCTGCGTGGTCGTGTCTCCCGGCGTGCGCGTGACCTTCCGCGACGTGGTGTTTGCCGCGCCGCGCGCCGGCGATGCCGCCTGTGTGGTCGGGTACGGTGCCGAGATACTGCTCAACCGGGTCAGTGTTCGCTATGCCGGCGATGGGCCCGCGATCTTTGCCGAAGGCGGCCTGCTGGACCTGCGCGAGGTCGAGGTCGACGCCGAGACCCTGTCGCCGGGAATCGTGGCGGATCGCGCCAGTGTCACCGCCGATGAGCTCTGGGTGTCGGATGCGGTATCCGGCGTGGAGATCACTGCCGGTGACGGCCCGATCTCGCGGCTGAATCGCGTTCGTCTGGTCGGAGCCAATCAGCAGTCTGCCTTTGGGCCGAGACCGGTTGGCCTCAGCATCCTTGCCAGTCGCCAACAGGATCTGGTCCAGGTCACCAACAGCAAGATCTGCGGCTATCCCGACGCCGTAATTCTTGAGGGGGCGAGGTTCCATATCGACCGGAGCCGGATCTGCGGCACCGTGCAGGCCGTCACCGTCCATGGCGGCGAGGCCCTGATCGAGAATTCGCGGATCGTGGCCAGCGAAACCGGGGTCTATGCCGATGCAGGCACCGTGACACTCAGAGGCAATATTTTCGGCGGGGGGATCGTCCCGACCCTCAGCCGCAGGAACGGGGTCATCAACGCGGAAAACAATCACATCTGGTCCTCTGGTCCCCAGTGCGCCGCGACCTATCAGCCGGTGTATGGCAACCGTCACGCACCCGTCTGGAACAGCGGCCGCGCCTATTATGGCGGGGAAGCCGGCGACGCCTTCGGACGCGGTTTCACCTGCCACAACACGCCGTGGCCCCGACTCTGGTGGGAGCAGGACGAACGCGACCTGGGCATCCCCTATGACCCGCGGGTCTCCCTGCCCGAAGCCTACGACCTCTTCCAGCAAGGTCGGGGCTGGTACGACTGCCGGGGCCGCTATGTCTACGACACACGCTATCTCGATGACGAGCGCTGGCGGCGCGGGTCGCACGGCTTCAGCCGTGATTGCCCCCGCCCACGCGGCTATCGCGACCGCGGCGTCGATGTCGACATCGATATCTTTGCCCGGGTGAACCAGTACGACATCGATTTCGGCGACCGTTACGCGATCGGCTACTGAACGCTGCCGGCCTGCGCCGTGCCTGCGTCCGGTTCGCAACGGGTGTCGTAGCTGCCTTCGTCAGGCCCTCCCCCGGCCGATCGAAGGAAGCTCATCATGACCAAGACCCTCGCCGCGCTCGGCGTTTCCGTTCTCGCACTCGCCACTGCAGCGCCGGCCGCGGCCCAGGAGTGGCAGGGCCCTTATCTGGGCGGCTTCACCGGCTATGTCGCGCCATCGCAGCAGGACGACGAGACCATCCTGTTCGACACCAATCTGGACGGCGGTTTCGGGGACACGGTCCGCACGACCGCCGGCGCTGACGCCTTCTCGCCCGGCTTCTGCGGCGGCAACCCGATCGCCAACAATGCCGCGGCCGGCTGCAATGGCGACGAGGATGGTGCGGGCGAGGTCGGCCTGCGCGCCGGCTACGACCTGCAGTTCGGATCGTGGGTCGTCGGCGGCGTGGCCGATCTGGGCCTGACCAATATCGAGGATGCGGTGACCGGCTTCTCGACCACACCGGCCAGCTACACTTTCGAGCGTGAAGTGAAGGGCATGGTCGCCGCGCGGCTGCGCCTCGGCTACGCCATGGGCCGGTACCTTCCCTATGTGACTGCCGGCTACGCCCTCGCCGACGTCGAGGACACCTATGTCAGCTCCAATGTCGCGAACAGCTTCACCCCGGTGCAGCGCGATACCGACGCCGATGGCTACCAGCTGGGCGTAGGCATCGAGACCCGTCTGACCGACAGCGTCACCGTGGGGATCGAATATCTGTACTCCGACCTTGAGGCTGGCGAGCCGCTGGTCGTGCGGACCGGCCGGGGTTCGGCACCAGCCACCAATCCCTTCCTGCTGGTGAATGCCGCCGGCACGGACCAGATCCGCTCGAGCGACTCGATCGAGCTGCATGCCTTCCGCCTGACGGCGGCGGTCCGCTTCTAGACCCCTTGCACCAGCCCGCCCCCCGGCGGGATGTCCGGCCCGGTCCCCCGCGCGGGGCCGGGCCGTTTCCGTTGCCGGGTGGTAGGCGCGGAGGGACTCGAACCCCCAACCAGACCGTTATGAGCGGTCGGCTCTAACCATTGAGCTACGCGCCCCCGGAGGCGGAGCATCGGCCTAGCAGGGGCCGGGCATGGACGAAAGGGTGAGACCTGTCGGGGAATTCACCCCGATGAATGGTTTCTGCGCGCCGGAGGCGGGCTGGCGTTCAGCCTCCGGCGGCCAAGGTTCGGCCACGACCTTCGCGGAGAACGAGGGTCGCTTTCCGCACAGTCTGCTCCGGAGGTCCCTATTATGAACCGTTCGCTTCCCGCCCTCATGCTCGGGGCCACCCTCGTTGGCGTGTCCGCTCCCGCTGCCCTTGCCCAGACGGCCGCGCCGCCCGCGATGCACGCCATGGCCCCGCTGCCGGCCCTGAACCTGTCGGCCCACGGCGAGGTCAAGGTGGCCCCGGACATGGCGACGATCACGTTCGGCGTGACGACTGAGGCTGCGACGGCCCAAGCCGCCATGGCCGACAACGCCCGGCGCATGACAGAGGTCTTTGCCGCCCTGCGCCGCGCCGGGATCGCCGAGCGCGATATCCAGACCTCCGGCCTGAACCTCTCGGCCCAGTACGACTATGTCCAGAACGAGCCGCCGCGCCTGCGAGGCTATCAGGCGTCCAACCGCGTCACCGTGGACATCATGGACCTCGACGCCGTCGGGATTACGGCCGACGCTGTGGTGGCCGCCGGGGTCAACCAGATCGACGGGATCGCCTTCGGCCTGAAGGACCCCAAGGTGGCCGAGGACGAGGCCCGCCGCCTCGCCGTCCGCGCCCTGCAGGACAAGGCGGCCTTGTATGCCCGGGCGCTGGGCGTCGCGCTGGGCCCTATCCGGTCCCTGAACGAGGGCGGCGGCTACCAGCCGCAGCCGCCCATGCCGATCTATGCCACTGCGCGGCTGTCGGCCGATTCGGGCTCCACCCCGGTCGCAGGCGGCCAGATGACGGTGCGGATCGACATCACCGGCACCTACGATCTGGGCCGGTAAGGGGTAATCGCCACCAGACCAGTTGCGGTTCTGGTGGCGCGCCCTATGTTATCCTCCGAGCAACAGCGCGGCGGGATGGCCCGCCGCCGGAGAGACGACGATGATCGAGCGCAGACCGTTCGACAGCCTGGGTGGTGCCAACCACGGCTGGCTGAACGCCAAACACCATTTCTCCTTCGCCAACTACTATGACCCGGCCCGCATGAGCTGGGGCAATCTGCGGGTCTGGAACGACGACGAGATCGCCGCCGGGTCCGGGTTTCCGCCGCATCCGCACTCGGACATGGAGATCATCACCTATGTCCGCGACGGGGCCATCACCCATGAGGACAGTCTGGGCAACAAGGGCCGGACCGAGGCCGGCGACGTCCAGGTCATGAGCGCCGGCACCGGCATCCGCCACGCCGAATACAATGCCGAGCCGATCCTGACCCGGATCTTCCAGATCTGGATCGAGCCGACGCGGCGCGGCGAGAAGCCCGCCTGGGGCGCCAAGCCCTTCCCGAAGGGTGATCGGGCCGGCCAGTTCGTGGTCCTGGCCTCGGGCTTCGAGGATGACGCCGATGCCCTGCCGATCCGCACCGACGCGCGGGTCGTGGGCGCGACCCTGAAGGCCGGCGAGAGCGCCACCTATCCGCTGGGGGCGACCCGGCGCGGCTATCTGGTGCCGGCCATCGGCGAGGTCGAGGTCAACGGCGTTCGCCTGAACGCCCGCGACGGGGCGGCCATCACAGGCGAGGATACCATCACGGTGACGGCCGTGAACGACGCCGAAATCGTTCTGGTGGATGCGGCGTAGAGCATACCTCCCTCTCCCCTTGCGGGAGAGGGAGACCGCGCACGGCGGCGCAGCCGTCGTCCTTGCGCGGTCGGGTGAGGGGTGACATCGGCCCGGATCGGCAAGCATCGGAAAACCCCTCACCCTTTCGCGCAAGGCCGATCGCCCTCACGGGCTCCCGGGCGCTCAAGCCCTCTCCCGCAAGGGGAGAGGGATCGTTCCTCAACGATCCTTCTCACGTTCCACATTCAGCGCAGCCTGCGCTGCCGCCAGCCGCGCGATCGGCACGCGGTAGGGGCTGCAGCTGACGTAGGCGAGCCCCACCTGTTCGCAGAAGGCGATCGAGGCGGGGTCGCCGCCGTGCTCGCCGCAGATGCCCATCTTGATGTCCGGACGGACCGCCCCGCCGCGCTCGGCGGCGATGCGGATCAGGTCGCCGACGCCTTCCTGGTCCAGACGGACGAAGGGGTCGGTCTCGAAGATTCCCTTGTCCATATAGGCCTGCAGGAAGCGGCCCGAGTCGTCTCTGGAGATGCCGAAGGTGGTCTGGGTCAGGTCGTTGGTGCCGAAGGAGAAGAACTCGGCGTGTTCGGCGAGGTCGCCGGCGCGCAGGGCGGCGCGCGGCAATTCGATCATCGTGCCAACGAGATAGTCGACACGGTCGCCGGCCTTGTCGAACACGGCCTTCGCCACCCGGTCGGTCAGCTCGCGCAGGTATTTCATCTCCAGACCCATGGCGACCAGCGGGTGCATGATCTCGGGGATGGGGGCCTCGGCGGCGGTTTTCTTGACCTCGAGCGCCGCCTCGAGGATGGCCCGGACCTGCATCTCGTAGATTTCGGGATAGGCGACGCCCAGCCGGCAGCCGCGATGGCCCAGCATGGGGTTGGTCTCGTGCAGTTCTTTCGCCCGGCGCTTCAGCTTGGCGGCGTCGATACCGGAGGTGGCGGCGAGGGCGTCGATGTCGGCGTCGGTGTGGGGGATGAACTCGTGCAGCGGCGGGTCCAGCAGGCGCACCGTGACCGGCAGGCCGGCCATGATGGTGAAGAGCTCGACGAAGTCCGACTTCTGGAACGGTTCGATCTTGGCCAGCGCCAGACGACGCCCGGTCTCGTCGTCGGCCAGGATCATCTCGCGCACGGCGGCAATGCGGGCCTCGTCGAAGAACATGTGCTCGGTGCGGCACAGGCCGATGCCCTCGGCGCCAAAACCCCGTGCGGTGCGGGCGTCCAGCGGGGTCTCGGCATTGGCGCGGACGCGCAGGCGGCGGACCTTGTCGGCCCAGGCCATCAGGGTCTGGAAGTCACCGGTCAGCTCGGGCTCGATCATGGCCACGGCCCCGTCCAGAACCTCGCCCTTTGACCCGTCGATGGTGATGATCTCGCCGACCCGGAAGGTGCGGCCGCGGGCGGTGAAGGTCTGGGCCTTCTCATCGATGTGGATTTCCCCCGCGCCGGAGACGCAGGGACGGCCCATGCCGCGCGCGACGACGGCCGCGTGGCTGGTCATGCCGCCGCGCGCCGTGACGATGCCGCGCGCCGCATGCATGCCGTGGATGTCCTCGGGGCTGGTCTCCTCGCGCACCAGAATGACGGCGTCGCCCAGCTGGTTCAGCCGTTCGGCCTCATCGGCGTCGAAACAGATCTTGCCGGTCGCGGCCCCCGGTGAGGCGGGCAGGCCGGCGGCGACCACGTGGCGGACCGCATCGGGGTCCAGCGTCGGGTGCAGCAGCTGGTCCAGCGCCGACGGCTCGACCCGGCTGATCGCCTCTTCCTCGGTGATCACGCCCTCGGCGGCGAGGTCGACGGCGATCTTCAGCGCCGATTTGGCGGTGCGCTTGCCGTTGCGGGTCTGGAGCATCCACAGCCGGCCCTGTTCGACTGTGAACTCGATGTCCTGCATGTCGCGGTAGTGGCGTTCCAGCGTGCCGACGACGTCGACGAACTGGGCGAAGACGGTCGGCATGGCCTCTTCCATCGAGGGGGCGGTCTCGCCCATCTCCTCGCGTCCGGCCCGGGTCAGGGACTGGGGCGTGCGGATGCCGGCGACCACGTCCTCGCCCTGGGCATTGATCAGGAACTCGCCGTACAGGCGCGATTCGCCGGTCGAGGGGTTACGGGTGAAGGCGACGCCCGTGGCCGAGGTCTCGCCCATATTGCCGAACACCATCGACTGGATGTTCACCGCCGTGCCCCAGCTTTCGGGGATGTCGTGCATGCGACGATAGAATTTGGCCCGGTCGTTCATCCAGCTGTCGAACACGGCCGCGACCGCGCCCCAGAGCTGTTCGTGCGGGTCCTGCGGGAAGGGCCGGCCCAGCTCGCGCTCGACCACGGCCTTGTATTCGACCACGACCTTTTCCCAGTCAGAGGCCTTGAGGTCGGTGTCGATGGTGACGCCCAGACGGTCCTTGTGATCGTCCAGCACCTCCTCGAAATCGTCATGGCTGAGGCCCAGCACCACGTTGGAATACATGGTGATGAAGCGGCGGTAGCTGTCGAAGGCGAAGCGGCGGTCGCCCGACAGCTTGGCCAGGCCCTCGACGGTGGCGTCGTTGAGGCCGAGGTTCAGGACCGTGTCCATCATCCCGGGCATGGAGGCACGCGCCCCGGAGCGGACACTGACCAGCAGGGGATTGGCGGCGTCGCCGAAAATCTTGCCGACCACGGCCTCGACCTTTTTCAGCCCGGTGGCGACCTGGTCGCGAAGGCCGTCAGGGTACGACTGGCCATTCGAGAAATAGTGGACGCAGGCCTCGGTGCTGACGGTGAAGCCGGGGGGCACCGGCAGACCGAGGGACGACATTTCCGCGAGGTTTGCGCCCTTGCCGCCCAGCAGGTTCTTCATCGACGCATCGCCATCGGCGGATCCGCCGCCGAAGCCGTACACCCACTGGTTCATCAATCGTCCCCTGAGTTCGCAGATCGTCGGCGGGTAGGCCCCGCTCGGTTGCGGCCCTGACTACCGTGCTGCGCGCGCGAAGGCGAGGCCGGGCTGTAACAAAGGGTGATCCCGCGTTCCGGTTCCGGGGGGACCGGGAGATTGCCGGACTCGAAAAGAGTGTCCGGATGGTCCGGATGGTCCGGATGGGTGATGCAAAAAAACAGAGTCCGTTGAGTCCACTGGGTCCACTGGGTCCGGATGTTGGGGGAAACCGGGCGGGTCACGGGCGGCACCATGGCATGCCGACACGTCAGAATCGGTCGCAGGCGACAAGAGCCCCTCCGTCTGCTCGCCAGAGCTCGCATCCACCTCCCCATGCTTCGCACGGGGAGGAGACGGCGGTATTGTCTCCTCCCCGTGCGAAGCATGGGGAGGTGGCTCGGAGCGAAGCGGAGAGACGGAGGGGTTCTGTGCGCACGCAGGGGTCTGTCAGCCGGGCGCGCGTGCTTCGCCGGACGCTGACGCCGCCCGAGGCACGGCTGTGGGTCCATCTGCGCGGCCGTCAACTGGCCGGACTCAAGTTCCGCCGCCAGCATCCCGCCGGGCCGTATGTGCTCGACTGCTACTGCATGGAAGCGAGGCTGGCGGTCGAGGTGGACGGTCAGATGCACGCCGATCCGGACCGGGCCGAACATGACAGGCGGCGGACCGCGTGGCTGGCGACGCGGGGCATCGCGGTGCTGAGGATCGTGGCCGAGGATGTGCGGGTCAGCCTGGACGGGGTGCTGACGCTGATCCGGACGGAGGCCGAGGCGCGGGTGCGGGGGTAGGAGCCTGGTGCTGCGTCAAGAACCCCTCCGTCTCTCCGCTTCGCTGCGAGCCACCTCCCCATCCCTTCGGGACAGGGAGGAGACGGTACGTCGCGTCTCCTCCCCGTGCGAAGCATGGGGAGGAGGATCCGGAGCGAAGCGGAGGAGACGGAGGGGCTCTGCCCTACCCCGCCACCTGCCCGAAGTCGGCAACCTGGCCCATGACGGCGCGGACCTGGCCGAGGAGTTTCAGGCGGTTGTCGCGTTCGGCGGCGTCGTCGGAGTTGACCAGGACGTCGGTGAAGAAGGCGTCGACCGGGGCGCGCAGGGCGGCCAGGGCCGTCATGGCGGCGGCGAAATCCTCGGCGGCCAAGGCGGTGTCGACGGCGGTGCGGGCGGCGTCGGCGGCGAAAGCGAGCGTCGTCTCCGCCTCGGGCTGGTTGAGCAGGCCGGTGGCGACCATGCCGGTGGGGACCTCGCCCTTCTTGGCCTCGGCCTTCAGGATGTTGGAAGCGCGCTTGTAGCCGGCCAGCAGATTGGCGCCGTCGTCAGTGGCGAGGAAGGCGTCGAGGGCCTCAATCAACCGTCGTGCGGAAACGTAGTCGTTCACGCCGTACACGACGATCGCGTCAGCGATATCGTGCCGGATGCCTTCGTCGCGCAGCATGACCTTGAAGCGATCGGACATGAAGTAGTTGACGTCGTTGCCAACGTCCTGCGGATCGATATCGAGTTTGGCCATAAGCTGTGCCGCAGCGCCCGTCGTGACCTTCATCGCGTCGATTCGAGCACCGGATGCCGTGATCAGACGCAGGAGGCCCAGCGCCGCACGGCGCAGGGCGAACGGGTCCTTCGAACCGGTGGGCTTCTCGTCGATGGCGAAGAAGCCGACGAGGGTGTCGAGCTTGTCGGCCAGGGCGACGGCCACCGTCAGCGGCGCGGTCGGGACCGTGTCGGCCGGGCCCTGCGGCTTGTAATGATCGCGGACGGCGTCGGCGATGGCGTCCACACTTCCCTCTCTGTCCCTGGTCGCCTGCGGCGACGCCGGGACATCTCTCCCGCGAGCGGGAGAGAGACTGGATGCGGGCAGCCCTTCCCCCGCTTGCGGGGGAAAGCGGTCCGTCGGCGAGCGAAGCGAGGCCAGGACCGATGGGGGAAGTGCGCGGGCGTAGTAGCCCCCCATGATGCCCTGAAGTTCCGGGAACTCGCCGACCATGGCGGAGGCGAGGTCGGCCTTGGCGAGACGGGCGGCGGTTTCGGCCTGATCGGGGTCGGCCCCGACCAGCGGCGCGATCTCGCGGGCGAGGGCGGCGATGCGGTCGACGCGTTCGGCCAGGGTGCCCAGTTTGGCGTGGAAGGTGACGCCGGACAGTTTCTTGGTCCAGGCGTCGAAGCCGGTCTTGCGGTCCTCGTCCCAGAAGAAGCGGGCGTCGTTCAGGCGGGCGGACAGGACGCGGGAGTTGCCGGCGGCCAGCGCCTTGCCGCCGTCGGAGGCCTCGACATTGGCGACGACGATGAAGTGGGGGGCGAGCTGGGGCGAGCCTGACGGGCCCCCCTCCCCCGCTGCGCGGGGGCTCCCCCCGGCGGGGGGAGAGTGGCGCACCGCGAAATATTTCTGGTGCACCTTCATCGACAGGCGGACGACCTCGGGCGGCAGGTCGAGGAACTGGGGGTCCATGTCGCCGAGGATGGGCGTGGGCCATTCGGCGAGGCCTGAGACCTCATCCAGCAGGCCATCGTCGTCGACGAGCTCCAGCCCCCGCGCGTGGCAGGCGGCGCGGGCGGCCTCGAGGATCTTCAGCCTGCGATCGGCGGCGTCCAGCAGGACGAAGTCGGCCTCGAGCTTTTCCCGGTAGTCGGCGAAGGCGTGAACCCTGATCGGCTGGCCCTTGCCCATGAAGCGGTGGCCCTCGGTCAGGTCGCCGCTCTGGATGCCGTCGATCTCGAACGGCACGACGGCGCCATCGAACAAGCAAACGATCCGCTTCAGCGGGCGGACCCAGCGCAGGGTGCCGGAGCCCCAGCGCATCGATTTGGGCCAGGGGAAGGCGCGGATGATGGCGTCGACGGTCTCGGCGATCACCGTAGTCGTCGGGCGGCCGGCCTCATTGATGACGGCGAACAGGACGCCGTCGCGCTCGGTCAGCTGGTCCCGCGTCAGGCCGGTCTTGCGCAGGAACCCGTCCAGCGCCTGTTCCGGGGCATTGGCGCGCGGGCCCTTCAGCTCTTCCGAGCGATCGGGCGTGGCGGCGGGCAGGCCCTCGATCACCAGGGTCAGGCGGCGCGGGCCGGCGAAGGTGGTCAGGGCATCCCAGGTGAGGCCGGCGGCCTTGAGGCGCTCGGAAGCCATGCGCTCCAGATCGCGCGCGGCCCCGGCCTGCATGCGGGCGGGGATTTCTTCCGAGAACAGTTCGAGGAGGAGTTGGGGCATTACAGGCTCGGATTATTTCCGCTCATCCCCGCGAAAGCGGGGACCCAGTTCTGTTGTGAGGCAGGGTGCGCGGGAGGACTGTCAGTGTGGGCCGGACAAGATCTCCCGCTCAAAGCACTGGGTCCCCGCGTTCGCGGGGATGAGCGGAGGTGGGAACTCACGCTCCCGCCCTTTCCTGTTCGACATAGGCGATGGCGCAGGCCTTACACAGGTCGCGGATGCGGCCGATGTAGCTCTGGCGTTCGGCGACGGCGATGGCGCCGCGGGCGTCCATCAGATTGAACAGGTGGCTGGCCTTCAGGACCTGGTCATAGGCGGGGAGCACCAGGGGCTGGCCCTGCGGGCCGGTCATGGCCAGCAGGCGTTGCGATTCCTGCTCCATGTCCTCGAAGCGGCGCTTCAGCCCCTCGACGTCATAGCCGTGGAAATTGGCTTCCGACTGCTGGCGTTCGTTCTCGAGGAAGACCTCCCCATAGGTCGTGCCGTCCTTGGTGAACTTGAGATCGTAGACGTTGTCGACGCCCTGGACATACATGGCCAGACGCTCCAGCCCGTAGGTCAGTTCGCCCGAGACCACGTCGACCTCGAGGCCGCCGACGCCCTGGAAATAGGTGAACTGGGTCACCTCCATGCCGTCGCACCAGACCTCCCAGCCCAGACCCCAGGCCCCGACGGTGGGGTTCTCCCAGTCGTCCTCGACGAAGCGGATGTCGTGCAGGGCCGGGTCGATGCCGATGGCACGGAGTGACCCGAGATACAGCTCCTGCAGGTTGTCCGGGTTCGGCTTCAGGATGACCTGGAACTGGTAATAGTGCTGCAGCCGGTTGGGGTTCTCGCCATAGCGGCCGTCGCCCGGGCGCCGGCTGGGCTGGACATAGGCAGCCTTCCACGGTTTTGGCCCGAGCGCGCGCAGCACGGTGGCGGGGTGCAGGGTGCCGGCCCCGACCTCGATGTCATAGGGCTGCAGGATGGCACAGCCCTGATCGCCCCAGTAGCGCTGCAGGGTCAGGATCAGATCCTGGAAGGCGAGGGGTTCGGTCGGTGCGGCCACGGGCGTGTCTTCAGGCAGGAGAAAGGCGGCGGACCCTAGGGCCCGCCGCCTCTGAACTCAACTCACCTCGGGCTTTGGTTACGCCTGCGGCTCGGACGGGGCCGGCTCGTCCTCGCCGTCAACCTGGCCGTCGGTCGGATTGGGAACCGGCGGCGAGGCCGTGGTGGTGACCGTGGTGGCCGGCTGGCCGTCCGGGGCCGTCACGGGCTCGCCCGGTGTCATGGTCCCGTCCGGGGTTGCGGGGTCGGTCTGCGGCATGGCCGGATCGGCGGGCATGGTTCCCGGGTTGCCCTCCATGGGAGGCGTCATTCCGTCGGCGGGGGCCCAATCGTCCCCCGGGCGGGTGTCGTCGGTCGACGGCGTGCCGTCCGCAGGGGGCGTGCCGTCGTCCTGGGCGGGCGGCGTGGTCGGGGTGTCCTGTCCCGTGCCGGTCATGACAGACCCGGGGGACTCCGGCAGGGTCGGCGGCGTCTGGCCCGGGGCGGTCTGGGCGAAGGCGGAGCCTGCGGCGAGGACGGTGATCGCGGCAGTCGCGGCAAGAAGACGAGTCCTGAGCATGACAGTATCCTTTTCAATGCTGAACGGATCTACGGTTAAGGTTCGCGATCCGTTGCCTGGTAGTACGGCGTCAATAAGCGCCGAGCACCGAACAGGTTCCACTGTGCCGAATTCTTTCTATCTTGCAGGATAGACTTGGGGTTTTCTTCAGGCTGTCTCAAGGCAGATGCCGCGATCGTACCCGAAAACTGCCCTATTGGGCGAAACCTGCCTCGAAGTCGCCCAGAACTGTTGCCGAAATCCACCAGTCGCTGTGTTGTCGGCGAAGCCCGTCGGCGGCGGCCCGGGCCGCGGCGGCGGTCTCGAACAGGCCGAACACCGTGGCTCCCGATCCCGACATGCGGGTCAGGCGCGCGCCGGACCGTTGGACGGCAGACAGCGCCTCGCCGATGGCGGGTTCCAGGCCGACGGCGGGACCCTCGAGGTCGTTGCGTTGAGCCGCGAGCCAGTCGATCACGGTGGCCGCAGACCAGCTGGCCGGCGGGGCGGGCCGGTCTGCGGGCCGCGTCGGGCCGGCGTCATAGGCCCGGTACACCGCGCCGGTCGGTGAGGGCCGGCCGGGATTGGCGAGGACCGCGTGCAGGGGCGGGAGCTCTGGCGCAGGGGCCAGGGCGTCGCCGATCCCCTCGGCCCAGGCCGAGCGGGCGATCAGGCACATGGGGCCGTCGGCCCCCACGATGCGGGCGATCCCGGACAGTTCGGTTTCGGAAAGGTCGAGGCCGAGGGCCCGGTTGGCCAGCTTCAGCGCCGCACCTGCGTCGGAGGAGCCCCCGCCGAGGCCGGCCGCGATCGGCAGGGTCTTGTCCAGGGTGACGGCCAGCGACGGCGCGCCGAGGCCCGCCACCCGCCCCAGCTCGCGCAGGGCGCGGAGCACCAGATTGTCGTCGTCGGCCTGGAGCGCCGAGGCAAAGGGGCCGGTGACCGTCAGCGACAGGCGGTCGGCGGGGGCGACGTGGATCGTGTCGCCGACGTCGGCGAAGGCGACCAGGCTGGACAGCGGGTGATAGCCGTCCGGCTGGACGGGCCCCACATGCAGGAACAGGTTGACCTTGGCCGGGGCGAGCGCCTGGAGCGGGATCAGAGGTCGAGCCCCTGCTCCAGCTTGCGCTCGACCTCGGTGCGGCGTTCGGCGTCGGGGTCGAGGGTCAGCACCCGGTTCCACTGGAAGCCGGCCTCGCGACGACGGCCGACCTGCCAGTAGGCGTCACCGAGGTGGTCGTTGATCTCTGCGTTCGCCGGCTCCTTGGCCACGGCCTGCTCCAGCGTCTCGACGGCGATGTCATACTGGCGTTGGCGGAACTGGGCCCAGCCGAGACTGTCCTGGATATTGCCGTCATCGGGATCGGCCGCATGGGCGCGGGCGATCATCTCGGCCCCCTCGGCGACCCGGGTGCCGCTGTCGACCCAGAGATAGCCGAGATAGTTGAGGAAGGCGGGTTCGTCCGGCTGGGCCTGAAGGGCGGCCCAGAGCTCCGCCTCCGCTTCCGGGATCCGGCCCAGCGATTCATAGGTCGCCCCACGCAGGAAGCGGACGTCGGCACCCTGATCGCCAGTGTTCAGCAATGGGCCGTTCAGAAGTTCGAGCGCGGCCTCGTAACGCTCCAGCTGAAGCAGCTGACCCGCGGCAAGATAGGCGATCCGCGGATCCTCAGGCGTTGCGGCCTGGGCCGTACGGAAGGCGGCCAGCGCCGCCTCCGGGTCCTCGTCCCGCGCATGGCTGAGGCCCAGCTGGACCCGCGCCGCGGCATAGAGGGCCGGGCTGTCCATCGGCACCTCGGCGAGGGTGGCGCGGGCGGCGGTGTCGAGCCCCGCCTGGGACAGGGTCTGCCCCAGCAGATACAGGGTCTCGGGCTCGCGATCGAGATTGAGCGACAGCCGCAGATAGACCACGGCGAACTCGTGGGCCCCCTCCGCAGACGCCTGGGCCGCGGCTGCGGTCAGGGCCTTGGCCACGCCCGTACGGTAGTCGGTCAGGGCCGGTGGCCGGCCGCGTGAGGACGCCCGGGCGAGCGCGCGCGTCAGGGCGGTGTCCGAAACACCGCCCGCGATGACACCTTCATAGAAGGCCCGGGCCTCGTCGCGCCGGCCCCGGCGTTCCAGAAACTCGCCATAGCTGACGCGGAAGAGGGGGGCGGTCCGGGCGTTGTCGGCGAGGGCCTTCATCGCGGCCTCGGCCTCGGGATAGCGCCGGCGATGCTCGAGGAGCAGGGCCCGGTGGTAGCGCCCGAACAGCAGGATGATCGGATCACCGGTCGGATTGGGCTCGGCCAGGGCCGTGTCCCAATCGTCGGCGGCGGCAGCGATCCATGGCCCGATCAGAGCCCCGGCCCGGGCGTGCGGTGCGCCGACCGGATCGGACGTCAGGGCGGCGTTCGCGGTGCGGGCATCTCCGGCCACGAAGGTCTGGACGGCGGAGACAAGCGCCCCGGCCTCGGTGATGACCGGAGATCCGGTCGTCGACGTCGGCGAGATGCGCGCCGCGAGGTCGAGATCCCCGGCGAGGAGGGCGGCTGTGAAGGCCTGATCCCGGATCGCAGGCTGTTCCGGTGTCAGCGACTCCACGGCGGCCAGATAGTCAGCGGCGGCCCCGGTCTCGCCCTGGCCGATCGCGGAACGGGCGGCCAGATAGAGGCCGTAGGCACTGCGACCCTCATCATCGCGGGGCACCGCGGCCCAGACCCGCGGGATCGCCTCGATCGTGGGGGCCGGGGTGTCGGACTCCATGCCGGGAACGATCAGCGGCGCGCCGGGCGGTACAGGCGACGCCTCGGGCGACGCCGGGATCGCGGGGGGCGGATCCTGGTCCTGGGCCGACACAGGGACGGCGATCAGGGCCGAGACGGAGATCAGGAGGGCACGGAGGGAGAGGTGGCGCATGGAGCGGACCTTCAACGGCTTGTGCGGCAACGACAAGGCCCCTCCCCCGCCGCGCTACATATTCGGATAGTTCGGACCGCCGCCGCCTTCAGGCGTGACCCAGACAATGTTCTGCGACGGATCCTTGATGTCGCAGGTTTTGCAGTGGACGCAGTTCTGGGCGTTGATGACGAATTTCGGATCCGTGCGCGCCGCCTCGTCGGCATAGACGACCTCATAGACCCCGGCCGGGCAGTAGAGGCGCGCGGGCTCGCCATATTTCGGCAGGTTGACGCGGATCGGCACCGACGGGTCCAGCAGCTTCAGATGCGCGGGCTGTTCCTCGGCATGGTTGGTGTTGGAGATGAACACCGAGGACAGCTTGTCGAACGACAGCTTGCCGTCCGGCTTCGGATAGACCGGTGCCTTGTGCTTCGACGCCAGTTCGGTGGACTGGGCGTCGGTCTTGCCGTGCTTCTGGGTGCCGAACAGCGACACGCCCATCAGATGGTTGGTCCACAGGTCGAACAGACCCGCGGCCCCGCCGAGCGTCGTGCCCAGTTTCGACAGCAGGGGTTTGGCGTTGCGGACCGCCTTCAGTTCCCTGAACACCCAGCTGGCCTCATAGGCCGCCTGGTATTCGACCAGTTCGTCGCCGGCCCGACCCGCGATCACGGCCTCATAGGCGGCATCGGCGGCCAGCATGCCGGTCTTCATGGCGTTGTGGCTGCCCTTGATGCGCGGCACGTTCACGAAGCCGGCCGAACAGCCGATCAGGGCCCCGCCGGGGAAGGCCAGCTTCGGCACCGACTGCCAGCCGCCCTCGGTGATGGCCCGGGCGCCATAGGAGATGCGGGTGCCGCCCTCCAGATGTTCGGCGATGGCGGGGTGGTGTTTGAAGCGCTGGAACTCGTCGAAGGGCGACAGGAACGGGTTCTTGTAGTTCAGGTGCACGACGTAGCCGATGGCCACGTAGTTATCGCCGAAATGGTACATGAAGCTGCCGCCGCCGGTATGCTCGTCCAGCGGCCAGCCGGTGGTATGCTGGGCCAGACCCGGCTGGTGCTTCCCGGGCGGGACCTGCCACAGCTCCTTCAGGCCGATGCCGTATTTCTGCGGCTCCTTGCCCGCCTGCAGTTTGTGGCGGGCGATGATGGTCTTGGCCAGCGACCCGCGCACGCCCTCGGCGATGAAAACGTATTTGCCGTGCAGCTCGATGCCCGGCTGGAAATCGTCGGTCGGCTGGCCGTGTTTGTCGATGCCGAAGACGCCGGCGACGACGCCCTTCACCCGGCCCGAGGGTTCGTCCCAGACGACGTGGCTGGCGGCCATGCCGGGATAAACCTCGACGCCCAGCGCCTCGGCCTGTTCACCCAGCCAGCGGGCCACATTGGCCAGCGACGCAATGTAGCAGCCGTCGTTGTGCATCATGGGCGGCAGCAGGGGCATGGGCAGGCTGACCTGGCCCATGGGGCCCAGCACCATGAACCGGTCTTTCGTCACCGGGGTTTCCAGCGGCGCGCCGCGAGCCTTCCAGTCGGGGAAGAGTTCGGTGAGGGCACGCGGGTCGATGACGGCCCCAGACAGGATGTGTCCGCCGACCTCGGCTGATTTCTCCAGCACGGCGACGGTGATCTCCTTGCCGTCCTTTTCCGCCCGCTGTTTCAGGCGGATGGCGGCGGACAGGCCGGCGGGGCCTCCGCCGACGATGACGACGTCATACTCCATGACCTCGCGCTCGACCCCCTGCAGGGCCTCGAGCGGGGGCAGGTTGTCGAGGATGGCCTCCTGCGTCCGGGTTTCGGCACCGCCTTCGACAATATCCTCGGCCATGGGCTTCCTTCGCTCTTTGTTCCGCATCCGCCTTATCGGAAGGTGACGCGACGGCGGTCAAGGCCTATCCCTGACACGTCCGACGCAACGTTCGAAGCATGCAAACTGACGCCCGCGACATCGCCGCCATCGAAAGCCTGCTCGCCTTCTGGAGCGATGCGGGGGTCGACGCCTGTTTCGAGGACGCGCCGGTGGACCGCACCGTCATCATCGCCCCGGCGCTGCAGGCCGTCACGCGCGCCACCGCCTCGGTCATGCCGGTTGTCGACCTTGGCGACGCGACGTCGGACGCGCGCCGGCTGGCCAACGGGGCGGAGACCATGGAGGCGCTGGCCGACGCCGCCGCCCGCTTCAAGGGCTGTGAACTGGTCGGCATGGGGGCCAGAGGCTGCGTCTTCGGGCGCGGCGACCCGCACGCCCCGCTGCTGGTCATCGGTGAAGCCCCCGGGGCGGAGGAAGACGCAGCCGGGCAGCCCTTCGTGGGGCGGGCCGGCCAGCTGCTGGACCGCATGCTGGCGGCGGCCGGCCTGACGGACCGGGTGTTCATCACCAACACCGTCTTCTGGAGACCTCCGGGCAACCGCACACCCACGCCGCAGGAACAGGCGGTCTGCGCACCCTTCGTGGAGCGGGCCTTTGCCCTGATGCGTCCGAAGGCGGTGTTGCTGCTGGGCGCAGCCGCCGCGAAATCCGTTCTGAAGACCGACGAGGGCATCTTGCGGATGCGCGGCCAGTGGCGGGACTGGCGGCTGGCGGAAGGCGACGTTTCGGCCCCCGTCATCGCCACCCTGCATCCCGCCTTTCTGCTGCGCCAGCCGCAGGCCAAGCGCGAGGTCTGGGCGGACATGCTGTCACTGGCGGAGCGGCTCGAGACCGCCGGTGGCGCAACGCCGGTGTCCCGGGACTGACGCCGATGTGATTGAAGTTAACAAGGGATTCCGGCATAGGTCGTGTCTGACGACCGATCGCAGACCGCGCGTCGATCCCGAAACGAGACGGGTGACGCGCAGCACGAGGAGGCCGCCGCCTTGTTCCGTTTCCGCTTTTGCGCCCTCACGGCGTCGACCCTCGCCCTTGCCGTGACCTCCCTGACGGCCGTCGCCCTGCCCGCCCGGGCTGCGCCGCCCGAGGTGGTGGCGGAGATGGCTCCCTCTCCGGAAGAGGACGAGCAGCGCGGCGGCCCCGTGAACCCGTCCGCCCTGTCGAGCGCAGACCGCCTGAGCTATACCAGCGCCTTTGACGCCCTCCGCCGGGGCGATCTTGAAACCGCGCGGGAGTCCGCACGGCGCGCCAATGATCGCGTGCTGCTGGGCATGGTCGAGTTCGAACGACTGTTCCATCCGGACCACACAGCGTCCTACGAAGAGCTGTCGGCCTGGTTGCAGGACTATGCCGACCTGCCCAGCGCCCACCGCGCCTATGCCCTCGCCCTGCGGCGGCGCCCGGACGGAGCGGAAGAGCCCCGCCGTCCGGAGGGTACGTTTTTCACCCGCACGTGGGACGCTGTGGCCGCCGGGGGGGGCAACAGCGAGGCGGATCCGGCCAAGGCTGCGCGGGTCGCGTTGAACCGGGACGATCTGGCCGGGGCCCTGCGGCTGGGCGAGGACATCGGCGACTGGTGGGTCGTGGGCATCGCCGCCTGGCGGTCGGGCGATTTCCCGCGGGCCCTTTCGGCCTTCGAGCGCGTCGCCGTGGACCCGACCGAGGATGGCTGGACCCGCGCCGGGGCCGGAGTCTGGGCCGCGCGCGCGGCTGCCTATTCCGGGCGGCAGGACCGGATTCACGAGTTTCTGCGGCTCTCGGCCCGATGGCCCGCGACCTTCTATGGCCAGATCGCCCTGCGCCAGCTGGGCGAGGAGCCGGTCATCCAGAACGCCGGGCCGCGCCCGTATCTCGCCGCAGCCCGGGTGCCGGTCGCGGGGGATGAGCCGGTCGGGGTGAACCAGAGGGAGATGGACGATTTCCTTCAGGGTGAGCCCCGTGCCCGCCGGACCGTGGCCCTGTTCGAGGTCGGCCGGCGACTGGACGCCCGCGAGGAATTGAGAAACGGGCTGCGCACCGCCAGCGAGCGGACGCGGCGGCTCTGGACCGGACTGGCCCGCGTTCTCGGCCCGCGACTGGGCCTGTCGGGCGGCGACGCCACCCGGATCGATGCCGCCGACTATCCCATGCCGGAGATGATGCCCGAGGGCGGCTGGACGCTGGAACGCTCGCTGGTCTATGCGATCGCGCGCAAGGAAAGCGGCTTCAACGCCGAGGCGCGCTCACCGGTCGGGGCCTATGGCCTGATGCAGGTGATGCCGACCACGGCGGCGGAAATGACTGGCGACCGGGGATTCGTCGCCGAACCGACCCGGCTGTTCCAGCCGGCGACCAATGTCCGCCTCGGCCAGACCTATGTGAACCGGATGCTGGCGCGGCCGGAGTTCCGGGGCGACCTGCTGCGGGCCGTGGCGAGCTACAATGCGGGGCCCGGACCGATGCTGAACGCCCTCCGCCGGCTGGGTCCCAACCCCGATCCCCTGTTGCTGATCGAGACCATCGATGTGCCGCAGGCGCGCGAATACGTCGAAAAGGTCGTGGCCGCCTACTGGATCTACCAGCGGATGTCCGGCGGGCCGCTGAACACGCTGGACGCCGTGGTGGCGGGGCTGCCGCTGGTGCCGCTCGGGCTGGACTATGCGCCACCACCGCCTGCTGCGGAGGCCCCGGCAACAGCGGCGATGACGGCGCAGACGCTGGCGGTCGGCGCGCGCTGAGGCTCTAGAACAGACTGCCGACCAGGGAGGCGCAGAGACAGCAGCCGACCAGGAGGAAACCGCCGTACGTCATGAGGGTCGGACGGCGAGGGCCAGCCGCGGGCCTCGGTGTCACGGCGGTGGTCGGCGGGGCGGACATGGCGGGGGGTTCCGGTTGAGCCTCTGGCGATACCGTCGTTCCCTTAAAGCCGGGTTCGCCGATCTCCTTAACGGTGTGTCACTCCTCAGGCCGGGTCTGTGACAGCCTGTTCGGACCAGGCGAGAAAATCCGGCTGCCGCAGCAGTTCGGCCACATAGGTTCCGGCCACGCCGTCGACGTCGCCATGGGCGGCGAGGTCGATCTGGTAGTGGCGGAAGCGGCAGGCGACGGGCGTCAGGAAGGCATCCGCAATCGACCACGCCCCGAACAGCCACGGCCCATCGGCCCCGAAGCGGGCCTTCATCTCGCGGATGACGGCGACCAGCCGGCGCACGTCGACTGCGACCGCCGCGCTGGTCGGCGGGGACGCGCGGTCGGGGCCGACCATGGTGTGGATCACCCCGGCCGCGTCCGGCCCCATGCCGCATTCGGTGCGCAGGGCTGCGAAACCGGAGTGGAACTCACAGACCACGGACCGGGCCAGCCAGCGGGCATGGGGATCGGCGGGCCAGAGCGGGACATCGGGATAGCGCTCGGCGGCGAAGACGCAGATGGCCATGGAGTCCCAGATCGTGACCCCGTCGACCTTGAGGGCGGGGACCTTGCCGGTCGGCGAGTGCTCGGCCAGCAGACGGGCCGAGTCCGGGCCGTAAAGCGGGACCTCGCGCACGGTGAACTCCGCCCCGCAGCGCTTCAGCACCAGCCACGGGCGCAGCGACCAGGTCGAGAAGGCCCTGTTGCCGACGATCAGTTCCATGGTGTCTCTCCCGCCTGTTGCGCCGACTTTCCTTGACAGATTCGGCCCGGAAAGCCTTTACCCGCGGCCATGATCAGTCGCTATTCCCGCCCCGACGCCGTCGCCCTGTGGTCCGCCGAGACCAAATACCGGATCTGGTTCGAGATCGAGGCCCATGCGGCGACGAAGATGGCTGAGCTGGGGGTCATCCCGCGGGAGGCCGCGGAGGCCATCTGGGCCAAGGGCGAACACGCCGTCTGGGACGCCGACCGCATCGACGAGATCGAGCGGACAACGAAGCACGACGTCATCGCCTTCCTGACCCATGTGTCGGAGACGGTCGGCGAGGAAGCGCGGTTCCTGCATCAGGGCATGACGTCCTCGGATGTGCTGGACACCTGTTTCGCCGTTCAGCTGGCGCGCTCGGCCGACCTGCTGGTGGCGGGCGTCGACCGGGTGCTGGCGGCGCTGGAGACGCGGGCCAAGGAGCACAAATTCACCCCCTGCGTCGGCCGCAGCCACGGCATCCACGCCGAGCCGGTGACCTTCGGCCTGAAGCTGGCCGGCTACCACGCCGAGTTCCAGCGGGCGAAGCGGCGGCTGCTGACGGCGAAGGAAGAGATCGCCACCTGCGCCATCTCGGGCGCGGTCGGCACCTTCGCCAATGTCGATCCGGCGGTGGAGGCCTATGTGGCTGAAAAGATGGGCCTGGCGGTCGAGCCGGTCTCGACCCAGGTGATCCCGCGCGACCGCCACGCAGCCTTCTTCGCGGCGCTGGGCGTCGTCGCCTCCTCGGTCGAGCGGCTGGCCGTCGAGATCCGTCATCTGCAGCGCACCGAGGTGCTGGAGGCCGAGGAGCCGTTCGATCCGGGTCAGAAGGGCTCATCGGCCATGCCGCACAAGCGCAACCCGATCCTGACCGAGAACCTGACCGGCCTGGCCCGGCTGGTGCGCTCGGCCGTGGTGCCGGCCATGGAGAATGTCGCCCTCTGGCACGAACGCGACATCAGCCATTCCTCGGTCGAGCGCGGCATCGGACCGGACGCGACGATCCACCTGGACTTCGCCCTGCACCGGCTGGCGATGGTGATCGAGCGGCTGGTGGTCTACCCGGAGAACATGGCCAGGAACCTGAACCTGCTGGGTGGGCTGGTCCATTCACAGCGGGTGCTCCTGGCCCTGACCCAGCTGGGCCAGTCCCGCGAGGAGAGCTACGCCGCGGTACAGCGGAACGCCATGAAGGTCTGGCGCGGCGAGGGTAATTTCCTCGACTTCCTGAAGGCCGATCCCGAGGTCATCGTGCCGGACGCGGCGCTGGAGGCCCTGTTCGACCTCGGCTATCACACCAAACACGTCGACACTGTTTTTGCGCGTGTGTTCGGTCCGGGAACCGGGCCGTCGATTCCGGGTTCCTGATTCAGCGGACGTGGCCTGCGGGCATTCCGTCGCAGGCCGGCCCTGAAACGCCCGGCCAGCTTGGCTGCGGTAACCTGTCGCGCCGGAAAACGTGATCGGGACGCATCCTTTGACGCGTTCGCGCGTCTTTATGGTCCGCGCCGCGCCAAGCGGCGACTCAGGAGACAACGCCATGAACGCTCGTATTCTTACCCTTACCGTCGCATCTGCCGCCCTGTTGGGCCTTGCCGCCTGCAACAGCGGCGCAGAGACCGAAGCCCCCGCAGCCGACGCAGCGGCGACCGACACGGCCGCCATGGCCTCGACGGATCCGATGGTCGGTGGCGCTGCCATGAGCCCCAATGACACGATCGTCGCGAACGCTGCCAAGGCGTCCAATCTGACCACGCTGGTCAGCGCCGTCCAGGCCGCCGAACTGGCCGAAACCCTGTCGGGCACCGGTCCGTTCACGGTGTTCGCGCCGGACAACGCCGCCTTCGAGAAAATCCCGGCGGCGACCCGCGAATCCCTGCTGGCCCCGGCCGGCAAGGAAGATCTGACCCGCATCCTGACCTATCACGTCGTTCCGGGTCGTCTGACCGCCGCCGATCTCGCCACCCAGGCCCAGGCCAACGGCGGCCGTGCCGAGCTGACGACGGTCCAGGGCGCGACGCTGACCGTCACGCCGAACGCCGACGGTTCGGTCACCCTGACCGACGCAGCCGGCGGCACCTCGACCGTGACGCAGGCCGATGTGATGCAGTCCAATGGCGTCGTGCACGTCATCGACACCGTTGTGATGCCGGGCTGATTTTTCCGGTGAACCAATCGCGCGCTGCTGCATTCTCATGATGCGCCAGACGCGAAACATCGGGTGAGGCTTCCCCCCGGGCCCCCGATCAAGGAAGGGCCGCAGCACCCCCCGCTGCGGCCCTTTTCGTTGTGCGGTGATCCCGTTGTTTGTCGATCGACAGCCTGCGCCCGGCTCCCACCGGACGAGCGGGATCGCAGGTCGCGGTCTCGCGGCAAAGGGAGCGTATGGGAGCCGCGTGACCGGTGAGGCGCACAGCCCCCATGCACCGGTCGTCAAACGGTCAATTCCCCCGTCGCCCGGCGAAGGGGGTTAGAGACCGTCTTCAGTCGCCGGCGCGGACCTGATCGCGCGCCATGGAGGCCAGTTCGTCCATCTTGGACCGAATCTCGCCCTCGGACACGGTCAGACCCGAGCCCTTGAAATCCCCGGCGATCTTGCGGAACACGTCCTCCTCGCCCGGCTGCTCGAAATCGGCGCGGACCACGGCCTTCGCATAGTCCTCGGACGAGTCGGCGCTCAGGCCCATTTTTTCAGCCGCCCACAACCCCAGCAGCTTGTTGCGCCGGGCCATGGCCTTGAACTCTTGCTCCTGATCGAGCGCGAACTTGGACTCGAAGCCCTTTTCCCGATCGTTGAAGGTCGTCATGCGTCGTCAGTCGCTCCGTCGCGGGCCGGAAAGCAGGGGCTCCGCCGGGCAAGGTCTATAGCTGCGCGACCCGCGAACGCAACGACTAACGGCGTCGGGCCTCCATCCCGGAACCGGACACAAGGCGTTCACCGAACGCACGTCGTTTGTGTCGCAGGGCGCATTCCGCTAAAGGACGCCAGACCCATTCCCCGCCCAGCCCGAGACCGGATCGCGCCGCCCAGACGAGACCTCTGGCCGCGCGATTTTCGTTTTCCGGCCGGGCCGCCATCCCCTCCGGGACCATGATGATGAATTCGAAGCGCAAGATGATCTACGAGGGCAAGGCCAAGATCCTTTACGAAGGACCTGAGCCCGGCACCTTGATCCAGTATTTCAAGGACGACGCCACCGCCTTCAACGCCCAGAAGCGCGCCACGCTGGAGGGCAAGGGCGTCATCAACAACCGCATCAGCGAGTTCGTGATGACGCGGCTGAACGGCATCGGCGTCACCAACCACTTCATCAAGCGACTGAACCTGCGCGAACAGTTGATCCGCGAGGTCGAGATCATCCCGCTGGAGGTGGTGTGCCGCAACATCGTCGCGGGCTCGCTGGCCACGCGTCTGGGTCAGGAGGAGGGCACGCCCCTGCCCCGCTCGATCATCGAATTCTATTACAAGAAGGATGAGCTGAACGATCCGATGGTGACGGAAGAGCACATCACGGCGTTCAACTGGGCCAGCACCCAGGAGATCGATGACATCCTGGCCATGACGCTGCGCGTGAACGACTATCTGTCGGGCATGTTCGGGGCGGTCGGCATCACCCTGGTGGACTTCAAGATCGAGTTTGGCCGGGTGTGGGAAAACGACTTCAGCCGCGTGATCCTGGCCGACGAGATCAGCCCCGATTCGTGCCGCCTGTGGGACTCCAACACCGGCGAGAAGATGGACAAGGACCGGTTCCGTCGCGACCTCGGCAATGTCATCGAGAGCTACACCGAGGTGGCGCGCCGTCTCGGCATCATGAAGGACATGCCGACCGTGATTCAGGGGGGACTGCACTGATGGCGAAGGTCAAGGTCCATGTGTTCCTGAAACCCGGTGTGCTGGACGTGCAGGGCAAGGCCGTCGAGGGCGCCCTGAAAGGGCTGGGCTGGACCGGGGTGTCCGAGGCCCGTGTCGGCAAGCTGATCGAGTTCGATCTGGACGGCGTCGAGGATGCCGCCGCCGAGGCGAAGAAGATGTGCGAGACCCTGCTGGCCAATACGGTGATCGAAAGCTACCGGATCGAAATGGCCTGAGGCGCAACCGGTCTTGCCGGCGACCGTTCCAGACCGTGGCCAAAGGAGCGACTCATGACCTTCACCCTGACTTCGAAAGACTTCACGGACGGAGACACCCTGCCCGACGCCCAGGTCCAGTCCAGGGGAAACATCTCGCCCCACCTCGCGTGGTCGGGCGCGCCTGAGGGTACGAAATCGTTCGCCATCACCGTCTTCGATCCCGACGCGCCGACCGGATCGGGCTTCTGGCACTGGACGGTTGCCAACATCCCGGCCGAGGTCAGCGAGATCCCCGCCGGCGGTCCCGTGCCGCACGGCGCGGTCGAGGGGCGCACTGATTTCGGCGAGCCCGGCTATGGTGGCGCTGCCCCGCCGCCGGGACACGGTCCCCACCGCTATATTTTCACGGTCTTCGCCGTGGACACCGAACGGCTGGACGTCACGCCGGAAAACTCGGGCGCGGTGTTCGGTTTCAACCTGCATTTTCATACCCTCGCGAAGGCCTCGATCACGGCCGTTTACGAGAACAAGGGCTGACGGAACCGGCGGGCCGTCTGTGTGAGCCCGGCGCTAGCGCTTCTTCAGCTGCCCCGCGAAGACGGAAGCCAGTGCACCCAGCAGGGCTCCGGCGATGAACACGGCCAGCGGCGCACCCTCGTCGGTCGCCATCATCCAGGTCCCGTAGGCCATGCAGGCCAGCGCGCCGATCAGCATGAGGATGACGACGGCGCGAAGAAGGGCGGGTGAGGGTTTGGTGGACACGGTCTTCTCCGGCGACGGGTCGGCATACAGCCCGCCGCCGGCGGTCCGTGCAAGTCCCGGTCGCGGGTCCCGCCGCTGACAGGCCCCTCGAACCCTGCTAGAGCCCCGCGTCATGAGCGCAGCCGTCATCGTCTTCCCCGGATCCAACTGTGATCGCGACTGCAAGGTTGCGATCGAACGCTCGACGAACGAGCGGGTCGAGATGGTCTGGCATCAGGAGACGGAACTGCCTCAGGGGCTTGACCTCATCGTGCTGCCGGGCGGCTTTTCCTATGGCGACTATCTGCGTTGCGGGGCGATGGCGGCCCTGTCCCCGATCATGGGCGCGGTGAAGAAGGCGGCCGACGACGGGGTTGCCGTGGTGGGAATCTGCAACGGTTTCCAGATCCTGTGCGAGGCCGGAATGTTGCCGGGGGCGTTGCTGAAGAACGCCGGGCTGAAATATGTCTGCAAGCCGATCAGCCTCGAGGTCGCCAACGCCCAGACCCGTTTCACCGCCGGCTATCAGGGCCAGCGCGAGGTGGTGATGACCCAGGGCAACGGCGACGGAAACTATTTCGCGGACAGCGAAACCCTCGCCCGGGTCGAGGGCGAGGGGCAGGTCGTGTTTCGCTACGTCGACAACCCCAACGGCTCGGTGGGGGACATCGCTGGAATCCAGAACGCCCGGGGCAATGTGCTGGGCATGATGCCCCACCCGGACCGCGCCTTCGAGGCCGAGCTGGGCTCGGCGGACGGCGCGGTCCTGTTCCGGTCGATCTACGCGGCGGCCTAGGCTCACATAGCCGATCGGGCGCTAGGCTCCGTCCGGTGAGCCCTGGACGGCCGTGTCCCGGCGCAGCGTATCGCCATCGACATCGACGTCTTCGTCATCGACCTCATGGGTGACCACGCCGCCGGGATCACGCTGGGCGGCCAATTCGCGCGCGCCGACGCCCAGACCCTGTTCCATCGCAAGGTTGGCCTCGACGTCACTGGTCTCGAAATGGGGCTGTTCTTCCGGGATTTTCGGATCTTCGGCCATGGTGCGTCTCCTGCTGCTACAGAGTTCTAAACCTCGCCGGACAGCGCGCGGTTCCGTCGCGACGATTCCGGTGAACGATCGAAGGCCGCGCGCGTAAGGTGACGAAGACTGCTGAAGCCGGGCTTCGGCGCCTGTCGGGATCTGCCATGTCTTCCATCGTTCGGCCCACCCCGGCCCAGATGACGCGCCGGCTGGCGGTGGTCGGGGCCACCATCTTCGCGGTCGTCGCCGGTCAGCTGCAGCAGTTCGGGAATCTGGGCCAGACACCCGCCGAGTTTTCCGCGGACAGCGATGCCACGCTGCGCGTGGTCGGCTGGGCCTTCGCCATCTGGGGGCCGATCTATCTGGGTTTGTTCGCCTATGCGATCCGCCAGGCCCTGCCGCGGACCGCCGAAAGCCCGATGATCGGTCTGTTCGGCTGGCCATCCGTCCTCGCCCTGCTGGGGATCGGCAGCTGGATCATTGCGGCGGCACTGGACGCCGAGGTGATGACCATCGTGCTGATCTTCGGCTCGCTCGCGGTGCTGGTGATCCCGCTGCTGCGCAAGGCCGCGCTGATCCGGGCGCTGGGCAACAGGGACATGGACCGCTGGCTGGTCGCCTGGCCGCTGGGCGCGCTGGCCGGCTGGCTGACCATCGCCTCGCCGGTGAACCTGCTGACCGTGGCGACCGGCAACGGGGATTTGCCCGCCACCTTTCCGCCGACGGTGTGGGCCCTGCTGGCAGTCGCCGGCGTCGCGGTCTTCAGCCTGATTGTGACCTGGCGGACGCGGCTGCTGGCCTATCCCCTGCCGGTGTCCTGGGGCCTGCTGGGCGTGTTCGTCGCCGAACGGGCCAAGGGCAACGAGACCCTCGCGCTCGGCGCGGCGGGGGCCTCGCTGATCGTGGTGGTGGTCGCACTGTGGATCACGCTGGGCATGCGGCGAGCCGGACCGGCGTGATGGCTGCGAGGGCCTAGACGCCCTCGCCGTCCAGACCCTCTTCCTCCTCGTCCTCGACCGGTTCGGCCATGATCGGGCTTTCGGTCTTGCCCAGGCGCTCGGCGAGGGCGGAGGCCCCGGCGTCGTCGGCGGCGATCTCGGGGGTGTCGTCATCCTCGGGGGTGGCGGCGGGATCGATGGGCTGATCGGTCATGGGAGGCTCCTGTTCGTGCGATTCAGCGCACCCGAGGCGCCCCCGGTTCCATCAGGCGGCGCGGACGATGTCCGTCCGGCTGAAATGGTCACCCTTGAACAGCAGCGGTTCGCCCGAGGTCCTCGACAGGGCGTAGGCGAAGCAGTCGCCGAAGTTCAGCGCGGCCGGATGCCGGGTCCGGCCAAAGCGCACCATGGCCTCGCACGCCTCGGCCATCTGACGCTGATCGACGTCGACCACGCTCAACCCGTAATCGCTTCTGAACTGATCGATGATGGGTCGGGCATCATATTTGAGTCTCCGGGTGAGAACGCTGACGAGCTCCAGCACGGTCGCTGCGCTGATCAGACGAACGGCAGAGGCCCGGATCGCATCATCGAACGCCACGGCTTCCGGTTCGCGCTGAAAGATGGCGATCAAGGCCGAAGAGTCGACGACCATCAGATCGGCTCTCCACCCGCGCCGTACATCTCGGCCTCGATCTCGGCGACCGAGGGACCTTCCGCCTTGGGTAGTGAATCGATCCAGGCGAACAGCGCCTCCCGCTTCCGGGCCCGTTCGGCCGCCTGGTCGTCGGCGGTCAGTGCCTGCCAGGTGTTTTCCAGCGCGCGATCAATGGCCTCGGTGACGCTCACGCCCATCCGTTCGGCGACGGCGCGCGCCTTGCGCTCGGTTTCGGGGCGTTTGATGCTCAGGCCCATTCTAGAACTCCGACTTTCGTGTCTAGAATATAGCCTATCGGCGTCATGACGGCTAGAAGCGCCCTCCATGAACGCCCCGAACAAGACCACCGCCGAGCTTGCCGTCGAATACGGCCTGGCCCCGAACGAATACCAGGTCATCCTCGACCGGCTGGGGCGCGAGCCCAACCATCTGGAACTGGGCGTCTTCTCGGTGATGTGGTCCGAGCACTGCTCCTACAAGTCGTCCAAGATCCATCTGGGCAAGTTCCCGACCACCGGGCCGCGCGTGATCTGCGGCCCGGGCGAGAACGCCGGCGTCATCGACATCGACGACGGCGACGCCTGCATCTTCAAGATGGAGAGCCATAACCACCCGTCCTTCATCGAACCGTATCAGGGCGCGGCGACGGGCGTGGGCGGGATCATGCGCGACGTCTTCACCATGGGGGCCCGGCCGGTGGCCCTGCTGAACGCCCTGCGGTTCGGCGACATCGGGCATGAGAAGACGAAGCGGCTGGTCAAGGGCGTGGTGTCCGGCATCGGCGGCTATGGCAACTGCGTCGGCGTGCCGACGGTGGCCGGCGAGACCAACTTCCACCGCGGCTACAACGGCAACATCCTGGTCAATGCCATGTGTGTGGGCCTCGCAAAGTCCGACGCCATCTTCTATTCGGCCGCGCCGGGACCGGGGATGTCCGTGGTCTATTTCGGCTCCAAGACCGGACGCGACGGTATCCATGGCGCGACCATGTCCTCGGCCGAGTTCGACGATGAGTCAGAATCGAAGCGGCCCACCGTCCAGGTCGGTGACCCCTTCGCCGAGAAACTGCTGATCGAGGCGACGCTGGAGCTGATGGCCTCAGGGGCCGTGGCGGCGATCCAGGACATGGGGGCCGCGGGCCTGACCTCCTCCTCGGTCGAGATGGCCGGCAAGGGCGGCGTCGGCATCGAGCTGAACATGGACGCCGTGCCCCAGCGCGAAACCGGTATGTCGGCCTATGAGATGATGCTGTCGGAAAGCCAGGAGCGAATGCTGGCCGTGCTGAAGCCGGGCCGCGAGGCCGACGGCCACCGCATTTTCGAGAAATGGGGTCTGGACGCCGCGGTCATCGGCCGGACGACCGAGACCGGCCGGCTGGTGCTCAACCATCATGGCGCGGTGGTCTGCGATGTCCCGCTGGCCCCGCTGTTCGACGACGCCCCCCTGTATGACCGGCCCTGGGTCCAGCCGGACCTGCATCCGCGCCTGTCGCCGGGAGATGTGCCGGCGCCCGAGAGCTGGCCTGATGCGGTCCTGAAGGTGCTGACCTGCCCCGACATGGCGTCCAAGCGCTGGATCTGGGAGCAGTACGACCGCCACGTCATGGCTGACACGCTGCAGGACTCGGCCACCGGGGCGGACGCCGGTGTGGTGCGGGTGCACGGCACGGACAAGGGTCTGGCGGTCACCTCGGACTGCACGCCCCGCTATGTCCAGAACGACCCCTATGAGGGGGGAAAGCAATGCGTGGCCGAGGCGTGGCGCAATCTGACGGCCGTGGGCAGCCGGCCGATCGCCATCACCGACAACCTCAATTTCGGCAATCCGCAGCGGCCCGAGATCATGGGCCAGATCGTCCGCGCCATCGACGGCATGGCCGAGGCCTGCCGGGTGCTGGACTTCCCGGTCGTGAGCGGCAACGTCAGCCTCTACAACGAGACCAATGGGGTCGCCATTCCGCCGACCCCGACCGTCGGCGCGGTGGGGCTGCTGCCCAACTATGATGTCGTGGCCGGCTTCTCGACCATGGCCGAGGGCGACACCCTGGTGCTGATCGGCGAGACGGTCGGCGAACTGGGCGCGTCGCTGTATCTGCGCGAGGTCCTCGGCCGCGAGGACGGCGCGCCGCCGCCGGTCGATCTGGCGCTGGAGCGCAGGACCGGGGACTTCATCCGCGGCGAGATCGAGGCCGGGCGGCTGACCTGCGTGCACGACCTGTCCGACGGCGGCCTGATCGGTGCCGCGGCGGACATGGCGCTGGCCTCGGACACCGGCGTGATGCTGGATGCGTCCAGCGCGACGCATGCGCACGTCTTTCTGTTCGGCGAGGACCAGGCCCGCTATCTGGTCGCCGTGCCGAACCCGCAGGAGGTCCTGGCCGCCGCCCGCGAGGCGGGGCTGCACGCCTCGGTAGTCGGACACGCGAAAGGCGACATGTTTGCCTCTACCGACCTGTTCAGCCTTCCGCTGACACATTTGCGCGAAATACACGAAGGATGGATGCCCGGATGGATCGAGACCTGAAACCGATAGCGATCGCCCTGATCGCAGCCGTCGGCCTTGCCCTGTCCGCCTGCGAGGGCGGCGGCGATCCCGTGGCGCAGGCGCAGCTGGACGCCGTCACGGCGAATCGCGCAGCGGCGAACCCGCTGTCCGCCGACGATCACGCGGCCATGGGTCATGCCGCCGGGCCGGGCGCGGGTGACTCCGCCTTCGCCGCCTCCGAGGCCGAGATGCACAGTGAGATGGCCACCGCCACCGGATCGACCGTGGATGAAGCCTATATCGCCAAGATGATCGCCCATCACCGCGGGGCCATCGCCATGGCCGAGGTCGCCCTCGCCCAGTCCCGCGACCCGGCCATCCAGCGCATGGCCCAGGCGGTCAAGGATGCCCAGACCGTCGAGATCGCGATGATGCAGGCCTGGACGCCGGCCCCCGCCGAACCGCCGGCCCCTGCGGCAACAGCGCCGTCGACCCCGCCGGCGAACGTCGCAAACTGATGCCACAGTCGGGCGCATGACGGACATCCTGTCGGCCCCGCCCTTCCGCCCCGCAGTCCCGGCCCGACGGGAGGGCCCGCTGCCGCTCGTGCCCTTTCTCTGGCACAGCTGGCGTGACCCGCTGGGCACCTGGTCCCGGCGGCATTTCGAGGAACCGCAGCTGTACGGCGAGGGTCCTCTGGGGGCCGTGATCGTCGTCAGCCACCCGGAGGGCGTGCGTCGCGTCCTGACCGACAACGCCGCCAACTATCGCAAGGGCGATCTGCAACGCCGCATCCTTGGGCCGCTCCTGTCCGACGGTCTTCTGCTGACCGAGGGCGCGGTCTGGCGGCGGGCCCGGCGAATCCTGGCCCCGCTGTTCACGCCGGCGCGAATGCGCGACCTGAACGGTCGCATGGCCGAGGTCTGCGCGGCCCGCGTCGCCGGATGGCGACTGGACGCCGGTGCCCGGGTTCTGGATATCGACAGCGAGATGTCGGGCCTGACCTTCGACATCCTGTCGGCGACCCTGTTCAGCCATGAGCTCGGCGGCGAGGCCGCGGGCTTCGAAAAGGCCCTGAACCGCTACCTTTCGATCGGCGCGCGGATTGACCCACTGGATGTCCTGGACGCGCCTTCGTGGATTCCCCGGCTGGGACGGCTGGCCAGCTATGGCTCTGCAGCCTTTTTCGAGCGCAAGGTGTCCGAACTGGTCAAGGCGCGCCGGGCGCGGCTCGAGGGCGACGACACCCCCGCCCACGATCTGCTGAGCGCCCTGCTGACAGCGCGCGACGAAACGGACGGCAGCGGGCTGAGCGACCGGGAGGTGGCGGCCAACATCCTGACCTTCATTCTCGCGGGTCACGAGACTACGGCGCGCACCCTTGGCTGGGCGCTGCATCTGATCTCTCGCAGTCCGGCCGTCGCAGCCCGGCTTCAGGCCGAGGCGGACGGGTTCGACCCCGACCGGGCCGACTGGGCCGGGTCGCTGGCCTGGACGCGGGCGGTGATCGAGGAGTCTATGCGGCTGTTTCCTCCGGCTCCCACGCTGGAGCGTACCGCGATCGGAGCGGACGTGATCGTTGGTGAAGGCGTCCAGCCCCAGACGATCAAGGCAGGGACCATGGTGATCATCTCGCCCTGGGTGCTGCACCGGCACGAACAGCTGTGGGACGACCCGGCCGCCTTCCGGCCCGAACGGTTCCTGCCGGAAAACCGCAAGGCCATTGATCGCTACGCCTACATTCCGTTCAGTGCCGGGCCGCGGGTGTGTATCGGGGCCAGCTTCGCCCTGCAGGAGGCGATGATCGCCCTGGCCTCCATCCTGAAGGTCGCGGATGTCGAGCCGCTGTCGACCGTCGAGCCGCGCCCGGTGCACCAGATCACGTTGAGAAGCCGGGAACCGATGCGACTGAGGCTGAGAGCGCGGCGTGCCCGGACGCCCGTCGACACGGTTGTCACAATCCCCCTCTAGGGCTGCGCTCCGGAGTAACACGAGGCAGCAGGATGCGTGGTTTCGAACTTTCCCGTCGCGGGCTCATTCTGGGCCTCACCGGCGGCGGCGTGGCGATGTCGGCGGCACGCCCGGCCCTGGCCCAGCCGGTCTTCGAGGACAATCCCTTCCAGCTGGGCATCGCAGCGGGCGATCCCCTGCCCGACGGCTTCGTGATCTGGACACGGCTGGCACCCCGGCCGCTGGAGCCCGACCATGGCATGCCGTCGCAACCGATGGCGGTGAACTGGGAGGTTGCGACGGACGCGGGCTTCCGGACCGTCGTGCGGAGCGGCGAGGCCGTCGCGCGGCCCGAACTGGGGCATGCCGTGCATGTAGAAGTCAGCGGTCTGGAGCCGGCCCGACCCTATTTCTATCGATTCACTGCCGGCCGTGAACGCTCGGGCGTGGGTCGGGCGAAGACCACGCCGGTCGTGGGCAGCGCCCTGGCTCAAGCCCGCTTCGGCATCGTCGGCTGCCAAGCCTATGAGAGCGGCTACTACACCGCCCACCGCAAGATCGCGGCCGAGGATCTGGATTTCATCTTCTGCTACGGCGACTACATCTATGAAGGCCGGGGCAACCGCATCTATGGGGGGATGAACCCTCAGGAAAACCTGCGCGTCCACCTCGGTGGCGAGGTCTATACGGTCACCGACTACCGGCAGCGCTACGCCCAGTACAAGATGGATACCGACCTGCAGGCCAGCCACGCCTCGGCGGCGTGGTTCACGGTGTGGGACGATCACGAGATCGACAACAACTGGGTCACTGACCTCGATCAGGACGGCACCGACCCGGCCATCTTCGCCCTGCGCCAGGCGGCGGCCATGCAGGCCTATTACGAGCATATGCCGCTGCGGCGCTCGTCCTTCCCGCGCGGCTCGGCCATGCAGCTGTATCGCCGGGCGCAGTATGGCGACCTGCTGGACCTGAACCTGCTGGACACCCGTCAGTATCGCACCGACCAGCCCTGCGAGGATCGCTTCAACTCCTCCTGCGAGGGGATCAACGATCGCAATGCCCAGGTGCTGGGCGAGGCGCAGGAAGCCTGGTTGCTGAACAATCTGAACCGGTCGGAGGCGACCTGGAAGGCGCTGGCCCAGCAGATCATGGTCATGGATCTGGACCGCAATCCCGGCGAGGACCGCGGCGTCAACACCGACAGCTGGGCGGGCTACAGCGTGCCGCGCGCCCGGCTGCTGAGCCACATCCGCGACCGGCGGATCGACAATGTCGTGGTCCTGACCGGCGACGAACACCAGAACTATGCCGGCGAACTGCATATCGACGGGCACAATCCGGACGGTGCCCCGATCGCGACCGAATTCGTCGCAACCTCGATCAGCTCGGGCGGGGACGGTCAGGACCAGCGCGCCGACCAGGAAAACTTCCTGCGGGCCAATCCGCAGCTGAAGTTCAGGAACAGCCAGCGCGGCTATGTCGTCTGCGACATCACGAAGGAGCGCTGGCAGACCGAGTTCAAGGTGCTGGACCAGATCCACGACCGCAACGGCGTGCTGTCGACTCGGGCGACCTTCGCCGTCGAGGCGGGCGACGCGCGGCTGGTCAGCGCCTGACGGCGCGGGCCGGGGGATGACCCCCGGTCCCCGCCGGTCTTCAGGCCGCCTCGGGGATCGTTTGCTTCAGACGGCCGCCGACGCGGATGGGTTCGATCCGGGTGGCCAGACCGGTGCGGTCGTCGGTCTCGACATAGACGCCGCAGATGGTGGCGGGGCCGTGGGCGGGCTGGTAGCGGCCGCCGCTGATGCGGGTGGTGAAGCGCCGCAGCGGCTCTTCCTTCTCATTGCCGATGACGGAGTCGTAGTCGCAGCAGCCGCCCGCGTCGGTCTGGTACGCCGTGCCGCCGGGCAGGATCTGGGCGTCGGCGGTCGGGACATGAGTATGGGTGCCGACCACCAGAGAGACGCGACCGTCGCAAAAATGGCCCATGGCCATTTTCTCGGACGTCGCCTCGGCGTGCATGTCGACGATGATGGCGTCGGCAGCGACGCCCATGGGACAGGCGTTCAGCTCCCGGTCCACGGCGCTGAACGGGTCGTCATTGGGGTCCATATGGATCCGGCCGAGCACATTGGTGACCAGCACGGTCTTGCCCGACGGGGTCTCGAACAGATTGGCCCCGGCCCCCGGCGCATCCATCAGCCGGGGATAGTTGGCCGGCCGGATCAGGCGCGGCTCGCGCACGATATAGGTCAGGGCCTCGCGCTGGTCCCAGGAGTGGTTGCCCAGGGTCAGGCAGTCGGCCCCGGCCATGAACAGCTCTTTCGCCGTGTTCTCGGTGATGCCGAAACCGCCGGCGGCGTTCTCGGCATTGACCACGACGAAGTCGAGCCCGAGCACGCGCTTCAGGCCCGGCAGATGGTCGGACAGGCCATCGCGACCGGACTTGCCGATCACATCGCCGAAGAAGGCAAGACGCATGAGGAGTTAGACCTTTCGGGCGGCGGTATAGCCGACCTCGGTCAGAACGCCATGCAGAGGGATGTCGTGCGACTCCATGGGCAGGCGAGCGACCCGCTGGCCGGCGAAACCGAAGCCCACACGGATCGCCCCCGGCCGCGCGGCAAAGGTGCGATCGTAGTAGCCCCCGCCCTGCCCCAGACGGCCGCCGTAGTCGTCGAAGGCCAGCAGTGGTGTGACGATCAGTTCGGGGTCGACGATCTCCGCCAGAGGCAGCGGCGCGGGGCAGCCTGCGGCGTCTGGCTCGAGGGGCTCGCCCGGGAACCAGCGCCGGAAGATCATTGGGGTGTCACGCTCAAGGACGACGGGCAGGCAAAGCTGGCGACCGGCAGCGACCAGGGCGCGGGCGAGAGGTTCGGGATCCAGTTCGGATCCGATGGCGCGATAGACGGCGACCAACTGGCCGGGGGGCAAGGCGGCGGCGTGTGCGGCAGCCTTGTCGGCGGCGTCCGGGAGGATTTGACCCAGTCGTCTCCGGATCGCGCGGGCCTCAGCGCGCAGGCTGACCTTATCAAGGGGCGTCAGAACGGCGTCCTGGCCTCAGGGTCATAGGTCCGGTTTACGAGGACCAGAAAAACCCCGAAGACAGCCAGGGCCGCGAGCCACCCCGCAAGCGACCCTTCGAACCAGGTCAGCGCGCCGATGAACACGATTGCAAAGACCACCGTGGCCAGCACCCCTTCCCACCTGGCAGGCGAGACACCCCAGCCGAACCGTCTTGGACCAAACCAGCCGTGTTTCATGGAGTGCTCCTGAAAGGCCTGCTCATGCTATGCGCGCCTGAACCCGCGCTCAAGCAGAAGTCGCCGTGCCGAGCGGTAGTGCCGAGACTGGGAAGAGGGTTGGCGGCGCCATGAGAGCCGTGAAGGACGGTTTAAATCCTCTCGAGCCTGGGTAGCCAGGTGGGCTCCGCGTACCCGACCCCACGAGGTCGGACAGGGGCAGATCCCTTCGAGTGAATTAAGGCCGCGAGGATGTGTTGCCTTCGACGTGAGCCACAGCTGACCCGCCGTGGAACAAGATAGGCGCGATGGGGTCGGGCGGCAATGGCGGCTAGAGGCCCTGGGCGATCTTCTCAATGCGCGCAGCGACCGCATTCAGCGCTTCGGCGACGCCGGTCTCTGACGACGGTGCCGTCGCGGATGCAGGCAGCGTGGTCGCCCCGGACCGGTCCGCCATCCGGACCTCATGCAGTTCATCGGCCAGCACCAGGGCGGCCATCAGGAACAGGCGGATGTCCCCGACGTGTCCGACGTCCGCTGCGACCTGACGAACGTGGACGTCGAACTGTTTGGCGAGGATCCGGACCCGTTCCTCCTGCCCGTCCGCACAGCCCACGGCATAGGGGCGACCGTTGATCTCGACCGTGACCGTCGCCATCAGGCCACCCGATCCGCTTGCGGTGCGTCCTCGTCGAGGACATTGCGGATCGCGGACGCCGCGGCGGCGAGCGCGACGGACGCGTCCCGGCCCGCGGCTTCCAGAACCGCGATCCGGTCCGGGTCGCCCGCGCTCTGCTGCGCCGGCATTGCGAACAGATCGTCGTCGGCGACCGCGGCGGCCGCGGCCCGCGCCTTCAGGTCCAGCACCTTGCGTTCCAGGAGAGCGAGGGCCCGGTCGATCCTGTCGCGCGCGGCGGTCGTGGCGTCGGACATCGTTTCCTCCAGATTTCGTATAGAACCCGCCGGGGCGGCGCGGTAAAGCGGCGCCGCCTGCCTTTTCCGCACCAAGACGAAAGATTTGCCCGTGGCCGCCGCCCAGACCGAGATCGACAAAGCCACGCCCCGACAGATGGCGGACGCCATCCGGGTGCTGGCCATGGACGGTGTGGAGAAGGCGAACAGCGGCCACCCCGGCATGCCGATGGGGATGGCGGACGTCGCCACGGTGCTGTTCTCGAAATTCCTGAAGTTCGATGCCAGCCATCCGGACTGGGCCGACCGCGACCGGTTCATCCTGTCGGCCGGCCATGGTTCGATGCTGATCTATGCCCTGCTGCACCTGACCGGCTACAAGGCGGCGACCACTGAACAGCTGTCGAACTTCCGCCAGTGGGGCTCGAAAACCGCGGGCCATCCGGAGTTCGGCCATATGCCGGGCGTGGAGACCACCACCGGCCCGCTGGGACAGGGTCTGGCCAACGCCGTCGGTTTCGCCATGGCCGAGCGACACCTCGCCGCGAAATACGGCGAGGATCTGGTCGACCACCGGACCTGGGTCATCGCGGGTGATGGCTGTCTGATGGAGGGCGTCTCGCAGGAGGCGATCGCCCTGGCCGGTCGCTATGCGCTGAACAAGCTGACGGTCCTGTGGGACGACAACGCCATCACCATCGACGGGGCCGTCAGCCTGTCGGACGCCACGGATCAGAAGGCCCGCTTCAAGGCCGCGGGCTGGGCGGTGAAGGCGGTCGACGGCCACGACATGAAGGCTGTCAAATCCGCCCTGCAATGGGCGACGAAACAGGACCGCCCGACGCTGATCGCGTGCAAGACCAAAATTGGACGCGGTGCCGCGACCATGGAAGGCAGCCACAAGACCCACGGCGCGGCGCTTGGGGCCGCCGAGATCGCGGCCACCCGTCTGGGGCTGTCATGGACGCATGAGCCCTTCCAGCTGCCCGAGGCCATCGAGAAGGCCTGGCGCAAGGTCGGCAGGCGGGGCGCGAAGGACCGCAAGGCGTGGGAGGGTCGGCTGGCCGCCTCGGCGCAGGCCGGCGAGTTCACCCGGGCCATGGCCGGAGACCTGCCGGAACGGGCCTTCGACGCCCTGAACGCCGGGATCGCCCGGCTGATCGAGGACAGGCCCGCCCAGGCGACGCGGCAGGCGTCGGGGGCCGCGCTCGAGACCCTGTTCGGGGCGGTGCCGGAAATGATCGGCGGCTCGGCCGATCTGACCGGATCGAACAACACCCTGGTGAAGGGCACGCCCGTATTCGACGCCCCGACCTATGAGGGGCGCTACATCAACTGGGGCATCCGCGAACACGGTATGGCGGCGGCGATGAACGGCATGGCCCTGCACGGCGGGGTCATCCCGTACGGGGGCACCTTCATGGTGTTCTCCGACTACAGCCGGCCCTCGATCCGGCTGGCCGCCCTGATGGGAATTCGGGTGATCCACGTCCTGACCCACGACTCCATCGGTCTGGGCGAGGACGGGCCGACACACCAGCCGGTCGAGCATCTGGCCGCGTTGCGGGCCATTCCGAACCTGCTGGTGTTCCGCCCCGCCGATACGGTCGAGGCGTTCGAATGCTGGCAGCTGGCCCTGCAGCACAAGACGACACCGTCGGCCATGGCCCTGTCGCGGCAGAAGACGGCGGCGGTGCGCCTGACGGCGGCGGATGAGAATTTGTCGGCGCGGGGGGCCTATGAGCTGAAGCCCGCGTCAGGGGAGGCCAAGGTCACCCTGTTCGCCACCGGCACGGAGGTGCCCCTCGCGCTCAAGGCGGCCGAAATCCTGGAAGCCGAAGCCACGCCGACGCGCGTGGTGTCGGTGCCCTGTTTCGAACTGTTCGAGCAGCAGGACGCGGCCTGGCAGGCTTCAATCCTGGGCCGGGGTACCGTTCGGATCGCGATCGAGGCGGCGATCAAACAGGGCTGGGAGCGGTTCATCGGCGAGGACGGGGCCTTCATCGGCATGACCGGCTTCGGCGCGTCGGCCCCGGCAGACGTCCTCTACCGCGAGTTCGGCATCACAGCCGAGGCGGTGGTGGCGGCGGCGAAGGCCCGCCTCTGACCATGGGGGTGCGGGTGGCCCTGGTTGCGGTTCTGGTGCTGATGGGAACGTCGGTGCCGGTCGCCGCTCAATTCGCGCCCGAGCCCACGCCTATCGTCATCGGTCAGTCCTGGCGGCTGCCGTCAACGGTCATGGGCGAGCCGCGCGAGATCAACGTCTGGCTTCCCCCCGGCCACGGAGAAGGTGGCAGGACCTATCCGGTCCTCTATCTGCTGGACGGCGGTCAGGATCAGGACTTCCACCACATCAGCGGCCTCGCCCAGCTGGGCACCGTCAACGGCGCGACGCGGGACGTGATCGTCGTCGGCATCGCCTCCAAGGACCGCCGCAACGAGCTGGCCCTGCGCTCGTCCAACCCCGGGATCATTGCCACCTATCCGACGCAAGGCGACTCGGCCCGCTTCCGGCGGTTCCTGGCCGAGGAGGTCATTCCGTTCGTGGAGGCGACCTTTGCGACCGACGGCACCCGCGTACTGATGGGCGAATCGCTCGCCGGCCTGTTCGTCGTCGAGACGATGCTGAAAGAGACAGCCCTGTTCGACACCTACGTCGCCGTCAGTCCCAGCCTGTGGTGGGACGACGGCGAGCTCGCCGGTCAGGCGGAGGGGATTCTGGCGGCCCATCCCGCGGGCCCGCGCACCCTGATGCTGAGCATCGCCGACGAGGGCGGCGAGATGCAGACGGCGATGGACACCCTGGTCGCGGGATTGCGGGCGACGGCTCCAGCCGGCCTGACCTGGACCTACGATCCGCGCCCGACCGAAAGCCACGCGACCCTCTACCACGGGGCGGCGCTGGACGCCTTTCGCCGGCTGTTTCCGACGTCGGACTGAGGCCGGGCAAGCTTCTTCGGCTGAAGCTCTGGCGCGGCCGTTCGCCTCACGGCATGGTCCAATCACTGAAAGGAGGTCGAGATGACGATCAGCAAGAGACGCGTGATAGCCTTCTCCCTGGCCGGACTGCTGCTGCGCGCCTGCTCGGAGGCCACGGGCGAAGCGACCACAAGCGGTGCGCCGACCGGGATGTCGCAAGCCGCCGCCTTCGCAGCCCAGCCCGATCTGGCTCCCAATGTTCAGGCCCTGCCGCGCCTCACGGGCGACACATCGGCCATCATGGCGATCAACGCCGACCTCGACCGCTTCGACGCCGCTGCACGCGAAAGCGGCTGCGAAGAGGGCCAGGGGGATTTCGAACGCGGCGTGTCCCAGCCGATGACCGGTCCCGGCTTCGTGACGTTCGCGATCTCTGAAAACTTCTTCTGCACCGGGGCCGCGCGTCCCAGCTTCAGCCAGACGGCGGTCACCTATGATTTGTCGACCGGCGAGCGCGTCGACTGGGTCGCGGCGGTACCGGGGCTGTCCCTGACGCGGCCGGAAGACGACGGGCTGCCCGCAACCTCTGTGCCCGGGCTCCAGTCCGCGACGCTGGCGGCCTGGTACGGGCAAAAGATGCTGGCCGCGCCCGACGCCGAATGGGTCGAGCAGTGCCGGTCGGTGTTCGAGACCGAAAGCCTCAGCGACGATTATTTTCGCATCTGGGCCGACGCGGAGGGAGGCGGGATCGCCGTGTCCGCCGAGTTCCCCCATGTGGTCATGGCGTGCGCCGACACCGCCGTCATGACTCCGGCCGAGATGCAGCAGTTCGGCGTGGCTCCGGCCCTGATCGAGGCGATCGCCGCTGCCAACGCGGCCGGTAACTGGGCCCCGAAAGACGCCGCCCGGGCGGAAGCGCCCCCGGCATGAGGCTCGGTACCCCTCTTTCCGGAACCGCCGTGCGGGTGATGCTGCTGGGCGGCGGTGAGCTCGGCAAGGAGGTCGCCATCGAGCTCCAGCGGCTGGGGTGCGAGGTGATCGTCGTTGATCGCTATCCCAACGCGCCGGCCATGCAGGTGGCGCACCGCAGCCACGTCATTCCGATGACCGACCCGCAGCTGCTGAACGGCGTCATCCTCGCCGAGGCCCCGCACATCATCGTGCCCGAGATCGAGGCCATCGCCACGGAAGTGCTGGCCGGTATCGAGGCGGCGGGACAGGCGCGGGTCATCCCGACGGCGCGGGCCACCCAGCTGACCATGAACCGCGAGGGGATCCGTCGGCTGGCCGCCGAAGAGCTGGGCCTGCCCACAAGCCCCTACGCCTTCGCGGGATCAGCGGCCGAACTGGCCGAGGCCGCGCACCGCATCGGGCTGCCCGTCTTCATCAAGCCGGTCATGTCGTCGTCCGGCAAGGGCCAGTCGATGATCGACGCCCTTGAGGACGCACCCAACGCCTGGGCCTATGCGCAGTCCGGAGGCCGGGTCGAAACATCCCGGGTCATCGTCGAGGGGCGGATCGACTTCGATTTCGAGATCACCTTGCTGACCGTGCGGTCCATGCGCGACGGGGTCGTGGTGACCGACTTCTGTGCCCCCATCGGCCATCGTCAGGTCAAGGGCGACTATGTTGAGAGCTGGCAACCCCAGGCCATGACTCCGGCAGCTCTGTCGGCCGCGCAGGACATCGGCCGCAAGGTCACAGAGGCCTTGGGCGGGCTCGGCGTGTTCGGGGTCGAGCTGTTCGTGAAGGGCGATCAGGTCTGGTTCTCGGAAGTCTCGCCCCGCCCGCACGACACCGGTCTGGTGACGCTGGCGACCCAGACCCAGAGCGAGTTCGCCCTGCATGCCCGGGCGATCCTCGGCCTGCCGGTCGATGTCAGCCAGCACGAGATCGGGGCCAGCGCGGTCATCTATGGGGGAATGGACGCCGTCGGCATCGCCTTCGAGGGCGTGGCCGAGGCGCTCGCCGTGCCCACCGCGGACCTACGCCTGTTCGGAAAGCCCGAGAGCTTCGAACGCCGCCGCATGGGGGTCGCCGTGGCGCGCGGCGAGACCACCGATCAGGCCCGGGAGCGGGCGACCCTGGCCGCCAGCCGGGTGCGGCCCGTCAGAGGCTAGGTCGCGTCGCCGCGCGGGCGTGCCGGGCTTCCGGCTCGAGTGCCAGCAGGGCCACCGCGGCCTCCAGCGCCGGATCCCGGCCCGCCCGTCGATCCTCAGCAGTGCGGGTCACGACGACGTCGGGGTCGACCCCGCGCTTCTCCAGCCTGACGCCGCCGGACGTCAGATAATCGGCGCGACTGAGGGTCAGGCGCCCGCCGTCAGGCAGTCGGCTGTCCTGCGAGATCAAGACGGACCCCGCCGTCCGCTCACCCACAACCAGGGCGCGTCCTGCCTCCTGCAGCGCGGCGGGTGTCAGTTCCGCGGCGCTGCGGCTGGCACCGTCCACCAGCAGGGCCACCTCGTTGGCCACCGGCCCGTTCAGGCTGCCGCAGCCGGGCATGACGCTCAGGGTGATTGGGCGGCCCCCGCGCGAGATGCGCGTCGCCCATTCCTGCCGCGCGGGCAGGAAACAGGACAGGGCCGCATCCGCCTCGAGCAACAGGCCGCCGGGATTGCCACGCAGGTCGAGGATCACATCGGTCGCGGCCGGAGTCTCCGCCAGCCGCTCGCCCAGCCATCGCCCGAGGCCTGGCTCGAACGCCTCGACCCGGAGCACGACCACGCCGGGGCGTGATGCATCGGCGGTGAAGACCGGGACGGGATCCATCAACCGCGGTGTGATGGAGATCTGACGCGCGACCCCCTCGTCGTCGGTCAGGTCCAGCCGCAGGGGGCGGCCTTCCTCGACCTCGAAATCGACACCCCAGGACTGGCCATCGACCAGCCGCAACACCCAGCCCGGTTCAAGGCCTCCCGCTTCGGCAGGCGAGCCGGCACGGACCGACTCGATACGCCACAGATCCCCATCCTGACGCGCGAGCGTCACGCCCATGACCGCCCGACGGGTGCGCACCGCGTCCTGACGACGGGCGGCGGCGGGGGAGACCACGCCCGCATGGTCGTCATCGAGCAGGTCCAGCATGGCGCTGAGCGCGCGATAGAGTGCCCGGTCGTCCCCGGCTCCCAGCGCCTGCGGGCGAAAGGTCTGGCGCGCTTCACGCCAGTCGACGCCATGCAGCTCCGGATCATAGTAGCGGCCCCGGACCGTCTCCCAGACCGTGTCGAACACGCGGGCGTTCATCCGGAGACGTTCGCGCGACGGGCCCGCCGACGTAGACGGTCCGGTCAGCGCGGCGTCATCGCCCCTCGCCAGCGCCGGCGCGGGACTGAGGGTCAGCATCACCGAGAGCGTCAGCGCCAGCGCGGTCGACAGGCTCGTGAAAGGATGGTGGCGGCGACAGGAGCTCATTGCCGCCAACATAGGCCACCGGCGCGATCTCTCTCAAGTCACGACCGCGGGCGCTTCCACGGGGGCGGACCGTTACAGGGTCTCGCGCCTTGTGATCGCGGCCGGGGTTGATCCCCGGCCCCGACGGTTCCATTGAGACGCCAACGAAAAACACCGCTTCAGGAGACCATCCCATGACCGTCCGCGTCGCCATCAACGGCTTCGGCCGCATCGGCCGCCTTGTGCTCCGCTCCATTGTCGAGCATGGCCGTCGCGACATCGAGGTGGTGGCGATCAACGACCTGGGTCCGGTGTCCACCAACGCCCACCTGCTGAAGTACGACAGCGTTCACGGCCGTTTCCCGGGCACCATCTCGCATGGCGACGACTGGATCGACGTGGGCTTGGGCAAGATCAAGGTCACGGCGGAGCGCGACCCGGCCAACCTGCCGCACGCCGAGCTGAAGGTCGATATCGCCTTCGAATGCACCGGCATCTTCACCGCGAAAGACAAGGCCTCGGCCCACCTCAAGGCCGGTGCCAGGCGGGTTCTGGTCTCGGCCCCCGCCGACGGCGCGGACAAGACCATCGTCTACAAGGTCAACCACGACACCCTCACCGCTGACGACATCATCGTCTCCAACGGCAGTTGCACGACCAACGCCCTGGCCCCCGTCGCCAAGGTGCTCCACGACCTGTTCGGGATCGAGCGCGGCTATATGACGACCATCCACTCCTACACCGGTGACCAGCCGACGCTGGATACGATGCACAAGGATCTCTACCGGGGCCGCGCCGCCGCCCTGTCGATGATCCCGACCTCCACAGGGGCCGCCAAGGCGCTCGGTCTGGTCCTGCCGGCCCTGAAGGGCAAGCTGGACGGATCGTCCATCCGCGTCCCGACGCCCAACGTCTCGGTCGTGGACCTGAAGGTCGTCGCCGGTCGCGAGGTCACGGTCGAGGAGATCAACGCCGCGCTTCAGGCCGCCGCCGACGGTCCGATGAAAGGCGTGCTGGCGACCACCGACGAGGCCCTGGTCTCCACCGACCTGAACCACATCGCCGCCTCGTCCACCGCCGCCCTGCCCCAGACCCAGGTCGTCGACGGCAAGCTGGCCCGCGTCCTGACCTGGTACGACAACGAGTGGGGCTTCGCCACGCGGATGGCAGACACGGCAATGGTGATGGCGAAGTTGATGTAAGGCGCATCGCCTCCCCGTCGCCGTTTCGCGATGGGGAGGGGGACCGCCGCGCTCTTGCGCGGGGGTGGAGGGGCTCTTGACGCCTCGCCGAACTCTGGGGTGAAGAACCCCTCCGTCACGGCGCAAGGGCGCCGCGCCACCTCCCCATCGGCGACGCCGACAGGGAGGAGACAGGAGCAGACCATGACCTTCCGCACCCTCGACGACGCCGGATCTCTCGCCGGCCAGACCGCCCTCGTCCGCGTGGACTTCAACGTGCCGATGGAGGGCGGCAAGGTCAGCGACGATACCCGCCTGCGTGTGGCCCTGCCGACGATCAACAAGTTGCGCGACGCCGGGGCGAGGGTCGCCCTTCTGGCCCATTTCGACCGGCCCAAGGGCAAGGTCGTCCCCGCCATGAGCCTGCAGCCCGTCGTCGATGACCTGGAACACCTGCTCGGCGGCCCGGTCCGCTTCGCCGGCGACTGCGTCGGCGAGGAGGCCCGGGCGGCCATCGCCGACCTCGACGCCGGCGGGGTGGTCCTGCTCGAGAACGTCCGCTTCCACGCTGGCGAAGAAACCAACGATCCCGCCTTCGCCCGGCAACTGGCCGAACTCGGCGACCTCTATGTCAACGACGCCTTCTCCGCCGCCCACCGGGCCCACGCCTCGACGGAAGGCCTCGCCCGCCTGCTGCCCGCCTATGCCGGAGAGTCGATGCGGCGCGAACTCAACGCGCTCGACGCGGCACTGGGCAGTCCCAGGAAACCCGTCATCGGGATCGTCGGCGGGGCCAAGGTCTCGACCAAGCTCGACCTGCTGAGGAACCTGGTCGGCAAGCTCGACCGCCTCGCCATCGGCGGCGGCATGGCCAACACCTTCCTGTTTGCGCAAGGCGTGGACATCGGCGGCTCTCTCGCCGAGCGCGACATGGGCGATACGGCGCGCGAGATCATGGCCGAGGCGCAGGCGCGGGGCTGCCAGTTGCTTCTGCCGGTCGACTTTGTGGTTGCGACCGAAGTCAAACCCGGCGCGGCGGCACGCCCCGTCATCGCGGGGGCAGCCCTGTCCCCGGACGACAAGATCCTCGACGCCGGGCCAGCCACGGTGGCCCGCCTGCTGGAAGCGCTGACGGCGTCCAAGACCCTGATCTGGAACGGGCCGCTGGGCGTGTTCGAGGTGCCGCCCTTCGACACTGCGACGGTGACGGTGGCCCGGCATGCCGCGGCCCTGGCCAGGGCCGGGGTTCTGGTCGCGGTCGGCGGCGGCGGGGACACGGTCTCGGCCCTGAACCACGCGGGCGTTGTCGACGACATGACTTTCGTGTCTACCGCCGGCGGTGCCTTCCTCGAGTGGATGGAGGGCAAGCCCCTGCCGGGCGTCGAGGCTTTGCGAAGCTGAGCCTGTAACACGGCGTGACTTGAGGCCGCCCGGACGCTAAACCGGGGCAAAACAAGACGACCTCAGGAGCCTATCCCATGGCGCGGATCACACTGCGACAGCTTCTCGACCATGCGGCCGAGAACGACTACGGCCTGCCGGCCTACAATATCAACAATATGGAACAGGGCCTCGCCATCATGGAGGCAGCGGACGCGGTCAATGCGCCCGTGATCATCCAGGCCAGCCGGGGTGCCCGGTCCTATGCCAACGACATCGTGCTGGCCCGGCTGATCGACGCCCTCGCCGAGCTGTATCCCCATATCCCGGTCTGCATGCATCAGGACCACGGCAACGGCCCGGCCACCTGCGCCACCGCCATCCAGTACGGCTTCACCTCGGTCATGATGGACGGCAGCCTCAAGGAGGACGCCAAGACCCCCGCCGACTACGACTACAACGTCGACGTCACCCGCCGGGTCGTGGAGATGGCCCACGCCTGCGGCGTGTCGGTCGAGGGCGAACTGGGCGTGCTGGGGTCGCTGGAGACCGGCATGGGCGAGGCCGAGGACGGCCATGGCTTCGAGGGCGTGCTGGATCACGCGGCCCTGCTGACCGATCCGGATCAGGCGGTCGATTTCGTCAGCCAGACCAAGGTGGACGCCCTGGCCATCGCCATGGGCACCAGCCACGGGGCCTACAAGTTCAGCCGCAAGCCCGACGGCGAGGTGCTGGCCATGCATGTGATCGAGGAGATTCACCGCCGGCTGCCGGACACCCATCTGGTCATGCACGGGTCATCGTCCGTGCCGCAGGACCTGCAGGACATCATCAACCAGTACGGCGGCGAGATGCCCCAGACCTGGGGCGTCCCGGTCGAGGAGATCCAGCGCGGCATCAAACACGGCGTGCGCAAGATCAACATCGATACCGACAACCGCATGGCCATGACCGGCGCGGTGCGCAAACTGCTGGCCGAGAAGCCGGGCGAGTTCGATCCGCGCGCCTGGATGAAGCCGGCGAAGGAAGCCATGCGCAAACTGTGCATGGAACGGTTCCAGCAGTTCGGCTGCGAGGGCCAGGCCTCATCGATCCGACCCATGTCGACGGCCCAGATGGCGAAGCGCTATGCCAAGGGCGACCTCGACCCTGTTTACGGCCGCCAGCTGAAGGCGGCCTCCTGATCAACCCGATCGACGGGCCCGAGCCGGATGGTGATCTCGACCCGGAGATCCTCCTCGTCGATCTGACATCCGGGCATCCACGCCTCGACAAGGCCTTGGCCGAGGCTGTTCCGGACCTCTCGCGGGCGCGACTGCAGGCCCTGATCGCCGGCGGCGCGGTCAGGCTGAATGGCGTCGTGCTGAACAACGGGTCGGCGAGGGCGGCACCCGGGGCCTATGCGATCACGATCCCGCCGCTGGCGTCGGCGACGCCCCTGCCCGAAGCCATTCCCCTGACCGTCCTGTTCGAGGACGCCGATCTGATCGTCATCGACAAGCCGGCCGGCATGGCCGCCCACCCCGCTCCCGGCACGGCCAGCGGTACGCTGGTGAACGCCCTGCTGCACCATTGCGGCGCGTCCCTGTCCGGTATCGGAGGGGTCGCCCGGCCGGGCATCGTCCATCGGCTGGACAAGGACACCTCGGGCGTCATGGTGGCCGCCAAGTCCGACCGGGCCCACGCCGGACTGTCGAAACTGTTCGCCGCGCACGATATCGAGCGAACCTATGTGGCCCTGACGCGAGGCGCACCTTCGCCGGACAGGGGCCGGATCGAGACCCTCATCGGTCGCTCCTCGTCGGACCGCAAAAAGATGGCGGTCCTGCGGTCTGGCGGACGCCTCGCCATCACCGACTATGTCGTCGAGGCGCGCTACGCCGTGCCCGCGAAAGCCGGGGCCGCCCCCCTCGCCGCGAAGGTCGCCTGCACCCTGCACACGGGTCGCACGCACCAGATCCGCGTCCATCTGGCATCCAGGGGCTCACCGATCCTGGGCGACGCGACCTATGGCTCCGGCAGTCCGGCCGCCGTTGTTCGGGGAGCGATCGATGAGTCCGGCCTCGCGCGTCAGGCCCTTCACGCGGCGGTGCTGGGCTTTGTTCATCCGGTGACCGGCAAGACCTTGCGGTTCGGGACCGCCCCTCCCGCAGACATGGAACGGCTGGAGAGCTTGCTGACCCGGCTCTGAGTCCCGGGCCATGGTCCGTCTTGATTAAGGACGGTCAATCTGCTACAGGTTCTGTAACCGAACCCGTGGCCGCGACGTCACAGTAGCCGGGCGGTGTGACGATCCGCCCCTAAACAAGTGCGCAACGCGGCGCCATCTGTTCGGTTGAGGGGTGAGGAGGCGGTGCACATTCGGTGGCCGACTCCGCTGGACCCGCTCTTTTCTGGGTTCGGAGGGACCAAATGGCTGCACTGAAATCACTCGCGGTGATGTCGCCCGAACAGGGGCTGTCGCGCTATCTCACGGAAATCCGCAAATTTCCGATGCTGACCAAGGACGAGGAATTCATGCTCGCCAAGCGCTGGACCGAGCATCAGGATTCCGAAAGCGCCCACCGTCTGGTCACGTCACACCTTCGTCTCGTGGCCAAGATCGCCATGGGCTATCGCGGCTACGGCCTGCCGATCGGCGAGGTGATCTCCGAGGGCAATGTCGGCCTGATGCAGGCCGTCAAGAAATTCGACCCGGACAAGGGTTTCCGTCTCGCAACCTACGCCATGTGGTGGATCCGCGCCTCGATCCAGGAATACATCCTGCGCAGCTGGTCGCTCGTGAAAATGGGCACCACGGCGGCGCAGAAGAAGCTGTTCTTCAACCTGCGCAAGGCCAAGAGCCAGATCTCGGCCTTCGAGGAAGGCGACCTGCGTCCGGAACACCTCGCGGCCATCGCCACCAAGCTCGGCGTGTCCGAGGAAGAGGTCACCAATATGAACCGCCGCCTCGGCGGTGACGCGTCGCTTAACGCGCCCCTGCGCGTGGACGGCGAGAGCGAATGGCAGGACTGGCTTTCGGACGACACCGCCGTGTCGCAGGAGACCGCGCTGGCGGACTCCGAGGAAAAATCCATCCGCATGAGCCTTCTCGAAGAGGCCATGGGCGAACTGACCGATCGCGAGAAACATATTCTCACCGAGCGTCGGTTGAAGGATGACCCGGTGACCCTTGAGGAACTGGCCGGCCAGTATGGCGTCTCACGCGAACGCGTTCGCCAGATCGAGGTGCGGGCCTTCGAGAAGCTGCAGAAGGCGATGCGCGCGGCCGCAGAAGAGCGAAATCTCGTCGACGCCTGACGCCTGACGCCTGCAGGCTGGCAGCCGCTCCTCGGGGCCGCTAGCCAGCCTGCTTGAGCTCTGTGCCGGGCTCGGCCAGAGCGAGCACATTGCCGATGGGACCGGCCAGGGTTCCCTTGGTCGGTGGGCCCGCTGTCAGGAGACCCTCCAGCCCGGCAACGGCCACCGCGAGCCGGGCGTCGGAGGTCTTCATGGCCAGCGCCTTCAGGGTCTGGCCCTGCTGGGTAATGGCGCGAATGGCCTGCATGGGATCGCTGTCGAACTGGGCCAGCGATGCCGCAAGGATGCGCATCGCCTGATCCTTGACGGCCAGGGCGGCTTCGGCGGCATTGGCGGGCTTGTCGGCCTTGCGTTTCTGCGGTCCGGCATATTCTCCGGAGTTGAAGCGGCGGCGGTCCGGCCCGACATAACCCACGGCCTCGATCCAGTCGCGCGGTTTGAGCGCGACGTTCTCGACCCGCCGGAACAGGTCGGCGGCGGTGAACGGCTTGCGCAGGAACTCATGGATTCCCGCGTCCCGAGCCCCCTTGATCGAGGAGGCGGTGGCTTCCGCAGTCACCATGATGATCGGCGTCTGGCGGCACGAAAGGCTGGAGCGACGAATTTTACGGGCCAGTTGTTCCCCGTCCAGCCGCGGTCCCGAGCGCTCGGTAAAAACCAGTCCCGGCTCCAGTTCCCGGGCATGATCAAGCACCCTGTGCTCGTCCGCCTCGATGACGACCTCGCGGGCTCCCATGGTTTTCAGCACGTCCTGCAGCATTCGCGCCGACGCCGGATTGGGATCGGCGATCAGGACCCGACGCACCGCGGGCTCGATCCGGTTCAGGGTCTTGGCGTCGGCTGCGAACACACGGGCACTCCGGAGGGTTGGTTATCCCTAACGGACCGCCGGTTAAGACGGGTTGAACCGGAGGGTCGCCTCAGCCCTGAAACGGATCCCGCATCAGAATGGTGTCGTCACGCTCCGGACTGGTCGACAGCAGGGCGACCGGGGCCCCGATCAGCTCCTCGATCCGACGCACATATTTGATCGCGTGGGCATTGAGGTCCTTGAAACTGCGGACCCCGCTGGTGCTCTCGCTCCAGCCCGGCAGTTCCTCGAACACCGGCTCAGCCGCCGCCTGATCCTTCAGGCTTGACGGCAGATAATCCAGAACCTCGCCGCCGACCCGGTAGCCGACGCAGATCTTGAGCGTCTCCAGACCGTCCAGCACGTCCAGCTTGGTCAGGGCGATGCCATCAATGCCGTTGATCGCCACCGACTGACGCACCAGGACCGCGTCAAACCAGCCGCACCGCCGCGCCCGGCCGGTGTTCACCCCGACCTCGCGACCCACAGTGGCCAGATGCTCGCCCACAGCGTCGTTCAGCTCGCAGGCGAACGGTCCTTCACCGACGCGGGTCGTGTAGGCCTTCACGATTCCCAGAACATAGCCGACGCCGCGCGGCCCCAGTCCCGAGCCTGCCGCCGCCTGGCCGGCCACGGTGTTGGACGAGGTCACATAGGGGTAGGTGCCGTGATCGACATCCAGAAACGCCCCCTGCGCGCCTTCGAACAGGATCCGCTTGCCGGCCTTCTGCGCCTGGTCCAACACCCGCCAGGCCGGTTTCACATAGGGCAGGATCTTCGGGGCGATCTCCAGAAGCTGCGCCAGCAGGGCGGCAGGATCGATCGGCTCAAGCCCCAGCCCCGCCCGCAGCGGATCGTGGTGCGACCTCAGACGCTCGATCTTGACCTTCAGGTCGTCCTCATTGGCCAGGTCACAGACCCGGATCGCACGCCGCCCCACCTTGTCCTCATACGCCGGGCCGATGCCGCGCCCCGTCGTGCCGATCCTGGCACCGGGCGCGCTGGCGGCAGCTTCCCGCGCCACGTCCAGCGCAGGATGAATGGGCAGGATCAGACAGGCATTGTCGGCGATGGTCAGGATGTCGGGATTGATGGCCACGCCCTGGGCCTCGATCTTCGCGATCTCACTGACCAGATGCCAGGGGTCGACCACGACCCCGTTGCCGATGATCGACGGCTTGCCCTGAACCACGCCCGAGGGCAGCAGTGCCAGCTTGTAGACCTTGCCATCCACGACGAGGGTGTGGCCCGCATTGTGGCCGCCCTGGAACCGGACGATGATGTCAGCCCGGTTCGACAGCCAGTCGACGATCTTGCCCTTGCCCTCGTCGCCCCACTGGGCACCGACCACCGCCACATTCGCCAAGGTTTCGTCTCCGCCTGATGCGGGGAGGGCTATAGCGGGGGAATCGCAGGATGTCGTCCCGAGGCAGACGATTTCATGTCAGACCTCGGCGACGGCCGTCTCGAACGCCCAGTCCAGCCAGGGCGTGGCAGCCACGATGTCCTCGGTCTCGACGGTGCACCCGCACCACAGCCGCAAGCCCGCAGGCGCGTTGCGATGGCTCTCGACGTCGAAGGCCCCGCCCTCGGCTTCGACCAGGGTCTTCATGCGTTTGACGAAGGCCTGCCGCCCGGCGTCGTCCAGCGCCATGACCCGGGGGTCGATGATCTTGAGACAAACGGAGGTCGTGGACCGGGTCGCTGGATCCACCGCCAGGGGTTCGACCCAGCTGGTCCGCTCAACCCAGTCGAACAGGGCCCCCGCATTGGCATCGGTGCGGCGGATCAACGCCTTCAGACCGCCGATCCCCTGCGCCCACTCGAGGGCGTCGATCCAGTCCTCAAGCGTCCAGATCGAAAAGGTATTGATCATCGTGCCGGTGGCCAGCGCGCGATCGAACCCCGAGGCATTTCTCAATCGCAGCAGCTTGGGTACCGGCCGCGGTGGCTCGTACTCATCAAGCCGGGCGACCGCGCGTGGGCTCAGCGCCGCCACGCCGATGCCCGCCTCGCCGCCTAGAGCCTTCTGGAAGCTGAAGGTCACCACATCGAGGGGCGCATAGTCGATCGGCATGGCGAATGCCGCGGAGGTGGCGTCGCAGATGACGATCCCCTCGCGGTCCCGCGCGAGAAAATCGGCATTGGGAATCCGCACCCCAGACGTTGTCCCGTTCCACGGAAAGACCAGATCCTTGGCCGGATCGACCCGACCCAGGTCCGGGAGCTCGCCCCATGGTGCCTCGATCAGCTCGGGGTCCAGCTTCAAATGGTCCCGTGCATCGATGGCCCATTGTTTGCCGAAATTCTCGAACGCCATGACCTGCAAGGGCCGGGCTCCCAGCATCGACCACATCGCCGCCTCGACCGCGCCGGTGTCGGACCCCGGCACATACACCAGCACCCAGTCCTCCGGTACTTCCAGAACCTGTTTCGTCAGCTTGAGGCCATGGGCGAAGCGCTCCACGACCTCCGGCGCTCGGATGCCCCGACCCAGCAGGGTCTGCGGCAGCATCTCGGACGACCAACCCGGCCGCTTTGCGGTTGGCCCGGCCGAAAACCATGGACGTACCGGCTTGGCCCCAGGTTTCGAAATCATCACCCTCTTCCCGGCTTGTAGGGGCGGTTCGATCGCCAGTCTTCCGCGATCCTCAGCAGGATTGGATCGGTCGTCTCGGGCAGGGTCACAATCAGCCGGGCCTTGAGATCTCCGCGCGCCCCGCCGGCAAAGGCCCCCTTGCCTCTCAGTCGCATGATCTGGCCCGAATTCGCTCCCTTGGGCACCGTGACCGATACCGGTCCGTCCGGGGTCGGACACTCGATCTTGCCGCCGAGCACCGCGTCCGGCACCGAGATCGGCAGGTCCATCAGGACGTCGGCACCGTCCACCCGGAACACCGGGTGCGGCGCGATGCGCAGTTCGATCAGGGCGTCGCCTTTCTCGGTCCGGCCGGTCATGCCCTGGCCCCGCAGGCGGATGGTCTGGCCGTTCGTCGCGCCCTTGGGAATGGCGACGTCCAGAGTGCGTCCATCAGAAAATTGGATCCGGCGGGTAGCTCCGCCGATCGAGTCCTCAAGGCTGATCTCCAACGTCGCCCGAACGTCCTGGCCCCGGCCGAAGCCCCGCGCGGAGCTGCGCGATCCGCCAAACCGTCCGAAAATGTCGTCGAGATCCAGATCCTCAAAGGCCGCGCGACCGCCCGGTCCGCCCCCATGGTTGAAGCCACCGAAGCCGCCAGAGGACTGCCCCGCCCCCGGTTGACCTCCAAAGCCGCGATACTGTGGCTGGCCATCGGCGTCGATCTGACCCGCGTCGTACTGTGATTTCTTGTCCGGGTCGCTGAGAATGTCGAACGCGGCCGAGACCCGCTTGAAGCGCTCTTCCGTCGCAGTATCGCCACGGTTCTTGTCCGGGTGCAGTTGTTTGGCCAACTTCCGGAAGGCAGCCTTGATCTCGGCGGCGCTGGCCCCCCGGGGCACGCCAAGTTCCTGATATGGATCACCCGCCACGCCGTTCGCCGCTCCGTCAGACCACGTCGGTCACCGTCCGCGCTGCGCGAACCTGCCGTGGTCTGTCAGTTAAGGCATGCGGTGTGCGGCGCAATCTCTTTTCAGGCAAACAGGCGCGTCTGCGTCTCCGCACCCCAGCCGAAGCCGGACCCGAACTGGGCCACGTGGATGGTGGTTCCGGGATCCGGACCGTCCGGAAAGTCCTGTGCCACGTCGGCTGCCGCATAGAGCAGGGTCGTCGTGTCCGTCTCGAACACACGTCGCTCGGCCCCGTCCGTGACCACCCGCAGCCGGTAGCGCGCTGGGTCAACCGATACGGGCTCCAGATCCCAGACGTCTCCCCCCCGCCGGACGCGGGGCACCCAGTCGATGACCCGACCCTCCGCCGTCTCCGCCACCCTCAGCCGCACGGGGCTCCACGGCCGGCCGTGGAGCCCGCGGGCCTCAAAGCTGACCTGCGTGAAGCGGGCACCGCCGGGCGGCAGCCCATCCGGCCCGATCCGAGCGACGCGGGGTAGCCCTCGCTCGGCCATGGCCATGGAAAACCGACCAGCCTCCGGGTCCAGCAGAACCAGCGTGGCCCCGGCAACGGCCCCCGCCGCCATCTCGACCTCGGTCCCCTGTTGCCCCCGCAGCAGGCCGGACAGTCGCCACACCCCTTCTCCGACCAGATCCGCCTGCCTGAACTGCAGAACCTCCCACCCCGCCCCGGTCTGCACCGCCGCAAGATTGGCTCCGCCCAGAACCGCCGTCGCCGTGGCCGAGGACGGGGCTGGCCCTTCCAGTCGAACCATCAGCCTTGCGGTCTCGTCCCAGCGGTGAGCCACTCCGGGGGCCAGAGGTTCGGTCAGTTTCCCGACCGTCGCCGGTGCCGGAAGCCTTGCACGCAAGGTCAGGGTGTCAGTCCGCTCCCCGACATGGATGGCCATCGGCTCCCAGGGGCTGGCCGACACCGCCGCGATCACTCGGTCATCGGCTTCGGCACCGGGCAGGGGCGGCAAGTCCAGCAGAATTGCGAACGGGGGGCCAGCCAGATCCGTCCCGGTCTGAGGTCGCCAACGATCCGGTTCATCTCCCGGGCCTTGCATAGCGTCCCATGGAGCCAGCACCGCAGTCGGTGATTCGTCCAGGGTCAAACGTTCCACCCGCCAACCACCGGCCTCGCCCTCGACGAGGATCGTATCGCCCGGCTCAATCCGAAGCCCGTCCAGCGGACCCAACCCCACCGTTAGCCGGTCCGCACCACCGCCATTCAGCAGTCTTTGCGCCAGCGTCCCGGCGAGGCCGGCGCTGCAGACCGCTGGCAGATCCGCATCAACACCGCCCCCGCTAGCCTCCTGTTCGGCCCGGACGGTTACCGCCCCCGTCTGATAGTCCGCTCCCTCGTCGATGTAGCGAACCCGGGCACTCTCCGGACGGGGCTTGAGGGCCCGCGTCCGCGTCGGTCCTGCCGCATCCCGGAGAGCCAGATCATTCGCCGCGAGGGTCAGATACGGTCCCTGCTGACCGATCAGTTCCACCCGACCTCCGCGCTCGGCCGCCGTCATGTCCAACGCCTGAAGCAGAGGCTCCAGCGCATCTCGCGTCCGCATCGGTCGGTCGATGACATAGCCCTCTACCGACCCGACGGGTTCCCCCACGGCAAAGTCTCCGTCCTGGAGCCCACCACGCCTCAGGATGGCCGCCAGCAATCCGCTTGTGTCACCGGACAACCGCCCGTTCAGCCAGTGGCCTGTTCGCCAAACTCCCGCGTCGGCCCAGACAGCTCCAAGCGCGGGAAAGGTCGGGAACGGCCGTGCGTCCCAGCACCAGACGTCCGCCCCCGCCAGCATCGGCTCGCCATACACGGCTGACAGAGGATTGCTGGCCGGATCACCAAAGTGCTCCAGCACCGCCTCTATCGTTCGACGTTGCATCCGGTCGTCACGGCCCCCCGTCGAGAACGGCGGGAGGAAGCTCTCGGACGACTTGGGGTCCTGAAACAGGTTGGGTGCATTGCTCCCCCGGTCAACTGCCGCACAACCGAACTCTGTCAGCCGGATCGGCTTCATTCCCGGGGTCCAGGCGGTCGGCACCGAAGCCCGCACCCCGGCAGGCCGATCGTGGTGAGCGTGGGACCACCAACCCTTCAGGTCCTTGATCCGGAATACCCAGTCCTCGCCATGGGCGGTGTCGACAATCGGCGTCCGGTTCTGCGCTGCCCGGTCCGCTTCATCGGCATAGAACCAGTCGAACCCCTCGCCGCCTGCAATCTGGGCCGCCAGATAGGCCGGATCGTCCGCCCCGCTGAAGTTCTGGGCATCGACTCCGCCCCCGTCTCCGCGCCAGTCGCCCAGCGGCGGATACCAGTCGATGCCGACATAATCGATGGCCGGATCCGCCCATAACGGATCCAGATGAAAGATCACATCGCCCGAGCCGTCCTCCGGCCGGTGTCCTGCATACTCCGACCAGTCGGCGGCATAGGAGAGGGCGACACCCGGCCCCGCGACCGCGCGGCACTCTTCCGCCAGCATCCGGTATTGATCGACGGCCGGATAGTCGCCGGCCACATTCCGGGTCCAGGTCAGGCCCCGCATCTCCGACCCGATCAGCAGGCCGTCGCAAGCCGTCTCACCCCCGAGGGCCGCATAGTGCAGCGCCAACCGTCGCAGACCCCAGTCGCCCGGTCCGCCAAACATTGCCGCCACATCAGCCGTCGCGCCCGGCCCATCCTCGCCCTTGATCCGCCCGCGCCACGGATAGGCCGCCTGCCGGCCGCCGCCGTAGGGGTCCGGCAACTCATTGTTCGCCGGCACATCCATGAACACGAAGGGATACAGGGTCACGGCCCAGCCGCGCGCCTTCAACGCCGCGACGGCCTGCCTCACGCTGTCGTCTGACGGCGTGCCCCCATAGGCGGGCCGACCCTCCACCCGCGATATCAGGTGCGCCTCACGGCGATCGATCCCCGCAACCGACCACACCAGGGGTTCGGTTGGCTTGTCGCGACGTTCAACGCCCGGCTTCACCCGGCAATGCCCGGCCCGCAAATCGTCCCCGAACCAACCGATCACCAGGCTGACCCGTTTCAGGTTGGGGCATTGCGCCTGCAGCTGATCCAGCGAGACGATCAGGTCCGTCCGGCCGTCGCCGGAGTGGACGTTCTCGGCCGCGGTCACGGTCAGGCCCTCGCGCCGGAACACCGGATCCGTCGCCAGTACGAATTCGCCCGCTCCCGGGATCAGACAGACGCCTTCGATCCGATCCTCCAGCCCGTCGCTTTCCGGCCGCCGAAACACCTCGAAGCTCAGCTGTGGGGGACGGTTCCCGAATGATGCCAGCGCGAGGTCCTCGAACACCACATAGGCTGTCCCTCGATAGGCCGGGGCAGAGCCTTCGACCGCCTCGATCAACGGATCCGGCGTCTGGTCCTCCGTCCCGCGATAGACCCGCAGCGTCACGCCGGCCTGGTCCAGCGGCTGGCCGTCGGCCCAGATCCGCCCGACGCCATCGATCGGCCCCTCGCACAGGGCCACTGCAAAGCTCAGCGAATAGGCATGCTCCACCGTCGCCGGCCCACCCTTGCCGCCGCCGCTCTTCCGGCGCTGTTCCAGGAACCGCGCCGCCCAGATCATCTGACCGGTGACCCTGGCCCGTCCGAAGACACAGGCCATCGGTGCCCCCTCCGCCGTCGACTGGAGCCTCACCGCCTCCAGCCGGGGCCCACGTTGCCGCTCCGGGGCCAGCGCGCCCAGCACACTCCGGTCGATCAAACCGCCCAGCGCCGCTCCGATCGCCTGCCCGACACCCCCGCCGAGCGCCCCGCCCAGCCCGCCCAGAACCACCTGCGCCATCTTCCGCCCTCTCCGTCAGCCCGCATCCGGCCAGGCAAACACCGCAGCCAGCCGTCGTTGCCACCAGCCGCCCATCCAGCTTTCGACCACCGCCCGCCCCCAATAGGCATGGATCATCCGCGGCTCAGGCGGCTCTTGCCGGCTCAGGATCGCGCAGTGCTTGGCGGGTGCGCCCTCCGCCATGCGGAACAGCAGCACATCGCCCGGTCGCATCCGCCCATCGGTCCGTTCCACCAGCCAGCGTCCAGCGGCCTCCCGCAGGGTCTCGGCCCCGCCGACCTCGGCCCAATCCGGCGCATAGGCTGGGACGGCTTCGGGCTCGCCACCCACGGTCTCACGCCAGACGCCGCGGACCAGCCCCAGACAGTCAGCGCCATGCCCCCTCACACTGGCCCGGTGGCGATAGGGAGTGCCCAGCCAGGCCCGGGCGACCGCGACGCGACGCCCCTCCGCGGGGGTCACCGCCGGCTCCCGCCGTCGTGCCGGCCACCCGTTGCGGGTATCGCTGTCAGAAAGTCATCGCCGGGGATCTCAGGAAAGCCCCGGAAGTTGATGCCATTGGCGAACACGCCGACGCAGGTTTCAAGTCGCTTGTCGCAGGTCCGACCGGCGGGGTCAGCCCGACAGCGGTCATCCCCCAGCACGGCGTCGCACCCCCGCCCATAGGTTCGCCCGACCACCCGGTCCAGCGCCGCCAGCGGACCATCAATCTCCGCGACAAAGCTCTCGCCTTCTCGCTGGATCCGGCTCAGCGCGCCGGTGCCCAGCGCCACCCTCAGATCCGGCCGGAACCAGTCGACCCGCCACAGGGCAATCCTGGCATCGTCCCACAGCCCCTCCGCAATATCCGCCTCGACGATCCGGTCGTCGTCCAACACTCCGCCGATGGCCAGATTTCCTGCCGCGAGTCCCTCGGCTGAGTCTGCGCTGCCCTGTGTCCAGCCGCTCGCCGCCCGGCAAACGACGCCGTCCACGATCAGATCGCGGTCGTGATCCGTGAAGCCCAGCTTCACCCCGTCCGCCCGGGTGGCGATCCACACATGGCACAGGGTCGCCGCCCCGCTTTCAATGCGGGCGGCCAGGTCCTCGGGTATATCTCTCATGGCCTAGACCCGCACCTCGATCAGAGGGATCGCCGCCATCCGCCCGGCGTCGAAACTCTCCAGCGTTACCTCGAGCCGGTCCGCATCGAACCGCACCGGCGTGTCGAACAGGAAGCCGGCCGTCACGGCGACGCCGGCTCCGGGTGGGACAGCCAGTGTCAGAAGCCCGGTCGTCACATCGAGCGTGAATGCCCCGTCGGCCAGCACCGTCCCGCCAACCGCAACCCTGGTGGACCCGGCCACGGGCTTTGCAATCGGCCGCTCGACACCCTCGCCGGCTCCCCCTCCCGGGTCGCCATATCGCTTCACCAACTGGAACGCCGTTCGCGCCCCGTCCCCAACCCCAAGCATCTGATCCGTCGCGGCGGGCGTCCCGCCGGGTCCGCATGAGGCAAAATCCGCGAAATCCCGGAACCGGAACCCGTAGAGCTGCCCCGCCCGGGCCTCGAAGAAGCCGGTCAGTTCGGCCATGTCGGCCAGCGACCTCAGATTGGCCCCGATCAGATAGCGCCGCCGCCCGAGCGCCCAGGGGCTGGATCGCCGCTCGAAGCCGGACGCGAGGGTGACGATCTCGGTCCGTCGCTCGACGCCCCCGGTCGATCCGAACGCCAGTCGCGCCGGCAGCCTGACCTCATGAAAACTCATCACACGCCCCCGATCCACAGTGATATCCTTCCCGCCGGGGCAGGACGCGCTACACAAGTGGACATCGGTCCCGCCGATCCGCTTGTCCGTCGCGTTTGCCTCGTCCAGTCTCGCTTCGGGCGCGGCCAGTCAGGGCCGAAGGCAAGGGACCGATTATGCGCGGACAGATTCTCAGCTTTGACGAGGCGGCAGGCACCGGCCTGATCAGCGGTGATGACGGCCTCCGCTACACCTTCGTGCGCGAAAGCGTGTCGCCCCCAGCCACCGTCACAACCGGCCTGCGCGTCGATTTTGTCCCTGCCGCCGAAGAGGCGACCAACATCATGTTCCTCGCGGCCGCGCCGGCATCGGTCATCTCCCCGGCGACGCCGACTGGGGTGCAGGCCGGCTTCGATTTCGGAACCGCCCTGTTCTCGTTTCAGGGCCGGCTGCGCCGCCAGCATTTCTGGATCGGCTGGCTGATCTGCCTCGGAGTGGGCGTCGTTGCAGGGTGGATCCCGTTCCTGGGCATCTTCCTGTCCGTCGCCTTGATCTGGCCCAATCTGGCCATTGCGGTGAAGCGCTTCCACGACATGGGACAGACAGGCTGGCTGATCGCCATTCCCTATGCCGTCATAACCGGCGGTATCGTCTACGCCATCGGCTCGATCGGGGTTTCCGCCATGATGAACGCCGACGCCATTAGCGCAGAAGACCCCGCAGCCATTGTCGCGACCTTCGGCCCGGCTCTCGGTGTCCTCACCCTCGTCTGGCTTGTCGGGATTGGCTTCTGGCTTTGGCTCGGCCTCGGCGAGAGCCAGCGCGGTGACAACCGCTTCGGCCCCAATCCCAAGGGTCTCTGAGGGGCCTAGAGCTGCCGCGCACCCAGCGCGGCGGCCCGGGCCAGCATCCGGGCGATCTGGGCCTCGGATCGCAGCAGCGCTGCTGCACCACCATCGACCGTGACATTGACCGTCACACCACCGCCTGAACTCTCGGACCGGTCGATCATCCCTGCCCCGGACGGCCGGAACACTTCCGGTCCACGTTCGCCGACCAGGTAGGCCCCGCCCCCCAGCACTGGACCGCCCTCGGCCCGCGCACCGCCGAAACCCGCGACGCCGACGACCGCATTGGCGATGGCCGCGCCAAGGCCACCACCCGCACCACCCACCCCGGCGTTGACCGCACCCAGCACTGCCCGGGCCAGTTCGCCCAACGAAACCTCCCCGTCTGCGGCGGCCCGCGCCAGTGACCGGGTCAGGCTGGCTCCGGCCCGCGAGAACGCCTCCTCGATACTCGATGCCGCCCGCTCGGCCGGTTCCCGCAGCGCCTCCAGCGCCGCAGCAGCCTCGGCGGCGCGCGCCGGCACACCATCCAGAGCGTCCGTGCGATCCTCGTCCATCCCCGCCTCCCCGGCTTGCTCGCCGGACCGTCAGTCCGGCCAGTCGTGCATCAGATCATTGAGCTCGCGTCGCACGATCGGCGATTTGGTCGCTGGCCGTGACGTCAGCATACGCCATTCCTTGAGCGACAGCCGCCAGAATGCCTCCGGGACAACGCCCAACGCCAAGGCGGCCTGCATCATCGGGCCCCACGCTGTCTCAGCCATCGGCACAGGCCGCGAACCCGGCCGCCACCGCCTCGGCCGCCTCCCGCGGCGTCACGCCCGCCCGATCGAGCTCACCGGCCAGCGCGGCCTCGCCCCCACCCCTCAGCAGGGCCGCAAGCACCACCATCAGGTCCCGCGCCGACAGCGCCCGCATCCGTTCCGGAAGCGCCTCGACACCGGACAGCTGCAGGGCCGTCTCGATCTCCGCCAGCGCGCCCAGGGTCAGACACAGACGGCGCTCCACCCCCGCAAGGCGCGCCACGGCTTCGCCCCGCATTCCGTTTATCCCGGTCACAACGTGCTGAACCCGACCTCGCCTGCGCTGGCCAGGCTGATGGCAAAGTTCGCCTCCCCCTCATGGTCACCGGCATACTCCAGCGCCGCGATGACGAACGGTCCCTCCAGCGTCCCGAAGTCCGGAATGATCAGCCGCCATGTCTTCAGGCTCTGGTCAAAAAAGGCCTCCCGGATCAGGGCGTCCGACGCGGCGTCCCGGAAGATCCCCTGTCCGGACACCGCCGCCGATTTGACTCCCGCGCCCCCCAGCAATTCGCGCCACCGGCCCGCGCTGTCAGCGTCCGTTGCATCCACCGTCCGCGCGTTCAGCGACAGAGTCCGCGCCCTCAATCCCGCCACCGTCGTGAACGCACCCGGCGCGCTCTCGATCTTCAACAGAATGTCTTTTCCGCGCTGTGCAGCCATGATCCCTCTCCCTCAGAGCTCTTCCGTGACGGCACGGATGCGGACCACACCCCACACCCGCCGGTGGTCATTCGATCGGAACACGTCGGCATAGGTCGCCCGGATCGAAACGGTGCGCACACCGTCCGCTTCCAGCACCGCCTCATACACCGCGGCTCTCAGCGCGGCGCAGATGGCCTTGGCCTCCTCCGTCCCGTCGAAACGCGACGCGCAGCGCAGCGACAGCTGATGCTCGATGCCGCAGCCGTCCGCCGCCACCGGCCGGCTCTCCGACCGTCCGACCAGTAGATGCGGCCAGGCCGCCTCCCGGGGGGCCTCGTCCCAGATCCTGGCGGGATCCCCCAGCAGGGACTTTATCGGCCCGTCCGCGCGCAAATGGAGAATCAGAGCCTTTTGCAACGCGCTCTCATGATCGCGCATCATCGCTGCTCCAGGGTCAGGGTCACGCGCCCGGGACGATCCGGATCGTCCGCGATCAGGGCGATCGTCCAATCCGCCCCGTCCAGCCGGACCACCTGCCCATGGGTCAGGCGCGGATCCGTGCGAGCCTCGGCTCGCACGACCTCCAGCACCGAGGTCACACCAGCCTCGGTCCGCTCCCGTCGACGTCGGCCCTCGACACGTAACCAGATCATGCCCAGCGGCGCATAGCTGACCGCGCGGCCCCCATAGGGCGTCTCCGCCTCCATCGGCTCCAGAAGTTCAAACAGCCGCCTCACAGCCGCACCTCGCGATAGGGGGCGATCCAGGCCTCGACCGGGCGGATCGGCATCGCGGTCTCGCCCCGCTCATAGGCGCGCAACGCCAGCATCAGGATCGCCAGCCGCAGCGGTGCCGGCGAGGTCGAGGTCAGGACCAGCCTCACCTCGCTCTCGACGCGCGCCCGGGCCGCATCGATCAAAGTCTGGATCAGCCCATCCTCCGCCTCATGTTCGACGCGCAGGAACAGCTTCGCCTCCGTGAGGCTCACGGGTGCGGTCATGGGAAACCTCGTTTTGCTCGGGGTGGCGAGTGGTCAGTGGCGAGTGGCGAGTGATCGCCAAATCCACATCCCGCCTCGCCCTTTCACGACACGTCAGCGGCGAGCGGCCCTTCACCCGCCACTCGCCACTCGCCACTGCGCGGCTACGTCGCGCTGAACTTCATCACCTTGATCGCGTCGAAGTTCTGCACCCCGCCGCCGACCCGCTTGGTGGTGTAGAACAGCACATAGGGCTTGGCCGAATAGGGATCCCTCAGCACCCGCACCCCGGCCCGGTCGACGATCAGATAGCCGCGCTGGAAATCACCGAAAGCGATCGCGTGGCTGTTGGCCGCGATGTCCGGCATCGTCTCGATCTCGGTGACCGGATAGCCCAGCAGACTGGCCGTCTCCCCGGGCCGTCCGGCCGGCGACCAGATGTAGTTGCCATCCGCGTCCTTGAACTTGCGCACCACCGAGACGGACTTTCTGTTCATCACGAACCGGGCATTCGGTCGGTACTGGGCCTTCGGCGCATAGATCAGGTCGATGAGCCGGTCCGCAGGGGTGGTCGCAGCAAATGCCCCGGCGGCCCCGGACGCCACATACCCAAGACTGCCCCACACATGGCTGTCGTCCGCCAAGATCGAATAGCCGAGGAAGCCCTTGGGTTTGTTTACCCCGTCGCCATTCACGAACGCGGCCGTCTCCTGGGCCGCGAAAGCATCCTCGACCTCACTGGCCAGCCATTCGTCGAGGTCGACCAGGGCATCGTCCAGCAGGGTCTGGGTCGCGGCCGGGTTGGCGTACAGGTCCGCCGCCGGGAACTCCAGCAGGGCCAGGGTCGCCGGGTCCGTCTCCGGCCGGGCAGCCGTCTCGGCCACCCAGCCCGAGGCGATGCCCGCCGTCGATACCGGCTTTCTGAATACCCCGGCGGCGACCGTCCGGACCGTCGCGATTTCCCGCATCGGACTGGTCGCCATCAGCCGCCGCTCGATTGCGCGCTCCGTCTCCGGCGGCACGACATAGCCACCCGAGGTCGGCGCCGAGCTCAGCCCCGCCTTGATCTCCAGGCCCAGTTCCCGCCCCGTCCGCACATAGCCGTCAAATGCAGCTTTCGCCTCCGGGACCGAGGCGAGCACGGCCGGCTCTCCACCGATCGTCGGCCGTCGTGCCTCTGACAGGGCCCGATCCAGCCGCGCCTGCGCCTGACCCACCGCCTGGTCGATCCGCGCCACCTTCTCTTCCAGCAGCGCATCGGCCGATGCCTTCTTCTCGATCTCGTCCAGCCGGGCGTCATTCGCCCCTTTGAACGCCTCGAACGCCGCCATCATCTCGTGCAGGGCAGCGCGCGTCTCCGGTGTACCGGAGGCGGTCTTGGTCTCTTTCATGATGTCTCCGCTTGAAAAGTCCGGCGGCTGACCCGACCGGAACCACGACCGGAACCGTCAGGTCCCGTTTGATTGACAGGATCGGCTCCCACGTGGTCGGCTCGCGACCACGGCTTGGGAGGGCCGCTCCCGATGCCGATGATCCGCATCAAGCTGCTTGCGCCCATGCTGATCGCGACCGCCCCGGTCGCCTCCGCCGGGGCCGCCTCCGCCGCTGGGCAGTGCGGTAGCCCGGTGCACAGCCGTTTTGGCGAGACCCGCGCCTATTTCCAGAACAGCCTCGGGGCCTGCCGTCCCGACGGCTACTGCTCGGTCGTGCTGGCGCTCCCCGACCCTACCGGTCAGGCCGTCTATGCCAGCCAGTTCCGTATCGCCCGCCCCGCGCCAGGGGCCGACCACGTCGTGGAACTGGTCGCCGTGGTCCCCATGAATGCGGGCGATGGCCAGCCGATGTCTGTCACCTTCGGCGGCCGCCAGATCGATCTGACCGGCAAGGCTCCGCTTCAGACCAACAACGCCAACCTGTTCGAGATCACCGACGCCGCCACGGTAGACGCCATCGTTTCAGGGGCCGCCCGCGCCGGCACGATGCGTTGGACCTACCAGACCGAGACTGGCCCCTCGACGGCATGGTTCGCCCTCGGCGGCGTCACCCGGGCTCTGGCCTGGATCGACTGTATGGGCCGCTCTTCGCGCTGAACCGCGCCCCGGGAAGCATTGGGAAGGTCACCAGCGACACCTCCTGGAGATCCACGCCCGACAGCACCCTCAGCCGCCCGTCCCGGCGCGCCTTCACTGCGCGGAACCCGATCGATAGCCCGTCCAGCGCTTCGGCCCGGGCGAGCGCCCGGGCATATCGCGCCTCGGCCGACCAGTCGGCGATCCGGCCCCGGACAAACAACCCGTGCTCATCCTCGACGATCTCGTCCCAGACCCCGACCACCGCCCGGCTCTCATGCTGATGCAGCATCCGCACCCCACCCGCGCCGGTCCGCTTCAGACTGTCGGCGAAGGCCCCGCGAACCACCACATCCCCGGCCAGGTCCGCCACGCCCCAGAGAGACGCATAGCCCTCGATCAGAAGTGGCGAGTGGTCAGTGTTGAGTGGCGAGTGACTGGACGCGCATTCGACACGATCGCCCGGAGTCCAGCCTTTGGCCTCCGTTTCAACCGCCGCACGACCCCGCTCGCCACTCGCCACCAACCACTCGCCACTCACCTGCCCCCCTCCAGCTTGCGCTCGATCCGCTCCACAGCCGCCCGGGTCGCCACACCCTGTTCCTCCAGTCGGGCCAGTCGCTCGGCCACCAGCTGCTGTTCGCCCACCCGCGCCTCCAGCGCCGCGATCCGCGCTGCGGCCCCGCCGGCCCAGACCAGTCCACCAACCGTCTGCACCGCGAGGGCGACGCCCAGCGCCGCGGCGGTCTTGCCCAGATTGTCCATCAGTCGCCCACCCCTGCCATCCGACGCCGTTCCGCATCAGTCAGGAAGCCCGCCGCGTTCAGCCGCGCCCAAAGCGCGTCACGCTCGGGCTGCAGGGCGGGCACCGCGTCCAGATCCGCCTCGATGCGGATGTCGCCGAACCGTCCGCCCAGCCACCCGGTCAGCGCCCCCGCCGCCTTGCGCGCCAGTGGAATCACTGTCCCGCGCCAGAAGGCCGTATTCGCCTCGCGATAGTTGGCATAGGTCGCGTCCCCGGGGATCCCCAGCAGCTGTGGCGGCACCCCGAAGGCCAGGGCGATCTCGCGCGCTGCCGCATGTTTCCCGGCGATGAAATCCATGTCGGCCGGGCTCATCGACATCGGCTTCCAGTCCAGCCCGCCTTCCAGCACCAGTGGCCGCCCGGCATTCGCCGCACCGGCGTGGGCCTCGCCCAGCTCGGCCTTCAGCGCGGCGAACTGCGCCTCGGTCAGCCGCTCGCCGTCACGAGCATCGAACACCAGCGCCCCGCTCGGCCGCGCCGCATTGTCCAGCAGCGCCTTATTCCAGGCTCCGGAACTGTTGTGGACATCAATGGCGAAAGCCGCCGCTTCCAGCGGCGAGAAGCCGTAGTGATCGTCCGTCGGATGAAACAGCTTCAGATGCATGACCGGCATCCAGCCGTCGAGCTGCCGACCAATCCGCACCGACCGCCCTGCGACCGTGTAGTCATAGCCATCCGGCCAGCCCGCCCGGCCCGGGACCACCTGCACCCGGTCCGGCCTCAGGCTCCACAGTTCGGTCGGCCGGTCGTCGCCGACGGCTTCGACATAGGCATTGCCCGCCGTCTGCAACGCGCCGTACAGCCCCTCCAGCCATTCGGCCCCTGACTGTTCCGTGTTCGGTGCGCCCAGCAGGCGCGCCACCGGATGATCGTCGTCCCGGACGCCCGCGACAAACACCTTCAACGGAGCCGACGCCGCAGCCTCGGCGATCATGCGGATGCAGCGATAGGCGACCGCGTTCTTGCCGAAACCCTCCCGCGCCAGCGCGGCATAATCTCGCGGCGTCCATTGCGGCCGGCCGGCACCGGTCAGGGCGATCAACGGGCCTGTGCGGCTGTGCTTCGCCTCAGGCGCGGCCCGACCGGGCCGCCACGCAAAAAGGGCCATGTCGCCTCCGGGATCCAGATCTGGAAAGGTGGCAGCGTGATCGGCCGGCGGGTCCTGCCCGGCCGCCCCGATCCCTTTCTCCCGCCATGCCCGAACTATAGCGGACCAGCGTCACAAGGCGCGCTGGAGGGCCGTTAATTCAACGCTCGCGTTGATCTTGAAGAGCTTTTCGGCGCGTTCGTTGAACGCAACGGCACGCCTGCGCGCGGAACTCAGTCCAGGATGAGGGGTGGCGGAGCGCCCAGGGCGGTCTGCACGCGCGCGACCAGGGCCGCAGGCTTGAACGGTTTGGCGATATAGCCCGAACAGCCCAGCGCGGCCGCCTCGCGCACGGTGTCGGCGGTCGTGTTCGCCGTGACCATCAGTACGCGCGGTCCGTAAGGCAGCCGTCGCATTGCACCCAGCACGTCCAAGCCGCTCATGAGCGGCATATGCACGTCCAGCAGAACGAGATCGAACCGGGATCGCTTGATCAGGTCAAGGGCCGCCTTGCCGTCCGAGGCGGTCACGACGTCAAACCCGGCCTGGGTCAGGATCAGAACCATCAGGTCTCTAATGCTCGCCTCATCCTCGGCAACCAGAATGGTCGCCGTCATGCGACATTCTTTCGGACGGGCTGCGTCTGGACCTCGAGCGCACACGCCATGGCCTCGAGAAGGGTTGCCAGCTGGATGGGCTTGCCGACGTGACCATCCATGCCGGCCGCACGACAGGTTTCGATCTGCTGGGGCTGGACATTGGCCGTCAACGCCAGGATGGGCGTCGCGGCGACAGGCCCCGGCAGGGCCCGGATCGCCTGTGTCGCGGCCAGACCGTCCATGACCGGCATATGCACGTCCATCAGGATCAGGTCATAGGCGCCGGCGGCAGCGGCCTGGACGGATTCCGCCCCGTCGCAGACCGTGTCCAGCTGAATGTCGAGGGCTTCCAGCAGCAACCGCACCAGCTCGCGATTGGCCGGGGCGTCATCCGCCATCAGAACCCGCAGGTCTGCCGGCAGGGACGCCGCCGCTGCCGGCGCTGCCGTTTCGGGAGCGTCGGCAACGACGAGGGGGATCTCGAACCAGAAGGTCGAGCCTTCGCCACTCCGACTTTCGGCACCGATCGTTCCGCCCATCAGTTCGATCAATCGCCGGGAGATGGACAGGCCCAGCCCGGTGCCGCCATAGACCCGCGTCGTCGAGGTATCGGCCTGGGCAAAACGTTCGAACAAAGCGTCGATCTTGTCGGGGGCAATGCCGATGCCGCTGTCGGTCACCGACACCCGCAGGTTCGTCCCGCTCTCCCGGACGCTCAACAGGATTTCGCCGGAGGCGGTGAATTTCATCGCATTCGACAGGAAATTCAGGACCACCTGACGCAGACGCCCTTCATCGCCCATCACGGTCTGGGGCAAGCGATCCGAGGTCTCGACCCGCAGCAACAGCCCCTTGTCCTGGCACAGCGCCTCCACCATCGACGCCGCGCCGTGCGCCATCGCGGCCGGGTCAAACGCCACCGGATCCAGATCCACCGCCTCAGCTTCGAGCTTGGAGTAGTCCAGAATGTCGTTGATGACGCTCAGGAGGGCGTCGCTGGCGGTGGCGATCCGGTCGGCATAGAGCCGCTCCGCCTCGGGCAGGGCGGCGCTCGTCTGCAGCAGGCCGGAGAATCCGATGATGCTGGTTAGCGGCGTCCTCAGTTCATGGGACATGTTGGCGAGGAATTCCGACTTGGCGCGGGCCCCTGCCTCGGCCACGTCGCGGGCCGCGATCAGTTCGTCCTCCAGCGCCTTGGTCGCGGTCACGTCGCGCACCACATCATGAAACTCGGCCACCCGGCTCGCGTCGTCGCGGATCAGGGTCGTGCGCGCCTCGAACCACCGCGTTTCGCCGCTGGCCAGATTGCCGCGATAGCGCAGGCCATCCCGTCCCTTGGCCCCGTCGCTGCGGACCAGCTCGCGGAAGGCCTCGGTCAGGCGCGGAATATCCTGCGGATGGATCAGGGCCGTCACCGGCTGCCCGATCAGCGCGTCCGGGGCCATGCCGGACGCCGCCTCGACGCTCGGTGAGACGTAGCGGATCCGCCCGTCCAACCCATAGGTCAGGATGATGTCGCTGGCATGGTCCGCCAGTAGGCGATACCGCGCCTCGCTCTCTTCGATCTTTTTCTGGGAAAGTCTCTGGTCGGTAACATCCTGGAACACGCCAAACAGGGCGGTCGTCGCACCCGTCTCATCGCATTCGGGCCGGAAATGCGACGTCACGATTCGTTCTTCGCCGTCCTCGCGGATCAACCGCAACTGGAACCCGCCCGGTTTGCCGGTCCGGATGGCCTCGTTGATTTTCTCGTGTACGGTCTGCCGGTCATCGGGGTGGAAGCAGCCGATGGCGTCGTCCAGGCCCGGGTCGAACGTCTCGGGGCTCTTGCCGTGAATCCGGTAGACTTGGTCTGACCAGGTCGGCTTGCCTGTGGCGATGTCCAGCCGCCAGCTTCCGCTTTCAGCCAAGGCCTCGGCCATCCCCAGCGTCTCGACCAGTTCGGCCTGCAACCGTTCGGCGGTCTTGGCTGCGGTCACGTCCCTCACGCAGTCATGGAACTCCACGACCTGCCCGGCCGGGTTCCGCACGGCCCGGGGTGTCGCCTCCAGCCAGACCCAGGTCCCGTCGGTCTTCTGCGCCCGGTACTCATAGCGGGGCGGTGTCGCGTCAGGACCGGCGGCGCAATAGGCACGCAGGATCCCGCTGATGCGTTCGATTTCTTCGGCCGGGATAAACGCCGAGCAGTCGAAGCCCAGCATATCGGCGGGCTCGCGGCCCAGGACGGTCCGCACGGCGGGCGACACGTAAAGGAACCGCCCCTTCATATCGTAGCGGGCGATGATGTCGGTGGCCGTCTCGCTCATCATGCGGAACAGCGCCTCGCTCTCCTTGAGGCGCTCCTCGGCCAGGATCCGCTCGGTGACGTCCTGAAACGCCCCGTAGAGGGCGATCGTCTTTCCGGCCTCGTCGCACTCGGTCGCTGCACGGGTGCTGACCCGCCGTTCACCGCGCGTGCCGCCGATCAGCCGCAGGTCCAGATTGTAGCCCTGTCCCGTTGCGATTGCCCGCTCGACGCAGGCCGCCAGCATTTCGCGGTCGTCCGGATGATAGTCGGCCAGAACGTCATCGTAGCCGGGGTCGAATGTCGCCCGGTCATGGCCGTGGATGCGATAGACCTCGTCGGACCAGTCAACCTTGCCGGTCACAAGGTCGAAGCGCCAATGCCCCGTTCCCGCCAACTCTTCGGTCAGCTCCAGCAACGCCAGTTGTTCGGCCTGGATCCGGCGGGCCTTGACCTGATCGAACAGGTCGCCGGCCAGCCGCGCAGCGTGTTGCAGCAGGACCATCTGCGAGGGCGTCGGCGGGTCTCGCGGGACGGTATCCATGCCCGCGACCGCCCCGACTGGCGTACCCTCGCCGTCGCAGATTGTCGCACCGGCAAAGAATCGAATGCCGGGAGGTCCGGTCACCCATGGGTGACTGCACAGTATGGGGTCCTTGAGCGAATCGGGAATCACCAGGGTCGCCTCAGGCCCCATGGCAACCAGCCTGCCGCTCACGCTCACGTCACGAGGCAGGGATCTTTGCTCGAGACCAGCCCCTGAGCGAAACAGCGCCTTGTCCGCCTCGACCACCGACACCAGGCCGTGGGGCACGTCCAGAGCCGCGCAGACCATGGCCGTCACCCGATCGAAGGGCGTTGAAAGCACCTCGGGGGCCTTGCGCGCAACGTCCATACAAGCTCCGTGAACCGATTGGGAGACCCTGGCTGTCAAGCTTCGAAGTTTACGTTAACGCGGGTCGTTTCCGCGCTCCTCATTCCACTCCATGGCCTCGTGCTCCACCGCGTCTTCCGGCCGTTCCAGCTCCAGCTCGCTGATGGTCTGACCCCGGATCGAAACGCCCGCGGTGTGCACCGTCTCCGGATCGCCCGACACCAGCGGGTGCCAGTTCGCCAGCCCCCGCCCCTCGTGCAGACGGCGATAGGCGCACGACAGCGGCATCCACCCCAGCGCCTCGATATTCCACGGCGTCAGCTTGATACAGTCCGGCACCTGCGCCTTGCGCCCGGCATAGTCGGTGCAGGTGCAGCGCTGGCTGTCGAACAGCTTGCAATGCACCTTCGTCGGGAACACCTCGCCCGTGTCCTCGTCCTCAAACCGGATCAGGCAGCACAGCCCACAGCCGTCGCACAGGCTTTCCCACTCCTCGCGGGTCATCTGCTCAAGACGTTTGGTTTGCCAGAAGGGCCGGTCCGCCGGGATCATGAGGCGCCTCTACGCCCCGTCGAGCCCAACGTCCACCGAGGCCGTATCAGTCTGTCGTGGGGAACGCCGGGTTGGAAGCGGGCCAGTCGGTGTCCCCACGACGCGTCAGGGTCATCTCGAAAAACTGGGCGGGCTCACCCCCGGCGAGAGCGATCGTGCCGGTCTCGTGCCAGACATCATCACGCACGGTGATGTCGTAGGTGATGGGGCCGCCGGGCGTCTCCATCCGCCAGATGTAACCATCCGGCTTCAACTCGATGACCCGCACCGACTCGTCTCCCCAGACGTGCGAGCGCATCTCGATGCCCCCGCTCTCCGCCTCCGAGAAGACGGTCAAGGCGTTGAACAGGGTCGCACCGTCCGGCCCGCGTGCCCGGCCTTCCATGACCCGGATTTCCCCACCCAGCATCGGGCCAATCCGCTCCATCTGTTCGAAGGTGCTGACCGACCCGTCGGGCAGGGTCATACGGGCCGGCCCGATCCAGACACCATCAAAGCGGGCGAGGGGGGCAGTCACGTCCGGCCGCGGGGCCCGCGCCATGCCGGTCTGGGCCGCTGCCGTTCCCGCCAGCAGGCCCGCCGCCACCAGACCGATCAGGCCTTTGCCAAGGTTTCGCATCGTCGCCCTCCCATTCACGATCCCACCCTTCACCTCAGGAAGCCCCGTGTCTTGAAGGTTTCGGCCACGATCAGCCAACTGCGAAGGCGTGGCGGATCTGGCGCAAATAGGCCGCGACTGCGGCAGGCGGGGCCCCGAAGCTTTCCAGTGCCTCGCGAGAGAGGTGGGCCTGATCGGCATAGCCCGCCTCGGCCGATACCGGAGCCAGCCGTGCGCCGACTTCAAGACTCAACACACAGGCGCGTCGTAGTCTGCGCACCCGGGCCAGCCTCTTGGGCGACAGGCCCACAGCGACCGCGAACCGCCGCCTCAGGCTGCGCTCGCTGATCCCGGCGTCGGCCGCGGCGTGGTCGATCCGGACCCGGCCATGCTCGGCGATGATCCGGTCGGCCACCGCCGCAACGGCGCGGTCCTCCGCCGCGCGCTCGAAGGGCCACGCGCACAGCGCGGCGTCGGCGCGTGCGGGTTCCCCGTCCAGCAGCGACATCAGCGCCGTCTTGATCCAGCCGGACAGGTCCGGATCCATCGCAGCCTCGTGTCGCCCGGAATTCGCCACCGCGAGGGGTGCCGCTCCGGGCACCCTCAATCGCCCACCCGGCCTCAGCCGCACGCCAACGGACACCGAGCCGCGCGTCACCTCCGCAATATGAGCGACGTCACTCGGACCGGCCAACGCCACCGCCAGGCCCCCGTCACCATCCCGCTCGAGACACAGGTTCAACGCGCCGTCGGGCGGGATCACATGCCGCAAACGTTCCGGCTCGTGGGCCTCGAGCCCGAAGCGCCAGAAGGCCTCGACATCGCTCCCGATTGCGGCCGAGGGTGCGTATTCCTCATAAATCATGTCGCCTCCCGACCCTGACCATGGGGCACGATGGCCACCCTGTCACGGTGGCCATGGCGCGGGCGGGCTCCGGCCTCTATACCCCCGCGCCATGGCCCCCCGCTCTTCTCCCCGCCCTCCTCTCGTCGCCCTGAAGGACGTCCGTCTTCAGGACGGCACCCGCCCCCTGTTCGAGGGCGTAGACCTCGCGATTGAGCCCCGCACCCGCTCCTGCCTCGTCGGCCGCAACGGGGCCGGCAAGTCCACCCTGATGAAGATGGTCATGGGCCTGATCGAGCCGGATTCGGGCACCCGGAGCATCCAGGGCGCGGTCCGCTTCGCCTATGTGCCCCAGGAGCCGCTGATCGCCGGCGACACCCTGCTGGACTACGCCACCTCCAACGACGCCGAGAGCTGGACGGCCGAGGCCTGGCTCGAGACCTTCGGCATGGACCCGAACAAGTCCACCAGGGGCCTGTCCGGCGGCGAAATCCGCCGCGCCGCCCTGGCCAAGGCCTTCGCCGAGGAGCCCGACCTGCTCCTGCTGGACGAGCCGACCAACCACATGGACATCCTGGCGATCGAGCTCCTCGAGACCGAGATCATCAACGCCAAATGCGCCGCCCTGATCGTCTCCCACGATCGCGCCTTCCTGAACCGCGTGACCCAGTCCTGCCACTGGCTGGAAGGCCGCCGCGTCCGCACCTTGAACAAGGGGTTCAACGAGTTCGACGAATGGGCCGCCAAACAGCTTGAGGAGGAGGCCATCGCCTTCCAGAAGCTGACCAAAACGATCGAGCGCGAGACTGCGACCTTCTACAGCTCGATCACCGCCCGCCGCAGCCGCAACGAAGGCCGCGCCCGCTCGCTGGACGCTCTGCGTGCCGAACGCGCCGAACAGGCGAAGGATCGCCCGCGCGAGCTCAACCTCGGCGTCGACTCCGGCTCCACCTCCGGCAAGCTGGTGGCCGACCTGAAGGGCGTCACCAAATCCTTCGGCGACCGCATGGTCATCAAGCCCTTCACCAGCCGCATCCTGCGCGGCGACCGCCTCGCCATCGTCGGCCCGAACGGGGCCGGCAAGACCACCCTGGTCAAGATCATGCTGGGCGAACTGGCCCCGACCGAGGGCACCGTCAAACTGGGGGCCAGCCTCGAGACCGTCTACCTCGACCAGTCCCGCGACGGCCTGCGGTCGGACATGAGCCTGTGGGACGCCCTGACACCCGGCGGCGGGGACTCCATCCTGGTCCGCGGCATCTCCAAACACGTCGCCGCCTACGCCAAGGATTTCCTGTTCCAGGAAGGCCAGCTGCGCCAGCCGATCTCGACCCTGTCGGGCGGCGAACGCAACCGCCTGCTGCTGGCCATCGCCCTGGCCAAGCCCGCCAACATGCTGGTCCTCGACGAACCGACCAACGACCTCGACATGGACACGCTCGACAAGCTGGAAGAGCTGCTCGAGGCCTACGACGGCACCCTGATCCTGGTCAGCCACGACCGCGACTTCGTCGACCGCCTGGCCACCTCGACCATCGGCATGAACGGCCGCGGCGACATCGTCGAGACCCCCGGCGGCTGGACCGACTTCATCCGTCAGAATCCGGGCTTCCTGAAGCCGCAGGCGGCCGGCTCCGCGCCGGTGCCGAAGGCTCCGGAGCCCACCCCGCAACCGACGGTCCCCGCCGTCAAGCCCGGTAAACTCTCCTTCAAGGACCAGCACCGCCTGAAGGAGCTGGACGCCCTGATCCACGCCCTGCCCGCCGACATCGCCGCCCACGAGGCCCGGCTCGCCGACGTCAACTTCTACGCCCGCGACCCCTCCGGCTTCGACAGCACCATGAAGGCGCTCGACGCGGCCCGGGCGAAGCTGGCAGCTGCTGAAGAGGAATGGCTGGAGCTGGAAAGCAAGCGCGAGGCCCTGGCATCAGGCTGACGGTTTCTGTGGACAACACAAAACACTGATCCGCCAGTGCGAATCCGATCCGTCCACAGAGGTTAACAGGCTTGTCCACCGGGACCCCTCGCGTCTTGCACAGCGGGCCTCAAAGGGGAGCTTGCCGTCTACCGGATTTGGAGAGAACGTCAACAGGCCGAGGGACACGGCGGCGCGGAAATCCGGTGAGAGCCGGACTTCAAGCGGGTCGGTCCGGCTCTCTGACCAAGGGCTCCCTGCCGCTTCGGCGGACATGGAAATCCCGGGCAGGGTCCAGGCTCCCAGCCTTTAGCGCTTCGGTGCGGGGCGAAGGAGAACCGGACCAGGATCGATGAACGACGGCGGGGCTCAACCCCCGGCGGACCGGCATCGGACAGGAGCCGCCAGAATACAGCCGACCGTCTCCGGGCTCGCCCGCAGGCGCTGACGCCAGGGTTCTGAACCTCAATGGCCAAGTCCCAACCCGGACTTGGTGGGGGGACACAGGCACCGGCTTGACCGGACCTGGGTCCCCTCGCTCAATTCGGGCATGCATCCCATGGGCGAGCTGCCCGTACATCCCGGCGCAGGCCCTGCAGCGCCGCCGACGAACGACCCGGACCTCAGCACCATCATGCCGCGGGCCAGGCCCGTGAGCCACCTTCCCTTGTCCCCCCGACAGCCCTAGGTTTCGCGCATGCAGACTCGCGTGACCCCAACCGCCGTCACCCGTCGCCTCGTTCTCGCGGGCGGAGTCGCCGTGACGGCCACGGGCCTCGCATCCTGCGGCAACTCCGAGGCCCCCGTAGACGACCAGGGCCGGGTCCGGATCCGTTTCGCCACCGACTGGCGGGCCCAGGCCGAGCACGGCGGCTTCTATCAGGCCCTGGCAACGGGTGCCTATGAGCGACGCGGCCTCAACGTCCAGATCATCCAGGGCGGACCGGGCGTGAACGTGCCTCAGTTGCTGGCCTCCGGGGCCGTCGAGCTGGGCATGGGCTCCAACAGTTTCATCCCGCTGAACCTGGTCGCGGAAGGTGCACCGGTGAAGGCCGTCGCCGCCTTCTTCCAGAAGGACCCCCAGGTGCTGATCGCCCACCCCGATCCCGCCCTGACCGGAATCGCCGATCTCGCGGGCCGTCCCTTCCTGCTCGCCGACGCCTCGATCACCGCCTTCTGGGTCTGGCTGAAGGCGAAGTACGGCTTCACCGACGACCAGGTCCGCAAATACAATTTCAATCCCGGGCCCTTCATCGCCGACGAACGGGCGGTTCAGCAGGGCTATCTGACATCCGAGCCCTACACGATCCAGAAGACAGCAGGCTTCGAGCCCCGCGTCTTCCTGCTGGCGGATGAAGGTTATCCCTCCTACGCCACAATGGTGCTCTCGCCGGACGGTTTCGCCCGCGACAACGCCGCCGCGCTCCGCAGCTTCATCGCCGCTTCAGCCGAAGGCTGGCGCGACTATATGCGCGGCGACCCTGCGCCTTCAGACACCCTTATCAAATCCGCCAACCCGGAGATGACCCAGGACGTTCTGGACCAGGCGCGGGCGAAGCTCAGTGAATACGGGATCGTCGACGCCGGGGACGCCGCCCTTTACGGCCTCGGGGCGATGACCGCCGAACGGTGGCGGGCATTTTTCGATGTGACCTCGCAGGCCGGCGTCTACCCGGCCGACCTGCGCTGGCGGGACGCCTTTACCGACACCTTCCTGCCGGGCCGTGGCTGAGACGCAGGTGGCGACTGCGCGGGTTTGCCTCGAGGGTGCCGTCGTCCGCTATCGAGGGCTGGACCAGCCACTTGGGCCGATCGATCTCACGGTCGCACAGGGCGAAATCCTTGCGCTTGTCGGGGCCTCCGGCGCGGGGAAGTCCACGACGTTGCGCCTGCTTGCCGGCCTTGAGACGCCTGACTCGGGCAAGGTCAATCGGCCGGCGGGTACCGCCGCCGGCTTTGTCTTCCAGAGCCCGACCCTGATGCCCTGGGCCGACGCCCGCACCAATGTCGCCCTGCCCCTCGAGCTGTCCGGTGTATCGGGAGTGGAAGCACGGCGTCGCGCCGACGCAGCCCTCGCCGCCGTCGGACTCGCCGACCGTTGCCGGGCGCGCCCGCGCGAGTTGTCCGGCGGCATGGCCATGCGGGTCTCCCTTGCCCGCGCCTTGGCGGTCGACCCCGATCTCCTGCTGCTCGACGAACCGTTCGCCGCCCTGGACTCAGTGACACGACGGGGCCTGATCGAGGACCTGCACCGGCTCTGGCTCGCCCGCGCCGTCACCATGGTTTTCGTCACCCACGATGTCGGGGATGCCGCCTACCTGGCCAGCCGGGTGGTCATCCTGTCCGCCCACGACGGTCGGGCCGCGGCGGACATCGCCATTCCCGGAGCCCTGCCCCGCCCGCCGGACTGGCGCCGCGAACCTGCCTACCTTGAAGCGGTCGAGACGATCGCCGCCGCCCTGGGGGCGTCAATGCAGATCGCCCCATGAGACGCCTGCGGAGCGCCTTGCCCGGCCTTGCCCTGACCGCCATCCTCCTGGGGACGTGGGAAGCCGCCTGTCGCCTGCTGGAGGTGCCAGTCTATTTTCTTCCCCCACCGACAGCGGTCGTCACGGCCTTGATCGACAACGGTCCCCTCCTCGCCGGTTCGGCGCTGCAGACCTTCTGGATGGCGTTCAAGGCCCTGATCGTGGCGACGGTTCTGGGCGGCGGGCTCGCGGTCCTGGTCTCGCTCAACCGGACAGCTGAACGCGCCGTCTCCCCCTTGGCGGTGACACTTCAGGTCACGCCTGTCGTCGCGATCGCGCCACTCGTTCTCATCTGGGCCGGGCTGGACCATGCTGATCGCGCCGTGACCGCCCTCGCCGCCGCCGTCGCCTTCTTCCCGATCTTCTCCGGCGTTCTGACGGGTCTGAAGGCTGCCGACCCTGATCTGGAGCGATTGTTCGACCTCCATGGCGCGCGCCCGCTCCAGCGCCTGTGGCGCCTGCGACTCCCCTCGGCCCTGCCCTTTGCGCTGGAAGGCCTTCGTGTGGCAGCCGGACTGGCCGTGGTGGGGGCCGTCGTGGCCGAGTTCGTCTCCGGGTCGGGTGCCACACAAGGCCTGGCCTGGCGCCTGCTGGAGGCAGGGAACCGGCTGAGGACCGCTGATCTCCTCGCGGCCCTTGTCTGTCTCGCGGCCCTCGGGCTGCTGCTCAACGCGGTAACCACCGCGGTCCAGCTGCGGGTTCTCCGAAACCGTCTGTGACCGCTTCACGTTCGTTAGCCCGGGATTAAGTCGCCGGGGCCTAGGGTGAGACCTCGAGATCCCCGGGATGGAGCCCGCCCTTGCCGCATCGCCCCAGCCGCCCCCTCACGCTGCTGCTCGCAACGGCATCAGCCTGTCTGCTCGGGTTCGGTGCCGCCGAGGCCCAGGTCGCCCAGGGCGGTGCCGCTCCACGCTATCTGTCCTGGGCTAACCGCCCGGCTGACACCACGCCTGCAGAGGCCCGCTCCACAGCGATCACGGACCGCTCCGGACTGCTTCGGAGAAGGGTCGCGCCTTCACAGCCTGCCCGCCAACCCCGGGTTCAGCCCAGGCCGGCGACGCAACCCGCCTCGCGGGGTCTGACACCCGCAAGCGCATGGTTCGCCGCGCGCGCTGAACCCGCCGACAGCCCGCCGTACGCAGAGCCGCCTGTCGTTGTCGCTGTCACCAATGTTGTCCCGGTGCCTGCTCCGGCATCCGATGCGCCGGCGAACGCGGTCCCTCCCTCGGCTCCTGCGTCGTCCGGAGCGTCGACCGTAGCCGACCCTATGGCACCACGCCCCGACGCCCCGATCTTCCGGATTCAGTCGCAAGATCAGCTCGCCGGGGCCACTCGTCCGCCAGCCGAAGGGCCTCGGTCGCCGGTCCGGGACGTGGCCATGGCGGCCGGGCCCGGCCAGCAGGGCGCGCGCTACTACTCCGTGCACCGCGACGCGGGGCGACAACCCGACCCGACGGTGATGCCCGACCCGGTCTTCTTCGACAGCGTCACTCTCGATCTGGCGCAGCCGCCAGAAATCGAAGCTCCCCTTCGCGACGCCCAGGGCCGCAGACGCGTCGTGGCCAACAACGATCCCGGTCTGCCATGAGCACCGTTGATGCGCCCCCTGCGCTCGAGGCCGAGTCCCGGCTGCCCGACCTGATCCTGCTCGCCCAGGAGACCTCAAGCGAGAAACGTCGTGCGCTTTTGCGCGAACTGACGGGGCATTTCTTTGGGTCCGCCCAGCGAAGTGCGGCCGAAGACGCCCTTTATGATACAGTCCTGTCTGATCTGACCGCAGAGATGGAAACGGCGGTCCGGGCCGAGTTGTCGGCGCGGTTCGCTCTCTCGCCCGACGCGCCGCGCGGCCTGATCCGGCGCCTGGCCAATGACGAGGTGGCCGTGGCAGACGCAGTCCTGCGCGCGTCCACCGTTCTGACCGATGAGGACCTGCTGGGCGTCGTCCGATCGCGAGGTCAGGCTCATCTCCGCGCCGTATCCGGCCGACCGAGCGTGTCCGAGGCGGTCTCCGACGTGATCGTTGAGCGCGGTGATGATGAAACGCTCGGGACCCTGCTTCGCAATGACGGGGCCCGGCTCTCTCGCGCCGCCTCTGAAACGGCCGTCGAGCGAGCGAAGGCCAATCCGGCCCTGCACGCCGTCACCGTCGAGCGCACCTCACTGCCCGCCGATCTTCTGAACGATATGTATTTCGTGGTCGAGGCCCGGCTTCGTCAGCGCATCCTCGAGCAGAACGCCGCGATGGACCCCGAGTTGCTGGAAAGCGCCCTTGCCGCCGGGCGCGCCCGTGTTGCCACCGACGATGGCAACCTGCCGACTGACTACAGCGAAAGCCTTGCCTATGTCGAAGAGTTGCGGGCGGCGCATCAGCTGACCCCGACCATGCTCGCCCGCTTCCTGCGTTCGGGCAGCCGGACCTCATTCCTGATTGCGCTCGCCCAACTCGCTGATGTGGACTTCCACACCGCCAGCCGGATTGTGGAACGGAAGGAACTCGATGCCCTCGCAGTCATCTGCAAGGCCGCCGACCTCGACAGGGCCCTGTTCCTGACGTTCGTCGTGGTCATGCTGGGCAGCGAGGAGAACGCCATGGGCAAGGCGCACACCTATGCCAGGCTCTATGCCGAACTTCAGCGCGACGCCGCCCTTCGGACACTTCGCTTCTGGCGAATGCGGCGGGAAACGGCCGTCGCCGCCTGAAGCCCTCCCTCATGACGAGAAGGGAGGGCTCCGGCCCGGCTATTTCTTGGCGACGCGGGGGGCGCGTGCGGGTTTCCGCCCGCCTTGCCCGAGGCCCATCTGCTTGGCCAGTTCCGAGCGAGCCTTGGCATAGTTCGGGGCGACCATCGGATAGTCTTTCGGCAGACCCCACTTGGCCCGGTACTCCTCCGGGCTGATGTCGTATTTGGTGCGCAGGTGACGCTTCAGCGACTTGAACTTCCGACCATCTTCAAGGCAGATCAGGAAATCGGGGCTGATCGACTTGCGAATCGGCACAGCCGGCTCCTTGGGCTCAGGCTCGGCCTCAACCACACCCGTCGAAACCTGCGACAGGGCTGCATGGATATTGGAAATCAGCGACGGCAGGTCGTTGGCAGCCACACTGTTGTTGCCGACATAGGCCGACACGATGTCCGCCGTCATCTCCAGAAGTTCGGACCGCTCGTCCAGTCTTGTCGCGTCCACGGGAATTTCCTTGTCTAGACTTGTCGCGCTACGGCGATTGGGCTTGATGGAAATACGGATGTTCGTGGTCGAAAGCAATGCGCATCAACACAAGCCGTGCCGTTACATCCTGACTGGTTCACGCACAAATCTAGTCTACGGCGCACCGTGGGCGTATCACCGGCCGAAGTTTTCCGCGAGTGCCATCATGGCGGCGCGCTCCGGTGCCGAATATTCGTCAAGCGCCTCGTCATCGCCATCCCGGATGGCCCGGAGCAGCGCCGGCGTCAGGGCAGAAGAGAGTGACCAGTTCCAGTAACGAAGCACAGTCTGTGCCCGATCAACCGCCAGGATCTCATAGGTGACTTGTACCCGCTCCCAGTCGGGATCGACCTGCCCGTCGGCGAGGGTCTCGGGCCGGCGAATCGAGCGCCACAGGTTCTGCAGATCGATCCGCGACAGCCCCGTGGCCTTGCACAGGATGGCGAGGGGCTCACCGCCGGGGTCCGCCATGATCTTGGCCCCCGTCAATGGCTTGATCCCTGCCAGATAGGCAATCTCTGCGGCCACGTCGCGGTTCAGGCCTTCAGTTGCGGCGACGGCGACCGCCTGCTCCAGCCCGCTGTAGGGGCTCTTCTCGATGGCGGCGCGGTTGCGCTGGCGCCGCTCGATGAACTGCAGCGCCTTGCGCGACACCGGATCCTGCCAGCCCTCGGCGGCGGCCATGGCGAAGACGTCCTCGACCACTTCCTGCATGACCTCGCGGCTGACGGCAAAGCGCTGCAGGATTGTCCGGCGATCTTCGGCTCCGCACCACCAGAACATGACATAGGCTCCGGACGGCCGGAGTTCGGGACGACGCAAAAGGGGACCACACAGCGACGGGATCTCACGCGACAGACTGACGACCGCCTCGATTCCCGGCTGGGACAGTCGCGCGGTGGTGTTGCGCAGCACGGCCTCGACAACCCGGTCCTCGCCAAAGGCGATCAGGGTCTCGGTGACGATCTCGGACAGACCCCGGCGACGCGCCATCAGGAAGCGGTGCTCAATCCCGGTGTCACGCGCACAGGCCGCCAGATCCGCATCCGTCAGGGAAGCGCATTGCTCGATCAGAAGCCCGGCGATCGCAACATCGTCGCGCAGCAGCATGCGGGCCAGGCTGTTGGGCAATTCCGCAAGCGGCGCGAGACGCTCCGCCACCCGTTGCCGCTCCCGCGGAGCCGCCAGTCGCAGCATCTCCACCAGCAGGTCGCCCGTCACGGCGCGCTCGAAAGCGTTCACCCGACTGCCCGGCAGGGACACCACATCCGCCAGACGCTTCAGCAGCGCTCTCCGCGCACGGAACACCGGCGGCGTGGCGTCAGGCGACGGTGCAAGGGCCGGATCAGACATGGTGATCACCACCGTAGGGGTGGTTCGGTTAACCGCCGCCTTACAATCCCTCGAACAGCGCCGTCGACAGATAGCGCTCGGCGAAGCTGGGGATGATGACCACCAGCGTCTTGCCGGCGTTCTCCGCCAGTGCCGCCAGCCGGAACGCTGCGACCAGCGCCGCACCGGACGAGATCCCGACGGGGACCCCCTCCGTCCGGGCCACGCGTCGGGCCATGTCGAAACTGTCCTCGTTGGAGACCTGCTCGACCCCGTCGATCATGGACCGGTCGACGATGCTCGGCACAAAGCCTGCGCCGATGCCCTGTATCTTGTGCGGACCGGGCTCGCCACCGGACAGAACCGGCGAGGCCGTCGGCTCCACGGCGATCATCCGCACCGACGTCTTCAGCGCCTTCAGGGCCTGACCGACCCCGGTGATGGTCCCGCCGGTCCCGACCCCGGAGACGACGATGTCCACCGCGCCCTCGGTGTCGTTCCAGATTTCCTGGGCCGTGGTCACCCGGTGGATGGCCGGGTTGGCCGGATTGTCGAACTGGGCCGGGCTGACGCTGTTCGGCGTCGTCGCCAGCAGTTCCTGCGCGCGCGCAATGGCACCCTTCATACCCTTCTCGGCCGGGGTCAGCTCCAGCTGGGCCCCCAGCAGGGCCAGCATCTTGCGCCGCTCGATCGACATGCTCTCGGGCATGCACAGGATCAGCCTGTAGCCCTTGGCGGCGGCCACGAAGGCCAGTCCGATGCCGGTATTGCCCGAGGTCGGCTCGATCAGGACCGAACCCGGTCCGATCTTGCCGGCGGCTTCCAGCGCCTCGATCATGGCCACGCCGATCCGGTCCTTCACCGAGGAGGTCGGATTGAAGAACTCCAGCTTGGCCAGGACGTCGGCCTTGGCCCCCAACTCTGCGGACAGGCGCGGAAGCCGGACCAGAGGCGTGTCACCGATGGTATCGACGATGGAGTCATAAATCTTGCCGCGCCCCTGCTTCACGTGGCGGCTGGCATCATAGGCGGCATCGGTCATGGCAGGAGCTCCGGCGGATACTGACGAAATCACAAGATGGGGCCTCAAATCCAATCGCAAAGGGCGGACCACGATCATTCAGGCCTGACAACTGTGCCGGCACCATGACGCAGTTGCCGCGCCTGCGACCACGGGTCGGCTATCACCGGGAACGCAGCGTGGAGTATGTCCCCGTCAAGGAGCAGGCAGGTGATCGACCATGATCTAGATGAGGACGGCAGCGCCCTGGTGTCCTCGATTGTCAGAAGCCCGATCGCTTCGGTGATCAGCAATCCGCGCCTGCCTGACAATCCCATCATCGCCGTCAACCACGCCTTCTGCGCCCTCACCGGCTATGGTGTTGAGGAAATCCTGGGTCGCAACTGCCGCTTTCTCGCCGGCCCGGCGACCGAACCCTGGCTCACCGAAAGAATCCGGCAGGGCACGCGGGACCGTAAACCGACCCTCGTCGAGATCCTGAACTACAAGCGGAACGGGCAGCCGTTCCGCAACGCCGTGCTGGTGGCCCCGGTCTTCCTGCCTGACGGCGAGCTCGAGTATTTCATCGGCACCCAGGTCGAGCTGGATGAGGACGCCATCGGGCCCTCATCCAGCCGGCACCATCATGCCGTGGAAGTCGTCCGGTCTCTCTCACCGCGTCAACGCGAGGTGTTGCAGCAGATTGCCGGTGGTTACCGAAGCAAACAGATTTCGTTCAACCTCGGCCTTAGCGAAAAGACCGTAAAAATGCACCGGGCGCTGATTCTGGAGAAGATTCGGACCCATAATGTCGCAGATGCAATTCGGCTCGCTGTGGAAGCAGGTCTGTAGATCGTCGCGCAAACTGCTCCAGCCGGTATACGGCCTAAAGACCGTATGGTGACCCAAAAGCATAGCGCCTAGACCCTCATCCACGGCTAGAACAGATCACACGCCTCTCAGTTCGGCATGATCTGGAAGAACCAGAGCCGGAAAAAGAGGATGACTGCAATGCCGACTATAGAGATCGGGCAATATGAGCTCGTCTACAACGCTTTCTCGTTCACCTTCGCCACAATGGCCGCAGCGACCCTGTTCCTGTGGTTTGGACGGTCCCAGGTCGGGCCCGCCTACAAGACAGCTCTCACCATTTCTGGCCTCGTCACTGCAATCGCGGCCTATCATTACCTGCGGATTTTCGAGAGCTGGGAGTCCGCTTACGAGGTCAATAACGGCGTGATCACGGTCACCGGCTTCGCCTTCAACGAGGCCTACCGCTACGTCGACTGGCTCCTGACCGTACCCCTGCTCCTGATCGAACTCGTTCTGGTCATGCGGCTGAGCCAGTCCGAGACCGTCTCAAAATCGGTCAAGCTTGGCTTCGCCGCTGCGCTCATGATCGCCCTCGGCTATCCGGGCGAGATTGCCGACGACAACACAACGCGGGCGATCTGGGGCACGCTGTCCAGCATTCCATTCGTTTACATCGTCTGGGAGTTGTTCAAGGGCCTCGGCGCGGCGATCGAGCGCCAACCCGAAAGTGTTCGCGGACTGATCAAGCAGGCGCGGCTTCTCACCTTCATGTCGTGGGGCTTCTATCCGATCGTCTACATGATCCCCTACACCAACATCAGCGGGAGCGCGGCGACCACCTATGTCGAGATTGGCTACACGATCGCAGACATTGTCGCCAAGGTCGGCGTGGGCGTGCTGATCTTCATCATCGCCGTCCGCAAGTCTCAGATCGAGTACGGAGAACTGAACGGTCCGACCGCCGTCAAGGCCTGACCGGGTCAGCCGACAATGGATCCGGGCAGCCGATTGGCTGCCCGGGTTTTCCTCACGGAGAGAGCCCCTTGTCCACCGTTTCCCCGACACCGGACCTCCCGGCCCGTCGCCTTCCCGGTGCCCGACTGCTTGTCGGCGCTCTGGCCGCAACGGTCTTCGCCTGCCTGACGGGCCTGCCGCTCGGGGGAGGCATTGCCACGACAATAGCATGTGTCGCGCTGCTGCTGTTCGGGCTGCCGCACGGCACCCTGGACCTCGAACTGATCCGCGCCCGTCTGTCGGGTCCGTGGACGGGTATGGCCAGTCTCGTCCTGATCTATCTGGGACTGGCGACAGCCATGTATAGTCTCTGGCACCTTGCTCCGGTCCTGGCGCTGGCCGCCTTCATTGCGATCGCCACGGTTCACTTCGCCGAAGACTGGGAGGGCGCGGGCTCGGCCTTCCTGTCCGGCGGCATGGCCCTCGCACTCCTCGCCGCCCCGACCCTGCTGCATGGATCGGATCTCAACACGATCTTCGTGGCGCTGGCGGGAGATGCGCGTGCGTCAGCGGTCACAAATGGACTGGTTCTCATCGCACCGGTCGCGATCGGGATCGCGCTGATCACCATCGCATCGCTCTGGCAGGCCGGCCGTCGCGACCAGGCCGCGGGCGGCCTTGCGGCCTTGACCGGGATGCTGGTCCTGCCGCCGATCGTGGGCTTTTCCCTCTATTTTTGCCTTTTTCACTCTCCCCGCCATTTCCATGACAGCGTCCTGACGCTCGGTCGAAACGGCCTCTCAGGCTGGGGGCGGGTGGTTGTCCCGTTGAGCCTCGCAGCCGGCGGTATCTCTGTGCTGATCTTCGGTGCCGAACTCCGCAGCGCCTTGCCCGACCGGGTCATGGCCGCCAGCTTCATGACCCTGTCGATCCTGACCGTCCCGCATATGCTGGCTCCGCTTCTGATCAAGGCCTTGAACAAGGGCTCCGGCGAACGGCCTTGGAACGCCACCACACCGGCTGGCCGCAGGGCCTGACCCGGGCCGGCACCCGCTCCTCGCTCCCCGGTGGCCGCACCGGCCCGGTCTGACATTGACGGCACGTTAACCACGTTCCCGCATCAGTCAGTGGATGCGTAACCTGATCGCCGCCGTCGAAGCCGTCGACCCGCTGGTGGTCACCGGAAAGGTCGCGGGCGTCTCGGGCCTGTTGATCGAGGCGCGCGGTGGCCTGTCGCGACTGGCGGTCGGAGCCCGGGCCGAAATCGGACGGCGCGGCACCACGCCCCTGCCCGCCGAGGTCGTCGGCTTCCGCGACTCCACGGCCCTGCTGATGCCGTTCGGCCCGGTCGAGGGCGTCGCCCCCGGGGCCGATATCCACATCATCGGCCAGGCGGCGGCGGTATATCCGACCAAGGCGTGGCTGGGCCGGATCATCGACGCCTTCGGCCAGCCGATCGACGGCAAGGGCCCGCTGCCCCAGGGGCCCGCCCCCTATCCCCTGCGCGCCTCACCGCCGCCCGCACACTCCCGCGGCCGGGTGGGCGAGCGGCTGGACCTCGGCGTCCGCTCCATGGACGTTTTCACCACGACCTGCCGCGGCCAGCGCCTCGGCATTTTCGCCGGGTCAGGCGTCGGCAAGTCGGTCCTGCTGTCCATGCTCGCCAAACAGGCGACCTGCGACGCGGTCGTCGTCGGGCTGATCGGCGAACGGGGTCGAGAGGTTCGCGAATTCATCGAGGAGACTCTCGGCGAAGACGGCCTCAGACGCGCCATCGTGGTCGTGGCCACCAGCGACGAGCCGGCCCTGAAGCGCCGCCAGTCCGCCTATATGACCCTCGCCATCGCTGAGTATCTCCGGGACCAGGATCTTGAGGTCCTGTGCCTGATGGACTCGGTCACCCGTTTCGCCATGGCCCAACGCGAGATCGGCCTTGCCGCCGGCGAACCGCCGACGACCAAGGGCTACACCCCGACGGTCTTTACAGAACTGCCGAAACTGCTGGAGCGCGCCGGCCCCGGGCCGATCCGCCCGGACGGAACCGTGGCAGGACCGATCACAGCCATGTTCACCGTGCTGGTGGACGGCGGCGACCACGACGAGCCCATTGCCGACGCTGTGCGCGGGATTCTGGACGGCCACATCGTCATGGATCGCAAGATCGCCGAGCGTGGCCGGTTTCCCGCCATCGACGTGCTGAAATCGGTCAGCCGCACCTTGCCCGGCTGCCAGACTCCGCCGGAGCGCGAGCTGAACCGTCGCGCCCGACAGTGCCTGAGCGCCTATTCGAGCATGGAGGAGCTGATCAAGATCGGCGCCTATCGCGCGGGGGCCGACCCGGTCACCGATCGGGCCATCGCCCTCAACCCCGCCCTCGAGGCTTTTCTGGGCCAGGACAAGGACGACGTCACGCGACTAGCCGATTCCTTCAACCGGTTGGAAAGCATTCTGAACCAGGGTCAGCTTCAGTGACCGGAGATTTCGCATGACCGCCTGGGCCCATTCCCTCATCCGCATCTCCAACTATGAGGTCGAGACGCTGCAGAAGCGCCTTTCGGAAATCACCTCCAGAAAGGCCAGCGCCGAGATGCGGCTGGCGGTGCTGGACGCGGAGGTCGAGGTCGAGCGCGAACGCGCCCGCATGGACGCCGAAGCCTCCATGCTGCTGCAGGCCTATATGGCGGGCTGGAAGGCGCGAAAGGGTGCCGCCGAAGGGGACCTCGTGGCTCTCGACGCCGAGGAAGAAGGGGCCCGCGACGCCCTGACCGGAGCCTATTCCGAGCTCAAGAAGTTTGAACATGTGGCCGAGACCACGCGGCTGAACGCCCTGGTTGCGGCGGGCAAGCGCGAGACCGCCGCTTTTGACGAACTGGGTCTGAGGCGGCGGGCCGGCTGATGACCGGCAGGGTGGCATGATCGATCGCCGCGCCCTGCTCGCCTCGGCCCTGGCGCTCGCCGCTTGCGAGAAGACGGCCTCGGCCGCCCCCGCTGCTGACGCCGTCCCGCTGAAATCGATCGCGCCCTTCCCCGTCGGGACGGCCGCCATGGCGGGACAGTTCGACGATCCCGCCTGGGTCGACCTCGCCCTGACCCACGCCTCCCAGCTCACGCCCGAGTGGGAGATGAAGATGGAGTACATCCTCACAGGGCCGGGCGAGTACCGCTGGGACGCGCCTGACCGGATCGCTGACTTCTGCACCACCCATGCGCTCCGGCTCCATGGCCACGCCCTGATCTGGTACTCGCAAGGGGCTGAACAGTTCTCCGGCCTCGACCGCGCGGCTTTCGTGGCCGGGTTTGATCGCTACATCGCAGAGGTCGCCGGGCGCTACCGGGGCCGGTTGGTCGGCTGGGATGTGGTCAATGAGGCGGTGGCCGAGGACGGCAACGGGCTGCGAGACTGCCACTGGAGCGAGGCTTTGGGTCAGGACGGCTATATCGCCCGGGCCTTTGAGCAGGCGAAGATCGCCGACCCGGACGCCGTCCTGTTCCTCAACGACTACAATCTGGAGAACAACCCCACCAAGGGCGAGACCTTCCTGCGGCTGGTCGAGCGGCTGCTGAAGGCCGGCGTGCCGGTCGGCGGCATCGGCACCCAGTCGCACCTCGACATCGAGATCCCCGCCGGTCAGACCGCCGCCTTCCTGCGCGAGGCGGCGCAGTTTGGCCTGCCGGTCCATGTGTCCGAACTGGACGCCTCGCTGCGCTCTGAAGGCCGGATCGATACCCGCTCGCGCCAGACCCGGCTTGATCAGCAAACCGCCCGTGTCGCCGAACTGGCCGAGGCCTTCGTCGCCCTGCCCGCCGCCCAGCGCTACGGCTTCACCGTCTGGGGTCTGCGCGATACCGACAGCTGGCTTCGGCGCGACGGGCGGGACGACGGCAAGGACAGCCCCCTGCTGTTCGATGCTGCAGGGGGACCGAATGCGATGTTCCGGGCGGTGGCGGGTACCATTCGGGGCTGAAAACCGGAACGCCCGCCGGTGTTCCGGCGGGCGCTGATTTTCTGGTCGCTTCTTCCCTGCAGGTGTCAGGCGGCGGCGCTGACCGTGCCTGTGCCTTCCGACGGGTCGCGGAGCACATAGCCCCGGCCCCAGACGGTTTCGATATAGTGTTTGCCGCCGGCGGCCGTGGCCAGCTTCTTGCGCAGCTTGCAGATGAAGACGTCGATGATCTTCAGCTCGGGCTCGTCCATGCCGCCGTACAGGTGGTTCAGGAACATTTCCTTGGTGAGCGTCGTGCCCTTGCGGAGCGAAAGCAGCTCCAGCATCTGGTATTCCTTGCCCGTCAGATGGACGCGGTGACCGTTCACCTCGACCGTCTTGCCGTCCAGATTCACGGCGATCTCGCCGGTGTGGATGATGGCCTGGGCATGCCCCTTGGAGCGACGGACCACAGCGTGGGTGCGCGCGATCAGCTCGTCCTTGTGGAACGGCTTGGTCATATAGTCGTCGGCACCGCCCCCGAAGGTCTTGACCTTGGTCTCGATTTCCGTCGAGCCCGACAGGATCATGACGGGGGTGTTGACCTTGCCGACGCGCAGCTGGCGAAGCACTTCGAGGCCACTCATGTCCGGCAGATTGAGGTCCAGAAGAATGAGGTCGTAGTCATAGATCTTGCCCAGATCGATGCCTTCCTCGCCCAGGTCGGTCGTGTAGACGTTGAAGCCCTCGGATTTGAGCATCAGTTCGATGCTTTGCGCCGTGGCGTGATCGTCTTCAATCAGCAGAACACGCATAGATGCCCCTCCAGGCAAAACTTGACTATATGACCCGATACAGACGTACGGGTAACCTTGTTCCGGAGTTAACCGCTCAAAACCTTAAGAACGGTTAACAGCACCCCGATGAGGCGAATCGTAGGCTGATTTGCGAATCGACGTCGACCCATTCGAGTCAACGATTCGAATTATTCGGTCCGCCCGTGCCCCGAGGGCGAACCTCCGCAGCCTACGACCGAATCTGACGTACCCAAGGATAATATTCCTGACCTCCGGCCTGGGGCGTCTCGCAACCGGGCCGCCGAGGAAGGAGCGAGCCATGAGAGAACCCTATCGCGTCCCTGTATGCGAGCAAGACAGACGCCGTGCCGGACTGGTGATGCAGATGGTGGCCGTACGCCTGAATACGCCGATCAGGCCACCGGCGCACCGCACCCGGCTTTCACCCGAGGCCCTGCGGGCAAGGCGGGTGTCAATGTATCTCGCCTACACGGCCCTGGGCTGGCAGATGGAGCGGGTCGGTCACGCCTTCGGGGTCAATCGGCAGACCGCATCCACGGCCTGTCGCCGGATCGAGGATGCGCGTGACGACCCGCATCTGGACGCCCTCCTTGACCAGCTCGACGGCGCGATCCGCGAGGTTTGCACCGCACCGCCCCCGGAGCGGCCAGATGTTTCGGAGGCAGCGTGAGCCGCGCGGTCGCCCGCGCCCGGGCCCTGCTTTCGAGACCGGGCGGCTGGATCGACGCGGCTTCAGCCGAAGGCCTTTACTGCCTGAGGCTGGGGGGCGATCGACGTTCGCGCATCGCACTGACGATTGACGAATCCACGTTTCGCGCGCTGCTCGCCCTGCCGGGACTGCGCGCCCGCCCGGGCGGCGGCTGGATCGCGAGACAGGAACGGGAGGCGACGTCGCATCCACCGGTTGGAGCTCCCGGCCGGATCGAAGGCAGGTGCTGGATCGTCGAGCCGGACGGACGCCTGATCAGCCGCAGGGCCAACAGGGGGGAGAGCCCCCTTGCCTGGCTGGCGCGACGCAAGGACCCGGCCGGCCGGCCCTGGCTGAGCCCGGCTGAGGTCGCCGCCGGTGAAAGACTCCGCCTTGACGCAGAGGCGGCCCGCTCTGGCCCATCCATGACCATGCGGTGGGACGCCTTGCCCCGCTCGGCGAAAAGCGGATCGGCGGCCCGGAGCGAACCGGGCGACCGGGCCCTGGCGGCCGGTCGACGCGCGGCAGAGGCGCTGGCCGTCTGCGATCCGGCATCGCGCGCCTTCGTCGAACATATCTGTGTCCGGGCCCAGTCGCTCGGGTTGGCGGAACAGCTCTGTGGTCTCAGGCGCAGGGAGGGGAAGGCGATCCTGAAACGGGGACTGGCCACGCTTGCGCGTCACTACGGGATCGGTTGATCGACATCGCCCGGCCGTGACACGCGCGCTGCCCGCACCAGTGCGGTCAGGCCACGCCAAGGGCCGTCTGCCGGATCCGACCGACCATGGCGTTGAGCCCGTTCGCGCGCTGTCGCGTCAGAGCCTGGGGAAGACCGAGCCGGTCAAGCGCAGCCCGCGCGTCGAACGCCAGGATCTCCGCCCCGGTGCGGTCCGAATACAGTTTCAGCAGCAGGGCTACATTGCCTTTCGAAATCGCGCTGTCCGAGTCGGCGCGGAACGACAACCGGTCGCCATCCCGGGCACTGGCCAGCCAGACCTGGGCGGCACAGCCCGGCACCTTGTTGACCTCGATACGGTCGGCGTCCGGCAGTGGGTCCAGGGCCCTGCCGAGGTCGATCACATAGGCGATGCGCTGTTCCCAGTCCTCCAGCACCTCGAAATCCTCGATCAGTTCTGCAAGGGTTTCTTCAAGGCTCGTGGCGGGTCCGGTCATGGAGTCCAGATAGGGCGGTCGCGTATTAACGACAACCGCGCAGCCGGTCCCCAGAGCCGATCCGGCGCTCCACGGGAAACAGTCGCCTGCTGCGGGAGCGGGCTTTGGACGACTCGTCTAAAGGGATAGGCTCAGAGGTCGGGCGCACTCTCCTGCCCGGACGTCGCCGGCCGGTACCTCGCTTGAGCCCCACTCCCTCGCAGCACCGAGAGATGCCCGCCGTTCGCGACACGAACGGCTTGCCGGCTCTGGCTGCCTGGCACGCGGGCTGGGCGGCGGCCGCCGGACTTTTTGCCCTCGGCGCGCTTTGGCTGGCAGACCTGCAGGGAGCCGCCGTGTTCGGGGCTCTCGCCATGGTCGCCCCCGGTCTTGCGGGTCTTGGCCTGCTGTGGCGGGATGGTCCCGGGGAGCGGGCCCTGGTGCTTGTTGTCTGGACTGTCGCAACCCTGGCGGCAGCGGTGTTGTCGGGGGGACTGGGCGGACCTCTGGCCGGGATGTTGATCATGCCGTTTGTCGCCGCTCTGGCCTTGGGCGGCCCCCGCCACGGCGTGCGTCTCGCACAGACGGGGGCCATCGGCGGAGCCTTCGCGGCGATCGGCGGCCAGATTTCGGCCCTGGCCATCGGAGCGCCGATGCCGGGCCCGGCGTTGGCAACGCTTTCGGCCCTGCTGGCCGGCGCAGCGGCGACGCTGGCCGTGCGTCTGGCCTGGCGGTTGCGCGAGACCCGGCTGGCATCGGCCGAGAGCGCCACACAGCGCGTCGAGACCCTGCTGGCGGCCCAGCCGGGCCTCACCCTCGTGCTGGAACCCTCCGGGCGGGTGCTGGCCGCCTACGGCAGTCCCCCGCCGTTTCTGGATGTCGAGGCCCTGTTTCAGCACGGACTGATCGCCGCCGTGCATGCCCCGGACCGCTCGCCGGTGCTTCTGGCGTTCGACCGGGCCCTTTCGGGCCAGGAGGGCCAGACCATCTTCGCCCCGCGTCTTGCGCTGGATCGGCGCGTCAACATGATCGTGCGGCGAATGGACGATCATGACGGGTCCGCACGGCTGATCGCCCAGGCGTTTGACGCGACCCGCCAGTTCGCCACCGAGATCGGACTGGAGGCCGCGCGGGCCGATGCCGAGGCGAGAAACCTTGGCAAGACCCGCTTCCTTGCCAACATGTCCCATGAACTGCGCACGCCTCTGAACGCCGTGCTGGGTTTCTCCGACATCATGCGTCAGCGCCTTTTCGGTCCCCTGCCGCAGAAATACGCCGAATATGCCGACAGCATCCACGAGGCCGGCGGCCATCTGCTGGACCTGATCAATGACGTCCTTGATGTCTCCAAGATCGAGGCCGAGCGCTATGAGCTCTCGCGGGAACCTTTCGACGCCCGCGAAGTGGTCTCGGCGGCCGTCGCCCTGGTGCGTGTCACCGCGACCGAGAAGGGTGTCGTGCTGTCCAGTCTTCTTCCGGACCAGCCGTTGGGCGTCGACGCGGATCGCCGCGCATTGAAGCAGATCACCCTGAACCTGCTGTCCAATGCGATCAAATTCACGCCGTCCGGCGGTTCGGTCACGCTGACGCTCGAAACCATCGGGCCCTATCTCGAACTGGTGGTTGCCGACACCGGCGTCGGCATCGCCGCGCGCGATCTCAAACGGCTGGGACGGCCTTTCGAACAGGCCGGAGAAGTCGAGAAGAAGGCCCAGGGGACAGGCCTTGGGCTGTCTCTGGTGCGGTCCCTCGCCGAGCTGCACGGCGGCCGGATGAGCCTGGAGTCGACACTCGGGGAAGGCACCGCGGTTACGGTGCGGATGCCGGTCGCCAGGACCGTCCGTGCCGCGCCCCCCGAAGGCGGTGCCGAAATCATATCGTTCAGGTCCGAAACCCAGGTCTGACGGCCGTCAATGGGCGGGCGTCTCTGTCGCCTAGACCGGTCCCAGCCCTACAAACGCCCGCGCCGCCGCGAAATCCCCCGCCTCAAAGCTTGCAGAAGCGATGCTGCCGTCGCGGAACAGGAACTCCAGCACGAACGGCTCGCGCGGATCGAGACGGGCGAGCCGGTCACCGGCCGTCGTCGGAAAGGTCCAGGCCTCGCCCTGGGTCTGCCCCGCCGCCAGCAGGGTCGCGGCCGCCGGTGCCGTACCGGCCGAAAACACCTGCTGACGTCCCGAGACAGGGGGAAGCACGGCCTTTCCTGCGGCGGTCAACCACGGGCGCGCCGCCAGGGCCGGGTCGCGCATCACAAGGCGGGCTGCATAGGGCCGGGGGCGGCCGACAAAGGACACCACCACCGACAGGGTCTCGCGGCCGTCCGCCGAGGCGCTGATGCCGAAACGGACCGGTGAGCCGCCGGTGACCGAGGGCTGGGCCAGACGCCAGCTTTCCCCCTCACGCCGCACACGGTCCGCCGTCCACGTCCCCTCCTCCCCGATAAAGTCCATGCGTGGAATACGCTGCCAGCCGGCGAAGGCGTCGGCCACCCGGTCGCGGACGGTCTCCAGCTCGGGATCAGCGCAGGACACCTGCCGCGCCCGCGATCGCGCGCGCGTCGCGGTCGCCCTCAGCGTCGCCTCCGTGGTGCCCGCTCGCAGCGCAGCACCACGCGACTGCAGCGTTGCAGCCGAAAGGGCCCCGGCGACCGGGGCCCGGAACAGTCGGCATTTCTCGTGGGCTGCGAGAACAAAGCTGCGGTCGTAATAGGTCCCCGTTCCGTCCGCCGAAGCGGACACAGGGCAGAGACCCACGGCAAGGGCGGCGACAATCGCTCTGGTGGCGGTACAGGAAAAGCCTATCCTCATGGGCGGACCATAGCCCGAGGCCGTTCCGGTCCCGTTTCCGAGCAGGGTTACCGATTTGCTTCTGAACTCAGATCTTTGGGTCGGTGCCCTAATCCGCCGGGCGGGGATCGAGGGTGCCAGTGCGACCGTGGTCCGCAAGGGTGATGCACGGGCCGGCACGGTACTGGTCAAGGCCTATGATACGTCGGAACGAAGGGCCCGCCTTTACTCCGAGGCCTTCGGCCCGGACGGCGACCGCCTGTGGATCCAGGCGGTAACCGGGACGGAAAGCGAGATCGACGCGCACATCCAGCGCCAGGCGGGCTACGATCCGGACATCTGGGTGGTCGAGATCGAGGACCGCCGGGGACGCCATTTCATCACCGAGAAGGTGGAGGGAGAATGACCGGTCCAACTGCCGGCCACGGCATCAGCAGAAATCCTTAACCCCGTTCGGGAACGGAACCGAAAACCCCCCGGGCCTAGGGTCACGGTGTCGGCGGAGTGCGTCGGCTGCAGGCGGACCCCCTCCATGCTGTTTCTGATGAACGATGCGATCTTCGACCTGAATGAGGCCTCTCCGGTCACGTCGGCCGATGCGCGCCGGTTCGAGAAGCTGGGTTTCGACTACCTGATGGAGCTGGGCTGCGAGCTGTTCGCCGAGGACCCTCTGATGCATCGCAATGATCCCGAGCGGGCGCGCCGGCTGGCCTGGCTGATCCATGACCGCAGCCCCGAGATCAACGCCGCCCTGTTCGCCGCACCCGAAATCGACTGCGACCCTGCGCTCGTCGAGCCGCGCTTCTGTGCCCTGCCGGAGGCGGTCATGCACCAGCTGCAGGCACGCGCCGGGAAGGGTCGGCTGGACGCGGTCGCGGCCGACCGGGTTGTCTGGGGCCGGATGGCCGCCTGATCCGTCAACGCCTCTAGATGAGTGCGTTGAAAATCACGTGTACCGCGAGGGCTCCGGCGATGATGAAGCCGAAACCTCCGGCGAGCGACATCGCGGGATGCAGGCCGTCCCCCTTTCGCGCGGGTGATGGGATATGGGTCGTCGAAATGCGCTGTGCTGAACGCGGCGCTGAATCCAGAAGTGCCATGGTCGTTTCCTTCTTCCCTGCGGCACCCGGCTCATGGCCGGGCGTCTCACGAGGCAAGGATGACTCCGGAGTCCCGGCCTGACGAGGGGTTTCTCCGGCGCTCTTGAACACAAGTTCGGGACCGTCACCGCCCCGCCCTGCGTGACTTTAACGGCCGCGCGCGCTACCTCCCGCCTCCATGTCGAAACTGACCCTCGAACAGGAGGCTGCCCGCCGGCGGACCTTCGCCATCATCGCCCACCCCGACGCCGGCAAGACCACGCTGACCGAGCATATCCTGCTGTCCGGCGGGGCGATCCGGGCCGCCGGGGCCGTGCGGGCGCGCGGCGAGAACCGCCGCACCCAGTCCGACTGGATGAAGATCGAAAAGGAGCGGGGGATCTCCGTCTCCGCCTCGGTCATGACGTTCGAGCACACCACCTCCGACGGCGTGGCCAAGATGTTCAACCTGCTGGACACACCCGGTCACGAGGACTTTTCGGAAGACACCTACCGCACCCTGACCGCCGCCGACTGCGCCATCATGGTGCTGGACGCCGCCAAGGGCATCGAGCCCCAGACGCTGAAGCTGTTCGAGGTCTGCCGCCTGCGCGACATCCCCATCATCACCTTCATCAACAAGCTGGACCGCGAGGCGCTGGACCCGCTGGAGCTGCTGGACGAGATCGCGTCGAAGCTCCAGCTGGACCCCGCCCCCGTCTGGTGGCCGGCCCAGAGCGGCAACCGTCTGCGCGGCATGGTCGAGATGGGCACCGGCACCTTCCAGCCCTATGCCCGCAAGATCCCCGGCGCGACCGAGGACGCCGGCCACCCCCCCGCCCTGCCCCTGTCCGAGGCCGCCCATTATTTCGAGCCGGGCGAGCATCAGGAGCTGATCGAGGCGGCCGAGCTGGTCACCGGCGGCTATCCCGCCTTCGACCGCCAGTCCTTCCTCGAGGGCCATATGACGCCCGTCCTGTGGGGCTCGGCCCTGCGCCATTTCGGCATCGATGAGCTGCTGGCCGCCATCGGCGAATGGGCACCCCCTCCGAAAGTCATGCCGGCCCGCAAGGAGGCCCCGCCCGAGACCCGCAACGCACCCGTGCCCGTCGAACTGTCGATCCAGCCGGGCTCCGACGAGGTCACCGGCTTCGTCTTCAAGGTCCAGGCCAATATGGACCCCAACCACCGCGACCGCATCGCCATGTTCCGCATGGCCTCGGGCAGCTTCAAGCGCGGCATGAAGCTGAAGGTCCAGAACACCGGCAAGTCCCTGTCGGTGAACGCGCCGATCATGTTCTTCGCCTCGGACCGCGAACTGGCCGAGGACGCCTTCGCTGGTGACGTCATCGGCATCCCCAACCACGGCGTCCTGCGGGTCGGCGACAGCCTGTCGGAAAGCGGCATGATCCGCTTCGCCGGCCTGCCCAATTTCGCGCCCGAGATCCTGCAGCGCGTGCGGGTCAAGGACCCGCTCAAGGCCAAACACCTGAAAAAGGCCCTCGATGGCCTGGCCGAGGAAGGCGTGACCCAGCTGTTCCGCCCCGAGATCGGGGCCGACTTCATCGTCGGGGCGGTGGGTCAGCTGCAGTTCGAGGTCATGGCCGACCGCCTGGGCGAGGAATACGGGCTGGAGGTGATCTTCGAACACAGCCCCTATGCCGAGGCGCGCTGGATCGATGGCACGCCTGCCGACGTGGAGGACTTCATGTCCAAATACCGCGGCCAGATGGCCCGCGACATCGACCAGGCCCCGGTGTTCCTCGCCAAGTCGAGCTGGGAGACCGGCTATGTCACCGAGCGATTTCCCAAGGTCGCCTTCACGAAGACACGGGAGCGGGGCTGACCTGCAGGCTGCACTGCGCTGCCATCGTTCTGTCGCGGAGACATGATCGAACAGGGAGCATGACGTCACGACCCACAGACCTCCGCGTCCTCATCCTCCTCGCCGGGGGAATATCCCTTATGGCCGGAAGCGCCCTGGCGCAGACCGAAGGTAGGGCCTTGACCCGGTCGCTGAACACGGGTCCCGCCCAGACCACGTTGACACCCCGACCGGACGCCGGACCGCCGCTGGACGACCGTGTCCGTCGCCCGTCGCCGCGCCCGCAGACCCGGACACTCGAAGAAGCGCTCGCCGGGGTGGGGGCCGAGGGCACGTCGGACCCGACCTCTGCGGGCGTCATCCTCGCGGAGGGACAGACGGAGCCGGAGCCCATTCCCGTGACCCTCGGTTACTACGTCCGGGGCGATATGGACTGCGATCAGGCGTGGCCGGGCGAAGGTAATCTGGCCTGGATGACGCCGACCGCCTTCGTCATCGACTATGGCGGGTGCGAACCGGGCCAGTTTCTCCAGACCGGCCCCAACAGCTGGCGCGAGGAACAACGCTGTGTCACCGAGTCCGGCGGCGACGCGGGCGGCTACAGTGTCACCTATGAGGTGATCGGGACCGACACCGTGATGAGAACAGCGCGGCTGGCACTCGACAACAGCGTCGAGGAAGACCTCTGGCGCTACTGTCGGACGGAAGACGTTTCGGAGAATGCCCGCTTCATGTCCTGAAACCGCTTGGTGGACGGCAGAACCCGACGGAATTACCGGGGCGACCGCGCAGGGCTGACGCCGCTGCGCAGCCGTTCAAGCAGGGCCTCCGCCCCTTGGGGGCTTGCCACGACATGATGTTGGCGGTTGGGGAACTGGAAATCCATTGCCCGCGCCCACACGCCAAAGGCGGGGTCATGGGTGATGAACACCGTATGGGTCTGGACCGAAGGCCTCGCCGCAAAGGACGTCGCCACACGATCGACGTCGTTGTTGTTGGCATCGCCGCTGGCGTTACGCAGGTCGTGGACAAAATCGTAGTCGACAAGCTCGCTTCGGGCCTCGTTCATCTCGACGATGAACGCTGACGCCTCAGCCCCCGTCGTGTTCCCGTCCAGGGTCATCCAGACGAGACGGCGCTTATCGTCGATGCGATGGGTGATGGCCAAGGCGTCCTCCCGCTCGTTTCCGGAAGGATGGCACAAGGGTTCCGGGCGCGAAACCCGCGCCCGGAAGAGCCTGCGTCAGCCCTGCATCGCGCTCAGGACGGGATAGTCGGTGTAGCCCGCGGCACCGCCGCCATAGAAGGTCGACGGGTCCGGCGCATTGAGGGGCGCATCCTGCTGCCAGCGCTCGACCAGATCCGGATTGGCGAGCACAGGCACGCCGATGCTGACGAGATCGGCGCGGCCGTCGTCGAGCGCCTTCTGGGCCAGGTCCCTGGTCAACCCGCCGTTCAGCATCAGCGGCCCCCCGAAGGCGTCCCGCATCCGGGCGGCCAGTTGCGGCGCGCCGCCCTTGATCGACATCGGCGTATCCGGCTCGCCCTCGATCAGGTGAAGATAGGCGAGGCCGAACGGCTTCAACGCCGCGGCCACATGCAGGAAGATCGAGGCCGGATCGCTGTCCATGGTGCTGTTGGCGCCGTTCGACGGCGACAGGCGCACACCGACCCGATCGGCACCCAGAACGGCGACGACTGCGGTCACCACCTCCAGCAGGAAACGGCTGCGGTTCTCAACGGACCCGCCGTATCGGTCGTCGCGCTGGTTGGCACCATCCTTGAGGAATTGGTCGATCAGATAACCGTTGGCAGCGTGGACCTCGACCCCGTCAAAGCCGGCCATCTTCGCCATTTCGGCGGCGTGAACGTAGTCGGCCACGATCGCCGGGATTTCCTCGAGCGCAAGCGCGCGCGGCGTCTGGAACGGCGTCATGGAGAAGTCGGGCCGCATGGCGTTCCCGGTCGCCGCGATGGCCGATGGCGCGACCGCGGGGCCACCATCAGGCTGATAGTCTGAAATCGAGACCCGGCCGACGTGCCACAGCTGGGCAACGATCTTGCCCCCCTTCGCGTGCACCGCCTCGGTGATCGGCTTCCAGCCCGCCACCTGGGCGTCCGTGAAGAGGCCCGGCGTGTTCGGATAGCCCTGCCCCTGGCGGCTGATCTGGGTGGCCTCGGATATGATCAGGCCGGTTGAGGCCCGCTGCGCATAATATTCGACGGCCATCGGATTGGGGACCTCGCCGGCAACCGCACGACTGCGGGTCAGGGGAGCCATGACGATCCGGTTCCGGAGCGAAATCGCGCCAAGGTCGATGGGGTCGAAAAGCGAGGGCATATGAAACACCTGTTGTTGCGGTCACAGGAGGTAGGCGCCGCGGCTCTTGCCCGCAACGGGGAACTCCCCGGCGGCGTCGGGTTTGCTAGGATGGGGATCGAGACGCACACACGGTCCCGAACCGGGACGACGGAGACATTCGACGTGGCCATGTTCGAGTTCGGCAAGGATCTGCGCAAACTGTTCGTCCAGGCGCGCGAGAGCGAGGATCTCGGCTGGCTGGAGTTAATCAGCGTCGATCTGCTCGTCCGGGAAGCGCGAGCCCTGACCACCGACGGCGGGCGGGTCTCCTGTGCCCGGCCGTCCGCAACCTGGCGTCGAGCCTCGACCCTCTGGCGGGAGCATGCGCGCCGCAGCGGGCAGGCGGAGTCCGTGGCGCGGGCCCTGACCACGGCGGACGATGCCCACCTTGCAGCAGAAACAGAGGACGACAGGGCCCGCGCAGCGCTGGCAAGGTCCATGGCTCTGGTTACCCGGTTCGACGTGTTCGGAGACCGCGGCGCGTTGCTCGAAGCGGCCGAGGATGCGCGCGCGGCCACGCCTCGCCGCCTCTCAAGCCTCGCGACCAGCGCCGGCGTACACGCCCGGATTCGCGCGCGTCAGGCACGGCTGAGCGAAAAGGCCGCTGATCGACTGGATGCCGCGGCCCTGATCGACGCCGCCCTCCTTGCGTTACAGCGGCACAATCCGGTGGAAGCCGACGAACTGAGACTGGACGGTGCGGCCCTGGCCTTGGAGAGCGGTATCCTGCAGCGCGACCCCCGACTGCTGGATCAGGCCGGGCGAGATCTGCAAGCCCTCGTCGAGGCCTGCTCGCCGGACGTCCGTCCGCTGACCCGCGCCCGGGCCCTGACCCTCTGCGCAGCGGGCCTGTCCGCGCTGGCGACCATGGCGGGAGACGACGGCGCGATGGAGACCGGGCATACACTGTTCGAGGCGGCCGCGGACCAGTTCACGCCCGACCACAGCCCGCTGGACTGGGTCGCGATCCAGGTTGCCCGCGCGGTCGACCCCTCCAGCCCCCTCGCCCCGCTGTCCGAAGCGGCTGTCCTCATCTCAGGCCGGGGAACCGTGCTGGGCGGCCTTGCCCGGGATCTGCTGGTGTCGCGCGAGGTCGAGGCCGCCGCCGCCCGGGGCGACCTTCTCGCCCTGGCACGGATCGAAACCCGGGTGCGTCGCCGTCTGGCCGAACGCAGCGGTCCGCCCGTCGTGATTGACTGGGCCATCGACCAGATCGCCATGGCGCGGGTCATGATCGCCCGGGGGGCCCTGATCGGCGCATCGTCTGATCAGGCCGCCTTCGTGCTGGCGGAGGCGGCTGAGGCCGCGCGGGACCATGGCGTTCCGGTCCTTTCGGACCGGGCTACGACGCTCATGGAGACGCTGTCCCTCCGGATCCCGTAATCCGGGTCGCCAATGGCCCGACCGACGCTGGCCTCAGGGTTGAAGTCCCAGTTCACCGATGCGCTGGATGCGGCGAAGATATTCTGCGGTCTCCTGGTCCTGCATACGCGGATGAACAGGCACATCCCGGCAGACCCTCGCCTGACGGTTTGACCCGATCACGCGTTCGAATGTGCAGAGCCGGCGGGTTTCCGTCCCCTCGGGAACGGCCCGATCCGGAGCCGCCGCGAGGATGGTTGCGGAACTACCGGATGAGGTCGGGGGTGCGGAGCCGTTTCGCGTCGGAACCGGCTCTGAAATCTGTTGCAGCCCCGGATCGGCGAAGGCCAGTGCTGCGGTCAGCAAAAGACCTGAGAAAGTCGAGATCATGGCAACGCTCCCAAAACTCGATGACACATAAACAAAACACCGATGTTCTCCGGACGCAACGACCTCAATTCGGTGGCCTCGTCTTCACCCTGTGTTGTTTCCGTGCTCAGTCTGCGCGAAGCGGGTCGCTACACGGTGGACTACAAACAGTGGTCCGGCTCAGCCCCTGCCCAGATCGTTTGACCCGGACCAAACGATCTAGGCACCTCAGGGACCGGGGCGGTTGGCGAGGCGAAGATGAAGCTTGCTGTTCTGGCCGGTGCGATTCTGGCGCTGGTTGCGGCCGAGGCTGCGGCGGCTGTCCCACAATCCCGGCCCATCGAACCAGTGCGGCACCGGCTGATCGTGCTGACCGATATCGAGGCCGATCCCGACGATACCCAGTCCCTCGTTCGGCTGCTACTCTACGCGAACGAGATCGACATTGAGGGTCTTGTGGCCACCACGTCGACCCACCGGCGGCTGTCGCCTGCCCCCGACTCCATTCGCGAAGTCGTCGAAGCCTATGCGGCGGTGCGGCCAAACCTGCTGCAGCATGACGACTCCTATCCGGAAGCCTCGTCGCTTGCCGCAGTGATCAGCGCAGGGGTGCCTGTCTATGGCATGGCAGGTGTCGGAGCCAACAAGGACACCGAGGGCTCCGATCTCATCATCAGGGCCCTGGAGACCGATGATCCCCGGCCCGTCTGGATTTCGGTCTGGGGCGGGGCCAACACCCTCGCCCAGGCGCTTTACACGCTCAGGGAAACCCGGTCCGCCGCCGAACTCCAACGCCTCGTCTCAAGGCTTCGGGTCTATACGATCTCGGATCAGGATGACGCAGGCCCCTGGATCCGGGCCGCATTTCCCGAGCTCTTCTACATCGTCACCCCCGGCGACAATTATGAGACGGCGACTTGGAACGCGATCAATCGCGAGATCGACGGGATCGACAACACCACGATCAGCAATCGCTGGCTGGCGGACAACATCCAGCAGGGCCATGGGCCGCTCGGGGCCCTCTACCCGGATGTGGTCTGGGGCGTCGAGGGCGACACGCCGGCCTTCCTGTCCCTGATCCCCAACGGTCTCAACATGGCGGAGCGGCCCGACTGGGGCGGCTGGGGCGGGCGCTATGAGCTGAAGACTCCAGCCGGAGACACCCTGCTGAACGGCGCGTCCCTCGGCCCGGAGACCCGCCCGATCTGGACCAATGCGGAAGATGCCTTCGGACCTATTGAGGCCGGCATCTCCGGCCGGGCCACCCGGGACGGCGAGCCGAGGTTCAGGGATGCCCTGGTGTCGCTCTGGCGCTGGCGCGATGATTTCCAGAACGACTTCGCCGCCCGCATGGACTGGACGACACAGCCGTTCGACGGTGCCAACCATCCGCCGCGCGTCACCGTCCGACCGGTCGGTCCACTGACAGTGAAGTCCGGAGAGGGCTTCGGTCTGACCGCGCGCGACACCACCGATCCGGACGGAGACAGCCTCGGTTATCACTGGTTCTTTTACCCGGAGGCCGGAACCTGGCGCGGCGATCTGGGCCCGCTTCTGAACGGGGAAAACCTGTGGACCACTGCGCCGGTGGTTGAGCGACCCGAGACCCTGCACGTCATCGTTCGGGTCACCGACAAGGGCACACCACCCCTGACCCGCTATGGGCGGGTGGTGGTGACTGTCGAGCCCTGACGGACTCTCGCAGCCCCCTACCCGCCCATGGCCACGAACGGGCCGTTCATGAAGCCGGCCTTGGCGTAGGCGAGCGGTGCGCCGTCAGGCGTCAGCACCCGCCCCCCTGCGGCCTCAAGCACGGCCTGGCCGGCGGCCGTGTCCCATTCCGAGGTCGGGCCGGTGCGCGGATAGGCGTCGAACCGGCCCTCGGCGATCAGGCAGAATTTCAGCGACGAGTCGGTGCCCTGCCAACGGGTGCAGCCGTACCGGGCCGCCAGCCGGGTCGCCTCCTCATCGCTGACGCTATGGCTGAGCAGGGCGACGCCGTCCTCCGGCCGGTCGCGGACCCGGATAGACCGCCAGGCCTCGCCGAACCGGCGCATCTGGGCCCCACCGCCGGGGGCGCTCCGCCAGGTGGTCGCGGTGGCGGGGGCCGAGACCACCCCGATGACAGGGCGGGATCCCTCGATCAGGGCGATGTTGACCGTGAAACTTTCCTTGCCGGAAATGAAGCCCTTGGTGCCGTCCAGCGGATCGATCAGCCAGAAGCGTTCTGCGGCGCGCGCCGGCTTGCCCCTTGCGTCGGATTGCTCCTCCGCCACGGCCTGGACCCCGGGATAGAGGGCTGAGAGCCGCGACAGGATCAACGCCTCGGCCGCCTGGTCCGCGAGGGTGACAGGACTGTCGTCGGCCTTGGTGAAGACCTCGGCTCCGGCCCGCCAGTAGGGCAGGATCAAATGCGACGCCGCCTCGGCGATCTCGGCGAGCGTGTCATGGAGCGCGCCCGAGGCGAGGTCGGCTGGCAGGGAATCAGTCATGGCGGGGGGGATAGCCGATCGCGGACGGTTTCGCGAAGGCGCAAATCAGCCCAGCGTGGCCGCATTGTCGCAACCCTGACCGCCGCCGGAACCGCCTCATGACCGACGCCGCCCTCGCCTTCGATCGCTCCCCTGCCCCGCCCATGGACGGTCCCCAGCTGGCCAGCCTGCTCGCTGCCAAACTGTGCCACGACTTCATCTCCCCCTGCGGCGCGATCGTCTCGGGGCTGGATCTGCTGGACGATCCGACGGCCGAGGACATGCGTGAGGATGCCCTGTCCCTGATCGGCGACAGCGCCAGAAAGATGGTGGCCCTCGTGCAGTTCTGCCGCGTCGCCTTCGGCGCGGCCACGGGCAGCGAGCGGTTCACCGGCACCGAACTGGAGGCCCTCGTCGAGGCGGTCGCCGGCGGGGGCCGGGCCACGCTGCAATGGCGGCTGGACGGCGGTGACTACGACAGACCGGCGGCCCGGGTGCTGGTCAATCTGGCCTATCTGACCGCCGCCGCCCTGCCGTCCGGCGGTGTGGCAACGGTCTCGAGCCGCCGCGACGAGAGCGCTCTGGTGATCGAAGGCAGGGCGGAGGGGGCGCGGGCCCGGCTCAAGCCCGAGGCGACGACCGGCCTCGCCGGAGAACGCCTCGCCGAGGGTCTGGCGGGCCAGTGGATCCAGCCGTACTGGCTGTGGCTGTCCGTGCGGGAAGCGGGAGGGGCCCTCGACGTCACCGCTGTGGACGGACACGTCGGAATGACTGCCCGGATACCGTCTTAACAGCTTATCCCAACGCCTCGTTAACCGCCCGGCGGTGATATTGGCCGGGAAAGCGGCCCGTGAGTCCCGCCGCCGGGAGACGACCGATCTTGGATGTCCGGACCTGCCTTATCGTCGATGACAGTCGGATCATCCGCAAGGTCGCCCGGCGGATCGTGGAGGGTCTTGGCTTCGAGGTCGATGAAGCGGCGGACGGCGTCGAGGCCCTGTCGTATTGCGGCGGACTGATGCCGGACGTGGTACTGCTGGACTGGAACATGCCGGTCATGGACGGGCTGACCTTCCTGCGACGACTGCGTGCGGCACCCGGAGGCGACCGTCCCAAGGTCCTGTTCTGCACCATCGAGACGGCCCCCGACCGGATCGCCGAAGCCCTGTCGGCCGGCGCAGACGACTACGTCATGAAGCCTTTCGACAGCGAAATCCTCCACGCCAAGTTTTCCGAAGTGGGGGCCGTCTGAAGACGACCATGATCCACGCCCTGTCTGTGTCATGACCCAGGACGACTTTGACCGCTTGCAGGCCCTGATGGCCTCCCGCGCGGGCTTTCGGCTGGCCCGTGACCGGATCAATCTGGCCGAGCATCGCCTCGCCCCGGTCGCGCGGCGGGAAGGATTCGACACGGTCGAGGCCTTGCTCGCGACGCTCTGGGCCAAGCCGGTCGCCAGCCTCGGCTGGGCCGTGATCGAGGCGTTGCTGAACCCCGAGACCTGGTTCCGCCGGGACCGGGCGATCTTCGACACCTTCACCAATGAGTTGCTCCCCGCCATCGGCCGGGCGAGGCCGGACGGCCTTGTCCGGGTCTGGTCGGCCGGCTGCTCCCACGGGCAGGAGCCCTGGTCCCTGGCCATGGGGGCCCTGGACGGCGGGGCCCATGTCGAGATCGTCGCCACCGACCTGTCTCAACGGGCCGTGGAGCGAGCCCGGTCGGGCGTCTACAGTGCGTTCGAGATCCAGCGCGGACTGTCGGCCCGCACCATGCTGCGGTGGTTCGATCGCGCCGATGACGCCTGGGTGGTCAAGCCGGCCCTGCGTGACACCGTCCGCTTCGCCCGCCACAATCTGATGGACGCACCGGCGGACGACGCCCGGTTCGACGTCATCTTCTGCCGCAACGTGCTGGGCGACATGGACGCCCGCAAACGCGGACAGGTGGTCGACGGTCTGGAACGGCGCCTGGTCGACGACGGGGTGCTCGTTCTGGGAGCCGATGAGCGGATCGACGCGGACACCATCGCCTTCAGGCCTGTCAACGGCCGCAAGGGCCTGTTCGTGAAAGCCCCGTCCGCCCTCAGCCGGGCAGCCTGACCGCGGTCGACAGGTCGGGTCAGGCCCCCCTATGGTCGGAGCAGTTCGGAGGGGATCATGATGCGGTGGGCGCTGTTTCTCGGCTCTCTGGCGGTTGCGCTGCTGATCGGCGTGCAGGCGCTACAGGTTCCGGCCCCGCGCGGACCCGAGACACCGGACGATCAATTCTCCGCCGCCCGGGCGATGAACGACGTGCGGATGATCGGCGCACGTCCCCACCCGGTCGGATCGGCTGACCATGCGCGGGTCCGGGCGTTCCTCTTCGCACGGATGGCTGACCTCGGTCTGAACCCGGCCCAGCAGGCCGGTGCCCTGTCCCCCCAGGCCGTCGCCAGCCTGACCCGCTGGGGTGGCGACCCGGCGGCGGCGGACAACCAGGCCGTCAACCTCGTCGGGATCCTGCCCGGTCGTGATCCCACGGCACCGGCCGTTCTCGCCATGGCCCATTATGACAGCGCCTGGGACTCGCCGGGCGCGGCCGACGACGGGGCCGGGGTCGCCGCAATCCTCGAAACGGTTCGGGCCCTCCGCGCCCGGGGCGAGGCCGAGCGCGATCTCGTGGTCCTGTTCACCGACGCCGAGGAACTGAACCTCGACGGCGCCCGCATCTTCTTCTCCGAACACCCCCTGCGCGACCGCATCGGGGCGGTGGTCAATCTGGAGGCCCGCGGCGGCGGCGGCCGGGCCATGATGTTCGAGACCGGCCGGGGCAATGCCGAGACCATCCGGTTGTTCACACAGGCCGCCGCCCGCGCCGACGGCGGGGCGACCTCCAACGCCCTGTCGATCTTCGTCTATGAGTCCATGCCCAACGGCACCGATTTCACCATTCCGAAGAACCGGGGCATCGGCGGGGTGAATTTCGCCTTCATCGGCCGGCCGTCCCAGTACCATTCGGCCACGGCCACGGCCGACAATCTCGACCAGGGTGCGGTTCAGCATATCGGTGCCCAGGCCCTGGAGGCGACCGACGCCCTCCTGCGGGCCCCGGCCCTGCCCGTCGCGGGCGAGAACCTGGTCTATGGCGACTATCTGGGGCGGGTGTTCATCACCCACTCGACCGGGTTCGGCTGGACGCTGCTCGCGATCACGGCGGTGCTGGGGGCCTTCGCGGCCTGGGGCGCGCGGCACGCGACCCGGCTGGACGCCGCCGACGTCGCCCGCGGCCTGCTGTCCGGGCTCTGGGTGCTGGCGATGGGGATCGTCGTGACTCACGGGGTCCGGGTTCTCGCCGGGCCGATGGCCGCCCGGGCCGAGTCCGCGGACGTCTACTACACCCTGCTGCGCCGTCTGCCGTGGATGGAGGCGGGGGCGGTCCTGGCCGTGCTCGCCGTGGCCCTGGCGGCGCTCGCGGGACGCGCGGCCCTCGGCCCCCGGCTGCTGGCCGGCGTCGTCATCGTGGCGGGAGCGGCCAGCCTGATCCTCGGCGGCTTCAGCCCGATCGTGCTGGGGGCCGGCATCGTCGCCCTTTTGCTGTCCGTCTGGTCACAGGCTTCGCCCCGGACGGTCTGGGGCGGCTGGCTGGGCCTCATCGCCCTGGTCTTCGTGCTGGGTTGCGCGGCCCAGGCCGCCGCCCCCGAGGCGGCGCTGATCCTTGTCTGGCCGGGGCTCCTCGCCGCCACCGCCGCCGCCGCCTGCGCCCTCGTCGGGGCCCGGCTGGAGCATCCGCGCGCCCTCGCCCCGGCGGCGATCGCCACAGTGCTCGGCGGGGCGTGGATCGTGACCCTCGCCCATCCCGTTTTCCTGGGGGTGGGCATGGACCTGCCGGGCGCGCTGGCGCTGATGGGCCTGCTGGCGCTGTTGCTGGCCCGGCCTCTGGCCCCGCTGCACGCCCGGGCGACCCTCGCCGCCGGGGCGGCAGCCTGTCTGATCCTCGCCGCAGGTTTGTCGGCGACCGCCCGCTTCGCCGAACCGCCACCTCCGCCCGTGGCCGGCGGCCCGACCTGATCGACAGGCTGCGGGTAACCGCAACGGCCCGACGAACGAAGGCTCCGACACAAGATCGGAGCCGCACCCATGCGACCTCAGCCACGGGCCCCCGCTCTCCGGCGTGCACTGAGTCTCCTCGCCGCCGTCGGCCTCGTCACCGCGGCGCTCGCGGGTCACGGAACCGCACGGCCCGCAGAGGCCCGGTCCCCTGCCCCCGCTGGAGATGACGAACTCAGCGTGGTCGAACTGTTCACCAGCCAGGGGTGCGACGCCTGCCCGCCGGCCAACGCCAACCTGGTGATCCTGTCCCGGCGGCCGGACATCCTGACCCTGAGCTTCAACGTCACCTACTGGGACGATCTCGGCTGGCCCGACACCTTCGCACGTCCGGCCTTCACGCAGCGCCAGCGGGACTATCAGCGCGGTCTCGGCACCGACAATGTGTGGACGCCCCAGATCGTGGTCGACGGGCGCAGCCACGTCGTCGGTCGCCGCCTGCCTGAGGTCGCGGCCCTGATCGCCCGTCGCCGGCCCGCCCGCGGCCCCCGGATCGCCTTTCACGGCCACGGCGTGGGACTGGCCGGCGGCCTCGCCCCGGACCGCCCCGCCGACGTCTGGCTGATCCGCTACGAACCCTCGCCCCTCGCTGTCCCCGTAGCCCGGGGAGAGAACGCGGGCAGGACCCTGCCCCATGCCTCTGTCGTGCGGGAACTGACACGGCTGGGACCGTGGTCCGGACCGGCCGCCCGGGGTTACCGGCTACCGCTGCCCGATCGCCCGGATCTGCTCACCGCAATTCTGGTCCAGGGTGCCGACGGAGGTCCGATCCTCGCCGCGGCGAGAGCGCCGAAGTGAACCCGACTGCCGCGCCAGCAAAACAAAAAGAACATATTGGCAACCGGAACAAAACGTGTACTGTCCGCTCTCACAGGGAGTGGGTCACGGCCATCGGGCCGAAGGCGGGCCTCTCCCCAGGGTCTCGACGGGAATCATGGCAAGGGAGAGTGGCAAGGTGGCATCGCAGGCGGCATTGAAATTGGTAGGCAAGGACGACGGCGACAAACAGCGCGCGCTGGAGGCGGCGATCGCCCAGATTGACCGCGCCTTCGGCAAGGGCTCGGTCATGAAACTGGGCAAGGGGGGGATCGCCGATGTGATCCCGTCGGTGTCCACCGGCTCGCTGGGTCTGGACATGGCGCTTGGCATCGGCGGCCTGCCGCGCGGACGGGTGATCGAGGTGTTCGGTCCGGAGTCCTCGGGCAAGACCACCCTGGCGCTCCACACCGTGGCCGAGATCCAGAAGTCGGGCGGCACCGCCGCCTTCGTCGACGCCGAGCACGCGCTCGACCCCGGCTATGCCCAGAAGCTGGGCGTCAACCTCGACGACCTGCTGGTGTCCCAGCCGGACACGGGCGAACAGGCGCTTGAGATTGTGGATACCCTCGTGCGCTCCGGCGCCGTGGACATCGTGGTGATCGATTCGGTCGCCGCCCTGACCCCTCGCGCCGAGATCGAGGGCGAGATGGGCGACAGCCTGCCTGGTCTCCAGGCCCGTCTGATGAGCCAGGCCCTGCGCAAGCTGACGGCCTCCATCTCCAAGTCCAACTGCATCGTCCTGTTCATCAACCAGATCCGGCACAAGATCGGCGTCATGTACGGCTCACCCGAGACGACCACGGGCGGCAATGCGCTGAAATTCTACGCCTCGGTCCGTCTGGACATCCGCCGCACCGGCGCGATCAAGGATCGTGACGAGGTCGTGGGCAACACCACCCGGGTCAAGGTGGTCAAGAACAAGGTCGCCCCGCCGTTCCGCGAGGTCATCTTCGACATCATGTATGGCGAGGGCATTTCCAAACTGGGCGAGATCATCGACCTGGGCGTCAAGGCCGGGATCATCGAGAAGTCCGGCTCCTGGTTCAGCTACGATTCCACCCGGATCGGTCAGGGCCGCGAGAATGTCCGCGCCTTCCTGAAGGCCAACCCCGACATGGCCGCGGCCATTGAGGACAAGGTCCGCAAATCCACGTCGAAGATCGCCGAGGAGCTTCTGGGCTCGCCCGAGCCGGACGAGGGCCAGGACCTCGAGGGCTGACCGCAGCCCGGGCTCGGAAAATGCACAAAAGTGCACTGCTTTTTCGAATCGCCCTTTTGATCATCCTCCCCCCGGGGAGGTCCAGACACTCCGCCCGGCCGGTCCCCGCGACCCGCCAACGACCCCCGCGGGGTTCGGGTCGGGCGGAGGTGGGTCGTCCGGCGAGAGCCGGGCGGCCCTTTTTTCAGGCGACCCTTGTTCGGACCGGCAGATCTCAGACGGGCAACCCCAGCGTCCGCAGCGCGGCTTCCGACCGCTCGCGGAACGGAAAGAAGCCCCGGCTGGCCAGAGGCCACAGCGCCTCGTCCCACGGCCGCCGCACGCTGACCAGATCCAGTCCCGCCGCCTCCAGCACAGGCCGGGCCACCGCCAGAGCCGAGGCCGTCGGCCCCACCGGTGCATAGGGCGTGACCACCCCCTTCGCCCCGGCGGCCAAAGCCGCCTCTACCAGCGCCGGGCCGTTCAGAGTCTCCAGCCGCCGCACCGCCTGCCCGTACCGCCCTGCGGCCCGACGCTCCGCATCTTCGAGCCCGCCCTCCAGAAGGCCGCGCGCGGGCCCGCCCCGTCCCTCCAGTTCGGGCTCCGTCGCGGCGACCACGCCACAGATTTCCCACGGCCCGACGCTGTCCTCAGGGGTCAGATCCTCGACCGTGATCAGCAGAAGATGAGGCCCGTCCGGCGTCCCGACGGCCGCCGTCGGCAGGGTCCCTGCCGTGGGGGCGGGCTGCCCCTCGACCGCGAAGGCCTCCCTGGCCAGCCCCTTCGGCCGGAACCGGCCTTCCGTGAACCGGGCGATGTTCTCAGCCGTCGCCAGATAGGTCTTGCCCGGAGTCTGCAGCCCCGCCACCCAGCGCCACGACAGCGTGTTCGACGCCGGATCCCCGTCCAGCAGATGCCGCAGGAAGAAGTCCGCCCCCAGCGCCCACGGCAGCTTCAGGGTGAAGACCCAGATCGAGGCGAACCACATCCGCGCGTGATTGTGCAGCCAGCCGGTCTCGACCAGCTCGCGCGCCCAGTCATCGAACCCCTCGATCCCGGTCCGGCCCTGCTCAGCCGCCAGCAACGCCTCGCTCTCCGCCTCGCCCCCTGTCCGTCGTCGCGCCACCTCGGCCTCATATCCGGTCCAGACCTCCGGCCGCATCTCCAGCCAGCCCTTCCAGTAGGTCCGCCACAGAACCTCCTGCACGAACTTGTCCGCCGCCCGCGGCCCGTGCACCTCCAGCGCCGCCCGCACGGTTTCCTCCTCGCTCACCAGCCGCCGCCGGATCCAGGGCGATAGCCCTGACACATGATCATTGCGCCCGGGCCCGAGGTCCGTGTTCCGGTTGGCCGAATAGGCCCGGCCCATCCGCGGGCTGAAGGCCTCCATCCGCGCCAGTCCCGCCGCCCGGCCAGGCTCCCACACGGTCATGCCCCCACCGGCCCGCGCGGCCCGAACGCCCGCTGCAGCCGCGGCCTTACCTTCAGGAACATCAGATACAGCCGCTCCAGCCCGCTCAGCACAATCCGGTTGCGCGCCAGCTGCCCCAGCGGGGCCAGCAACGGGATCACCCGCCACATGGCGGCAAAGGCCTCGGCCCCCGACACCATCCGGCCGTCTTCCCGGGCATGAAACCGGGCCAGTAGCTCGGCCCGATCAATCGGACAGGTCGCCTCTCCGGTCGCCACATCGGTGAACACGATCACGCCCCGCCGGTCGAGGCGACGCATCAGGGCGATCTCCCGCCGACACAGCGGGCAGTCCCCGTCGAACCAGACTTCAAGCTTGGACATGCCGCCCTCTCTAGACCCCCCGTCGCCGTCCGTCCCCGCCCTGCGACCCCGTGTCCGCGACGCCATCCCGCGACATCCGCAATGGTGCATGGGTCGTGGCAACCCCGAAAACCTTGGCCGAGCGGGCCGCCAGTCTCTATATGCGGCGTTTCCCACCCCGATGCGCAAGCGACTGAACCGCCCATGGCCAGCCTGAACCAGATCCGTTCGACCTTCCTCGACTATTTCGCGGCCGACGGTCACCAGAAGATCCATTCGGCCCCGCTGGTGCCCCAGAACGACCCCACGCTGATGTTCGTCAATGCGGGCATGGTGCCGTTCAAGGACTATTTCACCGGCGCGTCGCGCCCTCCGTCCCCGCGCGTGACCAGCGCCCAGAAATGCGTCCGCGCCGGCGGAAAGCACAACGACCTGGACAATGTCGGCTACACCGCCCGCCACCTGACTTTCTTCGAAATGCTGGGCAACTTCAGCTTCGGCGACTATTTCAAGGAACACGCCATCGAACAGGCGTGGACCCTGGTGACCAGGGATTTCGGCCTCGACCCCAAACGCCTGCTGGTCACCGTCTACATCGACGACGATGAGGCCGCCGCGATCTGGAAAAAGGTCACCGGCTTCTCAGACGACCGGATCATCCGCATCGCCGGCTCCGACAATTTCTGGGCCATGGGCGACTCGGGCCCCTGTGGCCCCTGCACCGAGATCTTCTGGGACTATGGCGACCACGTCCCCGGCGGCCCTCCCGGCAGCCCGGACGAGGACGGTGACCGCTTCGTGGAGATCTGGAACAACGTCTTCATGCAGTTCGAGAAGGAGAACGACGAGATCGTCCGCAATCTTCCCAAACCCTCGGTCGACACCGGCATGGGGCTGGAGCGCATGACCTCCGTGCTCCAGGGCAAGAACTCGGTGTTCGACACCGACCTGTTCCAGACCCTGATCGCCGCCTCCGAGGACGCCACCTCGACGAAGTCCGAGGGCGACCGCGCCGCCAGCCACCGCGTCATCGCCGACCACCTGCGGTCCTCGTCCTTCCTGATCGCCGACGGGGTCACGCCGTCCAATGAGGGCCGGGGCTATGTCCTGCGCCGCATCATGCGCCGGGCCATGCGCCACGCCCACCTGCTGGGAGCCGCTGATCCCCTGATGCACCGTCTGGTCCCGACCCTGATCTCCGAGATGGGCGAGGCCTATCCCGAACTGGCGAGGGCCCAGGCCTCGATCGAGGATACGCTGAAACAGGAAGAGATCCGCTTCCGCACCACCCTCGGCCGCGGCATGGGACTGCTGGAAGACGCCACTCAAGACCTGTCCGAAGGCGGCGTCATCCCCGGCCGTACCGCCTTCACCCTGTATGACACCTATGGCTTCCCCCTCGACCTGACCCAGGACGAGGCCCGCCGGCGCGGCTTCACCGTCGACACCGAAGCCTTCGACGCGGCCATGGAAGAACAGAAGACCCGCGGCAAGGCCAACTGGAAGGGCTCGGGCCAGGCCGCCTCGACCGGCGAATGGCTGGCGCTGAAGGACCGCCTCGGCCCCACCGTCTTCACCGGCTATGACGCCGTCGATGGCTCGGGCGAAGTCCTCGCCATCCTGAAGGACGGTGCCGCCGTCGACTCCGTCGAGACCGGAGAGACCGCCGAGGTCCTGTTCGACCAGACCCCCTTCTATGGCGAGGGCGGCGGCCAGGCCGGCGATCGCGGCGAGATCGAATGGGCCGGCGGCAGCGCCCGGGTCCTCGACGTCCAGAAGCCGACCGGTGATCTCTACGCCCACACCCTCGAGATTATCTCAGGCAGCCTGTCCGTCGGGATCCGCGCCCAGCTGCGCGCGGGAGCCGACGCCCGCCTGACCACCCGCGCCAACCACTCGGCGGCGCATCTCGTGCATGCTGCGCTCAAGAACGTGCTGGGTCCCCACGTCGCGCAGAAGGGTCAGCTCGTCGATGCCGACCGGATGCGCTTCGACTTCAGCCACAACGCCCCCCTGACCGAGGCGCAGATCGAAGCCATCGAGACGGAAGTCAACGCCGTCATCCGCCAGAACCTGCCCACGACGACCCAGCTGATGGGACCGGAAGAGGCCATCGCCGCCGGTGCCGTCGCCCTGTTCGGCGAGAAATACGGCGACGAGGTCCGCGTCCTGACGCTGGGCAAGAGCCTGGTCGACGACAAGCCCTATTCCGTCGAATTGTGCGGCGGCACCCATGTCGCCCGCACCGGGGATATCGGCCTGTTCCGGATCACCTCCGAGACCGGCATCGCCGCCGGCATCCGCCGGGTCGAGGCCCTGACCGGCGAGGCCGCCCGCCAGCACCTGCTGGCCCAGGCCGGCGTGGCGAGGACCCTGGCCCAGGCCTTCAAGGTCCAGCCGCTGGACGTCCCCGCCCGCGTCGAGGCCCTGAGCACCGAACGCAAGGCGCTGGAAAAACAGGTCGCCGACCTGAAGAAACAGCTGGCCCTGGGCGGCGGTGGTGCGGCTCCGGCCGCGCCGGAAGCGATCAACGGCGTCAACCTGATCGCCCGCGTCCTCGACGGCGTCGACGGCAAGGGCCTGCGCGGCGTGGCCGAGGACTTACGCAAACAGGTCGGCTCCGGCGTCGTCGGCCTGATCGGTGTCACCGAGGGCAAGGCTGCCGTGACCGTGGCCGTGACCAGTGACATCACCGATCGGGTCAATGCCGCCGATCTGGCGCGTGCGGCCGTGCTGGCCATGGGCGGTCAGGGCGCGGGCGGCAAGGCCGACTTTGCTCAAGGCGGTGCCCCGGACGGGTCTCTGGCTGAGGCGGGTCTGGCCGCCATCCGCGCGGCGCTGGCGAACTGAGCGTCTCCTCCCCGTTCGCACCGCGAACGGGGAGGAGACGGATGCCATTGACGCCTTGCCCCTGATCGGTCCCGATACGGCCTCGAAACAGGGGACCCGCATGAACAATCCAGCCGCTATCGGCTTCGCCGCGCTTTTGCTCGCCACGACTTCGGGCCTTGCCGCGGCCCAGACTCCCTCCCCCGCGGCCCTAGCGACACCCGCACCCGACCCCGCCCTTGCCAGCCTGCTCACCGACTATGAGGCCTTCCTCAAGGCCAACAACCCGATCGCCGCCGGACAGGAAGGCGATCTCGCCGCCAAGGCCCGTCTGCCGGACGTCTCCCGGGCTGCCGAGGTCGCGCGGCAGGCCCCGCTCGAGACCTTCCGGGCACGCGCCGCGGCGATCCCGGTCGAAAGGCTCTCGTCCGAAGACCGCCTGAACCTCGATTTCCTGACCTGGGTGCTCGACCGGTCGATCGAGGCGATCCGGTACGACTCAGGGCGACTCGCCTTCAACTCGGAAGGCGGACCCGGACAGACGGCCAGCTATCTGGCCTCCTCCACCAGGATCACCGGCGCGGCCGAGGCGGAGGCGTGGCTGGCCCGGCTGGGCGGACTGGCGAGCCTGTATGACGAGGAACTGGCCAATGCGCGGCGGGGGCTGGAGACCGGGTTTACCCAGCCCCGCTCGGTGGTCGAAAGCTTCCTTGTGTCGCTGCGCAACGAGGCCGCCTTCACGACGGAGACCGATCCGCTGCTGAAGCCTTTCGACAGCCTGCCGGCATCGATGTCGCCGACGGTACAGTCCGATGTCCGCGCCCGGGCGGCCGCCATCGTGGCGAACCAGATCGTTCCGCGCCGCCGCGCCTGGCTCGCCTTCGTCGAGAACGAATACCTGCCCGCCGCCCTGCCGGAAGTCGGCATCGGCTCCCGCCCAGGCGGCCGCGACTACTATGCTTTCGAAGCCCGCCGGTACACGACCACCGACCTGACGCCGGATGAGATTCACCGGATCGGAGTCGAGGAGGTCGCCCGCATCCGCGCCCGGATGGACACCGAGATGCGCGCCGCCGGCTGGACGGGGGATTTCGCCGGCTTCCTGAACCATCTCCGCACCGAGCCGCGCTTCTACGCCACCTCGCGCGAGGCGTTGCTGGAGAAGGCCGCGGAGATGTCGAAGCGGGCGGACGGCGGCTTGCCCGCCCTGTTCCGCACCCTGCCACGCCTGACCTACGACGTCCGGCCCGTGCCGGAGGCGATCGAGGCGACCTATACGACAGGACGCTACAACGGCGGGTCGCTCGCCGACGGCGTGCCGGGCGGCTACATCGTCAACACCGGCCGGCTGGACCAGCGGCCCCTGTACGAACTGCCCGCCCTGACCCTGCACGAGGCCGTGCCCGGCCATCACCTGCAGATCGCCCTGCAGCAGGAGGCAGCCCAGGGCCCGTATTTTCGCCGCAACACCGGCGTGACCGCCTTCAGTGAGGGCTGGGGCCTTTATGCCGAATTCCTCGGCGAGGAGATGAATTTCTACCGCACGCCCGAGGAGCGGTTTGGCCGCCTGTCCTATGAGATGTGGCGGGCGTGCCGGCTGGTCGCCGACACGGGCATGCACTGGATGGGCTGGACCGTCGATCAGGCCCGACAGTGTTTCACCGAAAACTCGGCCCTCGCCCCCCACAATATCGAGACCGAGCTTCAGCGCTACATCGGCTGGCCAGGTCAGGCTCTCGCCTACAAGATCGGCGAGATCCGGCTGCGGGCCATCCGCACCCGCGCGGAACAGGCGCTGGGCGACCGCTTCAACGTCCGCGACTTCCACGACGCCCTGCTGGTCGACGGCCCCCTGCCGCTGGACCTGCTGGACCGGCGCATGGACGCATGGGTGGCGGCGCAGGGCGGAGCCAACTAGGCCTCGGCCAGATCGATCCCCGCCAGCCGCCAGCCGAACAGGCCCTGGCGTTTCAGCAGCAGCTTCAGCGGCTCGTCCGGCCGGTCAGGATCGGTCAGGGTCAGGACGAAGGTGTTCAGATCACGGTAGCCGTAGCCCTGTCGAATCTCGCCCCCGGTGTCCTGTTCGGGGGCAGCGACCGGGTCGGGGTCGACGGCATCGGGCACGTCTGCCGTCCGGACCATGGCCGCGACCGTGGGCGCATTGACGAGGGCGTCCACCGCCCCCCCGACCAGCATGGGGGCCAGCATCAGCCCCAGACCGCCGAGACTGCCGCCTCCGCCGCCCTGGTCCTCGCGCATCTCCCGCATCAGCCGGCCGGTCAGTTCCACCTTGGCGCTCTCGCGAAAGGCGGGGAAATCGACCAGCCGCTCCAGCGTCGCCTCGTCGCCCGTCTCGGCCGCCCGGACCAGCGCGCGGACGGTCAGGACCGGCATGGCCAGCCAGGCGGCCAGCACCACGACCATGGACAGCGCGAGAAGCGCCCTGATCCAGCCTCTCATCGCTTCGCCGGCGGGACCGTCTGTCCCGGGGCGCGGGAGGCTGCCGCCGGCGCGACCGGCGTCGCCCCCTCGGGCAGGCCGATGTGGACCAGTTTCCATTCAAACGGCCCGCGCCGCTCGAATGTGAAAACCGTGACGGAGCCGCCCTCGTCGGTCACGGCCATACGGGCCCGGTTGATCCCCCAGTAGCGGGGCGAAGGCCAGGGCGCTGGAGCTGCCGCAGCGGCGGCCGCCGGCGTCTGCACGGCGGCATAGCGTCCCTCACCGCGTGTCAGGCCGTCGAGGGCGTCCGGCGTCAGCCAGGCGTCCGGGTCAGGCCCCTGCGGTGTCGCAACGTCCTCGAACTGGCGACGAACGGCACCGATCGGATCGGTCATGAAGGAGGGCGGCGGGGCCATGGCTTCGGGCCGCCCGGACAGCTGGGGCCGCAGCGAGGCGCGAACGGCGTCGAAATCGACCAGCCGCTGCAGGCCCGCGATATCGTCGGACTGCGCGGCCGAGCGCACGCCGAAGAAGCCCACCGCCGGTGCCGCGAAAAAGCTCACCACCGCCAGGGCAAGGGCCGCAAGGACCAGATTGCCGAATACTTTTTTCACGCGGTGGTCTCCCCTCCTCCGACGCAGACGCCATCAATGCATGGCGACGCGCCCCGCTCAAACGAAACCCCGCCGGAGAGGCTCCGGCGGGGTGGAAAGATTCGACCCGTGTTCACTCAGCCGACGTCGGGCAGGGCCGTCTTGAGGTTCTCGGCCACCTTGTCGAGGAAACCCTCGGTGGTCAGCCAGCCCTGTTGGTCGCCGACGAGAAGCGCCAGATCCTTGGTCATGAAGCCGGCCTCGACCGTCTCGACCACGACCTCTTCCAGCGTCTTGGCGAACCGCGCCAGTTCGACATTGTCGTCCAGTTTGGCGCGGTGGGCGAAGCCCCGGGTCCAGGCGTAGATCGAGGCGATCGAATTGGTCGAGGTCGCCTCGCCCTTCTGGTGCTGGCGATAGTGGCGCGTCACCGTGCCGTGGGCGGCCTCGGATTCCAGCACCTTGCCGTCGGGCGTCATCAGCACCGAGGTCATCAGACCCAGCGAGCCGAAGCCCTGGGCCACGACGTCGGACTGAACGTCGCCGTCGTAGTTCTTGCAGGCCCAGACGAAACCGCCGGACCACTTGATGGCCGCGGCCACCATGTCGTCGATCAGCCGGTGCTCATAGGTCAGGTTGGCGGCCTTGAACTGGTCCGCGAACTCCTCGTCGAACACCTTCTGGAAGATGTCCTTGAAGCGGCCGTCATAGGCTTTCAGGATCGTGTTCTTGGTCGACAGATAGACCGGGAAGTTTCGGGCCAGACCGAAGGCGAAGCTGGCGCGGGCGAACTCGGTGATCGAGTCGTCGAGATTGTACATCCCCATGGCGACGCCGGCCGAGGGGAACTGGAACACCTCGTGCTCGATGACCTGACCGTCGTCGCCGGTGAAGGTCATCATCAGCTTGCCGGGGCCGGGGACGAGGAAGTCCGTGGCCTTGTACTGGTCACCGAAGGCGTGACGGCCGACCACGATCGGCTGGGTCCAGCCGGGCACGAGCCGCGGCACGTTCTTGCAGATGATCGGCTCGCGAAAGACCACGCCGCCGAGGATGTTGCGGATGGTGCCGTTGGGCGACTTCCACATTTTCTTGAGGCCGAACTCGGTCACGCGGGCCTCGTCCGGGGTGATGGTGGCGCATTTCACCCCGACGCCATGCTTCTGGATCGCCTTGGCGGCGTCGATCGTCACCTGGTCATCGGTGGCGTCGCGGTTCTCCATCGACAGGTCGTAGTAGTCGAGCTCCAGATCCAGGAACGGATGGACCAGCTTGTCCTTGATCCATTGCCAGATGATCCGGGTCATCTCGTCGCCGTCGATGTCCACGATGGGATTGGCGACCTTGATCTTGGCCATGCGGCTGCGTCCTGTCTGCAAATTCGGAGAGTGGCCGGGGGTATAGCGACCGGGGCCGCGCGAGGCAAAGGGCGACCGCCGACCTTAACCCTGTCGCGAAAACCCGCTGGCGCCCGCTGAACCATCCGGCCTCCCGCCTGTTCAGCACCCCGGATGGGCCCGACCAACCCTTGGACAGACGGAATGGATGCCGACCTTGAGACCCTCGTTGACCGCTGGATGCTCGCCTTCTGCGAAGCGCCGGTACTGGTCGACGCCGACCTGATGCGCGCCGTGCTGGACGATCTGCAAACGACGCCCGAGGAGCCGAAACGATGACAGGGAAGACCTTCAAGGCCGGGGACAAGGTCCAGTGGGACCACAGCCAGGGCCAGACTACCGGCAAGGTGGTCCGCAAACTGACCCGTCCGACCACGATCAAGGCCCACAAGGTTGCGGCGTCCAGGGACGATCCGCAGTATCTTGTCGAGAGCGGCAAGACCGGCGCACGCGCCGCCCACAAGCCCTCCGAACTGCGCAAGGCCTGAGGGATGACACCGCGGGGCGGCCGATGACAGACCCGGCTTCAGACGTCGACGTGCTGGTCGTCGGCGCGGGCCCCGCCGGGCTGACCGCGGCCACCTATCTGGCGCGATTCCTTCGTTCGGTTCTGGTCGCCGACGGGGGGGACCCGCGGGCCAGCTGGATTCCGCTGAGCCACAACATGCCCGGGTTTCCCGCAGGCATAACCGGCGACGACATCCTGACGCGGATGCGCGAACAGGCCGAGGAGTATGGCGCGGTGATCGAGTCCGGGCGGGTGGAGGGGCTGGAGGCGTCGCCGGACGGATTCTCGGCCCGGCTCAACGGCCGCAAGGTGACGGCGCGGGCCGTCCTCTTGGCGACAGGGGTGGTCGACCACCATCCCGATCTCCCCGGTGTCGAACGCGCCGTGGAGCGCGCCCTCGTCCGCATCTGTCCGATCTGTGACGGCTACGAGGCCACCGGCAAGGCCGTCGCCATCATCGGCGACAGCGACATGGGGGCCCGCGAGGCCGCCTTCCTGCGGACCTATTCCGACCGGGTGACCCTGCTGCACGTTGGTCCGCCCGAGGTCCTGACGGAGCGGGCGGCGCTGGCACGGCTGGGCGTCGACCTGATCGAAACGCCCATCGAGAGGGTCCGCCTGGAGGGCGACCGCGTCACCGCCCTGTGCTGGAACGGCAAATTCCAGGCGTTCGATCTGGTCTACTCCGCTCTCGGAACGTCCCCCAACGCCGAGCTGGCCCGGGCCGCCGGAGCGGCGCTGGCCGAAGATGGCCGTCTTGCCGTCGACCTGCACCAGCGCACCAGTGTGCCCCGCCTCTACGCCGCAGGCGACGTGGTGCGCGGCCTGAACCAGATCGCTGTGGCCACAGCCGAGGCCGCGGTCGCTGCCACTGACATTCACAACGTCCTGAGACAGGCCGAGGGTCTGACCGTCTAGGCGAAAGCGGCCCGGACACGTCCTTCCAGCACAGTCAGTGGGACGGGCCCCCCGTTGATCATGGCGGCATGGAACCGCCGCAGATCGAACCCGGGCCGGCGCTCGAGGTCATCGCGCAGACGCGACATGAAGGTCTCGCCGATCTTGTACGAACAGGCCTGGCCCGGAGCGACGCAATAGCGCTCGACCTCGGACTCATTGGGATCGCCGACGTTCTCGGCGAAATATTGCATGGCACGCTCGCGGCTCCAGTCCTCGGCATGCAGGCCGGTGTCGACCACCAGACGGCAGGCGCGGAACAGGAAGCTCTCCAGATAGCCGATCCGACCGAAAGGGTCGTTCTCGTAAACACCCAGTTCGTCGGCGAGACGCTCGGAGTACAGGCCCCAACCCTCGCTATAGGCCGAGGACGCCCCGATGCGCCGGTGCAGCGGAACCTCGCCCTCCTCGCGCACCAGCTGCCCCTGAAACAGATGGCCCGGGGCGGACTCGTGATAGGTCAGGGTCTTGAGCGTCCAGCGCGGCCACTCGGCCGTGTCGCGCAGGTTGATGTAGTAGATACCGGGCCGCGACCCGTCGATACTCCCGCCCTGGGCATAGCCCCCGGGCGCACCGGACTCGATGGACACCGGCACGCGACGCACGATGAAATCGCCGGCGGGAACCCGGGGGAAGACCTCCGGCATGCGCGCACGGATCGCCGCCATTTCGGCATTCACAAAGTCGAGGAGGGCCTCCCGCCCGGCCGCATCGTTGGGAAACACAAAACGCGGCTCGGTTCGCAGGCCGGCGAGCCGTTCGGCCACCGAGCCCCGGGTATAGCCCTCGACCCTCAGCAGGCCGTCGATGCGCGACTGCAGGTCCGCCACCTGCTCCAGTCCGATCTCGCGGATCTGGGCCGGGGTGTAGTCGGTGGTGGTGAACCGCTTCAGGTTCAGGGCGTAATAGGCCTCGGCGTCCGGCAGCCGGCCCACGCCGGCCTGATGGCTGGACAGTGGCTGAAGCCGTTCGATCTCGGCGATCTGACGGTCGAGCGCCGCCCGCACGGGACCGTCGAACAGGGCCGCCGCACGGGCTCCGTCCGCAGTCAGACCCTTTTCGGCCGCCCGCCGCATCAGGGACAGGATCATGGGCTGTTCCGCGCCCGGCCTGTCGCGCAGCGCCATCAGCTGGGCCCGGGTCTTGGCGAGGACGAAATCGGGCGCGATCACGCCCTGCCCGGCGTTCCAGCGCGTCCGCTCCGTATCGCCGTCGAGCGCCGCGGGGAAGGCCTCCAGTCGCCCGAAGAAGGCCTCGACATCGGCCGCATCCGCGATGGGGTGCGTGCTGTCGAGAAAATCGGGGACGGTGGCGTAGGCCCCGCCCAGCTGGGACACGCCATAGGGCGTCTGGCGCCAGCCGTCCGGCGTATGCCAGGGAAACCGGCGGTAGGCGTCGGCGATCTCGGCCCCGGACAGGGCCACCTCGTGCAGGGTCCGCATCGCGGGCGAGAGGGCGGTCGGATCGATGGTGCGCAGGTCGGCCAGCTGTTTCGACGCCCGCGCGTCGTCCTCGCGGAACGACGCGAGCGACCGGTCGCCCATCCGTCCCCGAAGGCCCGCCCGCGCGCCCACATCGAGGCCCAGGTTCGTCGCGCTCTCGGGGGAGCGTTCGAGGCCGTCCTCAAACGCCCGGAGCAAAAGGGCATCGAAACGCCCATCCTCGTCCGTCCGGGCAACGGTGAGAGAGGGAAGGGCGGCCAGTCCCGCGCCCACTGCGGCAGAGGCGAGCAGACGACGACGGTTGATCATGGCGGGCTCCCGGGGTTTGACCGTGCAATCAGCCACCATGGCAGGCCGACAGCAAGCCGGCCGCGCAAAAATGGGTCCGGGAGCCCGATCAACCCGGACGCAGTTCCTGTTTCACCCGCTCCGCCAGGGTCTTGATGTCCAGCGGCTTGGGCAGGAAGGAGACCCCGGCCTCGTCCTGCAGCAGGTCCGAAAAATCACTCTCCGCATAGCCGGAGATGAACATGACGGGCGCATCGCCCAGATACTGCCGCGCCTTCTTCAGCAGGCTGGGGCCGTCAAGACCGGGCATGATGACGTCCGAGATCAGCATGTCGATCTGGCCGGCCCATTCCTCGGCAAGGGCGAGCGCCTCCTCCCCGTCCGCGGCCTCGATCACTTCATAGCCCCGCTGGCGCAGCAGACGGGCGGCGATCCCGCGCACGGCCGCCTCGTCCTCGACGAACAGGATGCGGCCGTTGCCGGACAGGTCGCGGGGCGCGGACTTGGCCTTGATCTCGACGGGAGCCACCTCGGCCAGCGCCTGCTCGGACGCGGCTGGCAGGAAGATGCGGAAGGCCGCCCCCGCCCCGTCCAGATTGGTCACGCCGATATGGCCGCCCGCCTGCTGGACGATGCCATAGACCGTGGCCAGACCCATGCCGGTGCCTTCATTGACGGCCTTGGTGGTGAAGAAGGGCTCGAAGATCTTGTCCAGCAGCTCCGGCGGCACGCCCGGGCCGGTGTCGGACACCTCGATCAGGGCGCTCTCGCCCTCGGGGGCTTCAAGCCAGCCCAGCGCCCGCGCCTCCTCGCGCGACAGGCGGCGTGTGCGGATGGTGACCACGCCCGCACCCGGTTCAACCACGCCGCGCATGGCGTCGCGAGCGTTGACGGCCAGGTTCATCACCGCCGTCTCCAGCTGGGACTTGTCGGCCAGGACGATGGGCATGTCGCGGCCGTAGTCGGTCTCCAGTCGCACGTCCTCGCGCAGCAGCCGACGCAGCAGGACGGCGAACTCGCCGACCAGCTCACCGAGATCCAGCCGCTCGCGGCGCACCGTCGATTTGCGCGAGAAGGCCAGAAGTTTGCGCACCAGATCCGCCGCGCGGATGCCCGTCTGACGGATCTGGTTCAGGCCGTCATAGGACGGGTCGCCGACCGGATGACGCTCCAGCAGCTCGGACAGCTGCAGCTGGATCGCGGTGAGCAGATTGTTGAAATCGTGGGCTACCCCGCCGGCCAGCTGTCCCACGGCCTGCATTTTCTGCGCCTGCGACAGTTGCAGCTCCATCGACTTTTGCGCCGAGACGTCGAACAGCCAGACGCGGCGTTTGTCGCCTTCGGGCGCGACATACAGATGCAGCATCCGTTCGGGATGGGCCCGGGCGACCAGTTCGATCGGACCGGTGGACCCCGCGACCATGCGGGTCCGGGCCTCGGCCACGCCGCCGGGATCGAACAGATGGCCGAAGGCGGCATCGCGGGCCGATGCGGGCCCTGTCAGGGTGGCGAGGGCCGGGTTGGCCGCCTCGACCCGGCCGGCGAACAGATCGTCGCCTGAGATAACCGCCGAGCCGAAGGGGGCACCCGCCGCCATGGCGCGCGCGTCGCCGGTCGCGGCGCTCGGCCCGGGGGCGGCGGGAGACGGAACGACCGTGACAAGGGCCGCCTCGGGGGCCTCCCGGACAAGGAAACGGCCCTCGCCGACCTGTCCGATCAGCACCTCGATCTCGCGATCGCCCATCATCACGATGGCTCGCCCCTGGTGGCCGGAACGGGCCTGGGCAAAAGCCATGTACAGGGCCTGGGCCGACTTGCCTTTCGGCAGGGTTACGGTGGCACCGTTCTGCGAGGCCCAGGCCCCGTTGAAGGCCAGCACCTGTCCGGACGCCCACACGAGAGCGGCGGGCTCGGCCATGGCGTCCAGCATCTCGACCGCCACGTCGCCTGCGGGCCGGTCGTTGCTGCGGACATCGATCCGGTTGAAGGCGAACAAAACCGTCAGCGCGACCGCCGCCACCGTGACCAGCAGGATGATATGCGGGGTGGTCACCGGCCCGGCCTGGAAGGCCGGCCAGGCCAGCGCCGCGATCGCGATGGCAAACCCGGTGCCGATCAGGACGAGGGTCAGATCGAGCCGGGGAAGCGAAGGTGGGCTGGACACGGTCATAAGGCGGAGCTCCCGCGCGAATCGATCCGGAAACCATAGTCAACCTGCCGCCGCCTGTCGCCGGGGCCGGCAGGGCGGACAGGTCTCAGCGGCCGCGCTTCTTCATCACGAACCCGATCACCCGGGCCGCCGCTTCGAAATGTTCGCGCGGAATGATGTCGTCGATTTCGACCGCGGCATACAGCGCCCGGGCGAGGGGTACATTCTCCACCACCGGGACATTGTGCTCCCGCGCGACCTCCCGGATGCGCAGGGCGACGGCGTCGACGCCCTTGGCGACGCAGACCGGGGCGGCGTCACCCTTGTCAGGTTCATAGCGCAGGGCCACCGAATAGTGGGTCGGGTTGGTGACGATGACGGTGGCGGTCGGAACGTTCTGCATCATCCGCTGGCGGCTCTTCTGCATGCGGATCTGCTTCAGCTTCGCCTTGATGTGAGGGTCACCCTCCGACTGTTTGAACTCCTCCTTGACCTCCTCCTTGCTCATGCGCTGCCGTTTGGCGAAGCGCGCCTTCTGCCACAGGAAATCTGCGCCGGCCGAAAAGGCGAGAAACACCAGCGTGGCTGCCATCAACGCAATCATGAGGTCTCGCGCCAGCGGCAGAATCGCAGCGGGCGGCATCGCCGCCATGGTCTCGAACTCCCGGAGGTGGGGTTTCAGGACCATCCAGCAGATGAACGAGACGGCGATCAGCTTGGCGAAGGTCTGGACGAACTGCATCAGACCATCCGGCCCGAAGATCCGCTTTAACCCGCCGATCGGGCTGACCTTGCTCCATTTCGGTTTCAGCTTCTCGGCTGTGAAGACCAGCCCGGACTGGAACACGTTCCCGCTCACCCCGCCGACGATGGTGGCCAGCATGACGGCCCCCATGAACGGGGCGATGGCCCAAAGGGCGTTCATGCCGATCTCGACCCCCGCCCCGGCCTGCAATCCGTCGACCAGCAGGTGGGGCTGGGCGATGAAGGGCAACAGGGCCTCGCCCATCGAGGTGGCGAAATAGCCGCCGCCCATGACGACGACGGCGGTGGCTCCCAGCAGGCTCAGGGCCTGGGCGACGTCGGCCGATTTGGCGACGTCGCCCTTCTGTCGGGCCTTGTCCAGTTTCTGGGGGGTGGCGTCTTCTGTCTTCGACTCGGGATCTGTGTCTTCAGCCACCGACGCCTCCCGAGACGAACAGATTGGCCAGGGTGCGATAACGGTCGATGAAGACTGTCCCCAGCACACCTAGAGACAGGGCGAAAACCGAAAGACCCAGAATCACGCTGAGGGGTGCAGCGGCGAGAAAGATCTGGAAGGCCGGCATGACCCGACCGATCAAACCTGACGCCAGGTTGAAGATCATCGCGAAGACGATGACCGGTGCCGAGAGCTGCACCCCCAGCATGAAGCTGTCGCCGACGGTCCGGATGGCCAGTTCGGCGAAATCCCCGGCGATCAGGGGACGAGCCGGGGCGATCAACTCATAGGATCCGACAAGGCCGGCGATGAACAGGTGATGGGTGTCGGTTGCGAACACCAGAACCGTGCCCATCAGCATCAGGAAGGCAGCGATGGTCGTGGCCGGCTGGGCCTGCATCGGGTTCGCGGTCTGGGCGAAGGCCAGCGTGGTCTGGAGCGAGACGATCTCGCCGGCCACCGACAGGGCGCTGGTGAAGGCGCGCAGGATGGCCCCGATCGCCAGGCCGGTGATCACCTCGCGCAGGACCCAGCCAACCGCACCGCCCAGACTCGCAGGAAGGGCCGGCAGGGACGGGGCGACGATCGGCCAGACCACGAGGGACACCACCAGCGCCAGCGACAGCCGGATCCGCGGCGGCACATAGCTCTCACCGATCCCCGGCAGGCTCAGCAGGATCGCGCCGATCCGGGCGAAGATCAGCCCGCCGGCCCAGACCTGTTCGGCGGTCGCATAGGGCTCCATCCGGTCCCGCTACATGCCCGCGATGCGCGCGGCGATCGTCTGCATGAAGCCGCCCAGCAGCGCGCCCATCAGGGGCAGGAACAGCAGCAGGGAGACGAAGATGGCGATGATTTTCGGCGCGAACACCAGGGTCTGTTCCTGGATCTGGGTCAGCGCCTGGAACAGGCCGATGCCGACGCCGACGACAAGGCCGACCATCAGGATGGGCAGGCACAACTGGATGGTCAGCCACAGGGCATCACGCCCCACGTCCAGAACTTCCGCACCACTCATCGACAACACCCTCAGAGAACAGGGCAGAAAATGCCGGGCGTGTGGTTAATGCGGCGTTAGCGATAGGGCGGCGAGGCGACCGAACCGTCTCCCGCGGCTCCACGGCCCCGACCACGCATCGACAGCCCCCGCGGGCGGAGCCCCGCAGATTGGCGGTTTCCGGGTGAGCGCGCGTGGTGTTGTATCCACCGATGTTGACCGACCGTCCAGGTTCGAACTGGCCCGCCGTCGTTGCCGAGGGCCGGGCGGCACTCTCCGCAGGTCTCCCCGATCGCGCGTTGCGCCATCTGGCGGCCGCCGCGCGCGACCCCGATGCGCCGGACGAGGCGGTGCGGCTCTGCGCCAGCGCCATGCGCCGACTCGGCATGAACGCGGCAGCAAGACCGCTGCTTGAGCGCCTTGTGCGCTCCAACCCGGCCAGCGCGGTCGCGCACCACAATCTTGCGGCGGCCCTCGGCGATCTGGGCGACGTCTTCGGAGCCGCGACCGCCGCCCAACGCGCACTGGACGTCGGCGGAAAGGCTCCAGAGACCTGGCTGGTCCTCGGCCGCGCCCTCCAGGGCCAGGGCCGCCTGGCCGAAGCCGAAGCGGCTTTCCGTAAATCGCTCGAGGCGCGCCCGGTGCAGATCGAGGCGCGCCGCGACCTGGCCCAGCTGATCTGGATGAGGACGGGCGATCCGGCGGCCGCCATGGGGCCCTTCGACCTCGCGGAAGCGCCCGCCGGATTTGAGGCGCTCCTTGCAGCTGTGGGCGGTGCTGCCCTGCTGGACATGGCCGGCGACCGGGCCGCCTATGACTGGCTGGCCCCCGTCCTCGCGAAAGGAAGTGGGCGTGAGATCCATCTGGCGGCGGCGAAGGCCGCGAGTGGATTCGACCCCGATCTGGCACTCCGGCACGCGCAGGCGGCGTTGGGCGCGGCACCGACCGATGCCGAGGCCCGGCGGGCGATCGCAGCCGGACTGCTGGCCTGCGGCCGCTCCGGCGAGGCCGTGTCTGTCCTCGACGACCATCTCCGCAACGCGCCACACGATCCCTATGCGATCGCCTTGCGCTACGCCGCCTGGCGTGTCCTGTCCGATCCCCGCGCCCTCGGCCCCGCCGATTACGCCGTTCTGATCCAGGGCTACGATCTGACTCCGCCTCCCCGCACGTCGCGGCTGTCAGACTGGATGTCCGAGGCCGGGGCGGCGTTGGGCCATCTTCACCCGTTCGAGTCCCATCCGTTTGACCAGTCAATCCGCGCAGGGGTGCAGTCGCCGATCGATCCTCGATGGGCGCGGGACCCGGTGCTCGAAGAGGTTTTCGCGGCCTTGGTCGCCCCGATCGACGCCTATGTCGGCGCGATGTCGACGCGACCGGACCCGATGCGCGAGCGAAACTGGGCCGGGGGCTGGGAGATGAGCGGCGCCTGGTCGGTGCGTCTCAAGGCCGGCGGGCGGCACACGGACCATGTCCATCCCCAGGGCTGTGTCTCGTCGGCGCTGCACGTCGTGGTGCCTGGCCCGACACCTGAGGCGCCCCGCGCGGGCTGGCTGCGATTCGGTGCGATCCATCTGGGCGCGGGGCTGTCGCTGCCGGCTGAATACTGGGTCGAACCCCAACCGGGACGGGTCGTCCTGTTCCCCTCGTGGATGTGGCACGGAACGGAGCCCTTCACCGGCCCGGGGGACCGATTGACGATCGCCTTCGACGTCCAGCCGCGCTGAGGGGTTGAGCCTGATCGGTTGAGACGGGCTCCATGTCCGGGCCAACCGAAAGACTGGCGCGAACGCTCGCGGATTCCCGTGCCAATCGGACCCTAGATCGGCATCCGCATGATTTCCTGATAGGCCGAGATGACCTGGTCGCGCACCGCGATCACCGTCTCCAGCGAGGCTTCGGCGCTGGAGACCGCGGTCACCACGTCGATCAGGGACCCCTGGCCCTGAACCACCTGGGTCATCTGGGTCTCTGCCGCGCGGGTCTGCTGCGTCACGTCCCCCATGACATCCCGGATCAACTGGGAGAATTCCGGCCCGCCGGCCGCCGCCGCCCCGGCGGTCGCCCCGCCCGCGCCCTGCGTGGCCGCATAGGCCCGCGCCGCCATCAAGGGATTGATCATCTATCCGCCTATCGCTTGAGGATGTCGAGCGTGCGGGTCTCCATGGACCGCGCCGTCTCGATGACGTTCAGATTGGCCTCATAGGCCCGTTGCGCCTCGCGCATGTCCATCGACTCGACGAGGGTGTCGACATTGGGCCGCAGGACATAGCCCTCGGGATCCGCGGCCGGGTGGGTGGGGTCGTATTCGCGGCGGAAATCCCTCTGGTCGGGACGCACCTCGGCCAGGACCACCCCGGTCGCGCCGTCGATGCGCCGCGCCTCGAACACCGGGACCTGACGGCGATAAGGGTCGCCGCCCGCCACCCGGGCCGTGGATTCCGCATTGGCGATGTTCTCGGCGATGACCCGCATGCGTGATTGCTGGGCGGTCAGGGCCGAGGCCGCGACCGCCATGGCGCTGTTGCGCGGCGTGCCATTCCGGCCATTGATCGGATCCTGCATTCAGAGACCTCCCGTCCGGCTCATCGACCCGGGACCTTGGCGGCGAGGCGCAGCATGGTCATCGACTTGCTATACAGGCTGATCGCGGCGTCATGGGCCATGCGGCTCTCGGCCATCTTCAGCATCTGCTCCTCCACGACCACCGAGTTGCCGTCGAGGGTGGTCTCGCTGTCCGGTGAGGCGCTGGAGGTGAACCGGGCCACTGGAGCACCGTTGGGGCCCCCGATCGGCATGTGGGCCGCCGAGGTCCGGACCATCTTCAGGCCCCCGCCCTCGCGCAGGGCCGCCGCGAAGTCGGTCGGGGCCTTCAGGTCGCGCGCGACATAGCCGGGGGTGTCGGAGTTGGCGACGTTCTGGGCGACCACGCGCTGGCGTTCGTCCAGCCATGTCAGACGGCCCTTGATCTGGCTCAGCAGCGGCAGGTCGGCGATGCCCATCGGGATCGTCCTCGTCGGTTTGGAGCGGAACCGGATCCCCGACCGGACGCAAGCGCCCGGCCGGTCAGGCCCGCTGATGGGCATAAAATGCCGCCTCCATGGTTAACGAGGCCTTATCTAAACGGACCATTAACCACGATGGTTAAAGTTCGCGGGGTACTCCGGGGCCCTTCAGAATGAACTTCCTCGATCTCGCACGCGCGATCTTCGGCCTCGCCTTCACCCTCGGGCTGATCGGCCTGGCTGCCTGGGCCGCCCGGCGCTATGCGCCGCAGCTGATGGCCAAACTCAACACGGACCGCGGCGAACGCCGGCTGGCTGTGGTCGAGACCCTCGTGCTGGATCCCGCGCGCCGTCTGGTGCTGGTCCGCGTCGATGACGAGGAACGCCTGATTCTGCTGGGCGAGGGCCGCGAACTGATCGAGCCCCGCGGAGTGGCGAAATGAGACGCGCTGATATCGTCTCCTCCCCGTCGCGCGGCGATGGGGAGGTGGCTCGTAGCGTAGCGAAGAGACAGAGGGGTTCTGGTGGCAAGAGCCCCTCGACCGCTTCGCGGTCCTCCTCGCCGTCGCGAAGACGCGACGGGGAGAAGAGGTTGTTCGCCGTCCCGACCCGCGCCGAACTCGGCCGGGCGCTGAAACTGTCCGCCCTGACCACCCTCCTCTGCCTCGCCTGGCCGCTGGTCGCCTTCGCCCAGGACGCCGCCGCGGCCGGGGGAGCCGGGGCAGCGATCAATGTCGATCTGGGTACCGGCGCGGGTCTGACCGAGCGTGTCGTGCAGCTGGTCGGACTGATGACAGTGCTGTCGCTGGCCCCCTCGATCGTGATCATGACGACCAGCTTCGTCCGGATCATCGTGGTGCTCAGCCTGCTGCGCACCGCTCTCGGCATGCAGCAGTCGCCGCCCAATGCGGTCCTCGTCTCCCTCGCCCTGTTTCTCAGCGCCATCGTCATGGCCCCCACCTGGCAGGACGCCTATGATTCGGGCATCCGGCCGCTGATGGATCAGGAGATGGAACTGCCCCAGGCGTTCGACCTCGCGTCCGAACCTGTGAAAACCTTCATGCTGGCCCAGGTGGACCAGGGAGACCTCGCCCTGTTCACCCGGCTGAGCCAGCTGGAGACCCCGACCACGGCGGCAGACCTGCCGCTGCGGGTGGTTGTTCCCAGCTTCATGATCAGCGAACTGAAGACCGCCTTCGAGATCGGATTTCTTCTTTTCGTTCCGTTCCTTGTGATCGATCTGGTGGTCGCCAGCGTGCTCATGTCCATGGGTATGATGATGCTGCCGCCGGTGGTGATCTCCCTGCCCTTCAAACTGATCTTTTTCGTGCTCGTCGACGGCTGGAGACTGGTCGCCGGAAGCCTGGTCGAGAGCTTCCAGCTGGCCTCCGGCGGGGGCTAGATCCCCACCCTCAAAGGCTTTGCGAGCCGAAGTGGCTTGCCAAGCAGGCCAAAAGACGTGTTGATCCACCCGTCGTCGCCCCGGGACTCGGGGCGAGCTTTTCGGGAAACGACCCATAATGACCACTCAAGCTGAACTCATCGCCGCCGTCGCCAAGGATGCCGGTGTCAGTCAGGCCGACGCCGGCCGCGTGCTGGAAGCCATCGTCAAGAACATCCACTCGTCGTTGACCGACGGCGGCGACGTCCGCATCTCCAACCTCGGCGTCTTTGACACCGCCGAGCGCGCTGCGCGTGAAGGCCGCAACCCCGCCACCGGCGCGACCATCAAGATCGCCGCCTCCAAGGCCGTGCGCTTCCGGGTGTCCAAGCCCCTGAAGGACGCCGTCAACAAATAGGCCGATCCGGCCTCTAGCCGGCGGCCGCGGCCGCCGGTGGTGCGGGGCGGGCGGGCGTCGCGGCAGCGCGATCCCCGCCTGCTCTCTGCCTCATCTGGCTCTTCATCTCGGCCACCCAGCCGGCGAAGGTGTCGGCTCCGGCGGTCAGCCCGGCGAAGTCCTGGGCGCTGGCCGCCCCCTCCATGCCATTCAGCCCGTCGAGGGCAATTCGCAGGGCGGGACCCGAGCGGGCACCGGCCTTGAACGGCGCAAAGTTTCGCGACAACCGGGCCAGGGCCGCGGCGTCCTCCGCCAGCGAATAACCCACCCCCGCCCGGATCACCCGGCTCTCCTCATCCACCGTCAGCGGCGTGGCGGTGTCCTTGAACCGGTCGCCCAGCCGGGCCTCGTACAGCGCGGCCGCCCCGCTCCAGTTCTCCTGTTTCCAGAAAATGTCCGCCCGCACCTGCTGCGCTTCCGGCGACCGGTCGTCCGCGAGCGTCTCCAGCGCATGGTCGAACCGGCCCAGATCCATCAGTGCCCGTGCCTCCAGCGTCCGCCGCTCCGCGTTCAGCGCGCTGGGCAGCAGGGTTGTGCGGGACGCCCACAGGGCCTGCAGCGCCGGCTCCGGCTGCCGGTCCATCAACAGCACGGTGGCCAGGGTGGTCGCGACCTGGGCCTTGGCCACCCCCTCCAGCCGGTTGTCGACCTGGTATTTCAGCAACTCGGCGGCCTGGTCCAGCAGGTCGACATCGACCAGCCGCCGGGCAAGCCGGCGCACCATCTCGTCACCGTCGGCCCCCACGGGGGTCAGATCGCGGAAATCATAGAACAGGGCCAGGGCCTGGATCGGCTGCAACCCGTCGGCCGCCCCGTCCAGGAACAGGGCCCGGAAGGCGTTACCCAGGTCCGTCTGCAGCTCGACCGCGCCGGGCAGGTCGCCCAGCCGCTTACCCGCGCCGCGCAGGGTGTCCAGCGCCTCGCGATAGCGCCCCTGGGACACATACAGCCCCCCGAGCGTGCGGATGACCGACAGCTCCGTCGCATCGCCCCGCCAGCGCCACTTCAGCTGCTCCAGCTGGGCGGCGGCGGCGACGGGCGTCATCGTGCCCTTGGCCAGTTCGATGCGGATCACGCCCAGCTTCGCCGGCGTGGCGATGCCGTCCAGCGGCGCGCGGCCGACGGCCTTGTAGACCGCCAGGGCCCGGTCAGTGGCCCCCTCCAGCTCGAACAGCCGGGCCTGGACCAGCCGCGCGGTCAACTGGTCGGCGGCCGGCGCGTCCTGCGAGAAACTGTAGGCCAGCAGCGCGCGGGCGGCGTTCAGATCGCCGGTCTCCAGCGCCGCCATGGCGTGGGCCGCGCCGAACCGCGCCCGCCAATTGCTCGGGAACTGGTCGATGGCCGCGGCCCCGCCCGTAAAGCCCTGACGCGCGGTGGCCCAGTCGCCCCGTTCAGCCGCCAGCCAGCCCTGCCACACCTTGGTCGACGGGTCGCCGGCGAGGGCACCGGCCGAAAAATCGAGGGACGCCTCCTCGACCCGGCCGATGGCGGCCCGCGCCGCGCCGCGCAGCCCGCGCAGTTCCGGCTCGCCCTGCAGCGACGGCGTCTGGGCGAACATGGCGTTGACCACGCCGATCGCCTCGAAGCCGAGGCCGGAGCCGACGAGGAACCGCACCAGCGCCAGACGCGCCTCGATCGGACTGCGGGGATTGTCGGCGGCGGCAATCGATTCCTGCGCCGCCGCGTCCTGCAGCCTGCGGTGGCGGGCGACGAAGCCCTCCTCGCCCACCTCGGCCCAGTCGGCCAGGATCAGGGCCGGGAAGTCCGCCTTGGCCGGCGTCTCGGCCTCCGGCGGTTCCGCCGCCTCCAACGCCATGGAGGGCGGCGACAGGGTCAGGCCGCCGGGCCGCGACAGCGTTACCAGATCGCCCTCGGCCCGGATCGTCAGGTCGTCGGTCGGCGTCTCGACCGCCAGACCATGGGCCGTGGGCAACAGCGCCAGGTCCACGCTCTTGCGCCGGTCCGCGAACCCCTTGCCGGGGGCCAGGGCCGTGACCGCCGCGAACCGGTCGCCGACCATCGGATCCGTCAGCCAGACGGTCCTGGTCGCCCCGGCCATCCGCGCCACGAGGGCGATCTTGGCCCGGTCGTCGCGAACCACCTCGATGCCCGGCACGGCCCCGGGCGGCCCGCCGATGGTGACACGCCATTGCGCCCCCTCGGCCGAGGCCGAAACCGGCAGGTCTGCGGGGGCGGAGATTCTCAGGGCGGTATAGTCGGGCCCCACGGCCCAGCGCGCGTCGCCGGCCGGACCCAGGTCGCGGGCGGCGGTCATGTCCATGCGCGCCGCCGTGTCGAAGACGACCCAGACCGCGTCCCCGCGCCGGAACACCGCCGCCCCCACCGGCGCCGCCCAGCCGAAGCTGAGGCTGACCCGGTCCTCGGCCTTCGTCGCCACGACGGGCACCGCACCCCCGGCCGGCACCGGCCCCGCGCCGGGCAGGGCGGCCGGTGCCGACCCGGCCGGATACAGATTCAGCCAGATCGCCCCGTCGTCATTGCCCGAGCGGGCCTCGGCCCCCTCTGCCAGGGTCAGGACCAGTTCGGTCGCGTCGAGCGCCGCCCGGGTCTCGACCTTGTCCACGCCCGGCGGCGGATCGACCTTCAGCCGGGTCACATCCGGGGCCGCCGTGGTGCCGATGCGGACGACCACGCTGCGTCCGTCGCGGCGCACCCGCGCCCGGGATCCGACGACCCCGGCGAACTCGACCCGGGTGAAGCCGTCGTTGGCCCCGACGCGAATGGTGACGGGATCAAGGGCGGCGGAGGCTTCCTGGGCCAGGACCGGACCGACAGCGCCGGCCAGAGGCGCGAACGCGATCGTCCCGGCGGCGCCCAGCGCCACCGTGGTTCGTCCTATCGCGGTCCTGGAGCGCGCGCGGGCCATGCGCGCGCACCTTCGCGCGATCGCCCTTTCGGCGCGGTTAACGGGGTGTGACCGGATCGGGCCTTGAAGCGTTGACGCCGAAGGCCGACATGAGCCTTGTCAGGAGTCACTATGGTCCCGCCCGAACCCCCCGCCTGGCCCCGCCTGTCGACCTTGTCGACCGGCCTGCGCTGCCGCTGTCCGCGCTGTGGCAAGGGGCCCCTGCTGCGGGGCTATCTCACCCTCCGCGAGGCCTGCCCCGCTTGCGGGCTGGACTATGGCTTCGCCGACCCGGCCGACGGCCCGGCCTTCTTCGCCATGTCGGCCATCGGCGTGATCGGCATGATGGCCTTCATGGCCTTCGAGTTCACGGTCCAGCCGCCGATCTGGGTCCATTTCGTCTTCACCTTCCCGCTCATCGCAGGGGCCTGCCTGCTGGTCCTGCGGCCCTTCAAGGGCTGGATGGTGTCCGAACAGTTCGTCCACAAGGCCGCCCCGCCCGAGTGGGAAAGCATCGGCGGCCATGGCGACGGGTCGAAATGGCGCTGAGGGCACCCGCGCGGCCCTAACGCGCCGCGCGCCCCAGCCCGTCGACCTTGTCCAGCCAGCGCCGCAGCGCCGCCTCATCCAGCCCCTCGACATTGCCGACCAGACTGGACCGCGTCGGGCCGATCCCGACAAACGACAGGATGTTGCGCCTGAGCGCCTCGAGTGAATGCGAAAGGTAGAAGCCACGATAGAAGACGGCGGGCATGCCCATGGTGACGATCACCCGGGCGCTCCGGCCCTTGAGCCGCCCGTCGCCGATCGACCGCTCCCCCTGACCGAACGCAAAGCCCGGCCGGAAGGTCTGTTCAAACAGCGCCTTCAACCTCGCCGGCATACTGCCCAGCCACAGTGGATAGACGATCACCAGATGCTGCGCCCAGGTCATGTCCTGCTGCACCGTCACGACGGCGGCGGGTGCCTCGGGCCCCTGCCAGTCTTCTCGTCGGGTCAGGGTCGGAAACTCGAGATCGCACACCCGGACCCGCCGTACCTCATGCCCGCCCGCGATCGCCCCGGACGCATAGGCATCCGCCAGGGCATGGCAGAACCGGGCCGGATCGGCATCGGGATGGCCGTCCAGAATCAGGATCCGGGTCATGGCGCGACCGACGCCCCGGACCCGCCCTCGACCGGGACGACCTGTCTGACCGCATAGGTGTGGGTGTCCCCTCCGGCCGAGATCAGCGACACATATTCGCCGGGGACGAACCGCTCCTCCCCCAGTCGAAAGCCCTTGGCGTCGAGCTCGTCGCCCCCGTCCAGGTCCAGCCACCACTGATCGCCCGTCCCGCGGCGCAGACGCCCGGTCGCCACGGTCTCGCCCCGGACGAACCGGCGGACGTAGCATCGCTCCGGCGCGTCCCGACAGGCCTCGCGATCAAGCCGGCTTTCGGCGTCCAGCGGCGCGACGAGGTCCCATCCGTCCGCCCGGTCTCCGGCCGGATGCCCGGGCTCGCGTGCGAGTTCGAGGCGGATGTGCTGGAACAGGGTCATGATGATCTCCTTCGGCGGTCGCCGGGCTCGACAGGACGCAGACCGGACCCCGCGTCGATCACGACGGCCGTGGGGGACGCAGCATGGGCGGTCTCCTGACTGCTCCCTATGGAGGGCAGGACCGCTGCACGCCTTGACCGAAATCAAACCGGGCAGATGCATCGCTGAACAGCCACCCGGCGCTGGGGCACGGGTGTGGATGGCGACCCCGGAGGGACTCGAACCCCCGACCTCTGCTTTAGGAAAGCCTTGCTCTATCCGGCTGAGCTACGGGGTCACGGACGCTGACCTAGCCGCTGGCGGCGCGGCGGGGAAGTCTCTCCCCGACGTCCGGATCGATTTGGCGCGACGTCCCGGCCCCACGACCGGCACGCGCCTGTCGCGTCCAGGCCCCCTCGCTTGTGGTTAATCGCTGTTATGATACAATATCTTGGGGTGAACAAATCCCGAATCGAGCGAAGTCGCTGATTCGGTCCTGATTCGTTTCGTCCCTGTTCCGCCGCCTCGACGGGGCCTGTTAAGCTCCTGACCCAAGGAGCCTCCATGACCCTCGAAACCCTGTTCAGCCTCGCCAATGCGGTCGCCCTGCTCGGCTGGATCCTTCTGGTCTTTGCCCCCCTGCGGCGCGACCTGATCGTGACCGCGGCGCGCGCCGTGGCCGTGGCACTCGCCGCCACCTACACCGTGCTTCTTGTCCGGGCCGTGACCGGAGACGGGTTCAGCGGCGACCTGACCACGCTCGCCGGCCTGACCGAGGGCTTCAGCCGGCCCGAGGCGGTTCTGGTGGGCTGGGTCCACTATCTGGCCTTCGACCTGTGGGTCGGGACCTGGGCGGTCGAGGATGCCGGCAAACGCGGACTGCCCCACTGGGCTGTCGTCCCCTGCCTGTTCTTCATCCTGATGGCGGGGCCGTTCGGCCTGCTGCTCTATCTGGCGGTCCGCACCGCGCGGTCCCGTCGCGCGATCTGACGCTTGCCTCTTTGGTTTGGTCGCGGAACAGTCCCTGAAACATCGGCGGGGGTCGTATGCGGATCTGGGGTCTTGTCGTCTGGTTGATCGTTTGCGCCGTCGCCGGACCGGCCGCCGCCCGGCAGCCCGGGAGCCCCCCCGCGCAGCCCACACAGACCGTCTGCTCGGTCGGCGTCTATCTCAGCGACCTCTACGATATCGACACCCGGAGCGGCCGTTTCGGAGCCGACGTCTGGGCCTGGAGCGTGTGCACGGGCGAGAAGAACGCGCTCCAGTCCGCTGAGTGGCTGAACGCCCAGGAGCAGGACCAGTCGCTGGAGTATGCCGACCCCACCCCCTTCGGCCTGTGGTCCCAGCGCAAGATCACCGGGGTCTATCGTCAGGATTATGACGTGCGGAACTATCCGTTCGATCGCCACACCCTGCGCCTGGTCGTCGAGGACTCCTACGACGACGCGACCACGCTCCAGTACGTGGCCGACGACCGCCGTTCCACCGTATCACACAACCTCAAGCTGGACGGTTGGGACATCACGCGTTTCACCGTGGAGGCCCGGGAGGAGGTCTACGGCACGGCCTTCGGCGACCCGACCCTCGCCGACGACGTCAAGACCCTCTACCCCCATCTCGAGGTCATCATCGACATCGAGCGCAGCAACCTCTGGACCTTCTGGAAACTCGTCGCGCCATTGTACATATCGTCGGCCCTGACCCTGCTGACCTTCCTGATGCACGATGAGGAGGGCAAATATCTCAGCCCGCGCCTCGGCCTGCTGGCGGGCGTCCTGTTTGCCATCGTGCTCAACATGCGATCCGTCGAGGAGGTGGTTGGCGAAACCGCGGGCCTCGGCCTGATGGACAATATCCACCTGATGGCGCTGTTTCTCGCTGTGCTCGCCATCGCTGCCGCCACGGCCTGGACCTTCCTGACCCGAAACGGCTGGGGTCCGACGCGCGTTCGACGCTGGGACAAATGGTTCTTCTTCATCGGCACCGGGCTCTATGTCGCGGCGAACGCCGCCATGATCGGCGCAGCCGTTCACGCGGGCTGATCGGCCGCGCTTGAGGAACCCCCGGCGAATCGCCACCTTATTCCCATCATGAGCGACCGCGCCTCAGGCCAGGCCCCCTCCCGCGTCGTCGCGGTGCTGGGGCCGACCAACACCGGCAAGACCCATCTGGCGGTCGAGCGGATGCTGGGTCACGCCTCGGGCATGATCGGCCTGCCGCTGCGGCTGCTGGCGCGCGAGATCTATGAGCGGATCGTGCGGATGCGGGGGGCCAATGCGGTCGCCCTGATCACCGGCGAGGAAAAGATCATCCCGCCCCGGCCGCACTACTGGGTCTGCACCGTCGAGGCCATGCCGCTGGAGCGCGAGGTCGAGTTCCTCGCCATCGACGAGATCCAGCTGGCCGCCGACCCCGAGCGCGGCCACGTCTTCACCCAACGGCTGCTGCACGCCCGGGGCCGGTTCGAGACCATGTTTCTGGGGGCCGCCACCATGGCCCCGCTGATGCGGCGGCTGATTCCGGATCTGGAAGTCGTGACGCGCGAGCGGCTGTCACAGCTGACGTATGCGGGATCGAAGAAGCTGACCCGCCTGCCCCGCCGCAGCGCCATCGTCGCCTTCAGTACCGAGCAGGTCTACACCATCGCCGAACTGATCCGGCGCCAGCGCGGCGGGGCCGCGGTGGTGATGGGCTCACTCAGCCCCCGGACCCGCAACGCCCAGGTCGCCCTGTTCCAGTCGGGCGAGGTCGATTTTCTGGTCGCCACCGACGCCATCGGCATGGGGCTGAACATGGACGTCGACCATGTCGCCTTCGCCGGCCTGCGCAAGTTCGACGGCCGCCGCACCCGCTGGCTGCACGCCCATGAGATCGCCCAGATCGCCGGCCGCGCCGGCCGCCACATCCGCGACGGCACCTTCGGGGTCACCGGCGAGGCCGGGGAACTGGACGAGGATCTGGTCGAACAGGTTGTCGAGCACCGCTTCGACCCGGTCCAGGCGATCGAATGGCGCAACGCCCGGCTGGATTTCGACACCCTGCCCGACCTGCTGCGCTCGCTGGTCCAGACCCCGGGTGTCCCCGGACTGAAGCTGACCGGCCAGTCTCTGGACGAGACCCTGCTGCGCCGCGCCCTGCTGGACGATGAGGTCAAGCGGATCGGACGGTCGCGCGGCACCATCATGCGGCTTTGGGAGGCCTGCCAGCTGCCGGATTTCCAGAAGACGACGCTGGACGAACACGCCCGGCTGTCGCGCGATGTCTTCCACGCCCTGACCGGCAAGCGCGGCCGGCTGACCGACGACTGGTTCGCGCCCCGCTTCGCCGAGGTCGACCGCGACGACGGCCAGATCGACCAGCTCTCGGCCCGGCTGGCCGGGGTGCGGACCCTGTCCTACATCGCCAACCGGCCCGACTGGCTGGACGGCAACAAGGGCTGGCGCGAACGGACCCGGGCGCTGGAGGACCGGCTGTCCGACGTGCTGCACGAACGGCTGACCGCGCGGTTCGTGGACCGCAAGACGACCGCCCTGATGCGATCCCTGCACGACCATGCCGAGACGATGGCCGAGGTCGCGGACGACGGCGTGGTCACCGTGGACGGCGAGGCTGTGGGCCATCTGGAGGGGGTGCGGTTCGCCGTCGCCTCCGGCGGCTCGGCCCTGGCCGACCGGACGCTGAAGACGGCCGCCCTGCGCGCCGTGGGGCCCGAGATCGCCCGGCGGCTGGGCAAACTGGCGGCGGATGGCGACGAGGCCTTCTCGGTGACGCCGGAGGGCGAGGTGCTGTGGGCCGGGGCGCTGGCGGCCCGGATCGCCAACAGCGAACCCTTCAGTCCCCGCGTGCGGCTGATCGGCGACCTGGGTCCCGTAGCCGCGCGCGAGCGGGCCCAGCGCCGCATCGAGGCCTGGCTGGCGGCCGAGGCCGGCCGGGCCCTGCGCGACCTGCGTCGCCTGAAGTCCGCCATCGAGAGCGGCACGCTGAAGGGCCTGCCCCGCGGCATCGCCTTCCGCCTGCTGGAGGCCGGCGGGATCATCGACCGGCGCGACGTCGAGCGCGATCTCGCCGCGCTCAGCCAGGTGGAACGCCGCACCCTCAAGGCCTTTGCCATCCGGGTCGGGACCCATTCCGTCTGGCTGCCCGGGGTCTTGAAGCCCCGGGCCCGCGTCATCGCCCAGGCCTTCACGGCCTCCGAGCCCTTCCGCGCGCGGCCGGACAGCCTGACCCCCCTGCCGGACCCGCCCCCGTCGATGCGCGCCCTGTCCGCCTTCGGGGCCCGGGCCGCCGGCCGCTGGGCCGTTGCGGTCGAGAATCTGGAGCGCGCGGCCACCCTCAGGCGGGACGGAAATGGCAGTCTGTCGCAAGAGGCCCTCACCGCCCTCGGCTGGCCCTCCGACGCGGCCGGACCGATCTGGGCCGCGCTCAGATCGACCCGCGCCCAGAGACCGGATCGCGAGGGCAAACCCCTGACTGCGAACAAGGATTCCCCCTTCGCCAAACTGGCCGAACTGACCGCACCTTCACCGCCCGCCCGTCGCAGGCGGCGGTCGCGCAAGCAGGCGACGCCGTGAACCGGGGGCCTCGCAAATGCCGACCGCGGCATCGGCGGAGAGTCCGGGGTATTGGCGAAGCCCGATTGGCAGTGTTCCACGGGCCGATCTCGAGTCCCTCGGGGCTGCGCCCGGAGACCGCAATGACGGCCATTCGATCCTCTGGAAATGGTCGAGTTGGCCCCGGACACGCCGGGCGCGGATGAGCGAGACGTCCGTCCGTGTCGACATCGGGCTCCTGCGCGCGCGCAGGAGCCCGCGCGGTAGCTTGCCGAGACCCGCCCGATGGGGTTCTCACGCGGGATGACGCCGTTCCATCATCTGCTGGCCAACAACCTTGTGGCCAATATCACCAACTTCACCGTCTGGTTCGCCCTGACCTTCTGGGTGTTTCTGGAGACCCGGTCGGTGTTCGCCACCGGCATGATCGCGGGCCTGTATCTGGTCCTGACGGCGGGGCTGGCCTTCTGGTTCGGCAGCCTCGTCGACCATCACCGCAAGAAACGGGTCATGCTCGGCTCCAGCGTCGTGTCCGCCGGCTTCTATGCTGTGGCGCTGGTGCTGCTGATGATGACGCCGGACGCGGCGCTGCGCTCGGTGTCCGGACCGCCCCTGTGGGTGTTCATCGGTCTGATCATGCTGGGCGTCATCGCCGGCAATATCCGGGCCATCGCCCTGCCCACCCTGGTGACCGTGCTTGTGCCCGCGGATCGCCGCGACCGGGCCAACGGCCTTGTCGGCATGGTCACCGGGATCGGCTTCCTGACGACTTCGGTGATTTCCGGATTTCTGGTGGCCTGGGGCGGCATGGTCGCGACCCTCGGGGTTGCGCTCGGGCTCACCACGATGGTCTTCCTGCATCTGGTCGCGGTGCGCGTTCCCGAGCCCGCCCCGGCCGTCGAGGCCGACGGTTCAAGGTCGCCCCGCCGCGTCGATCTGAAGGGAACCATCGGGATCATCGGGGCCGTGCCCGGCCTGTTCGCCCTGATCCTGTTCGCCACCTTCAACAACTTCCTCGGCGGGGTCTTCATGGCCCTGATGGATGCCTACGGCCTGTCGATGATGACGGTGCAGCAGTGGGGGCTGCTGTGGGGGGGAGTCTCGACCGCCTTCATCCTTTCGGGGATCCTGATCTCGCGCACCGGGCTGGGGAGCCGTCCGCTGCGGACCCTGATGATCGTCAATCTGGTGGCCTGGTCGACGGCGGCCGTCTTCACCATCCAGCCCTCTGTCATCCTGCTGGCCGCGGGGTGTTTCATCTGGATGTTCGTCGGTCCGTTCGCGGAAGCCGCCGAGCACACAACCCTGCAGAAGGTCGTGCCGTTCGGGCGTCAGGGCCGGGTCTTCGGCTTCGCCCAGTCGGTGGAGCAGGCCGCCTCCCCCTTGACCGCCTTCATGATCGGGCCGCTGGCCCAGTTCATGGTGATCCCCTTCATGACCGACGGCGCGGGGGCGGACCTCATCGGCGACTGGTTCGGGCGCGGGCCGGCCCGGGGTATGGCCCTCGTCTTCACGGTGGCGGGCCTGATCGGACTGGTCGTGACCGTGCTGGCCTTCAACTCCCGCGCCTATCGCAGGCTGTCGGCCGCCTATGCGACGCCGACGCCGCAGCCGGCGACGCCCGCGTGACCCCGGCGACCTCCTGCCGCATCGATATCTGGCTGTGGCGGGCGCGGTTCGCCAAGACCCGCTCGCTGGCGGCCGCCCTCGTGGAACGCGGCGCGGTGCGGCTGACCCATCAGGGCCGGCAGACCCGGCTGGACAAGCCCAGCCGGGTCGTCCATCCGGGCGACGAGATCGTCTTCGTTCGCGACGGCCGCGTCACGATCGTGCGGGTCGAGGCGCTGGGCGAGCGGCGCGGGCCTCCGGCGGAGGCCCGCGCCCTCTACGTCCCGATCGGGGATGACCCTGAATAGGGCCTATTCGACGATGTTGAACTCGCCCTCGATGTGCAGCTCGACCTCATCGGAGACCGCCGGCAGGGCGTAGTTGATGCCGAACTCGGACCGCTTGATCGTGGCCTTGCCGTCGAAGCCGGTCTTGTAGGCGCCCATGGCCGTTCCGGCCTGGTTGAACTCGACCTCAATGGTCACGGGCCGGGTCACGCCGCGCAGGGTCAGGTCGCCGACGACAGTGGCCTCATTGGCAGCGTCGGCATCCACGGTGACCGAGCGCGACACGAACGTCGCCGTCGGATGGTTGGCGGTGTCGAAGAAGTCGGCCGTCTGCAGGTGGGCTTTCAGCTGGTCATCGTTGGGTGCGACGTCGGTCAGCGGGATGGTCGCGGTCAGGGTGCTGGCCGAGGGGTTGGCCGGATCCAGCGTCAGGTCCGCCTTCACATTCACGAACTGGCCGTAATAGGTCGAGAAGCCGAGGTGATCGACCGACCAGGTGATCTTGCCGTGGCCGGAATCGAGGGCGTAGTCGCCGGCCCGGACCTCGGCCGGATTCTGGGTCAGCGCCGCCTGGGCGACCACGCCGCCGGCGGCGAGGGACAGGCCGAGGGCCCCCAGAAGAACGTAGCGGCTCGGGCGAATCTTGGACGTTGTCATGGGCAGTCTCCTTGGGTTGGGTCTGGACGGCGGCGGACGAACCGCAATCGCACCTGTATCAGATAGGGTGGCGTATGGATCCGGCAAGGCGTGGACGGCGCGGCGTCGCGTCGGTTGACAGGCGACGGCCACCCGGCCATGTCGGCGTCCCGGTCCTCACGTCAGTCCCCGAACCTCCGCCCATGACCTACATCGTCACCGACGCCTGCGTGAAATGTAAGTTCATGGACTGTGTCGAGGTCTGCCCCGTCGACTGCTTCTACGAAGGCGAAAACTTCCTCGCCATCGCCCCCGACGAATGCATCGACTGCGGCGTCTGCGAACCCGAATGCCCCGTCGACGCGATCAAGCCGGATACGGAAGACGAGCCCGACGGCAAATGGCTGCAGATCAACGCCCAGTATGCGCGGGTCTGGCCCAACATAACGGTCAAAGGGACCCCGCCCTCGGATCGTGAACAGTACGAGCGCGAAACCGGCAAGTTCGAGAAATACTTCAGCGCCGAGCCCGGCAAGGGCTCCTGAGCCGGGGGCGGGTTCGTCCCCGGCACGTGCAACGGGTCTTCACACCCGAACGGGACGTTTTGAAATTGCCTCGTTTTGTGATAGTCTCTTCAACATTGGGTCGGGCGGAGAGCGTTTTATGCGCGCCGCCCGCGTTTGCGACAGAACCCCGTCCATGGAGACGGGGTCGGCCAGAGGTTCGGTGATCCGCTTCCACGATTGACGACTTGGGTGTTCGGCCGGTGAGCTTTTGCCGGTCGGCGACGCAATTGTCTCTCGTGCGTTGGAGGGCCGTGCCCCTGCGTCCGGGAAAGGAATGACATGACGAGCAAGACCGGTCTGGAATTCAAGGTTGGCGACGCGGTCGTCTATCCGGCGCATGGCGTCGGCAAGGTTGCGGCTGTCGAGACCCAGGAAGTCGCGGGCATGTCGCTGGAAGTCTATGTCGTGACCTTCGACCACGAAAAGATGACGCTGCGGGTCCCGACCAAGAAGGCCAAGACCGCCGGCCTCCGTTCGCTGGCCGCCGACGATGTGGTCTCCAAGGCCCTGACCACCCTGAAGGGCCGCGCCCGCATCAAGCGCACGATGTGGAGCCGCCGGGCCCAGGAGTATGAGGCCAAGATCAACTCGGGCGACCTCGTCTCCATCGCCGAGGTGGTGCGCGACCTGCATCGCGCCGACTCGCAGCCGGAACAGTCCTATTCGGAGCGGCAGCTCTATGAGTCGGCCCTGGACCGGATGGCCCGCGAGGTAGCCGCCGCCAATCGGATCGACAAGGACGCCGCCGTCCAGCTGCTGGCCAAATCGCTGAGCGCCAAGAAGGCGGTCATCGCCGCCGCCGAGGCGGCCGAAGAGGCAGAGAACGAAGCCGAAGCGGCCTGATCCTTCGAACGGCTGTCAGGATGCGAAAGGCCCGGTGCATGCGCCGGGCCTTTTTTTCTCAGAAATACTCAGCTCCCGCCGGGCAGACCTCGGCCAGACGGCGCGCCGTGATACTGGCCGGCAGATACGGCGTCCCGCGCGCCAGCTGGGCACCGCCGGTGAAGCGGAAAGCCTCGGTCTGATAGGTGCCCCGCAGGCGAACGTTCACGCGTCGACCGCGTTTGTCGGTGCAGGTGCCCTCGAACAGGGCGTTCCCATCGCCGACCTCACGCGTTGGATAGACGCACTGCCAGCGGCGGGTCGACAGGCCCCCGAAGAAGCGGTTGATCTCGCTCGGACGAACGCATTTCTGCTCCGTGTCCCGGATCCCGAGTGCGCTGGTTGTGTATTCCCAATAGCCCGGCAGAACCTCGGAGGCAGACGGCTGGGCCCGCGACGGCGAGGAGGGCGCGGCGAGCAGGATCGCACCCGCAAGGGCCGGAGCGGCTACGGCCAGGGCGCGCGTCAGAACGGAAGGCAGGATCATCTCGGCTCTATCCCCGGGGCTCAGTCTTGGAACTAACCATAGAAACGCGGCGATTGAACGACGTATGAACAGCCCTGCGCTGTGCTGGCGCTTCAGGCCCCGGAACCCTTGACGGGCGCGCCGCGGTTCCTCTATACGGCTACCTCTCGCGCGGGGGACCACCCTCGCGCGCAACTGTTTCATGCGCCCGTCGCTGCTCTGTCGGGTGCCACCTCAAGGATCAAACGATGTCGCGTCGTTGCGAACTTACCGGGATCGGCCCGATGGTCGGCCATTCGGTCAGCCACTCGAACATCAAGACCAAGCGCCGTTTCCTGCCGTCGCTGAAGAAGGTCAAGGTCGCGTCAGAGGCTCTGGGGCAGTCATTCAGCCTGCGCATCTCCAATGCCGCCCTGCGCACCCTCGACTTCAAGGGCGGTCTTGACCCGTTCATCGTCAAGGCCAAGGACGAGCAGCTTTCCATTACCGCCCAGCGCATCAAGCGCCAGATCAAGGCGAAGCTGGCCGAGCAAGCCACCGCCTGATCGGCTGCGGATCCTGCATTCGAAAAGGCCGGCGGAGACGCCGGCCTTTTTCATTGTCTCCGGTCCCGGGGCGCGCTTTGGCGTTGCCCAGCGCCCAGCATCCGATACGTTGAGGGCAGGGAATAAAGGGACCGCCATGATCAAGTTCGCCTGCGCCGCATCCGCGCTGGTCCTTCTCTCGGCAGGATCCGCGCCCGCCCAGGACGGACCCGTCCGCCAGTCCACGGCCTTCACCCTCGAAACCGACCTGCCCCGGACGCCGGAACAGGAAGCTGTCCGGTTCGACAAGGCCGATCTGTCGATCCGGGTCTTGCCCGAGGACAAGGCCCTCGAGGGTGTCGCGGTGCTCGACTTCACCACCTTGTCGCCGATCTCGCGGATGTCGGTTGAGCTGGACACCCTGTTCTCCGTCTCCGAGGTCCGGGTGGACGGAGAGCCGGTAACAGGCGATCGCTGGTCGAACCCCGAGGGGCGTCTGACGGTTGAGCTGCCGGCCGAACGGGCCGCCGGAGCGAAACTGACGCTCACCGTCGCCTATGCCGGCCAGCCGCGCGTCGCGCCCCGTGCGCCCTGGAATGGCGGCTTCGTCTGGGCCACGGCACCGACAGGCGAGCCCTGGATTGGTTCGGCAGTTCAGCTCAACGGCTGCGATCTCGTCTGGCCCTGTATCGACAACTCCAACGCCGAGCCAGGCCTGCTCGACATGCACATCACGACTCCGGCCAATGTGTCGGCTCCCGGTCCCGGCGTGTTCCAGGGCATGACCGAGAACGCAGACGGCACCCGCACGTGGAGCTGGAGGATCGCCCGGCCAAACATCTACGCCGCCATGATCAACGTCGGCCCCTATGAGGAGGTGACGGCCCCGTATCGGAGCCGCTTCGGCAACACGATCCCGATGCATTACTGGCATCTGAAATCCGACGATCCGGACAAGGTCGCGCGTCTATTCGCCGAGTTCGCCCCGATGCTCGACTTCTTCGAATCGACCATCGGCCCCTACCCCTTCGGGAACGAGAAGATGGGCGTCGTCGAAACGCCCTATCTCGGGATGGAGCATCAGACCATCAACGCCTACGGCAACGAGTACAGGCTGGACGCCCGCGGCTATGACTGGCTCCTGCAACACGAGTTCGCTCATGAGTGGTTCGCCAATCAGCTGACCAACCGCAACGCCGATGACATGTGGCTGCACGAGGGTCTGGGCAGCTATATGCAGCCGCTGTATGCGCGGTTCCTGCATGGCGAGCGCTACATGCATGCCGAGCTCAAGAGCCAGCGCGAAGGGCTGGTCAACGCCTTTCCCGTCGTCTCGGGCACAGACCGCACCGTCAGCCAGGTCTATGGCAACGGAGAAGGGCCCGGCGGCGACATCTACGCCAAGGGCTCCCTGATCGCCCACACCCTGCGCATGACGCTGGGCGACGAGGATTTCTACGAGGTCATCCGCCGGCTGGTCTACGGTCGGCCCGACCCGCGCCCGGGCAACTTTGCGCCCCGCCTCGGATCGACGCGCGAAATGAACGCCCTCGTCAACGAGGTCTCTGGTCGGGACTACGACTGGTTCTTCGACACCTACCTGTACCAGGCAGCCTTGCCGGTGCTGGGTCAGAGCCGCAAGGACGGGCAGTTGACCTTGTCCTGGACGACGGAAACCGGGCGGCCGTTCCCCATGCCGGTCGAGATCGAGGTCGATGGCGAGACCCGTCTCATCACCCTGCCCGGCGGCAGCGCCACCCTTCCCGTACCGGCCGGAGCCACGGTTCTTGTCGACCCGGAAAACAAGATCCTGCGACAGCACGACGTGATCGACGCCCTGCAGGCCTACAATCGAGAGCAAAGGGAGCAGGCGGCCGCCCAGCGGAGGGCGCGTTCATCCGGCGAGGCGGACCCAAACCGGGCCCCGGTCTCCGGCGAACGGTGATCACGCCGCCTTCAACGACCCGTCGTCATCGCTCGACGCCGTGATCGTCTGCCGCACCAGCTGGCAGGAGCCCTGGGTGCTGAGAAAGGCGATGTCGGCCGCGTCACGGCCACAGGCGATCCGCACCAGACCCTCGATCGGGGCGAGCCCGGTTGGATCGACCAGCCACCAGCCGTTCGACAGCCACACCTCGAAGATGGCGTGAAAATCCGGTGGAGTCAGTTGATGGGCGAAGGCGCTGACCGCCCGGGCCGGGATCCCCGATGCCCGGCACAGGGTGATCCCCATGTGTGTGAAGTCGCGACATACCCCCGCGCGGTCGATGAAGGTTCGTGACGCCGTGGTCTCGGAGTCGGAGACGCCGGCCTCGTAGTCGATATTGTCCGATATCCAGTCCAGGATCGCGAGGACCCGCTCACCGCCCGAGGTCTCGCCGAACTGTCGCTCAACGAACCGGCCAAACTGATCCGAGGGGCAATAACGGCTCGGCCACAGATAGGTGAGGACCTCCGCCGGCAGGTCGTTCCAGTCATGCTGGGTCGCACCGGGCGGCAACCCGCGCAGGGTCCCGTTGTCCACCAGCGCCTCATAAACAATCGCAACCTCCCCGGCGAGGCGGGCTCTCAGCGTCCTCGCCCCGAAATCCGCATCCTCATCTTCGTGGAAGGCCTGCTCCGGCGTCGTGGTCAGTTGTTCTTCCAGAATGGTCTGGCCCGGCCAGCGCGCGACCTGAATTTTGTAGATCGCGTCGGTCGGCGGGTCGAAGCGGTAGACGAGTTCGGCGCGGACGCGAATTTTCATGAATGACCTGCCAGGATGGAACCTGTCGGCAACGTCGCATATCAGCAGCCGTTCCGACCGGGACCGCGTCTCTATCACAGATCGGCTGCAGCGATCGGGCGATCGCGGATTGCGGTCACTGGCCAGCCCGTGACGCGACACGCTCTCTTGGTCGAAAAGCAGGGTGGAGCGGACCGTACCGCCCATCCGCCCGCATTGAGAGCATCGTCAGACCGCTGATTACAGAACTTCAGTTCTGCACCTCTGTATAGTAACGCTTGATGAACTCACCCAAGCTTTGCAGACGGACCAGTCGGCGTTCCACGAATCCTTGTAGATCGACGTAATTTTGTTAAACCGGGAACACTTGTCTTCGTGAGGTCCTTTATTGACACAACCTTGGAAGGGGAACCTTATGATCAAACCAATTCTCGGCCTGGCGGCGACGGCCGCATTGCTGGCCGCGTGCGGAAACAACGAAGAGTCGACCGGTCCGGTCGAAGGGCCTGCGGTTTCGTCACCGGAAGCGCCGGGCAACCCGGCCATCGACACAACCGAGACGGCTCAGCAGGAAACCCTGACGCCGGGGGCCAATTCTTTCACCGAAGATCAGGCCCGTGCCGCCATCGAGGGGCAGGGCTATACCGCAGTCGGAACGCTGACCCAGAACGAGGCCGGCATCTGGTCCGCTCCCGCCACGCGGGAAGGCGCACAGACGACCGTCTCGGTCGATTATCGCGGCGTCGTGACAGCCCAGTAGGCCCGCCAGGTCACCCGCCGATCATCCTCATCATCAGGAGCGTCTCATGACGACTGTTACCAGACTCTATGACACCCACACCCAGGCCCTGAGCGCCGTCTCGGATCTCGAAGCGGCTGGCGTCAACGCGGACGCCATCAGCATTGTGTCCAATAATGCCGACAACTGGCACGCCGGCCACGAGCATCCCTCGAAGAGCCGTGCCGGTCCGCTCGGTGATGCGAACGGTGACGGCGATAACGATGTGGCCGACGGTGCCGGCAAGGGCGCGGCCACAGGCGGCGTGCTTGGTGCCGGTGCCGGCCTTCTCGCCGGACTCGGAATGCTGGCCATCCCCGGCCTTGGCCCCGTCGTGGCCGCCGGCTGGCTCGCCTCGACGGCTGTCGGCGCAGCCGCCGGCGCGGCGGCGGGTGGAGCCACGGGCGGCCTGCTCGGTGCCCTGAAGGAAGCCGGCCACTCGGATGAGGACGCCAACGTTTACGCGGAAGGCGTTCGCCGTGGTGGCACACTTGTCAGCGTTCGCACTTCGGGGGACGCGGAAGAGGCGCGGGTCGAATCGATCCTGCACGGCCACTCGGGTCTGGATGCGTCCACCCGCGGGGAGGCTTACCGCGCCTCGGGCTGGACAGCGTTCGAGAGTGACTCCCGGCCTTACAGCAGTGAAGAGATTTCGCGCGAGCGCGCCCTCTACCGCTAGGCGGTCGCGTATCGGATGAACCCGCCGGTCCTCAAGGACCGGCGGGTTTTTCGCTCCCGCGTCCAGGCCACACCGGCCCCATGCCGCCGCTCAAGGCTCCAGTTCGATGTCCCAGTACAGATAGTCCAGCCAGCTCTGGTGGAGATAGTGCGGCGGGAACCGCCGGCCGGCATCCTGGAGCTGATAGGCGTTGGGCCTGTGCGGCGCGCGTCGGACGGGCATCTGGGCCTGCTGGGGGGTCCGCCCCCCCTTCTTCAGATTGCAGGGAGAGCAGGCGGCGACGATGTTTTCCCACGTCGTGCGCCCGCCCCGACTGCGGGGAATGACATGGTCGAACGTCAACTCGGCGGTGTCGCCGCAATACTGGCAGGTGAAGCCGTCCCGCAGGAAAACGTTGAAACGGGTGAAGGCCGGGCTACGGTTCTGGTCCACGTAGCTCTTCAGCGCGATCACGCTGGGGATCTGCATTTCCATGGAAGGGCTGCGGACCACCCTGTCATAGGTCGAGACCACGTCCACCCGATCCTGGTAGACGGCCTTCACCGCTTCCTCCCATGGCCAGAGGGACAGCGGGTAATAGGACAGCGGTCTGAAATCGGCGTTCAACACCAGGGCCGGGAAGCCCGAGGGCGGCTTGTGAAGGACCTGCATCAGACCCTCCCGCTCACGCCGGAACTCATCGAGGAAATCGGACTGAAGACGTCGCTCCTTCTCTCTAGCGCTTCAACACTACCCACGATTCGCCAGCGCCGCCATGACGGGGGTGCGTCGGTTTCGTGAAGGCCCTCAGCTCTTGCCGATCAACCCGCCCGGAAACGCCGGAAGGGTCCAGCCCCAGACGAGCGCCCCGGCGCGCAGGGCGAACCCGGCCGGGGCGGCGATCGCGGCCGCGGGCCATTGGCCCAGACCCGCCGCCCGCGCGACGACATAGACGGTGGCCGCAACGATCGCTGCTGAAATGATGATCTCGCGGCGCAGCAGGATGGAGGGTTGCCCGGCCAGGAGGTCTCGCACGATGCCGCCGAAACAAGCCGTCAGCGCGCCCATGACGATGCAGATCAGCGGCGGCGCGCCGTAGGCCTCGGCCTTGGCTGCCCCCATCACGCCATAGGCGCACAGACCGATCGCATCCAGCCAGAGCAGCGCCCGAAAGCGCCACGCCCCCGTCTCGACAAGCCAGACGGCGAAAGCGCCGGCCAGACAAACGGCGATGTAGCGCCAGTCCTGCACCCAGAACACCGGCGCATCGATCAGAAGATCCCGCAGGGTTCCGCCGCCCACGCCGGTCACGGCCGCGAAGAAGGTGAAGGTGACGATGTCGTGCTTCTCCCGCGCAGCGGCGAGCGCCCCGGTGGCCGCGAACACTGCAACCCCCGCAAAGTCCAGTGCGCCCAGGACGGTCGCGGGCTGGGTGAGGGTCGGTGCAATCAGGGCCGCATCAATCATGGCCGTCATCCGGTTATCTCGAGTGCGATCTCGCCCTTTTTCACGCCTGTGTACCAGGCCCACAGCAGATGGGTGGCGACGCCGCGGTGGGGCCGCCAACGCTCCGCCCGCGCATAGGCCTCACGGGTGTCGGGTCGGGTATCGGCCCGGTCGGCCCAGCGGATCGCCTCCTGCAACGCCACGTCGCCCCCCGGAAACACATCGGTGCGTCCCTCGCACAGGAGCAGATAGGCCTCGGCGGTCCAGAGACCCACCCCTTTCAACGACACCAGGGCCTCGACCGCCGCCGCGTCGTCCAGCGTCGACAGGTGTTCGAGGTCGATGGTGCCGTCCAGCTGCGCCCGCGCCATGCCCTGACCGTAGGTCGCCTTCTGCCGTGAAAGGCCCATGCCGCGAAGGGAATCGAGATCGTGAGCCAGCAGCGCCACGGGTGTGATCTCACCCAGTCCGGCCTGCAGTCGGGCCCAGACAGAGGCGGCCGACGCGACCGAGACCTGCTGCTCCACGATCATGCGGAACAGGCCGACGAACCCCGCTTCGCGCACACGCCAGTCGAACACAGGCGTCTGGGCATGGGCCCGCGCCAGTGCCGGATCCATCCGGGCGAGGGCTTCGCGCGCGGCGGCCAATTCTTGCGGCGTGACGGGCATTCCGGTCCTTCGGCTCGACAGACAGGGCGACGGATTCTAGCCTTGGCTGATGGCCAGTCTGGACGATCTCTCGCCGGCGATCACCCCCGCGCGCGTCTGTTCGGCGGTCCGCGACCGCTTTCCGCCAACGGGATGACCTTCGTCACGCGCTTCGCCCCATCGCCCACCGGCTTTTTGCACCGGGGCCACGCCTTTTCCGCCCTGACCGCATGGACAGCCGCATCCAAGGCGGGCGGGCGGTTCCTGCTTCGGATCGAGGATACGGACTTCACCCGATGCCGGCCCGAGTACGAGGACGCTATCCTGGCTGACCTCGCCTGGCTGGGTCTCGACTGGGAACGGCCCGTGCGTCGCCAGTCCGAACACCGCCCGGACTACGACGCCGCGCTGGAACGCCTGGGCGAGATGGGCGTCCTCTACCGCTGCTTCCGGACCCGCAAGGATCTGATGGCGCTGGCGGGGATGGCACCCCACGCCGGCGATCCGGCCGATGCCCGGGCCTTTGCGGGCGGGCCGTTGCCGGCTGAGGAGGAGGCCCTTCGGCTCGCTGCGGGCCAGCCATTCGCCTGGCGCCTGTCTCTCCACGCGGCACGGGAGCGGCTCGGCGGCTTCGATGGGCTCGGCTGGACCGAGGAAACCGCCGATCCCGGCCTTCACCCCGCGCGGCCGGAAGGCCTCGGCGACATGGTGCTGGGGCGGAAGGACATCGGCGCAGGCTATGTCATCGCCTCCGTCGTCGATGACGCGCTGCAGGGCGTGACCCACGTCATTCGGGGCGAAGATCTGATCCAGACCACGGCGGTTCAGCGGGTCCTGCAGGCGCTGCTGGATCTGCCCACGCCCGTCTACCGGCATCACCGCCTGTTGGTGGGCCCTGACGGAAAACGCTACGCCAAGCGCGATGGCGCGGTGACCCTGAGGGCGCTGCGGGAAGGGGGCATGACGGCGGAGGCGCTCCGGGCGGAACTCGGCTTCCGGTCCCCCCTCCCGCCGGCTGCGGGGACGGGCTAATCGACCGTAATGCCGCACCCGCCCGCCACCCGACTTGTGCCCCTGCTGGTCGTGCTGGCGGCGGCCACCGTGCTGGGTCTCGCCCCGATCCTTGTACGGCTGACGGAGACCGGGCCCGCGGCCGCGGGGTTCTGGCGCTTGGTTTTCGCCCTGCCCCTGCTGCTGATCCTCATTGGTCGGCCCGGTGCAGAGGGCACCGGGCGTCCGTCGAAATGGATGCTTCTGGCCGGACTGTGCTTCGCCCTCGACCTGAGCTTCTGGCACTACGGGATCGTGATGACCTCGGTCGCCAATGCGACCGTGCTTTGCAACCTGACCCCGGTCGTCGTCACGATCGTCGGCTGGTTGATGTTTCGGGAGCGACCGGCCCGATTGTTCATCCTCGCCCTCGCCCTCGCCATGGCCGGGGCCCTCGCCATGGCGGCGGGCGCGCAGCCCGGACAGGGCACCAATCCCCCGCTTGGCGACCTGCTCTCGATCACCGTGTCGTTCTGGTATGCGGGATATTTCCTCGCGGTGAAGGCGGCCCGGACTACGGCCGGGGCCCTGCGGGTTACCTTCTGGGCCACGCTGGCGGGCCTGCCGCTGATGGGCGGCGCGGCCCTCGCCATGGGCGAGGACATGATCCCGGCGACCGCCGCAGGCTGGGCGGCCTGCGTGGCCATGGGTCTGATGCACGTCGCGGGTCAGGGCGGCGTGGCCTGGGCGCTGGGCCGGCTTCCGGCTGGCATCACCGCCGTCACCATCCTGATCCAGCCGTTGGTGGCCGCTGCGCTGAGCTGGATCGTCTTTGGCGAGACCCTTGCCCCCGTGCAGGCCCTCGGCGGTGCCCTCGTTCTGGCCGCGATCGCGCTGGCCCAGTGGTCCAACCGGGCCGGTGCCGGAACGAAAACGGGCGCGGCCCCCGAAGGAACCGCGCCCGCCTGATCAGATCGTCATGGACGATTGAGGCCTCAGAGAAGCTTCAGGTCCACGGCCGAGGTCTTGCCGCGCTGGGACTCCAGCTCGTAGGACACCTTGGCGTTCTCATCGAGGCCCGTCAGGCCAGCTTTCTGAACCGCGGTGATGTGCACGAACACATCAGCACCGCCGCTTTCGGGCTGGATGAAGCCGAAGCCCTTGGTGGGGTTGAACCACTTGACCGTGCCGGTCGCCATTGTTGCGTCTCCATAAACGCGCTCTTCCAGGCGGACGCCCTTTCGAGGGGATCCGACAACCCATCTGGACAGCTCGTTCGGCAGAAGGAGCGAGACGCGGGTTTGGACCCCACGCGAAATCCGGGTTGCAGCGGTGTTTTCTCTCAGCCGCAAAGCCCGGTCAACCGGAAACGATTCGCGCCCCCGCTGACCCGGCGGTCCTTGGGCCCGTCACGCAAAGACCGCGCGGCGCGCCATCGAGGTGAAGATGATCCCGGTGAGCTTCATTGTAATCCGGTGTGAGCACGGTCGCGAACACCCGGCAGGCACCGTCGCGCAGCCGCCGCAGAAACCCCGCCCCCTCGACGCCGTTGCCCCCCCGACCGTCCCAGTCAGCCTCAACCGACACGGTGCGTCCGTCCGCCAGGGTCACCGAGCCGATGTCGAGAGCATTGGCCCGGGCGTGCTCGCTGGGCCGCTCGGTCACATCGGTCGAGCCGTAGATCCGGCGGCAGGAATAGCTGCCGAAATTGTTCACCGCGGCCACTTCCGACCCGTAGATGGTCTCGGCGGCCGGTTGGAGCACCTGCCTGTCCCAGATCACATAGCGGACGGCCAGCGGGCACTGCATTGTCAGATTGCCGGGCCGGAGCGGCGTCACGTCGCCGCCGGTGATGACCACGGCCCCCCGGACCTGACAGAACCCGCCGTCATCCACATCCTCGGCCCGGCGAACCTCTACCCCGGCATCGCGCAGAGTCTGCATACACGCCTCGGTCGCGCCCTGGATTTCCTCTGGCGCAGCGGCGGGCCCCACGGTGAAGTCCGCGACCTTGGCTGCAGTCGCCTGGCCGACCGGCTGGTCAAGGTCCAGAGGCTTCCATGGCAGGTCCTGTGGCGGAGCGAAGGCGTTCAGCAAGGCAAAGGCCGCGCAGACACCCAGCGCGGCCTCCCACATCAGATTCCAGAAATCGGCGAAATCGCGCTTCATGCGAAGTCACAATGAACGGGCGCGCGACAGGTAACAATCGCTTCGCATGCGTTTAGGGTCTCTGGATCCGCCAACGGGCGGGCAAGAGCGCGAGACACTCGCCGTATACGGAGCGACCGATGGGTAAGGCCAGGGACTATGACAAGGCGCTTGAAGCGCTGCAGATCGAGCTGGTGGACACCCAACACTGGGCCATCGAGCAGGGGCTGAAGGTCGTCGTGGTGTTCGAGGGCCGCGACACCGCCGGCAAGGACGGGGCCATAAAGCGGATCGTCGAATACGCCTCCCCCCGCCAGACCCGCATTGTGGCCCTGCCAAAGCCCACCGAGCGCGAAACCACCCAGTGGTATTTCCAGCGCTATGTCTCCCATCTGCCGGCCGAGGGCGAACTCGTCCTGTTCAACCGGTCCTGGTACAACCGGGCGGGCGTCGAGCCGGTCATGGGCTTCTGCACGCCGGAGCAATACGAGCAGTTTCTTGACGATGTGCCGCGGTTCGAGCGGTCGCTGACCGGGTCCGGCATCATCCTGATCAAGCTCTGGCTCGACATTTCGAAAGAGGAGCAGGCCAAGCGGCTGGAGGAGCGAACCGAGGATCCGCTGAAGAAGTTCAAGGTCTCGGCGTTGGATGCCGAGGCCCAGACTCGCTGGGACGCCTACAGCGCCGCCCGCAACCGCATGCTGGCCGAGACCCACCACCGCGACGCGCCCTGGACCGTCGTCGCCACCGATGACAAGAAGACCGCCCGCCTCAACATCCTGCGCCATGTCCTGCGCCGGCTGAACCGTCCGGGTGCGAAGATCGGCCATGTCGATACGCACGTCGTGTTCGACGCCAGCCGTGCGAAAGGCAAGCTGAACCCCTGATCAATTCCCTCTCCCGGGGGGAGGGGGAAAGTCCCTATATTCTTCCCGATGCCTCCCGATGCCCGTTCCCTCGATTCGCCACTGCCGCTCGTCGCCGCCGACCTGATCCGCGACGAGGCCCGGCGTGCGCCCGACAAGCCGGGCGTCTATCGCATGTATGGCGAGGACGGGACCTGCCTGTATGTCGGCAAGGCGCGGTCGATCAGGAAGCGCATCCTCCAGTACGCCCAGGGCCGGTTCCACACCCAGCGCATCGGGCTGATGGTGTCGCTGACCCGGTCAATGGAGCTGGTGGTCACGGCCTCCGAGACCGAGGCCCTGCTGCTGGAATCCAACTTCATCAAGAAGCTGAAACCGCGCTTCAACGTGGTTCTTCGCGACGACAAATCCTTTGCCGAGTTGATGATCCGCAAGGACCATCGCGCCCCACAGGTCCGCAAGCATCGCGGGGCCCACACCACGCCCGGCGACTATTTCGGCCCCTTCGCCTCGACCTGGGCTGTGAACCGGACGCTGAACACCCTGCAGAAAGCGTTTCTCCTGCGGTCGTGCTCGGACAGCGTTTATGAGACCCGCACCCGACCCTGCATGCTGCACCAGATCAAACGCTGCTCGGCTCCGTGCACCGGGCTGATCTCGCTCGAGGACTACGGCGATCTGGTCGAGGAGGCGTCGCAGTTCCTCAAGGGCAAGTCCCGCGCCGTGATCAGCCGGCTCTCGCAGGAGATGACCGCGGCCGCCGAGGCCATGGATTTCGAACAGGCCGCCCGGGTCCGCGACCGCATCCGCGCCCTGTCGGCCATCGCCATGGAGAACTCCGTCAGCGCGGACGGCGTGGCTGAGGCCGACGTCTTCGCCCTGTTCAGCGAGGGCGGCCAGGCCTGTGTCCAGGTGTTCTTCTATCGCGCCGGCCAGAATTGGGGCGGGCGGGCTTATTTCCCGCGCGTCGACAAGTCCGACACCGATCCGGAGATCCTCGCCGCCTTCCTCGGCCAGTTCTACGAGGACAAGCCGATCCCGCGCCTGATCCTGTCCAACGTCCGCCCGCACGAGCTGGAGCTGCTGGAGGAGGCCTTCTCGATGAAGGCCGGGCGCAAGATCGAGATCGCCCGGCCCCTGCGTGGCGACAAACTGGCCCTGGTCGAACACGCCCACACCAACGCCCGCGAGGCCCTCGGCCGCAAGATGGCCGAGAGCTCGGCCCAGGGCAAAATCCTGACCGAGGTCTGCGAGGCCTTCGGCCTGGAGGGCACGCCCGAGCGGATCGAGGTCTATGACAACGCCCACATCCAGGGGACCAATGCCGTCGGCGGCATGATCGTGGCCGGGCCCGAGGGCTTCCAGAAGTCCCAGTACCGCAAGTTCAACATCCGCGGCGAGGACCTGACCCCCGGTGACGACTACGGCATGATGCGCGAGGTCATGCGCCGCCGCTTCAGCCGGCTGGTCAAGGACGAGGAGGACGGCACTGAGGAGGTGGTCCGCCCCGACCTGCTGCTGATCGACGGCGGGGCCGGTCAGCTGGCCGAGGTCCAGGCGGTGCTGGCCGATCTGGGTCTGGACGACATCCTGGCCGTCGGCGTGGCCAAGGGGCCGGACCGGGACGCGGGGATGGAGCGGTTCTTCGTGCCCGGCAAGCCGCCCTTCATGCTGCCGCTGAAGAGCCCGGCCCTCTACTACATCCAGCGCCTGCGCGACGAGGCCCACCGCTTCGCCAACGGGGCCCACCGCACCCGGCGCTCCATGGACATCAAGAAGAACCCGCTGGACGAGATCGAGGGTGTCGGCCCCGGGCGCAAGAAGGCCCTGCTGCACGCCTTCGGCTCCGCCAAGGGCGTCGGCCGGGCGGCCGTGGTCGACCTTGAAAAGGTCGAGGGCATCAACCGTGCCCTGGCCGAGCGGATCTATGACTTTTTCCATCCCGAGAGGCAGCGATAGGTGTCGCCCACAGACCGTCGGTCCTGATCGATGGCAAGGGACGCAGCCGTGCCTCACGACACCGGGCGGCCTCTCCCCTGCGCGCCTTCGTTTGCGTATAGCTGCGCCATGTCACACGATTCTTCCGATCCCCTGATCTCGGGCTACCGCCGCTTCCGCGCCGACCACTGGCCGGAGGCCAAGGCCGAGTACGAGGCGCTGGCCGCGGACGGCCAGACGCCGCACACGCTGATCGTCGCCTGTTCCGACAGCCGCGCCGACCCCGCGCTGATTTTCGACGCCGCGCCCGGACAGCTGTTTGTCGTGCGCAACGTGGCCAATCTGGTCCCCCCCTACGAGCCCGATGGCGGCCTGCATGGCGTCTCGGCCGCGCTGGAGTTCGGGGTCAAGGTCCTGAAAGTTTCACGCATCGTGGTGATGGGCCATGCCCACTGCGGCGGGGTCCAGGCCATGCGTGACGGGGCCCCGGACGCCGTCCAGGACTTCGTCGCCCCGTGGATCGCCCAAGGGACCCCGGTGGTCCGCCGCGTGGCCGAGGCCGTCGAACCGGCCGGGATCGAACAGGCGACGGAAGAAGCCATCGTCCGCCTGTCCCTCGACAACCTGCGGACCTTCCCCTGGATCGCCGAGCGCGAGGCGACCGGGACCCTGACCCTGACCGGCCTGCATTTCGGCATCGGCGAAGGGATGCTTCGCATTCTGACCGGGGCACCGCGTTTCGAACCGCTTGCCTGATCACGCGTTCGCGTCGCACGGCAAAGCATGGCATTTGCCGGCCGGAAAGGTCAGAGAGCTCCATGCCCCATACCGCCCACGTCAATCCGATCCCCAACATCCTGACCGGTCTTCGGCTTATCGCCGGCGTGGTGATGTTCCTGATCCTTGCGGGAGCGACTGGTGGTGTCCCGATCCTGTCGTCCTATCTGAGCCCTGAGGACCAGTTCGGCCTGTACCGGGCGGCCTTCTTCATCTTCGTCGTGGCCGCCTCCACCGACTGGGTGGACGGCTATCTGGCGCGCCGCTGGAACGCCACCACCCGCTGGGGCGCGATCCTCGACCCGATTGCCGACAAGATCCTGGTGACCGGGGCCATCCTCGGCGTCCTGACCAGCGGTAGCGTGCCCCAGATCGCCATTCCCTGCGGCCTGATCCTGTTCCGCGAGTTCGCGGTCTCGGCCCTGCGCGAGACCATCGCCGGCCGGGTGACGCTGGAGGTCACCACGCTCGCCAAGTGGAAGACCACCGTCCAGCTGGTCGCGCTCGGCGCCCAGTTGTTCGCGCGCAACTGGGACGGCTTCGGGCTGGATTTCGACTGGCTGCCCTGGTTCCAGCTGTTCGCCGACAGCCTCATCTGGTTCGCCGCCATCGCCACGGTGTGGACCGGCTGGCAGTATTTCGACACCGCCCGCCGGTCTCTGGCCGACCCCGAGAACAAGGCCTGACGCCCGGCTGGAGGTCAGTCGACCCCCAGCTCCTCCACCAGCCGACCCATGTCATAGACGTCGCGCAACGCCGTGGTCACCGCGGCCGTCGTCACGATCACGCTGCGGTTGACGTCCCGGTCATAGCCATACGCATTGCGCTGGGTCAGGACCGTGGAGTCGAAATTGGTGCCGAGGATTTCTCCCGCCGCATTGACGACCGGCGAACCCGACGAGCCACCGATCGTGTCCGACGACACCGCCATGTTCAGCACGGTCTCGGGATCGATCCGGTCCCTGGCGGCCAGAAGCCGGGGGGCCACATTGAAGGGCGCAGCACCGGTGGCCCGATCCCACAGCCCGCCGAAGGTCGTGAACGCGCCGAAACGCTGGCCCGGGACGTCGGTCCCTTCGATCCTGCCGTAGGTCAGGCGCAGGGTACCCGTCGCATCGGGGTAGACACTGTCGCCGTAGGTGGCGAACCGGGCCGCGGCCAGCCGCTCGGAGGCCTGATCGGTCGGGGCCTGGACCCGCGTCTCCCAGTCCGAGCGGATCGCCCGGGTCTCATCCTGGATCGACAGAAGATAGACAATCAGCGGGTCGTTCGAGGCCTCGATGGCCGCCAGACCGCCCTCCCAGAGCGCCCGACGCACGGCGGGATCCGCCAATGTCGTGCCCTCGATCAGCCGCGCCGACAGCTGCTCGGGCGACTCGCGACCCAGAAGGGCGCCGACACGCGGATCATCGACCGTCAACCATTCCCGCGTCTTGGACAGCCACCACTCCAGCCGCACCTGCTCCAGCGCCGGATAGGTCGGACGGGACGCGAACAGGCCGGCCTCGACGGCCGCTAGCCGCGCATCGCCGAATTCCGGCAGACGTTCGGCGGAGGGCTTCTGCCGCTCCTGCGCACCCCTGACGAGGGCACGCGCCCACAGGAACAGCGGCGAACCGCCGGCGACCGGCGTCGTGCCGATGCCCGTCCCGCCTTCCAGCAGGGCGTAGGCGGGGTAAAGCTCGCGGGCGATCGGCTGCACGGACGACAGGGTGCTCCACGGATCAGCGACCGCAGCCGAAAGCGACGCGTCCTCGGCGGCCCGCGCGCGAAACTCGGCCTCAGCCCCCGCGCGACGCTCCATGAAATCGGCGTCGGTCAATGCGCGCATCCGCCCCAGCCCGCGCTTGTAGGTGTTCTCCAGACCCACGATGGGGTCCATGGCGATGAAGGCGTTCTCCTCGCTCTCCTGCGAGAACCGGATCAGGCGGCCGCGCAGCTCGGAGGCGATCAGCTGGTCCATCGGCAGGACCACGTCGCGCACGGTCGCCAACTGGTCCTGCGTCAGCAGGCGCTGGGTCGCGCCCGGACTGCCGGACACGAACACGGGAGTCCCCTCCACCGGCCGCTTCGCGTTCCAGACGAAATGCGTCGGGGTCCCGGCCGGCGCGCCGTTCTCATACAGGCGGATAAAGGCCGCATCGATGGCGAAGCGGGGGAAGCTGAAATTGTCCAGATCGCCCCCGAAGGTGGCCGCCCGGTCTTCCGGGGCCCAGGCCAGCCGGACGTCCGAGTATGTCTTGTAGGTGTAGAGTTTGAACTGGCCACCCCGGTACAGGCTGACCACCTGGCAGCGCCGGTCGGCCACGCTGGTCCCGTCCGGGCCGGCGCAGGCCTCCGTCTCGATCCGGCCTGCCTCGGCGTCCCGGGCCCGGGTGAAGGCGAGCCCCGTCAGGCCGGTCCCCGCCGCCTGCATGCGCGCTGTTACATCGGCGATGCCGGTCAGGATTTCGGCCGTGCCCCCCGGGCATTTCAGCTCATCCTCGCGAGTGCGTGGCGCGAACCCGGTTTCCGCGTAATTCACGGCCGGGGTCGACAGGTTGGCGACGCAACTCGCGACGCAGTGATTGTTCGTCATGACCAGGCCCTCGCCCGAGACGATCCCCGCCGAACAGCCACCGAACTTCACCGAGCTCAGCCGCACCCGGTCCAGCCAGGCCTGGTCGATATCGGTGCCCAGGGTCGCGTTGGCCCGCGCGATCGGGAAGTTGTCGAAGGTCCACATCCCCTCCTCGGCAAGGGTCGGCGACGCCATGGCAGCGAAGAGCGCGGCGGCGGAAACGGCGAGGGCGTGGGGGCTACGGGGCATCGATTTTCTCCGGAGTCGCCGGCCATGCCGACACTGACGTGGGTGGTGTGCTAGTCCCGCCGTGGCCGCTCCGGCAAGCGCGGCGATATCCCCGAGTCGGACGCCTTACCCCGATTTAACTTGGAGTGAAGCCCGCCCGCCTTCAGATAACGTCACAAGTCAGGGACGATTCAGACAAATGTCGCTCGCACTTTCCACGCTGCTCTTCGAGTGGCGCCGCTATATGGCCGCCGTGATGGCGCTCGCCCTGTCGGGCCTTCTGGTGCTGGCCATGACCGGCGTCTTCATCGGCATCGGCAAGGGCTTTACCGCGACGATCGAACGTTCAAGCGCAGACGTGATTGTCATGCAGCCCGGAGCCAAGTCGCTGATCGGCGGGCCGTCCGGCGTGCCGCGCCGCTTTATTCCCCTGGTCTACAACAACCCGCAGGTGATCGAGGTCCAGCCGCTGGATGGGGCCGGCGGGAGTTTCCAGTCGGTCAAGAACATCGACCCCACCCTGTCCCAGGCCGACCGGGCCAAACAGGGCGCGCCGCGCCAGCAGTTCGTCCAGGCCTCGATCATCGACACCACCCCGGGGTCGGTGACCATCCCGACCGACTATTCCCGCGAACTCGTCGACGCGCTGCGTCAGCCCTACACCGTGGCGATCGACGAGACGGCAGTGACCAAACTGGGCGTGAAGCTCGGCGAGAAGGCCCTTTACAACGGACAGACGGTGACCGTGGTCGGTGTCACGCGCGGCTATCCCAACATGATGCAGGCCACCGTCATCATGTCACGGGATACGCTGCGGATGGTGGGCCAGGCCGACACTGGCCCGCGCGTCGGCCCGTTGATGGTCAAGCTGCGCGATCCGGCCCAGGCCGAACGGGTCGCGGCCGAACTGAACGCCGCTGGAAACGGGCAGTGGAAGGCGTGGACGCGTCAGGAACTGGCGGACGCCAACCAGATGGCCATGTTCGAGGAAGGCATCCTCGTCATCATCATCGGCGGCTGCGTGGTGCTGGGCACCATCATCGGCGTGGCCATCACCTGGCAGACCCTGCGGGGTGCCATCATGGCCAATATCAAGGAGTTCGCCTCCCTTCGGGCGCTGGGCGTCGGCATGGGATCGCTGAACCGGATCGTCATGGAGCTCAGCTTCTGGGTCGGCTGCGTGGGCGTGCTCGCCGCCATCCTTCTCACCCTCGGGATCCAGTGGCTGGCGATGACCGGAGCCGTAATCATCGCCCTGCCCCCGGCCCTGCTGATCGGGGTCGGCGGCGGACTGATCGTCATCGCCATGCTGTCGGGACTTCTGTCCCTCGGTATCCTCAAGAACAGCCAGCCTGCGGACCTGCTGCGATGAGCCCCCACACCACCGCGCACGGCAAGCACGGCGATTTCGCCATTGAGGCCAAGGGCCTGGTCAAGCGGTTCAAGTCCGGCAAGGCCTTCGTCGAGGTCCTCAAGAAGGTCGATTTTGACGCACGGCACGGCGATCTGACCATGGTCATGGGTCCGTCGGGATCCGGAAAATCGACCCTGATCGCCGCCCTGTCCGGTCTGCTTCGCCCCGAGGAAGGTCGCGTCGACACGCTCGACGTCGATGATCTGTGGAAGCTCTCGCCCGGAAAGATCGACAAATTCCGTCTCGACCACTGCGGTTTCATCTTCCAGGGCTTCAATCTGTTCCCGGCCCTGTCGGCCCTCCAGCAGGTCGAGGTGGTCCTGAAATTCCAGGGCCTGACACCCGCCCAGGCGAAGAAGCGCGCGACGCTGGCGCTGGAGGAGGTAGGGCTGGGCCCGCGCCTGCACCAGCGACCCGCCGCCCTGTCGGGCGGTGAGAAGCAGCGGGTGGCCATCGCCCGCGCCCTCGCCAAGGATCCCCAGATCCTGTTCGCGGATGAACCGACCTCGGCCCTCGACGGCGAGAACGGCCAGATTGTCATCCGCCTGCTGCGCCGCGCCGCGACCGAATATGGCGCGGCCGTGATCTGCGTGACCCACGACCCCCGGCTCGAGGAATGGGCTGACCGGGTCATCAAGATCGAGGACGGCGTCATCATCAGTGATGAACGCCGCACGCCCAATCCGAACGCCACCCTGGCGTCCCACCACTAAGACCCCGCGCTCAAGGACCTCACCCATGCCCGGCTTCCTGAAGAACAAATGGCTCTGGATCGGCATTTTGCTGATCCTCGTGCTGGTCGTCGGCTTCCTGTTCATGCAGGGCCAGGGCGAGGCCAGGAAGGCCGAAGCCGAGAAGGCCGAGGCAGCGAAGGTTGAAAGCCCCTATTCGGCGATCGCCAATGGCAAGGTCGACATCGAGGGCGGCATCATCCAGATCGCGGCGCGACGCGGCGGCATCGTGCGCGAGGTACTGGTGCAGGAGGGCGACACGGTCGTTGCCGGCCAGATCCTCGCCCGCCAGGAAGACGACGAGCCGCGTCTGGCGCTGCAGACTGCGGTCGCCGATCTCGCCGCGGCGGAAAGCCAGCTCCGGCTGATCCAGGTCGATATCCGCACCGCCCAGCGCGAACAGGAGCGGCTGCAGGCCCTCGTCGCCACCAATTTCGTCGCCGCCCAGCGGGTCGACCAGGCCCGGGACGCCGTCGCGACGGCGCAGGCCCGGCTCGGGGCCCAGCAGGCGGCCGTACAGACCGCCCGGGCGCGCCGCGACCAGGCCGCGTACAATGTCGAACTGACGGTCATCCGGTCTCCGGCGGACGGTCGCATCGTGCGCCGCTACGCCAACCCCGGCGCAGGGGCCTCGACGCTGAACGTCTCCAACATGTTCGACCTGGAGCCGAACGCCCCGCGCATCGCCCGCGCCGAGATCGTCGAGAGCGACATTCCCAATGTGTCGACGGGTCAGGCCGTCGAGATCACCCCCGAGGGCGATCCGTCCAAGGTCTATGTCGGCACGGTCCTGCGCCGCGCAGCCGTGTTCGGCGCGCGCAAGCTGGCCTCAGACGATCCGTCGCAGCGCACTGATGAACGTGTGATCGAGGTCGTGGTCACCGCGGGCGACGCCCCGCTGCTGATCGGGCAGCGGGTGCTGGTCAAATTCATGAAGCCCGGGGAGACCGCCGGAGCGCCGCGCACCCCGTCGGTCGGCGTGCCCGCCACCCGTTCGATGCAGTCTCCGGCCCCGCGCGCCTGATCGCAGCGTACCGACAGTCGAAAGCCCCGGCCGCTGGCCGGGGCTTTCGACTTTCCGCAGCGGGCCCTCAGTCCTTCTTTTCGAACCGGAAGGGAACGAAGTTCGAGGGGTGGCTCACCACCCGCTCATTGCGATTTTGCGGCCGGCCACCCACCAGCATCCCGCCCCAAAGGGCGAAGGACATCATGGCGTGCTGGAGGTTCTTGTCCTTGTCGTCCATCCTGGCGTCTCCTTTCGCTGAACGATGAAAAGAGACGCGGCGTGCTCGCAGGGCTTTTCACCCTCTCAGTCGTTTCGCGTCGATGGCATCCTCGCAGATCATGACGGATTTGCAAGTTTTTAGTCCGGTTTCGGAGTATTTTTCGTAGTTATGTCATCCTCCAACGAGCGCCGCCGCCGCCCCGTCGTCAGCCCCTGCATCCAGGTTTGCGTTGTCGACGGCCCGACAGGACTGTGTCTCGGCTGCTACCGGACCCTGTCCGAGATCGGCGGATGGAGCGCGATGGACGATGCCCAACGCGCGGAAATCATGGCTGAACTTCCGGCCAGATGGAGCCGTATCGACCCGGCGCGCCGGGGCCCCTAGCGCGGTAACCTTTCGTCAGCCACATCGCTTCACCGCATCCCAACCCGGATCCCGCATGGTCTTGGACGCCGCAGAAGCGGGCCGGCCGGCGGAGCAATCCTGATGCGTTTTGATCTCCAGTCCGCGATTGTCATGGTTGCGGCCACGGCGTCCTCGCTGAGCGTCGCCTGGTGGCTGACCCATCATGAGCCACGCACGGCGGCCGCGGCCGTTCCCGATCCGGTGGCCGCTCCGTACCGCACGACGGCCAGCCAGCCCGCCCGCATCCCGCGGTCTCCGGACGGCCATTACTGGGCCGAGGCCGACATCGATGGTCGCGCTATCCGGGTGCTGGTCGATACCGGGGCCAGCGTCGTCGCCCTCACCCGCAACGACGCCCTGCGGCTCGGCCTCCGGCTGGAGCCCGCCGACTTCACCCGCACGGTCGAGACCGCCTCCGGTCCCGTCAGGGCCGCGGCCGTCGAGCTCAGTCATGTCGCCGTGTCCGGGGCCCGCATCGAGAAGGTGAGTGCGCTCGTCGTGGAGGAGGGTCTGCCCCACTCCCTGCTGGGCATGAGCTATCTGGGCCGCCTGTCCGCCTTCGAGGCGCGGCCCAGCGGCCTGACCCTGCGGCCCTAGAGCGCCTTGGCCACCACCGAGACTGCCGTGGCCAGCAGATAGACGGCGAAGGCCCGGCGCAGCACTGTGCGGTCCAGCCTGTGCGCCAGCCGGGCCCCGTACGGAGCCACCAGGGTGGTCAACAGCCCCATGACGATGGCGGCGGGCACGTTCACATAGCCCAGGCTCAGCGGCGGGCGTCCCTCCGCCCCCCAGCCGAAGCCGATGAAGCCCACGGTCGCCGCCGCGCCGATGGCGATCCCGAAGCCGGAGGCCGTGGCCACAGCCTGATGGATCGGCCGGCCGCACAGGGTCATCAGCATGCCGCCGAAACTGCCGCCCCCCACCCCCATCATCGCCGACAGCAGGCCGATCAGCCCCCCGGTCCAGCGCCGTGTTGCGCCGGTCGGCAGGTCCGGGCGCAGGGTGATCCGCTCGGGCAGCAGCCCCATCTGGGCCGCGACGATGATCAGACAGACGCCATAGACGATGGCCAGACCCTCCATGGAGGTCGCGCCGGCCAGCGCCGCCCCGAGGAGAGCCCCGACGCCGACCCACGGCGTCCAGGTCCTCAGCACCTCCTCGTCCACCGCCCCGTGCGCCCGATGGGCACCCAGTGAGCGCCAGGAGGTGGCCACGATCGTCAGCAGGGAGGTGCCGATGGCGACGTGCAGATTGCCCTCGCCGCCCAGCCCCAGGACCGAGAAGGCATAGAACAGCGCCGGCACCAGCACGGTCCCGCCCCCGACCCCGAAAAGGCCGGCGACCAGCCCGCCGACCAGCCCCGCCGCGAGGACGGCGACGCCCAGCAGCGCCAGTTCGCTGACCGGCAGACCGTTCAAGCCCTCACGCGGCTTCGCCCATCCGCTCGCGCCGGGCCTCGGCCTCGCGCACCGCCTCGACGGCCCGGTCGACCACCTCCAGCCCCGCGCCCGGACGGATGGCCTCAACGGTCAGGATGCGGCGGAAGGCCCGCGCCCCCGGCCGGCCGTGCATCAGCCCCAGTATGTGTCGGGTCATGGCGTGCAGGCCCCAGCCCTCGGCCAGCCGGGCGGCCAGATACGGTTTGTACCGCTCGATGGCCGTGAAGGGATCGACGTCTGTACCTTCCCCGAAAATCCGCCGGTCGACCTGCCCCAGCAGGGCGGGCTCGTGATAGGCGGCGCGGCCCAGCATGACGCCATCGAGGGCCACGCCGTCGGCGTCGTCCAGATGGGTCTCGGCGGCGTCGAGCGAGGCGATGCCACCGTTGATGCAGATCGTCAGCTGCGGGCGCTCGCGCTTCAGCCGACGGACCAGATCATAATCCAGCGGGGGCACGTCGCGGTTCTCCTTCGGCGACAGGCCGCTGAGCCAGGCCTTGCGGGCGTGGACGATGAAGGTGGTGACACCGGCGGCCGCGCTGGCGTCGACCGTGGCGAACAGGCTGACCGTCGGGTCCTGATCATCCACCCCGATCCGGCATTTGACCGTGGCGGGGACATCGACGGCCCCCTTGATCGCGGCCATGCACTCGGCAACCAGCCCGGGCTCCTTCATCAGACAGGCCCCGAACCGGCCGGACTGGACCCGGTCCGAGGGGCAGCCGACGTTCAGATTGATCTCGTCATAGCCCATGGCGGCCCCGATCCGGGCCGCCTCGGCCAGCTGGACCGGGTCCGATCCGCCCAGTTGCAGCGCCACCGGATGCTCGACCGCATCGAACCCCAGCAGCCGCTCGCGGTCGCCATGGATGACCGCCGGAGCCGTGACCATCTCGGTATAGAGCAGGGCCCGGGTCGTGAGGGCGCGATGAAACGCCCGGCAGTGCCGGTCGGTCCAGTCCATCATGGGGGCGACGGACAGGCGATGGGGCGGGAACTGGGTCATCGTCGTGCAGGCCATACGCCGGAACGGCCGCCGAGTCAGCCGCGGCCCCGGGCGCTGCGGACGGTCGATCTGACTTTTTTTCGCTCCCCTCGACCCACCACGCCCTGAGGCTGCTCTATAATGGTGATCGCCGACCAACCGTCCGGGCCCGATCCGGACAATCCGGACAATCCGGACAATCCGGACACTCTTTTTTGACCGGGCGCGACATCACCTCGTCCCGCCGAAAACAGGTGACGCCCGGTGCGTCGCTGGCTAACCGGAAAGACCATGACCCGCACCCCGGACCGTTACATCTCGACGCGAGGCGACGCGGCCCCGACCGATTTCGCCGAGGCCCTGCTGCGCGGCATCGCGCCGGACGGCGGTCTGTACATGCCTCTGTCCTGGCCGACGCTGTCACCGGAGGCGCGGGCACCGGGTCGCGCCTATGCCGACATGGCCAAGGCGGCGATGGCACCCTTCATCGGCGACGCCCTGCCGCCGGGGGCCCTGGACCGTGCACTGGACCGCCTGATCGCTGGCTTCGCACCGCCCGAAGTCACGCCGCTCGTCCGGCTGGAGGACGGCCTGTATCTGCTGGAGTTGTTCCACGGCCCGACCGCCGCCTTCAAGGACCTGGCCATGCAGCTGGCCGCCTCCCTGGCGTCGGAGGCTCTGGCGGCCTCCGGCGAGACCCTGACCCTGGTGACGGCGACCAGCGGCGACACAGGGGCGGCGGCGGTCGCGGCCTTCGCCCATCAGCCGCGCATCCGCCTGATCGTGCTGCACCCGCACGAGCGGGTGTCCGCCGTCCAGCGCCGGCAGATGACCACGGTGGACGCCCCCAACGTCCTCAACCTCGCCGTCCGGGGCGATTTCGACGACTGCCAGAGGCTCGTAAAGGGGCTGCTGGCCGAGGAGTCCCTGAGGGCGCACGGCCGGTTCAGCTCGGTCAATTCGATCAACTGGGCCCGGCTGGCCGGACAGATCCCCTACTATGTCTCGGCCGCGTCGCAGCTGGCGGCCATGGGCGAGACGCGCGCGCCGGTCTTCGTGGTACCCACCGGCAATTTCGGCGACGCCTTCGCCGGGATCGCGGCGCGGAAGATGGGCCTGCCGGTCGCCGGTTTCGTCGCGGCGGTGAACACCAACGACGCCCTGGCCCGCGCCATCAATGAGGGGGTCTATGCCCGCAAGGCCGCCGTCGAGACGGCCTCGGTCAGCATGGATGTGCAGGCCCCGTCCAATTTCGAGCGGCTGGTGTTCGAGGCCTCGGGCCGGGACTCGGCCCTGACCGCGGGGCTGTTCGCCGACTTCGCCCGGGAGGGGAGCGTGGCCCTGCCCGCCGACCTGCTGGCCGCCCTGCGCGCCGAGGTCTCGGCCGTCTCGGTCGACGAGGCCACGACCCGCGCAGAGATCGCCCATGCCCATGCTGCCTGGGGCGAGGTTGTCTGCCCGCACACGGCCGTCGCCCTGTCGGCGGCACGGGGCGTGGACCGCACGCGGGGGCCCGTCGTTGCACTGGCCACGGCCCACCCCGCCAAGTTCGGCCGCGACGTGGCCCCGGTACTGGGCTTCGACCCGGACCCGCCGAAGGTGATCCGCGAGCTGGGTGACCGGCCGGAGCGGTTCGAGGTGATCGAGGCAGGGGCCGGAGAGGCGCTCGCGGCGGTGCGAGGCTTCGGGCACTGACGGCACGGCCGCCCTTCCCCCGCTTGCGGGGGAAAGCGGTCCGTCGATCGCGCAGCGATCCAGGACCGATGGGGGAGGTTTCCTGTCCGCAGGAGTGCACCGACTTCCCCCATCGTCACGCGCCTCGCTTCGCTCGCCGACGTGACACTTCCCCCGCGAAGGGCGGGGGAAGGGCCGTTCAGGCTAGGCCGCCGCCCGCCACCACGCCGCGCGCCGGAAGAAGGCCCCGGGATCCTTGGGGGTCACCAGCTTGGTCGGATCGTGGAAGATGCGGTCGTGCAGCCGGGTCAGGGTGAAGCGGATCGCCGCGGCCTCACCCAGGCGCGGGAGGGCGGCAGTCTCGGCGGGGGTCAGGGGCCGAACGGCCTCATAGCCGCGCCGGAAGGCCTCGACGGCCCCCGGGAGGGGCGCGCCGGTACCATCAAACCCCCAGGCGCTGAGGGCGATGGCGAGGTCGTAGGCCAGCAGGTCGGTACAGCCGAAATAGAAGTCGATGACCCCGGACACCGCGCCCCCCTCGAACAGCACATTGTCGGGGAAATAGTCGGCATGGATCGGGCCACAGGGAAGATCATCCGACGACGGATTACCGAGCCTGACCAGGGCCGCCTCGACCCCGTCCAGAATGTCCCGGTCTGCACCGGCGGCAGCCGTCGCGCACCGATCCGCCAGCGTCCGCCAGACGACGGGGCCTACAGGATTGACCCGCGTCAAAACGAAACCCCGGGCGTCCAGATGAAGCCGCGCCAGCACGGCCCCGGCCGCCTCGACCTCGGCCGTGGAGGGCGCGCGCAGCCACGCCCCCGGCAGCCAGTCGATCACCGCCGCCGGCCGGCCGTTCAGGGTTCCGACCCAGCCGCCATCCCGGTCCCGCACCGGCCGCGGCGCGGGGTAACCCTGCCCTGCCAGATGGTCGGTCAGACCCAGACAGTAGGGCAGGCTGGCCGCGTCCGTCCGGGCCTCGAACAGGGTCAGGACGTGAACGGCCCCTTCCGTCTCCAGCCGGTAGTTGGTGTTCTCGACCCCCTCGGCGATGGGCGTCAGGGAGCGGAAGGGGCCGAGATCATAGGCCTGCAGGAAGGCCTTGGCCTGATCGTCCGAAACCGGCGTGAAGACGGCCAAGGGCTAGTGATGCCCCAGCGACGCATGGCGCGCCCGCACGATGTCGGCGACATCGGCCAGCAGGCTCTCGGTCGTGGGCCAGCGCCCGGCCCCCCGTCCCTTGCAGGTCCACACCCGGCCGTCCTCGCCATACACTTTCAAGGCGTTGCGCTCCCCGTCCAGGCTGTGGAAGAGCGGATCCTCCAGCCCGCCGTCAAGCGAAACCGACGCCTTGAGCCCTTCGCCCTCGCGGAAACAGGCCCCGATCTGGCGCACGGGGCCGACCGGCTGGAAGGCCTCCGACAGAGCCGCGCAGGGCACGTCGGCCTCGGCGGGGGTCCGGTCGAACGCCTCGAAGGCCAAGAGCCGCACCTTGGCGGCGGAGTCCCGACCCTCAAGGTCCGACGAAGGGTCCTCCTCCGCGAAGCCGGCCACGCGCGCGTCGGCGAGGGCGTCGGCGAAATCGGCCCCGGCTGCGATCCGGGTCAGCATGAAATTGACCGTGCCGTTCAGCACGGCCTCGAAGCCCCTGACCGGTCCGGCCGCCTTCGCGGCGCGCAGGGTCTCGATCATCGGGGCCCCGCCGCCAACCGCCGCCGAATAGGCCAGACGAACACTCTTTGCCCGCGCCAGATCGGCCAGCCCCGCGGGATCGCGGCTGATCGCCTGTTTGTTGGCGCTGGCCACATCGATGCCGCGTTCCAGCGCCGCCCGGATCAGGTCATGGCCGGCTCCGCCCTCGGACAGGGCTTCCAGCAGGATGTCGGGGTTCAGGTCCAGCAGGGCCTCGCGGTCGGCGGTGAACAGGTCGGCCGGGGCCTCGACATCCCTCGGCTTCGACGGATCGCGCACCAGAACCCCGACGACCTCGAAGCGGCTGTCCTTCAGCAAACGCTGCAGAAGGCCGCCGCCCACCACACCGCAGCCGGCGATGGCGACCTTGAGCGGGGCATCGGGCACGGACGGTCCGGGCGGGGCCGAATGGTCGCCCACCACGGTGCAGTCGGCCCGGCCGAGCGCCGCCACCTCGATATCCACAGCACGGGACTGGCCCAGATCGATGGCGTCATGCTGGACCAGGGCCCCGCCATGCCGGCGCGCGTCGTCCCAGCTGGCGCGGCGATAGCGCAGCGGCTTGCCGGAGGCGCAGGCCGGATCACGGTCGTAGAGCCCGTCGACATCTTTCACGAGCCGGACCCGACTGAGACCCAGTTCGGCGGCGAGGAAGACGGCCGTCAGGTCCGAGCCGCCCCGCCCCAGAAGGACGACGCGGCCATTGGCCCCCACCGCCCCGAAGCCGGGGACGACGACCACCTGGTGATCGGCGAGGGCGCGGCACAGGGCCTCGCTGCGCAGGGAGACGGGGTGGGCGTGTTCGGAGGGTCCCTCGGCGACGATGCCCAGTTCACGGACGGACAGGGCCGTTGCCTCCAGCCCGATCCGGTCACAGGCAATCGCCACCAGGGCCGCCGCCTTCTCCTCGCCGAGGGCGACATAGCCGGGCAGCAGGTCGTTCTCGTGATCGAGGCCCAGGTCCCGGGCGTCGGCCAGCAGCCGATCGGTATGGCCGCCGAGAGCGGAGACGACGGCGATGACCTTCCGGCCGGCGCGGACGTGGCCATAGACCTCCGAGGCGACGGCGGGGGCGCAGGACTGGTCGCGCAGGATGGAGGAGCCGAACTTGAGCACCACCACCCCGGCGGCGGGCGCGGGTTCGGCGATCGGTTTCTCGACAACGGCGAGATGGGCGGCAGAGTGAGGCATCGGGGTGTTCCGTTCGGAGTTGAGGCTGGATTTCGGACAAAAGAAAACCCGCCGGGCCGGGGCCGGGCGGGTCTGGGTTGCTGGAGTGTCTCTCGACCCTGCGCGCTATCCCGTTCCCGCCCGCGAGGGGCCGGTGATGGTCATACCGGTGGTGGTCGAAATGAGGGTGACGAGCGTCATGCCCCGCGCTTCGAGCGCGGCGGTGGAGGTCGAAACGGCGATGCGGCCGGAACGGGACACGGGCGGAACCTTCTGGAAATCGTTGATCTCAGGGTGTCCGGCGGACGGCGCTCCGTCAAGCCTGTTTGAGCATTATTCTTGCGTCGGCAGGACTCAGACCATCGCACAGACCGCTGTCTCCGCCGTTCAAGGCCTCAAGGGGGTAGATTTTTTCTCTTGACCGGTGAACGGCGCGGCCGCAACGTAGGTTCACTCATCAAGACCGACCGAGGGATAGGCCCTTTGACGTCGGGGCAACCATCGGTTTCCAGCCGAACGGTGCCAACTCCTGCGAGGACGGTTTTCGAACCATCCGCGAGAGATGAGTGGAGCGTCGACGAGGCGACGTCTCCACGATCTGTCATCGCATCCGGAGCCTTGCTGGGCGGGACGATGCAGACGACGCCATGGCCTTTGACACCCAGACAACGACCGCCGATCCCCTCTGTCGACCCGCGAGGCCGCTCGCCCGGCCGGCCCGGAACGGCGCTACCGCGATCGACCTGCCGGTCACCATCCCGGCCGATTTCCGGCTGACATCCGGCGAACGCCTCGGCCAGCGACAGGTCGTCGGCCGCCTGCACGGCCGGGTCGGGGCGCCGCTCGTGGTCGTCGCCGGGGGGATCTCGGCCGGACGGTTCGTGCACCGCACCGAGACCAACGGCCTCGGCTGGTGGTCGGGCGCGGTCTCGATCCGTGGTCCGATCGATCTCAGCCGGTTCCAGGTCCTGGCCTTTGATTATGCGCCCGAGGCCGCGGATGGCGCGAAGCCGGTCACCATCACCCCCCATGACCAGGCCCGTCTGCTGGGCCTGATCCTCGACCATCTGGGAGACCCCGTCGTCTCGGCCTTCGTCGGCTGTTCCTATGGCGGGATGATCGGGCTTGCGTTCGCCGAGCTGTTTCCCGCCCGGGTGGAGCAGCTGGTGATCGTCTCCGCGGCCCATCGCGCTCACCCGCAGGCCACGGCGTGGCGCGGCATACAGCGTCGCATCCTGCAACTGGCCGAGGCCACCGGTCGGCCCGAAGAGGGCGTCGCCCTGGCCCGCGAGCTGGCCATGACCACCTACCGGACGGCCGAGGAGTTCGCCGATCGGTTTGAGACCACCGCCCCCGCCGAGGCCGGACAGGCCTATCCGGTGTGCGAGTATCTGACCGCGCGAGGCAAGGCCTACCGCACCCACACCACCCCGGCGCGCTGGCTGTCGCTGTCCGACTCAATCGACCGCCATGCGGTGACGCCCGAGGCCATTCGCACGCCGGTGACCCTGGTCGGCTTCACGTCCGACCGACTGGTGCCAATCGACGACATCCGCGAACTGGCCGCCCGTCTGCCCAACCTCTGGCGTCTGGTCGAGGCCCCGTCCCTGTATGGCCACGACGCCTTTCTGAAGGAGGACGAGGCAGTTGCCGCCATCCTCCGTGCCGCCCTGAAGGATATCGAGCCATGAGCAACGCCACCGGCAAACGCCCCCACGACGTCCGCACCACCTGCGCCCGATCCGGTGTGGATCAGGACAGCGCCCATGGCTCGGTCATGCCGCCCCTGTACCTGTCGTCCAACTATTCGTTCGCCGGCTTCGAGCAGAAGCGGAAATACGACTATTCCCGCTCGGGCAACCCGACCCGGGACGTGCTGGCCGAGACCCTGGCCGAGCTGGAGGGCGGAGCGGGCTGCGTGGTCACGGCGACCGGCATGGCGGCGGTCGATCTGCCCCTCAGCCTGCTGTCGCCCGGCGACCTGCTGATCGCCCCGCACGACTGCTATGGCGGGACCCACCGGCTGCTGTGCGCCCGGGCGAAGAAGGGGCATTTCGAGGTGCTCTGGGTTGACCAGGGCGATCCGGTCGCGCTGGACAAGGCCCTGGCCCTGGGCCCGAAGCTGGTGCTGGTGGAGACCCCGTCGAACCCGCTTCTGCGCGTCGTCGATGTCGCAGACATCTGCACCCGGGCACATGCGGTCGGGGCCAGGGTGGTGGCCGACAACACCTTCCTGTCGCCGGCCCTGCAGCGGCCCATCGAGCTGGGGGCCGACATCGTCGTCCATTCGACGACCAAATACATCAATGGCCACTCCGATGTGGTCGGCGGAGCGGTGATCGCGGCGGATCCAGCCGACCATGCGGAACTGGCCTGGTGGGCCAATTGTCTGGGCGTCACGGGCTCGCCCTTTGACGCCTATCTGACGCTCCGGGGCGTGCGCACCCTGTTCGCACGGATCGAGCGGCAGCAGACGACGGCGGGGCGGGTCGCCACCCTGCTGGAGGCGCATCCCGCCGTGTCCGCCGTCCACTATCCGGGGCTGGCCTCCCACCCCGGCCACGCCCTTGCCGCGCGCCAGCAAAGGGGCCCGGGGGCGATGCTGAGTTTTGAGCTGGCCGGCGGGGTCGAGGCGGTTCGGCGACTGGTCGAGACCCTGGACACCTTCACCCTGGCGGAATCACTGGGCGGGGTGGAGAGCCTGATCGCCCATCCGGCCACCATGACCCATGCCGCCATGACGCCCGAGGCGCGGGTCGTGGCCGGCATCACCGACGGCCTCCTGCGGCTGTCGGTGGGTCTGGAGCATGAGGACGACCTGATCGCCGACCTCGTTCAGGCGCTGGACGCCCTGGCGGTTGTGACGGCGCAGGCGGCGTAAGGCCGAAAGACCCGCCTCCAGAGCCTGGAGGCGGGTCCCGTCGGAGTGATGAGGCCGCGGACCAGTGCCGCCGCGACCGCGCCCCCCGACGCGGTCGTCGCCGATGCGAGAACAGGTCCACCCGTCACGCCGGACATGGTCGCCCGTGTCATGCCGGCAGGGCTGGAGACTGTTGAGCCCCATCGCGCGGACTGTGACCCGGACGATCGGGGGTTGTCGACCGGGTTCCCCGGGGCGGTGAGTCTTAACCTGCCGAGCGTGGCCCGAACGGCACGATCTTGTTGTTCCGGTCATGGGCGATATCGGCGGGCCCCAGATAGGGAATGCCCGACCGCTCGCACCAGAAGCGGACGATTTCCTCAGCGGTCAGGCCGAAGTCCGGCTCGTTCGGCGTCACGTCCGTGAACCGGCCGGCGCGGATGCCGGCGACGCGGCGGATCGAGGGCTGGCTGGTCAGGTGGAACATCATCCGGTCGATCCGGTAGGCGGCCTCGGACACGTCCTCGAGCATCAGGACATGGCCGGTCAGGTCGGGCTCGAGGGGTGTGCCAAGAAGCTGGTCCAGAACGGTCAGGTTGAAGGCCACGGCCGGGCGGGGATCGGTCGCCAGCGAAGGTTCAAGCCAGCGTGTGTCGCCCCCGGTGAGCCAGGCCAGAGCCCCCCGGGCGGTGTCGTCGTTGCGCACCGCGTCGGACGCCATCGGTCCGTGGGCAATATGCGGAAAGCCCGCCCGGTAGAGCGCCGCCATCAGACTGCCAGCATCGGAGTAGCCGAGATAGCGCTTCTTGCGCGCCACCGCGTTCAGCCGGGGAATGATCGCTTCGGCCACGCGGCAGGAGCCATAGCCGCCGCGGGCGAACCAGACGGCGTGGATGCGGGGGTCGTTGGCGAACTCCACGAAGGCGTCGGCCCGGGCCGCGTCGTCGCCGGCGAAATGGCCGGACTTCAGGAAGCTGTTGGGATGGAAGACGACCGAGACCGAGCGATCGGGAACGTGTTCACCCATCCAGGCCTCGACCGCTTCGGCCCGGCTTCGGTCGAACCGGGAACTGACGCAGACGGCCCCGATCTTGAACGCGTTGGAGGCCTTGGCGGGGTCGGTTTCCAGCGTCACCCAGGGCTCCGTGCGCAAGTCTGCAAAAGAGAGTGGCGCACAGCGCCGAACCTCTGTTCTAAGGCGCCATGGATCAGAACGTCTCCTATTTCTTCTGCGGTATCGGCGGATCTGGCATGCTGCCGCTGGCGCTGATCGTCCAGGCCCAGGGCGCGACGATCGCGGGGTCCGACCGGTCGCTGGATCAGGGGCGCACTCCGGAGAAGTTCGACTGGCTGCGGAGCCATGGCGTCACCCTGTATCCGCAGGACGGATCGGGGATCCGCGCCGACCAGGTCGTGGTGGCGACGGGCGCGGTCGAGGACACGGTGCCCGACATCGGCGCGGCGAAACGGCTGGGCGCGGCGATCGTCACCCGGCCGGCGCTGCTGTCGCAGATCTTCAACGCCGCCCCGACCTCCGTCGGCGTGGCCGGGACCAGCGGCAAGTCGACCATCACGGGGATGATCGCCTGGATCCTGAGCGAGGCGGGGCGCACGCCGACCGTCATGAACGGAGCGGTCATGCGGAATTTCGTGGACGCCGATCATCCGTTCGCCAGCGCCCTGATCGGCGACACCGCCCTGTTCGTGGCCGAGGTGGACGAGAGCGACGGCTCCATCGCCCGCTATGATCCGGTCGTGGCGGTGGTGTCGAACATCTCGCTGGATCACAAGTCGCTGGAGGAGCTGCGCGACCTGTTCGGCGGCTTCACCGGCCGGGCCCGGAGGGCGGTATTGAACCTCGACAATCCCGAGACGGCGGCCCTCGCCCAGGCCATGGTCGATGACGGACGGGGCGAGGCGGTGCGGACCTTTGCGCTGGGCAATGATGCGGCGGACCTCGCCGCGCACGATCTGCAGCCCCTGCCCGCCGGCATGAGCTTCGACCTGACCGAGCGGGCTAGCGGGGACCGTCTGGCCGTCACCCTGAACGTGCCGGGCGCACACAATGTCGCCAATGCGCTGGCGGCGCTGGCGGCGGTGCGGGCGCTGGACGTGCCGCTGGTCGAGGCCGTGGCGGCGCTGGAGACGTTCGCCGGGATCAAACGGCGCATGGAGGTGGTCGGGGTCGCGAACGGCATCACCGTGCTGGACGATTTCGCCCACAACCCGGACAAGATCGCCGCCACGCTGAAGAGCCTGCACGCCTTCGACGGACGGCTGCTGATCCTGTTCCAGCCGCACGGATTCGGGCCCCTGAAGCTGATGAAGGCCGAGCTGATCGCGACCTTCGCCGGACTGATGCGCCCCGACGACGTGTTGCTGATGCCCGAGCCGGTCTATTACGGGGGAACCACCGATCGCAGCGTCGGGTCGCAAGACATCGTCGCGGGCGTTCGCGCCGAAGGCCGCAGCGCCGAGGCCCTGATCGATCGCGCGGCCTGCGGCGATCGCCTTGTCGAATTTGCGCGGCCCGGTGACCGGATCGTCGTCATGGGGGCGCGCGACGACACCCTGTCTGCTTTCGCTGCAGAATTGCTGACGCGTCTGTGACCTGAAGGCGCAGGCCCCCGAAATTGCGGATCCGGCGCGCAACACCGGCCCTCCCCGTGTATTTCAACGCGCATGATTCAGGACCTTCCCCCGCAGCTGCCCGACATCGTCGTCACCGCCGCCCGCCTGCCGCCGGCCGCGGGAGACGCGGCCTTTTCGGTGATCCGGCTGGATCCCGCCCGGCTGGACCGGGCGACCCGGCTGGATGAGGCCCTGGCCAGCGTGCCGGCGGTCAGCCTGTTCCGGCGCACCTCCAGCCTCGCGGCCAATCCGACGACCCAGGGGATATCGCTGCGGTCGATCGCGCCGTCCGGGGCCGGCCGGACGCTGGTGACCCTCGATGGTGTGCCGCTGAATGATCCGTTCGGCGGCTGGGTGATCTGGTCGCAGGTGCCGCCCGAGAGCCTCAGCGGGCTCGATATCATCCGGGGTGCCGGTGCCGGGCCCTATGGCGCGGGGGCCCTGACCGGGGTGATCCAGTTGCGCGAGCGGGACCGCGACGGCGGCGCGCTGGACGTCTCCACCGGAGAGGATGGCGGCCGGCGTCTGGCCGCCGCGACGACCCTGTCGGCCGGCCGCTTCGCCCTGACCGGGACGGTGCAGCGCGAACTCAGCGACGGCTATGTGCCGGTGCGCGGCCCGGCGGCGGGCGCGGTGGATACGCCGCTGGATCTGGCGACCCTGAGCGGGGCATTGCGGGCCGATGTCGCGCTGGACGCCGGCACGGCCCTGTCGCTGCGGGCCTCGGCCTATGAGGAGGATCGCGGCTCGGGCCTGCTGGGGGCCCGGTCCTCGGCCAGCGGCCAGAGCTATGCCGCGACCCTGTCGCGCACACCCTCGGCCGACCGCATGGGCTGGCGGGCGCAGCTGTGGCGGCGCGAGAGCGACTTTTCCAATACCTCGGCCGCCGTCGCCGCCGGGCGGGTGTCGACGACGCCGGCCAATAATCAGTTCGCGACCCCGGCCGAGGGCTGGGGGGCCAATCTGGCCCTGCGCCGCACCGCCGTGGACCTCGGCGGCGGCCGGCTGGAGTGGGAGCTGGGGGCCGACGCCCGGTTCAATGAGGGCGAGACGCGCGAGATGTTCCGCTTCATGGTCGGGGCGTTCACGCGGGACCGGATCGCCGGCGGCGAGACCTCGGTGATCGGGGCCTATGGCGAGGGAGCGTGGACCCGCGGGCCGTGGCTGGTGGCCGGGGGCCTGCGCATCGACGGCTGGGAGAATGCGAACGGACGACGGCTGGAGCGGGACCGGGCGACCGGGCTGGCGCTGCTGGACGAAGCCGATCCGGACCGGTCGGGCGAGGTGGTCAGCGCCCGGCTGGCGGCGCGGCGCGATCTGGGCGGCGGTTTCGCCGGACGGGCCGCGGCGTATTCCGGGTTCCGGCCCGCCACGCTGAACGAGCTGCACCGGCCGTTCCGGGTCGGCAACGACCTGACCGAAGCCAATACCGGGCTGGTGCCCGAGACGCTGCAGGGAATCGAGACCGGCCTGGCCTGGGACGGCGCGGCGACCTCGGTCGGGGCGACCCTGTTCTGGAACCGGATCGAGGACGCCATCGTCAATGTGACGATCGGGGCCGGCCCGGGCACCTTCCCGCGGGCGGGCTTCGTGCCGGCGGGGGGTGTGCTGCGCCAGCGCCAGAATGCCGGCACGATCGAGGCCACGGGTCTCGAACTGACGGCGACCCACCGGATCGGCGACCGGCTGTCGCTGGACGGGGCCCTGTCGGTGACGGACGCCGAGGTCGACGGTGGGGCCTCGGCGGCACAGCTGACCGGACTGCGGCCGGCCCAGGCTCCGGAATGGAGCGCCTCGGCCGGGGCCGACTGGCGGGCCACCGACCGGCTGAGCCTGATCGGTCGGGTCCGCTATGAGGGGGCCCGGTTCGAGGACGACCTGAACAGCCGGGTTCTGGACGCGGCCGTCACCGTGGACGGGCGGGCAGAGTATGCGCTGCGGGACGGGGTGCTCCTGTATCTGGCGGCGGACAATCTGTTCGATGCGGAGGTCGCGGTGTCGAAGACCGGCGACGGGGTCGAGGGCTATGGCCCGCCCCGGACGGTGCGGGCGGGGCTTTCGCTGCGCTGGTAGGTCGGGATCGTCTCCTCCCCGCCGCGGCGCGATGGGGAGGCGGCGCGGCGCGGCTCCGCGCCGGGACGGAGGGGGCGAGACGGTGGGAGCGGTCGGGGCTCGAATCGCGACGGGTGTTGAAAGGCTTTGGGAATTCGGCGCGTGCGTTGATTAGGCCGCCCAAATTCCTCAATAGCAATTTCTCCCTCTCCCATGGGGAGAGGGGCTCCAGCCTAGCCCACGACCGACATATTGCGGCGGCCGGCGGGCTGCTCCAGCCAGGGCGGGGGCGGCATGGCGCGGTGGGCATCGGCGAGGGCCTCGGACCAGCGGCGGCCGAGGTCCCGGAAATAGGGATCGTCGGCCTCGATGCGGCGCTGCTCGCCGTGCAGCCCGTCGCGCGGGATCACGATCATGTCGAAGGGCGCGCCGACGGCGATGTTCGAGCGGATGGTGGAGTCGAAGGATATCAGGCCCAGCTTGACCGCTTCGGCCATCGGCGTGTTGGGACGCAGGGCCCGGTCGAGAATCGGCTTGCCGTATTTCAGTTCACCGATCTGCATATAGGGGGTGTCGGGCCCGCACTCGATGAAATTGCCGAGCGAATAGATCAGGTACAGGCGCAACTGGCCGCCCCTTACCTGACCGCCCAGCAACATGCTGGCGCTGAGCCGCAGGGCGTCGGCCTCGGGCGACAGGGCGGGCGACGGCGAGAACTCGGCCCGGACCTGCTGCAGGGCATGGCCGCAGATCTGGGCGGCGCGAAACAGGCTGGGGACGGTCTCCAGCGTCTCGGGGCCATCGCCGCCGGGCATGTGGATGCCCTTGGACACCAGCGACAGGGCCATCTGGGTGACCGACAGATTGCCGGCGGTGGCGACGGCGATGACACGCTCGCCGGGCACCTGGGTGACGTGCAGCTTCTTGTAGGACGAGATGTTGTCCACGCCGGCGTTCGTGCGGGTGTCGGCGATCATCGCCAGCCCGTCATTCACCATCATGCCGACGCAGTAAGTCATGTCACGAGACCGGGTCCGCGTTCGGACCTCCAACCGTTGAAGGGGCGACGCTAACAGATTCGATTAACAGAACGATCCCTTGCGGCATCATGAACGGCCCTGCCGCTGCTGTTGCTGCTGGGTCTGTTGCATCTGACGCACACGCAGGGCGACGGTCATGGTCTCGCCGCCGCCGCCGTAGCTGGTCCCGCGAATGGGCGAGGCCCCCAGGGCGTCGAGACCGCAGGCGACGCGAACATAGTGTTCGGTCGGCGAGATGCCGTTGGCGGCATCAAACCCGACCCAGCCCAGATCGGGCACCCAGGCCTCGGCCCAGGCGTGGGCGGCGTCCTGGTCCTCGATCCCGTCGGTGCGGTGCAGATGGCCGGAGATGTAGCGGGCCGGAATGCCCATACGCCGGGCCGCAGCGATGAAGATCTGGGCATGGTCCTGGCAGACGCCCTGGCCCTGGGCCCAGGCGTCGGCGGCGGTATGATCGGCCGTGGTCGCCCCGACCATGAAGGCCACCCGTTCGTGGATGATGGCCATCAGCCGGTGCAGCCGGGTCAGCGGAGCGCAATCGTCCCCCACCTCGTCGGCGAGGGCACGCAGGGCCGTGTCGGCGTGGGTCAGGGGGGTGTCGCGCAGGAAGACCAGCGGCGACAGCCGCTCCGGGAGACCGCGCAGCACGCCGCCGGTGTCGACCGTCGCCACCTCGCCGGTCACCCGCACCATCAGCGCGGCGGTGGGTCGCTCGGTATAGAGGGTGTGGACGATGTTGCCAAAGGCGTCCTCGGAGCGACGCAGCCGGGCGTCGACGTCGGTCTCGATGCGCCAGTCGCGGACCTGCTGGCCCTCGGTGGAGCGCGGCGTCAGGCGCAGCACCTGGACGATGAACCGGGCGGCGCGGTCATAGGCGTAGCGGGTTTCGTGGTCGATCCGGATGCGCATGGTCGGCCTCTACACCAGGTACTGGTCGTGGATGGCGCTGGCCAGGCTGTTGTTCTCATTGAGGAAGGCCAGGATGTATTCGTGCAGGCCGGACTGGAAGATGGCCTCGATGTTGGTCTCGTTGAACCGGGTCAACCGCGCGGAGGCCAGACGCTGGGCCGGGCCGCGACGGCCATAGTCCGTGGCCAACCGGTCCAGATAGGAGACGATCATGCCCTGGCAGCTGGCCAGCGACCGCGGCATCTGGCGGTTCAGCACCATCAGGTCGGCGACCAGCCAGGGCCGCACGGATTCCCGATAGACCCAGCGATAGGCGGTCAGGGCCGAGACCTCGCGCAGCAGGGTGGTCCACTGGAAATAGTCGAGCTGGCCGCCGACGCGTTCGCCGGCCGGCAGCAGCAGATGGTATTTCACGTCCAGCAGGCGGGCGGTGTTGTCGGCCCGCTCGATCGCCCCGCCGAGGCGCAGGAACCAGTAGGCGTCGTTGCGCAGCATGGTCCGCGAGGAGGCCCCCTCGAACGCCAGGGACACGCCCTTGACCCACTCCAGATAGCGCACGAAGTCGTCGCGCCGGGACGGTTCGCCCAGTTCGTTCAGGCCGTTGAAGGCCCCGTTGATGGCCTCCCACAGCTCGATGGTCAGGGCGGTGCGGACCGAGCGGGCGTTGGTCCGGGCGGCGGTGATACAGGCGCGGATCGAGGTAGAATTCTCGGGCGCGAAGGCGAGGAACTCGCGCACGGACTTTTCCGACGGGGTGCGGCCCGAGGCCGCGAACTGGCGCGAGACCCCGGCCGAGGCGATGGCGCTGGCCCAGGCGGTGGCGGCGGCCCCGTCGCGGGCCGGCAGGGCGGCCAGACGCACGGCGGCCTCAAGGATGCGGGCGAGGAAATCCGCCCGCTCCATATAGCGGCCGGTCCAGTACAGGCTCTCTGCGGTACGGCTCAGCATTGGCGCTCAGTCATCCAGAACCCAGGTGTCCTTGGTACCACCACCCTGGCTGGAGTTGACGACCAGCGAGCCGGCCTTCAGCGCGACCCGGGTCAGGCCGCCGGGCGCGACGCGGACACCGGCGGGGCTGGACAGGACGAAGGGGCGCAGGTCGACGTGGCGGGAGACCAGTTCGGACCCGTTCAGGGTCGGGGCGGTGGAGAGGGCCAGGGTCGGCTGGGCGATGAAGTCGTCGGGGTCGGCGATGAGCCGGGCGCGGAAGATCTCGATCTCGGCCTTTGTCGCCGCGGGGCCGACCAGCATGCCGTAGCCGCCGGAGCCGCCGACCTCCTTGACCACCAGCTCCGGGAGCTTGTCCAGCACCTCCTTCAGGGCCGCGGGTTCGCGGCAGCGCCAGGTCGGCACATTGCCGAGGATGGGCTCGCCGCCGGAGAAGAACTCGATGATGTCCGGCATGTAGGTGTAGACGGCCTTGTCGTCGGCGACGCCGGTGCCGACCGCGTTCGAAAGGGTCACATTGCCCGCCATATAGGCCGACATCAGGCCCGGGATGCCGACCGCGCTGTCGGGGCGGAAGGTCAGGGGGTCGAGGAACTCGTCGTCGACGCGGCGGTAGATGACATCCACCCGCTGCGGGCCCTCGGTCGTCCGCATGAAGACGGTGTCGTCATTGATGAACAGGTCGCCGCCCTCGACCAGTTCGACGCCCAGTTTGTCGGCCAGGAAACTGTGCTCATAGTAGGCCGAATTGTACGGCCCCGGCGTCAGGACGACGATGTTCGGATCGGCTCCGGCGGAGTCGGGGGCGCTGGCCCGCAGCGAGGCCAGTAGCATGTCAGTATAGGTCTCGACCGGGCGGATTCGGTGTTCGGCGAACAGGTCGGGGAAGAGCCGCATCATCATCTCGCGGTTCTCCAGCATATAGGAGACGCCCGAGGGGGTGCGGCAATTGTCCTCCAGCACCACGAAGCCGTCCTCGCCGGTGCGGACCAGATCGACGCCGCAGATATGGGTCCAGATGTCGCCCGGGGGGCGGCGGCCCTGCATCTCGGGCCGGTAGTGAGGGTTGGTGAAGATCAACTCGGCGGGGACGATGCCGGCGCGGATACATTCCTGCGGGCCGTAGATGTCCTTGAGGAAAGCGTTGATGGCCGAGACCCGCTGTTTCAGGCCCCGCTCCAGCTGGTTCCATTCGGCCGCGTCGATGATGCGGGGGACGACGTCGAAGGGGATCAGCCGCTCATTGGATTCGAGGTCGCCGTAGACGGCGAAGGTCACCCCCATGCGGCGGAAGAACAGCTCGGCCTGGCGCGACCGCGCCTGCAACAGATCGGCCGGCGCGTCTTCCAGCCACCGGGCGAGCGTCCGGTAGCTCTCGCGAACCTGGCCCGATCCGGCATGGCCTGACATCTCGTCGAACGTGACGGTCGCTCCCGTGCGTGTGGTGAAACACCAGCGTGGACCGGCGGCGGGAGGATGTGCAACCGTTTTGTTGCGCTGCCGAAAGGATCAGCGCGTCACGATGTCCGCCTTCATCGGGGCGAGGCGGGCCAGAAGCCGGTTCTGGGCTGCGAAGGCCACGCCCTCGGCGGACATGGCCCGTTGCAGGTTCTCGACGAGCGCCCCCATGTCCGCGGGCTGGAGACCGAGATCGGCGTGGGAACTGGCCATGTCGCGCCCGGTGTAGGTCACGGGACCACCGAGGATGTAGCCGATCTGCTCCTTCAGCGTGCGGCGCAGGCGGACGAGGTCGTGGCTGACGAAGGTGCCGGCGATGCGCGGATCGGCAACGCTGCGCGCCACAAGATCATCGACGATGCGAGACACGCCCTCAGCGCCGTGGAAGGCCTCCCACAGGGCCGTGCCCGCGAACGGGGTCGCACCCGCGTGGGCGTCGGACCGCTCATAGGGTTCCACAGCCTCCTCGCCCGGGTGCTCCAGAGACATCTGGATCGGGGGGGCCACGAAATCATCGACCGCGTCCTGGGCGAGGGCGGGCGAGGCCAGCAGGGCGGCGGCTGTGGCGAGGCAAAGGAGGCGCATGGTCAGAACCCGAGCTGCAGCGAGAGATAGAGGCCGCGCTGCTCTTCGAAGGTCGCGATGGACCCCAGATCGACATAGGCGGCGGTGACCGAAACGGTCCGGTTGGGGGCCCAGGCGGCATAGAGATCGAAGGCGTCGTCCTCGGCGGCGAAGCCGAGGTTGTCGGGCTTCGAGCGGTATTCAGCACCGACGACCAGATGGCGGTTCAGGAGATAGCCCACCGAGCCCTCGAACTGCGGCTCGAGATGGTCGTTGCGGTCGCCGCCGAAGCCGAGCAGCCCGGTCTGGTTGGCCTTGGTGTAGCGCAGCGTGCCCGACACCAGCAGGCTTTCGGCGAGGAACAGCCGGGTGGCCGCGACATAGTAGTCCGTGCCCTGATCGTCGGCCCCGCCGATGGCCGAGATGATTGCGCCCTGGTCATTGGACTTGTGCTGGATCCCCACGGCGACCTGCGGCATCCAGCGGTCCTGGCCATAGACGGCGTCGCCGAACAGCCGGACCTTCACGCCCACGACATCCTGGGTGAAGGTGAAGCCCGGGCCGAGGCCGAGGGCCGTGCCGGTGGAGCCGGTGTCGAACTCCTGGCGGGCCAGCGACAGCTCGACCCGATCCCACAGACCGACCGCCCCGCCCCAGGAGCGAAGCTGGTAGTCGGGCAGGTGGATCCAGGTGGCATGGACATTGCCGCCGATGCCGTCGCCGGCCCCGTAGCCGGTGGTCAGGGCCCAGGTCGCGAGGCCGCCGCCGCCGGAGCCCTCCAGGGTCGTGACGCCGCCGGTCAGCAACAGCTTGCCGCCGGTCCGGCTTTCGGGGACCCAGTCGAACGCCTGGGCGGCAACCGGAGCCGGGACCAGACCGGGAAGCAGGGCGGCGAGGCAGGCCAGAAGGAAGGGGCGCAAGGGACGGTCTTTCGATCGACGAGGTGCCCAGCCTGACCGGAACCGCGTTAAGCGCCGGTGAACACGCTGCCCGGAGGGTCGCGGTGCCAACCCTGCGGTTTACGGGACATTCACCCCGGCCGGATTAGTCAGGGTATATGCGCGTCCTCCTCGGCCTGATCCTGACCCTCATCCTCGCCCCGGCCGCGGTCGCGGGCGATTTGACGGTAAGCGTGCGCGACAACGCGGGGCGGCCGGTTCGCGACGCCGTCGTGACGGTGACCCCCGCAGCCGGCGTGCCGCGGGGGCCGATCCGGTTCCCGTGGGCCCTGCGGATCGTCCAGCAGGACATCCAGTTTCAGCCCTTCGTCCTGATCGCGCCGGTGGGCCAGGCCGTGGCCTTCCCCAACCTCGACCGGGTCCGCCACCAGGTCTATTCCTTCTCGCGCGGCAACCGGTTCGAGATCGAGCTGTTCGGCCGCGACCAGACCCGCACCCACAGCTTCGCCTCGCCGGGGGTGGCCGCGCTGGGGTGCAATATCCACGACCAGATGCTGGCCTATGTGCGGGTGGTCGACACACCATACGCCGGCAAGACGGGCACCTCCGGCGATGTCGTCATCCCGGCCATTCCGGCCGGCCCCGCCAGCCTGAAGGTCTGGCATCCGCGCCTCAACGTGCGCGGCAATGAGATGGCCTACACCCTGAGCATCGGGACCGGCCCGGGCCGCCAGACGGCGACAGGCGACTTTTCCGGCAGGGCCGCGGTGCGCTGACCATGACCCGGTTCCGCCATCTGAGGACGCGGCTGACGCTTCTGTTCATGGGCCTGTTCGGCATCGCCCTGATGCTGGTGGCGGTGGCGGTATATACCGCCATCACCCAGAGCGCGCGCAGCCTGGTGCGGGACGAGCTGGCGGCCTCCGGGGCGGTCTATGGACAGATCTGGGCGGCGCAGTCGGAACAGCTGCGCCAGGGGGCCGCCGTTCTGGCTCAGGACTACGGATTCCGCGAGGCCATCGCCACCAACGACGAACCGACGGTGCGGTCGGCACTGGACAACCTGCGGGCCCGACAGCAGGTCGCCGGGGCCCTGATCCTCGGTGCGGACGGCCATGTCACCTCGGCCGGGATCGCCCCGGACACCGCCGCCATCGACGCCCTGTGGTCGGGCCTGAACAGTGGCGCGATCGAGGCCGGGGTCCTGACCCTGTCCGGCCAGCCCTATCAGGCCGTGTCGGCCCCCATTCTCGCGCCGGACCTGATCGGCTGGGTCGTCTTCCTCGAACCGCTGGACAGCGCCCAGATGCGCAATCTGGAACAGTTGTCGGCGATCCCGCTGTCCGCTTCCGTCCTGACCGCTTGGGCCGGCGGCTGGCGCGATATGACCGGGCCGGCCGGCTCAGCGGTCGATCGCGCCCTCCAGGCCGCGGACACAGGGCCGGGGCTGGTCCGCATGGCCGGAGGAGAGGCCATGATGCTGGCGAAACCCCTGCCCAGCTTCGAAGGCGATGGAGCCGCCGTCCTGACGCTGAGCTATCCCATGGCCCGGGCCATGCGACCGTATGACGGCATGTTCCTCGCCCTGGGGGCCATCGCCCTCGTCGGGCTGGCGATCCTGATGGCCGGGACCTGGCTGCTGGCGCGTGGCCTGACACGACCCATCACCGACCTCGACGAGGCGGTCAAGCGACTGACCAACGGGGAACACGCCGAGGTGGCGGTGACCTCGTCCGACGAGATCGGGCGGCTGGCGGCGAGCTTCAACGCCATGGCCGGAGACATCCGCGACCGCGAGGCGCGCCTGCTCCAGATGGTTCTGCATGACCAGGAGACCGGCCTGCCGAACCGGCTGGCGCTGGAGCGGGACGCCACCCGGTCCCCGGGTGCCTATGTCCTCCTGTTCGGGATCGACCGGTTCGAGGTGGTGCGCAACGCCATCGGCTACGATTCCATGGCCCAACTGGTCAGCGCGCTGGGCAGCCGGCTGGCGGGGGCTAGCGGGGCCCGGGTCGCGCGCGTCGCCGCCGGCGTCCTCGGCATCCTGCTCGAGGCCAGCGACGATGCTACGGCGCTTGAGGAAGCCACCCGGCTGAGCCAGATCGCGGATACACCGGTGACGCTGATCGGCGCGACGGTCGATGCGGCACTGAGCGCCGGGCTGGCAAGATCCGCGGCGGAGCCCGGCGATGTCGGCTCGGTCATGGACCGCGCGGCAATCGCGCTCGACCAGGCACGGGCAACGCGGCGCAAGGCCGCCGTGTTCGACGCCGCCGCCTATGGCGACCCGGTCGGGAATCTGAGTCTGGTCGGCGATCTGATGAGCGCCCTGGACACCCCCGACACCTGGCTGGCCTATCAGCCGAAATACGACCTGCGCGGCGACGCCATCACCGGCGTTGAGGCCCTGATGCGATGGCAGCACCCCCGACGGGGGTTCGTCTCCCCCGATCTGTTCATCACCATGGCCGAAGAGACGGGCCAGATCCGCGTCCTGACGGAATGGACCGTCCGCCGGGCCATCGCGGACCAGAAGGCCCTGGCCGCTGCTGGCCACAGTCTGACGGTGTCCGTCAACATCTCGGGCCGGCTTCTGTCGGACGAGAGTTTCGCCGACTTTGCCCTGACGCTCGTGGCCTCGGCCGGGGCGGACGTGTGCTTCGAGATCACCGAGACTGCCGTCATCGACAATCCGGAGGTCGCTCTGGCCATGATTGAACGGTTCTCGGCGGCAGGTATCTGCGTCTCGATCGACGACTATGGTTCGGGTCTGTCCTCCCTGGCCTATCTGAAGCGGATTCGGGCCGACGAGCTGAAGATCGACAAGGCCTTCATCCTGGGTCTGGACGACAGTTCGCGCGACGCCCTGCTGGTCAAGTCGACCATTGACCTGGCTCACAGCCTCGGCATGACCGTGACGGCCGAAGGGGTCGAGACTCCGACGGCGCTGGCCCTGCTGCGCGGCATGGGCTGCGACACGGCCCAGGGCTATCTGATCGCGCGACCGATGCCGCTGGCCGCACTCATCGAGCGGCTGGAGCAGCCGGCGCTCGTCGAGGCGGCAAAGGCGGCGTGATGTCGGTGTCCTTCTCCGCATTCCCGAAGGGTTATGACGCGGAGGGAGAGTTCGAGGTATACCGCGCCTGTTGATGACCGGGTCGCCCTTCCACCAATCCCCACGCGGCGAACGGGGAAGAGACGTCCGGGGTTGACCGTTCCACTGTTACAGCATAGTGGAACGCCACCGATGACCGACAGCCTGCCAGACCCCGCCGCAGCTCCCGCCCCGGAACGCCAGACGGCCGACCGGGTGGCGCTGTACGACGCCCTGCTGTCGCTGAGAACACGCGAGGAGATGGACGCCTTCCTCGCTGATCTGTGCACCCCGGCCGAGGTGCGCGCCTTCGCCGAGCGCTGGGCCGTGGCACGGCTGCTGGACCAGAAATGTAAATCCTATCGCGAGATCGCGCTGGAGGCGGGCGCCAGCCCGACCACCGTCGTGCGCGTCGCGCGGTTCCTCAAGGAAATGCCGCATCAGGGCTATCGCCTGGTGCTGGACAGAACCCCCCAGAAAGACTGAGCCACCCATGAGTACCGTCCAGGGGCGACTTCGCATCGCCGTGCAGAAATCCGGCCGTCTGGCCGACCGCAGTCTCGACCTCGTGCGGGACGCGGGGCTGCGCGTGGTCAAGGGGGCCAATGATCTGCTCTACAAGGTCGAGAACTATCCGATCGACCTGCTGCGGGTGCGTGACGACGACATCCCCACCTTCGTGGCCGACGGGGTCTGCGATCTCGGCATCGTCGGCGAGAATGTGCTGGAGGAGGGCAAGAATGGCGGGGCCAATGCCTCGGTCGTCATGCCGCTGGGCTTCGGCAAATGCACGCTGAAACTGGCCTGCCCGCCCATGCTGGACTATGCCGGGCCGGCCTCTCTGGAGGGGCTGCGGATCGCCACCTCCTATCCCAAAATCCTGCGCCGCTATCTGGACGAGCAGGGCATCAGGGCCGACATCGTCGTCATGCGCGGCGCGGTCGAGGTGGCCCCGCGGCTGAAACTGGCCTCGGCCATCTGCGACCTGGTCTCTACGGGCGCGACGCTGGAGGCCAACGGCCTGGTCGCCAAGGAGACGGTGTTCGACAGCCAGGCCGTCCTGATCCAGTCGCCAGTGGCGCCGGAGCCGGGCCTGCAACACCTGCTGGAGTCGATCATCGAGCGGATGGCCGGCGTGGTGTCCTCGCAGGGCGCAAAATACGTCATGCTGAACGCGCCGCGCTCGGCGCTGGACCAGATCACCGCCATTCTGCCGGGCGCGGGGGCCCCGACCGTGATGCCCCTTCTGGGACGTGATGACGCTGTGGCGGTGCATGCCGTGTGCCAGGAGGCCGTGTTCTGGGAGACGCTGGAGAAGCTGAAGGCCGCGGGGGCCTCGGCCATCCTGGTGCTGCCGATCGAGAAGATGATGTGATGACCGGACTGAATGTGAAACGGATCGACTGGGCCGCGCTGGACGGTCAGGGCCGCCTGGACGCCCTCGCGCGCCCGGCGCGGCGCAGCGAGCGCGATGTGCAGGATGTCGTGCAGGGCATCTTCGAGCAGGTCGGCTTTTCGGGCGGTTCGGCCGTTAGCCAGTTCAGCGAGAAGATCGACGGCTTCAAGCCGCGGCGCATAGCCATCACGCCCGAGGCGGTGGCCGAGGCGCGCAACGCCCTGCCCCCCGCCGACACCCGGGCCCTGAGAGTGGCAGCCGAGAATGTGCGGGTGTTCCACGAGGCGACCCGGCCCGAGGACTCGGCCTTCGTCGAGACCACCCCCGGTGTGCGTTCGAAACTGGTCTGGCGGCCGATCGGGGCGGCGGGGATCTATGTGCCCGGCGGGACGGCGCCGCTGTTCTCGTCCCTGCTGATGCAGGCCATCCCGGCCGCCGTGGCGGGGGTGGGCGAGCGGGTCGTGGTCACGCCGCCGTCGAAAGACGGCAGCGTTCACCCGGCCATGATCCTGGCAGCGGCGGAGGCGGGGCTGGACGCGATCTGGCTGATCGGCGGGGCCCAGGCGATCGCGGCCATGACCTATGGCGTCGTGCTGGACGATGGTGAAATCCCCCAGTGCGACAAGCTGTTCGGCCCGGGCAATGCCTATGTGGCCGAGGCCAAGCGGTACGCCGCCGCCCTGCCGAACGGACCGTCGGTCGACATGCCGGCCGGACCGTCGGAGCTGCTGGTGATCGCCGACCGCTTCTGCGACCCGGAGATCGCCGCCGCCGACCTGCTGAGCCAGGCCGAGCACGACGCCGACGCCCAGGTAATCCTCGTGTGTGACCGCGACGCGACCATCGACGCCATCCTGGCCGAGGTCGAGACGCAGCTGCAGACCCTGCCGCGCGCCGACATCGCCCGCGCCTCCCTGTCGGAAGCCCGCGCCATCAGGGTCGCCGACATGGCCGAGGCCTGCGCCGTGTCCAATCTGTACGGCCCCGAACACCTGGCCATCCAGGCCGAGGACGCCGAGGCGCTGGTCGCCTCCATCCGGGCGGCCGGGGCGGTGTTCGTAGGACGCTGGGCCGCCGAGACCCTGGGCGACTATGCGGCCGGCCCCAGCCACGTCCTGCCGACCGACGGCGGAGCGCGGACCCTGGGCGGCATCACCACCGCCAGTTTCATGACCTCGATGTCAGTCCAGATGGTGACCGAGGCCGGGGCTGAAAACCTGGCCCCGATCGCGGCGCGGCTGGCCCGGCTGGAGGGTCTGGAAGCCCATGCCCGGGCGGCCGATCTGAGGAGCGTGGGATGAGGGTGATTTTAGCCCTTCCCCCGCTTGCGGGGGAAAGCCGTCCATCTTCGGCCGCAGGCCGAACAGGACGGATGGGGGAACCTTCCTCCCTCCGGGAGAGCACGGGCTCCCCCCAACGTCACGCGTCTCGCTGCGCTCGACGGCGTGACACTTCCCCCGCAAGCGGGGGAAGGACTGTGCGTCGATGACCCTGCCCGCCCCCTACCCCCCGCTGGTCGCCAACGGTGACGGACTGGACGCCTATCCGGGCGAAGCCACGGCGCTGCAGGCGCGGATGGCGCAGATCTATGGTGTCGCCGGCGATCAGGTGCTGGCCGTACGCGGCCTGACCCATGGGCTGGAACTGGTCTTCCGGCGGGCAGCCCTCGACGACCGGTCGGTCGAGGCTCCGGACGCCGAACCGTATGCCGGACTGGCGCGGCTCTACCGGGCCGGAACAGGCGAGGTCGGGGCGGTGATCATCCGCGCGATGGGCGCGCCCGAGGCCGTGGCCGAGATGGCGGAACGCGTCGCCCCTGCCCTTCTGGTCGTGGACGAGGGGCTGGTGGAGTTCGCCGACGCACCCTCGGCCGCGACCCTGATCGACCGTCACGCCAATCTGGTGGTGCTGCGCAGCCTGTCGCTGGCCTACGGGCTGGCCGCGGCCCGGGTCGGAGCGGCGCTGGCGCAGCCCGCGACCCTGGCGAGACTGGCCGGGGTGGTGGAGCCGTACGCCCTGCCCGCCCCGCTGGTGCGGCTGGCGCTGCAGGCGCTGGATCCCTCGCGGATGATCGAGACGGCGGAACGGATCGCGGGCGTGCGGCGCGAGCGCGAACGGCTGGCACGCGAGATCGGCCGTATCATGCTGGTCGAGGCCGGCGTTGGCCCGATCCTGATGGTCCGGCCATCGGACATCGCGGCGACCCTGACCGATCTGGCGAAGTACGGCGTCGCCGCCGACCGGGCGGGCGACCGCGTTCGCCTGCCGGTCTCGCTCCGGGCCGAGGTCAATGACCGGCTTCTGACGGCGCTGGGCCTGACCCCCTCGAACGCTCGGGCGCACCGCACCGGTCAGGCCGTGCGCGACACCAAGGAGACGCGCATCGTCTGCGCCGTCGATCTGGACGCCACCGGCCCGATCCGGATCGAGACCGGGGTCGGCTTCTTCGATCACATGCTGGAACAGGTGGCGGCTCATGGCGGCTTTTCCCTGCGCCTCCAGTGCGAGGGCGACCTGCACACCGACCCGCACCACACGATCGAGGACTCGGCCATCGCTCTGGGTCAGGCCCTGAAACAGGCACTGGGCGAGCGGCGCGGGATCCAGCGCTACGGGTTCGTGCTGGCCATGGACGAGGCCCAGGCCAATGTCGCCATCGACCTGTCCGGCCGGCCCTATCCGGTGTTCGAGGGGACCTTCTCGACCCCCTTCATCGGCGAATACCGCACCGACCTGACCGCCCACGTCTTCCGCTCGCTGGCCGAGCACCTGGGCGCCGCCGTCCACATCTCGGTCACCGGCGACGACGACCACCACAAGACCGAGGCCGCCTACAAGGGATTCGGCCGGGCCCTCCGTCAGGCCATCCGGGTTGAGGGCGATGCTGTTCCGAGTACCAAGGGGGTTCTTTGACCCATACTGCCATCGTCCATCTGGGGGCGGGTAACACCGCCTCAGTCCAATTCGCGCTTGAGCGGCTGGGGGCCGACGTGATCGTCACCTCCGACGCCACGGTCATCGCCGAGGCCGACCGACTGGTCCTGCCCGGCGTCGGCGCGGCCGGTTATGCCATGGAGCGGATGGCGGCCCTGGGGTTGACCGGGGTCATCAAGGGCTTTGAACGCCCCCTGCTGGGCCTGTGCCTCGGCCAGCAGCTGCTGTTCGCCGAGAGCGAGGAGAATGGCGGGGCCACGATGCTGGGGTTCATTCCCGGCCGGGTGACGCGCATGGCCGTGCGGGACGACCTTCCGGTGCCTCACATGGGCTGGTCCCAACTGCACGGCCTGCAGCCAGACCCGCTGCTGGAGGGGGTGGTCGAGGGCGACTATGCCTATTTCGTCCACTCCTACGTCTGTCCGGACACGGAGGCGACCATCGCCTGCGCCGATTACGGTACGGAGGTTCCCGCCATGGTCCGCAGCGCCAATCGCTGGGGCTGCCAGTTTCACCCGGAGCGGTCAGCGAAGGCGGGCGCGCAGATTCTTCGCAACTTTCTCGAGCTGCCCGCATGATCGTCTATCCCGCCATCGATCTGCGCGCCGGGGTCTGCGTCCGGCTGATGCACGGCCGGTTCGATCAGGTCACGGAGTATGACGCCGACCCGGCGGCGCGGCTCGCCGCCTTCGTCGGCGAGGGCGCGACCTGGGTCCATATCGTCGATCTGGACGGGGCCGAGGCCGGACAGGCGGTGCAGCATGCGCTGATCGGAGCCTTGGCCAAGGGTTCGACGGCCCGCATCCAGTCGGGCGGCGGGGTCCGCACGGTTGAGGATGTCGAGCGGCTGCTGGAGGCGGGCGTCACCCGGGTGGTGGTCGGATCGCTGGCCGTCACCCAGCCCGAGGCCGTCGCCGGGTGGCTGGCGCGGTTCGGGCCGGAGCGGCTGACCCTGGCCTTCGATGTGCGCGTCGGCGACGATGGCGTGCCCACGCCTTCGCTGAAGGGCTGGACCGAGGCCGCCGGGCTGGATCTGTGGGCGGCGCTGGACCGCTATCCGGCCGGCACTCTGAGCCATGTGCTGATCACCGATGTGGGCCGCGACGGCGCGCTGACCGGGCCCAACCTCGACCTGCTGGGCGAGGTGCGGCGGCGGCGGCCGGATCTGAAGATCCAGGCCTCGGGCGGGGTGTCGTCGCTGGACGACCTGGTCGCGGCCGGGGCCATCGGCTGCGACGGGGCCATCATCGGCCGGGCGATCTATGAGGGTCGCTTCACGGCCCGCGAAGCCATAGAAGCCTGCCAATGACGGCGAGACGCATCATCCCCTGCCTGGACGTGAAGGACGGACGCGTCGTCAAGGGCGTCCGGTTCGAGGGCCATGTCGACATGGGTGACGCCGGGGAACTGGCCGCACGCTATCGCGATGCCGGGGCCGACGAACTGGTCTTCTACGACATCACCGCGAGCCCGCAGGGCCGGACGCTGGACTATGGCTGGGTGCGCGATATCGCCCGGTCGCTGGACATTCCCTTCTGCGTCGCCGGGGGAATCCGCACGGTGGATCAGGCGGCAGCCTGTCTGGACAACGGCGCGGACAAGGTCTCGATCAACTCTCCGGCGCTGGAGCGGCCGGAGCTGATCACCGAGATGGCCGAACGGCTGGGCAGCCAGTGTGTCGTGGTCGGCGTCGATTCCCGGCGCGAGGACGGCCACTATGTCGTGCACAAATACACCGGCGACCCGGACAGCCGCCGTCTGGCCGGCCGCCTGACTATGGACTGGATCGTCGAGGCCCAGGAGCGGGGTGCCGGCGAGATCGTGCTGAACTGTATCGACCAGGACGGGGTCCGCCAGGGCTATGACACGGCCCAGTTGTCGGACGCCCGGGCGCGTCTGACCATTCCCCTGATCGCCTCGGGCGGCGCAGGATCGATGTCGCATTTTCTGGACGTGTTCGACCGGGCCAATGTCTCGGGTGCGCTGGCCGCCAGCGTGTTCCACTCGGGCGCGATCACCATTCCTGACCTGAAGGCGTTTCTGGCGGGTGCGGGTGTTGAGGTTCGGCAGTGAACGGTTGGTTTCCTTCTCCCCTTGCGGGAGAAGGTGGCCGGAAGGGCCGGATGAGGGTTACGAGGATGCAGACGAAATGACTGGGACAGACGCCGACCGGTTAGATCGGGAGTCACCCCTCATCCGGCCTCGCGACGCTCGGCCATCTTCTCCCGCAAGGGGAGAAGGATCGTGACGCTCGACCCTGAAGCGCTCGACTTCCAAAAATCCAACGGCCTGATCCCCGCGATCGTGCAGGACGCGGACACGCTGCAGGTGCTGACCCTCGCGTATATGGACCGGGCGGCGCTGGACGAGACGATCGAGAGCGGCGAGGCGACCTTCTTCTCGCGCTCGCGCGGCGGGCGGTGGCGCAAGGGCGAGACCAGCGGCAACCGGTTGACGGTCGTGGCGATCACCCCCGACTGCGACGGTGATGCGCTGGTGGTCGCGGTGCGGCCGATGGGGCCGGCCTGCCATCTGGGGACGACCAGCTGTTTCGGCGCGGTGGATGCGCCGGGGCTGGGGCGGATCGCCCGGCTGGAGGCGACCATCGCCGAACGGGCGGCGGCGGATCCGGAGACCAGCTGGACCGCGCGGCTGCTCGCCGAGGGGCCGAAACGGGCCGCGCAGAAGGTCGGCGAGGAAGGCGTGGAGACCGCGCTGGCCGGGGCCGCCGGGCCGGATGAGGAGGTGGCCTCGGAGGCTGCGGATCTGATCTATCATCTGCTGGTTCTGTTACGGGCGCGTCAAATGTCGTTTCAGGACGTTCTGGACGTGTTGGCCTCGCGGGCCCGACCGGCCACACACGCGGACTGATTGTCGAGGGCCCCTGCCCTCGCGGAATTGAGGAGCGGGCATGACGGCTCTGGTGCTGTTCGGCGGCGGCGGCGATCTGGCGATGCGGATGCTGCTGCCCTCGCTGTATTTCCTCGAGCACGACGGCCTCCTGCCCGAGGGGTTGAAGATCATCGGTGCGGCGCGGTCGGAGGAAAGCCGCGAGGAGTATGTCGCCAAGGTTCGTGCCGCCGTCGAGGGCAAGGCCGGCGCCGACGACGCCTGGTCGGACGAGACCTGGTGCCGGATGGCAGGTCGGCTGGACTATCTCGCCGTCGATGCGACCTCGGCCGAGAGCCTGAAGCCGCTGAAGGACAAGGTCGGGGCCGGGCCCTGCACCAGCTTCCTGGCCGTATCGCCGTCGCTGTATGCGAAGATCGTCACCGCCATGCGGGCGGCGGGCCTGGCCGAGCCGGAGGACCGGGTCGTGCTGGAAAAGCCGGTCGGGCGCGATCTGGAGAGTTTCCGCGCCATTGACGACGCCGTGGCCGATGCCTTCAGCGAACAGCAGGTGTTCCGCATCGACCACTATCTGGGCAAGGAGACGGTCCAGAACCTGATCGCGCTGCGCTTCGGCAATGTGATCTTCGAGCCGCTGTGGAACAATCTGTCGATCGACCACGTCCAGATCACCGTGGGCGAGACGGTCGGGGTCGGCGACCGCTGGCCTTATTACGACGAGTACGGCGCGCTGCGTGACATGCTGCAGAACCACATGCTGCAGCTGCTGTGTCTGGTGGCGATGGAGCCGCCCAGCGATCTGGATCCGGACTCCGTCCGCAACGAGAAGGTCAAGGTGCTGCGCTCGCTGCGTCCCATCACCGACCGGGACGCCGAACGCGTCACGGTGCGGGGGCAGTACGTCTCCGGCACCGTCGATGGCAAACGCGTCCCCGGCTATGACGAGGAGCGCGGGTCCGATTCCAACACCGAGACCTTCGTCGCCCTGCGCGTCGACATCGACAACTGGCGTTGGGCCGGGGTGCCCTTCTTCCTGCGCACCGGCAAACGCCTGCCGGAGAAGCGCACCGAGATCGTCATCCAGTTCAAGCCGGTGCCGCATTCGATCTTCGGCCAAGACGCGCGCGACGAGGACAGCGCCAACCGCATGGTCATCGCGCTGCAGCCCGAGGAAGACATCAGCCTGACGGTGATGAACAAGAAGCCGGGGCTGGACCACCGGATGCAGCTGCAGCCGATCCAGATGAGCCTGTCCTGGGGGGTAGGCGACAAGGATGCGAAACCGCCGCGACGCCGGATCGCCTATGAGCGGCTGTTGCTGGACGCGCTGAGCGGGGACTCGACCCTGTTCGTGCGCCGCGACGAGGCCGAGAAGGCGTGGGAGTGGGTCGACGGCGTGTCCCAGGCCTGGACCGACGGCCAGGTGAAGCCCCAGCCCTATCGCGCCGGGGCCTGGGGCCCGGACGCGGCCGAGATGCTGATCGTTCGCACGGGCCGGGACTGGAATACGAGCGATGCTTGAGGGCGCCTACGAGCCCTTCCCCCATTCTTCATGGGGGAAAGCAGCCTTGCGATCGCGCAGCGATCCAGAGCCGATGGGGAAAATCTTGTCTTCTCTGACGTGCCTCGACATCTGCAGAAGAATTCCCCCATCGGTCCTGTTCTCGCTTCGCTCGAAGACGGACCGCGTTCCCCCGCAAGAGGGGGAAGGACGATACCCATGACCCACGAACTCGAATCCTTTCCCACGCTGGACACCTGGGCCGCGACGATCACGGGGCGTCTTGAAGAAACCCTCGGCGCCGCGGTGCTCGCCAACGGCCGGGCGCTGTTCGCGGGCCCCGGCGGCTCGACCCCCGCGCCCGTCTATGAACGCCTGGCCCGGGCCGACATCGGGTGGGACCGGATCGCGGTCACCCTGGTGGATGAGCGCTATGTTCCCGAGACCGATCCGGAGTCGAATGCGGGGCTGATCAAGGACACCCTGCTGCAGGGCCCGGCGGCGGCGGCGCAGTTTATTCCCCTGTATCACCCCGAGGTCACGGTCGACCGGGCGGCGGCGGTGGCGGCGCACAGCCTTGCTCGCGCGGGCGGCCGGTTCGATGCGGTGCTGCTGGGCATGGGCGAGGACGGCCACATCTGTTCGATGTTCCCGAACAGCCCGACGCTGAAGACCCTTCTGTCCCCGACCCTGAAGCCGACAGTGCTGGGCGTGCCCCATGGGCGCGACGGGGCCGCTCCCAGCCTGGAGCGGATCTCGGTCACCCTGCCGTATCTGATGTCGGCGGGGCGGGTGATCCTGGGCCTGAAGGGCGCGGCCAAGCGTTCGGTGTTCGAGCGCGAGGCCGATGGCGACCCGGCCGTGCAGCCGATCGCGGCGATGATCGCGGCGAAGGTTCCCCTTGAAGTCGTCTGGACGGAGACCGGCTGATGGCCCTGAACGCCCCCAAGCTTCACCCGGTGGTGGCCGAGGTCACCGCGCGCATCGTCGAACGCTCGCGCGACACCCGCACCGACTATCTGCGCCGGATGGACGCCGCCCGCGACAGCGGTGTCGGCCGGGCCAAGCTGAGCTGCGCCAACTGGGCCCACGCCTTCGCCGGCCAGACCATCGCCGACAAGCTGACGGCCATGACGGGCAAGACGCCCAACGTCGGCATCGTCACCGCCTACAACGACATGCTGTCGGCGCATCAGCCCTTCGAGCGCTTCCCCGCCGTGATCCGCGAGGCGGTGCGCCAGGTCGGGGCCACGGCCCAGGTCGCGGGCGGCACGCCCGCCATGTGCGACGGCGTCACGCAAGGGCGGCCCGGTATGGAGCTGAGCCTGTTCAGCCGCGACGTCATCGCCATGTCGGTCGGGGTCGCCCTGACCCACGACGCCTTCGACGCGGCCATGATGCTGGGGGTCTGCGACAAGATCGTGCCGGGCCTGTTCATGGGGGCCCTGGCCTTCGGCCACCTGCCGGTCGTCTTCGCCCCCGCCGGGCCCATGCCCTCGGGCATTCCCAACGCAGAAAAGGCCCGGGTGCGCGCCGAATATGCGCAAGGCAAGGTCGACCGCGCAGAACTGCTGGCCAGCGAGATCGGCAGCTACCATTCGCCCGGCACCTGCACCTTTTACGGCACCGCCAATTCCAACCAGATGATGATGGAACTGGGCGGGCTGCATATGCCGTCCACCGCCTTCGTCCATCCCGAGACCGGGCTGCGCGACGCCCTGACGGCGGCGGCGGCGAAACGGGCGGTCGAGCTGGCCCAGTCGGGCGAATGCCGCATGGCCGACGTCGTCGACGAGAAGTCGGTCGTCAACATGATCGTGGCCCTGCTGGCCACCGGGGGATCGACCAACCACGCCATCCATCTGGTCGCCATGGCCCGGGCGGCCGGCGTGCTGATCGACTGGACCGACATGGACCAGCTGTCGTCGGTCACCCCCCTGCTGGCGCGGGTCTATCCCAATGGCTCGGCCGATGTGAACGCCTTCCAGGCCGCGGGCGGCGTCGCCTTCGTGGCCCGCGAACTGGCCCAGGCCGGTCATGTCCACTCCGACGTGACCACCATCATGGGCCGGGGCATCCACCACTACTTCCAGGAGCCGGCGATGATCGACGGCCGGCTGGTATGGAAGGACGGCGTCAGCGAGAGCCTCGACCGCGACATCCTGCGCCCGGCCTCCGACCCGTTCGACAAGGAAGGCGGCCTGCGGCTGGTCCAGGGGAATCTGGGCCGGGGGGTCATCAAGATCTCGGCCGTCAAGCCCCAGCACCGGATCGTCGAGGGGCCGGCGCGGGTGTTCGACGCCCAGGAAGAGGTGCTGGCCGCCTTCCAGCGCGGCGAACTGGAGACCGGCGGGGTCATCGTCCTACGCTTCCAGGGCCCCAAGGCCAACGGCATGCCCGAGCTGCATTCGCTGTCGCCGCTGATGAGCGTGCTGCAGGATCGGGGCGTGCCGATCGCTCTGGTCACGGACGGGAGAATGTCCGGGGCCTCGGGCAAGACCCCGGCGGCCATCCATGTGACGCCTGAGGCGCTGGACGGCGGCCCGCTGGCCTTTGTGCAGGACGGTGATGTGGTGCGGCTGGACGCAGAGGCGGGCGTGCTGACGACGGGCGCCGATCTGTCGACGCGCGATCGGGCTCGGCCGACCTCGGTACAGAGCTGGGGCTATGGGCGCGAGCTGTTCGGGGCGTTCCGGTCCGTCGTCTCCTCCGCAGAGCGGGGGGCCTCGGTCTGTTTCGTCGCCGAGCCGAGCCTGCAACAACCAGAGATCCGCGATGTGGCGGACGCCAATGTCCAGGACCGGGAAATCGACGCATGACTAACGGCAGGACACTTCTGGTCGGCGATGTCGGAGGGACCAATGCCCGCTTCGCCATCGCCCGCATGGTCGATGGCAAACCGGTTCTGGACCATCACGAGAGTTTCCCCGCGGACCAGTATCCGACCTTCCTGAAGGGCGTCGCCGCCTTTATCGACGGCTGCGAGGTCAAGCCGACGGGTGGGGTCATCGCCGTGGCCGGGCCGGTCGAGAACGGGGCCATCGACCTGACCAATAGCCCGTGGGCCGTGTCGGAGACGCAGTTGCGGACTCTGGGTCTAAACCCGGTGAAACTGATCAATGATTTCGAGGCCCTGGCTTGGGGCGCACCGATCATTCCGGCCGACAACCTCGAACGACTGGGAGGGCCGGAGACCGGCGATCCGCACGCGACCATCGCCGTGCTGGGCCCCGGCACCGGTTTCGGCGTCTCGGCCCTGGTGCGCGACGCCCATGGTCAGGAAATGGCCATGCCGTCCGAGGGCGGCCATGCCTGTTTCCCGCCGGGCGATCCGGTCGAGGACGAGATCCTGCGCATCCTGCGCCGCCGCTACGACCGAGTCTCGATCGAGCGGCTGATCTGCGGACCCGGCCTGCTGAACATGCACCGGGCCCTGGCCGAGATCGACGGGCGCGAGACCCATATCGACGATCCGGCCGAGATCACCGAGACGGCGCTGAAGGACCCCAACAGCCCGTGCGGGGCCACCCTGGCCCGGTTCTGCGCCATCTTGGGGGCCGTCGCCGGCGACATCGCGCTGACCACGGGCGCGCGGGGCGGGGTCTATATCGCCGGCGGCATCGCGCCTCGCATCCTGCCGTTCCTGAAGGCGAGTCCCTTCCGCCAGCGCTTCGAACGCAAGGGCCGGTTCAAGGACTATATGGCCGACATCCCGACCTGGGTGATCACCCACAAACACGCTGCCCTGCTGGGTGCGGCGCGGGTCGCCTTCGCCGAGGCCGGGTAACATAAAGTCGCATTTTTATCACGGGGGCGTGAACCCAATGGGAAGCGTGGCGTTTGGGTGTCTTCACAATGGAGGAAGACCCCATGCGTAAACTGATGATCGCCGCCGCCGCCACCTTCGCCTTCGCCGGCCTCGCCGCCTGCGAGAACGCCGCCGAAAAGGAAGCCGGCGCCCAGGCCGACGCCATCGAGGCGAACGCCAACGTCGAAGCCACCCAGCTGGAAAACCAGGCGGACGCCGCGACCACCGACGCCGCCGAGGACGCCCTGAACGCCCAGGCCGACGCCGTCCAGGAATCGGCTGATGAACGCGCCGACGCCGTGGAAGACGCAGCCGGCAATGTCGACGGTGGCATGACCACCGCCAACACGCCCAACTAGGGCGTTGACCGACCGGCGCTCATGACGCCGGGCGGGTGACTTCAGAACCGGTTCAGCCCCCGTCACGCAAGCGGCGGGGGTTTTCCTGTTCAGTGCTTTTTCGGGGGCAGAGGGATGAAGGCGCTGGTCCGGCGGATATAGTCCGCATACTGCGGCTTGGTTTTCGCGGTCGACTTTTCGGTGATGCCGATCCCGGACCATTTCGTCAGGGTGAAGGTCAGGAAGATCGGGCCAAGGATCGAGGCGACCCCGACCCATCCGGTCTCGGCCGCGATCAGCCACAGCCCCCACCAGACGCAGGCGTCGCCAAAATAGTTGGGGTGTCGGGTGTAGCGCCACAGGCCGGTGTCCAAGACCTTGCCCCTGTTGGCCGGATCCTTCTTGAATGCCGCCAGCTGGGCGTCGCCGACGCTTTCGAACGCGATCCCCACCACCACGATCATGGCCCCGATCCAGCCGATCCAGCCCATCGGCGGCAGGGCCGCGACCTGGCCCAGTTGCACCGGCAGGCTGGTCAGCCAGGCCAGAACCCCCTGGGGCAGGAAGACGAACAGCAGGGCGGTCTTTCCGAAGCTCCAGCCGTGCTCGCGCTCCTGGGTCTCGACGATCTCGGCATAGCGCCCGTCGACGCCATGGGCACGCCAGCGCCGGAACAGATGCCAGCCGAGCCGGATCGCCCACACCGCGCAGAGCCAAAGGATCAGCCCCTTTCGCACCGGATCGCCGTCGGTCCGGGGGAAGGTGATCAGGGCCAGGAACAGCATCCCCAGCGGCCAGACCGCGTCGATGAAACTGACGTCCTTCACCCTCACCGCCAGGGTCCACAGCAGGGCCATGCCGGCGACGATCAGGATCAGGTTGAGGCCCAGCAGGGCGGCGAGGTCAGTCAGGGTCATGCGGGAGCAACGCTAGCAGGCCGTGGGGTATGCGTCGCCGTCAGTCGATGCACAGGGTGGGCTCGGCCTTGCCGTCCTCGACCCGCGTGGCGCAGCCGAAACGGTCGCTGGTGGGAGCGCACTGGCCGGCTGCGGTGGTGCCGGCCTGCACGCTGCCGGCCTCGGCCAGCAGGCAGTCACCGCCGCATTGGTCGCCGTCGGTGCAGCGTTTGTCCGCGTCGGCGTAGCGGATGACGCACTGGAACGACTGCATCCGACCGACGGGCTGGAGCGTGCCACCGCGGGCAGCGCAATTGGCCTCCGCGCCCTGACCCGACGCCCTTGGGGCGGGGGCCTGCCCGGCCATCGGCGAGCAGGCGGCGGCGAACAGGGCAAGGCCTACGATCAGAAGGCGCATCAAGACGTTTCCTGTCGGCCGACGTCGCCGCGGGCGAAGCCGGTCCAGACCTCATCGTAGTCGAGCTGCATGGTCGGTGTGGTTTGCGCCCATTCCGTGGTGCGAATGGGGAAGCGGGTCTCGAACATGAAGGCCAGGGTCTGGTCGATCTTGACCGGTTTCAGCTCGGCGGCGACCGCCTTGTCATAGGAGGCCTGGTCCGGGCCATGGCCGCTCAGGCAGTTGTGCAGCGAGGCCCCCCCGGGCGCGAAGCCGCCCTCCTTGGCGTCATAGGCCCCGGTCACCAGCCCCATGAACTCGCTCATGACGTTCCGGTGAAACCAGGGCGGGCGGAAGGTGTCCTCGGCCACCATCCAGCGCGGCGGGAAGATGACGAAGTCGCAGTTGGCTGTGCCCGGGGTGTCGGACGGGCTGGTCAGGACGGTGAAGATCGACGGGTCCGGATGGTCGTAGCTGACCGTACCGATGGTGTTGAACCGGGCCGTGTCATAGCGATAGGGCGCATGGTTGCCGTGCCAGGCGACGACGTCCAGCGGGCTGTGGTCGAAGGTCGTGGTCCACAGGCGGCCGGCGAATTTCTGCACGCATTCGGTCGGCCGGTCGACGTCCTCGAAGGCGGCGACCGGTGTCTCGAAATCGCGCGCATTGGCGAGGCCGTTGGAGCCGATCGGGCCCAGGTCCGGCAGGCGGAAGGGCGCGCCATAGTTCTCGCAGACATAGCCGCGGATCGGCCCGCCACACTCGACGCGGAAACGGACGCCGCGCGGGATGACCACGATCTGGCCGGGTGCGACCTCGATCCGTCCGAACTCGGTGATGAAGACCTGGTCCCCCGTCTGCGGCACAATCAGGAGCTCGCCGTCGGCGTCGTAGAAGACCCGGTCGGTCATCGAACGGTTGGCGGCGTACAGGTGGATGCCGATCCCGGCCTGGGACTCCGGATCGCCGGCCCCGCCATAGGTCACCAGCCCCTCCAGCCAGTCGGTCGGCTCGGTCGGCAGCGGCAGCGGGTCCCAGCGCATGCGGTTGGGGCTGGGCGGGGCGTCATGGAAGGGGCCCGAACGGATCCGACCCTGGGCGAAGGGGACATAGGCCGGATGCTGGGCCGAGGGCCGCAGCCGGTAAAGCCAGCTCCGGCGGTTTTCGGATCGGGGCGCGGTGAAGGCGGTTCCGGAAAGCTGCTCCGCATACAGGCCCATCGGGGTCTTCTGCGGCGAGTTGCGGCCGACCGGCAGGGCACCGGCGACGGCCTCGGTAGCGAAATGATTGCCGAAGCCGGTCAGCCACGGCGAAGCGTCATGCGTCATGTCAGTCTCCCGGCGCATGGCATAGCGGGTCCGGGCGGTCGGGTGAAGGACGCGCGCCTAATCGACGCTGCGCACATTGTCGTCCGAGTTGCGGTCGATCCATTTGTTGTACGGATCGACGCCCGCGAAGGTCGGCTTCGTCAGGGTGGTGAAGCGGAAGGTCTGGACGCCGCTGCGTAGCGGCCGGCGCTCGAACAACAGGACGTCCGCGGCGTCGAAGGCGCGTTTGCCGGGTTCGGCGCTGAACAGGCCGATGTCGAACGTCTCGTTCAACGGGGCCTCGGTCTCCACGCCCTGACCGTCGGCGTAGAGCTTGCGCGCCTCGACCGTGACCTCGACGTCCCAGCGCCCGTCGGACCGCTGGTTCGCCGTCGATGCCGTGGTCTTCACGTCGTACAGGGTGATCCGTTCGAACAGGTCGGTGATCAGGGCCTGTTTGTCGGCCGGGGCCACCGCACGCAGTGCCGCGACCAGATCCAGCGAGCGGGGCCAAGGCGCGCCCTGGAAGCTGAACTTCTGGATCAGCGAACGAAGGGCGGCATTGACCCGGTCCTCGCCGATCTGGTCGGCCAGAAGGTACATGACCAGGCCGCCCTTCTGGTAATGGATATAGCCCTGGTTCTCGACCCGGTAGAGCGGCAGCTCTTCGAGACGTTCGGTACCCCGGGCACCCAGATAGTTGTCCAGCTCATATTTCAGGAAGCGGCGGATATCGTCGGGGCCGTAGGTCTGCTTCATGACCATCAGGGCCGAATACTGGGCCAGGGTTTCCGACAGGCTGGTCGAGCCCTGCATATCGGCGCCGACGATCTGGTGGGCCCACCACTGGTGTCCCAGCTCATGGGCGGTGATGTAGGTGACGTAGTCGATCTTCTCCGGATTCCGGAAATCCGCGATGAAGCCGATGTTCTCGGAATAGGGCATGGTGTTGGCGAAGGCCTGGGCGAAGTTCCCGTAGGGAAATTCGATGATCCGGGCCTGACGGAACTGGTAGGGCCCGAACGCCGGCTGGAAATAGTCCAGCCCTGCTTTCAGCGCAGCGATCATGCGCGGCGCGTTCCGCTCATGTCCGGGCTGATGATAGACGGCCAGCTCGACGCCGTTGTGGGTCTCCCGCAGCACTTCATAGTCCGCCGACTGAACCGAGAAGAAATGCAGGATCGGGGCTTCGGTCACGAACCGGGCCGTGCGTCGCCCGCCCTCGGTGACATCCGACACCTTGTAGCCGGGCGCGATGGGGGTCTGGTCGGCCACTGTGGTGACAGTGATGTCGGCGGTGACCCAGTCGGCCCCGATGTAGTTCTTGCCCTGGGCCGTCGTGTCTTCCAGCTTCGCCATGCGAAGCTCGGCCGGCAGGCCAAACTTGCGCCGCTTGGCCCGGTCGGTCAGCAGCCCGCTGCGGTCCATCCCGATCACCGGGGCGAACTCATTGTTGCTCACGAAGGTCCCGTTATCGACCAGTCGTGTCGTCGCGCCGCTGTTGGGGAAACCCTTCTGGGTCAGCAGGGTCTCGAACGACACGGTGCGCCGTTCGCCCGGTGCCATCGGCGTCGCGAACCGGTAGATGCGGTAGTCGAACCGCTCCCACTCGCGCGCCATGGTGGCGCCCTGTACGTCCAGCCGCACCATCTGCAGGTCGCTGTCCAGCCAGCGCACATGCATCTCGCTGAGCGGTGCACCGGTGCGGTTCTCGATCACATAGCGGCCGGTGGTCGTCAGACGCGGCGTGTGCGGGTCCAGATCCAGATCGAGGGTTACGCTGACGATCGAGGGCTGGGGCGTCGTCTCGAAGGTCAGAAGCGTCTTTTCATAATCCGCCTGACGCGTCTCGGACCAGTCGCGGCTGCGATAGTCGTTCCAGACATTGGTGTTGACGAAGATGAAGCCTCCGAGGCCGATGAAGGCGACCAGAGCCACTGCCGCCAGCCCCCCCGCCGGGCCTTTCAGCCGGTGGGGCAACCGCCGTAGCCGCGGCATGAGGCGGGTCTCGGTCCCGCGCCGCCAGAGGCCATAGGTCACCGCCATCAGCAGGGTCGCAAAGGCGGTCCAGTAGGCGGTCAGCCAATTGGCGGCCGTCCCGAAATCGCCCCTCCCGTTCATGTCTGACAACGGCACCGCCGGGGTTGCCCCGTAGCGGTACAGGACATGGTCGAAGCCCAGATTGGCCAGGACCAGGGTGCTGATCAGATACACGACCATCAGGGCCCAGCCGACGAATTTGTTGGGCGACATGGCCTGGAGGAAGATCGCCAGCACTGCCAGCAGGGCATAGCTGATGGTTTCGGGCAGGACGTACCAGAGCAGGTATTTGTCCAGCTCCAGCGCGACTTCGCCCTTGTACAGCTGGACCGCGATGCCCGAGGCCACCGCCGCCAGCAGGACGGCGACAAGGACCAGGGTCAGCCCCAGCACCTTGGGCAGCAGGAAGGTCCAGTCGGGCGTGGGGGTGGCATCGATGATCTCGTGCGTCCGCCGCTCCTTGTCCCGCCACACCAGTTCGCCGGCATAGTAGATGGCCACGATGATCGAGATGATGCCGAAGGCCCCGGTCAGAACCTGGATCACCGTACGGGTCACCAGCAGGGTCGGTGCGCCGAAGGCCTCGCCCGCGAACAGCAGGGCCCCTATGGCGTTGAACGCCCCGAGGACGATCAGCACCGCGAAGGCCGGGCTGCGGAAGATGAAGGCCATCTCGAAGCCGGTGCGCCTGCGCAGCTGGGCCCAGCCGCTGGCCAGACCATAGGACGGCACCGGCAGGGGGCCGGATGGCGCATGGGTGGCCGACGATTTCTCGGCGAGGGCCCGGAGCTTTTCGGCCTTGCCGGGTTTGGCCCCCCGTGCCGCGGGGCGGTACAGCAGGGCCGCGGCAGCGAGAATCAGGACCCCGACCCCGGTCCAGATCAGCCGGTTGTACAGCAGCACCCCGGTCAGGTCCGGCAGACGCGTGTTGCGCTCTGCCGGGGTCCAGTAGCGGCTGACCTCGGCGAAGGCGGACAGGCCGAACGGCTCGATCCAGGCCATCGCCGTGCGGAATTCGGGCCGGTCCAGGGACGAGGTCAGGGTCAGGTAGACGATGAAGAAGGCGACGACGCCGACATAGGTGGCCATCATCGACCGGGTCACGGTCGCCAGGGCAAAGAAGATCGCCGAGGTCAGGAACACCGCCGGCAGGCCGAACACCAGATAGGCAAAGACATAGTCGCCGGGCCGGAATGCCCCCAGGGTCTCGCGGTCGACCCACGGCATGACCGTGCCGACAAGGGTCCCGACCGAGACACTGGCAAAGCACAGGGCCACCGCCGCAAAGGCCCCGGCGAACCGCCCGTACAGATAGTCGAACCGGGTGACCCGACTGGCCTGGATCATGGGGCCAAAGCCCGTCGTGGCGTCACGCGCCACCACATTGGCCACGATGGCCGTGGTGGCCAGCATGAAGAAGACGCCCATGATCAGGTGGGTGATGATCAGGGAATAGGGCGAGTTGAGGTTCGTGTTGCCCCCGCCGGCGATGGAGATGTTGTCCCCTGCAGCGATCAGGCCGAAACCCAGCAGGCCGAACAGGATGGCGATGACCCAGAAGGCCGGCTGGCGCATCTGGTAGCGGAATTCGAACGCGGCGATTTTCCCGAACATGATGCTACGCCGCGACCTTGCGCGAGGCTGACAGGGTCGAGAAATAGACGTCCTCCAGCCCGCCGGGCACCGGCTCGAACCCCTCGCCGGGGCGGCGGTCGGCCAGCACATGGATCACGGTCTTGCCGGCGAACAGGCGGGTCGAGATGACCTCGTGTCTGGCGCGGTACTCCTCCAGCGCCTCCCGGTCGATGGTCTTCTTCCAGACCCGGCCGCTGAGCTGTTCCATCAGCTGGGCGGGAGCGCCCTCCAGCTGGATCCGGCCGCCGGCCAGCACCGCCATGCGCGGGCACAGATCGGCCACGTCCTCGACAATATGGGTCGACAGGATGATGACGACGTTGTCGGCGATCTCGGCGAGCAGATTGAGGAAGCGGTTGCGCTCCTCCGGATCCAGCCCCGCCGTCGGCTCATCGACAATGATCAGTTTCGGATGGCCGATCAGGGCCTGGGCGATGCCGAAGCGCTGGCGCATGCCCCCAGAGAAACCGGCCAGGGCCTTCTTGCGGACCGACCACAGATTGGTCTGGTTCAGCAGGGTCTCGACCGTCTCCTTGCGGTCCTTGCCCGAGGCAATGCCTTTCAGCACCGCCATGTGATCCAGCATGTCGTAGGCGGATACCCGCGGGTAGACGCCGAAATCCTGGGGCAGATAGCCGAGGGTGCGCCGCAGCTTCTCCGGCTCCCGGATGACGTCGATGCCGTCGAAATCGATCGATCCGGACGTCGGCGTCTGTAGCGTCGCGATGGAGCGCATCAGGGTCGACTTGCCCGCGCCATTGGGGCCCAGGAGTCCGAACATGCCGGTCGGCACCGTCAGCGAGACATCGTCCAGTGCCCGCGTCCCGTTGCCGTAGACGTGGACGAGATTTTTGATCGACAGCATGACGCATCCCCTGACAGTCAAGCGACCTTGTCAGCTCCCCTCTCCCGGAGCAAGTTACGATTGTGTCAGGAAGTCGGTGCGCGCGTCAGGGTGAAGGCCTGGTCCGACGACCGGAACTCATCCATTCCGATACGTCGGAAGGTCATCAGGACCGCGCCGTCAGGACCGAGAAGCTGGAACCCGGCTGCCGTCGCCCGCCAGCTTCGGGCCTGCCGGGCGGCCGGGACATCACACCGCTCGGCCAGCACGGGCCGCGCGCCGTCGATGACCAGATTGCCCAGTGACAGGTCGCAACGCAGGCCGCCCTCGACCGCCCGCAGCGACCAGAAGCCGGCGACCTGCTGCACCGCGAGGACGCCGTCCTGCGGTTCCGAGGTCGCGGGGGGCGGGGCGCAGCCGGCCATCAGGATCGCTCCGGCGAGGGCGGCCCGGACGCGGGATCGATCACGGGTCATACGCACCTCATGGGGCCAGCTTCGGCGGCGAGCGCGGCGAGGGCAAGGCCTCTGCGCTCGTCAGACCGCCTTCAGCCGCAAGCGGAACGCATGCAGCAGCGGCTCGGTATAGCCGTTCGGCTGGTCGACGCCCTCGAAGACGAGGGCCCGGGCCGCCTGAAACGCCAGTGACCGTTCTGGATCGTCCGCCATCGGACGATACAGCGGATCTCCGGCATTCTGCCCGTCGACCTTCTTCGCCATGCGGAGGAAGGCGGCTTCCACCTGTTCGGCCGTACAGACGCCATGCAGCAGCCAGTTGGCGATATGCTGGGAGCTGATCCGCAGGGTCGCCCGGTCCTCCATCAGGCCAATGTCGTGGATGTCAGGCACCTTGGAACAGCCCACCCCCTGGTCGATCCAGCGCACGACATAGCCGAGGATCCCCTGGGCGTTGTTGTCCAGTTCGTCGCGCACCGCCTGCTCCGACCAGTTGGCCCCATGCGCCAGCGGCGGCGTCAGCAGGTCGTCCAGCCCCGGCATCGGGCGCGCCGCGACCTCCCTCTGCACCGCGAACACATCGACGGCGTGATAGTGCAGGGCATGCAGGGTCGCGGCCGTAGGCGACGGCGTCCACGCGGTGTTGGCTCCGGCGCGGGGATGGCCGATCTTCTGCTCCAGCATGTCGGCCATCCGGTCGGGGGCCGCCCACATGCCCTTGCCGATCTGGGCCCGGCCCGACAGGCCGCAGGCGAGGCCGATGGCGACGTTGCGGGCCTCATAGGCCGCGATCCATTTCGAGCTCTTGATCTCGCCCTTCCGCACCATCGGTCCGGCCTGCATGGCGGTGTGGATCTCGTCGCCGGTGCGATCCAGGAAGCCGGTGTTGACGAAGACGATCCGGTCCTTCACCGCATGAATACAGGCCGCCAGATTGGCGCTGGTGCGCCGCTCTTCGTCCATCACCCCGACCTTGATCGTGTGGCGGGCCAGGCCCAGCAGGTCCTCAACCGCATCGAACAGCCGGTTGGTGAAGGCGGCCTCTTCCGGCCCGTGCATCTTGGGCTTGACGATATAGACCGAGCCGGCGGCCGAGTTGGTGAAGCCGCCCAGCCCCTTCAGGTCGTATATCGCGATCAGCGCGGTCACGATGGCATCGAGGATCCCTTCCGGGGCCCCGGTCCCGTCCGGCAGGTGAATGGCGGGATTGGTCATCAGGTGGCCGACGTTGCGCACGAACAGCAGAGATCGCCCCTTCAGGGTCACCGCCCCCCCGTTCGGGGCCGTGAAGATCCGGTCCGGCTCCAGCGTGCGGTTCAGCGTCTGGCCGCCCTTCTGGAACCTGGCCGACAGGTCGCCCTTCATCAGCCCCAGCCAGTTGCGATAGGCCGCGACCTTGTCCTGCGCATCCACCGCGGCGACCGAGTCCTCCAGATCGCAGATGGTCGACAGGGCCGATTCCAGCACCACGTCCGACAGCCCCGCCGGGTCCGCCGCCCCGATGGCGCTGGACCGGTCGATCACCAGCTCGATGTGCAGGCCGTGGTTGGCCAGCAGGATGGCGGTCGGGGCCGAAGGTTCGCCGCGATAGCCGATGAACTGGCCCGGATCACGCAGCCCCGGAACCAGTCGCCCGGCCTCGATCGACCAGCCGCTGACCGCGGCATACGAGCCAGTCTCCAGCGGCACCGCCTCATCCAGAAAGACCTTGGCCCGCGCCACCACCCGGGCACCGCGCGCCGCGTCATAGGGCCCGGCCGGCGGCAGATCCCCCAGCGCATCGGTGCCGTACAGGGCGTCATACAGACTGCCCCAGCGGGCATTGGCCGCGTTCAGCAGAAAGCGCGCATTCAGGATCGGCACCACCAGCTGCGGCCCGGCCAGCCGCGCCAGTTCGTCATCGACTTTTTCCGTGGTCACCGAGAAGGGGGCCGGCTCATCCACCAGATAGCCGATCTCGCGCAGAAAGCTTTCGGTCGCCGCCGGGCTGTGCGGCTGGCCCTTATGCTCCGCCGACCACGCGTCAATGCGGGACTGGAGGATATCGCGCCGCAACAGCAGCTTGCGGTTCTCGGGGGTGAACCGCGCGAAAATCGCCGCCACGCCGGTCCAGAAACGGTCCGCGCCGATGTCCAGCCCGGGCAGAACCTCGTCTTCCAGAAAGGCCGAGAGGGCTGAATCGACGGACAGGCCGGCGCGGTCGTGGCGGGTCATGAAGGGGGTCTCCGGAGGGGAGCCGGTCGGGGAGGCGGCTCGTAACACTGCGTGATCACACTAGAGCCGGGCCACGGCAGCGCGGCAAGGGCGGATCGCCGTGACACCGGTGACATTGCCGCGGGTTTTGGCTCTACTCGAAGGATGATGACCCTTGGACGTCGTTCGATCCTCACGGCCGGTCTGGCCCTCACCCTGCCCGGAACGCCGGGGCTGGCCCGGACCACGCACCCGGTCGTGACCACAACCCATGGCCCGGTCAGGGGCCAGGCGGACGACGGCGTCGCCGTCTTCCGGGGTCTGCGCTATGGAGGCGACACCGGGCCCCGCCGTTTCCGGCCGCCCCTCGCCCCAAGGCCTTGGACGAGCCCCGCCGAGGCCTTCGCCCATGGCCCCGCCAGCCCCCAGGGCGGGTCGGAACCGAACCAGGACGAGGACTGTCTGTTCCTGAACGTCTGGTCCCCGGGTTTGGACGGCGCGCGCCGTCCGGTCATGGTCTATATCCACGGTGGAGCCTATTCGAACGGCTCGGGCTCCAGCCCGCTGTACGACGGCACCCGGCTGGCGCGGCGCAACGATGTCGTCGTCGTCACCGTGAACCACCGCCTGAACCTGTTCGGCTATGCCTTTCTGGCGCGGCTGGCCGGGGCCCCGTTCGCAGACAGTGGCAATGCGGGCCAACTGGACCTGATCCTCGCCCTGTCGTGGGTTCGCGACAATATCGCGGCCTTCGGTGGTGATCCAAAGAGAGTGATGGTGTTCGGCCAGTCCGGCGGCGGGGCCAAGATCGCGACCTTGATGGCCACCCCCGCCGCCGCCGGCCTGTTCCACCGCGTCGCCACCATGAGCGGGCAACAGGTGACCGCCTCGGGCCCGCTGAACGCCACCCGCCGCACGCGCGCCTGGCTTGAAGCGTTGAATCTGCCGCCCGAACGGGCCGCCGAGGTCGCGACCCTGCCTGTCGAGACCCTGCTGAAGGCGGCGGAGATCACCGATCCCGTGCTGGGCTTCGGTTCCCTGTATTTCGGTCCGGTGCTGGACGACCGGTCCCTGCCCCGGCACCCCTTCTATCCGGACGCCCCGGGCCAGTCGGCCCATATCCCGATGATTATCGGCAATACCCGTGACGAGACCCGCGCCTTCCTCGGCGGCGATCCGGCCAACTACACCCTTCGCTGGGACGACCTGCCGGGCAAGATGAGTTTTGCCAACATGCGGATCGACGTGGCACCCGAGCCGGTCATCGCCGCCTACCGGGCCCTGTACCCTGACTACAGTCCGTCCGACGTCTTCTTCGCCGCCACCACCGCCGCCCGGTCGTGGCGCGGGGCGATCATCGAGGCCGAGGCGCGCGCGGCAGCGGGGACTCCCGCCTTCGTCTACCAGCTGGACTGGACCTCACCGGTCGAGGGCGGCCGACGCGGCGCGATGCACACCGACGACATCCCGCTGGCGCTGGACACGGTCGCCGCGACCGGCAGCCGGGCGCAGGGCTCCGGGGCCCAGCCCATGGCCGACCGCCTGTCGCGCGCGTTCGTGGCCTTCGCCCGCAGCGGCGATCCGAACCACACCGGCCTGCCCGCCTGGAGCCCCTACGACCTGACCCGCCGCCAGACCCTGATCCTCGACGACCCGCCCCGCATGGCGGACGACCCGCGGGGGGCCGAACGCCGCCTGTTCGCGCGGATCCCCTACGTCCAGCCCGGGACCTGAGGGCCGCGCTGACTGCGGCCCGCGAAAGGCCGGAATCGATTGTTTCAATGCCTGAGGCCACGCAATGAAGATCAGGCCCCGGGGAGTGACAGGATGAACGGACGATCGACAACGCTTTCGGTGATCGCCGGCGGGATGGCGGCCGTCCTCCTGTCGGGGTGCAGCGAGCAGCCGGCAGCCGCCCAGACCGAGAGTCCCGAGCAGACCGTCCCGACGGCGGACGTCACACCGGCGGCGACACGAGGTCTGGCCCTGCCCATCGCCTGCGTGATCGGTCAGACCTGCCAGATTCAAAACTATGTCGATCATGATGACGGAGCCGGCGCGGCGGATTACCGGTGCGGAACGCGCTCCTATGACGCGCACAGCGGCGTGGACTTCCGGCTGACGGACATGCGGGCCCAGCAGGCCGGGGTGGCCGTGCTGGCGGCGGCCGACGGGGTGGTCGCGCGCGTTCGCGACGGCGTGCCCGATGTGTCGGTCACCGTCCGGGGCCTGGCGGCCGTGTCCGAGCAGGAGTGCGGCAACGGGGTGGTCATCGACCATGGCGAGGGCCTGTCGACCCAGTCCTGCCATATGGCCAACGGCAGCATCCGGGTGCGGCCGGGGGAGGCGGTGGTCGCTGGTCAGGCGATCGGGAACGTCGGTCTGTCCGGCCAGTCCGAATATCCGCATCTTCACTTCACGGTGCGTCGGGATCAGACGGTCGTCGATCCGTTCGCCCCGGACCCCGAGGCCGGGCGCTGCGTCGCCGGGGCGTCCCTGTGGCGGGCGGAGGCAGCGGCGGCGCTCGCCTACAGGGAGAGGGTCGTTCTGAACGCCGGATTCACCGACAGTGCGGTGACCATGGAAGCCATCGAAACGGGGACCCTGCCGCTCCCCACCGCGAGCGCCGGTGCCCTGGTTGCCTATGTGCGGGCCCTCGGTCTGAAGGCTGGAGATGTTGAGCGGCTGAGAGTCAGCGGGCCGGGCGGAGATGTGGTGGTTGATACGACCGGCCCGGTCGTGCCCCGCCCCCAGGCCCAGCGGATGATCTTCGGCGGCAAGCGAAACAGGGGAGAGGGCTGGACGAGGGGCCGCTATACCGCGACCTATTCGATTGAGGCCGGGGGTCAAACGGTGCTGGAACATCGGTTCGCCTACACCCTGCCCTGACGCGCGAGCCCGCCTCTGCCTTGACTTTGCCGTATCAACGGCCCATCTGCCATCGCGTCGCACATTTGCGATCCCCGGTGCGCTCCAGCGCGTGTGGGTCTTGCTCCCGAGCGAAGACCTGACTGTAGCAGCGGCCGGCCCTCAAGTTCACTACGCTGCCCGGACACGCGGGGCGGCGCCCGATCAAGCCCGCGATCGCCACTCTGGGGATCCGTCGGGATTGGCGGCGCGCGGTCCTTTGGCGTCATGCCCGGCCGGTGCGCGTCGCCGCACGCGAAAGAACACCCCAAGTGACCACCACCTTTGAATCGTTCGGCCTGAACAAGGCCCTGCTGCAGGCCCTCGCCACCGAGGGCTACACCATCCCGACCCCCATCCAGGCCCAGGCGATCCCTGACGTCATGAAGGGCAAGGACCTGCTGGGCATCGCCCAGACCGGCACCGGAAAGACCGCCGCCTTCGCCCTGCCGATCCTGCATCGTCTGGCCGAGAACCGCGTGGCCCCCCTGCCCCGCACCACCCGCTGCCTGATCCTGTCGCCGACGCGCGAACTGGCCAGCCAGATCGCCGAGAGCTTCAAATCCTACGGCAAACACCTCGGCTTCAAGGTCGCCGTCGTCTTCGGCGGCGTGAAATACGGCCCGCAGGAACGCGCCATCCAGGCCGGCCTCGACGTCCTAGTGGCCACCCCGGGCCGTTTGCTTGACCATATGCAGCAGAAGACCCTGGACCTGTCCTCGACCGAGATCTTCGTTCTGGACGAGGCCGACCAGATGCTGGACCTGGGCTTCGTCAAGCCGATCCGCCAGATCGTGTCGCGCATCCCTGCCAAGCGCCAGAACCTGTTCTTCTCGGCCACCATGCCGACCGAGATCGGGAAACTGGCCGGCGAGCTGCTGAAGGACCCGGTCAAGGTCCAGGTGACGCCGCAGTCGACCACGGTCGAGCGCATCAACCAGTCGGTCATCCACGTCGAACAGGGCAGGAAGCGCGCCCTGCTGACCGAGATGTTCGCCGACGACAACTTCACCCGCTGCCTCGTCTTCACCAAGACCAAGCACGGTGCCGACAAGGTCGCCGCCTATCTGGAAGCTGGCGGCGTCCAGGCCGGGGCCATCCACGGCAACAAGTCCCAGCCCCAGCGTGAACGCACCCTGGCCGCCTTCAAGGCCGGCAAGCTGCGCGTTCTGGTCGCCACCGACATCGCCGCGCGCGGCATCGATGTGGACGGCGTCTCCCACGTCGTGAACTTCGAACTCCCCTTCGTGCCGGAAGCCTATGTGCACCGCATCGGCCGCACGGCCCGCGCCGGGGCTGACGGCTCGGCCATCAGCTTCGTCGCCGGCGACGAGATGAAGCTGCTGAAGGATATCGAGAAGACCACGCGCCAGAAGATCCCGGCCACTGACCGCCGCAACGACAAGTCGCTGGGCCTGCTGGACCAGTCGATCATGGCCGCCGGCGTGGGCACCAAGGCGACCATGCCCGACCGCGAGGAGCGTCCGCGCGGTGAAGGCCGAGGCCGGAACCCGCGTCGCGACGGCGTCAAGCCGGCTCACGGCGGCCAGCCCCATCGCCAGCGCAAGCCGGCCCCGGGCGGCAATCGTGAAGGCGGCCGCGACGGGGGCGGACGCGACCAGAACCGCGGCCACAACGGCGATCGCTCGATCTCCAATGTGGTGCCGTTCGACCCGCTGGCGGCCGACCGCGCCCGCTCGGCCGCCTCGGCCAACCGGCCGGTGGCCGAGGCCAAGCCTGACGGCGAGATCCGTCGTCGCCCGCGCGGCCGTCGCCCGTCCAACGGCGGCAAGGGCTACGTCGCCAAGGCCTGATCTCCCAAGGATCGACCGACATGAAAACGGCGGGCCCCGCGAGGGACCCGCCGTTTTCTGTCGTTCCGGCCGGACCGGTCAGAACGCCCAGCGCGCCCCGATCGAGGCGGCCACTCCCGAGCCCCGTGCGGTGCCGCGCAGTCGGCTGGTCGTGGCCGCCGGCGTCCCGTCATAGAAGGTGCGGTCGCTGGCGATATCGGCGTCCTGCAGCGCGATCCAGGTCAGGGCCGTATCGACCGTGACCGCCTCCGTTACCTTGATCGACGTGCCGCCCGAGACCAGCCAGCGGTCGCCGTCGGGAATGCGCGCGGTGCGCTCCCCGTCCTGCGTCGGCGTCGGATCCCACGCCACGCCGCCCCGGACCGTGACCCGCTCATTGGCGACGAGATCGAACCCGACGGCCCCGCCGGTCACATCCTTGTAGTCCTGCACGATGGTGTCGCCGCCGGTCGGATAGCGGACGCGGATGGCGTCGAACCCGGACCAGCCGGCGCGGTTGACCTGGCCGTTCAAGGTCAGCCGGTCATTGACGGCATAGCGCACCGAGACCGAGGCGAACCACGGGGTCGTGAAGCTGGCCACGCCCTCGCTGGCGACATTGCCGGCAGCGACGGGGCCCAGCAGGCCGGTCAACGCGACGTCGCCGTCCAGCTCATGCTCGACGGCGGAGCGGTAGCTGAGGCCCAGGTCCCACGGCCCGCGGTGCACCTGAGCCCCGATGTTCCAGCCGAGATCAATGCCGTCGCCCTCCAGCGTGGACCGGCCGTCGGGCAGTTGTGGCGACAGGTTGGGCAGGCCGGAGCTGAGGAAGGCCTTGACGTACTGGACGTCCAGCCCGGCACCGATGTCCAGCCAGTCGTTGACCTGCATCGCCGCCGTCAGGCCCACATTCGCCGACCGCAGCTCCGATGTCAGGGCATCATAGCGGGTGAAGGCACCCGGCTCGTACTTGGTTGTGAAATTGTAGGGCGCGGCGACGCTCAGGCCGACGGCGAAGCGATCGCCGACCGGCATGGCGACGGCGAAGTTCGGGACAAGACCGCTCTCGATCGGGTCGCCCTCCAAGCCTGTGCCCAAGGGACCGGTGACCGGCACGGTGGTACCGCCCGGATAGACGATCGACGAGCCCGCATTGTCGACATCCGAATCCAGCAGCAGGCCGTGCAGGCCGACATAGACCTCGCGCTCGCTGCGGGCGATGGCGGCGGGGTTCCACCACAGCGAGGCCACCCCCTGGTCCGCGACCTCGCCGGAATAGGCCCGCCCCGCACCGCGGACCGACTGCTCTTTCAGGTAGAAGGCCTGGGCCAGGGCCGGACCGGCCACCGCCATCAGGGCGGTCACGGAGACGGCAAGGCGAAGCCCGCCGGGAGGGCTCGTCAAAAACGACATGGAGAAACCTTTCCGGCGCTCCGCGTCACGGCCGCCGCGCATAGGGGTTTGGAAGTCACGGACGGGGAGGTCCACTTGCCCCTCAAGTGCGCATGCAGGCAGGACGTTGCAATAAAACCGCAGAATTCGATCAAATATTCTCATTGATCAGCATTCGACGATCAGAAGTTCATTGTTTCGGCTCGGATCAGGCGATGACGAATGTCTGGATCCCCTGGTCCGCCAGCGCTCTGGCGAGGCCCGCTGCCGCCCTTTCCACCGCGAGCTCGTCGCGGCCCCGCACGACCAGCTGGGTGCCGATCTCGCCCGCAGAGCCCGCGCCGAACGGATAGCTGCCGAACGACAGGCCCGGGTTCGCCAAGGCCGCCTCCGCCAGCGGCCCGGCAATCGTCCCCTCGCCGACGCCGACGACCCGCAGGGTGCGGGCGTGGACCACGGCCCCGGTGCGCAGGCGGGGTGCCACGTCCTCCAGCATGGCCGTCATGATCTTCGGCACGCCGGCCAGGACGAAGACATTGCCGATCTGGAACCCCGGCGCATCGGTGACCGGATTGGCGATCAGGACTCCGCCGTCCGGGATCCGCGCCATGCGCCGACGCGCTGTGTTGAGCTCGTCACCATAGCGCCGCTCAAGGATCGCAAGCGCGTCCGCCCGTTCCGCGATGGAGACGCCGAAAGCCGTGGCCACGCAATCCGCGGTGATATCGTCGTGGGTCGGGCCGATACCGCCGGTCGTGAAGACGTAATCGTGGTCGACGCGCAGCGCGTTCAACGCCGCCACGATCTGCGCCGGACGGTCGCCCACAGTCCGGGCTTCCAGCAGATCGATCCCCAGTGCACCGAGAAATCGGGCGAGGGCATTTAGATTGGTGTCCGCCGTGCGCCCGGACAGGATCTCGTCCCCGATGATCAGGACTGCGGCGGTCGGTGAGGCGTGGGTCATGGGGCACACCTACGCCGCCTTCGCATCGCCGCAAGGTCCCTGTGACGCGTGGCCCTGAACCCGCTTGAGGTTTCGTGCTAGGGTCGCCATCTGCACCCGTGGCGCCGCGTGGCGCGAAACGAGACGAACGAATGTACGAGACGCCCGAGCTGGACACCGAGCCCCTGACCCGGACCAGCGCCATCCGCCTGTATGCGCCGGAGGATTTCGCCGGCATGCGCGCAGCGGGGCGACTGGTGGCCGAGGCGCTGGACATGATCACGCCCTTTGTGGTGCCCGGGGTAACCACCCAGGAGATCGACGACCGCATCCGCCAGTTCACCCTCGACCGGGGCGGCCTGCCGGCCTGCCTCGGCTACAAGGGCTACATGAAAACGGTCTGCACCTCGATCAATCACGTGGTGTGCCATGGCATTCCCGGCGACCGGGTGCTGAAGGACGGCGACGTCGTCAATATCGACCACACCGTCATCGTCGACGGCTGGCACGGCGACTCCAGCCGGATGTATGCGGTCGGAGATGTCGGCGCGCGGGCGCGCAAGCTGATCGACGTGACCTATGAGGCGCTGGCCTTGGGGCTCCAGCAGGTCAGGCCGGGAAATACCTTCGGTGACATCGGCTTCGTCATCCAGCGCCACGTCGAGGCCAACCGGATGAGTGTGGTCCGGGACTTCTGCGGCCACGGCATCGGCCGGCTTTTCCACGACAGCCCCAATGTCCTGCACTATGGCCGCAAGGGCGAGGGCGCGGTCCTGAAGCCGGGAATGTTCTTCACGGTCGAGCCGATGGTCAATCTGGGCAAGCCGCATGTGAAGGTCCTGTCCGACGGCTGGACCGCCGTGACCCGCGACAAGTCGCTGTCCGCCCAGTGCGAGCACACGGTCGGGGTCACCGAGGACGGGGTCGAGATCTTCACCCTGAGCCCGGCCGGGCTGTTCAATCCCCAGGCCAGCGGGGCTTGAACCCGGCGCGGCGACGGCTAGCCTGACCCGGACGGAGCGGGGGCCGGCGTGACGGATCACAGCGACGAAGGCACCGGGGTTCTCAAACCGGCCGTGCCACACCACACCGGCCACCGCGAGCGCCTGCGCCACCGGGCCCGTACTGCCGGCCTGTCCCACCTGCCCGATTATGAACTGCTGGAGCTGTTCCTGTTTCGCAGCCAGCCGCAAGGCGACGTGAAACCAATCGCCAAGGCCCTGCTGGCCCGGTTCGGCTCGCTGGCGGCCGTCCTGGCTGCGTCGGTGGAGGAACTTGTGACCGTGCGCGCCGAAGACGCCAGGGGCCGGACAAAGGGCGTCGGTGTCGAGACGGCGCTGGATCTGGCTGCCCTGCACGAGGTCGCCCGTCGGGTGGCCCGGGAGCCGGCCGTCAAACGCCCGGTCATCTCTTCCTGGACGGCGTTGCTGGCCTATGTACGCGTGGCGCTGCAGCACGAACCACGCGAACAGTTCCGGGTCCTCTATCTCGACAAGAAGAACCAGCTGATCCTCGACGAGATCCAGAACCGGGGCACCGTCGATCATGCGCCTGTCTATCCGCGCGAGGTCGTGCGCCGCGGATTGGAGGTCTCGGCCGCCTCGATGATCCTCGTGCATAATCATCCCTCGGGCGATCCCACCCCCAGTCGCGCCGATATCGAGATGACCAAACAGGTCGTGCTCGCAGCGAAGGCGCTGGGGGTGGAGGTTCACGACCATCTGATCGTCGGCCGCGAGGGCGTCGCCAGCTTCAAATCCCTGGGGTTGATGTGAACGGACCGGTTCTGGGCACCGAACGGCTGATCCTGACGCCGGTCGCGCTGGACGACTTCGACGACCTTGTCGCGCTGTGGCGGGACGAGACCTTCGTGCGCCACATCACCGGGCGCGCCCTGTCGCCCGAGGAGGTCTGGTTCCGGTTGCTTCGTGATCTGGGACACTGGTCCGCTCTGGGGCACGGCAACTGGTCGATGAGGCTGAAGACCGACGGGACCTATGTGGGCGGCGTCGGCATTCTGGACTATCGCCGAACCCTCCGTCCTGCCTTCGACACGCCCGAGGTCGGATGGGGCCTTGCGAGCGCCTTCCATGGCCGGGGCCTCGCGGGGGAGGGTCTGGCCGCCGCGCTGGGCTGGGCGGACAACACCCTCGGCGCGGACCGCACCGTGTGCATGATCACACCCGGAAATCAGGCCTCGCTCCGGCTCGCCGCACGGGCGGGCTTTGTTCCATGGGCCGATGCCCTGTACCAGGATGCGCCGGTGACCCTGATGGAACGGCATCGCCCGGCCCCCGCGGCGCTAGTCTGACATTAAGGTTTACAGGGCAATCTCATCGCCATGCCCATGCCCGCCGACACGCTTCGCGCCTATCTGACCGCGGCCTTCCCGGACGCGGAGATCGCGATCGACGATCTGGCCGGAGATGGCGACCACTATCGGGCCCGCATCGTCTCGGCCGCTTTCGCAGGTCTTTCCCGGGTCAAACAGCACCAGCTCGTCTATGCCGCCCTTCAGGGCCATATGGGCGGCGCCCTTCATGCGTTGGCTCTCGAAACCTCCGCCCCTCCTCCGACAGGCTGACCCCATGCGCTATCGCCCGTTCGGCGCGTCCGGCGCCGCCATCTCTGCCCTGACCCTGAGCCTTGGCGCGGACTGCCTCGGCCGGGGGCTGGCCGCCGCCAATGACCTGATTTTTTCGGCCCTTGAGGCCGGGATCAACTCCTACCGGCTGGAAACGGCCGACCCGGTGCTGGCGGAGGTCGTCGGCCAGGCCCTGGTCAATGTGGATCGCAAGCTTCTGAACGTCAGTCTTGAGCTGGGTGCCGGCGACGGCCGCAAGGGCTCGGCCCGCGATTTCTCGGCAGAGGGCATGACGGGCGCAATCGACCGGTGCCTGCAGATCTCGGGACTGGGCTGGATCGACGTCGCCCTGCTGGAGGAGCCGGGGGAGGACGAACTGCCCCAGAGTTCCCTGAACGCACTCAAGGCGCTCCGGGCCACGGGCCGCGTCCGCTACCTCGGGGTCTCGGGCGAGACCGAGGTGATGGACGCCTATGTCTCCACCGGCGCTTTCGACGTTCTGGGCACCCCGTTCCACGTCAATATGGACTGGCGTATCCGCTCGCGCGTCCGGGCCGCGCGCGAACAGGACATGGCCATCCTGGCCTATGGCTATTTCCCGTCAGAGCTCGACACGGAAAAGAAGGCCGTGGCCATTCATCAGCCCAAAAAAGGCCTGTTTGGCTTCGGCAAGGGTGCGGGCAGCCGATCGAACGACGACCCGCTGGCGGATGCGGGAACCTTCGCCTTCCTGCACCGGACGCCGCACTGGACCGCCGAAGCCATCTGTCTGGCCCACGCCATGACCGATCCGGCGATCTCCAGCGTGCTCATCCGCGCCGGGACTGCCGACCGACTCAATGTGCTCGCCGCCGTGCCGGAACGCGACATGCCCCCGGGCCTGTCCGCCCAGATCGAAATGGCGCGCGTCGCCGCCTGATCGGGGTCGCACACGCAGGCTTGAGGTCGCCGGCCTTGACCGGTCGCGGTCGGGTGCCTAGCTCAGCCCTGCAACGAAAGGCGTCTCCCCTTGTCCGACCAAGCCATCGATACCCCGGCCGACCCGATCCTCGCCTTTATCGCCCAGACCGTGGCGGAACATCCGGTCGTGCTGTTCATGAAGGGGACGCCCGACGCACCACGCTGCGGCTTCTCCTCCCTTGCAGTGCAGATCCTCGACCAGATCGGCGCTTCCTTCGTCGGGGTCGATGTGCTGCAGGACGACGGCCTCCGCGACGGCATCAAGGCCTTCACCGACTGGCCGACTATTCCCCAGCTGTATGTGAAGGGCGAGTTCGTCGGCGGCTCCGACATCGTGCGCGAGATGTTCCAGGCGGGCGAACTGGCCGCGCTGATGGCCGAAAAAGGCGTGCCGCTCGGCGAGGGCTGAGCCCATGGCCCGGACCGTCCTGACGCCGCGGGCCGACCGGGAAGTCTTTGACCTGCCGCTGGCCATTCGCCCCGAACACATCGACGACAACGGCCACGTCAACAATGTGGTCTATGTCGGCTGGCTGCAGGAGGCCGGCACGGCGCACTGGAACGCGCGCTTCGACGCGGCGACCCGGGCCCGCTGGTCGTGGGTCGCGCTGCGGCACGAGATCGACTACCTCCGCGCGCTGCAGCCGGACAGCACGGCGATCGCCCGCACCTGGGTCGGCGACCCCCACGGCCCGCGGTTCGCCCGCTACGTGCGGATTGAGGACGGCGAGGGGCGGCTGTGCGCCCAGGGCGTCTCTGACTGGTGTCTGGTCGAGGCGACGAGCCTGCGCCCCACCCGCATCCCCGCAACCATGCTGCCGACGTTCGAGCGTCGATAGGCCTTCAGATCCCGCGCAATACGTAATGCTGCAGGACAGCTTGAGTCTAACATAGACGAATCCTGGCACCAGGCGGCTGTGATACGGATCTTGCTGTCGAGCGCGGCGACCGGCCTTCCGCCGGCGGTTCACGGAGACAGTACGGCCGGGTATGGCTTTCGCTGGGTGAGCCTCCGGACAACCTGAAGGGTCAGCCATGGCTGACGATCCGACCCTGAACGCCGCCGATCTTCCCGGCCTCGCCCTTGCTTTGGTCCAATCGTCGAACGCCCCCTTGCTGCTGCTGGACGAGGGTATGAGGGTCGTCGCTGCCAGCGCGTCCTTCAGCAGGGTATTCGACATCGACCCAGAGCGGATTGTCGGCCGTAACCTCGGGGAGGTCGGGATCGGGGAGTGGAACAGGCCCCAGCTGCGCGTATTGCTGGACGCGACGGCCGACGGCAACGCCGACATCGAGGCCTATGAGATGGACGTCGAGGGCCCGCGTCAGGGGGTGCGCAAACTCGTCGTCAGCGCCCGACGTCTGGACTATGCGCCCGCCCAGCCCGTCCGGCTGATGGTGACCGTCGAGGATGTCACCGCCATCCGAGAGCAGGAAAAACAGAAAGACGATCTCCTGCGCGAGAAGGCCATACTGCTGCAGGAGCTGCAGCACCGCGTTGCAAACAGTCTGCAGATCATCGCCAGCGTCATCCTGCAGAGCGCCCGCAAGTCGACATCGGAAGAGACCCGCCTCATGCTGACAGACACCCACAGCCGCGTCATGTCGGTCGCGGCCCTGCAGCAGCAGCTGGCGGCCTCGCGGCTGGGGGAGGTGGCGCTCGCACCGTATCTGACCCAGCTGTGCAGGAGCATCGCCGCCTCCATGATCCAGGATCCGACGCAACTGGCGCTAAGGGTCGAGGTCGATGACAGCGCCACCAGTGCGGACACATCCGTCAGCCTTGGACTGATCGTGACCGAACTGGTCATCAACGCCCTCAAACACGCCTTTCCCGGAGCCCGGTCGGGCACGATCATGGTGGGCTATGAGAGCCACGGCGCGAACTGGACATTGACGGTGCGCGACAACGGCGTGGGCATGCCGGCGGACGCGGCCAGCGCGACCCCCGGGCTGGGGACCAGCATTGTCGAGGCGCTGGCGAAACAGCTTCACGCGCGGATCGAGGTGGACAGCCCCGGACGCGGCACGCGGGTCTCCGTCATCCACAGCCCGCTTTCGGCGGTCCGAAATCCTGCCCTCGGCGAGAGCGCCAATGACGCGATCAGGTCGTCGGCGGCAGCTGATAGGGGTTGTTGATCGACACCCGGGAGCCGGGCGGCAGACCCAGTTCCTCGAACGACCAGATCACCTCGACGCCCTCGGCGACGGGCGTGTCGCACAGGTCCTGATCGATGCGACGCACGGTGATGGTCGAGGCGTCGCCGTGGCGATCGACGAAGGCGCTGAGATCGTCCTTGTCGGTGCAGCCGTTCGAACTGACCCAGAACACGGCCAGATCCCGGGTGATGGCGGCGGCATGGAGCGGTTCAAGCTGACCGGGCATGGCCGCCGTCTGGACCGGTGCCGGGCGCGGGGCGAGGGCGCAGCCGGACATCAGGAGCGCCGCGGTCGCCGTCAGGACGAAGATGCGAGTGGGAGCCATGCCCCGTTTCCTGTTCAAGCTTGCCGGGAATGATCGCTCAATTCGGCCTCTCCCGCATCCGAATTTTGCACGATGCGGGATGGCCTGAACGAAAACGGCCCCGGATCGCTCCGGGGCCGTCGACGCATCGGGGCCCCGGGGGCCGAAGCGAACTCAGGAGCTGTAGTATTCCACGACCAGGTTCGGCTCCATCTTCACCGCGAACGGCACGTCGGCCAGTTCGGGGAAGCGGACGAAGCGGACCGAGAAGCCGCGGTCACCCAGTTCCAGATAATCGGGGATGTCGCGCTCGCCGGACTGCTGGGCCTCGAGGACCAGCGCCATGGCGCGGGACTTCTCCTTGACCTCGACGACGTCGCCGACGCGCAGGCGGTAGGAGGCGATGTTGACCTTCTTGCCGTTGACGGTGACGTGGCCGTGGTTGACGAACTGGCGGGCGGCCCAGGGGGTCGGCACGAATTTGGCGCGATAGACCGTGGCGTCCAGACGGGCTTCCAGCAGGCCGATCAGGATTTCCGAGGTGTTGCCCTTGCGGCGGGCAGCCTCGTCATAGGTCTTGCGGAACTGTTTTTCCGTCAGGTTGGCGTAGTAGCCCTTGAGCTTCTGCTTGGCCTTCAGCTGCAGGCCGAAGTCGGAGACCTTGGACTTGCGGCGCTGGCCGTGCTGGCCGGGGCCGTAGGACCGCTTGTTGACCGGGCTCTTGGCCCGGCCCCACAGGTTTTCACCCATGGCCCGATCGATTTTATACTTGGCGCTGTGGCGCTTGGACATTCTGTTCTCTTCAGTTTGATGCGGCCCGGTCCCTCCCCGAATGGAGGGACGATCTCAACGGCGGTCCACGCATCGTCCGTAGTGGTTCTCGCGCGCCAGACCGGGGCCGGGCGCGGGAAAGCGGGCCTTATGACGGCCCGCCCTCCCCCGGTCAAGCCGAAAGGGCCTCAGGACGCGGGCGTTTCCGGCACCCAGACGAAGGTGTCGTCACGCCGCTGGATCCGGCCCACGCCCGGATAGGGGAAGTGGACGGCGTGGATCAGCAGGTTCTCGTCCGCCGCGCGGGCGAGCAGGGCCTGACGGCTGGCCTCGGCCGTGGCCTCGTCCCCGTCGAAGGCAATGGTCCAGGTCGGGCGCTGCACCGAGATCACCGAATGGTGCATGGCGTCGCCGATATAGACCAGTTTCTCGTCGCCCGAGGCGATCTCATAGCCCGTATGACCCGCCGTATGGCCGTCGATGGCATAGGCCTTGATCGCCGGGGTGACCTGGGCCCCCGCCTCGAAGGTCTCGACCTTCGGCGTGATGGCGGTCACGAGCGCGGCCAGCTGGGCATCGGCCCGGATGGCCGTCCATTCGGCGGCGGTCATGCGGATGGTGGCGTTGGGGAAGGTCAGGGCCCCGTTGGCGTCGACCAGGCCCGCGACATGGTCGCCGTGGCCGTGGGAGATCAGGATGTCGGTGATCTGGGCGGGCTGGACGTCAGCCGCCGCAAGCGACGCCGACAATTTGCCGGCGGTCGCGCCCATGCTGGCCCCGGCCCCGGAATCGATCAGGACCAGACGCTGGCCGTCGCGGACCAGCAGGGGCTGGATCGACAGGTCGAAACTGTCGCCCGGCAGGCCGGCTGCGGTCAGGACAGCGGCCACCTCCTCCGGCGTGCGGTCGACCGCGAGGACGGTGTTGTCGTTGGGAACCCCGGTCATGCCGCCGTCGCGCAGGGCGACCAATTCCAGACTGCCGATCCGGAAGCGGGTAACGTCGGGGCTGACGGTCGCGGTGGCGGCCGCGGCCGGTTCGGCGGTTTCTGCGGGCTGGGAGCACCCGGCCGCAGCGATCAGACCGGACAGCAGGAGGCCTGCAGCGGCCAGTTTCAGATGGGTCGACATGAAAACCTCGGCTTGGGGGAGGGAATGGTCAAGCTGAGATAGGCGCAACCCTGCGTCATGCCAGTGGGGCGGATCGAAAAGCTTTTGCGACGACCCGCCCCCGGCATCAGAGCCGCCGGATCAGGCGGTCGCGGCCGCGAACAGGGCGTTGGCCTTGTTCCAGTTCACCACGGTCCAGAAGGCCTTCAGATAGTCGGGGCGGCGGTTCTGGTATTTCAGGTAATAGGCATGTTCCCAGACGTCCGCCCCGAGGACGACGGCGCCTTTCTGTTCGGCCACGTCCATCAGGGGGTTGTCCTGGTTGGGGGTCGAGGTGACCTTCAGCTTGCCGTCCTGGACGATCAGCCAGGCCCAGCCCGAGCCGAACTGGCCGGCGCCGGCGGCGTTGAAATCTTCCTTGAACTTGTCGAGCCCGCCGAGGTCGCGGTCGATCGCGGCGGCCAGTTCGGCCGAGGGCTCACCGCCCTGGCCGACGGGGGCCAGCAGTTCCCAGAACAGGGCGTGGTTCCAGTGGCCGCCGCCGTTGTTGCGCACCGCCTTGGGCGCGGACGAGATGGAGGCGAACAGGTCCTCCAGCGACTTGCCCTGCAGGCCGGCGTCGGCGTCGACCGCCTTGTTCAGATTGTCGACATAGGCCTGATGATGCTTGTCGTGGTGGAAGGTCATCGTCTCCTTGTCGATGGCGGGTTCCAGCGCGTCATAGGCGTAGGGCAGCGGCGGCAGGGTGAAGGCCATGGGAGGCTCCTTGTGATCGGTGAAGACCCTGCATGTAGGGTCTCCGGGTCCGGGGCCAAAGGCATGTCGTGCGCGCAGGCCCGGGTTTTTGCCCCGGCGCCGGTGGCGCACCGGGACTCAAAAAACAGAGTCCATTGAGTCCACTGAGTCCACATCGCCCCCGAAAGACCCGCCGATCCGGACCCGAAAACGGTGTCCGGATGGTCCGGAGGGTCCCGCTCGGACGACGAGCGGGCATCCGGGCCGTTGAGGCACCGGAGACGATATGGTCAAAGGCTTTTCCGCCGCAAGAGGGAATGAGGAATAAATTCTTCTCCCGGGCGGACTACCCCGGCAGATTGGCCTTGAGGCAATCGCGGACGGCGCGTTTCTGGCTGCCGGGAGCGTTTAGGAAGTCGACGCCGTCGGCTTCCAGCACGACCTTGACCGCGGCGTCGAGGCCGGACGGCAGGGCGGCGATGACGCGCTTCTGGCCCTTGTCGTGCAGGCAGTGGCCCAGTTCGTTGCAGAGGGCGGCGAACAGGTCGTCGTAGTCCGGGCCGGGGCCTGGATCAGCGGCCGGGGTCGGGTCGGTCATGCCGCAGCCTTCAGCCGGGTTGCGTGGAAGGCGATGTGATCGTCGATGAAACTGGCCATGAAGAAGTAGGAGTGGTCATAGCCGGGCTGCATCCGCAAGGTGATCGTCTGGCCGGCCGCCTGTCCGGCGGCGACCAGCAGTTCGGGCCGGAGCTGCTCGGCGAGGAAGGGATCGGCGTCGCCCTGGTCGATCAGGATGTCGTCGAAGGCGCCCCGGGCCGTGCCGCGCTCGATCAGGCGAGCGGCGTCATGCGTCTCCCACAGGGTCCGGTCGTCGCCCAGATAGGCGGTGAAGGCCTTCTCGCCCCACGGACACCGCGTCGGCGACGCAATGGGGGCGAAGGCGGAGACGGAGCGGAACAGGTGCGGGTGGCGCAGGGCGAGCGTGAGGGCTCCGTGGCCGCCCATGGAATGGCCGCTGATCGCGCGGACCCCGTTGGTGGGAAACTCGGCGTCGATCAGGGCGACGAGCTCCTCGGTGACATAGCGCTCCATGTGGAAATGGGGGGCCCAGGGGGCGCGGGTGGCATCGACGTAGAAGCCCGCCCCCTGCCCCAGGTCGTAGCTGTCGTCATCCGCCACGCCTTCACCCCGGGGCGACGTATCCGGCGCGACGATGATCAGGCCGTGTTCGGCGGCGGCGGCATAGGCCCCGGCCTTGGTGGTGAAATTGTCCTCGGTGCAGGTCAGGCCGCTGAGCCAGATCAGGACCGGAAACGGCCCCTGCCCCGCCGGCACGAACACCGACAGGGTCATGGGCGTGCCGGTCGCGGCGCTGTCGTGCTTCAGATAGCGGAGGACGCCGCCGTGGACCTGATGCTGTTTGGTCGTGTCCATCTCAACTCCGCTCATCCCCGCGAAAGCGGGGACCCAGTTCTGTGGCCGTCCGGACCTAACCCATCCGTGGCGGATGTCGATCCCGTGCAGCCTGCCTCGCGAAAGCCCTGGGTCCCCGCTTTCGCGGGGATGAGCGGAAGAGCCGATCAGTCGTGGGTCTTGCCGGCGGTCCGGTCGCCCTTCGCCAGGGCGAAGACGACGGCGGACAGGGCGGCGAGGGCGATCAGGTTGGGCAGGGCCATGGCGGCATTGGCGATGTCGCCCATGCGCCAGACGAACTCGATCTGCTGGAACGAGCCCACGAAGATCATGCCGACCCACAGGAGACGCCACGGAATGGCGACGCGCTGGCCGAACAGATAGGTCGCCGCCCGCTCGCCGTAGTAGCTCCAGGTCAGGAGGGTGGTGAAGACGAACATGATCAGACAGGCGGAGGTGATCATGCCGCCGAGGGTGGTCGTGCCGAACAGGATCTGGGGGAAGACCACCGCATAGGCGGCCAGGGTCATCTCGAACCCGCGCAGGTCGGAGTTCCAGACATGCTCCACCGTGCCGGCCCCGGCGGGGAAACTGCCCTGGACGGTCAGCATCACCAGACCGGTCATGGTGCAGATGATCATGGTGTCGATGAAGGTGCCCATCATGGCGAACCGGCCCTGACGCGCCGGATCGTCGGTCTGGGCCACGGCGTGGGCCATGGGGGTCGAGCCCTGACCCGCCTCGTTGGAGAAGAGGCCGCGCGCCACGCCGGCCCGGATGGCCATCATGACCCCGGCCCCGAGGAAGCCGCCCGTCGCCGCCGCGCCGTTGAAGGCGCTGTCGAAGATCAGGGCGAAGGAGGCGGGCAGGTCCTCGATGTTCAGGACCAGGGCGATCAGGCCCAAGACCAGATAGGTGATGGCCATGAAGGGCACGATCTTCTCGGCGATGCTGCCGATGGATTTGATGCCGCCGATGATGACGATGAAGACGGCCGCGGCGACGATCAGCCCCGCGCCCCATTCCGGCACCGGCACCAGGCTGGTGATCGAATCCGCGATCGAATTGGACTGGATCATGTTGCCGGTGGCCACCGACGAGAACAGGGTGCCGAGGCAGAACAGCACCGCCAGCCAGCCCCAATTCTTGCCCAGCCCCTTGCGGATATAGGTCATGGGTCCGCCCTGATAGGTGCCGTCGGCGCGCTGCTCACGGAAGCGGATGGCCAGCGACCCCTCGGCGAAGGCCAGGGCCATGCCGAACAGGGCGGTGACCCACATCCAGAAGAGGGCCCCGGGCCCGCCAAGGGTGATGGCCGTGGCCACGCCGGCGAGGTTGCCGGTGCCGACCTGACCCGACAGGGCGGTGGACAGGGCGGCGAACGGAGAGATCTCGCCCTTGCCGCCCTCGCCCTTCTTGAACAGGCCGGCGAAGGCCTCGCCCAGCTTCAGGATCGGATAGAAGCGCAGGCCGATCATGATCCATGCGCCGACGCCCAACAGCACGATCACCATGGGCGGGAAGGGCAGGATCGACTCCCCGTTCCAGGTGCCGCCCCAGATGAAGTCACTGACGTTGGTGACCTGGTCGTAAAAGGCCTGCACGCCCGCGGGCGTCGTCGTCGCCGTCATTCCCCGTACCCCGATCTGACTATGGAAAGGCGCACCTTAGCGGCTGGACATCGAATGGGAATGGCCTTCGTCTCAGGGGTGTGTCGCGGGGTGGACGACGGTCACCCCGCCCGGTGCATGGCGCAGATCTTGTTGCCCGACGGATCGCGCAGATAGGCCAGTTCCAGCGTGCCGAAGGGGCCGGTGCGGGGGCCGGGCGGGTCCTCGATAGCCGTGCCGCCCGCGGCCAGACCCGCCTCGTGGAAGGCCTTCACGGCGGCGGCGTCGCGCGCATGGAAACCGATGGTGCCGCCATTGGCGTGGCAGGCGGGCTCGCCATCGATCGGACGGACGATGGCGAAGGCACCCCGCGGCGTGCGCCACCAGACCCGGCCGCGATCGTCGAGGGTGCCGGGCTCGAGGCCGAGCGCGCCGAGCGCCGCATCATAGAAGGCGCGCGACGCCTCGATGTCGTTCGCGCCGACGGTGACGTGGGTAAACATGGTCTCTCTCTCCCTCAACAACCCGGACGACCAGAATAGGACTGATCCGTTTCTTTTGGCAACGGTCTGTGGGCGCCGTGCCGCCGCGATGGTGAAATCTCCGTCACCCGCATCCGTTCACGCCCGCGGCCGCCTCTTCAACCCGTCATCACAGGAGAAGAGACATGTCGCCCACACCGCCCTTCCGCCGTTCCGCACCGACGCTGGCCGTCGGTCTCTGCCTGACCCTGGCCGCCTGTGCGACCGGGGGGACCGGCCCATCCGGGGAGGATTATCCGGACCTGCATCTGCGCTATGCGGACATCGTCCTGGACGCGCCGGACGCGGCCGCACGGCTGGCCCGGCGGATCGAGACCACGGCCGTCGAGCACTGTTCGCGCCATGGCGCGCGGCTGACGCCGGCGCACCGGCGGGGACAGCCGCAGTTCTGCGTGGACGGCGTGCGCGCCGAACTGGTCCGCGCCCTGCCCCCGACCCTGCGGGCGATTTATGACGAGGGTCGCCGGAGCCGGTCGGCCAGGGGCGCGACCTAGAACACCACGACGGACCGGATGCTCTCGCCCGCATGCATCAGGTCGAAGGCCTCGTTGATGCGCTCCAGCGGCAGGGTGTGGGTGATCATGGGATCGATCTCGATCTTGCCGTCCATGTACCAGTCGACGATTCGCGGGGTGTCGGTGCGGCCGCGCGCGCCGCCGAAGGCCGAGCCCTTCCAGACCCGGCCGGTGACCAGCTGGAACGGGCGGGTCGAGATCTCCTTGCCGGCCTCGGCAACGCCGATGACGATGCTCTCGCCCCAGCCGCGGTGGCAGGCCTCCAGCGCCTGGCGCATGACCGTGGTGTTGCCGGTGCAGTCGAAGGTGTAGTCGGCCCCGCCGCCGGTCAGTTCGACCAGATGGGCGACGACGTCGCTGACGTCCTTCGGATTGACGAAATGGGTCATGCCGAAGCGGCGACCCCATTCCTCCTTGGCGGGGTTCAGGTCGACGCCGACGATCATGTCGGCCCCGACCATCTTCAGCCCCTGGATGACGTTCAGCCCGATGCCGCCGAGGCCGAAGACGACGGCGTTCGCGCCGGGCTCGACCTTGGCGGTGTTCACGACCGCGCCGACGCCGGTGGTGACGCCGCAGCCGACGTAGCAGGCGCTCTCGAACGGGGCGTCCTTGCGGATTTTCGCCAGCGCGATCTCGGGCAGGACGGTGAAGTTGGAGAAGGTCGAACAGCCCATATAGTGGGCGATCGGGGCTCCCTTGTAGCTGAAGCGGCTGGTGCCGTCGGGCATCATCCCCTTGCCCTGGGTGGCGCGGATGGCGGTGCACAGGTTGGTCTTGCGGCTGAGGCAGGACTTACACTGGCGGCATTCCGGCGTGTACAGCGGGATGACGTGATCGCCGACGGCGACGCTGGTGACGCCGGGGCCGACCTCGACCACCACGCCCGCGCCCTCATGGCCGAGGATGCTGGGGAAGATGCCCTCGGAATCGAGGCCGTCCAGCGTGTAGGCGTCGGTGTGGCAGATGCCGGTGGCCTTGATCTCGACGAGGACCTCGCCGGCGCGCGGGCCCTCCAGATCGACCTCGATGATCTCGAGGGGGCGTTTGGCCTCGAAGGCGACGGCGGCGCGGGTTTTCATGTCTTGTCCTTGTCGTTGTCGTTGTGGGTGCGGGCCAGTCGCTCCAGCACCCGTCCCCTACCCTTTGACAGGGCGGTGATCACGCCGCGAAAGGTCGCGACCTCCTGGGCGGTGAACCGGCTGCGGCCCAGCATGACGCGCAGGTTCTGGCTCATGGAGCGGAATTTCTCGGGCGGGTGGAAGAAGCCGGCGGCGTCCAGCTCGCGCTCCAGATGTTCGTACAGGCCCAGCTGCAGGGCTCCGGAGGCCGGGGGTTCGGCGTCGCGGAAATTGGGCGGGGGGGCGTCGAGAATGAGCGTGCGCCACTCATAGGCATTGATGGCCACGGCCTGGGCCAGGTTCAGGCTCTGGTGGCGGGGGTCGATGGGGATGGTGACGATGCCTTGACACAGGGCGATGTCGGAGGTCTCCAGCCCGGCGCGTTCGCTGCCGAACAGCAGGCCGACGCCCAGGCCGGAGGCGGCGTCGTCATACAGGACGCGTGCGGCCTCGCGCGGGGTGCGGACCGGCTGGCGGGTCTCGCGCGGGCGGGCGGTGGCGGCGAAGACGGTGGTCAGGTCGGCGATGGCCGCAGCGACGCTGTCGAACACCTCGACCCCGTCCAGCACCCAGTCAGCTCCGGACGCGAGAGGCCAGGCCCGGTCCTGGGGCCAGCCGTCGCGCGGGCTGACCAGCCGCAGTCTATCGAGGCCGAAGTTGGCCATCACCCGGGCGACGGCACCGATGTTCTCGGCCATCTGCGACCGGTCGAGGATGACGACGGGGGGTGTGGGGATCGTTAGGCCCATCGTTCAAGCCACCCCGAGCACGGCGCGCAGCGGCCCAAGATGCCGCTCATAGTTCCGCCAGCGTCCTGACGACCGCTTGTAGAAGGGCTTGCGGACCTGCCAGACGCTGGCCGTCCGCACCGGGGCCGCGCTTTCGTGAAACGCGAGAGACGCCGCTTCGAACGGCAGGTCCAGATGGTCCAGCAGACTCTTCACCTCCGCCCCGGGATCCGCCACGAGGGCGTCATAGTCGACCGTGTGGATGTCGGGATACAGCCGCGTCCAGTGCGCCATCAGGCGACGATACTGGCCGTGCCAATGCGCCATATCCTCAAGATCCAGGGCGTGCGCCATGGACGCGTCGAGGTGCAGGAACCAGTTGGACAGGCACACGTCCGTGGCATCGCGCGCCGTGTGGATTATGCGTGCATCGGGGAACAGGGTGCGGATCAGGCCGATATACAGGAAATTGTCCGGTCGCTTGTCTGTCGTCAGTCCGCCGCCGGGGCGCGTGGCTGCGAGGCGCGCCAGACAGGTCTCGCGCCAGTCGGCCACGGTCGCCGCATCCGCCCCGGCCACCGCCCCGGGCCACGGCTGAACCCGCTCGCGGACCAGACGCGGGAGGATATCCAGTTCCCCGCCGGCCGTGACGCGGCTGTGGGCGCCGAGAATCTGCTCCACCAGGGTCGAGCCGGACCGGAACAGTCCGCAGATGAAGATCGGCGCCCGCGGCTCGCCGGAGCCCTCGGCCGGCTGCGGAAAGGCAGCGATCAGCCGATCGACGAGTCTCTCATGGGCCCGACGGTCATAGACGACATCGCCCGCAGCCTGACGCGCCGCGGCGTTGGCCGCACCATAGGCCGCAAAGGCGGCGTCATAAGCCCCGGCGCTGTCGAGGGCGCGGCCAAGGGCGAAGCCGAGCAGGGCCTGGTCCGGTGCCTCGCGCCCCGGTTCGGCGAGGGCCGCTTCCAGCGCCGTCACCAGCGGATCGTCGCCGGACCGGATCACGCTGGCGTTCGCCAGGCGCGACAGGATCAGGGCATTGTCGGGGTCCAGCGCCAGCGCGCGCCGGTAGGTCGCTAGCGCGCTGTCGCGGTCGCCGAGATCCTCATACAGGGTCCCGAGATTGAGAAGCGCGGGCAGATAGGCCGGTGCGCACTGCAGGGCGGCGTTCAGCTCCGTCAGGGCCGCGTCGGGTCGACCGAGATCGTCCGAGAAGATCACGGCACGGTTCAGATGCACCTCTTCCGGCCCGGCGACGCCGCGCGCGCGGGCCTCGGCATAGGCCTCCAACGCGGCCTCGAACCGGCCGGCCCGCCGCCGCACAAGAGCGAGATTATACCAACTGTCGGGCAGGTCCGGCCGAACCGCCAGCAAGGCCTCATAGGCCGTGGCCGCCTCGACAAAACGCCCTTCGAGCCGTGCCCGGGACGCCGCCTGAAGCAGGTCTTGCGGGCTTCGGGCCGGCTCCATCAATCCTCGCCTACCATGGCCAGCCAGGGGTCAGCGGTGCCGGCCTCGACCTCGGCGACCCTGACCGCGGGCCAGCCGATCGCCTGGGTCCCGGCGTCGCGGAAGGCCAGGGTGACGAGATCGCGCAGTTCGGCGGCACCGGCTGCCAGGCGTTCGGTGGCGAAGGCGGCCCCGCGCGGGTCGCCGTCGGTGAAACCGCCGGCCTTTTCCAGACGGTAGAAGGGCGTCACCTCGGCGAGCGTCGCGGTCAGATAGGCGGCGGTGCGGGCGCGCAGGTCGAAACCGTCCAGAGCCGGCGCGGGCATGGCCGCCTCGACCGTGTCCAGCCGGGCGGCGCGGCGGGTGAAGGCCCCCTCGAAGGCTGCGTGGGTCTGGCGCGAGGTGGTGAAACCTTCGGGGTTCGGCGTGTTCCGGTCCCAGCCATTGTAGTGGATCGACAGGTGGTGGGGCTGGGAGCCGTCGCCAATGAAATGCGACAGATAGCCGATGTCGCGCAGGATCAGGGCCTCGCGCCGCAGCCGGTCCTCGCGGTACCAGGCGCGCTTGCCGGGATCGGCCTCGCGGGCCTCGGCGGCGTTGAGCACGCGCCAGTGGGCGAAGTCGCGGGCCAGCTGCTGGTAGCCGTCCATAATGGCATAGGGCAGGTAGCCGGCGTCGTTCACCTTGATGCCCGCCGCCAGAAGGAGGGCGTCATATTCGCTCTTCAGTTGCGGCAGCTGGTCCAGGGTCGGGCCGGCGGCGGTCATGACCCGGCCGGCGTCGTCCAGATCGACGAAATGGGCGGTATCGCGCTCGCGGTCGTGGGGCTGGCCGGCGCCCTTTGTGCGGTCGGGTTCGCGCGACAGTTCGCCGACCTCGGCGATGGCCCCGGGGGCGCGCAGGAAGGCCGGCAGGTCGTCCGGCAGGGCCCGCATGGCGGCGACGCCGATGAGCCGGTGGCCGGTCGCGCCCCAGGCGTCGACCGAGGTCGCACTGCCCAGCGCCACGGTGCCGGCAAGGACGAGGGCGGAGGCGGCGAGGAGGAAGCGTTTCATGAGAGTTCCGATCGGCGGAGGCAGTCCGGCGGTTAGATCCAGGCGGCGATGGCGTCCAGCGGCTTCTTGTCGAGGGCCGCAACCGGAACGGTCGCGTCCCCGGCGGGATGGCCCGCGACCAGCAGGAGGAAGGGCTTTTCGTCCGCCGGCCGGCCGCAGATCTCGCTGAGGAAACTCATCGGGGCCGGGGTGTGGGTGAGGGTCGCCAGCCCCGCCTCGTGCAGGGCGGCGATCAGCAGACCGGTGGCGATCCCGACGCTCTCGGTGACATAATAGTTTTTCTTCTGATCGCCGGGGCGGGGCCCGCCGCGCTTCTGGGCAAAGACCGCGATCAGGACGGGCGCGATCTCGAGAAAGGCCTTGTCCGGATCGGTGCCGAGCGGGGCCAGGGCGTCCAGCCATTCCTGCGGGGCCTTGGCGGCGTAGAACGCCCGCTCCTCGGCCTCGGCGGCGGCCCGGATCCGCGCCCGGGCGTCGAGGCTTTCGATCACCGAAAAGAACCACGGCTGGTGATTGGCCCCGGAGGGGGCGGATCCGGCGGTCCGAAGGGCGGCCTCGACAATCCGCCGGTCCACGGGTCGATCCGAATAGTCGCGGACGGTCCGGCGGCGGGCCATCCGGTCGCGGAAGGCCTCGATCCGCGCCAGCCGCGCGTCGGGGGCCAGATCGTCGTAGCCGCTCAGGGAGATGGCAGGATGATCGCGCATCGTTCCGATCTAGCCCGTCGCGAGGCGGCTCGCCACCGTGCTTGACGCCTGTCCCTGCCGCCCCCTACGCCTGTGCCCCTGTCCCTGCGGAGCCTGTCATGAAACGCCTGTCCCTCGCCGCCGCCTCCCTAATCGCCCTGATGGCGGCCCCGGTGCTGGCCCAGACGACGCCGGTGATCGACCGGAACGCGGTCGAGGCGCACATGGGCTTTCTGGCGGGCCCCGAGCTGCGCGGCCGGGGCAGCGCCACCCATGACGAGGCGGTCGCCGCCGCCTATGTGGCCACCCAGTTCCGCCTCGCCGGCCTGACGCCGGTGCCGGGGATGGACGGCTATCTGCAGCGCGCACCGGTGATCAAGACCACGCCGTCGGGCCGGGCCGTCCTGACGGTGGGTGGGGTCACGCTGGAGCAGGCGGCGGGTCTGGGTGTGCTGTCGGGCGCGACCCAGTCGGCCTCGGGGGCCGTGGTGGTGGCCGAGGGCGAGGACCCCGCTGCCCTGCCGGCCGGTGAGGTTTTCCTGATCGCCCCGCCGGAGGGCCCGGCGGTTCGCGCCTGGATCGGCGCGGCGGCGGCCAAGGGCGCGAAACTGGTCGTGCTGCGCCAGACGCAGGCCCTCGCCGCCGCGACCGCAGGCCCGGCCCGCGCCAGCATCCGGCTGGCCGAGACGCCCGCGCGGGGTGGCCCCGTGGTGGTCGTGGTGCCGGGGGAGACCTTCGACCGGATGCGGGCCGGCGGCGGAACCGCGACCTTCGAGCCCGGCCAGGCGACGGTCGAGGAGGGCGTGACCACCAATGCCATCGGCTGGCTGCAGGGCACGGATCCGGACGCGGGCGTGCTGATGGTGTCGGCGCATCTAGACCACATCGGCGTGCGACCGGACGGCGTCGTCATGTACGGCGCCAATGACGACGCCTCGGGCACAGTGGCGGTGATCGCCCTGGCGGAGGCGCTGGCCGAGCGCGGGCCGCACGAACGCAGCCTGATGTTCGTGGCCTTCGGATCCGAGGAGGCAGGCCTGCTGGGCGGGCGCTATTTCACCGCCCATCCGCCCATCCCGCTGAGCGACATCAAGGCCAATCTGGGGATCGAGATGATCGGAGATCAGGATCCGAACATGCCGGACGGGGTCATGATGATGACGGGCTTCGACCGGTCGAATTTCGGTGCGGCCCTGAGGGACCGCGGCGCGCTGGTGGGGCCCGACCCCTATCCGGAGCAGAATTTCTTCGAACGCTCGGACAACTATGCCCTGGCGCTGGAGGGGATCGTCGCCCACACCATCTCGGGCTGGGCCACCATCCCGACCTACCACGCGGTCGAGGACACGATCGAGAACCTCGACTTCCCCTTCCTGACCAATGCCATCGGCTCGCTGGTCGAGCCGCTTGAGGCCATGGCCGACGGCGACTTCACCCCGGAATGGTCGGAGGGCGGTCGACCGGTCCCGCGCTGAGGATTCAGTAGCCGCCGGCGCGGGCCAGTTTCTCGGCGTGGAAGCCGGCGTCACCCAGAAGCTCGTTGAGGACGCGGACCCGCTTCATGAACAGACCGACGTCATATTCGTCGGTCATGCCGACGCCGCCGTGCATCTGGACCGCCTCCTGCACCGCCAGTTCGGCCACCTTGCCGGCCTTGGCCTTGGCCACGGAGACGGCGAGATCGGCCTTGTCGGCCCCGGCATCGAGCCGCTGCAGGGCACCCATGACGGCGGCGCGGGCCAGTTCCAGCTCGGTGAACAGGTGGGCGGCGCGGTGCTGCAGGGCCTGGAACTCGCCGATCGCCTTGCCGAACTGTTTGCGGGTTTTCAGGTAGTCGACGGTGGTCAGGAAGGCCTGATCCCCCGCCCCGGTCAGGCAGGCCGCAGCGCAGGCGCGGCCGAGATTGAGCGCACCCTCCAGCGCGGCCTCGCCCCCGTTGACCTCGCCGATCACGGCATCGGCGTCGACCGCGACCTCGGTCAGGGTGATGCGGGCGGCGTTGTGGGCGTCGACCATGACAGTGCGCTCGATCTCCACGCCCGCCGTCTTCGGGTCCACGAGGAACAGGGTGGTGCCCGCGTCCGTCTTCGCCGCCACGATCAGGGCGTCAGCGATGTGGCCATCCAGCACGAAGCCCTTGGCTCCGTTGAGCTTGAAGCCATTGCCCGAGCGTTCGGCGGTCGTCGTGATGCGCGACGGCTGGTGTTTGGGGCCTTCGTCGAGGGCCAGGGACAGGATGGCCTCGCCGGCGGCGATGCGGGGCAGCCAGGCCGCCTGCTGCTCCGCCGAGGCGGCATCGATCAGGATCCGAGCGGCGAGGATGGACGAACCGAAGAAGGGCGAGGGCGTCAGGGTGCGGCCCAGCCCCTCGGCCACGACGCCGGCCTCGACCGCGCCGAGGCCGGAGCCGCCGTGCTCTTCCGGGATGATGACGCCGGCGAACCCCATCTCGCCGAAGGCCTTCCACAGGTCGCGGGAGACGCCGTCGGCGTCATGGCTGTCACGCAATTGGCGCAGGTGGGCGATGGGGGCATGCTCGTTGAGGAAGCCGTCGGCGGCGTCCTTCAGCATGGTCTGTTCTTCGGTCAGGATCAGGGGCATTGCGGTCTCCGGTCGGTGGGGCGGCAAGACCCCCCCACCACTTCGTGGTCCCCCTCCCCACTGCGTGGGGAGGAGACGGTGCGTCAGCGTCTCCTCCCTGTTCGCGCAGCGAATGGGGAGGTGGCGCGGCGCGGCTTCGCGCCGTGGCGGAGGGGCTCTTACGCCCCCGGCAGCTGCAGCAGATGTTTGGCGATGATGTTGAGCTGGACCTCACTGGTCCCGCCCTCGATCGAGTTGGCCTTGGTGCGCAGCCAGTCGCGGGCGGCGGTGCCCTTGGACGAGCGCTCGCTTTCCCACTCCAGGGCGTCCGAGCCGCCGGCGGCCATGGCCAGTTCGTGGCGGCGCTTGTTCAGCTCCGAGCCGTAGTATTTCAGCATGGAGGCGATGGCGGGCGACACCTGTTTCGCCTTCACCTGATCCCCGACCCGCTCCATCGACAGGCGGAAGGCGGCGGCGTCGATCTCCAGCTCGGCGATCTTCGCGCGCAGCATGGGTTCATCGAGGCGGCCGGTGTCGTCCAGGCCGATGGAGTCGACCGCGACCTGGCTCATGGGCCGGCCGATGTCGCCGATACCGCCGATCATGGTGCGCTCATGCGCCAGCAGGGCCTTGGCCACATCCCAGCCGCGGTTCAGCGTGCCGACGAGATTTTCCTTCTCGACCCGGACGTCGTCGAAGAAGGTCTCGCAGAAGGGGGACTTGCCGCTGATCAGGGCGATGGGCTTGGTCGTCACCCCGGGGGTGGCCATGTCGAAGAGGACGAAACTGATGCCCGTGTGTTTGGGCGCTTCGGGGTCGGTGCGGACAAGGCAGAAGATCCAGTCGGACTTGTCGGCATAGGAGGTCCAGACCTTCTGGCCATTGACGATCCAGTGGTCGCCGCGATCCTCGGCCCGGGTCTGGAGACCCGCAAGATCGGAGCCCGCGCCGGGTTCGGAATAGCCCTGGCACCAGCGGATCTCGCCGCGCACGATCTCGGGCAGGAAGCGCGTCTTCTGGGCCTCCGTGCCGAACTGGAGCAGGGCCGGACCCAGCATCCAGATGCCGAAGCTGGACAGGGGCGACTGGGCGTCGATGCGGCGCATCTCCGAGGCCAGCACCTTGGCCTGTTCGCGGGTCAAGCCGCCGCCGCCGTATTCGGTCGGCCACTCGGGCGCGGTCCAGCCGCGCGCGCCCATGACCTCCATCCAGCGTTTGTGGGCGGGGGTCTTGAAGGTGGCGTTGCGGCCACCCCAGACCCGGTCCTCGTCGTTCTCGAGCGGCCCGCGGCATTCGGCCGGACAGTTCGCCTCCAGCCAGGCGCGGGTCTCCGCGCGGAAGGTGTCCAGATCGGTCATATGGTTCGCTCCCTGACGTCTTGGTGTGCGTCTCAGAGGAGCCAGGTTAGCAGGGAAAATCGGGTGACGTAGCGTCATCGCAGAAGATCTCCCTCCCCCTGCGGGGGAGGGTGGTCGAAGCGAAGCGGAGACCGGGTGGGGGCGGCCCGGCGAGCCAGACACAGAATTGCGCCGCGTTGCCTCGCCGCCCCCACCCCGTCGCTGCGCGACGTCGCAGGCCGCTCGTATACGAGCGGCCAAGCACCCCCGCAGGGGGAGGGAGAGCGTCAGCGTGCGCTCGGCAGGAACGGCGAGAAGGTGATCACCGTGAAGGTGTCGCGGATGTGGGGGCGGGTCTGGACCGACTTCGTCACGAAGGTGCCGATGTCCATCTCCTTCGGCAGCTGGAACTTGGCCAGCAGGTCGTACTGGCCCGAGGTGGAATAGACCTCCGAGACGTTTTCGACATTGTCGACCATGTCGGCGGCGACGTCGTTGGCGTGCCCCAGCTCGCATTTGATGAAGACGAAGATGGCGGTCATCATGGTCGTGGGCTCCGGTGTTCGCGGGCTTGAGTAGCGGATGCCGACGTGAGCGATAAGCCCCCCACCCCTTCGGCGGAACAGCTGGAGGCCGGATACGACAACCGCGGCGCCGTACCCGACCATCCGGCGCTGATGGCGCGCTGGAAGGCGTCGGCGGAAACGGCCCGGGTCGCGCATCCGCCGGTGCCCCTGCCCTATGGCCCCGGGCCACGCGAGGTCATGGACCTGTTCGAGGCGGGACCGGAGGCGCCGGTCGCGGTCTTCTTTCATGGCGGCTACTGGCAGGCGCTGGACCGGTCCTGGTTCAGCGGCATCGCGCCGGCGCTGCTGGCCCACGGGGTCAGTCTGGCGATCCCGTCATATGACCTGTGCCCCGCCGTGCGGCTGGGGCGGATCATCGGTCAGGCGCGCGAGGCGGTGGAGTTGATCCGGGCGCGGACCGGGCGACGGCCGGTGGTGTTCGGCCATTCGGCCGGCGGCCATCTGGCGGCCTGTATGCTCAGCGAGGGTCGGGCCTCGGCCGCCGTGGCCCTCTCCGGCGTGTTCGACCTGGTCCCGCTCGTTTCAACCTCCGTGAATGTCGCCCTGCGGCTGGACGGGCGGGAGGCGGCCGCCCTGTCGCCGATCCGCTGGCCGGTGCCCAACGGATCGACGCCGGGCGGGACGGTGCTGGACTGTGTCGTCGGCGGCGACGAGACGGGTGAGTTCATCCGGCAGTCGCGCGACATGGCGGCCTTCTGGGGCGACCGGGGAGTTGAGACGCGGCTTGAGATCCTGCCCGGACTGAACCATTTCACCGTGCTGGAGCCGCTGACCGATCCCGACAGTGCGCTGGTGCGCCGGATTGTCGAGCTGGTCCGGGCCTGAGCGGTGCGGATCGCGACGTTCAACATCAATGGCGTCAACACGCGGCTGGCCGGCCTGCTGCAGTGGCTGGAGGAGACCCGGCCGGATGTGGCCTGTCTGCAGGAGCTGAAGGCCGCGCAGGACCGGTTCCCCGAAGGCGCGATCCGGGCGGCGGGCTACCACGCCGTCTGGGTCGGGGAGGCCCGCTGGAACGGGGTGGCGATCCTGAGCCGCGAAGGCCCGCCGGTGGTGACGCGACGCGCCCTGCCCGGCGACCCGGCGGACGCGCAGAGCCGCTATATCGAGGCGGCCGTGAACGGGGTGCTGGTCGGCTGTCTGTATCTGCCGAACGGCAATCCGCAGCCGGGGCCGAAATTCGACTACAAGCGGGCCTGGTTTGCGCGGCTGATTGCCCATGGCCGCAGCCTGTTCGAGACCGGGGCGCCGGTGGTGCTGGCCGGGGACTACAATGTCGTGCCGACCGAGGCCGACATCTATGACAGCCGGTCGTGGAAGACGAACGCCCTGCTGCAGCCCGAAAGCCGGGCGGCCTTTGCGCGGATGCTGGAGGACGGCTGGACCGACGCCCTGCGGGAGCGGTTTCCGGATGAGGCCGTCTATACCTTCTGGGACTATCTCCGGGATGGCTGGAGCCGGGATGCGGGGTTGCGGATCGATCATCTGCTGCTCAACGGGCCGGCCAGCGAGCGGCTGGTCGACGCGGGGGTCGATGCCGCCGTGCGCGGCCGGGAAAAGGCCAGCGACCACGCCCCCGTCTGGATCGAATTGCGCGACTGAGGCCGCGGGCTCTCGCAATCGCGGCACCGCGTCGCCATTGTCAAAGCGTCGCAGCCGGAGGGGGTCATGGCAGAAGCAACCGGGATGGATCTGGGGCACGCCGTGGCCCTGCTGGCGGCGGCGGTCGTGGCCGTGCCGCTGTTCCGCAAACTGGGACTGGGTTCGGTGCTGGGTTATCTGGCCGCCGGGGTCGTCATCGGCCCGTTCGCCCTTGGCCTGATCCAGGACGCCGAGGCCGTGTTGCACGTCGCCGAACTGGGCGTCGTCATGTTCCTGTTTCTCATCGGACTGGAGATGCGGCCGGCCAGGCTGTGGGCGCTGAGGCGGGAGATCTTCGGTCTCGGTGCCACCCAGGTGATGGCCTGCGGCCTGTTGCTGACCGGTACCGCCATGGCCTTCGGCGTGACCCCGGCCGTCGCCTTCGTGGGGGCCATGGGGTTCGTTCTGTCCTCGACCGCGGTGATCATGTCGACCCTGGAGGAGCGCAACGAGATCAATACGCCGCACGGCCAGCGGGCCGTATCGATCCTGTTGCTGGAAGACCTGGCCATCGTGCCGCTGCTGGCGGTGGTGGCGGTGCTCGCGTCGGTCATGGGGGTGGCCGGAGACGGCCCGCCCCTGTGGCAGACGATCGGGCTGGCGATCGCGGCCATCGCGGGTGTCTTCCTCGCCGGCCGCTATGCGATCAATCCGCTGTTCCGCCAGCTGGCCAAATACGGCGGACGCGAGGTGATGCTGGCCGCCGCCCTGCTGGTGGTGACCGGGGCCGCCTGGGCCATGTCACTGGGCGGGTTGTCCATGGCCATGGGGGCCTTTCTGGCCGGGGTGCTGCTGTCGGACTCCACCTTCCGGCACCAGCTGGAGGCGGACGTGGATCCGTTCCGCTCGATCCTGCTGGGCCTGTTCTTCCTCAGTGTCGGCATGTCGCTGAACCTCGGGGTGGTGGTCGCCGACTGGCGCTGGGTCGCGGGCGGGGTCGTGCTGTTCATGGTGGTCAAGGCGATCGGCATCTATGTCGTCGCCCGGCTGTTCCGGGCCGCCCATGCCGAGGCGCTGGAGCGGGCGGCCCTGTTCGCCCAGGGCGGCGAGTTCGCCTTCGTCCTGTTCGGCGCCGCCCTGACCACCGGTCTGTTCGACGCCCGGACCAGTGCCATCCTGACCGCCATCGTCATCCTGTCGATGGTGCTGACCCCGCTGGTGACGATCATCGTGTCGCGCTGGCTGCTCAAACCGGCCGAGGTGTCGATCGACGACATGGACGGGGTCGATCACGCCCGGAACCTGCGGGAGCGGGTGCTGATCATCGGCTTTGGCCGCTTCGCCCAGGTGGTGTCCCAGCCCCTGCTCGCGCGCGACGTGGATGTCTCGATCATCGACCACGACGTCGAGATGATCCAGGCCGCCGGCAATTTCGGCTTCAAGGTCTACTACGGCGACGGATCGCGGCTGGACGTGCTGCGGGCCTCGGGGGCGGCCGAGGCCGAGACCATCCTGGTCTGTGTCGACCGGCCCGAGACGGCCGACCGGATCGTGGAGCTGGTCAAGGCCGAGTTTCCCCTGACCAAACTGTTTGTGCGCGCCTATGACCGCGGCCATTCGATCCGGCTGATCGAGGCGGGGGTCGAGTACCATATCCGCGAAACCTTTGAATCGGCGCTGAAGTTCGGCGAGCAGGTGCTGGTGGATCTGGGGTTCAATGCCGCCGACGCGGCGGAGACGATCGAGGACGTGCGGCGCCGGGACGCCGAGCGGCTGACGCTGCAGGTGACGGGCGGGATCACCGCCGGGCGGGGTCTGATGCGCGGGAATGCCGTGACGCCGACACCGGAACCCTATGTCAAACCACGCCGGGAAGGTCAGGCGCTGAACGACGAGGCCGCCGAGCTGCTGGACGAGGACGAGAAGCGGGCACGCGAAAACGCCTGATACGGACGAAAGTGCGACTTTCACGTCACACCGGTCCATAGACCCGCGCCGGCGGGTTGCTGCACTGCAACCGCCGCTGTAGCGGACGCATTGGGTGGGGCGAAGGAGTTATTGATGCCTAAACCCGCAAAACCCGACCTCCGGGTCGTTTCCGCCGAGGCGGAAGTCTATGACCTGATGCGTGCGCCGGCCACGACAGCCGAGCGGGTCCAGCGGCTGCAGCAGGAAGCCCGCGCCCTCGCCCTTGAGCAGGTCGAGGCGCTGGAGGCCCTTTTGCTGGAAGCGACCGCCATGGCGGTGGACATCGCGAAGGGCGGCGAAGCCTATCCCGTCGGCGCGCGCGAGATCGCAGCGCGCCTGGCCGAGGACCTGCCGTCGAAGGCTGGCAGCATCAAGGCGATCGTGTCGCGTACCCACTAGCCGCATCGCGGGCGTCGAGGCGGGCCCGCATGCGTCGGGCCAGACGGAAGACCAGCACCGCCAGCACGACCATCAGGACCGGGACCAGCACCGGGGCCAGAAAGGCGAGGATGACGGTCAGGAAGGCCAGCCCATCCTCGATCAGGGACAGCACCGGATTGCCGATCCCGCCGGTCGTGGCGGTGGAGGCCAGCCGGGCCCCGCCCTGGGCCGCGTTGAAGGCAAAGGCGGTCGGTGCGCCGACAATGACGCCGGCCACAGCGGCGGTGGTCGGGTCCAGCCCGGCGAAGACGCTGCCCGCCGCGACCGCGCCCGCCACCGGCCGGGTGAAGGCCCCCATGACATTCAGGCCGTGATCGACGACCGGGATCTTGTCCCCGGCGAACTCGACGACAGCGGCGATCGCCAGCGCCGCGACGGCCGGCCAGTCGGCCAGCCAGGCCATCTGGTCGTTCAGTTCGATGCCGAACAGGCCGAACCGTGCCGCCAGCGCCAGCATCAACAGCGGCAGAAAGGTGCGCAGACCGGTGGCGGAGGCGAGCCCGAGGCCAAGCAGGACCGGGAGGACCCAGGTCTCCAGAGGGCCTGCGGCCGTACCGAGACCCTGCTGCAGGGCCTGAAGATCGATCGCATCCATGGGCCCGTCCCTCCCGGCACCGTGCCGTCGGACAGCATAATGCCCCGGAAGCCCAACGGGGTCCGCCGCTTTTTCGAAGGGCGCGCTCGAAACGGATTGGTGCCCCCATCCGGGTCACACCGTCAGCTTCAGGCGATCACATCGGCCTGATCGGGATGGCGCCTGAACCAGGCGACGGCGTAGCCGCAGCGGGGGGTCAGTCGGATGTCCTCCGCCCGGGCGTGGTCGGCGAGGCTCTGCATGAATCGCCCGGCCGCGCCCGAGCCGCGCAGGGCATCCTCGGCCTCCACATGAAGGATCGCACGCCGATCCCCCTGAACGGCATAGTCAGCCCAGACCCGGCCCGCCTGACCGTCGGGCCCCTCGAAGGTCTGTTCGTAGCGCTGCGCGTCGGCGTGATCGCGGAAATCGTTCATCGGCTCATCCCTGTCTTCGAACCGGAACGGCCGTGGCGGTGCCCATGTTCCGGGCCGCGGCTCAGGCTGGCCGGTCCGAGAGCAGGTTCAGCACCCCGAGGATGCTCTTCACCGTGAACCAGACGCTGAGCAGGAACCACAGGACGAGGAACAGCAGGAGGAAGGGGATGCCCACGAGCACGATGGACGCCACGGCGCTGATCGCGATCGCCACCCACAGGGCGATGGTCCACCAGAACACCGACCAGAACAGGGCGATCTGGGCGTCCAGATGCTGGCGCGCCACGCCGGTCGCCGTGCCCCGGGCGGCATAGGCGATCACCAGACCCACAAGGACCAGGACGTTCGCCGACGGGATCGAAAGGATGAAGAGGCCCCAGGCGATGAAGGCGGCGGGCTTGCCCTCGGCCTCGCCGCCGCTCTGGAGTCGGGGTTGGGACAGGTCGGACATCGGAGCTCCTAAAGCAGCCAGCCGCGGGGATGGGGCATCGGACGGCCCTCCCTCAGTTTCAGAACGCCGCCGGCGCCCCGAAGGATCAACCAGAGCGCCAGAACAAACAGGACGAACACCCCCAGACCGACGGCGATGAGGATCGCGCCCAGAAGGGCGGCCACCGCTCCGGCCCAGAGGGTGCGTTGCTGGAAGATGAAATGGCTGGCGGCGACCGGCTCCTGGGGTCCGGCCCGACCGGTGACGGCCAGCAGGGCGATCAACGCCGACACGCCAAGGGTTGGCACGGCGAACAGGATCAGGGCGTAGACGGCGTAGAGCCCCATACCCCCCTCAAGCGGCGGCGCGGGGGCGCGGCGGCCGGACCGGGTTTCGCCCCGCATTGGAGCGGCCGGGGCCGGAGCCGGTGTCTCCCGGGCCCAGGCGGGAGTCGAATCGGACGGTTGCGGTGAAACGGAGGGCACGACCGGCGCGCGCGGCGGCTCGGGGGCCTCTGCCACCGGCGGCGGCGTGGAGGACGGAGGCCCGGCGGAGGGTTCGCTGTCCCGCGACGGGCGGGGCTGCCCCCGAAGCGAAGCGGCCGAGGAAAAGCCGACGCCGGCGTCGTGATCGACGTCAACCTCAGGCGTTTCTGGCGTGTTCGGATCGCCGGGTTCGGCCATCGGTCCCCTCACTGGTTCGGGTTCGACAATGGCGGGCAGGCCGCACCGAGGCAAGCCGATCCGGGCTCAGGACAGGTCGTTGATGCTGAGATCCGGTCGATCCATCCAGCTTCCCGCACCCCAGGCCCGTTCCCCCGCGCTGAGGTCCGGGCCGACGATCACCGCATTGGTCGGGGTCTCCTCCAGCACCAGTTCGACGCAGTGGAACGGCGACCCGTCGTCGATGAGGATGGCGTCCAGTTTGCGGCGCAGGGCGATGGCGAAGGCCTCTGTCGTCGGATCGCCGTCGAACACCATCAGCCGGCCGAGCCGGTGCGGCTCGGTCTGCCGGAACCAGTCCAGCATGGGATCGGCGGCATTCAGCTGGAAGGCATGGTCCACGGCCTTGTCGATGAAGCCGTGCCAGCGGCGCTTCAGCGTCTCGAACGAGGCAACATAGTTGGATCCGCCGAAGGCCATGTCGGCCTCGGAGGCGAGCGTGACATGAACGAACTCATTATGCCCGTGCGGGACCGCGCAGAGCGACGCGGGGTCGGACAGCAGACGGTGGGCCATCGAAAAGCGGCGGGTGAAACGGATCTGGGGCATGTCGCGGCGACATGTCGTGCGAATGCGCCCGAAAGGCAAGGCGCGCCCCGCGCCCGCCCACTAGCGCCGGTAGGTCAGCTCACAGCCCACACCGGCGGCGGCCTCGAGGGCACCGGGCTTGTCAACGCGAACGGTGACCCCCCGGATGCGCGGATCTTTCAGACAGTCCAGCGCCAGCCGCTCGGCGAAGGTCTCCACCAGCCCGATGTGGCCCTCGGCGACGATGCGACGGCAGGCGTCCGCGACGGTCTCATAGTTCACGGTGTCGGCGAGGCCGTGCACCTCGGCCGGCCCCAGATCGAGGGTGACGTCGATCAGCAGGGTCTGCAGCCGGCCGTGCTCATGGTCATAGACGCCGATACCGGCCTCGACGCGGAGGCCGCGCACGAAAATCGTGAGGGATTGGCGGGTCGCGACGGCGGGGAAGGACAGGTCGTTCACGGCGGATCAGTCCAGTATGTCCGGCGTGCGCCACGCCAGATGCTGGCCGCCGTCGACCGCGATCATCTGACCGGTGACCGCGCGGGCGTCAATGAGATAGAGCACGGCGGCGGCGATGTCTTCGGGATCGGCCCCGTGACCCAGAGGCACGGCGGCCGCCTCGGCGGCAAAGTCCTCGGCGCTCTGGTGGATGGAGGCCAGGGTCGGACCGGGCCCGACGCCATTGACGCGGATGCGCGGGGCCAGGGCCTGGGCGAGCGTTCGCGTGGCCCACCACAGGCCGTTGCGCGACAGGGCATAGGAGAGGAAGCGGGGATCGGGCTTCAGGACCCGCTGATCCAGCAGGTTGACGATGGCGGAGCCGTCCGGGGCCTGGGCGGCAAAGGCCTCGGCCAGCACGACGGGCGCGCGCAGATTGGTTTCCATATGCCGGTCCCAGCCCGCGCGGGACAGGTCGCCGATCCGGTCGTCCTCGAACACCGAGGCGTTGTTCACCAGAACCGAGAGGGGACCGAGCGCGGCGGCGGCGGCGGGGACGAGCGCGCGGACCCGGGCCTCGTCGGTCAGGTCGGCGACGACCGCCACAGCCCGGCGGCCGAGCGCGCGCACCTCTTCCGCCAGCGCTTCGGCCTCAGCCCGCGATGTGCCGTAGTGGATGGCGACGTCATGGCCGCGGTGGGCCAGCCCCAGGACGATCGCGCGGCCGATCCGGCGCGCACCGCCCGTGACCAGCGCCGCACCCCGGGCGGGTTCAGTCAACCCGGCCGAACTCGAAGGCGTTGATCGCGGCGAGGACGACGACGAAACCGATGATGATGCCGAGGGCCAGCATGGTAATCTCCTGTTCCCGCAACGGCATAGAAGGTCGGGACCGATGCATCAAGCGATGGCTGCCCGTCTGGCCTCCGGAAAAGACCCGCCCGTCAGCAGCGCTGGAGGAACGACAGTCGCCGGGGCCGAGCCGCATCGACGATAGGCAGTCGACCCTCAGCGCACCCGCCGTCCGGTGGAATCGATGACGACCTCGCCATCCTCCTTGGTGAAGGGGGTCAGGCCGTCCCTCGGGAGCAGGTCGAGAACGGCTTCCGAGGGGCGGCACAGCCGGGCCCCCAGGGGGGTGACCACGATCGGCCGGTTCAGGAGAATTGGATGGGCTTCGACGGCATCCAGAAGCTGGTCGTCGGTCAGGCCTTGATCCTCGAGGCCCAGTTCGGCGAAAGGCGTGCCCTTTTCACGCAACAGGGCCCGCAGCGGCTCGCCGGTGCGCGCGGCCAGATCGGCGACCGTGGCGCGGGACGGAGGCGTTTTCAGATACTCGATGACCGTCGGCTCAAGGCCGACATGCCGGAGCAGGGCGAGGGTGTTGCGCGAGGTGCCGCAGGCGGGGTTGTGATAGATGACAACGTCCATGGGGCCTCGAGGAGCGGCAGGCGGCCAGATCGGCCAGAAGGGGTCGCAAAGCGCGGCGCGGCCGGCGCAGCACCCCTGCAGCAGAACCCGGACCACTTCCAGCCGGGTCGGCCGGGCGGGGCGGCGAGGGCCAGACGCGCGTCTTTGGATTTCATGTTTCCGGTATCATGGAAAGGTTTGATGCGCCGCAAGGTCGCGACCCGCCGGAAAAAGTCTGGCAGACAGCGACCATGAACTGGCGTGTGCGAGTCGAGCCCTTCACCCGGCCCCTGTTCTTTGCGGTGTCGCGGCTGCAGCGGGGCATGACCCTGGGCGTCCGCGCCGTCGCGGTGAACGCCGACGGACGCATCATGCTGGTGAAACACACCTATCTGGCGGGCTGGTGGCTGCCGGGCGGCGGGGTGGACCGGGGCGAACTGACCGGCGACGCGGCGGCACGGGAACTGTTCGAGGAGACGGGGCTGCAGGCCACAGCGCCCGGACGGCTGGTCTCGGTCCACTCCAATGAGCGGTTCTTTCCGGGGGATCATGTGCTGGTTTACCGGTTCGACGCCTTCGCGGCGGGCGAGCTGACCCATCACGGGGAGATCGCCGAGACCGGCTGGTTCGATCCCGCCGCCCTGCCGGACGACGCCCATCGTTCGACCCGGGCACGGCTGGCCGAGATGTTCGCGGGTGCGCCCGTCGATCCGCGCTGGTAGAGGCCCGACCATGACCTATGCGCCCTGGTTCGCCATGATCGCCGTCGTCCTCGCGGGCGGGGCCACAGCCCTGCAGGCCCCGACCAATGCGCGGCTGGCGGGGGCCGTGGCCGGCCCGGTCAACGCCGCCTTCGTGTCCTTCGCCGTGGGGACGGCGGCGCTGGGTCTTCTGGCCGTCGTCCTGCAGGCGCGTCCGGACGTGGCGGCGGCCAAGGGCCTGCCCTGGTACGCCTGGGTCGGCGGGCTGTACGGCGCCGTCTTCGTGGTGGCCGCGGCCTGGGCCGTGCCGCGGCTGGGCGTGGCCACCACCATCACCCTGATGGTCGCGGGTCAGCTGATGATCAGTCTGGTGCTGGATCATTTCGGCGCGCTGGGCGTGCCGCGCGCGCCGGTCAGCCTGACCCGGCTGGCAGGAGTCGCCCTGGTGATCGGCGGCGTCCTGCTGGTGCGGCGGGGCTAAGGCCATGTCCGGCCCCCTCCCCGACGCCGGCCGCAACTGGGTCGATGACCGTGCGCCCGAAGGCCTCAAGCCGTGGCTGAAGCTGGGCCGGTTCGACCGGCCGGTCGGTATCTGGCTGCTGCTGTTGCCCGGCTGGCAGGGGATCGCCCTGGCCCTCGCCGCCGCGCAGCGGCCGCCGGACCTGTATGACCTGTGGCTGTTCACCGGCTTCGGGCTGGGGGCCTGTCTCATGCGGGCGGCGGGTTGCGCCTTCAACGACATCGTCGACCGCGATTTCGACGCCCGGGTGGCGCGGACGGCGGACCGGCCGATTCCGTCCGGCCGGATCAGCGTGAAACAGGCGTGGGCCTTCGTGATCGGCTGCAGCCTCGTCAGCCTGCTGATCCTGTTGACCCTCAATCTGACGGCCATCCTGCTGGGGGTCGGCTCGCTGGCGCTGGTGGCGGCCTATCCCTTCATGAAGCGGATCACATGGTGGCCGCAGGCCTGGCTGGGACTGACCTTCAACTGGGGGGCCCTGATGGGGTACGCGGCAGCGGACGGGGCCTTGGCCGTCCCGGGGGTGCTGCTGTGGGTGGGCGGGGTGTTCTGGACCCTGGGCTACGACACCCTCTACGCCCTGCAGGATATCGAGGACGACGCCATGGTGGGGGTCAAGTCCACGGCGCGCCGGCTGGGCAAGGATGTGAAGGCCGGCGTGGGGCTGTTCTATGCCCTGGCGGTTCTGTTCGCCGGACTGGCCGGGGTCGCGGCGGGGCTCTGGCTTCCCTTCTTCCTCGCGCTCGGGGTCTACGCCGGACATCTGGCGTGGCAGGTCCGCAGCCTGAAGCCGGCGGACGGCGTGCTGGCCCTGCGGCTGTTCCGGTCCAATCGCGAGGCGGGGCTGATCCTGCTGGCGGCGATCGCGCTCGGTGCCGTATCAGTGACGCTGTAACCCCGGAGACCGTCATGATCGTCGTCCCCCGCCATCTCCTGCTCGGCCTTGCCGCGCTTGCCACGCTCGCCGCCTGCAACCGGGAGCGGGAAACGGACGCGCCGGCCCCCCCCGCCGGGGAGGCTCCGGCCGTCGTGACCCCGGCCAGTGCCGCCGCCCCCATGGCCTATGAGTCAAAGACCCCGTTCGCCGAAGTCAGCCTGAAACTGCCCGTCGCCATCCGGACCCAGCCGGATCTGCATGCCCGGCTGTATTCGGCCGGCGTTCAGGATCTGCGGGCCTTCACCGAGGGAGCCCAGGCCGACCGCACGGAGGCGGGCGGCGATCAGGGCATGGCTCCCTATGCCAAATCCATCGAGATCACGCCCGGGGCCGAGACCGGCAAGCTGTTCAGCCTGATCCGCACCGATTACGAAAACACCGGCGGGGCCCATCCGAACGCGGCCTATGCCGCCGTCCTCTGGGACAAGGCGCTGAAGCGTCAGATCACGGCGGCCGAGCTGTTCGAGCGATCCGGCAACCTGGCGGCGCTGGACGCCGCCCTTTGCGCCGCCATCAATGCCGAAAAGAAGGCGCGTGACCCCGGCGCAGAGACCGTCAGTCTGACCGGAGACAGCTGGAAATGTCCCCGGGCCGCCGCCACCCCGTTCGTGCTCGCGGCCGGCACCCGGCCGGGCAAGGCCGGCGGCCTGGTCTTCCTCATCGGCCCATATGTGGTCGGCCCCTATGCCGAGGGTGGCTATGAGGTGACGGTGCCCCAGGCCGTGTTCCGCGACCTGTTGGCCCCCGCCTATGCCGACGAGTTCGCAGGCGGGCCGAAGCCCGCCCCCGCACCCGCCGCCTGAGCCTTTATTTCAGGAAGTCCTCGACCAGCCCGGCGAAGCGCTCCGGCTGGTCGGCCATGATGAAATGGCGGCTGTCGTCGACCCGGATCAGCACCACCCCCGGGAGGTCGGCATACTCCCGCGCCCAGAGCGCGTCGGCCATGGCCGCCGGCGTCCCGCCGCCCGCATCGGCGGCATAGAGGGCGGTCACGGGCGTGGTCATGGACGAGAGGCGGGGACGGGCGTCCGTGATCATGACATCACGAATGGCGGCGGCCATCGCTTCCCGATCCCCGGCGAGGCTCCATTCGACCATGGCGGCGCGGGTGGCGGGATCGCGCGCCAGTCCGGTCGCCGTCTGGCTCTGGCCTGTCCGGAAGGCCTCCTCCGAAGACCCGAGAATGCCGGCGGCGGCCTGATCCGCGAACGGGCGGGCGGTTTCGGCCGTCACGGCCGGGCCGAACATCGCCGAAAAGAACGGCAGGCTGTCGACACTCATCAGACGCCCGATGCTGTCGGGGCTGGTCTGGGCCAGCCGCAGACCGACGAGCGCCCCCATCGAGTGGCCGATCACGGCGGGACGGTCGAGCCCCTGTGTGGTGATGTAGGCGTTCAGGGCCTCGACCACCGGCTCGACGTAGGGGCCGTCGCTGCCGTGGGTCCAGGGCTCGCCGGCGAAGCCGGCCAGCTGGACCAGATGCACCCGGTGGGTGGCCTTCAGCCGGTCGGCGGTGGCGCGCCAGACCTCGCGCGAGCTGGCGAAGCCGGGAATGAGGATGACGTCCGGCCCGCTGCCGACGACCTCGGCCGACAGGCGGTCGGAGGTGAAGGCGGGGACGGACTGGACGACCGGCGTCGCGGCCCAGGCATCGAAGGCCACCACCAGCGACGGGGTGCAGGCCGCGAGGCCGGTCAGGGCGGCCTGCCAGGGCTTGAGGCGGCGGGCGGCGGGGCGTTGGGCGCGCGAGGTCGCACGCGCCGGATTGACGGCGTTGAACATGGGTTGCTCCTGTAAGGTTAAACTGACTGTGTCAGGCGTGGGGATTGTCGAAGATCGCCTCGACCGGGCGGTCGAACAGCACGGCGATCCGGTAGGCGAGGTCCAGCGAGGGGTCGTGTTTCTCGGTCTCCAGGGCGTTGACGGCCTGACGCGAGACTCCCAGCGCCTGACCCAGCTGTTCCTGGGTCCAGCCCTTCGACGCGCGGAGTTGGCGGAGTGTGTTCTTCATACTTCCGACGTCCGCACAAAGGGCGAGACCAGACCGAAACAGGCCCAGAACACCGGATAGGCCATCCATGCCGGGATATGGGGCGCGCCCGCATAGCTCTCACCGAAACCCCAGACGGTGCAGGTCGCCAGGGTCAGGCCGGTGGCGATGACAAAGACCTTGGTCAACATCCCGCGCACAAATTCATCGGAGGTCTTCAGCAGCGCCAGGGTGGCCCAGATCTGGCCGATCACGGGCGCTGCGACCGCAAGCGCCAGCGCCCAGGCGACCGGACGGCCGATGATCTCGTCGAACGCGCCGAAGATCGCCATGACATTGATTGCGACATAGCCGGTCATGAACGCCATGGTCCGGACCACGTATTTGCGCCCCTCCGGGGTCCCCTTTGTGAAGCTGCTGCTCAGCATGTTCCGATCTCCGTTTGTAAGGCTTACGTTACATCGATCAAAAGTAATGTCAACCTGACTTTTGTCAGGTGTGGCTGACGTGAGGCGCGCCGGCCGCTGGACAGGTCCGGGGCGCAGCCTATGCTGGGGCCCATGCCCGTCGCTCCGCGCATCGCCGCCGCCGAACTCTTCACGCGCGACGCGTGGACGCCGTTCCGGCAGCGCTCAGGCTGGCGCGGACCGCTGCTGGTGGTCCACGCCTGGGGCGTCATCGGTCTGGCGGTGGCGCTCGGGGTCTGGCAGCCGCTTCTGATCCCGCTCTGCGTCATGGTGATCGGCACACGCCAGCTGGGTCTCGCCATCCTGATGCACGAGGCGGCGCACGGCGTGCTGGCCCCGAACCTGAAGGTCAATGACTTCCTCGGACACTGGCTCTGCGCGGTCCCTGTCGGGGCTTCGCTGAACGCGTACCGTCCCTACCATCTGGCCCATCACAAATACGCCCAGCAGCCCGAGGACCCTGACCTGGTGCTGTCGGCCCCCTTCCCCGTCACGGCGGCCTCGCTGCGTCGCAAGATGTTTCGGGACCTGACCGGCCAGACCTTCTTAAAACAGCGAGTGCTGCTGCTGTTCCGGGCCCTGGCGCGTCGGCGCGACCCGGCCCCTGCCGAGGGGGCGGTGGTGACGGGACGCTCTGTCGCGCCCTTCCTGATGATCAATGCGGCGATGCTGGCGGGACTGACCCTGGCCGGGGTCTGGTGGGCCTGGTTCGTCCTCTGGCTGCTGCCGATGGCGACCTGGTTTCCGCTGGTGACGCGGCTGAGGAACATCGCCGAACACGCCTGTGTCGCGGGCTCGGCCACCGATCCGTTCCGCGCCGCACGAACGACCCGGGCCTCCTGGTGGGAACGGGCCTTCATCGCCCCCTACTGGGTCAATTTCCATGCCGAGCATCACCTGTTCATGCACGTTCCCTGCTGGAGACTGCCCCGGCTGCACCAAGCGCTCCGCGCAACCTCCGCGGGACAGCGCATGGAGGTGGCGGACGGCTATGTCAGCGTGCTGAAGGCGGCGGCGTCCCGACCGTCCTGAGGGCGGCTACCCCATGCCGCATTGCGAGAGCCCGCCTGCCACGCGCACACGGGATGCCATGCGCCAGCCTCCCCCTTCCTCCCGCGGCCTGTCGGTCCCGACCGGCCGCCTGTCGCGGCTGGCGCGCTTCGGCGGCCTGGCCTCCGGCGTGGCCGGCAACATGCTGGCCGAGGGCGCGCGCCAGTTCGCGCGCGGCGGTCGCCCGACCGTCGGCGACCTGCTGCTGACGCCGGCCAACGCCCTGCGGGTGACCGAGGAGCTGGCCCAGCTGCGCGGCGCGGCGATGAAGGTCGGCCAGTTGATGTCGATGGACACCGGCGATCTGCTGCCGCCCGAGCTGTCCGACATCCTGTCGCGCCTGAGATCCGACGCCCGGCCCATGCCCCCGGTCCAGCTGCAGGCCGCGCTTAACCGGCGCTGGGGCCGTGGCTGGGAGGCGCGGTTCAGCACGTTCGGCCTCGACCCGGTCGCTGCCGCCTCGATCGGTCAGGTGCACCGGGCCACCACGATCGGGGGCGAGGACCTGGCGATCAAGGTCCAGTATCCCGGTGTGAGGCACAGCATCGACAGCGACGTCGACAATGTCGCCAGCCTGATGCGCGTCTCGGGCATCCTGCCGCGCGAGATCGACCTGGGGCCCCTGCTGGTCGAGGCGAAGCGCCAATTGCACGAGGAGGCCGACTATGAGCGGGAGGCCGGACATCTGGCCCGCTTCGGCGCGCTTCTGGCCGACGATCCGGACTATGTCGTGCCGGCGCTCCATCCGGCCCTGACCCGTCCGGACGTTCTGGCCATGGGCTATGTCGAGGGCGTTCCGGTCGAGTCGCTGACGGACGCCGCGCAGGCGGAGCGTGACCGGGTCGCCACCCTGCTGATCCAGCTGCTGCTGCGCGAACTTTTCGAGTTTGGCCTGATGCAGACCGACCCGAATTTCGCCAACTACCGCCTCGATGCCCAGGGGCGGCTGGTGTTGCTGGATTTCGGGGCCACCCGGCCCATTCCGAAAGCCTTGGCCGAGGGCTATCGCGTCCTGATGCGCGCCGCCCTCGCCGACGACCGGGATGCAGCGATCGCAGCGGCCCAGGCGATCGGCTTCTTCGACGACCGGGCCACGACCAAGGACGCCGAGGGACTGGCGGCGATGTTCGACCTGGCGCTGGCCCCCTTTCGCGGCGAGGGTGCGTTCGATTTCGGCGACACCTCGGTGACCGCCAGGCTGCGCGACCGCGGCATGAGCTTCGCCGAGGACCGGTCGGTCTGGCACGTGCCGCCGATCGACACCCTGTTCGTGCAGCGCAAACTGGCCGGGGTCTATCTGCTGGCCAGCCGGCTGAAGGCGCGGGTCGAGGTCCGGGCCCTGCTGGGCCAGTGGCTCTAGCGTCCTCGCCCCGTAACGCCCACACGGGCGCTATGTCGATCGCCGATCCCGCCGCCTTCATTCTGGCCAACACCCACCTGCAGCCCGTGCCGCATACGCCGGAAATCTCGCTGTGGCTGGCGGACGAGATCACGCCGATCTGGCGGATGACCGAGGAAGAGCTGGGCGCGATGGGCCTGCCGCCGCCGTTCTGGGCCTTCGCCTGGTCGGGAGGACAGGGGCTGGCGCGGTGGTTGCTGGACACCCCGGCCGAGGTGGCCGGCCGGACGGTGCTGGATTTCGCCACCGGCTCGGGGCTGGTCGGAATCGCGGCGATGAAGGCCGGGGCGGCCCAGGGGCTGGCCGCCGACATTGATCCGTTCTGCGCGGCGGCCGTGGCCCTGAATGCCCAAGCCAATGGCGTGGCGCTGGCCTTCACCGAGATCGATCTGCTGGAGGGGCCGCCGCCGGAGGTGGACGTGATCTGCGCCGGGGACGTCTGTTACGAAAAACCGATGACCGACCGGGTCATGGACTGGCTGCGGGCTGCGCGGCGTCAGGGCTCCCGCGTCCTGATCGGCGATCCGCACCGGACCTATTTCCGCAGCGAGGGGCTGGTCCATCTGGCGGAGTACCAGGTGCCGACCACGCGCGAGCTGGAGGATTTCGCCATCAAACGCTCCAGCGTCTGGGCCCTGATCTGACGACGCTGCGGTGACGCTTGGTCCGGGCGGGTCAGGCCCCCATGTCTTCGACATGACCCGCACCCGTCTTCTCCTCGCCGTGGCGGCCACCCTCGGTGCCGCCGTACCGGTCGCCGCCCAGGTCGCCGCCCCGGGGCAGCCCTATTTCGGCCGGCCCTATATCGGTGACCCGATGGCCGACCGATTGCGCGACCGTCTGGAAAGCCAGCGCCAGTCGTCCGCCGATCAGGCGGCCTTCGCGCGGCAGATCGCGATCGAGGCCCGCTTGCGGCAGCTGGACCTCGATGCCGCCCGGCAACCGGAACCCTATATCCGCCGCGAAACGCCGCTGCGCGCGCCGGAACAGGCGCGCGAGGCCCGCGAACAGGCCACGACGCGGCGCGAGGCCGTCGCCGCCGGGGTGGGGCAGATCGACGACTGGCTGGCGCGCACCCCGCGCTGATCCCCATGCATCCCTTCCCCTCGACCGGCGTTCCGGCATAGCTTGAACACAGCACGGGGGATCGCAGCATGCGCTGGCAGGGCGGACGAAGAGGCGGCGGCGGGGTCGAGGACCGGCGCGGCATGGGCGGTGGCGCGGTCGCGGGCGGCGGCATCGGCGTGGCCGTCCTGGCCCTGATCGGCTATTTCGTCTTCGGCATCGATCCCTCGACCACGACCCAGGTCGCCAGTCAGTTCGGGCAGGCGGGCGCGGCGCAGGAAGGCACCCAGGGCACGCCCGAGGATCAGGCCGGGCAGTTCGTGGATATCGTCGGCGGCAACATCAACGAGGTCTGGGCGACGAAGCTGGACGGCTATCAGCCGCCGGCCAACATCGTTCTGTACGAGCAGGGCACGACGACCGGCTGCGGATACGGCCAGTCGGCGATGGGTCCGTTCTACTGCCCGGCGGACCGGCAGATTTATCTCGACCTGTCCTTCTGGGCCCAGATGGAGAACGACCTGGGCGCTTCGGGCGCCGACTTCGCCCGCGCCTATGTGCTCGCCCACGAGGTCGGCCACCATATCCAGACGCTCACCGGGGCCTCGGCAGAAGTCCGGCGGGCCCAGCAGCAGGCGGCATCCGAGGCCGAGGGCAATCGCTATTCCGTGGCGCTGGAGCTGCAGGCAGACTGTTATGCGGGCGTCTGGGCCGCCAATGCGGCGGCGGTGTCCGGCGGCGCGGTCGCGCTGGAAGCGGGCGATCTGGAGGAAGGCCTGCGCACGGCTTCTGCCATTGGCGACGACGCCCTGCAGCGCCGCTCGGGCGGACAGGTGAGCCCCGAAAGCTTCACTCACGGCTCCTCGGAACAGCGGATGCAGTGGCTGCAGCGCGGTTACCAGTCGGGCGACCCCGCCGCCTGCGATACTTTCGCCAATCTCTGACGGGCGCTAGCCCACGGTGAGATCGAAGGTTCGCGAGACGTTCAATGCGCCGCCTCCGAGGTCCAGCACCAGACGGCGGCCGGCGAAGGCCTCCATCCCCAGCAACGCCGTGGGGAAGCCGGGCAGGGCCACATCGGCATAGATGGGCGTCTCGACGTCGCGATAGAGTTCGTCGCCAACCGTGATCGTCCGGGCACGCACGATCCGGGAGGCGATCGCACCTCCGAGGACGATGCTGGCCCCCTCCCGTGCCGGGCGGCCGTCCAGCAGACCCGCGCCTTCGGCGACTTCACGGGCAAGAGCCAGCAAGGCGGACGCCCCGGTATCCACCACGGCCTCGATCGTGGCGCTCTCGACGGTGACTTCCGTGGTCAGCGCCCCACCCGACCTGCGCACCGTGATCGGTGCCACGTCTGCGGGCAGAACATAGGCGTCCCGCGGCATGAACCGCAGTCGCCGCGCCTCCGTATCCAGTTCGAGGATCGACTCGCCGAGCACGTCCTGACCGAGGATCAGCGGGGCGGAGAGACCGTCGCGCATGGCCAGCGGCCCCAGCGCCAGAATGGCGGTTCGCAGCGCCTCGATCCGCATGGCGCCGACGCTGACGTCCAGTGTCGTGCCCCGCCCCATCTGGGGGGTGCCGCCCACACCGTAAGCCACCAGCGGCAGGTCGAAGGCCCGCTGCAGGCCAAGCGTTTCGAACAGGCCGCGGTCGATCACCGAATACTGGGCGCCGGAATCGATCAGGGCGCGGACGCGCTGTCCGCCGACCCCGACATTGACCGTCGGGACGGAGGCGCGCGGTTCATCATAGGACAGCCAGCCGCTGGATCGGTCGGGGCCGAAACGCACGCCCGGATCGCGCCAAAGCACATTGTCCCTCAGCCACCAGGCCCCGGCGAGGCCACCGCCGAGCAGGGCAGCGCGGGTCAGGAACTGGCGGCGGTGCATCTGCTCCACATGGGGATCGCGGGCAGCCCTGTCGAGACGTCTTCGCGTCGCGTCAGGGCTGCCTTGTGCGGTCGAACCGGCGACAGGCCTACCAGCGGTCGCGTCGATCTCTGTCGCGACGATCCTCGCGCAACTCGCGGCGGATGCGGTCGAGCCGCAGGTCCAGATCGCGCCGCTCCCACGGGCTCAATCCGTCGCGGCGATAGCGCCATTCGATCCGCTGGTAGTCCGCCATCAAGCCGCGCAGATGGTACGCCTCGCGACGGCTGATGCGGCCGTTGTAGGCGGCGCGGTCGATACGCTGGGACAGGGCGGCCTGTTCGGCATTCAGGCCGCCCCCATAGGCATGAGGGCCTCGCACATGGGACTGGGCCAGCGTCGGGGTCGCGATGGCGACCGCCGACGCCGCCAGAAGGGAAAGCAGGGCTTTCTTCGTCAGGGCGGTCGTCATGATCTTCTTCCTTCACTGCGGCCCCGGATCGGGCGGCGAGGACAGAAAACCACGGTGAAGCTGACAGCCGCCTGATCCGGCTGTTGTGCCCTGTTCAGCCGGATGAACCGCGCAGTGTCGGGCCGGTGGACTTCATCCCTGCTTCACCCTGTCTCGAAACCGGGCGTCAACGGGGCGCGGCGCAGGCTGGGGCTACACGAGTGAGGAAGACCATGGCGCGCGCACAGTTCCAGAAGGGCCAGAAGGTCTGGGTCGACTGCGTCGGGGCCTGGGCCCAGATCGAAAAGGTCCAGCCCGTCTGGGCCAAGGGCTTCGAGGAGCCCGTCCGGGTCACCTATGACGTCGGTCTGGGTCGCGAGTTCCAGGGCTCGGAACTGATGCTGCCCACCTCGGACGAGGGGAACGGCGATCTGGGCAGCTGGCGGATGCTGAGAGCCCGGAACAAGTGGCAGATCGCAGAGGATGTGCCCCACCATCCACACCCCGGAACCTACCCGGTCGTGGTCACGGACAAGGCCGACTGGGGCGGCTGGCGTGTGCCGGGGGCCGAGTATGACCGCGACCCCGAACGCATCGAGTTCCAGGCCCGGTTGATCGCCGCCGCCCCACGCCTCATGGCGCTGGCGCAGACACTGGTGGACGCGGTCGCCGAGAGCCCGGACGACGCCCCGCCTGAGACCCTGGCCCTCGCCCGCCAGGCGCGGGACATCCTCAAGACCGTCACCGAGGTGCTGGCCCCCGCACCCGAGGCCGTGTCCATGGCCCCCCTGCCAAGGGTAGAGGCGGCCTGAGCGACGCCCGGACAGGTTTCATTAACCAAACCTCGACAGGATTCAGCGACGCAGCCTAGATTCCCCGCTGTCGTCGAATCGCACGCGTCCCACCCGCCGCCCTGGCGGACCACGCTGCGATCTTGTCCGGGAGAGCGCCTTGCGGGGCAGCGAGCGCCGCATGCAGGAGCCAGGCCGGCGGTCCTCGGACCGGGCCGAAGGCTTGCCCGCATGGGGACGCGTGCTGGTGCTCGCCCTGACCCTCGGCCTCGCCATCTATGTCGTCCTGTTCGCGCGCGAGAGCACCCGGCCCGCCCGTGAAGCCGCCGTCCTGCGGGCCGAAGCCCTGCAGCGTGACGCCGACGTACAGGCCGCAACGCTGGACGCCCGGCTGGCGCGGGCCCGCATCGGATTGACGGTCGCCGCCGGGGCGCTGGAAGCCCGTCCGGACCGCCCACTGGATGCCGTGGAGGCGGCCCGGGCGGTCGCTCCGGGCAGCGCCTTTGCCGTTCTCGGCCCTGACGGTCGACCCAGAGCCGCCACCGGTGCCGACGGCGACGCGTTCGAACCTCTGGCAGCGTCCGGTGCCGGCGCAATCCGGGCGACCCGCGACCGGACCGGCCTGCTGTCCGCCGACGGAAACCTTGTGGCCCGCACGGCGATCGACACCTCCAGCGACAGTCGCACATTGGTGGTTTCACCGACAGACGGCGTGGTCGCCGGCCCCGACAGTGCCGCCCTCGAAGCCCGACTGGGTGTCAACCTCACCGCGATGGCAGAGTCCGGCGTAGCCGTCGAGGCCGAGCCCCGACCGGGTGAGGCGATCGAGGCCACCCCGGCGGCGGTCGGCGACACGGGCCTGATCGTGGTGGCCTGGCGTCCGCAACCCGGCCGAGCGGCGGCGTTCATCAGCGACCTGTGGCTGCTCGTGGCCCCTCTCGGGCTGGGCGTGCTGGTTCTTGGCCTCGCCCTGATGCAGCGCTGGCGGCAAGCCAGGGCCGCCGAGGCCTGGGCCGAGACCGAGCACCGGTTCCGGGTCGCTGTCGAGGCGGCGCGTTGCGGCGTGTGGGAGTGGGATCTGGAGCGGGAGGAGGTCACGGTTTCGGACTTCATGGCTGCCCTGCTGGGCCTGGGAGAGGGCGGTGTCGTGACGGCGGATTCGGTCCTCGCCTGCATTCATGTGCGCTATCGCGACCTTGTTCTGCACGCCCTGCGCCAGGCCGCGACCCTCGGGGCCTTCGAGGTGACCTTTCCGGTCCCGGTGGAAGGACGGGGCGTCCGGTGGATCGACGCCCGCGGCCAGGCGAGGGGCGCGCGCGGCGATGAGGGTTTCACGGTCATCCTGGGCGTCGCCCTCGACATCACCGAAGCCCGCCGGGCCAAGGCCCAGGCCCAGGCTGCGGAGAACCGCCTGAGGGACGGCATCGAGAGCGTCTCGGACGCCTTCGTGCTGTTCGACAAGCAGGGACGGCTGGTGCTGTGGAACCAGGCGTTCAAGGACGCCTTCGGCTTCACCGACGAGGCCGTCCGGAAGGGCGCGCTCAAGGACGAACTGAACCGGATCGCCGCACTCGCGATCCGGACGGATCGCCCTTCCGCCGAGGGCCGGGCCGGCGCGCGTGAGGTCGAGCTGCACGACGGGCGGGTGCTGCAACTGGCCGAGCGCTTCACCGGCGACGGCGGCACGGTCGTGACCGCCGCCGACGTCACCGCCATCCGCCGACAGGAGGTGGAGCGGCAGAAGGCGGCGGACTCGCTGAGCGTCACCGTCGAGGAGCTGGAGGCCAGCCAGGAGAAGCTGAGCCTGCTGGCGCGCAAGTATGAGATCGCCATGACCCGGGCCGAGGCCGCCAACCGGGCCAAGTCCGAGTTCCTGGCCAATATGTCCCACGAGCTTCGGACGCCCCTCAACGCCATCAACGGCTTTTCCGAGATCATGGCGGGCGAGATGTTCGGCCCCCTCGGCGACGCGCGCTACAAGGGCTATGCGGCAGACATCCTCAAATCGGGCCAGCACCTGCTGAGCCTGATCAACGACATCCTCGACATGGCCAAGATCGAGGCGGGCAAGATGAGACTGCACTATGAGCCCGTTTCCCTTCGGGACGTGTGCGAGGATGCGATCCGGCTGATGCGCGGCAAGGCCGAGGAATCGGGGCTGGCGCTGACCCTGAACCTGCCCGATCTGCCGGAGATCGAGGCGGATTACCGGGGCCTGAAACAGGTCATGCTCAACCTGATTTCCAACGCCGTGAAGTTCACCCCCGAAGGGGGCAGGATCACGGTCTCGGCGGACCGTCTTGGGCAGGACCGTGTCCGGATCGCGGTCGCAGATACGGGCATCGGCATCTCCGCCGAGGATCTCACCCGCCTCGCCCAGCCCTTCGAACAGGTCGAGGGCCAACATTCCAAAACCACCCAGGGCACAGGTCTCGGCCTGTCCCTCACCAAGGCGCTGATCGAACTGCATCATGGGCGAATGGTGATGGAAAGCGAGCCGGGCGTGGGCACGACCGTAAGCTTCGACATCCCCGTGCGGAGTCCCGAAGCGGCAACGGTCGAACAGGCCCGGGCCGCCTGAGGCCGGTCAGCCCGGTCCGGGGCGCGCCTCTGTCCCGGGGGATCGCCCGCCGCCCCCCCGTCCTCCGCGGCCCCGGAAATTCAGGATCGGTGCGAGCGCGGCCCGCTCCTCGGGCTCCAGCGTGCCGAGAAGGGCGACGGCATCGGTCTCGAGCCGGGCCCGGGCCCGGGCCTCGGCGGCCCGGGACAGATCCAGCAGCGCAGCGACACGGTTGGCGTCATAGGGCTCGGCCGCCGCGATCTCGATCGCCTCGCGGCGCAACTCACGGGCCTCAACGAAGTCGGGACGCGCCCGGGATCCGGCCTCGAGCAACCCCCGGCGGACGGCCGCGCGCGTGTCGGCGTCGAGGCCCGCGAACAGCTCGCGGGTCCGCGACCGCGCGGCGTCCCGTCCGTCGGCCGGGCGCGCGCGACGGTCATCGTCGGCCAGAACCGTCCAGGCGGCCGTGGCCGCGAACAGATTCACGGCGATAGAGACCGCGAGCGCCGCTCCGAGAAGGACGATAGTCGAGCGCGCGTTCACCCCAGCCACTCCGGATCCTCGAGACCGGTGACCGCCGCCGCGTCGAGCAGGATGTCGACCTCAGGCTCGACCGTCTTCGGGGCTGTCAGGGTCACGCCGAAGACGACGCCGGCGCAGGCGGCCGCGGCCCACCCGGTGCCACCGATCCACAGCAGCCGGCGCAGACCGGGCCACACAGCCCGGGCTCCGGGCCCCGCTTCGGCAGCGGCAGCGATGACGCGGTCACGCAGTTCGGCCGACACCGGCAAGCCGGGGGCCGTCTCGAGCGCGGCGTCCAGTTGGCGCGCCTCAAACAGCAGGCGCCCGGTCGCGACGGGACGGGCGTCGACCAGCGCCCGGGCCGCGGCCTGATGTTCCAGCGGCCAGCGGCGTAGCTCGCCCCCCCAGGCCGCAGCGAGGTCTGCAAAGCGGGTTTCGGACATGATCTCTGACTTCATCTCGGTTTTCCTTCGCCTCGTGTCTCACCGCCGGGTGCCAGATCCGACAGCGCGCTTCGCAGGGCCCTCCGTCCGCGCGAGAGCAGGCTTTCGACCGCCTCGATGCTCACACCCATCAGGGACGCGGCCTCGATATTGGTCAGCTCCTGATAGTGACACAGCACGATCGCCTCGCGCTGCCGCGGCGGGAGGGTCTGTAGCGCCCGGTTCACCCGGACCCCCAGTTCCGCCGCAAGCAGCCCCCGATCCGGTGCCGGGCCCGGGTCCGGCCCGTCCGGCGGGGCTTCGGTCGGTATCTCCCGGCGACGTCGCAGGCGATCGTAGCACAGATTCAGCCCGACGCGGTGCAACCAGGTGTCGAACCGGGCCTGGCCCGGTCGCCAGCGCGGGGCCTGTTTCCAGGCGCGGAGCATGGCCTCCTGGGCCACATCCTCGGCCTCCACCGGATCGGCCAGCATGCGCCAGGCGAGCGCCAGCATACGCGGCAGTTTGCGCGCCACCATGGCCTGGATGGCCGCGGGGTCGCCCTGACCCACACGGCGCACCAGGTCCTCGTCCGGGTCGTCGACAGCGGCCAATCAGTCCCCTTCCGGGCAGGCGGGACGGCCAGACAGGCGCGACCGTCCCCACCGATCCTACTCCGATGCGGTCGCCGGCGGCGACGGTTGACGGTCCGGGCCGCGGCCGCCGTGGCGGTTGCGCATCGCATCGCGTCCGGCACGAAGCTCCTCGGCGCTCAGATAGCCGTCGCGGCTCGCGTCCAGACGGTCGAACCGGGCGGTGAGCCGGCCCCTGACCTCGGCGAGCGAGATCGGGCCGCGCGCCTGCGCGCGTTCGGACGCTCGCCCGGATCGGCCACCGCGATGCGGACCCATGCCACGGACAGCGTCCTGGCCGGGCCGACCGGCCGCCGGCCCACGCCCCTGACGACCGGTCATGAACTCCTCGCGGCTCAGCGAGCCGTCGCCGTCCCGGTCGAGCGTTTCAAAGCGACTGGACATCCTCTGATTGCGGCGCGTGTCGATACCGGACCGACGCTCCTCCACGCTCACCTGGCCGTCCCGGTTGGCGTCCGTCGCCGACAGGCGATCGAGGCGGCCATCGACAAACTCGGCCCGGCTGATGCGGCCGTCACCGTCCGCGTCGGCCCGAAGGCTGTGCGACGGCCGGTCGGCGGTCTGGGCCAGCGCCGCGCCGCCGATGACGGCGGTCAGGGCGAGCGCCGCGCCAGCCGCCAGAGTGGTTATCTTCATGGTGTCGTCTCCGCTGGGACCGGTCTCGCGACCGGTCCGAAAGCCCCTGTGAAGCCTGTAACGCCGGAGACGCGCCTATCCGTCGCGGAGGGCGGGGAGGATCTTGTCGAACGCCTTTCGCGCAGTCTTCCTGACCCGCTCCAGCCGGTTCCGGAGCGCGCGAAAGTCGCGCTCACCCGCCGCCTCGGCCAGCCGCTTGCGGAAGGTCTCGGACTCGGCGTCGGGATCGCCCCGATCGTCGAAGGCGCAGGCCAGAAGCTGGGCCAGCGCCTGATGGAGGGCCCAGGCGTCCCGGAGGGCAGGGTCGCCGGCGAGCTGTTCGAGGGTGGACACGGTGAGGGGTCGGCCCCGGGCGGCGGCCTGCAGCTGCCGGTACTGGCCCACGAATTCCGCGTCCACCAGTCCGCCGGGAACGAGCTTGAGGTCCCAGAAGCCGTGCGCCGGGCGCTCGCGCTCCATCATGTCGCGCATCGCCCGGACCTCGCCGGCAACCGTCACGCCGGGCCGGAGCCGCCGCAACGCCGCCTCGACAGCCGCCGAAACCTGTGCACCGAACGCCGGATCGCTGGCCCACGCCACCCGCGCCCGCGTCAGGGCCATGAACTCCCAGGTGTCGGCCTCGTGCTCATAATAGGTCCGGAAGCCGGAAAGGGGCACCGAGACCGGGCCCTTCGAACCCGAGGGGCGCAGGCGCATATCGACCTCATAAAGGCCCCCCTCCGCCGTGTGCGCCGACAGGGCGGAAATCAGGCGCTGGGTGAAGCGGACGTAGAAGGTGTCGGCGGACCAGCCCTTGCCCGCGGAGATCGCCTCGGCCGGGGCGTCATAGACGGTCATCAGATCCAGATCGGATCCGGCCGTCATCTCGCCCGAGCCGGCCTTGCCGAGGGCGATGACCGCGACCGCGCCGGTCATGGGGCCGCCCAGCCGTTCGGTCTCCTTCAGCGCGGCCCCGGAGAGGGTGCGGATCACCGCGTCCGCCAGATTGGTGAACCCCCGGCCCGCGGCCTCGGGGCCGACCCGCCCGCTGAGCGTCTGCATGCCGATGCGGAAGGCCTGTTCCCGGTGCAGGCGACGCACGGCATTCATCGCCCCCTCGAAATCGCCGGCGGCCCGCGCCTCCTCGGCCATCTGGTCGAACAGGCCGGTATTGACGCCCAGCTCCGTCTCGAACCGGGCGTCGAGCATGGAGTCGAGCGCGGCCGGATAGCGGCCCAGTGTCCGCGCCAGCCGGGGGGCGAAGGCCATGACGCCGACGATGCGCTCGAACAGCTCGGGCTGGTTCAGGAACAGGGCCTGGACCTGGACCCCCGCCGACAGGCCCGCGAAAAAGACCGAGAAGCGCCGGAAGGCCGCATCCGCCGCACCGGTCCGGGCGAGGGCGGTCAGCAGGCGGGGGGCGAGGCGGGTGAACAGCTCGCGCCCCCGCACCGACCGGGTCGCAGGGATCCGTCCGTGATGCCAGGACCGGATGGTGTCGGCGACGGCGACCGGGTCCGAAAACCCCATCCGCTGCAGGGTCGCCAGGGTCTCGGGATCGTTGTCGACACCGGTGAAGACCAGGCTGCCGAACGGCGAGGACAGCTCCTCGCCCCCCTCGAAAAGCGCGCCATAGCGCCGATTGACGCCCGCCAGCAGCGCCTCGACCCCGGCATCAAAGGCCGGCAGATCGCCTTGTCCGGCCAGGGCGGCGACCGCTGCCCGGCGGGGAGTATCGGCGGGCAGGACGTGGGTCTGCTCATCCTCCAGCATCTGCACCCGGTGCTCGAGGCCGCGCAGTTCGATATAGGCCCCGGTCATCTCTGCCGCGACATCCGCGGGCAGGTGGCCCCTGGCGACCAGAGCGGCGAGGGCGTCGACGGTGCGCGGGCTGCGCAGCGCCGGATCCCGTCCGCCGAGGATCAGCTGCTGGGTCTGGGCGTAGAATTCGATCTCGCGGATGCCGCCGCGCCCGAGTTTCAGATTGGCCCCGGCCGCCTCCAGCCCCTCGCCGGTCTTGTGGACATGGATCTGTCGCTTGATCGACTGGATGTCGAGCACGGCCTGGTAATCAAGGCTGCGACGCCAGACGAACGGGACGAGCGCCTTCAGGAACTCGCTCGCGGCGCCGAAATCACCGCAGATCGGACGGGCCTTGATGAAGGCGGCGCGTTCCCAGTTCTGGCCGACAGACTCGTAGTAATCCAGCGCCATGGGCACCGCGACGACCGCGGGCGTCGATGACGGATCGGGTCGCAGCCGCAAGTCCACCCGGAAGACATAGCCGTCGGCGGTGCGCTCCGACAGCAGGGACGCCACGCCCTGCGCCACCCGGTTGACCAGCCCCTGCCCTTCCGTGCTTTCGGCCAGAACCGGGGCCAGCCGCTCGGGATCGAAGAACAGGCTGAGGTCGATGTCCGACGAATAGTTCAGTTCGAAGGCCCCGTGCTTGCCCATGGCGAGGCCGAACAGACCGGGGATCGGCCCGCGGCTGTCATCGGCCGCGGTCAGCAGCTTGCCGCGCCGACGCAGGTCCTCGGCGACGGCCGAGAGGGCGGCCCGCGAGGCCACATCGGCGAACCGGCTCAGCGCCCCGGTGACCCGGTCCAGATCCCAGACGCCGCCGAGGTCGGCCACGGCGGTCAACAGATGCAGTTCCGCCTTGAGCTGCCGCAGCGGGGACCGCATGTCGTCCGCGCCGCCGGTGAGGGCGATGGTCCGGGCGACGATGGCGTCCAGCCGCGCATCGGCATCGTCGCCCAGAGTGTCCCGCAGGGCCTCGGGCCAGCGACGGGCGAGACCGAACAGATAGGGCGAGGCGGCGAACATCGGCGCGAGGGCGGGCCAGGCCGGGTCGAGACCGTCCAGCCAGTGGTCTGAGGCGGCGAGGTCCGACAGCCTTGAGCGGGCGCGCTGCGCCGCTTCCGGGTCCACGACAGGACCGGGCGAGCGGATCCGGTCCCCGAGACCGGGGCGGTCCGTCATCGCTCGACCGCCGGCGGCAACACCAGCGCCACCCGCAGGCCCGGGCCCGACCCGCCCCAGGCCCCCGGTCCCTCATCCAGCTGGATCCGGCCGGCATGGGCCTCCATGACTGCGCCGACGAGGGACAGGCCCAGACCCGACCCCGCCTCGGTCCGGCTGTTGTCGAGGCGGACAAAGCGTTCGATGACGCGCCCGCGATCCTCCTCCGGCACGCCGGGTCCGGTATCGGTCACGGAGTATTCGATCTCGCCCGACGACCGCCGGCGCGCCCGCAGCATCACCGCCCCGCCGACCGGCGTATATTTGATGGCGTTGTCGATGACATTGGCCAGGGCCTGGGCGAGGAAGGGGCGCGCGCCCTCGATCATCAGACCCGTCTCGATCTCCGACGAGAACTCCAGGCCCTTGTCCTCGGCGGCGGGCTCATACAGCTCGGCCATATCGGCGGCGAGGTCAGCAGCATCGAACACCTCCGCGTCGGGCGCGCGTCCCGCCGCCGCCTGGAGCCGGGCGATGGCGAGCACGGTGTTGAAGGTCTTCAGCAGGGCGTCCGCCTCGTCCAGCGCCACCTGCAGGGCATCCGCCCCGTCGATGCGGCCGCTCTCGGCGTCGATCAGGGCCACTTCCAGCCGGGCGCGCATGCGCGTGAGGGGCGACCGCAGGTCGTGGGCGATGGCGTCCCCGGCGTGGCGGATCGAGGCCATGGAAGCCTCGAGGCGATCCAGCATACGGTTCAGGCCCTGACCCAGCTCGTCCAGCTCGTCCCCCGAGTTCCGGACGGCCACCCGGGTCTTGAGATCGCCCTCCTGCACCGCCGCCACGACGGTGTTCAGCCGGCCCATGGCCCGCTCGACATTACGGCTGATCAGCAAGCCGCCCCCGGCCCCCAGCAGCAGCACCATGCCCATGGCCAGCCAAAGCGCCTGGGTCAGGCGGGTCAAATAGGCCTCGGTGTCCCCCAGATCCTCGCCGACATAGAGCATCTCGCCGCCCGGAAGGGTGGTCTGGACGCCAAAGGCCTCCTTGCGCACCACAGTGCCGTCAGCCTCGGTGTCGGTGAAACGGAAGGTCGCCCACTGCTCGCCACCCTTGTAGCCCGGGATGGGGGACTCGTTCAGCGACTGTCGCTCGGCCTCACCGTTGGCCCCTTCGGTCGTCACGCTGAGGTTGCCGGTGATGCCCCGGCCCTGCCGGTCCATGTACAGATACAGGAAAGGTCCGCCGGTCAGGATGCGATCGACCAGGGTCTGGTTCAGGGCGTTTCCACCCCGCTCGCGATAGATCGCGGTCAGGGTCGCGTTCTCGGCCACCACGTCCGACCGCGCCCGCGCCCGCGCCTCCGAGGCCGAGGCCACATAGACATAGGCGAGGATCGCGCTGGCCGCCGCCGCGAACAGGGCGAGAAACAGCAGCGTCAGCCGGAAAGGCGTGCGACGAAAGAGGGACGGAAGGCGCATGGCTGAGACTATTCTCCCTCCCCTTTATGGGGAGGGACGACCGCGCCAGCGGTCAGGGTGGGGAAGTCCACGAGCGTCTGGCGAATGAGCTCGACCACGTCGCCCAGACTGTCTCGGATCATGGCATTGTCGAACCGCAAAGTGCGAAATCCTTCAGCAGCGAACACCGCATCACGGGTCCGATCGTGCCGCGAACGATCCTCCTGTTCGTGTGACGCACCGTCCACCTCGACGATCAGGCGATGGCTGAAACAGACGAAATCCAGAAAATAGCCCCGAACCGGTGCCTGACGCCGGAAGTGATAACCCTCGCGACGCAGAGCCTTCAGCCCGAGCCAAAGGCGCGCTTCTGGCGGGGTCATCGCCTTGCGCATCGCTCGAGCTCGGGATGTCGTTCCCATCGGCTTGTGGACTTCCCCACCCTGGCTTCGCTCCGCTTCGCCGTCCCTCCCCATAAAGGGGAGGGAGAACCGTTCTCACCGACCTAGCCCTCCAGCCGGTACCCCGCCCCGCGCACGGTCTGCAGCATCGCCCGGTCGAAGCCCTTGTCGATCTTGGCGCGCAGGCGGCTGATGTGGACATCGATGACGTTGGTCTGGGGGTCGAAATGATATTCCCAGACCTTCTCCAGCAGCATGGTGCGGGTCACCGACTGGCCGGCGTGGCGCATCAGGAACTCCAGCAGCTGGAACTCACGCGGCTGCAGGTCGATCTCCGTCGTCCCGCGGAAGACGGTGCGGGCGATCAGGTTCATTTCGAGGTCGCCGACCTTGAGCACGGTCTGGACGCCGCCGGTCTCGCGCCGGCGCGACAGGGCCTCGACCCGCGCGACCAGTTCGGCGAAGGCATAGGGCTTGACCAGATAGTCGTCTCCGCCGGCTTTCAGGCCGACGATCCGGTCCTCGACCTCGCCCATGGCGGACAGGAACAGGACCGGCGTCTGGTCACCGTTCTTGCGCAGGGTCTCGACCATGCCGATGCCGTCCAGCCGGGGCATCATCCGGTCGACGACATAGACGTCATAACCGCCCTTCTGGGCCTCCATCAGGCCATAGGCCCCGTCGATGGCGTGGGCCGCCACATGGCCGGCCTCGGTCAGTCCGCGCACCATCGCCTGGGCCGCCTCGGCGTCGTCCTCAACCACAAGAATCTTCACCGGCAGGCCCCCTCGGAATCACAATCGCCGCCGACGGTATCCCATCGGCGGCGATCAGGGGAGTTAAGGCTTGTTCAGGCTGCGGACTAGTCAGCCGATTCTGACAGGGCCAGGACCACGGGCCGGTTGCCCTGGGGCGTGCGAACCAGCAGAAGCACCCCTTCGCGACCGGCCGTCCGGGCCTCGGCGATCACGCCGCGAAGATCCGCCGCGGACCGCATTTGCCGGTTGTTCGCCTGCAGAATGACGAAGCCGGGCTGGAAGCCCAAGCGCCCTGCGCGGGAGGTCTCCGAAACCGCCGTGATCGCGAGGCCGGTGATTCCTTCCGGGATGGAATAACGGGACCGCAGGGCCTCGTCGACGGGTGCCAGGGTCATGCCTTCGACGACCTCACCCGCCGGGGCGACCGGCCGCGAGGGCTCGCCATCGGGGGTTCCGTCCGGGCTGGCGTTCAGCGCGGCCAGGTCAGCCGGACGCGTACCGGACCGTATGGTCACAGTCTGCCGCCGGCCTTCACGGATGATCTCCAGCCGGAGGTTGTCGCCGGGACGCGCCTGCCCGACGCGGCGGGTCAGGGCGGTGGAGGTATCGATGGGGTCGCCGTTGAGGCTCACCACGACATCCCCTTCGCGCAGTCCACCCGACGCCGAGGGGCCGCCAGGGGTCACGCTGTTGATATAGGCTCCCTCCTGGCCCTCAGGCAGGCCCAAGGCCTCGCGGTACTCGGGAAGCAGGTTGCCGATCTCGACGCCCAGATATCCCCGCTCGATCGCCTGCCCGGCCATCAGCCGGTCCGTGATCTGTTTCGCGATCTTCGCAGGAATGGCGAAGCCAATGCCGACCGACCCGCCCGTCGGGGAGAAGATCGCCGAATTCACCCCGATCACACGGCCGTAGATATCGAAGGTCGGACCGCCCGAGTTGCCCCGGTTGATGGCCGCGTCGATCTGCAGATAGTCGGTGTAGGGCGTCGTGCTGTCGGCAATGTCGCGCGCGCGCGCGGACACGATCCCCGCGGTCGCCGTGCCGCCGAGGCCGAAGGGGTTGCCCACGGCAATGACCCAGTCCCCGACGCGGGGTTCGGCGGACTCCTCGAAGGTGACGAACTTGAAGTCCGGGCCCTCGACCTTGATGACCGCGAGATCGGTGGCCGCGTCCCGACCGACCATTCGGGCCTCCAGTTCGCGACCGTCCGAAAGCTTGACCGTGATCTTCGTCGCATTCTCGACCACGTGGTTGTTGGTCACGATGAAGCCGTCCGCCGAGATGAAGAACCCGGATCCGGCCCCGAGGGCGGTGGGCGCGTCTTCTTCCTCGCCGGGCCGCTGGGGAGCCTGGAAGCCGAAGCCGGGCGGGAAGCCGGGAATGGGGATCAGGCCGCCGCGCGGGCGTTCCACCCGCGTCTCGACATCGATCTGGACGACGGCGGGCGAGACCTGGTCGAAGATGTCGGCGAAGCTGAGCGGTGCGCCCTGGGGGGGTGCAAAGGCCAGACCGGGGGCTCCGGCGGACGGGGCCAGGCGGCCGGAGACTTCCGCGGCGTTGGCTCCCGGCCAGTCGATCACACCCCCGGCGGTCGCGGCCGCGGCGAAGGTCAGACCAACGGCGGCCCCGAGGATGAATTCCTTGCGCTTCAGCATCGTTATCCTGCGATCCTCATCTGGGTCAGACAGACCCGCTCGTCTCACGATATAGGGCGGCCGGCGTATTCGCCAACCGCCGCTGCTCCTGCTTGACCCGGCTCAGCGCCCGTCGTGAGGCGCGGATGCGTCATCACGGGGGCGAACCCTGTCCGAATCGAGAAGGTCGGCCAGACGGACTTCCTCCTCGGGCGAGAGCGGCGCGGTCTCGACCGTCCGTCGCCGCGCCATGACGACCATGGCCGCCAGACCCAGCAGAACCATCAGGGCCGGCCCGAACCAGAGCAGCCATGTCCCGGTCCGCACGGGCGGGGTGAACAGCACATAGTCGCCGTAACGTCGCACCAGATCGTCGCGGACCGCCTGATCGGTCGCGCCGTCCGCGATCTGCTCGCGGATCAGCTGACGCATGTCGCCCGCGATCCCCGCCGGGGAGTCGGCGATCGACTCGTGCTGGCAGACGACGCAGCGCACGACCTCGAACAGCGCCTGGGCCCGGGCCTCCTGACCTGGCGCGGCCAGGGGGCGGTCCGGTGCCGCCGCGGGCTCCTGCGCAAGGCCAGGGCTCGACAGGGCAAGCCCCAGAACCACGGCGACGACGAAGGTCCTGAGCAGGGGCATCACGCCAGCGCCTTGCGTCGCCGCCCGACGGCCAGCCTGAGCCGGCGGTCGGAGAGCGACAGCAGACCGCCCAGAGCCATGACCGCCGGTCCGAGGAAGATCAGCCGGGCCCACGGATTATAGTAGACCCGAACCGTCCAGGCCTGGGCGGCTTCCGGCGTCGCGCGGCGCTCGCCCATGACCACATAGACGTCGTCCAGACCACGGAAATCCAGGCCGACCTCGGTCGTGGTCTGGCCGCCGGCGGGGAAGAAGCGGCGTTCCGAGGTGATGGTGCGGGGCGGGGCGTCACCTGACAGCGGCGTCACCGTCAGCGTGCCCTGCTCGGCCAGATAGTTGGGGCCCTCGATGATCTGGACGTCGTCCAGCCTGACCGCCCAGGGGCCGGCGCGGACCTCGCCCCCGATCGGCAGCGGCGCAGCGGCCTCGATCTTGAACCCCGTCTCGACCACGGCCCCCAGGACGAACAGACCCAGCCCCGCATGGGCCAGGGTCATGCCCCACGCCCCCAGCGGCAGGCCCCGGGCCCGGCGGCCGGACTCGGCCAGAGGCGCGCGGAACAGCCGCACCCGTTCCACCACCTCGGCAAGGGCCCCGAGGATCAGCCAGGCGCCGATCGCGATGCCGGCCGCCGCGAAGGCCTGCCGGGGTTCGAACGCCAGCCAGCCGATGAAGCCGCAAGCGATCGCCAGTCCGCCGGCCAAGGCCAGTCGCTGCATTGCGCCGAGCGCGTCGCCGCGCTTCCACGCCAGCAGCGGCCCGGCCGGCAGGATCAGGAAGGCCACCGCCATCAGCGGGGTGAAGGTCAGGGCGAAATAGGGCGGCCCCACCGAGATGGTCGCCCCGGTCGCCGCCTCAAGGATCAGCGGGTACAGCGTGCCCAGCAGAACCGTGACGGCCGCCACCGTCAGGAACAGGTTGTTCAGCACAAGGGCTCCCTCCCGGCTGACGGGGGCGAACAGTCCGCCGCCCTTCAGCTGCGGGGCGCGCCAGGCGAACAGGGCGAAGGCCGAACCGGCCGCCACACCCAGAATGGCCAGCAGCGTCAGACCGCGTTCCGGATCGACAGCGAAGGCGTGGACGCTGGTGAGCACACCCGAGCGCACGAGGAAGGCTCCCAGCATCGAGAAGCTGAAGGCGAGGAGCGCCAGAAACACGGTCCAGCCGGCCAGCGCCCCGCGCCGTTCGGTCACGACCGCCGAATGCAGCAGGGCCGCACCCGCCAGCCACGGCAGGAAGCTGGCGTTCTCGACCGGATCCCAGAACCACCAGCCGCCCCAGCCGAGTTCGTAATAGGCCCAGAAACTGCCGAGCGTGATGCCGAGGGTCAGGAACACCCACGAGGCCAGCGCCCACGGGCGCACCCACCGGCCCCAGGCCGGCCAGAAACCCGAGAAGGCCCGGCCCTCGATCAGGGCCGCCACGGCGAGGGAGAAGGTCACCGAGAAACCGACGTAGCCGAGGTAGAGCAGCGGCGGATGGATCGCGAGGGCGGGGTCCTGCAACAGCGGATTGAGCGACGCGCCCTGCAGCGGCGCCGGATCGAGCCGGAGGAAGGGGTTGGAGGTGAAGACCGCAAAGGCGAGGAACATGGTGCCGAGTGCGCCCTGCACCCCGATGGCGGACACCTTGAGCCCGAACGGAAGGCCCCGGGCCCGGGTCAACACCGCGCCGAAGCCCGTCATGACCAGACACCAGAGCAGCAGCGAGCTCTCGTGACTGCCCCAGGCGGCGGACACCTTGTAGAGCATGGGCTTGTCGGTGTGGCTGTTGCGGGCCACGTTCGCCACCGAGAAGTCCGAGGTCGCGAAGGCGAAGATCAGCGCGCCGAAGGCGAGGGCTGTCGCCAGGGCGGCCGCCATCGCCGCGCCTTCTGCACCGCCCGACAGCAGGGGACTGCGCCGCCACCGACCGGTGGCCGCGAGCCCGGTCTGCAGCACCGACAACAGAAGGGCCAGGATCAGCGCAAAGGCGCCAAACTCGACGATCATGAAACGGACGGACCCGCGGTGTTCGCGGGCGGGGCGTTAGCCCCTGCCGGCCGCCACTCGCCGCTGGCCTTCAGCCGGTCGGCGACCTCGCGCGGCATATAGGTCTCGTCATGTTTGGCCAGCACCGTATCGGCCTGGAACACCCGGTCCGGTCCGAACCGGCCCTCGGCCACGATCCCCTGCCCCTCGCGGAAGAGATCGGGGAGGTCGCCGTTGAAGACCACGCGGCTGGTCGCGGCGTTGTCGGTGACGGCGAACGCCACGCTCGTCCCCGTCTGGCTCACGCTGCCTGTCTCGACGAGTCCACCCAGCCGGATCACCCGGCCGGCCGGCGCGGCCTCCGGGGTGGCCTCCGACGGGGAGAAGAAGAAGGTGACATTGTCCTGCATGGCCCAGAGCGACAGGCCGACAGCGAGCGCCAGTACCGGCGCGGCGGCCGCGACGACCCACAGGCGGCGGCGGGCCTTGGGCGATTTGGGAAGCCAGCTCATGGGTGGACGGGGACTCCTCGAAGGGACGATCGCGGATCGTATAGCCCCCCATGCGGGCCGCTCCAACGGGTCATGCGGCCGCGTCCAGCCGGGCGATCAGATCGGCGCGGCGTGGGTCCGCCGGGTCCAGCGCGGCGATGAGCGGCAGCCACATCTCCCGGGCCCGCTCGGTGTCGCCGCGGGTCAGGGCCGCCTCGCCGAGGAAGTAGCGCGCGCCCAGTTGACCGGGGTCGATGCGCAGCGCCCGGCCGAAGGCCGCCTCTGCGTCCGGGCCAACGGAGCCTTCCGCCGCCCGGACCAGGCTTTCGCCGAGCCGCGCCCAGCTGGCGGCGTCGTTGGCATCGATGGCCAGGGCCCGGCGGAAGGCCGAGGCCGCACCGATCGGATCGCCCGCCTCGAACCGGGCGGCGCCAAGCATGGTCAGGGCCGTCCGGTTGCCGGGCTCGCGCCGGACCACCCGCGTCAGCACTGCGGCGATCTGGGGCGCATCCAGCGTTTCCGGCGAGGCCGCCCAGGCATCGACCCGGCTTTCATAGGTCTGGTCGGGCAGGCCGGGCTGACCGATGACGGCATAGAGACCGAGCGTCGCCGCGGCTGTCGCCACGAGGGCCGCCATGGCGATGGTCCGGTCCCGTCCACCCACCACCGGAACGGCCGCGGCGGGCGGTGCGGTCAAAAGCCGCCGGGCCGCCTCGGCCCGGGCGGCAGCCAGCGTCTCGTCATCCAGCAGCCCCCGCGCCTTCAGCCGGTCCAGTTCGGCCAGCTCCGCAGTCCCCGTGTCGGAAACAGGGGCAATCGTGACAGCCCCTTGCCGCGCATGGCTCAGCACCAGCCAGCCGGCGAGCGCCGTGACCAGGCCGGCGAGAGTCCAGAACACCAACATTCCGCTCGATTAGCGGATCAGGCGGCCCTGTGCGAGGGCTGGATGGTCGCGGTCGTCGCAGCGGGCGCGGCCAGCGTCCCGGCCGCGCCCGCCCGTCGGCGCACGGTCCGGGCGGCATCGTTTGCGTCGATCAGCAGCAGCAGTCTGGCCAGTCGCTCGACCAGGGCCAGCGCCGCCCCCTCATCCTCGACCTCGCCCGCGTTCACGGACTCGATGGTCTCGTCCACATAGGCCGTGATGCGCTCGGTCACGGACTGGACCAGTTTGTAGCGCTGGGATTCACAGCCGAAGATCTGGGCGGCGGTCCGCAGGGTTCCCACGAGGGTCAGCAGCCCAGCGGCCGCCTCCACGGCCGACTCCGGAACGCTCTGGTCCAGCGCCGGGGCCTCGCGCGTCATCCGGCCCACGATCGGGACCCGGCGGGTCGGCATGACCTTGTCCAAGGCCTTGTTGGTTGAACTGAGGACCACCGACAGGGTCCGGTTGATCCGGGCCCGGGCCTCGCGCGCCTGTCTGCCCCAGGCTCCCACGGGATCCAGCTGCAGCGTGGCGTCCAGTTCCGCCAGGGTTTCCGCGCACCAGCTGATATCGGCCTGCAGATCGGCGCGAGGCCGACCGGCATCCCCCTGTTTGAACGTGGCGATCCGGGCGACCCGGGCCTCCACCGCCGCAATCAGGCGATTGACGAAGCCGGCCATCTCGGACTCGGACAGGACCCCCTCCTTGGCCGCGGCGCGGGACGACTGCACCACCAGCCGCAGGATCAGCGAGGCGTCACCCAGATGGGAAAACAGGATCTCCAGCATGCGCGGACCGCCGTCAGGCGTCATTTCCCCGCTGTCGCGGACCAGCAACCGCAGTTCCGCCAGCTGGCCTTCCGTCGGCCGCAGGATCAGGGCTGGCAGGCCAAAGACGCCCCGACGGGCCAACGCCGCCAGATCGAAACACCGCGCCAGCTCGGTCAGACCCTCTTCGCGGGTTTCAGGGTCGCTGCCGTCGGCGGGCCAGATCACATCCGGCTGGTCACGGATCACGGCGGACGCGGCGACGCAGATGCGATCCGAGACGGCAACCACCCTCGGATCGTCCTCGACGCCGCGCACGTCATCGAGCATGGGCAAGAGCGACGGCTCGCGGCTGGACGCCGCCTTCCACAGGCGCGGCAGGACGCCCGAGGGAAAGGTCAGGGCCTCGACCCCGTCGGCGCGGGCGCGGAACATCGGAATCAGGGGGGCGAAGGCCACAGCGCGCCGACGCCTGTCGGCGGTCTCCTCGGCCAGCATCTGACTGAGAGCACGCGCCTTGTCGCCCGGCATCTGGGCGACCGCCACAGACAGGGCTTTCAGGGTCTTGTCGGGCACCCGCTCCAGCATCTGGGCGAGCACCGCGCGATGGGCGACCGACAGTTCGGCCATGCGTCCTCCATGGCCAAACACCCCGGCCGTCAACAGGGTGAACGGCCGGAGTTAAGAATCCGGAACCGTCACTGTTCGGCGGCGGGAAGTTCAAGCACGGCCTTGAGCCCGCCCAGTTCGCTGTCGGCCAGCGTCAGTCGCCCGCCATAGGCCCGGGTCAGGTCATCCACGATCGACAGGCCCAGCCCCGAGCCCGGGGCGTCCTCATCCAGCCGGGCCCCGCGCTTCATCACGGACTCGCGCTGGTCGGCGGGCAGTCCGGGACCGTCGTCCTCGACCACGGCGATCATCTGGCCCAGACCGCTCGAACCCGCCGAGACCCGCACGCGACGGCCGGACCATTTGCAGGCGTTCTCCATCAGATTGCCGAGGATCTCCTGCAGATCCTGCCGTTCACCCAGAAAGGCCAGTTCGTCCGGCGCGCGCCAGTCGATCTCGACATCCTTTGACTGAAACACCCGCTCCAGCATCACGGCCAGCTCATCGACGACCTCGGCGACGGGGGTGCGCTCGCCGAGACCATGGGCAGCGCGGGCGGCGGCGCGGGCCCGGCGCAGGTGGTGGTCGACCTGACCCTTCATGATCTCGGACTGGCGACGCACGACGTCCGCCAGGGGGCCCGAATCGTCTCCAGCCTCGGCCAGCATGACCGAGAGCGGGGTCTTGAGCGCATGGGCCAGATTGCCGACGTGGGTGCGCTGGCGCTCCACCACTTCCTGATTGTGGTCCAGCAGACGATTGACCTGTTCGGCGAGGGGCTGGATCTCGACCGGATAGTCGCGCTCGATCCGGGCCGCCCGGCCCTTGCGGACATTGGCGATCTCGACCCTCAGGTCGAACAGGGGCCGTAGTCCGACCTGGACCTGCAGGAAGACGGCGATGACCAGGCCGATGCCGAGAATCAGGAGCGCCGTCCAGGTGAAGGTGGCGAACTGGCGCGTGTCGGTGTCGATTTCAGACCGGTCGATCCCGGCCATGAAGATGAAGGGTGCCTCCCGCCCCGGCAGGGACTTCATACTGGCGGCGATCTGCAGCGGCTGGGCCCCGTCGGGAAGCACGCCCGGATGATTGTAGGTCAGTGTGGTCCCGAACGCCGTCCCGAGACGTGCGGGCAGCAGGGGGTCGATATACAGGCTCTCACCCGCCAGCGAGCGCGAGCGCGCCAGAATGCGGACGGTGCCGGTGGCGTCGACCTCGCCCACCATCCAGTATCGGCCCGACAGGCCGCGACGGGTGGGGCCGTCCATGATCTCGGCAACACTCAAACCGTCCGGAGTCACGACACTGGCGATCACCACATCGTCGATGACCCGGCCCAGCTCGTTGCCCAGGCGTCGGATCGCGCTTTCCTGATACTGGCTGGTCAGCATCCAGCCGGTCAGCATCAGCGCCACGACGATCCACGCGGACGCCAGCCAGATCAGCCGTCGGGTCAGGCTCCGGCGGGGCCGGACCAGCCAGCGCCGCCAGAACGGCCCGGCGACCGCGGGCACGTCGGTCACGCCGCCTCGGACTCGCCGGCGAGGGGCGTCAGACGATAGCCAAGCCCGCGAACCGTCTCGATACGGTCGGCCCCGACCTTCTTGCGCAGCCGGCCGATGAACACCTCGATGGTGTTGGAGTCCCGATCAAAGTCCTGGTCGTAAAGATGCTCGACCAGTTCGGTCCGGCTGATGACCCGGCCCTGGTGCATCATCATATAGTGCAGCAGACGGTACTCCAGCGACGTCAGGCGCAGGGGTTCGCCGTTTACGGTCGCCCGCGCCGCCCGCGGATCCAGACGCAGTCCGCCGCAGGCGAGGGTCGCCGAGGCGATGCCGGCTGAACGGCGCAGCAGGGCCCGGAGCCGGGCCAGCAGTTCCTCGGTGTGGAAGGGCTTGGTCAGATAGTCATCGGCCCCGGCGTCGAAGCCGGACACCTTGTCCGACCAGGCCCCCCGCGCGGTCAGGATCAACACCGGCGTCGCCTTGCCGTCCCGCCGCCAGCGTTCCAGCACGGAGACACCGTCGATCTTGGGCAGACCGAGGTCCAGCACAACCACGTCATAGGGCTCGGTGTCGCCGAGGAAATGGGCTTCCTCGCCGTCGGCAGCGTGGTCGACCGCATAGCCGGCGTCGCCCAAGGCCTGTTTCAGCTGTCGCGACAGGTCCGGATCATCTTCGACGAGAAGCACGCGCATGGTTCGTTTCTGTCCGTTCAGCGGCCGCGCGAGTCGACGGCGATGTCCATGATCCGTCCATCGCGCTCGAAGCGAAAGACATAGCTGTTGCCACGCAGACCCAGCGATCCCACAAACCGGGCACCGCCGGCGCGGGCCTGGGCGATCCCCTGGGCCTCGGCTTCGCTGATACGCCTCGGTTCACGGCTGGGTGCAGACCGCTCACGGTCCCGCTCCCTGTCCCCGAAGCGCCCGCCACGGTCCTGCGCAGCCGCAGCCCCCAGCGGCGCCGCGGCGATCAGGACGGACAGGATGACGGCGGACAGGCGTTTCATGTGGGATGTTCTGGGCCGCCGGCTCTGAACGGAGGCTGAACATCCGGTTTAGTGAAAATTGACTTCAGGGGAAATCGGCTTCGCCCGGACGATGAACGGGACCTGACCCACCACGTTCACGATCGGCTCAGTGCAGATTTGCTCTCCTGATCCCGATGCAGCCGGACCGGTTGCGGTGATCAGAGACGGAGTGATCCCATGTTCAAGACGATGCGCATTCCGGCCCTTGCCCTTGCGGCGATCGCCGGCACCACAGTCTTCGCCGCAGCCGGAACGGCCGCCGCCCAGTCCCATGCCCGACCGGCCCAGCATCAGGCCCACGGCGGCTGGCCGTCGATCCATGTGCGGCAGGCCAGTCTTGACCGTCGCATCGATCAGGGCGTGCGCAACGGACAGCTCAGCCGCCGTGAGGCGACCAGCCTGCGCGGCGAGTTCAATACGCTGCTCCGGCTTGAAGCCAGCTATCGCCGGGGTGGACTGACCCGGTGGGAACAGACCGATCTGGACCGCCGGTTCGACCGGCTTTCGACCCGGATCCGCAGCGAGCGTCGCGACCGGAACAACCGTCGCACCTGAAGCTTCGGGCGGCCATTGACACAGCCCCGATACCCGGCCGTCCGCGAGGAGGGAGGCGCGATCCGCAAGGGTCGCGCCTTTTTTCACGCCTTACAGCCGCAACCGGGTGTCCATCACCGTCACCGCCTGGCCGCGGATCAGGACGCGGTCACCGGCCAACTCCGTTTCGAATTCCGCTCCACGGCCGGGATAGGCCTGCAGGAACCGGACGACCGGCCGGTCCAGTTTCGAGGCGAACAGCGGGGCCAGCCCGCCCCGGGCGGAGCCGGTGGCGGGATCCTCATCGATGCCGCAGCCCGGTGCGAAGAAGCGGTCCACGACGTCGTGCCCGTCCCGGTCCTCCAGCGCCGCCGCAATCACTTGGCCCCGCTCCAGCGCCCCGTCGCCGAAGGCCAGCAGGGCCGCCGTGTCGGGGCGCAGGCGGCGCACCGTGGCCCCGTCCGCCATCACCGCGATCAGATACCGGCTGGCCCAGACCTCGACCGGCACCGCCCCAAGGGCTTCGGCCAGACCGGGCGGCGTTTCCACCCGGCTCAGGGGATCGAGGGGGAAATCCATTTCATAGCCGCCCTCCAGCCGCCGGACCGCCAGCGGGCCGGACGTCGTGTCGAATGTCAGCGCCCCGGCCGCGATGTCCAGCTCAGCCCAGAGCACATGAGCCGTCGCCAGCGTGGCGTGACCGCAGAGGGGCACCTCCATCGCGGGCGTGAACCAGCGCAAATCGAACCGGACGGGATCCGGTGTGCGCCGCAGGAAGGCGGTTTCGGAATGGTTGTTCTCGGCCGCGAGCGCCTGCATCCAGCGGATGTCCGGCCAGGCCTCCAGCGGTTCCACCACGGCGGCCGGATTGCCCATGAAGGGCCGGTCGGCGAAGGCGTCGACGGTCCACTGGCGCATCAGACCGGGCTCCCATGGACCACAGCGACCTCGGGCCAGCGCGCCCGGGCGCTGGCCACAGCCCGGTCCCAGCCCTTCGCCAGCGGACGGTCGGGATTGGGACGAAGGGTCAGGGCGAAAACATCGTCCAGCCCGAAGGGCGCGGCCACGCTGATGGTGTCGTCGGACTCCAGACGCACCCCGACAGCGAAGGCCGGGGCGACGAAGCGCGACAGGGCCGCGTCCGTGTCCGTCAGCGGCTCATAGTCCTCGCCGAAACGATCGCGGAACCACAGATGGACCCGGGCCTGGTTGCGCACCTCGACCGCGCTGCGGAACGGTTCGTCGAAGGCCGCGGCGACGCACCGGATCACGGTGTCCTCGGCGTCCCAGCCGGTGTCGGGGTCGAAATAGCCGACGTCATAATCCTTGCGGCCATAGCCGACAGGCCGGCCCGTCAGGGCATTCCACACCGTCTGATAGACCGCGCCCGAGAATATCCGCCAGTCGGGCAAATCGAGCCCGCGCACGGTGGTCAGGACATGCATCAGGCCGGCGTCCGCCCGCACCAGATCGACCAGTCGGGCCTCGAGGCCGCTCATCGTCCGCCTCGCGCCCCGGCGCCGCGCAGCGGCCAGCCGTGATCCAGCGGACCGTGCCCGCCGCCCAGCCCCGGCGCGCGGCGGATGGCTTCCGCGACATAGGCCCAGGCTTCGGCCGTGGCGACCTCCAGCGGCCGGCCGAGGGCAAGGCCGGCGGCAATGGCGCTGGCGAGGGTGCAGCCGGTGCCATGGGTGCTGGCGGTGTCGATGCGCGGCCCTTCCAGCAGGGTCTCACCCGCCGGTGTGACCAGGAGGTCGATGACCGTCGGCCCCGGCACATGACCGCCCTTCATCAGCACGGCCCGGGCCCCCTGCTCGAGCAGGGCGGCCCCCGCGCGCCTCTGGCCGTCCAGATCGACCACCGGCAGACCGGTCAGGGCCTCCGCCTCGGGGGCATTGGGGGTCAGCAGCGCGGCGCGGGGAATCATCAGGCTTCGCACCGCCGCCACCGCCCCGGCGTCCAGCAGGGCGGCCCCGCCCTTGGCCACCATGACCGGATCGACGACCGCCGGGACATCCGTGGTGTCCAGGATGAGCGCGACCCGCTCGACCACCGCCACCGAGCCCAGCATGCCGGTCTTGATCGCATCGGCCCCGATATCGTCCAGCACCGCCCGCGCCTGGGCCTCGATCAGGTCCAGCGGCAGGGGATGCACGCCGTGCACACCGAGGGTGTTCTGCACGGTGATCGCCGTGATCGCCGTGGCCGCATAGCCGCCCATGGCGGTCACCGCCTTTATGTCCCCCTGGATCCCCGCGCCGCCGCCGGAGTCCGATCCCGCGATGATCAGGACGCGGCCCCTCATGCCGCGGCCTCGACCGCCGCCTGGACCGCAAGCGCCTGCACCGTTTCGCGCACGTCATGGACCCGCACGATGGCCGCACCGCGCCGCGCGCCTTCCAGCGCCAGCGCGATCGAGCCTCCCAGCCGGTCGCCGGCTTCCGTCGCCGAGGGATCTATGTTGCGGATCATCCGCTTGCGGCTCGCTCCCAGCAGGACGGGAAAGCCCAGCCCGGCCAACCGCTCCAGCCCCGCGATCAGCGCCAGATTGTGGTCCATGGTCTTGCCAAAGCCGATGCCGGGATCCAGCGTGATGCGCTCACGGGCGACGCCGGCCGCCATTGCCACCTCGGCCCGCGCCAGCAGATAGTCGCCGACCTCGGCCAGCACATCGCCATAGCGGGGCTCGACCTGCATGCTGCGCGGCTCGCCCTGCATATGCATGAGCACGACCCCGCAGCCCAGTTCGGCCGCGACGTCCGGCCCGGCGGCTGCGAAGGTCAGGGCCGTCACGTCGTTCCAGACTGTGGCACCCGCAGTCACCGCCGCCCGGGCGACCTCGGGCTTCATGGTGTCGATACTGATCGGACCGTGCCAGCGGGCATGGACTGCGGCGATCACCGGGACCGTTCGCGCAATCTCGTCGTCGGTGGTGACCGGGTCCGCCCCCGGCCGGGTGCTCTCGCCCCCGACGTCGAGAATGTCAGCACCGTCGCCGATCAGCCGCATGGCCTGGGCCAGACCCTCCTCGACGGTGGCGTGCCGGCCCCCGTCGGAAAAACTGTCCGGCGTGACGTTCAGAATACCCATGACGCGCGGGCGCATACGACGGTCCTGCTGAAACGAACGGGGGCGCACCCTGCGGCGCGCCCCTCCTTAGACGATTTGGTCGCCCTGGCGATTGCCTTGACCGGTTTGGCCAGCGGGGCTGGTCAGTTTGGCGATCTCAGTGAACCGTGGGGTGCTGATCCGAAGCGGCGATCGTCACGCCTTCGGACACCGGGGTCACCGGGACAGAGACCGAGGGACCGGCGTTGGGGAAGTTGCTCTCGTCGCGGTTCGGCGCGGCACCCTTCTCCAGCAGATCCTTGATCTCCTCGCCCGACAGGGTCTCATACTCAAGCAGGGCCTGGGCCAGTGTCTCAAGGTCCGCGGCCTTGTCGGTCAAGATCTTGCGGGCCTCGTCCCAGCCGGAGGTGACGAGTTTCTTGACCTCGGAATCGATGGTCCGCGCCGTCTCCTCGGAGATGTTCTGGCTGCGGGCGACCGAGTGGCCAAGGAAGACTTCCTGCTCATTCTCGCCATAGGCCACGGTGCCGAGCACGTCGGAGAAGCCCCACTGGGTCACCATGCGGCGGGCCAGCTTGGTCGCCTGCTGGATGTCCGACGAGGCACCCGAGGTGATGTTCTCCTTGCCGAAGATGATCTCCTCGGCCACCCGGCCACCGGCCATGATGGCAATCCGGTCGATCATCTGCTGGTACTTCATGGAATAGCGGTCACCCTCGGGCAACTGCATCACCATGCCCAGCGCCTGTCCGCGCGGGACGATGGTCGCCTTGTGCACAGGGTCCGCCATCTTGACGTTCATGGCGACGATGGCGTGGCCGCCCTCGTGGTAGGCGGTCAGGCGGCGCTCCTCCTCGTTCATGGCCATGGATTTGCGCTCGGCGCCCATCATGACCTTGTCCTTGGCGTCCTCGAAATCGCGCTGGGTGACCATCCGCCGGTCCTTGCGCGCCGCCATCAGGGCCGCCTCGTTGACGAGGTTCGCCAGGTCGGCCCCGGAGAAGCCAGGCGTGCCCCGGGCGATGGTCTTCACATTGACGTCGGCGGCCAGCGGCACATCCTTCATGTGGACGCGCAGGATGCGCTCGCGGCCCGACACGTCCGGGTTGGGCACAACCACCTGACGATCGAAACGACCGGGACGCAGCAGCGCCGGGTCCAGCACGTCGGGACGGTTGGTCGCCGCGATCAGGATAATGCCCTCATTGGCCTCGAATCCGTCCATCTCGACGAGGAGCTGGTTCAGGGTCTGTTCGCGCTCGTCATTGCCGCCGCCCAGACCGGCACCGCGGTGACGACCCACGGCGTCGATCTCGTCGATGAAGATGATGCAGGGCGCGTTCTTCTTGGCCTGTTCGAACATGTCGCGCACGCGGCTGGCGCCGACGCCGACGAACATCTCGACGAAGTCCGAGCCGGAGATGGAGAAGAAGGGCACGCCCGCCTCACCCGCAACCGCGCGGGCCAGCAGCGTCTTGCCGGTGCCCGGAGGGCCCACGAGCAGAGCGCCCTTGGGAATCTTGCCGCCCAGACGCTGGAACTTGGCCGGGTCCTTGAGGAAGTCCACGACCTCCTGCAGTTCATCCTTGGCCTCATCCACGCCGGCGACGTCGTCAAAGGTCTTGCGGCCCTTGTGCTCGGTCAGGAGCTTGGCCTTGGATTTGCCAAAGCCCATGGCGCCTTTGGCTCCGCCCTGCATCTGGCGCATGAAGAAGATCCAGACGCCAACCAGCAGCAGGATCGGCAGCAGGCCGACCAGCAGGCCCTGCCACCAGGCCTGACGCGTCGTCTTTACATCGACCTCGGCTCCCGAGGCGCGGATGGCCTCCACGAGGCTCTCGTTGGGATAGGGCGTGGTGGTCACAAAACGGGTGTTGTTCTTGTAGACCCCCGTGACCTGGTCGCCGCGCACGGACACAGACTGGATCTGCTGGCCTTCGATGGCCGCGATCAGCTGGGAATAGGTGGCGGGCTGAGGCCGACTTTCGGCTCCGGCTCCGGCGGCCTGGCCGGGCATGGTCGCCCCGCCGTTCTGGCTGATGGCAGCGTACACCGCCAGAAGGCCCAGAATGATCACGCCCCAGATCGCCAGATTACGCAGGTTCATCGCTCTGAAATCCTCGTCGCCGGCCCCGGGACCGGCATGGGTTGTTACGTTGTCGTCGTCAAAATAGGTCAGACGGCGGCGTTTCGCCATGGATGGTTCGGTACAGGTCGCATTCCTGCGTCGTTTCGCCCAGAGCGAGTTCCAGACGGCGCGGCGCGAGGGTGACGACCCGCGCCGCCCGCCATGCAAGAACCGGGGCAGGCGATCCGTCCCGGATCAGGACCGGCAAGGCGGCCCGGGCCCAGGACGGCAGGGTGCCGGCGACCGCACGATCGGCTCTGGAAAGGGCGTTGAGCTGGCCCCTTGCGGCGCTGACGATCCAGCCGGATTCCGGTGCTGTGATCTCATAGCGACCGTCCCAGACGGCCGGACAGCCGGGGATCAGGGACAGGTCGGGGACGGGGCGACGCCGCATCTCGCCCGGCTCGCGGCCGACGGTCACCCGGCGGCCGATGGCCTCGACCCTCGCCCCGGCCAAGGTGGCGACAAAGTCGGCGTGGCTGGCCAGCCGGCCCCCCAATGTATCCAGCCGGGCGCGGCGCGGAGGCTCATCGGAACCGGAGACGCAGAGCAGGAGCGCTGACAGCGCGACCGGGTCGACCGATCGATCCGTGCGGAAGCCCGCGCCCAGCGGGAGGGGACTGCACCGCCCGGCTCCACCAGCGACGGACCGCCTGTCACACGCGGAGGGGTCGGGGGGCGGCCGGTCCGCCGCCCGGACGGCGTCAAGGGCGGCCCGCGCCCGACCTCTCAGGAAGCCTGCGTTCCCTGGATCCTCGATCCAGTCGCGACCCCTCGCCCGCAACAGGGTCCGCAGCGCCTCCCGCCGCTCTCGCAGCAGCGGCCGAAAGACCATTACCCCCCGACCCTCGGGCCAGGCCGGAGACGGCGACCACTCCCGGAGCGATCCGAGGGTCGAACCCTGTGCGCGCATCCAGTCAGCCTCGGCAATGTCATCGGCGGTGTGGGCGAACAACACGACCCCGGCCCCCGCCTCGCGCGCCGCATCGGCGATCAGGGCATGGCGGGCCCTGCGCGCGGCCGCGGGCAAACCGGTGCCCGGCTTGTCCGCGTTCCATCGCCGTTCGATCCAGGTCGCCCCGACGCGCGTTGCGGCGTCGGCGCACAACCGGCTCCAGTCCCCGCTGGCGGCGCTCAGGCCGTGGTCGACCGTGATCGCCAGCAACCGTCGTCCGGCCGCCTGTGTCCAGCCCGCGACCATTTCGAGCAGGGCAAGCGAGTCGCCGCCGCCCGACAGGGCGAGGGCGAGGGGGGCATCGATACCGCGCTGAAGCCGCGCGTCCAGCCGGGCCGAAACCCGCTCCACAAGCCCGTCGACGGCGCCGTGGCTCAGCGACAGCCCGCCCGTTCCGAGGTGTCGGCTGCGATCTGGCGCAGGCCGGGCGTCGAGGTCGCAGCGTAGCGACGGCCATACTCGGCCAGCGCCGCGCAGGCCTGGGCGTCGCGATTGGTCGCCTCCAGTCCACGCGCCAGTTTTAGCGTCACCTCACCCGCCCAGGACTGGGTCGGCCAACCGGCCAGGGCCGTCGCGTACTGCTGCACCGCCCCGGCCTGGTCCCCGCCCGCACGGATGATGTCCCCGACGCGCCAGACCGCCTCCTTGCCCGACGGCGTGTCGGGCCAGTTCGCCGCGACCTGCTCGAGGGCCGCACGTCCGGCTGCCGGATCGGTGGCCAGTTGAGAACGGGCGGCAGCGAGATCCGACACCGCGTCCCCCGTTGGTGACTGGTTCGCCGTCTCCTCAACCTCGCGCGCCAAAGCGTCGGCCTGCTCCGCCGCGGTCTCGATCCGCTCAAGCCGGCCTTCCGCATCGCCCAGCCGGGTGCGGAGCGCAGCGTTGTCGCGTTCGCTTTCGTCCAGCTGGAAGGTCAGGCGCTCGAGGTCGGCGTTCACCCGGCGGACGGTGGCCTCAAGATCCTCCAGCCGGCGATCCATCGATCCGACCCGACCCTGCAGGGTCACGACCTCCGGATCCGGCTCGACGAGGACAGGCTGGCCCTGACTGTTTCTCTGGGTCAATGCGCGCTCGAGGCGGCGCACGTTCCGGTCCAGCTGGTCCAGCCGGCGATTGTCCCACTGAACGGGCGGCAACGGTTGGGTCTGGGCCAGAACCGGACCGCCGATGAGGCCGCAGCCGACGAGGGCGAGCGCGAGGGTTCGCAAGGTGAGCAGGCTCTTCATGACGGCACAGGTTTCACCGATTTGAGGCCGCCGCAAGGCGTCAGGCTCCCAGCCCCAGCAGGATCACCGCGATTGTGAAGGCGCTGAGGATGAAAGTGCAGAACACCAGCAGGGCCACGGTTCGCCACAGGGCCGAAAAAAACGAAAGCCCGTAAGCCCCCTTGAGCTGGGCGAACATGTGGACCGGGACCCACAGCGCCAGCAGGCTCCCGAGCGTATTGGTGAACCAGCCCTCCCAGCGACCAAACACGCCGACCGCCATTCCCAGAATGGCCATGAAGGTCAGGGAATACAGGACGAAGACGCCGTGATCGTACAGGGTGAAACCCCGCTTCCACGCGAACAGCAGCCAGACGAACGGGATCGACAGCGGGACCAGAAGGAAGGCGAATTTGTAGAGCGTCTGCTGGACCTTGTAGAGGGCGAAGTCCGGGTTCGCGAGTTTCTGCCGGATCTTGTCCTGCATTTTCTTGTCGCCGACGCCGATGGTGACGTTGCCGTTCTGGACGGCGTCGGCCATTTCGGCCTGCCAACTGCCGGGGGTCAATCCATCGGGACGCGGACCGGCCGTCCGCGCGGCCTCAAGCGTTCCCAGCCGGCTCTCGGCCCCCGCCAGGCCGGCGCGCAGGCCCATCAGCACACCCTCGGTGCCGGGTTGTCCATCGGCGGCCTCCGCCTCGGCTTCGGCAACCGAGGCCTGCAGCTCGGACACAGCCGTTCGGGCTGTGGCGATCCTGTCCTCGAGGCTGTCCTGCGGGACGATATTCTGCCCGCCGAAGCTCATGACGAAAAAGATCAGGAAGACCGTGAACAGGAAGATCGCGAGGGGCGAGACATAACGGGTCCGGGCCCCCGCCACCCATTCGCGGGTCAGCCGCCCCGGGTTGAGAAGCAGCAGCGGCAGGGTGCGCCAGATCCGGGCGTCGAAATGCATCACGCCATGCAGCAGCTCCTCACCAAGGTGCAGCAGGCTGCGGTGGACATGGGTCGGTTGTCCGCAGTTCGCACAGAACTTCCCGGTCACCGGCCGGGCACAGTCACTGCAGGTCTGGTGCCGCTCGCCCGCTGTGCCGGTAGGCTTTTCGACCGCACCGGCGATCAGGCCGCCGGTCACAGCACCGCCCGCTGCGTCGATATCCACCATGATCGTTCCCCGCCCGCTTCAGCGCCAGTGTGACGTGGCGGCGGGAAGGCGGCAAGACAGGCTGGGCCAACGCCCGCCGGCCGGGGCCACGTAGCCCGGGGGCTAGCTGGCCCCGGAGACGATCGCGGTGTGACCGTTGCGGTTGCGCGCCCAGGAGTCCTCGGTCGATCCCGCCGCGATCGGGCGTTCCTTGCCAAAGCTGATGGTGTCGATCCGGCCGGCGGGGACGCCACGCTCGATCAGATAGTTGCGGATGGACTCGGCCCGCCGGGCCCCCAGAGCCAGATTGTATTCCCGGGTGCCGCGCTCGTCGGCATTGCCCTCGATCCGGACTGTGACCTGCGGATACCGCACAAGCCAGGCGGCCTGGGCATCCAGACGGGGGTAGGCCTCGGGGCTGACCTGATAGCTGTCGAGATCGAAATAGATCCGGTCGCCGACATTGACGACGAAATCCTGCTGCGACCCGGGGGCTCCGGCCCCGATAGCGCCGCCTTCGATCCCGCCGGTGCCCGGGCCGGGATAGGCGGGGACATTCGCCGCCGCGCCGGTCTCGCCTGCGACCCCTTCAACCGGACGCCGCGGCGCGCAGGCCGCCAGTGACACGAGGACCAGACCGGTCACGGCGAGTTTGCTGATGGTGGACGCGGTCATCATGGGGTCGTCTCCTTCTCTCTGGCGGACGCGGACCCTTCTACCATGGGCCGCGGTCCGTCGTCTTGCTGCGCCGGATCGGCGATAAGGCGGTTGCGCCCCGAGCGTTCGGAGCTAGGTCGAACAGCTGTCGGGGCCCTGGCCGACACCGAGATTGGCGGCGCTTTCATCGAGCAGCGGCGACCAGGCGGGGTCCGACCCACGCCCCTGATATCCCGACTGGGCGATCACCCGGCCGGACAGGTCCACCATCCACAGGTTGGTGTCGCCGCCCCGGGTCTGGCGCGAGAACATCAGGTATCGGCCGTTGGGGGCCCACGACGGTCCCTCCTCGAAATAGCTGCGTGACAGCATGCGCTCGCCGGAGCCGTCGACGTTCATCACGCCGATCCCGAACTGGCCGCCACCAGACTTGGTGAAGGCAATGAGGTCGCCGCGCGGGCTCCAGGCCGGGGCCGTATAACTGCCACCGCCGCGGGAGATCGGCCGCTGGCCCGTGCCGTCGGCGTTCATCACATAGAGGCGGGGCGTCCCCGACCGGTCCGAGTTGAACACGATGCGCGAGGCGTCGGGGCTGAAGGACGGCGAGGTGTCGATGCCGGGATCGTTGGTCAGGCGGGACAGCTGCCGGGTGCGCAGGTTCATCACATAGACGTCGCTGTTACCGCCCTTGATGATGGAAAAGGCCACCTTGGTGCCGTCCGGCGAATAGCGGGGAGCCAGCGCCTGGCCGTCAAATTCGCCGAGGCTTTCGCGCCGCCCGGTGGTCAGATTGTAGAGGTAGATGCGGCTGTAGTCCTCGCCCAGCGCCATATAGGTGATCTCGTCCGGATTGGAGGAGAAGCGCGGCGTCAGGATGATCTCCGATCCGTCCGTCAGGAAGACGGGATTGTAGCCATCCTGGTCGACGATCGCGAGGCGGCTGAGGCGGTTCAGCTCGGTGCCGCTCTCGGCGACGTAGATGATGCGGGTATCGAAAATGCCGGTCTCGCCGGTCATACGCGCATAGACCACGTCGGCGATCTTGTGGGCGATCCGGCGCCATTGCTCGGGCGTGGCGGTGAAGTTGTAGCTGACCAGCTGGCACTGGCGATACGGATCATAGAGCCGGAAGCCGAAGTCATTGCGGCCGTCGGGCCGGGGCGTCACCGAGCCGTAGAGGACTGCCTGGGCCCCGATCCGCGTCCATTGCGGGAAGTCCGGGGCGTTGGCGAGGGTGAGGCCGGTCTCGAGAAAGCTGGCCGGATTGATCGGCTCGAAAAACCCCGAACGCCGCAGGTTGCCCGACAGGACCTCGGCGATCGAGGCACCGTTCTGGCCGCTGAAAGGCGCGACGGCGATCTGGAAGGGGCGCAGGACACCCTGGTCGATCTCGACCTCGATCGGTTCACTGGTCTGGGCCGGCCGGGCGGGGGTCTGGGCCTGGGTCATCGAGGACGCCGCGACGCCGAGGGCGGCGACGGCGCTGAGGAGCAGGTTCAGACGCATGGATGTCTCCGGACAGGCAGGAAGCGGGGTCTCCCGGTCCTTATCGCCAGACCGTGTGACAAACGCCAGCTTGCCGGTGAATGGGGCGACTTTCGGGACGGCAACCCTTGCCGGGCGCAGTCCGGCGCGAAACCGGGACGGGTATCACCGGTTGCGGCAGGCCCGTTCGGTGACGAAGACCGGCCGGTAGGCCCCGCCCGGAAAGGCCGGGGGCACATCAAAGGGGGCCGTCTGGCGGATCGCGCGCAACGCCCCGTCCGCGGCGGCGCGGTAGACCGGATCCGACCGCGGGTTGCGCAGCGTCGGACCCGAGGTGATCCGGCCATCGGGAGCCAGGGTCACGTCCATCTCGATGCGCAGCGCGCTCGCCCCGGGGATGTCGCAGGGCAGGGTCCAGTTCGGATAGACCTGGTTGAAGATGGCGGTCAGCTGCGGGCCGGTGGCCTGGGACGCCTGACCTCGCCCCTGCTGGCCGGTGGGTGCGCGAGGCCCCGGCGTTGGCGCGGATCGTCTCGGCCCCGCCAGCGCCTCGAGGTCCAGAGACGGCTCGGCGCGGGCCGGAGCCGCCGCACGGGGCGGGGTCGGTCGCGGGGGCGTCGGACGGGCCGGCGTCGGCGGCGTTGCCCGGGGCGGCGTCGGTGTTGGTGTCGGGCGCGGCGGCGTCGGGCGGGGTGTCGGCGTGGGGGCCGGACGGGGCACGGGCGAGCTGGGCGCGGGCGGGAGCGGTTCCGGCGGGGTCAGCGCGGGCGGAGCCTCGACCGGGGCGGTCGCCGCCTCCTCCGTCACCAACTCTGCCGAGGGGTTGTCCGGCGCGGCCGCCTCGATCACCGCGTCCGAAACGATCGTCACCGGCACCGACGACACCGTCGGGAGAATCTCGGCCTCCGTCTGGGGCCACCGGACAAAAAACATCGCGGCCACGCCGGCATGCAGCACCAGCGCGCCGAGAATCGCCGGTGAGGGACGCGACCCGGCCATGGCTCAGCCTTCCGGGCCCGCAGCCGGTTCGGCCGTGTCGGTGATCAGGTTCAGCTTTGTGAAGCCTGCCGCCGACAGCCGCGCCATCACCCGCGCGACCGCCTGATAGGGAGCACGCCCGTCGGCCCGGACGAACACCGAGAGCGCCTCGCGGTCGGTCTCGCCCGCGGCCTCCGCGATCCGCTCGGTCAGGGCGTCGAACGCCGTCTCGTCGCGCTGGACGAAGATGTCGCCCTCCTGATTGATCGACACGGTGACCGGGGGGCTGTCGCTCTCGACCGCGCTGGCCTCGGTCCTGGGCAGCTCGACCGGCACGCCCACGGTCAGCAGCGGGGCCGAGATCATGAAGATGATCAGCAGCACCAGCATCACATCCACCAGCGGCGTGACATTGATCTCGCTCAGCGGCCGCTTGCGCGCCCGCCGCCGGCCGCGCCCGTGGCCCTGTCCGCCGCCACCGCCCATTGCCATGGCTCAGACGCTCCGGCGGAAGAGGGGGTCGACGGGCGGCGGGGGCGGCGCGACAGATGCCGGGGCCCCAAGGCGCCGGGCCACCGCCGCCTGCAGGTCGTCGGCGAAGCTTTCCAGACGGCCGGTGAACTTGCCCGCATCGATCGAGAACTTGTTGTAGGCGATATAGGCCGGAATGGCCGCCGCCAGACCGATCGCGGTCGCGAACAGGGCCTCGGCAATGGCCGGAGCCACGGTGGTCAGATTGGTGTTGCCGGCCGCTGCGATGGCCCCGAAGGCGTTCATGATCCCCCAGACTGTGCCGAACAGGCCGATGAAGGGCGAGGCCGTGGCGACCACCGACAGCACGCCCAGCCCCTCCTCGATGCGCTGGCCCTCGCGTGCGATCAGGGCGTCCAGCGCCCGGTCGATGCGCGTCATCAACAGCTGGCCCTGGGTGTCGGTCAGGGCACCCCGCGACCGGGTCTCGCGCCAGTCCTGAAGGGCGATCACCAGCATGCGCGGCAGGGCATGGGTGGGTTCCGGACCCGCCTGGGCCGCCACATCCTCGAGCGAGCGGCCGGAGCCGAGCGCCGCATCGAACGCATTGGCCTCCCGGTTCAGGGCCGCGAACCGGAAGGCCTTGTCGATGATAACGGTCCACGACCAGATCGAGGCGACGGCCAGACCGATCATGACCGCCTTCACCACCCAGTCGGCGGCCATGAACAGATGGACCGGGTTCATCATCGAGGCTTCGGCGGCAACGGTCATGGGCAGATCCTGAAGACAGCGTGGAGCCTATCGACCGACCCCGGATGGCCGTTTCAAGGCGCGACCGGACGAGGCCCTGCGGGATGGGGGCCGGTTCCCGGGGGATGGTGGTGAATTCGGCAGGCGACCAGTCTAGTCAGCCTCAACCGGCGGCGCCAGCCACGGGGAGACCGCGGCGATCAGGGCCGGGCCGGGCCGGCGCGGTCGACCATCCAGGTGGATACAGACGGCCGTCACCGCCGCCCGGCACAGGACCTCCCCGTCCCGCTCGATGCTCTGGGAGATCAGCAGCCGCGGGCCCCTTATCCGGTCGTAGTGGGTTCGCACCGTCAGGGCGTCGTCGATCCGCGCCGGCCGGACGAACGACAGGGCCATCTCCGCGATCACGAACGCGGTCGGCGTCTCGCCTTCCAGCAATCGGGCATGGCCGATCCCGAGGGTGCGCAGGAAATCCGAGCGCCCGCGCTCGAAATAGCGGACATAGTTGGCGTGATAGACCACCCCGGTGAAGTCGGTGTCCTCATAATAGACCCGCACGGGCAACAGGTGTGCGCGGCCTTCGAACCGGCCGGCGGTGGGCATATCGGTCAATGCGGCCTCGCGAAAATGGGGGCGACCCCGTCTGACAAAAGCGTAACTGGCGGTCGCGAGACCCGAAGATAGCCCTCGCTCGTCCAGAGGGAAACGCCATGAACCATCGCCTGACCGCCGCCGCAGTCATACTGACCCTGCATGCCGCCGCGCCTGCGTCGGCGGCACCCCAGGATGCGCCTCGGGCCGCCGCGCCCGCCCCGACCAGCCTCGAAGAGGCGGTTCCGCTGATCGACGCCGGTTTCGATCGCTGGCAGGCCGAGGCCCACGCCCCCGGTCTCGTCTATGGCGTGGTCAAGGATGGAGAGGTGATCCACCTGCGCGGCGCGGGTGTCAGAAATCTCGAGTCGCGGACCCCTGTGGGAGCCGACACCCTGTTCCGTATCGCCTCCATGTCCAAGGCTTTCACCGCCCTGGCGATCCTGAAACTGCGGGATGAGGGCAAGGTTTCGCTGGACGCCCCGGCCGAGATCTATGTGCCGGAAATGGGCGGCTGGACCTACCCCACGGCGGATTCGCCGCGCATCCGGGTTCGCGACCTCCTCAACCACACGAGCGGCATGGTCACGGACGACCCCTGGGCCGACCGGCAGGAAGCCATGACGGAGGCCGAGTTCAGTGCACTGCTGACGCGGGGCGTCCCCTTCGCGCGCGCGCCCGGGGTCGGGATGGAGTACTCCAACTTCGGCTATGCGCTGCTGGGCCGGATCGTCACCAACGCGTCCGGACGTCCCTACCAGGACTACGTCGAGTCCGAGATCATGCGGCCACTCGGCATGACCTCCACCGGCTTTGACGTGTACGCGCCCGATCAGGCCCGGCGCGCCCTCGGCTATCGCTGGGAGAACGAGGTCTGGGCACGCGAGCCGGACCTGGCGACCGGTGCCTTCGGCGCGATTGGCGGCGTCCAGACCAGCGCCACGGATTATGCGAAATGGATCGCCTTCCTGCTGTCCGCCTGGCCCGCCCGCGACGACCCGGAGACCGGCCCCGTTCGCCGCGCGACCGTGCGTGAAATGGCGACAGGGTCCAACTTCGCCCGGCTCCGCAGCCGACCTGGCACCAACGGTCAACCCTGCTCCGGGGCGGGGGCCTACGGGATGGGGCTGGAGGCAAGCACCGACTGCGAACTTGGGACCTATCTGAGCCACAGCGGAGGCTACCCCGGGTACGGATCCTACATGGCGGTGATGCCCGACCGCGGGGTGGGCCTGTTCGCCTTTTCGAACGCAACCTATGTGGCACCCGTGCCGCCGCTGATCGAGGCCGCCGCCCTGCTGATCAGGGCGGGCGTCGCGCCGGAGCGGCCGGTCGCGGTCAGCCCCACCCTGGCTTCCGCCTATGCCGACGCGCGCGCGATCTGGAGCGCCGGAGACGCCTCGGTCGCCCGGAGCCGCCTGGCGATGAACTTTTTGATGGATCGGACAATCGAGAACTGGCGTGCAGTGCTGGCCCAGTTGAAAGCCGATGCCGGCGAATGCGACACCGCCTCGCCGGTGGTCGCGAACGGGGCCCTGTCGGGAACCTTCGACTGGACCTGCGAAAAGGGCCGCGTCAGCGGGCGCGTCCTACTCGCGCCGACGACGCCGGTGAGCATCCAGGCGCTGAACCTGCGGGTGACCCCGACCGCGCCGTGAGGGCGATCCGCAGTGACCAAGCGGGGCGCACTCGCCCCGCTGTCATCGGCCTGGATCGAGCAGATCGCCCTGGTCGCTGGTGCCATTCGGCCCCGGCGGTTCGGCCAGGCCCAGATGTGCATAGGCCCGGGCGCAGGCCATCCGGCCGCGCGGCGTGCGCTGGATGAAGCCCTGCTGCAGCAGATAGGGTTCGATCACATCCTCGACCGCGTCGCGCGCCTCGGCGATGGCGGCGGCGAGCGTGTCCATGCCGACGGGGCCGCCCCCGTAGTTCTCGATCAGGGCCTTGAGGAAACGGCGGTCGTTGGCGTCCAGCCCGGCCTCATCGATCTCCAGCCGGCTGAGGGCCCGCGCCGCCACGATCCGGTCGATCACGGGCGAGCCCTCGGCCTCGGCGAAATCCCGGACCCGGCGCAGGAGCCGGCCGGCCACCCTCGGCGTGCCTCTGGACCGCGAGGCGATCTCGCCGGCGCCCTCCTCATTGATCGGGGCTCCCAGCTTCCTGGCCGCGCCGGTGATGACCCGGATCAGTTCGGCCGGGGTGTAGAACTCCAGTCGCAGGGGAATACCGAACCGGTCGCGCAGCGGCGTGGCCAGCAGACCGGCCCGGGTCGTGGCCCCCACCAGGGTGAAGGGGGCCAGATCGATCCGCACCGACCGGGCCGAGGGCCCCTCGCCGATGATCAGGTCCAGCACATGGTCCTCCATGGCGGGGTAGAGGATCTCTTCCACCGTCGGGGCCAGCCGGTGGATCTCGTCGATGAACAGGACGTCGCGCGGTTCCAGATTGGTCAGGATGGCCGCCAGATCGCCAGCCTTTGCGAGGATCGGTCCCGAGGTGGCCCGGAACCCGACGCCCAGTTCACGCGCCACGATCTGCGCCAGCGTCGTCTTGCCCAGCCCCGGCGGCCCGAACAGCAGGACGTGGTCCAGCGCCTCGCCCCGCCCCCGCGCCGCATCGATGAATACCTTCAGATTGCCCTTGGCCGCTTCCTGGCCGACGAACTCAGACAGGGTCTGGGGCCGCAGGGCGCGGTCATAGGCCTCGCCGGGCGCGGGTTGGGGCGAGATAATGCGGCCGTCAGACGTCAAAACACTCTCGTTTGAGAAATGGGCCGACAGTCCCCTTGGAACTCTGACTGCCCGATTGCCGGATGGCTTGCCCGAATGATGATTACCCCCGAGCGTCGATCAACGATCACCGTCGGCTTGTTGATCCAGTTCAAAGCAAACCGCCCCCTTACTTCCAAATCTGAAACTTCGAGGTTCTCAAGACTCCACCAACCATCGTGGCCCCTTCCTGAAATGGGCGGAAGCAATACGGAAGGCGGCGCGATGCGACCTCCATTCCCCTCGATTTCAATGGTGGCACGAGCAACCGACTGTTCGCCCGCGACCAGCGCGAATCCGTCACACTGGAGAGCCACAGACAGCTGCCACAGCATGGACCAGTTCATTGAACTCTCTCCGGTTGGGTCGCACTCACCGCCCCAGCTCCTGCAGGGCGGCCCGGATCACCGCGGGCAGATCGGCCTCATCCCCCAGCCGGATCAGGGCCTGATCGACCGCCCGGCGGGCGTTGACCTCAGCCACGCCGAGGCCCAGCAGGGCTGACACGGCCTCGCCGGTGAGGCTCGGCGCCGGCGGCGCGATCTCGGCGTGCACGCCACCCGCCGAGGGCGTGAAGGACACATCGCCCAGCGGCTTGCCTTTCAGCTCGGTGACGATGCGCAGCGCCAGTTTGGGACCCACACCGTTGGCCCGTCCGATCGCGGCCTTGTCGTCGCGCGCCACCGCCCCCGCCAGCTCACCGGGCGGCAGGACGTCCAGCACCGACAGCGCCGCCTTGGGCCCCACGCCCTGGATGCCGGTCAGGGTGGTGAAGGCGCGCCGCTCGTCGCGCGTCAGGAAGCCGTAAAGCCGGGGCCCGTTCTCGGCCGACCAGCTCGATTCGATATGCAGGGTCGCCTCATCGCCGGGGGCCGGCAGACGCGTCAGCGTCCGCGCGCCGCAGGCCACGACATAGCCGACACCGGCGCAGTCGATCAGGCAGTGCGCCTCCTCGACCTCCGCGAGGACGCCCCTCAACCGGCCAATCATGCCGCCCCCGCCAGGAGGGCGCGCCTGCGCATCTGGGCATGGGTGATGGCGACCGCGAGGGCGTCGGCCGCATCGGCCTTGACGTCCCCCGCAGAGGGCAACAGCCGTTTGACCATGAAGGCGATCTGCGTCTTGTCGGCGTGGCCGGCCCCGACCACGGCCTTCTTGATGAGGTTCGGCGAATATTCGGCGACCGGCAGGCCGGCCCGCGCCGGGGCCAGCATGACTGCCGCCCGCGCGTGGCCGAGCTTCAGGGTGGAGGCCGGGTTGACGTTGACGAACACCTCCTCGATCGCCGCCTCGTCGCAGCCATGGGCGGTGCAGACCTCACCCACCTGCTCCAGCAGCCACAGCAACCGGTCCGACAACGGCAGGGTCTCGGGCGGAGCCACCACACCGTGGGCGATCCAGCGCAGCCGCGAGCCCTCGGCCACCACCACGCCCCAGCCGGTGCGGCGCAGGCCGGGATCGAGCCCCAGAATTCGAGTCGCTGCGTTCGTCATTCGTTCCTGTCATGCCGCAAACAGGGTTGACGAGCAATGAAGGTCCGGCGGCCTGAACCGCGGCAAACGCAGAAACCCGTTCCGGAACCGCGATCAACGCGGGCGACGGGCTCAGGCGACGATAGGCTGGACCGACCCCTGATGATCCTGCGACATCGACCGGGAACCCCGCTCGCGTCGGGCGGACTCCAGCGCAGCGGCCGTCATCGCGGCCTCGGCCCGGACACTCTCCAGCTCGGCGCGCAGGCTGCTGATCTGCTGGGTCATGGCGTCAACCCGCGACTGGTGCTCGTCCTGCGCTCCGGCCAGCCGGGCCTGGATCTTGACCATGCGGTCCTCGGCCCGGGCGATGGCCTTGTCATGGGTCGCCGCGGCCTTGGCGAGGGCCTCGGCCCGGTCCACGGCCGCGATCCGCGCCACATCCATGGCCGCGAGGCGTTGACGGGCGTCCTCGCCCGCTGTCTCGAGCGCGCGCGTGCGTTCCAGGGCGCGGTCGAGGCTGACCTGCAGGGCTTCTCCGTGGCGCTCGGCCGCGTTCGCCGCCGCCTGAAGCTCCGCGAGCCGGCTGGCCTGTTCAGCGTTCAGCACGTCAAGGCCGTTGGCCCGCGCCGTGGCCGCATCGAGCCGCGCCGTCAGGGCCGCCAGCTCCGAACGGTCCGCCTCGACCTGGTTTTCCATTGCCCGCAGCGCCCGGGCGGACTCGGCCTGTTCCGAGGCGGCCCGGGCGCGTTCGGCCGCCAGTTGCCCCTCGCCGGCGGCGGCGGACCGGGCAAGGCTGGCCACCTCGGCCACGACCTCTTCCATGCGCCGCCGCAGGACCGTGTTCTCCTCCATGGCGAGGGTGTGATCACGCTGCAGCTGGGCCCGGGTCGCGTCGGATTCCGACCGCAGGGTCTCGGCCTGTTTCAGCTGGTGACGGAGCCCGTCCTGGTCCTGCTCAAGCTCGAGGATGCGCTGCCCGCTGGCGCGCTCGGCGGCCTCAAAGGCCTCGATCCGGCTGACCGCCTGGGACTGGAGATTGCGCAGCCGATCCAGCTCCAGACGGGCCTCCTGCAGCGCCGCCGACTGTTCCGCACCCTGGGCCGCCAGTTCGTCGCCGCGCGACTCCGCCTGGGCCAGGGCCTCCGAAAGACGGCGCACCTCGCCCGTCAGCTGATCGACCCGTTCGTCCAGCTCGACCTTGACCGCCCGCAGGGTGATGGCCTCGATATGGGCGTCCCGACGTGACTGGAACTCCTCGACCAGCGGCTGACGGATCTCGCCGAGCAGGCCTTCGAAGCGGGAGAAATTGCGCGCCATTTCGGTCAGTTGTTCGAGACTGTCCTGCATGGTCTCGAACCGCTCGCCGATCATCCCGGCCGGATCCTGACCACCCGTCGAGCGCGTAGCTTCCTCCGTGGCCGGCGCATTGCGCAGCCGTTCTGCCTTGCCCGGCGTGCCCGACAGAACGCGGTCGATTCTCGACAACAGCATGGCTTCGGCTCCCCGGAATCGCGACATAAGGAAAAACGAGCCTTTTCCGGAGCTTGCCTCCGATTCGGATCGCCGTTCGCGACTTCAGCGTCAAACGTTAACGGGACTCTCCCGACGTGTCGAGACTGTTACAGGATCAGCCATCCCGGCGGTGAAACCGGCGGTGGCAGCCCTGCCTGTTCGCTCGGCCGGACCCTGCCGGCAGGCTACGATCGGATGAAATGGGGCACGAAACGCGAGGTGTTGCGGGTGATCCGGCCGGAGTCCTCGCGCACCGACAGACCCGCCGGCTCCTCGCCCACCACCCAGGAGCCGATGATGGCATGGCGGCCGTCATACACCGGCGGCGCATGGACCGCCTGGAGGATGGCGCGGCCGTCATAGCCGGCGTCCTCGCCCTGCTCCGTTCCGCCGGGTTCGACGATCGAGATATTGGCCCCCTCGCGCGAGAACAGCGGCTTTCGCACATGGGCAGTCGACAGCGCCGAGGCGGCCGGATCATCCTCGAAATAGCTTTCCAGCAGGTTGGGATGGCCCGCGTGGCGTTCCCACAGCAACGGCAGGATGCCCTTGTTCGACAGGATCGCCTTCCACGCCGGCTCCATGACGGCAACATCCGCGGTCGGCAGCGGCTCGGCATAGTCGTCGCGCAGCATCTGTTCCCACGGATACAGTTTGAACATGGCCTGGATCAGCCAGTTCTCGTCATCCACGAACCGGCCGTCGGCGTTCAGCCCGATGTCACCGATGGCCACAAATTTGGGGTCCAGCCCCGCCTGTTTCGCAAGGTCCTCAAGATAGAGCACCGTTTGCCGGTCTTCCACGAATCCCGGATCGGACGAGAAATGCACGAAGCCGCCGTCGGGGAAGATCGTCCGGAAACGGTCGATCAGCTTCTCGTGCAGGCTGTTGAACTGGTCCGCATCGGCCGGGATCGAGCCGTCGGCGATCCGGTCTTCCAGCCACAGCCACTGGAACACCGCGGTTTCATAGACAGAGGTCGGGGTGTCGGCGTTGTATTCATACAGCTTGGCCGGGCCCTCGCCGTCATAGGCGAAATCAAAGCGGCCATAGAGGGAAGGATCCCCGCGCTTCCAGCTGTCGGCGACATAGCCCCGAAGGCGCTCGGGGATATCGAGCTGTTCCATGAGGCGTTCGGACTTGACCGCCTCATCGACCAGATCGAGGCAGAGCTGGTGCAGTTCGGCCGTCGGGGCCTCGATCCCCTCCTCCACCTCCTCAAGGCTGAAGGCGTGGGCGGCCCCGTCGTCCCAGTAGGGCGCACCGGAGTCGTGATGCCAGGTGAAGCCGAGGCTGTCGGCCTTGGTCTGCCAGTCGGGACGTTCGGGAAGGATCAGGCGTTGCATTTGATCTCTCGTCTCCTCCCCGTCGCGGCTTCGCGATGGGGAGGGGGACCGCGAAGCGGTGGAGGGGTTCTGACGCCCCACCCGTCGTGGCCGGTTGAAGAACCCCTCCGTCACGGCGCGAAGTCGCGCCGTGCCACCTCCCCATCGGCTTCGCCGACGGGGGGAGACCGCCGCCTTACCCCGGCTCCTTGTCGTTCGGCACACTGGTGCCGATCCGGGGCGTGACGACGGTGACATCCTGGGCCGTCAGCCGCGCCAGCACGTCGTCGGCCGAGGCATGGCCCGGCAGGATCCCTGCCTCCTTCAGCTTGGCATCGAGGTCGGCTCCGGTGCGCTTGTCCTCGAACTCCTGACCGACGCGCAGACGCTCTTCCTGGACGGCCTGGCGTTGCTTGATCCGCTGCAGGCTGTCCGCCGCCGAGCCGATCCGCGAGTGGGCTCCGGCCGACTGCAGGGCGACCGAGGTCTGGGCCCGCTGCACCGACTCATTGACCTTCACGATGTCGATCTCGCGCCGCAGGGTCTCGATCTTCTGGTCGGTCGAGGCGATGGCCTGACGCAGGCGGGCCTCGGCCGCCTTCATGTTCTCGATCACCGGCTCGCGGTCGCCGATCTGGGATTCCAGTTCGGCGATGCGGCCAGCCACCTCGCGGGCCAGGTCGGTCTTGCCCTGGCCGAGCGCGGCCCGGGTCGAGCTTTCATATTTGACGATCTGGTCCCGGAACGACGCCATTTCGCTTTCAGCCATCCGGCGGCGCGCCACCAGACCGGCAAGGTCATCGCGCGCCTTGCCCTGGGCGGTATCGGCGTCGCGGATCTCCTGGTCGAGGATCTTCAGGGCGTTCTGGTCGACCACGGACTGGGCCGCGTCACGGGCGGTGCCGCGGAACAGGGCGGAAAGTTTGCTGAGCATGGACATGGGTCTGGGTTCCGGTTCAGGCGGCCGCTTCGGCGCCGAAGGTTTCGCGAAGCTCGGTGGCGTCGATAGCGTTTTCCGCGAGCGTGCGCAGTTCTATGAGGATGGTCTGGAGCGTGGTCTTGGCCGACAGTTCCCCCATCAGCTCATACACGTCCTGATCTCCAACCGTGGTGATTGCAAAGTTGGACAGCGGCACCAGCCGCTGGGCCTTCAGCAGGAACTCGTTGAACCGGGCCGTGTCGACTTGCTCAGCCACCGGCCAGAGCAGGACCGAGGCGACGATCTGCTCGCCCCCCACCGAGAGATAGACGGGCAGATCCCCGTATTCGTGCATGGTGGCCAGGAGGACGGGATCCGCCCCCTCCAGAACGCGCAGGGTCATCTCGCCCTCGCGCACAAGAGGCGAGGCTTCGAGGGCCGACCTGATCGCAGGCACAGTCCAGGCGTTTTCGATCACGGCATCCATGTGGGGGTCGGCTCCGGTTGATGGAGAAGAGGTGGGGCGTGGGCGGCGGGGCGCAAGTCCGGAGTCAAGCAGGGGCGGCCCTCGGGTGGAGTCGGTGACGATCGCATGCACGGCCGCCCGGACATCCTCTTTGCAGGCTCGGGGTACCCAAACCTCCAGCTTGATCATCCCGGCGTCGCGACGTGCCTGTCTCCACGCACGAATACGGTCCGTGCCGGAGCTGGAGGCGATGTGTGCGGCGTCGGTCATGTTGCATGTAACGCGTAACATGAACGCTTGACGTTCGGCAAGCCGAGTGCGAATTCCGTTCATGGCCCTCGCGATCTCGCGTAGAGAGACCTCCATGTTCAAGCGTCTCTTCGGCGGACAGAAGACGGTCGAGCCCGAAAACCGGCTGGCGGTCGTTCGCAACATCACCGTCGGCCGCACCGTATCGCTGGACCCGCTGGCGTGGCGCCGGCTGCAGCCCGAGACCGTGTTCAATCTCGATACAGACGCACTGGAGATCACCGCCCAGGGCGTGGTCGAACTGGACGGCGGCCAGCATGTGCACCGCTTCTACACCGACGACCACGTCATGCTGCAGGCCATGAGCGACGACGCCTCGGGGGCCGAGGCCTATGACTTTTCGCTCTTCATCCCCTGGACCAGCGCCTATCCCCCCGGCGAGCGCGAACGGCGCGTCTGGCGCGACCGTCTGAGCGAACCGGTCTTCGACGGCACGGCCGAGGCGTTGCCGACCTATCCCCGCTTCTGGTTCGCCGAAAGCGACGCGCGCCAGCCACCGGTGACCCTGTGGGAGACGATCTGGGACGACCGGACCGCGACTGTCCCCTACGGCCGCATCTTCCAGACCTGCATGCTCTATGCGCGTGATCTGGCCGGCGGCCGCGAACTGATGATGGCGCTGGAGATGGAGCCGGAAAAGGCTCCCGGAAAAACCTCCGACATCAGCCACGAAATCATGGTCGGCATCCCGCTGGAAGTCGGCGAGTTCACAGCCTAGGCCCAAGGAGACCAAATGTTCGACTGGTTCATCTTCCAGACGGGGGCCACGGCCTTCATCCTGGCCTTCGCGGCCGCGATCGCCTTTTTTGCGGCGTTCAAATACGTCTACCAGCTGGTCACCCCGTATCATGAGCGCGACCTGATCCGGGCGGGCAATACGGCGGCGGCCGTAGGTCTGGGCGGGGCCCTGATCGGCTATGTGCTGCCGCTGGCATCAGCCCTGTCGCAGACGGTGAGCCTGATGGAGTTCGCGGCATGGGCGCTGCTGGCCGGCGTCATCCAGATCGGCTCGTTCATCGTCGTCAGCCGCCTCATCTACCGGGCCCTCGCCTCCCGGATCGAGGCGGGTGAAATGGCCGCAGGTGTCTACCTTGCCTCAATTTCGATCTGCGTCGGCTTGCTGAATGCCGCCTGCATGACGACGTGAGGGACACGATGACCGACACGCCCACGCCCGAGACGACGACCATGCGCCGCCTGAAGCGGTCGCGTGCCCTGCATGTCACCAGCCTGATGGCGACCGCCAGCTTTTCCCTCGCCGCCTGTGGCGCACCCCAGGTCGCCGCGCCCGCGCCGGACCCGGCCCTGGCCTATACGTCGCTGGCCGAATGCAAGGCGGCCAATGACATCACCGACATCGAATGCGACGCCGCCCAGGCCAATGCGCAGAAGATCGCCGCCGAAACCGCGCCGCGCTACGCGACCCAGTCCGAATGCGAGGGCCAGTGGGGACCCGACCAGTGCCGGCAGAACAATCAGGGCGGGTCGTTCTTCACCCCTCTGCTGACCGGCTTCGTGATCGGCCAGCTGCTGAACGGGGGCGGCTATCGCGGCGGCGGGGCCCTGTATCGCGACCAGGCGGGCAACCTGCAGAACGGCTACGGCGGGGGCTATCTCAGCCGCGACTACCGTACCGGTCGGCAGGTCGCCAACAGCCGCGACTATGGATCGGATGTCGCCCGACAGGCCCCCAGCCGCGTCCAGAGCCGCACGACGGTCGTGTCGCGCGGCGGCTTCGGCGGCGGCGGACGGGGCTACGGGGGCTGATCGCCCCCGCCTCGCCTCAGTGACCGCCCGGCGTGCCCGCAGTGACCTCGCCGTGGATCTTCGCGCGTGACGCCATGACGGCGAACGCGACCAGGATCGCGTAGCCGATCAGCGGCACATAGAAGACCGGGTTCAGGGTCGGGGCGTTGTCACCGATCAGGCCGCCGATCAGCGGCAACACAGCCCCGCCGATGATGCCGAACACCAGCAGACCCGAGGTGGCCGCGGCCGGGGCCGTGGAGCGTTCCAGCGTCAGGGTGAAGATGGTCGGGAACATGATGGAGTTGAAGAAGCCAATGGCGATCGCGGCATAGGCGGCGGTCGCACCGGACGTCTGGGTTACGACCAGAGACAGGATCGCGGCCACGACCGTATTGACGATCAGGATACGGCTGGCCGGGATCCGGGTCAGCATCAGCAGGCCACCGACCAGCCGTCCGACCATGGCCCCGCCCCAGTACCAGCTGACCATGGTGCCCGCTGCGGCCAGGGGGATGTTCAGGATTTCCGGGCTGTGCAGGAAGTTGGTCAGCAGATCGCCGATCGTCACCTCGGATCCGACATAGAAGAAGATGGCCACGGCCCCGAACACGGCCCAGGGCGACCTGAGGGCCACCAGCGGCGACATCCGGTCCTCGGCCGTCGGCACGGGGGCGGCGGCGTTGATCGTCTTGCGGGCGGTGAAGATGAACCCCGCCACCACGGCAAAGAAGACGCCCACGGCGAGGAAGGCGAAATCGATGCTGCGCAGGCTCTCGGCGCGCGTGGCCGGATCGCTGATCACGGCATCGGCGGCGAAGACACCGCCGGTCAGCAGGATGGGGGCGGCCAGCAAGGGGCCGAGGGTGGTGCCCAACGAATTGAAGAACTGGGAGAAGTTCAGCCGCGCGTGCGAACTTTTCTGCGGGCCCAAGGCGGCCACCAGCGGATTGGCGCCGACCTGCAGCAGGGTGACGCCTGAGGCGATCACGAACAGGGCCAGCAGCACGCCGGGATACCAGTCGACCAGGGTCGCGATCGGCACGATCAGACAGCCGGCGACCATGGTGACGAGGGCGACAATGATCGCGCGGCTGTAGCCCAGCCGGCTGAGCAGGGCTGCCGCCGGGATCGAGGCGATGCCGTAGGCAATGAACCAGGCGAAGGTCGTCAGCGTCGCCTCGGCGTAACTCAACTCGAACACCCGGCGGACCGCGGCGATCAACGGCCCGATCAGCGAGGTGACGAAGCCCCAGGCGAAGAACAGTGTGGTCACATAGGCGAAGGCGAGATTGGTGCCCCTGGCGGGCACCGTGGGAGTCGAGTCAGACATGGAATCTCGCCTTGCGTCCTGTCGGGCGTCGCCGCCCGTAACCGATTACGCCCCCTGCCTCACGCGGATCGTGCGCGACGTCCAGCCGATATCTGCATCCGGTAACGAAAAGTGGCCCCGCGCCGCTCGAATCGACGGCTGTCCCAAGGGCCGTTGCCGAAGTCGCTGGCCAAGATCGGGGTAGACGCCTCCGGTCCGGGCTGGTCCTGTGCCGGGCCGGCCCCGTCATGCCCGCAGGTGGACGACGGCCGCGGCGATCCGATCCGTCTTGCGAAGGTGTGCCTTGACCGCCCAGACCCTGAACCCGCCCGCGCCGGAGCGCCTCGCCTGGTGGCGCGGGGCCGTCTTGTATCAGGTCTATCCCCGCAGTTTCGCGGACAGCAATGACGATGGGGTCGGGGACCTCCCGGGCGTGACGGCGCATCTGGACCACATCGCCTCGCTGGGGGTGGACGGGATCTGGCTGTCGCCCTTCTTCACCTCGCCGATGAAGGATTTCGGCTACGACGTCTCGGACTACGTCGGCATTGACCCGGTCTTCGGCACCATGGCCGATTTCGACCGACTGGTGGAGAAAGCCCACGCCCTGGGCCTGAAGGTCATCATTGATCAGGTCTATGCGCACACGTCGGACCTGCACGACTGGTTCCGCGAGAGCCGTCAGGACCGCATCAACCCAAAAGCCGACTGGTACGTCTGGGCCGATGCGAAGCCGGAAGGCTCGCCGCCGTCCAACTGGCAGTCCGTGTTCGGCGGTCCGGCCTGGACCTGGGACGCACGGCGGCGCCAGTACTATATGCACAACTTCCTCAGGGAGCAGCCGCAGCTCAATGTGAGGAACCCGGACGTGCAGGACGCCCTGCTGGCGGTCGCGCGCTTCTGGCTGGACCGCGGCGTCGACGGCTTCCGCTGCGACGCCCTGAATTTCTCCATCCACGACCCGGCCCTGACCGACAATCCGCCGGTCCTGACGCCCGGGCGGCGGACGCGGCCGTTCGACTTCCAGCACCACGACCACAACCAGTCGCATCCGGATATCCTGCCCTTCCTGACGCGTTTGCGACGGCTCGCCGACAGCTACGGGGATGACCGGTTCCTCGTCGCCGAGGTCGGGGGAGAACGGGCCAATGAGGAGATGAAACTCTATACCGAGGGCCACGACCGGCTCCATTCGGCCTATGGCTTTCTCTACCTCTATGCCCCGAGACTCACGCCCGATCTGGTCCGGGCCGGACCGGCGATGTGGCCGGGAGGACCGGGCGAGGGCTGGCCGTCCTGGACCTTTTCGAACCACGACGCGCCCCGCCACGTGACGCGCTGGGCCGAGGGGCGCGACCCCGCCACCCTGGCCGGCATGGCGCTTCTGCTCCTGATGTGTCTGCGTGGAAACGTCTTCGTTTACCAGGGCGAGGAGCTGGGCCTGCCGCAGGCCGACGTGCCCTTCGAACGGCTGGTCGATCCGGAGGCCATCACCAACTGGCCCGAGACCCTGGGGCGCGACGGAGCGCGGACCCCCCTGCCATGGAGAGCCGACGACGACTTCGCCGGCTTCTCCGGGGTCGAGCCCTGGCTACCGGTCGATCCGCGTCATCGGGCGCTGGCGGTCGATGTGCAGGAGCGCGATCCGCACTCCACCCTTCATCTGACCCGGCGCATGATCGCCCTGCGCAAGGCACACCCTGCGCTGAGGATCGGGAGTATGACCGTGCTGGACGCCCCGCCTCCCCTGCTGCTTTTCACCCGGTCCTCGGCCGGCGAAACCCTGTTTTGCGCCTTCAACCTGGGCCATGAACCGGTTGACTGGATCCCGCCCGCCGACGGGTCCGTGATTGCGGCGGTCAATGGTGGCGATGGGCCGTCCGGCCGGTTGCCGCCTCTCGCCGGGGTGATCCTGACCACCCACGGCAGCTGATCCCTGACAACGAAAGGCGGCGCGCCCCGCCCGGAGCGCGCCGCTTCCCGCCCGTCCGATCCGCGCCGGGCCATTTCAAGGCCCGGCGTGCGAGACGGAGCCGGCTAGAACAGGGCCTTGATCGTGCCCACTACCCGGGCTTCGGCAATGTCCGAGCCTTCGACATCGGTGTCGTGATAGCGGACATCGAGGACGTAGACGTCAGTCAAGGCATAGGACACGCCCGCATTCCACGTCGTGTAGTCGTCACTGACGTCCAGCGCCTGACGGCCCAGCGCCCCCGAGACGGTCCATTTGTCGGCGGGCGAGAAGGCGAGATTCGCCTCGGTGTAGACGGCCTCATCATCGGCCCCGAAGAAGTCGGGTGAGTAGAAGACCACGGCCCCTGCCGTGACCGGACCGATGGCGCGCGAGATGGCGGCCTTGTATTCCAGATAGTTGTAGTCGGCACCGGACGGTTCATCGAAATAGAGATAGCCGACCACCCCGAAATCAAGGGCGAACCCGCCGGCTTCGGTGCGGTAACCGCCGTAGACGTCAAACTCGCCGGTCGTGTCATCGCCGAAGTCGACGTTCGAGATCCAGGCCCCGGCGTAAAGGCTGCCGGCGGTCACATCCACCCCGGCCTGGAAGGCGGGATCCTCATCGGTCTGGCTGAATCCCCGGAACACATAGTCCGAGGTCACAGCGGCGTTGAAGGCGACGTCCTGGGCGGACGCCGCGCCGGCGGCGGCGAAGGTGGCGAGCGCGGCGGCGAGCGCGGCGCAGGAAGCTTGAAGTCTCATTCCGATATCCCCTCGGTTTTTGATGTGTCGACAGGTGGCCGGCCGGACGTGAGACGGGTCTCACGCCCGGCCTTTCAGGTTCAGGCGCGCTCCATGGCCTCGCCATGCAGGGTCGTGTCCAGCCCTTCCGCTTCCTGGGCGTCGGTGACGCGCAGGCCGGTGGTGAACTTGCAGATCACCAGGATGATGAAGGTCACAACGGCGGACCAGGCGATGGTCCAGGCCAGGCCGATGGCCTGGGTCGGGATGTTGGCTCCTTCCGACAGGCTGTTGACGGCCGTGGTCGCGAAGACCCCGGTCAGCAACGCGCCCAGCAGACCGCCGGCGCCGTGGATGCCGAAGGCGTCAAGACTGTCGTCATAGCGCAGCAGCTTCTTGATCCAGACCGAGGAGGCATAGCAGACCGGTCCGGCGATCAGGCCGATGATGACCGCGCCCTTCGGATCCACGAAGCCCGCCGCCGGCGTGATCGCCACAAGGCCGGCGACCAGGCCGGATAGCACGCCGATCAGGGACGGTTTGCGCTTCTCCATGACCTCGACGATTTTCCACGTCAGGGAGGCAGCGAAGGCGGCCAGCAGGGTATTCAGCAGGGCGACCCCGGCGATGGCGTCAGCCGCCCAGGCCGAGCCCGCGTTGAAGCCGATCCAGCCGACCAGCAGCAGGGAGGCACCGATCATGGTCAGGACCGGGTTGTGGGCGGTCATGGCCTCGGTACCGTAGCCTTTGCGCGGCCCGAGGAAGATGGCGCAGACCAGACCGGCCACGCCCGAGTTGACGTGGACGACGGCACCGCCGGCGAAGTCCAGCACGCCGGCCGAGCCGAGGAAGCCACCCCCCCAGACCCAGTGGGCGATCGGCGAATAGACGAACAGCGTCCACAGGAAGGTGAACAGCAGCAGGGCCGAATATTTGATCCGCTCGGCGAAAGCCCCGGTGACGAGGGCGGGCGTGATGATGGCGAAGGTCAGCTGGAAGGCGATCCAGAGATACTCCGGCAGGCCCGGCGCGGCGGAGTAGGCCGTCTCCATGGTCACGCCGTTGAGAAAGACCGCCTGGGTCGAGCCGATGAAGGACTGGACCGTGTCGCCGTCGAAACCGAACATCGGCTGGCCGACGCCGAAGGCGAGGCTGTAGCCCGCGCCAAACCAGGCGAGGCTGACCACGGCGGCGACGCCGACCGACTGGGTAATGGTGGCGATAACATTCTTGCGCCGCACCATGCCGCCATAGAACAGCGCCAGACCGGGGAGGGTCATCAGCAGGACCAGGGCGGTGGACGTCAGGATCCACGAACTGGCGGCGGCGTCGATCTCGGCGACGGCCTGGTGCGCCAGCAGCGCAACCGCCGGGGCGGGCTCGGCGTCCTCGGGCGCGGCCACGGCCTGCGCCGCGGCGGTCACCTCGGCGGCGACGGTTTCGGTGGCTTCAGCGACGGTCGCCGCCGCAGCCTCCGGCGGGGCCGGCTCGGCCTCCTGGGCGAAGGCCCCGCCCGCGTAGAACAGTCCGATGGTCAAAAGACATAGGGCCAGAAACCCCGGTAGCCGATTCAGCAACTGCGACATGGATGCATCCCCCTGTGTGATCTCGCAGTTGCGAAGTGTTTACCGCAAAGTTGAGAGACGCAAGGGGCCGTGCCGTATCCGGCGCAATTTTCATGTCTGTGTCGTGCGCTACACACTCGCTGCAGGCAATATCTTACCTTTGCAATAGCTGCACTGCACAATCATTCTGCGCGACCAACGTCGGGCGAAATCCTTAACCCCAGTGCATCTGAACCCGGTGCGAGGCAGCCCAGTGGATAGCCCGGATGGCATCGATGATGGCCTCTCCCGCGGCTCGCGTGCCCAGCGCGCCGCCCAGATCTGCCGTGGTCGCGCCGGCCGCCAGAACGGCCGCGACGGCCGCCTCGATCGACGAGGCCTCGTCCTCAAGGTGCAGGCTGTGGCGCAGCAGCATCGCCGCCGACAGGATGGCCCCGACCGGATTGGCCAGATCCTGTCCGGCGATGTCGGGGGCAGAGCCATGGATCGGCTCGAACAGGCCCGGGCCCGATTCTCCCAGTGAGGCCGACGGCAGCAGCCCGATCGACCCGCCCAGCACCGAGATTTCGTCCGACAGGATGTCGCCGAACATGTTCTCGGTCAGGATGACATCATAGTCGCGGGGCTTGCGGATCAGGTGCATGGCCATGGAGTCCACGAGGGCGTGCTCCAGCTGGACCTGCGGGAACTCCTCGGCATGGATGCGGGTCACGACCTCGCGCCACAGCCGGCTGGTCTCCATCACATTGGCCTTGTCGACCGAGGTCACCTTGCCACGCCGCTGCAGGGCGGTTCTGAAGGCTGCGCGGGTGATCCGTTCGATCTCGGGCACCGTATAGACGCACAGGTCCGAGGCCATGGTGTCGGTGCGGGTCTTTTCGCCGAAATAGACCCCGCCGGTCAGCTCGCGGAAGACGATCAGGTCAACGCCCTCGACGATCTCCTTCTTGAGCGGCGAGCGGTGCGCCATCACGGGCGAGACCTGAAGTGGCCGCAGATTGGCGAACAGGCCCAGCGCCTTGCGGATGCCCAGCAGGCCTTCCTCGGGCCGACGCGCGCCGCCGTCCCACTTCGGCCCGCCGACCGCGCCCAGCAGAACGCCGTCCGCCGCCTGACAGGCCGCGATGGTCTCGGGCGGCAGGGGATCGCCGCCGGCGTCGATGCCGGCCCCGCCGATCAGATGTTCGGCGAACTCGAAACCATGCCCGTAGAAATCACCGATGACCCGCAGCACGGCCTGCGCCGCCGCCGTCACCTCGGGCCCGACCCCGTCACCGGGCAGCAGGACGATCTTGTAGGTCTGGACGTTCGGCATCACGCGGGCTCCGGGGCCAAGGCTTGTTCAGAAAGGGTACGCTCGTAGGATTCGATGTCAGGCATGTGTTTCTGCAGCCAGCCGAGGGTGTCGACCCCGTCCAGCAGACACTGGCGGGCAAAGGGTTCGACGCTGAAGGCGACCGGAGCATGGTTGCCGCGCCGCACCTCGCCGGCCTCCAGATCGATGGTCACCACCTGCTCGGGGTTTGCGACCAGATCATCCCAGGTCGCCTGATCCACCACCACGGGCAGAAAGCCGTTCTTCAACGCGTTGGAGGTGAAGATGTCGGCGATCGAGGTCGAGATCACGGCCCGGAAGCCGTAGTCGTACAGCGCCCACGGCGCGTGCTCGCGCGACGACCCGCAGCCGAAATTGTCGCCGGCCACCAAGATGCGATGCTCGACCGGATCGATCCGGTTCAGCACCGCTTCCGGCCGCGCCGAGCCGTCGGCCTCATAGCGCCAGTCGTAGAAGGCCTTCTGGCCCAGACCGGTCGTTTCCGTCGTGGTCAGGAACCGGGCGGGGATGATCTGGTCGGTGTCGATATTGGCCTGGGTCAGGACCAGGGTGCGGGAGGTCAGGACCTTCAGGGGTTCAGGCATCCAGCATCTCCTCCAGATAGACTCGCGGATCGGTCAGGACCCCGGCGATGGCGCTGGCGGCGGCCGTAGCGGGGCTGGCCAGAATGGTGCGCGCCCCCTTGCCCTGACGGCCCTCAAAATTGCGGTTGGAAGTCGACACGGCCAGCTGGCCGGGCCCGACCACATCCCCGTTCATGGCGATACACATGGAACAGCCCGGGATGCGCCATTCGGCCCCGGCCTCGAGAAAGACCGTGTGCAGGCCTTCGGCCTCGGCATCGCGGCGCACGGCCTCGGAACCGGGCACGACCAGCATGCGCACGCCCGGCTTGACCCGGTGGCCGCGCAGCACCGTGGCCGCCGCGCGCAGGTCGGACAGCCGGCCGTTGGTGCAACTGCCGATGAAGACCACATCGACCGGCTGGGTCGTCGTGGTCTGGCCGGCCTCGAAGCCCATATAGGCGATGGCCTTGCGGTCGCTGTCCGAACGCGGCTGGGGCACCGGGGTGCCGATCGGGGCCCCGGCGTCGGGGGTGGTGCCCCAGGTCGCCATGGGACGGATGGCGGAGCCGTCGATCACCACCTCGGTGTCGAACACCGCGCCCGGATCGGTGGCCAGTGTCAGCCAGTCGGCGGCTTGCGCTTCGTAGGCGGCCCCTTTCTCCACATGGCGGCGTCCGCGCAGCCACTCGATGGTCACGGCGTCGGGCGCGACCATACCCGCCCGGGCCCCGGCCTCGATGGACATGTTGCAGAGGGTCATCCGCCCTTCCATGCCCAGACTGCACACCGCCTCCCCGGCATATTCGATGACGAAGCCGGTGCCACCGCCGAACCCCAGCTCGGCGATGACGGCCAGGGCCACGTCCTTTCCGGAGACGCCGGGCACCAGGGTCCCGTCGATGGTCACCCGCATGGATTTCGACTTGCGCTGCAGCAGACACTGGGTCGCCAGCACATGGCCGACCTCGGAGGTGCCGATGCCAAACGCGAGCGCCCCGAAGGCCCCGTGGGTCGCCGTATGGCTGTCGCCGCAGACCACGGTCATCCCCGGCTGCGTCAGGCCCAGTTCCGGGCCCATGACGTGGACCACGCCCCGGTCACCCGAGCCCCAGCCCGCCAGTTCGATGCCATGCCGGGCGCAGTTCTGTTCCAGCCGGTGCACCTGGGCCTCGGCCTCGTCGGTGACATAGGGCCGGTGCCCGTCGGGCCCGGCCGGCAGGGTCGGGGTCGAATGGTCCAGGGTCGCGAAGGTCCGGTCAGGCCGCCGCACCTTCAGGCCCCGCGCCTCGATCTCGGTGAAGGCCTGGGGGCTGGTGACCTCGTGCACCAGATGCAGGTCGATATAGAGGACACCGGGCGTATCAGCCGTTTCAGGCACGACGACGTGCCGGTCCCAGACCTTGTCGAACAGGGTGCGGGGTTCAGGCCGCGACATGCTGGGTCCGCTCCGCCGTCGCCACGCAGATGGCCACCAGTTCCGCGTCGTCGATCTCACCGATCTCGTCGGCGCGGGTCTTGAAGGCGGCGAAGGCGGCGGTCAGGTGATCGCCGACCAGCGGAAAGCCCAGAACCTCGGCCCGCTTCTGCACCGCCGTCCGGCCCGAATGCTTGCCCAGCACGAAGAAGCTGCCGGAGAAGCCCACGTCCTCGGGCCGCATGATCTCATAGGTGCGGGCGTCGGCGTACATGCCATGCTGGTGGATGCCGGCCTCATGGGCGAAGGCGTTGATGCCGACGATGGCCTTGTTGCGGACGATGGGCGAATGGGTGATCTCGCTCAGCAGGCGGCTGGTCTCGACCAGCTTCGTCGCGTCCACGCCGGTCGTGACGCCGTAACGTTCGGCGCGGGTGCGCAGGGCCATGACGACCTCTTCCAGAGCCGCGTTTCCGGCCCGTTCGCCGATGCCGTTGATGGTCGATTCGACCTGCCGCACCCCCGCCTCGATCGCCGACAGGCTGTTGGCGACGGCCAGACCCAGGTCGTTATGGCAGTGGGTCGAGAAGACGACATGGGGGAAGCGCGGCCGGATCCGCGCGATCAGGAACCGGTACAGGCTCGCGATCTCGTCCGGCGTCGCATAGCCGACCGTGTCGGGCACGTTCAGGGTCGAGGCCCCGGCGGCGCTGGCCGCCTCCAGCACCTCGGCCAGGAACTCGGGCTCGGTGCGGATCGCGTCCTCGGCCGAGAACTCGACGTCGTGGAAATGGGTGCGGGCGTATTCGACCGCGCGCACGGCCTGGGCCAGCACCTGATCCGGCGTCATCCGCAGCTTGGCCGAGCGGTGGATCGGGCTGGTGCCGATGAAGACGTGACAGCGGCGGCGCTGGGTCCCGCGCAGGGCCCGATACGACGCGTCGATGTCGGCCTCGTTCGAGCGCGACAGGGAGCAGAAGACCGGGCCCGAGTCGTCCTCGGCCATCTCGCCGACGACGGCGCGGATGCAGTCCTCGTCGCCCGGGGAGGCAGCGGCGAAACCGGCCTCGATGATGTCGACACCCAGGGCCTTCAACTGGCGACCCATGCGGACCTTGTCGTCGGGCGACATGGAGAAGCCCGGGGCCTGTTCGCCGTCGCGCATGGTGGTGTCGAAGACGACGACCCGGTTTGGGTCCCCTTCGCGGGAACGCGCTACGCCATCGGATACGGAGCCGGTCATGCCGCCACCCCGCTCTGGTAGCCGTAGGTGGCGGCGGTAAAGCCGACCCGGGTCGCCCCGACCAGCTTGTCGATCTGGCGGCCCAGGTTCTCGGTGCAGCGACCCGCGTCGCGACCGCGGACCTGCAGCTGGACGCGGCGCATGGCCCCCTCGTCCGACAGGCTCATGCCGTCGATGTGGAAGCCCCGGCGTTCCACGAGCCCGATGAGGCGCTGAAGCGAGCCGTCGGCCCGGTCGATCTGAATCTGGAGGGTGTCGGTCATGCCATGTCTCCTTCGAAGCGCGTATCGTGCATCATCTCGCCGTTGGACTTGCCCGGAGGCACCAGCGGCCAGACGTTCTCTTTCGGGTCGATCAGGACGTGCATCAGGCAGGGGCCCGGGGCCGCCAGCAGACGGGCGATGCCATCGGTGACCTGGTCGCGGCGGTCGATCATGAAGGCCTCGATGCCGAAGGCCTGGGCGACGGCGACGAAGTCCGGGTTGTCCGACAGGTCGACCTCGGAATAGTTTTCGGCGAAGAACAGCTCCTGCCACTGGCGCACCAGGCCCAGGCTGGAGTTGTCCAGCAGAACGATCTTCAGGGCGACGCCGTAGCGGCGCAGGGTCGCCAGCTCCTGGATGTTCATCATGAAACTGCCGTCGCCGGAGACGGTGACGACATGCGCGTCAGGGTCGGCCATCTTGGCGCCCAGACCGGCGGGCAGGCCGTAGCCCATGGCCCCCAGTCCGCCGGAGGTGAGATGCGCCTCGGGCCGCGAGAATTCGCAGTGCTGGGCCACCCACATCTGGTGCTGGCCGACGTCGCAGGCGGCGACGAAGCCGTCACCCGCCGTCCTGGACAGTTCGTTCAGCAGGGCCGGCGCATAGACGCCGTGGCCCGGCGCGTCGTAGCGGAAGGCGTTGCGCTTGGCGCTCGTGGTCGAGCGGATGATCCAGGGGTCGATGGCCAAAGGGGCGGTCGCCATGCGGCCGGTCAGAGCCTCGATCCCGGCCTTCAGGTCGCCGACGACCGGCACATGGACAGCCCGCAGCTTGTTGATCTCGGCCGGGTCAATGTCGAAATGCACGACCTTCGCATGGGGGGCGAACTCGTTCAGCTTGCCGGTGGCGCGGTCATCGAACCGGGCCCCGAACACGATCAGCAGGTCGCTCTCCTGCACAGCTTCATTGGCCGCGCGCGTGCCGTGCATGCCCAGCATGCCCAGGAAACCCGGCGCATCGGTCCGGATCGAGCCGAGAGCGTTCAGGGTCGAGACCGCGGGGATGCCGGTCCGTTCGGCGAAGTCGCGCAGGGCCTCCACGGCGCCGGCGATCTTCACCCCGCCGCCGATATAGATCAGGGGGCGTTCGGCGGCCCGGATCAGCTGTTCGGCCTCGGCGATTGCGGCATGGTCGAGCGGTGCGGCCTCGTTCGGATAGTGGAAGCCGAAGTCGTCACTGGTCATGCCGACCTGGATGTCCTTGGGCAGGTCGACCAGCACCGGGCCGGGCCGGCCCGAGCGGGCGACATGAAAGGCCTCCTCGATCACCGCCGGCACGTCGGCCGGGTCGCGGACGACCCAGCTGTGCTTCACGATCGGCAGGGTGACGCCCAGAATGTCGATCTCCTGGAAGGCGTCGGTGCCCATCAGATGGGTCGCGACATTGCCGGTGATGCAGACCATCGGCACCGAATCCATCATCGCATTGGCGATGCCGGTGATCAGGTTGGTCGCCCCCGGACCGGAGGTCGCCATGCAGACGCCGACCTTGCCCGTCGAGCGCGCATAGGCGTCGGCGGCGAAGGCCGCGCCCTGTTCGTGACGGACCAGGATGTGCTTCAGGCCCGAACCGGTCAGGGCGTCATAGACCGGCATGATCGCGCCGCCCGGATAGCCGAACACCACCTCGACGCCCAGCCGTTCGAGGGTCGAGACGAGTAGCCGCGCGCCGCTTCGGGGCGGGTTGGCGGCTTTTGCGCTGATGGCGGCGACGGCGGTCATGGCGGTTCTGGGTTCAGACTTTCTGCAGTTTTGAAATCAGGCGGCTTCGGCCGTCTTGGGGGCATGCAGCCAGGCCATCCGCTCGCGCAGACCCGCCCCGACCGACTCGATCAGATGCTCGCCATCGGCCTTGACCAGGGCGTCGTAGGCCCCTTTGCCGGCCTCGTTCTCGGCGATCCATTCGCGGGCGAAGGTGCCGTCCTGGATCTCGGTCAGGATCTCCTTCATCCGGGCGCGGGTCTCGCCATTGATGACGCGCGGGCCCGACGAGACCGAGCCCCATTTGGCGGTCTCGGAGATGAATTCGTTCATCCTGGTGATGCCGCCCTCGTAGAACAGGTCCACGATCAGCTTCAGCTCGTGCATGCACTCGAAATAGGCGATCTCGGGCTGGTAGCCGGCCTCGACCAGGGTGGTGAACCCGCCCATGACCAGTTCCTTGGCCCCGCCGCACAGGACCGCCTGTTCGCCGAACAGATCGGTCTCGGTCTCTTCCTTGAAACTGGTTTCCAGCAGGCCGCCGGTCGCGCCGCCGATGCCCTTGGCATAGCCCATGGCCCGGTCGCGGGCCTTGCCGGTCGCGTCCTGCTCGATGGCGAACAGGGCGGGCACGCCCCGGCCGCGCGCGTATTCGCGACGGACCAGATCGCCCGGACCCTTGGGCGCGACCAGGATGACGTCCATGTCCTTACGCGGCTGGACGCGGCCGTACAGGATCGAGAAGCCGTGGGCGAACAGGATGGCCGCGCCCTTCCTGGCGTGGGGCTCGATCGTCTCGCGATAGATCGCCGCCTGGGCCATGTCGGGCGTCAGGATGGCGATGATGTCGGCGCCCTTGACCGCGTCCGCGGGCTCGGCCGTGGCGATGCCGTCGGCGGTCGCGTTCTTCCAGCCCTTGCCGCCCTGGCGGACACCGGCGATCACATCGTGACCGCTGTCCTTCAGGTTCTGCGCGTGGGCGCGCCCTTGCGAGCCATAGCCGATGATGGCGATGCGGTGGCCGGCAATGACGCCGGGACGGATGTCGTCGTTCGTATAGATCTGCATGGCTCAGGCCTCCTGCGTCTGACGGGTTTCCGCACGGACTTGAGCCGGCGGCGGGTTGGGAATGGTGACGGCGCCCTGGGCGGCCGAAGCCACGCTGGCGCGGTATTTGGCGAAGACCCCGGTGGCCGGGTTCAGCGGCGGGGCGACATGGCTGGCCCGGCGCGCGGCCAGATCGGCGGCGACATCGATCCGGCGCGCCGAGACATCGATGGTGATACGGTCACCGTCGCGGATCAGGGCGATGGGGCCACCGGCGGCGGCTTCCGGGGAGACATGCCCCGCGACGAAGCCGTAGCTGGCCCCCGAGAACCGGCCGTCGGTGATCAGGGCGACGTCGTGGACGCCCCGGCCCTTCAGGGCGGCAGTGACCTGCAGCATCTCACGCATGCCGGGACCGCCTTTCGGCCCCTCGTAACGGATGACGATGACGTCGCCCTCGCCGATCGATCCGTCCTGGACGGCGTGAAAGGCGTCCTCCTCCGAGTCGAACACACAGGCCGGACCCTCGAACCGGTCGACCTTGTGGCCCGTCAGCTTGATGACGGCCCCCTCGGGGGCGATGTCCCCATAGATGACGGCGTAGGAGCCGCGCGGGCTGATCGGGGCGGCAATGGTGGTCACCACCTGCTGGCCCGGGGCCTCCTCCGCCTCGGCCGCCTCGGCAAACAGGCTGCGTCCGCTGACGGTGGGGGCGTTGATGATCTTGCCGGCCTCGGCCAGCCGCTGGGTCACCAGCCGGGTGCCGCCCGCCGCATACAGGTGGCTGGCGAGGAAGCGTCCGCCCGGCTTCAGGTCGCAGATCACCGGCGTGGTCTCGCAGGCGGTGTTGCAGTCCTCGACGCCGAATTCGATGCCGGCCTCGATGGCGATGGCGGCCAGATGCAGCACGGCATTGGTCGAGCCGCCCGAGGCCGAGACGGCGGCGGCGGCATTCTTCAGGCTGGCCCGGGTGATATATTTGCGCGCCGTATCGCCGGCGAACACCCGCTCGACGATCAGTTCGCCGCAGCGATGACCCTGATCCGCCTTGGCCGGATCGACCGCCGGAACGTCATTGGCGCCCATCGGCGACAGGCCCATGACCGACAGGGCCATGGCCATGGTGTTGGCGGTGAACTGGCCGCCGCAGGCTCCGGCCCCGGGACAGGCGGCGGCCTCGACCGCCTTCAGACCGGCGTCGTCCAGCGTGCCGGCCCCATGCGCCCCGATGGCCTCGAACACGTCCTGGATCGAGATCTCCCGGCCGCCGACGACGCCGGGCAGGATGGTGCCGCCGTAATAGACCAGACCGGGAATATCCATCCGCGCCAGGGCCATGGCGGCGGCCGGGATGGTCTTGTCGCAGCCGACGATACAGACGACGCCGTCCAGCTGATGGCCCTGGACCGCCAGTTCGATCGAGTCAGCGACGACCTCTCTGGAGATCAGCGAGGCTTTCATGCCCGGCGTGCCCATCGAGATGCCGTCGGTGACGACGATGGTGTTGAAATCGATCGGAAAGCCGCCGGCCGCCACGATCCCGGCGCGGACGTCCTTGGCCAGCCGGTCCAGATGCATGTTGCAGGGCGTGACCGACGACCAGGTGTTGACCACCGCGATCATCGGCTTGTGGAAATCGGCGTCGTCCATGCCGGCGGCGCGCAGATAGCTGCGGGCCGCGGCGCGGCTGGCCCCGGCGGTCACGACCGCGCTGCGGCGCTGCGGCGAGGGCGCTGTATCTTCAGGGGTAAAATCTTGCGTCATGGTCTTGAGGCGTTCCGGGAGGGGGCCGGGATCGCCGCAACAAAAAACCCGCTTCCTTTCGGGAGCGGGTGGCTGCGGGCGATCCTGATTTTACTTGGGGTCAGGTCAGTTGCATCCACACCGCTCCGGAGAGCAGGCCAAGGAGTACGCTGAGAATGAGGGTGGTCAGGGCCGCAGGCACGAGCGACGGGCGCGGCGCGGCAACGGCGCGAGCCGTACGGCGGATCGGGGTCTGGTAGGTCGGATGGCTCACGGCCGGCTCCTCATTGCGAGGACATAAGGCCAGAGATTGATGCGATGCACAAGCCCGTCTGGAAGAAACTTCCAATATCGCGAGCCTGATTGTCGCACGAAGAACGATTTTGCCGCCAAGGCTGCTCAGTTGGCGAAATCGACCGTCTGGGCGGTGCTGCCGGGCCTGAACACCACAGTACGGGTGATCCCCGCCAATCGGACGTTGACCTGCTGTTCCTGGTCGTCATGCACGCCGGGAAAGAAGTCGAGATCGACCCGCACAGAGCGCGCATCGACCACGCCGGTCCGCGCTCCGGCGTAGTCGATCCGGATATTGTCGCCGGCCAGCGCGGTCGCCGTGTGCTCCAGATCAATCCGCTCGCCGTCCACCTCCAGCCGGAAGCGCCGGTCGAGGTGATTTTCGAGCGCCGCGATCGCCGCGGGATCGTCGAGCGTCGGCTGGGCCTCCGGGGCCACGGAGACGAGCGCCGGCTCCACGTCGTGGGCCGCGAAGCGATGCGTCACGGAGACCGCGCCGGTCTCGGCGTCGATCACCACCACGGTCAGCCCGCCGTGCCCGCGGTGCGCCACGGTCGGGGTCGCGAACAGCAGCGCGGCAGCCACGACGGCCGACCAGACCGGTCTCATCGCGCGGCGGCCCGGGGCCGCAGGCTGTCGGGCGTCACCCGGCGGTCGTCATCCCGCATCCGGTTGGGGGCCTGCGGACCCGCCGGGGCGAGGGGCACGAGGGACGGCCGGATCGATTGCGGGAAGCCGTTGTTGGCACGGTTGGCGTCGGCGGTCTCCCACAGGGGATCGACCTCGGCCGAGACCAGGGTCTTTGCCGACACATGCTGCCAGGTCACGCGCTGGCTGTTGCGACGCCAGACCTCGGCCGGGATGCGAACGATCTCGTCGGAGCCATCCGACCAGTTCAGCTTGAGGATCACCGGCATAACCAGCCCGCCCCGGTTGGAGAAGGTGAAGCGATAGACGTTGTCGTCGAACGTCTGCGCCTGGCGGCGGTCGGCGTCGGCTCCCGACACGGCCGCCGCCGCCGCGCGGCGCTGGGCCGCCGTGACGGTGAACTGGTCGGTCTCGTCATAGTAGTCGCGGACGTTCGGATCCGCCTCGGACAGGGTCTCGATACCGCGGTTGTTCACGACCGTACGCGATTCCGGCTCCTCCGAGAAACGGGCGCGGGCGGCCCGGGCGCGCTCCTCGGGGTCGGTGGATTCCAGCGCCACCTGGATGACGTTATCCAGCGAGATGTCGACATGGTCGGTTGAATAGAACCAGCCGCGCCAGAACCAGTCCAGATCCATGCCGGACGACTCTTCCATGGTGCGGAAGAAGTCGTAGGGCGTCGGGCGGCGGAAGGCCCAGCGCTGGGCGTATTCGCGGAAGGCGCGGTCGAACAGCTCGCGACCCATCACCGTCTCGCGCAGGATGTTGAGCGCCGTTGCGGGCTTGGTGTAGGCGTTGGGGCCGAACTGCACGATGCTGTCCGACTGGGTCATGATCGGCACCTGGTTCTGGGAGATCATGTATTCCACGATCTGGCGCGGCTCGCCCCGGGCGGGGAAGTCGGCATCCCAGAGCTTCTCCGCCTGGTACTGCAGGAAGCTGTTCAGCCCCTCGTCCATCCACGTCCATTGCCGCTCGTCGGAGTTGACGACCATGGGGAAATAGATGTGACCGACCTCGTGGATGATCACGCCGATCAGCCCGGCCTTGGTCCGCTCGGAATAGGTCAGGCTGCCGTCGTCACCACGCAACGGACGCGGCCCGTTAAAGGTGATCATGGGATATTCCATCCCCCCGACCGGGCCATTGACCGACTGGGCCGTGGGATAGGGATAGGCGAAGGCGAACTGGTTATAGACGTCGATGGTGTGGGCGACGGCCTTGGTCGACCAGGCGTCCCACAACGGCCGACTCTCCTTGGGGTAGAAGGACATGGCCATGACCACCGGATGCTCGGCGCTGTCCTGTTCGACCCCCATGGCGTCCCAGATGAATTTCCGGCTGGAGGCGAAGGCGAAGTCGCGAACATTGTCGGCATCGAACCGCCAGGTCCGCGTGCCTGATTGCGCCGACCCGGCTTCCGCCGCTGCCGCCTCGGCGGGCGTGACGATATAGACCGGCTCGTCGGCCGTGCGGGCCCGGGCGAGACGCTCGCGCTGGGCCGCCGTCAGGATGTCGGGGTTGGACAGGACACCGGTCGCAGACACCTGGTGGTCCGCAGGCACCGTGATCGAGACATCATAATCACCGAATTCCAGCGTGAACTCCCCCGCCCCCAGGAACTGGGCCGTATGCCAGCCCTCGTAGTCGGAATAGACCGCGAGGCGCGGGAACCACTGGGCAGCAAGGAAGATGCAGTTGCCGTCCTCCCAACGCTCGTTGAAACACTCGTAGCCGCTGCGCCCACCGACCACGTTGGTCTCGGGCAGGGGCAGGCTGAAGTTGATGGTGAAGGTGAAACTCTGGCCCGTCTGAAGGGTCTGTGGCAGTTCGACTCTCAGCAGGCTGTCTGTGATCGTGAACGGCAGCGCCGCCCCATCGGCACCGGTGATGGTCAGATCGTTGAATCCACCCTCCCACGTCTCGAACCGCTGGACCCGAAGGACCTCGCCGACGCTCAGCGTGGTGTTGTCACCGACGGTCCGACTACGTTCGGCAAGCGACGCCCGGCGATAGTTCTGCTGGTCCAGAAGCAGCCAGAGATACCCGAGGCCGTCCGGGGAATTGTTCGTATAGACAATGGTCTGGGTGCCGGTCAGCGTGCGGGTCCGCTCATCCAGCGCGACGTCGATGTCGTAGTCGACCTGCTGCTGCCAGTAGCGGTGCCCCGGCGCACCCGAGGCATTTCGATAGTCGGTGGGGGTCGGCCAGTCCTCGCCCTCGAACTGGCGGAACTTGTCATCAAAGGTTCCCACCGTCTGGCGCACCGGACCCTGACTGACCTGGGCCGCAGCCTCACCGCAGGCAAAAGCGGCCATCAAGGCCGCCACAATCATCATCCGCATGCGGAACCCCAACGAGCTGAACTGGCGGCGCGACCTTAGAGGCGGGCCCGCGCTGCGCAAGCGCGGTCGGATTAACTTCCGGCAATGTCGGCGCGCCGATCAGCCGTCGATCAGCGTCTGGAGCAGCACGGCCAGGCGCGATTTCATCCGTGCGCATTCGTCGGCGGACAGGTTTATGCCACCCGAGAGGTCCCGCCCGACCGCGACACCCATCAGCAGGCCGGCGACAATCCGCGCACGAATCGCCGCATCCTCGCCACCGACCCATTCGGTGAAGGGGCGGTAGAAACAATCTGCGGCCGATTGCTGCACGATCTCGGCCGCCTTGGGCGAACTGGCGGAGCGCAGCATGATCAGCAGCCAGGCGAGATCTTCTTCCTTGGCCGGGCCATAGACCAGATCGTCCGCCATCCGTTCACCGAAGGTGGCCCGGTCGCCCTCCATCAGTTCCTTGCCGTCACAGTCGTCCAGGACGGCGCGGAAGAGCTCCTCCTTGGAGCCGAAATATCGGGAGATCAGAGCCGGATCGACGCCCACGTCGCGGGCGATGTCCCGCATGCCGACCTGTTCGTAGCTTTCGTTCGTAAACCTCTGGCTGGCCGCATCGAGGATGGCCGCACGCGTGGCGGCGGCGTTCCTTGGACGTGGGCAAACAGTGAAACTCAACGTGATCTCCAGATGACCGTACAGACGATATGGCTATGTCAACGCCTGTTGACAAGCGCTCATTCTGGCGACAGATAAGTCAACAGGCGATGACCGGGTCCTCCCCCATGTGTCCGGTCTTGCCAGACAGGGAATTCGCCCCACCGGGAGAGTGCGCGCATGCGCAGGCTGAAGATCGTTGCCGTGTCCGTCATGCTGACGGGCGCGCTTTACGGCTGTTCGCAGCGTTCCGAGGCGCAGGGCCCACCGCCCGCCGCACCGGTGACGGTCGCCGTGCCCCTGGCCGAGCGGGTCGTCGACTGGGACGACTTCACAGGCCGGTTCGAGGCCACCTCCTCGGTGGAGGTGCGGGCCCGGGTCGGCGGCTTCTTACAGTCAGTCCATTTCCGTGACGGCGATTTCGTCCGCCGCGGCCAGTTGCTGTTCACGCTCGACCCGCGCGCGGCCCAGGCCCAGCTCGCCGCGGCCCGGGCAGCCCTGACCCAGGCCGAGGCCGAGCTGGCGCTGTCACGGACCAACCTGACCCGCTCTGAAGGCCTTCTGGCCAGCCAGGCGGTCAGCCAGTCGGAGGTCGACACCAACCGCGGGGCCGTCCAGACCGCCGAAGCCGCGCTTGCCTCGGCCCAGGCCAACGTCCGCGCCCGACAGCTGGAGCTGGAGTTCACCCGTGTCACCGCCCCGTCGTCGGGCCGGGTGTCCGACCGGCGGGTCGATCCGGGCAATGTCATCGCCGGCGGATCCTCCGCCGCCGATGTCCTGACCACCATCGTCTCGTCCGCCCCGATCTATTTCGTGTTCGAGGGCTCCGAGGCCCTGCTGCTCAAGTATCAGCGCGACGCCCGCGCCGGCCGCTCGGCACCCGTGCGCATCCGCCTGCAGGACGAGAGCGAATTCACCCGCTCGGGCACGCTCGACTTTACCGACAATGCGGTCGATCCCGCCTCGGGTACCATCCGCCTGCGGGCGGTGATCCCCAATGGCGACGGCTTCCTCAAGCCCGGCATGTTCGCACAGGGACGGGTCGCCGGGGCGGGGGCCTATGACGCCCTGCTGGTGCCGGATTCGGCCATAGGCACGGATCAGGGTCGCCGCGTCGTCTCGGTCGTGGCCGCCGACGGTTCGGTGACCCCGACACCGGTGCAGCTGGGTCCGCTCGTCGACGGCCTGCGGGTGGTCCGTTCGGGCCTGCGCCCCACCGACCGGATCATCATTTCCGGTCTGCAGCGCGCCATGCCGGGAGCCAAGATCGCGCCCACCAACGGCCGCATCGTCCGCCAGCCCCGCGAGGAGTCCGCGCCGACCACCAATGCGCCACCGGCCGCGACCGGCACCCCCGCCGGCGCCCTGTCGCAATCCGTCGCCGTGGGCGACTGAGGCCTTACGCATGAACATCTCGCGCTTCTTCATCGACCGGCCGATCTTCGCGATCGTCCTGTCGGTGTTCATCACCCTTGTCGGGGTCTTCGCCTATCCGCTGCTGCCGCTGGCGCAGTACCCGGACATCGCGCCGCCCACGATCACCATCAATACGGCCTATGCGGGAGCCTCGGCCGAGACCCTCGCCGAAACCGTCGCCGCCCCGATCGAGCAGGAGGTGAACGGCGTCGAGGGGATGCTTTATATCTCCTCCTCCTCGACCTCGGACGGCGCGGTCGCCATCACCGTCACCTTTGAACCCGGCACGGATCTCGATTCAGCCCAGGTGCTGGTCCAGAACCGCGTCGCCCTCGCCGAACCCCGCCTGCCCGAGGCCGTGCGTCAGGTCGGCGTGGTGGTGAATAAGCAGGAATCCGGCTTCCTGATGATCCTCGGCCTCACCTCGCCCGGCGGCGTGCTGAATAACGACTATGTCGGCAACTATGCCAACTCGACCCTGCGCGACCGGCTGCTGCGGATCGAGGGGGTCGGCAATGTCACCGTCTTCGGAGGTGGCAACTATTCGATGCGGGTCTGGATCGATCCGGCCAAGGCGGCCGCACGCGGCCTGAATGCTGCAGAGATCGTCGGAGCCCTGAGGGGGCAGAACATCCAGGCCGCCGCCGGTTCGATCGGCCAGCCGCCCTTCGCGACGAACGCCTCCGCCTTCCAGCAGCCGATCCAGGTCCAGGGCCGTCTGTCCACGCCCGAGGAATTTTCCGAGATCGTCATCAAGACTGACACCGAAGGCCGCGTGACCCGGATCCGCGACGTCGCCCGCGTGGAACTGGGGGCCCAGGATTACGGCATCCAGGGCTATTTCGACGGCGTGCGCGGCGTCGGGATCGCCATCGTGCAGCAACCGGGGGCCAATGCCCTCGGCACAGCCGAGCGGGTTCTGGCCGAGGTCGAGGCCCTGAAAGCCACGGCACCGCAGGGCCTCGAGATCGGGGTCCCCTACAACCCGACCGAATTCGTCGCCGCCTCCGTGGAGTCGGTGCAGCACACCCTGATCGAGGCGGTGATCCTCGTGGTGCTGGTGGTGCTGGTGTTCCTGCAATCCTGGCGCGCCGCCATCATCCCGATCGTCGCCATCCCGATCGCGCTGGTCGCGACATTCGCGGTGCAGCTGGCGCTGGGCTACTCCATCAACTCCCTGTCGCTGCTGGCACTGGTGCTGGCGGTCGGCATCGTGGTCGATGACGCCATCGTCGTGGTCGAGAATGTGGAACGCTATATCCGCGAGGGCCTGTCGCCACGGGAGGCCGCCTACAAGTCGATGCAGGAAGTCTCCGGGGCCCTGATCGCCATCGGCCTGGTGCTCGTCGCGGTATTCATTCCGACGATGTTCGTGCCCGGCATTCCGGGCATCTTCTACCGCCAGTTCGCCGTGACGATCGCCGCGGCGACCGTGGTGTCCCTGTTCGTCTCCCTGACCCTGTCGCCGGCGATGGCCGCCCTGCTGCTGAAGCCGCACGCTGTCCACGACGAGCATGCCGCCCGTCCCAGGACGCTCTTTGGCAAGGCCAAATACTACGGTGGCTGGGCCGGGCGAAAGTTCAACGAGGGCTTCGACTGGCTGGCCGATCGCTACGGGCGCCTGACGGCCCGTCTTGTCCGCACGGTCGCGGTCGTTCTGGTGGTCTATGTCGGCCTGCTGGGTCTGACCACCTGGCGGCTGATCGACACCCCCTCGGGCTTCATTCCCGAGCAGGATCAGGGCTTCCTGATCGGCGTGGTCCAGCTTCCGGCCGGGTCGTCGCTGGAACGCACCCGCGAGGTCATGGAGCGCGCCCGGATCATTATCGAGGACACCGAGGGCGTCGACGGCACGGTGGCCTTCGCCGGGCTGGACGGCACCAGCTTCTCCTTCGGATCCAACGCCGCCACCCTGTTCGTGCGTCTGAACGACTTCCACGACCGCACCACGCGCGAGACGACGGCGGCGGCTCTGGCCGGAGCCATCACCGGTGCGGCCTCCGGGATCCAGAACGCCAACATCTTCGTCATCGCGCCCCCGGCCATTCAGGGTCTGGGCACCGGCAACGGTTTCGCCATGATGATCCAGGACACGTCCGGGGCCGGGTACGGCGCACTGGAAGGGGCCACCTTCGCCATGATGGGGGCTGCGGCCCAGGCCCCGACCGAGGTCCAGCAGGTGTTCTCGACCTACAACACCGCCTCGCCGCGGGTTGAGGCCGATGTCGATCGCGATCGCGCCCTGATGATGGGCGTCCAGCCTTCGGATGTGTTCAGCACCATGGGGATCTATCTGGGGTCGTCCTACGTCAACGACTTCAACATGCTGGGCCGGACCTTCCGGGTGACCGCCCAGGCCGAGCCGGCCTATCGCGACGACATGGCCGACATCGCCAACCTGAAGGTCCGGTCGGCCGCGGGGGCAATGGTCCCGCTGGGCTCCGTCGCCACCCTGCGCGAGAGCTCCGGGCCCTCCCGGATCGTCCGCTACAATCTTTTCCCCGCAGCCGAACTCCAGGGACAGGGCGCGCCGGGCGTGTCGTCGGGCGAGGCGCTCGGCGTGATGGAAGCCATGGCTGCGCAGGCCCTGCCACCGGGCTTCTCCTATGAATGGACCGGCCTGGCCTATCAGGAGAAACAGGCGGCCGGCGGCGCGACCCTCATCTTCGTGGTCGCGGTCCTGCTGGTCTTCCTCGTGCTCGCTGCCCAGTACGAGGCCTTCACCCTGCCGCTGGCCGTCATCCTGATCGTTCCCATGTGTCTGCTGGCGGCGATTCTGGGGGTGAATGCCCTTGGACTGGACAACAACATCCTTGTCCAGGTGGGCCTGGTGGTCCTGATCGCGCTCGCGGCCAAGAACGCCATCCTGATCGTGGAGTTCGCCAAACAGGCCGAGGAGGACCAGGGCATGGACCGCTGGGACGCTGCGGTCTCGGCGGCGCGGACCCGGCTCCGTCCCATCCTGATGACGTCCTTCGCCTTCATCCTCGGCGTGCTGCCGCTGGTGCTGGCCGAGGGCGCGGGGGCCGAGATGCGCCAGTCGCTCGGTGCCGCCGTCTTCTTCGGCATGATCGGGGTCACGGTGTTCGGCCTGCTGTTCACGCCGGTCTTCTATGTGATCTGCCGCGGGCTGGCGGCGCGCCTGCCCCAGAGGGATCAGAAATCCGCCGTGACGCCGACCACCGGCTCGCCCTCCGATGCCGCCCTCCACCAGCCCCAGCCCGCCCTGAACGCGCCGCGCCCGGGAGATGCCGCATGAGTTTCCGCCTTTCCCCCCTCCTGACCGTGGTCGCCGCTTCCGCCCTTGTGGCGGCCTGCGCGGTCGGGCCGAAGGCACCCGACGCCCTTCTCCCCCCCCAGGTGTCGGGTGCCTTCGTAAGTGTGCCGGCCGGAACCGCTGGCGCCGCGGTTTCCACGGCCGAGGCCCGCGACGACTGGTGGCGGCTGTATGCCGACCCCACGCTGGACGGCCTGATCGAACAGGCCTTCGCGCAAAACAACGCGCTGGAAGCCGCCGTCGCCAATCTGCGCGCCGTCCGGGCCAGCCTGTCGGAAGCCCGCGCCGGCCGCCTGCCTTCGACCAACACCAATGCGGCCTATTCTTATGGCCGCTCGTCCGCCAACGCCGGGACCCTTCCGGGCCTCCCCGCCAACGGCGAGCCGCTGGACGAAACCGAGGTCTATGACATCGGTCTGGACGTCGCCTACGAGATCGATCTGTTCGGCCGTGTCGGATCGAGCATCCGCGCGGCCCGGGCCGATGCCGACGCCCAGGCCGCGGCGCTGGACGTGGTTCGTGTGTCCGTGGCCGCCGAGACCGCCCGGGCCTACGCCGACGCCTGTTCGGCCAACGCCCGGATTGCTGTCGCCGAGCGCAGTCTGGCCCTGCAACAGGACACCGTCGATCTGACCCAGCGGTTGCTGGACGGCGGGGCCGGGACCGGACTCGATACCGCCCGCGCCCGGTCCCTGCTGGCCTCGACCCGCGCCCAGCTGCCCACCCTCCGGGCCCAGCGCGACGGTGCCCTGTACCGGCTTTCAACCCTGACCGGGGTCGCCCCGGCCGAGGCTTCGCAAGCGGCGCGCGCCTGCGTCCGTCCGCCCCAGCTGTCGCGGCCAATTCCGGTCGGGGATGGTGCCGCCCTGCTGGCGCGCCGTCCCGATGTGCGTCAGGCCGAGCGGGCCCTCGCCGCCGCGGCGGCCCGGGTCAATGTCGCGACAGCCTCCCTCTATCCGACCATCAGCCTTGGCGGTGCCGTCGGCACGACCGCGGCTGACGCGGGAGACCTCGGCGACGACGGCTCTTTCAATTTCTCGGTCGGGCCGCTGATCAGCTGGAGCTTCCCCAATATTCTGGTCGCGCGGGCCCGGATCGAGGCCGCGGACGCGCGTACCGAGGCGGCGCTGGCGACCTTCGACCAGACGGTGCTGCTGGCACTGCAGGAGACCGAAACGGCCCTGACCAACTACGCCAATGAACTGGACCGGCGCGCGGCCCTGACCGAGGCGCGGGACCAGGCCGCCAATGCCGCACGGCTCGCGCGTCTCCGGTTCGACGCCGGGGCCGACAGTTTCCTGACGGTGCTGGACGCCCAGCGCACCGAGGCGTCGGCCGAGGCGACGCTGGCCCAGTCCGAGGCCCTGGTGACCACCTATCAGATCGCCGTGTTCAAGGCCCTGGCCGGTGGATGGCAAGGCGAGGCCTGACAGCGTCAAATCGTCCAGACATGACGGTTTAGGCGCACGTTCTGTGCATGTGACGCTTCATCCGACCCCTGAACGGGGAAATCGTTTGCGCTGAGGCCGTCGCCTCGGTTTATATGTTGCCATGCAACAGAAAGGCTCAACTGGACCCAAGGGGTTCGTCGTTCAACCGCGCCGCCTGCCCAAGGCGGAGGCGGCCGTGCGCGTGCAGGATTTTGGCGAGATCATCGTCAAACCGACGCCGGAAAATCTCGAGACCCAGGCCGGGCGTTGCACCGATTGCGGCGTACCCTTCTGCCAGACCGCCTGCCCGCTGCAGAACAACATCCCCGACTGGCTGGGGCTGTCGGCGGAGAACGAGCTCCGGGAGGCGTGGAAGATCGCCTCGGCCACCTCGACCATGCCCGAGATCTGCGGCCGCATCTGTCCGCAGGACCGGCTCTGCGAAGGCTCCTGCACCCTCAACCAGTCCGGCTGGGAAGCTGTGACGATCGGCTCGGTCGAGGCTTTCATCGGCGACACAGCTTTCGACAACGGCTGGGTCGAGCCGATCCGGCCCCTGCACGAGCGCCCCGAAAGCGTCGGCATCGTCGGGGCCGGTCCGGCGGGCATGGCCGCCGCCGACCGCCTGCGCGAACAGGGCTATTCGGTTACGGTCTATGATCGCCACGACCGCCCCGGTGGACTTCTGACGTATGGTATCCCCGGCTTCAAACTGGAGAAGCGGGTGGTTCAGCGCCGGGTCGATCGCCTGATCGACGGCGGCGTGACCTTCGTCACCAACTGCGATGTCGGCACCGACATCACCCTCGCCGAACTGCGCGAGACGCATGACGCCGTCCTTCTGGCCATGGGGGTCTATCAGGCCCGGGCGCTGCAGGTGCCGGGGGCCGGTCCCGGCGACACCCTGCCGGCGCTGGAGTTCCTGATCCACCAGAACCGCAGGGATCTGGGCGAGGCGGACGATGACACCGGCCACCACGCGCGCGGCCGCAATGTCGTCGTCATCGGCGGGGGCGACACCGCCATGGACTGTGTCCGGACCGCCATTCGTCAGGGGGCCGAGAGCGTCACCTGCCTGTACCGCCGCGACCGCGACAACATGCCGGGCTCGGCCCGCGAGGTGCTGAACGCCGAGGAAGAGGGCATCCGGTTCGAATGGCTGGCGGCACCCAAGGCCCTGATGTCGCGCGACGGATCGGTCTCGGCCGTCCGGGCCGCTCGCATGGCCCTGTCGGAGCCAGAGTTCGGGAAGCGCCGCGAGATCGTTCCGGTGCCGGGCTCCGACTTCGACCTGAGGGCCGATCTGGTGATCGAGGCCCTGGGCTTTGAGCCTGAACAGCTCGCCGCCCACCATGACGACCTCAACCTGACCGAGTGGGGCACCGTGGCCACAGCACGGTCCGGTTTCGCCACCAGCCTGCCGGGCGTCTATGCCGCGGGCGACGCGGTGCGCGGAGCCTCGCTGGTCGTCTGGGCGGTCCGCGATGGTCAGGATGCCGCGGCCGAGATCGACCGCTATCTGAAGGCCCGCACCCAGGAGCAGGCCGCATGACCTGGCTGACGCAATACACGGCCGATCGCCAACGCCTGATCGACGCCCACGCCTATGAGCCGTCCTCGGAGAAGGACGCCTGCGGCGTGGGTCTGGTCGCCGCCATCGACGGCCAGCCACGCCGCGAGGTCGTCGAACTGGCCATCAAGTCGCTGAAGAACGTCGCCCACCGGGGCGCGGTCGATCCGGACGGTCTGTCGGGAGACGGAGCCGGCCTGATGGTCGAGGCCCCCCAGGCCTTCTTCGCCGAACAGGTGCGGATCATCGGCCAGACACTGAGACCCGGACCGATCGCCATCGGCCAGATCTTTCTGCCGCGCACCGATCTGGGAGCCCAGGACCGGGCCCGGGCCATCGTCGAGACCGAGGTGCTGCGCGCCGGCTTCTTCATTTATGGCTGGCGCCAGACCCCGATCGACCTGAGTGTCGTGGGCTCCAAGGCCGATGCCACCCGGCCAGAGATCGAGCAGGTCATGCTGGCCGCGCCCTCCGAACTGGCCGGGCCCGAAGACCGCGAGGCGCTGGAGCGCGAACTGTATCTGTGCCGCCGCCGAATCGAGGGGGCGATCACGGCCGAGGGCGTGCCGGGCTTCTACATCTGCTCCCTGTCCGCCCGGTCCCTGATCTACAAGGGGATGGTGCGCGCCGAACTGTTGGGCCAGCTCTACCCCGACCTGCTGGACCCGACGTTCCACGCCGCCTACGCCATCTTCCACCAGCGCTATTCGACCAACACCTTCCCCGAATGGAGGCTGGCCCAGCCGTTCCGGATGCTGGCCCACAACGGCGAGATCAACACGCTCAAGGGCAATCTCAACTGGATGCGGTCGCATGAGATCGGCATGACCGCCCAGGCGTTCGGAAACCGCGACGGCGAGGTCAAGCCGGTGGTCCAGCCGGGCGGTTCGGACTCCGCCGCGCTCGACAATGTGTTCGAACTTCTGGTGCGCGCAGGTCGCCCCGCCCCGATGGCCAAGGCCCTGCTGATCCCCGAGGCCTGGGCCAAGGACGAGGGGTTGATGAAGCCCGGACACCGCGCCCTCTATGCCTATTGCAACGCGGTGATGGAGCCGTGGGACGGCCCCGCCGCCGTCTGCGCCACCGACGGCCGCTGGATCGTCTGCGGCAAGGACCGCAACGGTCTGCGTCCCCTGCGCGCCATGGAAACCCACGACGGCCTGCTGCTGGCGGGGTCCGAGGCCGGACTGGCCGGACTGCCCGAAAGCCGGATCAAGCGTCGCCTGCCCATCGGCCCCGGCCGGATGATCGTGGCCGACCTTCAGACCGGCGTCATCCTCGACGAGACCCAGGCGATCGACGCCCTCGCCGCCGACCATCCGTACACGGAGTGGCTGGCGAACATGGTCGATCTGGAGGACGTGATTGGTCCCGGACCGGAGCCGCGCGCCGCGACGGGCGAGGCCCTGACCCGGCGTCAGATCGCCGCCGGCTTCAGCCGCGAGGATCTGGATCTGCTGCTGGATCCGATGATCATGGACGGCAAGGAGGCCGTGGGGTCGATGGGCGACGACACGCCCCCGGCCGTGTTGTCCGCCCTGCCCCGGCCACTGGCCCACTATTTCCGCCAGAATTTCAGCCAGGTGACCAACCCGCCCATCGACCCGCTGCGCGAGGCCGGGGCCATGAGCCTGAAGACCCGGTTCAAGAATCTCGGTAACATCCTCGCCGAGGAAGAGGCGCAGACGAACGTCTTTGTGCTGGACAGCCCGGTTCTGACCACCGGCATGTACGAGCGGCTGCTGGATGTGGTGGGCGCGGGCTCCACCGTTGTGATCGACTGCGCCTACGCCCTGCCGGCCGAAGGCGATCGGGCGGGAGCCGGACTGCGCGCCGCACTGGACCGGATCAAGGATGAGGCCGAGGCTGCGGTGCGGGGCGGCTGCAGCCTGATCGTGGTGACCGACGAGCGAACTTCGGAGGACCGGATCCCCGTGCCCATGATCCTGGCCACGGCCGGCGTTCACGGTCGCCTGACCGACACCGGCCTGAGGAGCTTCGTCTCCATCGTCGTCCGTTCGGCCGAGGTTCTGGACCCTCACGGTTTCGCCGTCCTGATCGGAGTCGGGGCCACGGCGGTGAACCCCTGGCTAGCGCAGGAGCTGTTTCAGGAACGACTGGACCGGGGGGCCTATCCGGGGCTGTCGCTGCGCGACGCCTGTCTGAACTACAAGGCCGCGCTGGAGGCGGGTCTGATGAAGACTCTGGCGCGCAAGGGCATCAGCGTCATCTCCGCCTATCGCGGTGGCTGCGAATTCGAGGTGCTGGGCCTGTCGCGCGCCGTCACGGCTGAATTCTTCCCCGGTGCCCCGTCGCGCATCTCGGGCATCGGTCTCGCCGGGCTGGAGCGGGCCGCGATCCAGCGGCATGCGGCCGCCTGGACCGAGGCCATACCGTCGCCCGCCATCGGCGGTTTCTTCCGCATTCGGGCGGGACAGGAGGCCCACGCCTATGAGGCCAGGGTCATCCACCTGCTTCAGGACGCCTGCAATCGCGGCGACTACGGCCGGTTCAAACAGTATTCGGAAGCCGTGCGCGACCAGCCTGATCTGGCCCCCCGAGATCTGCTCGACTGGCGCGAGGGGCTGACGTCCATTCCGGTGCAGGAGGTCGAGAGCGTCTCGGACATCCGCAAGCGGTTCCTGACCCCCGGCATGTCGCTGGGGGCCCTGTCGCCCGAGGCGCATGGCGTCCTGAACGTCGCCATGAACCGGATCGGGGCCCGTTCGGTCTCGGGCGAGGGCGGCGAGGACCCGGAGCGCTACGCCACCCGTCCGGACGGCGACAACATGAACTCGGCGGTCAAGCAGATCGCCTCGGGCCGGTTCGGCGTCACGGCAGAATACCTGAACCAGTGCCGCGAGATCGAGATCAAGATCGCCCAGGGGGCCAAGCCCGGCGAGGGCGGCCAGCTGCCCGGGTTCAAGGTCACCGAATTCATCGCCCGGATGCGCCACTCGACGCCCGGCACCACCCTGATCAGTCCGCCGCCGCACCACGACATCTATTCGATCGAGGATCTGGCCCAGCTGATCTACGATCTGAAGTCGATCAACCCGGACGCCCGGGTGACCGTCAAACTGGTCAGCGCCTCGGGCATCGGGGCCATCGCCTCCGGCGTGGCCAAGGCGAAGGCCGACTGCATCCTGATCGCGGGGCACAACGGCGGCACGGGGGCCTCGCCCCAGTCCTCGATCAAACACGCCGGCCTGCCGTGGGAGATCGGCCTGGCCGAGACCCATCAGGTGCTGAGCCTGAACAACCTGCGCAGCCATGTGGTGGTCCGCGCAGACGGCGGCATGCGCACAGGCCGCGACATCGTCATCGCCGCCATCCTTGGGGCCGAGGAGTTCAACATCGGCACCGCCAGCCTGATCGCCATGGGCTGTCTGATGGTGCGCCAGTGCCATTCCAACACCTGCCCGGTCGGGGTGTGTTCGCAGGACCCGCGCCTGCGCGAGAAGTTCACCGGCACGGCCGACAAGGTCGTCAATCTGTTCAGCTTCATCGCCGAGGAGGTCCGCGAATACCTGGCCATGCTGGGCGCGCGGTCGCTGGACGAGATCGTCGGCCGCACCGACCTGTTGCGTCAGGTCCGGCGCGGGGGCGCGCATCTGGACGATCTCGACCTGAACCCCCTGCTGGTGCGTGTCGAGGCGGCGGAGAAGAAGCTGTGGGCCGAGAAGGGGCGCGCGGCCGTGCCGGAGACGCTGGACGCTCGCGTCCTGAACGACGCCTGGGCCTTCCTCGACCGCGGCCAGACATCCGAGCTGACCTATCCGATCTCCAATGTCATGCGCACCATCGGCGCGGGGGTATCCTCTGCGATCGTGCGGCGCTGGGGACCAACGGGACCGACGGGGGTCCTGACCCTGAAGCTTCAGGGGTCGGCGGGCCAGTCGTTCGGGGCCTTCGGCGCGAAAGGCCTGAAGCTTGAGCTGACCGGTGAGGCCAATGACTATGTCGGCAAGGGCCTGTCGGGGGCCAGGATCGTGGTCAAGCCGGTGGAGTGGCGCGAGCATCAGCCCGCCATCGGCAATACGACCCTGTACGGGGCCACCTCCGGCTGCCTGTTCGTGGCCGGGTCCGCCGGCGAGCGGTTCGCCGTGCGCAACTCGGGCGCGGAAGCCGTGGTCGAGGGCGCGGGAGCCCACGCCTGCGAATATATGACCGGGGGCCGCGTCGCGATCCTCGGCCCGGTGGGCTGGAACCTCGCGGCCGGCATGTCGGGCGGAGAACTGTTCGTGCTGGATGAGGCGGGGCGGGCAGGACTGGCGCTGAACGGAGACCTCGCCGCCTTCGCTCCGGTCACGACGGCGGCGGGCGAGCGTCTGAAGACGCTGGTCGAGGCTCATCTGGCGGCGACCGGATCGCCGCTGGCGCGCCGGCTGCTTTCGGTCTGGGCCGACAGCCTGAAACGCTTCGTGCGGATCGTGCCCAAAGCCGTGGCCGAGGCCGAGCGCAGCCTTGAGGCGGGTCAGGCGGTCCCTGCGTGACGAGCGCCGTGCCTGCGCTTCTGGCCCACCAGGCCCCGCTGGCGCTGGACGGGGCGGCGACGGGCTGGATCCTGGTCTCCACCGCGCTGGTGCTGATGATGACCCTGCCCGGCCTGGCCCTGTTCTATGGCGGCATGGTCAGGAAGAAGAACATCATCGCCACCATCGCCTCGTCGACGGCGGCCCTGATGGTGGTGACGGTGCTGTGGTTCGTGGCGGGCTACAGCCTGTCGTTCGGAACCAGCGGCCCGGCCACCAATGGCGTCATCGGCGGCCTTGAGGCCCTGTTCCTCGACGGGGTCCGCATCGACACCGCCCACAGCCTGGCCCCCGGCCTGCCGGAGTTCCTCTGGATCGCCTATCAGCTAACCTTTGCCATCATCACCCCGGCCCTGATCGCGGGGGCCTTCGCCGAGCGGATGAAGTTTTCGGCGAGCCTGCTGTTCTTCAGCCTGTGGCATCTGATCGTCTATGCGCCGATCTGCCATCAGGTCTGGGGCGGCGGCTGGCTGGGGTCGTGGGGCGTGCTGGACTTCGCGGGCGGAGCGGTGGTTCACGTCAACGCCGGTGTAGCCGGTCTGGTCTGCGCCCTGGTGCTGGGCCCCCGTCACGGCTTCGGACGGGACAATATGGCCCCGGCGAACCTCGCCTATACGGCTATCGGCACCGGCCTGCTGTTCGTGGGCTGGCTGGGCTTCAATGCGGGCTCGGCCTGGGCCGCAGACGGGATCGCGGCAGTCGCGGCCCTGAACACCCTGATCGCCCCGGCGGCGGCCGCGCTGGGCTGGATGACCCTCGAGTGGATCGACAAGAAGCGCCCCACCCTGCTGGGTCTGCTGTCCGGGATCGTCGGGGGGCTGGTGGCCATCACCCCCGCAGCGGGGCTTGTGGACCCCCGGGGGGCCTTCCTGATCGGCCTGATCGGCGGTCCCGCCTGCTATGCCGGAGCGGTCTGGCTGAAGCGCGCCCTGAAATATGACGACAGCCTGGATGCCTTCGGCATCCACGGGGTCGGCGGCATCGTCGGGGCGATCCTGACCGGCGTGTTCGCCACCACCGCCATCAACGGCGTCGCCGAAGGCGCGGACGTCGTCAAACAGATCGCCGGGCTGGTCGCGGTCATGGCGTGGAGCGCGGTTGGCACCTTCGTGGTCCTGATGGTGTGCAAACTCACGACCGGGCTGCGCGTGCCGAGGGACGGGGAGGTCGAGGGCCTCGACTATTCCCAGCACGGCGAAAGCCTCCACTAGGGATCAGCCAATCCCGAAGGCCGTCTCGGTCCGTCCGATCCAGCGGCGTACGGCCGGATAGGTCGCCAGATCAAAGCCGCCTTCGCCGGCGACCCGGGTGTAGGCCACAAGCGCGAGATCGGCGAGGGTCGGCCCGCGTCCGCCCGCGAACCAGTCGCTGCCCGCCAGCGCCGCCTCCATCCGCGCCAGCGCGACATGACCACGCTCCAGCAGACGGGGCTCGACCTCCTCCGGCCGCCTGCCCAGATAGAGCCGCTGGAACCGCGCCACGGCGACATAGGGCTCATGGCTGTATTGTTCCCAGAACAGCCATTCGAACATCCGCGCCCGTTCGTAGGCATCCGCCGGAATCCAGTCGCTGCCCTCGGCCAGATGCAGCAGGATGGCGTTGGACTGGGCCAGCGGGCGTCCGTCCTCAAGGACGAGGACGGGGACCTGGCCGAAAGGATTGAGGGCGAGGAATTCCGGCGTACGGCTGCCGCCCGCCATGATGTCCACATCGACCCAGCGATAATGACGCCCGAGCACATCGAGCATCCACTTGACCTTCAAGCAGTTGCCGGAACGAATATCGCCATGAAGAGTAAGCATCCTGCCCCGCTGAAGGATCGCCGTCGACCGAATACTGCTAGTACCCTCTCGGGCGTTGCCAAGGCCGCAAGGCGGGCAACTCATCTCTTTGTGGATTGACTGGGGTTGTGGCGAACAGCCGGATGGGTCGGTCTCGCCCGCCACAATGTCGCCACCGCGGGCAGCGACACGCCGGGAGCCAGCGCGGTCCGAGGCTGGCGTCACCAAGAGACTGATCTGTGTTCAGCACCCTCGCGGCTTTCGCCATGCTCTGGGCCACGGTCTTTCCGGCCGCAGACCCGATCTCCTACGAGGCCGCCGTCGCGGCTGACCCCGTGGTGATGGAAAGCGTTGAAGCCGGTGAGGGTTCCGAAATTTCCCTGACAGAGGAGCAGGCCGACCTCATGGCCCGCGATCCCGACTGGAGCGCCCACGCCAGCCTGTATCACGCCGGTGGCGGCGGGGCGACGGGCAACGACTCGCTCGGATGCCGGCCGGTCGCGATGCGGACCCTGGCGACCGATCCCCGTGTCATTCCGCGGCGTACACGCCTGTTCATCCGGGAGACCGTCGGGATCCGGCTCCCTGACGGCACCGTTCACGACGGCTACTGGTATGCCTCGGACACCGGCGGCGCGATCCGCGGCCAGCGCGTCGACCTCTACACCGGCCACGGCCGGAACTCGATGCAGCCCGTCATGCGGTTCAATCAGCGACGTCTGACCATTTCCCGCGCCGGCCGCTTCGACGGTTGCCCGCCGGCCTGGAACACTGCGTCGCAATAACGGCGTTCACGCCTTTCGGTGGATCGGCTAGGCTGGGCCTCCTTGTGAAGGAGGTTCAGATGTTGGTTCGCCTGTTTTCCATTGGCCTCGCCGCGCTGGCGCTGGCGACGCCCGCCATCGCCAGCGCCCAGGACGCGGCCGTCCCGATGCGCGACCGTACCGAGCGTATCGGCCTGTCAGGGCGTCGCGGTCCCAGCCTGTTCCGCCCGGGCTTCGCCATCGGCGAGTACACCGGCTGGGCCTCCCTGAGGGACTCCGAGGTCCGGCTTCCGTGGCAGTCGCGCGACTTCACCACGGCCGAACTGATGATCGTCACCCCGTCCGGCGAGGTGACCGGCAACTGCGGCGGCGGCCAGGGGCACAGGAACATCCTCGGCATCACCTTTGACCGGGAGCCGCTCAGCTACGACTGCGATTATGGGGGCGCGGCCCCGGCCGACGCCGGCATGGGTCTGGCCCTCGCCCGAGGCTCGATCCTGAGGCGGATCCAGCAGCCGCAGCGCGCCGGCAGTCTGACATGGAACGGCGTGGAGTATCGCACCGAGACCCGCCGTCTGGGCGGACTGCCCTTCGGCGGCGGCAGTGTGATGGGCTATGTCATCAGCCGCGACGGGATCGAGGTCGGTGGAGTCGATCTCAACGGGATGCGGCCGACCTTCTATCTGCCTCCCGCCGGATCGCCGGACCGGGACGCCGTGGCGGTGTTCGCGGTCAGCCTGTGGGCCTTCCGCGACCCCGCCAACCGTTAGGCGTCAGGCGGCCGCGGCCGGCTCGGGGCCAAACAACCGACGCAGCAGGGGCCAGATGTTGGACAGGGCGGACATGAACCCGACCACCGTGGCCACGCCCTGGAACAGGGCCCAGACGCTGCCGAAGATCGCGCCGGACCGCACCCTCTCCTCGAGGGGAAACAGCAGTTCACTGACCCCGATCTGAAAGGCGGCATAGGTCCCGGAGTATTCGATGGACCGGTTGGCGAAGAAGGCGATGGCTGCCGCCGCGGCCAACGGGGCCCACAATAGCGGCAGGACCAGCGCGGACGCCAGGACGACCGTGACCAGTTTGGTCCCGACGGTCTCGCGCGACAGCAGGGTGGCGATCATGGCAACGCCCAGCGCCAGTGCCGCCCCCGCCATGGCGACAGGCAGCACCCGGTCGAACGTCGCGATGAGATCGTCGAACAGTGTGCCCAGAAGGATCGCGGACCCCGCGAGCAAAAAGGCCAAGACCCAGACGGCCCCATACTGTCCCAGCCGTCGCTTGATATGCCCCCAGCCGACCATCACCGTGTCTCCGACGTTCCCGGCATAATCCTGCGCTCGCCTGACGGGCGAGTCGACTGACGGAACGGTGATCGTCAGAACTGGCGCTTGCCGCCCACGGTTTCGAAGAACATCCGCCAGTCGCCCATGAGGCTCCAGAGCGGATACTGGAAGGTCGCCGGCCGGTTCTTCTCGAAGAAGAAATGACCGACCCAGGCGAAACCGTAGCCGACGAGAGGCATGGCCGCGAACCACCAGGCGTTGACGAACAGGCCCATCAGCCCGGCCGCGATGACCAGGCCTGACCCCACGATGTGGATGCGCCGGCAGGTCCGGTTGGAGTGCTCGTGGATATAGTAGGGATAGAAGGCCTCGAACGAGGTGAAACGTTCGCCGTTGGCGGGCAGATGGGTCATGGGCGCAGCTTGCCTGCGGACCCCCGTCCTTGACAAGTCAGGTGCCGACGCCTGCCCACAGCAGGGTGAGGCCCAGGGTCCCCACCGCGATCCGCCACCAGGCAAAGGGCGCGAAACCGTGACGGGAGATAAAGTCCAGCAGGAACCTCACCACCAGCAAGGCGGTGAGGAAGGCCGTCACGAAGCCCACGGCGATCAGTCCGACGTCCGTGAAATCAAGGTCATTGCGGCTCTGGAACAGGTCATAGACGACCGCCCCGCCCATGGTCGGCAGGGCCAGAAAGAAGGTGAACTCGGCCGCCGATCGCTTGTCCGTCCCCAGCAGCAGGCCGCCCGCGATGGTTGCGCCCGATCGCGAGACACCCGGCAGGAGGGCGAGACACTGAAAGACCCCGATCAGGGCATAGACCCGCAGCGGATAGGTATTCACGTCAAGGTAGCGCGGGACCCTCTTCATCCGGTCCAGCAGAAGTAGCAGGACCCCCCCCACGATCAGGGCGACGCAGATCACAACCGGTGTCTCGAAGAAGATTTCCTTGATGATGTCATACATGAGGACGCCAGCGAGGGCGGCCGGCAGAAACGCGATCACAACACCCAGAATGAAGTGGCGCGCCTGACGGTCATGCGGCCATCGCGTGGCGAGAGCCCAAAGCCGCTGGAAATAGACGCTGACAATGGCGAAGATTGCGCCCAGCTGGATGACGATCTCGAAGGTCTTTCCCTCGCTTTCGAATCCCATGAAATGGCCCAGCAGCAGCAGATGGCCGGTCGACGAAACGGGAATGAACTCCGTTAACCCCTCGACCAGCCCCAGAATGATCGCTGCGATCCAGTCAGCCATGACGTTCCCCAGGAGCCGGGTCCGTCAATCTACGGCCGGCCTCGGCCCCACATAGCGCAGCCGCACCCTGAGAGGCGAGCCGTCGATCGCCTGGTCGATCGCATGCGCCAGCAACCCGACCACGCGGCCAATCAACAGGACGTCGGAGGCACCCGTCCGGGGCAGATCAAGGCGCCGCGCCATCACGGCGAGGGCGACGGCGAACCCGGCCCTCTGGCCGCTCGCCGCCTCACCCTCCCGGATCACCGCCATCAGATCGTCCGGCAGATCGGCAAGGGCCAGCAGGGCATCGGCGCGTGGATCGCCATGAGGGAAGGCCTCGCTGCCGAAGCCGGGGATGGATCCCTCCGCCGCCATGCGTCGGGCTGCCGCCCCGGCCGGATCGCGCCGCGCCTCGACCACCCAGGCAATGGCCCGGGTGAGGGTTCGGGCCTCGGACGATCCTGACAGGGCCGGCAAGCCCGCCAGGGCGGCACCGGCGGGCGAAGCCCCTCCCGAGGCCGCCGCGCGCACGGCCAGGACGGCCGGGCCAAGATCATGGTCCGCCGCCAGCACCAGCGCCCTCCGGAGATGGACGCCGTCGCGCTCCAGAATCTTCCAGCCTCGTCCCAATCGCTGATGAAAGAACAGTCGGGGTCCCGGCCCCGCTACAGCGTCGACGATCTCATTGATCACGGAGGCTGCCTCGACCCTGAGCGCGTCGGGCCCACGACCGGTGGAGGGGCTGTCTTCCTCTGCCCGGCGCGACAGGGCCGCGAACAGGCGCGCCCGGTGCGAACTTCCGCCCGCCGCATCAACGCGCACGCCCAGACCGGCGAAGGGATTGGTCTGGCCGGCGTCCCAAAGCAGGCGCGCGGTATCCTCGAGGGTGGCGGTCTGGGCCCATTGGGCCGCGTCCCGGCCGCGGAAATAGAGCCGTCCGTTGGCGACGAGGCTGACGGCGGACTGGATCAGGGCCTCGCCCTTCGCCGCCGGCGGTTCGAACGGCAGGACGGTTGCCGACGACTCCCCTCCGCCCACCCCCTTCAGCCGGGCGACGTCGGCCGCAGCATAGAGACTTCGCCGGGGATCCTCCGGATCGGGCCGCGCCGTGATCCGGCCCCGGCTGACATAGGCATAGAGCGTCTGGGTCTTGACCCCCAGCATCGACAGGACCTCCGCGCGGGGGATCCACCGACCTCCCGCCCGTCCGTCCCGATCTCCGATGCCCTGCGTCATCCCTTGCCCCCCGGTCAGGGTTAATCGACCTGCACCATGGGGCGCTTTCGTGACCGCAAGCCTAACACCGGTCCGCGGCAGTATCTTCCATTGGCAACCGGGGGGCGATCAGCGAAAAGGACGGCGATGACTACCCCCGTCACTCCGCCCCCTTCCCCCGGTCCCTGGGGCCTGCCAGCGACGCTGTCGACACGGCAGGTCACCGGCCTTTCGGTCGGTGTGGCCGTGGTGCTGATCGGCCTGAAAGCGTTCGCACTGGGCGCGTCCGGCTCGATCTCGATCCTGGCCTCCCTCGCCGACTCGACGCTCGACCTCATCGCCTCCCTGACCACCTTCTTCGCGGTGCGCTGGGCCGCGCGACCAGGGGATGAGGGCCATCGTCACGGTCACGACAAGGGGGAGGCCATGGCCTCTCTCGTCCAGGCCGGTCTCGTCTTCGCCTCGGCCGGGTTCATCGGCTGGGAGGCGTTGCAGCGGACCTTCGACCCCCGACCCGTCGTGGGCGGGTCATGGGCAATTGGCGTCGTCCTCGTCTCCATTGCCCTCACCGCCGGCCTCGTCTGGTTCCAGACCCGATCGATCAAGGCCAGCGGCTCCATGGCCGTCTCCGCCGACCGCGCCCACTACGCCGCTGACCTCGCGTCCAGCGTCGTGGTTCTCATCGGTGTGGCGTCGGGCGCCTTCCTCGACGCACCCGGCCTCGACGCCGCCGCCGGCCTCGTTGTCGCGGTCTGGCTTTTCTGGGGGGCGTTCGGGCTGCTCAAGGGTGCCGGCGATCAACTGCTGGATCGCGAGGTTTCCGACACCGACCGCGTTGCGCTGACCACCGCCATCCTGTCCGATCCAAGGGTTGCCGGCATCCATCAGTTGCGTACACGCATGGCCGGCAGACGCCTGATGGCCCAGATGCACATCGACCTGGACCGCACGCTTTCGTTCTCGGCCGCCCACGACATTGTGGTCGAGGCGGAGGCGCGGGCCAGAGCCGCCTTCCCGGGGGCGGAGGTGCTGATCCACGCGGATCCGCGCGACCTCGCCGCGCCAGCGTCAACGAGACCTTAACGCCGGACGGCGCAGGACTTCGCCATGTCGGCGAACGTCCTGTTCCATTTCCCTTTTGATCCCGGATCACGCGCCGCGCGGCTGGCCCTCGGGGAGGCGCGCATTGACTGGACCGAGGTTCTTGTCCGTCCGTGGGAGGCGGACTGCCCGGTCGGGGACCTGAACCCCTCCGGCATGCCGCCCGTGCTTCAGGTCGAGGGACCGCCGCCCCTGACCCTGTGCGAGGCCCCCGCCATTCTGGGCTGGATCGAGGATGCGCAGAAGACCGCCCTGCTGATGCCGTCCGATGCTGTGGAACGGGCCGAGGTCCGACGCCTGACCGGATGGTTCGAGCGCCAGTTCACCGATGAGGTCAACGCCGTCCTGCTGCACGAACGAATGGAAAAGCCCCTGCTCCGCCTCGGCCCGCCAGAGGCCCGGGCGCTCCGCGAGGGGCGAGAGGCATTGAAACATCATCTCGCCGTGTTCGACGGCCTGCTGGCCCGTCGCGACTGGCTGGCCGGACGCCGGCTGTCCCAGGCCGACATCGTCGCTGCGGCACACCTGTCGACGCTGGACTATTTCGGCGAGATCGCCTGGCCGGCCTGGCCGGGGCTCAGGACCTGGTACATGAAAATCAAGTCAAGGCCCTGCTTTCGGCCCCTTCTCGCCGACAGGTTTCAGGGCCTCGCCCCGTCTCCGCACTACGCCGATCTGGATTTCTGAGCCTCGGGAACGCCGGTCAGGCGCGGCCTGACCTATCCCGCAAACTTCGCCATCTCCTCATCGGAGATGTCCTCGTTGGAATAGACCGAGGACACATCATCCTCGGCGTCCAGGGCGTCCAGCAGCCGCATAAGCGTGCCGACGGCCTCGCCGGTCACCGGCACCTCGGTCTGGGGCTTCCAGACGATGGCGGTGGATTTCGGATCGCCCAGCACCTTGGACATCGCCTCGGCCACCTCGTTCAGATCCTCGAAGGCGGTCCAGATGGTGTGGCCCGGGGCGTCCTCATAGATGTCCGGCTTGACCAGATCGCTCTCGACGTCCTGGGCCCCGGCCTCGATGGCGGCCTCCATGACCGCGTCCTCGGTGCCCGCCTCCGCCGGATAGGTGATCTTGCCCACCCGGTCCCACATGAAGGCGACCGAGTTCATCTCACCCAGTTGGCCGCCATTCTTGGTGAAGGCGACGCGGATGTTGGAGTTGGCGCGATTGCGGTTGTCGGTCAGCGCCTCGACGATGATGCCGACGCCGCCGGGGCCGCGCCCCTCATAGCGGACTTCCTCCATCGTATCGACGTCGCCACCGGCCGCCTTGTTGATGGCGCGCTGGATCACGTCCTTGGGCAGGCTCTCGGCCTTGGCGTTGTTCACGGCCAGACGCAGGCGCGGGTTCAGGGCCGGGTCGGGCATGCCGGACTTTGCCGCCACAGTAATGTCACGCGACAGTTTGGAGAACAGCTTGGAACGCTGGGCGTCGGCGCGCCCCTTGCGGTGCATGATGTTCTTGAACTTGGAATGGCCGGCCATGTTGAACTCTTCAAGGGCGATGACGGTCGCAACGGATCGCGCCCGACCGCATGTGATGCAGGGGCGGGCTCTAACCCATGGTCGCGGCCCTGTCACGGTTGACGCGGAACCGCTATGCTCCACGCGGGTTTGATCGCCGAACCCGAGGAGCACTCCCATGCAAGCCGAAGACGTCTACTATGACGAACAGTCCGACGACGAGGCCGACATCGTGGAATGGTACGAGGCCCGGCCCGTGACTGTCTCCACGGCCGTGGCCACCGGCTCGATCGTCGCCGCCTTCGCCTTCGGCGTCCTGACGGCCGTCGGTGCGCTGGCCCTGCTGGGATATATGGACGAGCGCTGACCGCGGGCGGACGCCACTACAATCGCGTCCGCAAGGACCACAATTCCGGAAAACAGCGGCGCTCGAGGGTGGACGACAGATAGGCGACGCCGTCGGTGCCGCCTGTCCCGCGTCGCCGGCCGATGATCCGTTCCACCGTCACCACATGTTTGTGGCGCCAGGTGACCAGGGCGTCGTCCAGATCCACCAGTTTTTCAGCGAGTTGGTATAGCGGCCACCATCGGTCGGTGTCCCGGTAGACCTCCAGCCACGCGGCCTCGACGGCCTCGGACGGCACGTAGGGCTGGCTCACGTCGCGGTGCAGCACGGCCTCCGGAACCGGCAGACCGGCCGCTGCCAGCTGCGCCAGCGTGTCGTCGTACAGACTGGGTGCCGCCAGCGCGGCCGAGAGCGCGGCATGGGCCTCGGGCCTGTCCTGCTGGAAGGCGAGAAATTTCGCGTCCTTGAGACCCAGCATCGTTTCCAGCCGGCGAAACTGGTCGCTCTGGAAGCCAGAGCTGGACCCCAGAACGCCGCGGAACCGGAGATAGTCAGCCGGGGTCATGGTAGCCAGGATGTCCCAGCTCTGGGTCATCACCGCCTGGATGCGGCTGACCCGGGCGAGGCTCTTGTAGGCCGGCACAAGATCGCCTGCGCGCACCAGACTTTGGGCGAGGGCGACCTCGTGCAGGATCTGCTTGAGCCACAGCTCCTTGGCCTGATGGATGATGACGAACAGCATCTCGTCGTGCTGGTCGCTGATCGGAGCCTGGGCTGACAGAAGCCGATCCAGACCCAGATAGCGGGCATAGGTCATATCAGGGGGCGCATGGGGTTCGGTCATGGCGGCTCTATCAACCCGAAACACCCTCGCCTCAAGCGGCGCAGGTGTCGATCCCGGGTCAGCCGCAGTGATCCCGCATACGATGGACGTGATCCTCGGGACGGTCGGGGACACCGTCGTCCGGTCCGTCGCCGGTCATCCGTTCGGTGACCACGGTCGCGCTTTCCGTCAGGGTGCGATGGACGGGACAGCGATCCGCTATTTCCATAAGACGGGCCGCCTGTACGTCATCCAGCGTCCCGTGGAACCCGATCCGGCGGGTGAAGCGGTCCGGCGTGGACGCGGTCTTCGCGACATGACCGACCTCGACGACCACCCGGTCGAGCGGCCAGCCCTTCCGTTCGGCGTAGAGGCGGCAGGTCATGGCGGTGCAGGCACCCAGTCCGGCGGCCAGCAGATCGTAGGGCGTCGGCCCGGACCCGAGGCCGCCGACACTGGCCGGTTCGTCGGCGAGGAATACGCCCGAAGCGGTGGTCACCTGAACCTGGAACTTCCCGCCGCCGGTCTCCTCGACGCGAAGGCCCTGGGCCGGCGGCAGCGTCTCCTGCACCGTGTCTGACGCGGCGAAATAGCGATCGGCCCATGCCGCGATGACGGCCGCGGCATAGTCTGCATCCGCCCTGCGGGTCAGCAGATGGTCCGCATGGTCGAGGGAGACGAAGCTCTTCGGATGCCGCGCCGCCTGGAAGATGCCCGAAGCATTGTCGATCGAAACGATGTCGTCGACGGGCGAATGCAGCACCAGCAGCGCCCGCCCCAGCCCCGCGATCCGGGCCTTCTGATTGTGCGAGCGGATATCCTCGGCGAAGTCCGCACCCAGTTCGAAGGTTCGCCCGGCGATCGAGACCGGCACGCGACTTCCGGGCGCCACGCCCTCAAGCGCAGGACCGATGTGGGTCAGGACATGTTCGGCGTCCAAGGGCGTGCCGATCACGGCGACGGCGGCCACCGCCTCAAGCGCCCCGGCTGCTGCCAGCACTGCGGCCCCACCGAAACTGTGCCCGATCAGCAGGCGGGACTCCATGTCGGCCGCAGCCATGGCGCGGGCCGCGCAGATGACATCCTCAACGTCGCCCGAGAGGCCACCGCCAAAGCTGCCTTCGCTTTCTCCAAGCCCCGTGAAGTCGAAGCGCAGAACACCGATCCCATGACCCGCGAGGGCACGGCTGATGCGCGTCGCAGCCAGCGAGGTCCTGTCGCAGGTGAAGCAATGGGCGAACACGGCCCATGCACGGACAGGCCCCTGCCCCGTCTCCAGCACCCCGGTCAGCCGGCGGCCCTTGGCGTTCTCGAAATCGAAATCCCTCGCCGGCATCGTCAGAAATCCTCCGTGTTCAGACGGCTGTCATGCCGACGATGCAAAAAACCGTGTCGGCCCGCCACCCTGTCCAGAAACAGCAGGCCCGGACTTCCAGGCTTGCGTCCCGTGGGGCGATCGGCTCCGGCCTCAAGGCGGCAACGGCGATTGTGGATGCTCAACCCCCGTTCGGCGGGGGCGGTTTCAGCAGTTCGTCCACCACAGCGACCAGTTCACGCTCGCGGAGCGGTTTGGCGAGAACCTCGGTCGCACCAAAGGCCACAGCCGGGCGCAGCAGGCTCTGGACGTCCATCCGGCCTCCACTCGAAATGGCCAGGATCGGCATGGCCTGGTCCGCCCGTCGCAGCTCGAGAATGGTTTCAAGGCCATCCTTGTTCGGCATCAGCATGTCGATGATCAACAGGTCGACAGCGGCCCGTTCGATCTGCTCAAGGGCCTCCACGCCGTCGCGGGCTTCCAGCAGGGTGTGACCAGCACCCGTCAGGAACTCGGACACTGTCGCGCGGACGATAGGGTCGTCATCGGCAATCAGTATGGTCGCCATGGGTCAGGCCGCCTTCAGGTCTTGGGGCTGCAGGTCGCCTGCGGAAACGGGGCGGTGGAAATAGAACCCCTGCATGTAATGCACGCCGGCAACGCGCAGGAAGGCCGCCTGTTGCTCGGTTTCCACACCTTCACAGACGATCTTCATACCGAGCGCGCGACCCACCCCGATCACGGCGTGGATAATGGCGGCAGAGGCCGTCTCCTCGTGGCACCGGTCGACGAAACTCCGGTCGATCTTGAGCGTCGTGAACCTGAGCGCTCGCAAGGCGTGCAGGCTGGTGAAGCCCGCCCCGAAATCGTCGAGGGCGACGCCAAATCCCAGGGCGCGCAGGGCGTCGATGGTTCGGCCGGCCGCCTCGACATCGAGCATGGCGGTTTCCGTAACCTCGATTTCCAGCCGCGACGGCGGATAGTTGGCGGCGGACACAGCCGCCACGATACGATCGACAAAGTCCGGCTTGCGAAACTCCGCGGCGGACGCGTTGATGGACACGGTGACCTGCCGATCTGCCATCTCGCGCAGCGCGGTCTCCAGCACGAAGTCCGTCACGAGCTCGATCGCCGACGCCGCCTCAAGCGCCGGGATGAAGACGTCCGGCGAGAGCCTGCCAAGGTGCGGATCGGTCCACCGCACCAACGCCTCGACCTTTCCGGCCGGCGCGCCGGTACGGTCCACGAGCGGCTGGTAGGCGACGTGCAGATGACCGCCCGCAAGGGCAGCCCTGAATTGCTCGACGATGGTCGGCGCATGTGTCGGACGAGCATCCGGGGCCAGATCCGCCGTCATCCGTTCGATGGTCAGACGGACACGCTCGCTCAGAGCCTCCAGCACCGCCGGGGCCGTCGCCGCACCGCCGCGCGCCGCGGTTTCAAGCGTGGAAGCGTCGCGCGCGACGGCCGCGGCTCCCAGACTCAGGCTCATGGATTTCAGCGCATGGGCCGCGCGGGCCACGGCGTCCTGATCGCCGTCGCTGGCCGCCTCGAACGCTTCGGTCACGCGCAATGGCGCATTCTCGGCATAGAGGGACTGGACCCGCTGCACGAACTCCAGGCGACCGGTCTGCGCCATCGACAGCAGATCGCCGCGGACCACGGGATCGAACAGGTCGTCGTCCTGCTCCGCGTCCATAGCCGTCCCGGCGTTGACCGGGAGCGCGAGCCCCTTTCGCGCAAATTCTGCGCAGTGCCGCCCCAGTTCGCGGACCAGGTCGGCGAGCGTGAAGGGCTTGTGGATGACGCCGTCCATGCCGCACGCCTTCCAGGCGTCCGCGCCGGATCCCACCACATGGGCCGTCAGGGCGATGATGACGGCCCGCCGCCCCCCCGTCCCCGCCTCTTCGGCGCGGATTCTCCGGGTGGCCTCAAAACCGTCCAGCCCCGGCATGGAGCCGTCCATGAGGACAAGATCGAACGTCTTCGCCCTGAGGGCGGCAACGGCTTCGAAACCGTCCACTGCGGTTTCGACCTCGACGCCCAGGCGCGCCAGCGCTTCCGTCGCGACCTCGCGATTGACCTCGGAGTCGTCGACGACAAGGACCCGGGCACCGGGGAAGGTCAGCCCCTCGGGGGTCTGCGCAACCGCATTTTCGAGGCGCGGGGTCCGTCCGTCCTGGATCTGGAGGAGAAGCGCGATCAGGTCGACGCGGCGCAGCGGAAGGACGACCGTTGACGCACCCGGATCGCGAGCGAGGACGCCGGCCGCTTCTTCCTCCGTCCGGCATACCACGACGTGGGGCAGGCGGCAGGCTTCCGCCGGCCCCACGATGGCCCCGGATGCGGTCTCTGCGCCGGCGGCAATCCTGAAGCCGTCAAGATAGGCCGAAACGGCCCGGGTCGTCTGGGGCCCCAGTCCCGCGAGCTGAACGGTCCAGCCGGGACGGAAGTCCGGGACGTCCGCGCTTCCCGGCACAACGGGCAGGGGCGCGGTGAATGCGAACACAGAGCCCTGCCCCACCACGGATGACAGCTGCCAGAGGCCACCCATGGACCGGACCAGTCGATCACAGATCGCCAGCCCCAGCCCGGTGCCGCCGTATTTCCGGCTGGTGCTCTGATCCGCCTGGGAAAAGGCCTCGAACAGCAGGGGCAACCGGTCCTCGGGAATGCCGGGGCCGGTATCCTCGACCGACACGCGGACACCCCCGTCCTCAAGGCGGATCGCGATCAGAACCCCGCCGGTTTCAGTGAATTTGATCGCATTATTGACCAGATTGCCGATGACCTGGCGCAGCCGCACCGGGTCGGCGAGGACCCGCCCGATCTGCGGATCGACGAACACCGCAAGGTCCAGTCCCTTGGACGCGGCCTTCTCCGAAAAGAGGCTGGCCACATCCTCGGCGACCTCGACGAGATCGACCTCCACGCTTTCCAGCTCCATCTTGCCTGCCTCGACCTTGGAGAAGTCGAGAATGTCGTTGATGATGCTCAGAAGCGAATGACCCGACTTGGCGATGACCGTCGCATAGCGTTGCTGACGTTGCGGCAGGTCGGATTTCGCCAGCATCTCGCTCAGCGCAAGGATCCCGTTCAGCGGCGTCCGGATCTCGTGGCTCATCACGGCAAGGAAGTCGGATTTGGCCGCATTGGCCTGATCCGCCGCGTCCCGTGCCACCACAAGGTCTGCCGTGCGGCTTTCGACCTGCGATTCCAGACTGGTCACATGGGCCGCGATGCGGGCATCGCGATCACGGATGCCGGCCATCATGGCGTCGAAACCCTCGACGAGATCGGCGACCTCGCCTTCCGCCTCGATCCTGGCTGTCGCCGCATAGTCGTGGGTCTCGTGAACCCGCCGGACCAGGGTCGCCAATTCCACCACGGGTCGGCTGATCTGGCGGGCCATCCGCGAGGCCACCAGAAGGCCCGCCACCACCGCGACCAGCGCGCCGGCCAGGGAGGTCAACGCCGTCGCCAGCACGCGCGAACGGAGCTCGGGCGTCCGGCTGAACAGGGTGATCGAGCCCACGACCTGACCTTGATCCATGACGGGCGACGTCACCTCGATCGAACCTGTGGTGAACACAGACCAGACCGAGATCCCGTCGTCCCCCGAGATACGAGCGTCGCGAACCAGCCGGGCACCCCCTCCGGTTTCGGCGAGAAGACCGGTGCGGGACTCCAGTCGGGCATAGCTGATGTCGGGCATCTGGCTGACCGACCGGATGGCGGCGAACGCGGCGGGACGGTCAGAGGTCGCCACGGCGGTTGAGGCCAGCGAGCCGATCACCCGGGCCGTCTGGGTCAGACGATTGGCTTCGAGGTTCGCATGCCGCCTCAGATCGATCCACGTCGCGAAAACGGACGTGACCAGAAATGAGGCCAGAAGAGAAGTCAGTACAAGAAACGTAAGTTTCCGGGCGATGCCGACTCTTCGCTTGTGTCGTATACCGGACAAATGAGTATCACCGTTCTTGATGCTGACGAACTATACGCGGCGTTAATGACCCGACCCTTAAAGTCCACGCCTGATCGGGGGATCGGCGGACCAAACCGGTTCCGGGAAGAGCCTATGTCGAGTTTCTCCTACGTTCTGGACGATGATGCCCGGCTTCTGTTCGTCGATGACGATCCGATCCTGCGGGAATTCGCCCAGGTCCATCTCGCGACCGCGACCGCCACGGTCGACGTCGCCGAGGACGGACTGGCGGCGCTCGAGGCCATCAGCCGGACGCGCTATGATCTGCTGCTGATCGACCTCGAGATGCCGCGCCTCGACGGCTATGGCCTGCTGGAGCGGCTGCGCGCCGATCCCGCCACGGCCGATCTTCCCGTCATCGTCGAGACCGGTCGCGAGGACGTGGACGCGATCGACCGCGCCTATCGCGCCGGGGCCACGGCCTTTGTCACCAAGCCGCTGAACTGGCGCCTGCTGTCCTACCAGATCCGGTTCACGCTTCGCGCCGCGCGCGCGGAGTTCGCGCTGCGGCAGCGGCTCGACAGGGCGCGCGCTGCATGAAACCAGCAAAGCGCAGAATCGCGACTTTTCTCCGTCACCTGTTTCAGGATCAGCGTGGCCAGATCGCCATGATCTTCGCCCTCGCCCTGCCCGGGCTTACCCTCCTGGCAGCGGGGGCGATCGACCTCATGAATGTGAACGCCTCCCGCAGCCGGATTCAGGACGTCGCCGATGCGGCGGCCCTGGCCGGGGCCAGCGAGCTTGGACTGGCGATCGCCGAGGACGCCGCCATTTCGCGCGCCGCTGCGTTCGTGGACGCCAACGTTGCCGAGTGGAAACGTCCCCCCACCATCGTGCAGGACATCAGCGTCCTGTCGGTTGACGGGCGGCGCGTGGTCCAGGTCAAACTGGACGGCAATTCGCCCTCCTTCTTCGGGAATCTGCTTCCGCCCGGCGGGTGGAAATACCAGGCGGTCTCCCAGGCGGTCTCCGTCGGGGTGATGCCGCTTTGCGTTCTGATCACCGGGACAGACAAGGACAAGCTGCTCAACGTCCAGGATTCGGGGCGGCTCCAGGCCCCGGCCTGCCTTGTCCACTCCAATCGCGATATTCTGGTTGAGGGCGGTCGTATCACGGCGGCGGCGGTCCAGGCCGTGACCTCCGCCCGCGGCATGATCAGTCCCGTCCCGGGGACCGGTGCCGCACTGATTTCGGACCCTTTCGTCGGTCTGTCACTCGACGAGGATCAGACCTGTGCCGGCTCCCGACATGCCACGTTCCTGAGTACCGGGACGCTTCGCCTGACCCCCGGGGTTCACTGCGGCGGTTATATTTTGAGGGGTGACGCCAGCCTGCTGCTCGATCCGGGCGACCACTGGTTCCTCGGCGGCCATCTCGTGATGATGGAGGAGGCACGGCTTGTCGGCCGGGATGTCGTCCTGTTGTTCGACAAGGTTTCAAGGTTTGAGTTCAGGGACCAGTCGCAGGTCAGTCTGGAGGGGCGCAAGACCGGAGCCTATGCGGGCATGGTCATGGTCGCGACCCGGGGCAACACCCAGGACTTCATCATCACCAGCGACAATGTCGAGCGCCTGCTGGGCGTCATCTATGTGCCGGAAGCCCGGCTGATGGTCGAAGGCAAATCAGACGTGGCGCGCGACAGCGCCTGGACCGTCATCGTCGCCCGGAGGCTAAAGCTCAAGGGCTCGCCCTCACTGATCATCAACGCCAACTACTCCGCGAGCGACGTCCCGGTCCCGGACGGTGTCGGCCCGCAGGGGAAGGGAGCACAGCTTGTCCAGTAACGGCAGCGAAGAGGCCCGCAGGGTCGAGACGAACCCCGCAACGTCCCTTCCGCACCGCCTGCGTGCGCACGACCGGACCGGCCCGTCTTCGCGCGGGGTCCCGGCATGATTACCCTGCCGACGATCGAGCGTGAATCGCATCGTGTCGAGATGGTCCGATCGGTCGGATTGCTCGACCGGTCACGTCCGCCCCAGCATGATGAAATCGCCGTGCTGGCACGCGAACTGGCGGACACACGCTGGGCGCTTGTCACTCTCATCGACGCCGAAAGGGTCTGGTTTTCCGGCGTTGCGAACCATCCCGGCGTCGATAACTGTCGCTGGGCGTCGTTCTGTACCCATGTCATTTCTGATCCAGGCCAGACGACGTGGATCGCAGATGCGCGCGAGGACTTCCGCTTCAGCAGTTTGGAATCCGTGACCGGTGACCCCGGCTTGCGGTTCTATGCCGGCGCTCCGGTCGTCCTGAACGGGCATGCGGTCGGGACGGTGTGCGTGTTCGATCCCGACCCCCGGCCCTTCGACCCGGTCCTGTCCCGGTCTCTCGCGCGTCTGGCCACCATCGTGGCCGAGGACCTCGCCGGGCGGCATCGCGAACAGGCGCTTCGCACCGCCATGGCCGCCTCGGCGGACGCCCTCATCGAGTGTGATGATCACGGGACCATCACCGGCTGGTCGGACGGGGCCACGGCCCTGTTCGGCTTTTCCCCGGAGGAGGCCGCAGGGCTCAACATCAGCATCATCGTCCCGCCAGACCAGAAAGCCGCGCACAATCGCGCATTCAAACACTGGCGACTGAAGGGCGGTGCGCGCGTTGGCCGACGAATCGAACTCAGCGCCTGTCGCAAGGACGGGAGCCTGGTCGACGTCGAACTCTGGATGTCCGTCGCCCATGAGCGCGGGATTCCCCACATCCATGCCAATATCCGCGACATCTCGGCCCGCACCGCGCAGGCGGCCGAGTTGCGCCGGGCGATCGCCCAGGCGGAGGCGGCCAGTGAGGCAAAGACGACCTTCCTGACCAATATGAGCCATGAGCTCAGGACGCCGTTGAATGGTGTCATCGGCGTCGTCGATCTTCTCGCTGGCACCGGCCAGTCCGACCACCAGCGGGAACTCACCTCCATCATCAAGGCGTCATCGGATCAGCTTCTGCGACTGATCGGCGACATCCTCGATCTCGCGCGGATCGAGGCCGGGGAGCTCACGCTCAATGAAGCGCCTATGTCCCTCAGGGACCTTGTCGATGACGTGAGCGCCGCGGCCAGGATTGCGGCCCAGGCGAAGGGCGTCGCGGTTCATACACACCTCGCCGCGGACATCACCGATCACGTCACCGGCGATGCTCTCAGGCTGAAACAGGTGATGACCAACCTCACCGCCAACGCCGTCAAGTTCACCGAACAGGGCTCGGTCCTGATCCACGTGACCCGGGACGGTGACCAGTACCGGTTTGAGGTCCGCGACACCGGGATCGGCTTCGATCCGGGCCAGCGGGAGGCTCTTTTCGGCCGGTTTCAACAGGCGGACGGGACGATCACCCGTCGCTTCGGCGGCTCGGGGCTGGGGCTGGCGATCTGCAGCGAACTGGTCGCCGCCATGGGCGGCGAACTCGATTGCCGGGGCATGGAGGGTCGGGGCGCGGCCTTCTGGTTCACCGTGCCGCTGGCCGCCGTGCCCGCGCCCCTGTCCGGAACGACGACGCCCGGCTGCACGAGCGGGGCGACGCGGGTCCTGGTGGTCGACGACAACCCGACCAACCGCCGGGTTGCCGAACTCATCCTGCGGACGATCGGAACGGACGTGACCTGTGTTGAAGACGGCGATCAGGCCGTGAACGCCTTCCTGGCGGGGACCTTCGACACCATTCTGATGGACATGATGATGCCGGTCATGGACGGCGCCACGGCGACGCGAGCGATCCGCACCATCGAATGCGAAAAGGGTCTGGCGCGCACCCCGATCATCATGCTCACCGCCAACAGTCTGCCCCAGCATGTCGAGGCCAGCCTCGCGGCCGGGGCCGATCTGCATCTGCCGAAACCGATGACGCCCGAAGCCCTGTTCGAGGCCCTTGCCAAGGTTCAGCAGTTCCGCGAACCGGTCGGGCCCCCTGCGTCCGAGGCAGCCTGAGCCCCTGCTCCGGACCTGCCCTGGCCGGCGTCGTCAACCGGCTGGTGGGTGAAGCCCCCCACACCCCCGATCGGAAGCGCGTCCCGTCCAATCTCCACCTCGCTCTGGGCATAGGCAACGAGAAGGCGACACAGGTCCACCAGTGCGCTCTCGTGGATCCGCTCATAGCCGTGGCTGGCGTCGATGCCAAAAGTGACGAGGGCGGTGCGGATGTCGGCACCGGCCTCCAGCGCGGAGGCTGAGTCCGACCGGTAGTAGCGGAAGACATCCTTCTGGTGCGGGATGTCATGGTCCCGTGCCAGCTGGACCAGCTTGCGCGAGAGGTGCCAGTCGAACGGGCCGGTCTGGTCCGCCATGGCGATGGTCACGCCGAACTCCGAGGAGTTCTGGCCGGGGGCCGTCGTCCCGTTGTCGACCGTCACCATGGCCGCGACATCCGGAATCAGCACGGACGAGGCCCCGAGACCGACTTCCTCGGCAATGGTGAACAGCCACCAGGTGTCGACGGCCGGGATCCGTTTCTCCCGGACCATACACTCCAGCGCCGCCAGCAGCGAGGCCACACCGGCCTTGTCGTCCAGATGACGCGAAACAATGAAGCCCGTGTCCATGAACTCGGGCTGGGGATCGATGGCGACGATATCGCCAACGTCGATCCCCAGCCCGAGGGTGTCGTCACGGTTACGGGTCAAGGCGTCGATCCGCAGCTCCACCTGCTGCCAGTTGACCGGCTGGGTATCGACTTCCTCGTTGAAGGTGTGACCCGAGGCCTTGAGCGGAAGGATTGTCCCGCGGCAGGTCCGGCCTTCCGCGAACACCGTCGCGCGCGCGCCTTCCGCAAAGCGCGAGGACCAGTGCCCAATGGGAACCAGCTCCAGCCGGCCATTGTCCTTCACCTGTTTCACCTGCGCCCCGAGGGTGTCGACATGGGCGACGATGGCGCGCGCGGGCTTCGGATCGCGGCCGGGCAGACGGGCGCGGATGGCCCCGCGGCGGGTCAGCTCATAGTCGATGCCCAGTCGCTCCAGCTCACGGCAAAGCAACCAGACGGCCTCGTCGGTATACCCGGCAGGGCTGGGCGTGTTCAGCAGGTCGGCGAGGCGGGCCTTGAGATAGTCGAGGTCGATTTCGGGGTGGACCAAGGGACCTCCTTCAGGCTTCGGATCGGGGTGCGGTCCGCGCCGACGTCGGAGCGGACAGCGGAAACAGAAGGTCCACGAACCGCTCGGCCGTGGGCTGGGGCTCGTGGTTGGCGAGGCCGGGGCGTTCATTGGCCTCGATGAAGGCATAGTCGGGTTCGCGGGGCGACTTCACCATCAGATCGATGCCGGTGACCGGAATGTCGATGGCGCGCGCCGCCGCGACAGCGGCCCGGATCAGGGTTGAATGCACCTCATCCGTCACATCATGGATGGTACCGCCCAGGTGCAGGTTGGCCGCCTTGCGGACCATGATTTCCTCGCCCTCCGGGGCGGCGTCGTCCAGGCGGTAACCGGATGCGGCCAGCGTGCGCTCGGTCTCGTCATCAATCGGAATGGTCGATTCCCCGCCCGTCGCCGCAGCCCGCCGCCGGCTCTGGTGACCGATCAGGGCCCGCAGAGTGGAGCGGCCGTCACCCACCACGTGGGGTGGCCGACGCAGGGCGCAGGCCACGACCTTGTAGTCGATTACCACCAGCCGCAGATCCTCGCCCTGAACCTGTTCCTCGATCAGTACGTCCGGACAGAGCCGACGCGCCCGGGCCACGGCATGGTGCACCTCGTCGACGGTGGTCAGTCCGACCGCAACCCCCTGCCCCTGTTCGCCGCGCGCGGGCTTGACGACGAGGCTGCCGTAGCGCTCCAGAGCGGCCTCGACGGCCGCCGGGTCGTCCGCATCGAGACGGGCCGGCACCCGCACACCGGCCGCCTCGACGATCCGACGGGTCATCCGCTTGTCATCGCAGATGCTGAGGGCCACGGCGGAGGTCAGCTCGGACAGGCTCTCGCGACACCGGATGGTCCGGCCGCCCCAGTTGAGCCGGAACAGCCCCCCCTCCGCATCGACGATCTCGGTATGGATCCCCCGCCGTCTCGCCTCATTGACGATGATGCGGGCATAGGGATTGAGGGCGTGATCGTCGGTCGGACCCACGAAGAGCGCCTCATTGATCGGGTTCTTGCGCTTGACGCCAAAGAAGGACACCCGCCGGAACCCCAGTTTCTCGTACAGGGCGATGGCCTGGTCGTTATCGTGCATCACCGACAGGTCCATGTGGGCCAGACCCTGGGTCCTGAAATGCTCGGCCAGCCGGCGCACCAGCGCCTCGCCGACACCCGGCCGGGTCGCCTGGGGGTCGACCGCCAGACACCACAGCGAGGACCCGCACTCGGGATCCTCAAAGGCCCGGACATGGTTGACGCCGGTCACGGTCCCGATGATCCCGCCGGTCGCGGTGTCCTCGGCGACGAAATAGGTCAGGGTCCGGTCGTCCCGGCGTGACCAGAAGAACTCGGGGGGAACGGGGACCATGTGACGCTGGGCATAGATGTCGTTGACCGCCTGGGCGTCCAGCTCGGACGCCAGCCGGCGGACCGTGAATCCGCGCGGTTGCCGGCGACTGGCGCGGTAGATGGCCAGGTCCAGCCGGTAAGTATGGGAGGGGTCGAGGAACAGCTCCTGCGGGGCCTGGGCCAGCAGAACATGGGGGTTGCGGACATAGAAGGCGATGTCGCGCCGGTCAGGGCCCTCGGCCCGCAGCGCCTCGACCAGCGGCTCGGCCGTCCCGAAGGTCTGGGCGAACAGCAGCCGGCCCCAGCCGCAATCCACCACCGCGTCAGGAAGCGGATCGGGTCCCCCCTGAACCGGGGGCCTCAACCCTTCGTCGCGCAGACGTCTGAGCCGATGCGCCACCGGTCGGGTCGGGCGGGCGTCAGATGTCATGCTGCTGCATCCACATCTCGAGCACGGCCACCTGCCAGAGCTCTGATCCACGCAGCGGTGTGATGTGAGCGGTCGGATCGGCGAACAGGGTGTCGAGGTAGTCCTTGTGGAACAGACCCCGATCCCGCGCGGCCTGATTGGTCAGCGCCTCGCGCACCATCTCCAGATAGGGCCCCTGGATGTATTTGAGAGCGGGGACCGGGAAATAGCCTTTCTTGCGATCGATCACCTCGGCCGGGATCACCAGACGCGCTGCCTCCTTCAACACTCCCTTGCCGCCCTGGGCCAGCTTGTGCTCCGGCGGAATCCGGCCGGCCAGCTCGACCAGTTCGTGATCGAGGAAGGGGACCCGCGCCTCAAGCCCCCAGGCCATGGTCATGTTGTCGACCCGCTTCACCGGATCGTCGACCAGCATCACCTGGCTGTCCAGCCGCAGCGCCTTGTCCACCCCCGTCGTCGCCCCGGCCTGCGCGAAATGCGCCTCGACCAGGGCCCGGCTGACATCGGTGTCCGCCATCCAGGCCCCGTTCAGCTGGGTCTTCAGTGTCGCGTGGCTACGGTCGAAGAAGGCCTTGGCATAGGTCCCGACCGGATCGGCCGCGTCCAGCATCGGGGGGTACCAGTGGTAGCCCGCGAAGACCTCATCGGCCCCCTGCCCCGACTGCACGACCTTGATATGTTTCGAGACCTCCTGGCTCAGCAGGTAGAAGCCGACGTTGTCGTAGCTGACCATCGGCTCGGACATGGCCCCGATGGTGCCGGGCAGGGCCTCCATCAGCCGGGCGTGCGGGACGAAGATCTGGTGGTGCTTGGTGCCGTAGTGTTGGGCGATCAGATCGGAGTAGACAAACTCGTCGCCCTTCTCGCCATTGGCCGCCTCGAAGCCGACGGAGAAGGTCATCAGATCCGTCTGACCCAGTTCGGCCAGCAGGCCGACGATCAGGCTGGAATCGACCCCGCCCGACAGCAGCACCCCGACCGGCACATCCGCGATCATACGGCGCTTCACGGCGGTGCGCAGACTGTCCAGCACCCGGTCGCGCCAGTCCTCGGCGGTCAGGCTCGCGTCCTCGGGATGCCGCGTCATGTCGGGCTGCCAGTACAGCCGGTCCTTCGCCGTGCCGTCGGCCTCGATCACGCGGATCGTCGCCGGCGGAAACTTCTTCACCCCCTTCAGCAGGGTGTGCGGCGGCGGCACCACGGCGTGGAAAGTCATGTAGTGGTGGAGGCCGACCGGATCGATCGTCCTGTCCACGTCCCCCCCCGCCAGCAGGGCCGGCAGGGTCGAGGCGAACCGCAACCGCTTGCCGCGCTCGGCGAGATACAGCGGTTTGATGCCGAACCGGTCGCGGGCGATGACGACCCGGCCGCTGTCCCGTTCATGCAGGACGAAGGCAAACATGCCCTTGAAGCGATCCACGCAGGCGACACCCCAGGCCTTCCAGGCCTTGATGATCACCTCGGTGTCGCCGTGCGAGAAGAAGCTGTGCCCCAGCCCCTCCAGCTCCGCCCGCAATTCCGGGTAGTTGTAGATGCAGCCGTTAAAGGCGAGGGTCACGCCGAGGTCGGAATCGACCATGGGCTGCTGTGCCCTTTCCGACAGGTCGATGATTTTCAGACGGCGATGGCCCAGCCCCACCGGGCCGCGCATGACGATACCCGATCCGTCCGGCCCCCGGGGCGAGAGCGCATCCGTCATGCGCTGGACAGCCGCCGCGTCGGCGGGTCGGCCATCGAAATTGATCTCGCCGCTCAGACCGCACATGGGCACTCCTTGATTTGTTGAAGCAGCGTGTACAAATGGTTCGTATGCGAAAGAGTTCAAGCCGGTGACCATGATTTTCCCCGAGCCGGCGAACGACCCCGCGGCCGCCCTGGTCCGCTCGGTCCGTCGTATCGCCCAGGCGATTGATGTCCGATCGCGGGAGATTGCGCGTCTGACCGGCCTGACCCTCCCCCAGCTGCTGGTACTCCAGTCGATCCGGGCCATGGGGGAGGTCAGCACCAGCGCCATCTCGCGCGACGTCTCCATGTCGCCCCCCACGGTGGTCGCCGTGCTTGACAGGCTCGAGGCCCGGGCGATGGTCGTCCGCTACCGCTCTGTCGTCGACCGTCGGGTCGTCCATGCGCGCCTGACGGACGCCGGCCGCCAGGCGCTGGCCGATTCCCCGGGTCTGCTCGGCACGAATTTCATGGCCGATTTCGACCGGTTGCCCCAGGCGGACCGGGTAGCGCTGGCAACCGCCGTGAACCGTCTTGCGACGCTGATGGGATCTCCGATCCCGGTTGACCAGGACGCGTAGCCCCGGCCGGCGTCAGGCGGCGCTCACCCTCCGTCGTCCGCGCCCGCGACATAGATCGTGCAGCGTGACTGGCCCCCCGTCAGCGGGTTGTCGAAGGCCACGACATGGGCGACGGGATCGCGGAAGGCCATCCGCAGCCGGTCGATGAAGGCCGGATCGGGCGTGTCGTCCGACCACAGGGCGAAGACCCCACCGGGGGTCAGGCTCGCCGCGACCCGACGCAGGCCCTCGACATCATAGAAGCGGGCGTGGGCGGGGTTCAGGTGCCGGACGGGCGAATGGTCGATGTCCAGCAGGATCGCGTCCCACGGCGGTGCCGCGGGAGCGGCGGCGTCGAACAGGGCGAAGAAATCCCCGTGGACAAGCTCGCACCGCGGATCGTCGCCGAGGGCCCGGCCGATGGGGACGAGACCGTCGCGGTGCCAGTCAATGACCGGCTCCAGCGCATCTATCACCGTGACGGTCTCCACCCTCGGGTCGTCCAGCGCGGCCCGCGCCGTGTACCCAAGCCCCAGCCCGCCCACGAGAATGCGCAGCGTGCCGCCCCCGGCCCGCGCGAGCCCGAGCGTCGCCAGCGCGATCTCGCCCTCCGTGAACAGGCTCGACATCAGATGCTCCTCGCCGAGGATCACCTCGACAACATCGCGATCGATGGCGGCGACCCAGCGACGGCGCAGCGAGATAGGCCCCATCGCCGTTGGTCTGTAGTCGAGTTCCTCGAGGCGTCGCGACATGATCAGCTTTCCGGAGTGAGGCCCGACGCGCCCTTCCCGAACCGCCCGACCCCCGAACGCATCACGTGCGCCATTTCAGCACCGTGTCCCGGACCGGGTTGACGAACGTCCCGGCTCCCGACGCCGCGCGCGACAGCGCCATCTTGCACTGGAAATACCAGGCGGACGGCTGGTCAGGAGGACCCACGAACAGCTGGGGCTGGTGGCTGCTGGCATGGGCATCGAGACGTCGCAGGATCCGCGCGTCCTGCTCGAGGAAGGCTCGTCCCAGGGCGGACAGGGCCGGATACAGCCAGCGCAACGGGCGGACCGGACTGTAGATCACGTTCCTGAGGATGACCCGGCCCGGAGCGACCGGCGTCACCGTGGTGATGTTGAGCAGTCGCAGACGCCCGCCGTCGACCCGCTCGATCCGGGTCGACGGCAGCCGGAATTCGATGGTGACCTTGCGGTCGGCACCGACCAGCTCATAGGCGGGCGCTGAGGCGAAGGAGTCCGCCGCCGTGGCGATGAAGCCGAACGGGGACGGCGTATAGTGTTTGGTCTTGACCCGCCGCGTGTCCGACGACCGCCACCACCACGCCGTGTGGACCATGGGGACATGGGCCGGATCGACCAGTCCCAGAACGGTCTGGTCGTAGTCCGCCTCGACCTCGATTTCCGAACAGGCGATCATCGGGAAGGCAGGTGTCCCGGCAGCGTCCTCGATCAAGGGCGGAGCCACGCGCGCCGCGTCGCCTTGACGGCGGGCCCAGACCAGACCCAGTCGTGTCTCCACGACCCAGTCCGCGGCCGGATCGACGCGGATCGCTCCCGAACCGTCGCGCGTCAGTGTCAGGGCCTCGTCAAGCAGGAAGACGCTCAGCGAGCGCTTCACCGCCCGTTCGCGTGCGACCGGATACCAGGCACCCTGAGGAGGACCGAAACGCGATGCCCTTCCTGCCCCGGGGGGCCGGGCTTTCACCTCCCCCGACGGCGGATTGGAAAGGTCATCCGGCACCATGGCACCCCCTAGCGGAACAACAGGACAGGCAGGAGCGCGATGCGGATCATGGCGGTTGTGGTGCTGCCCACGAAGAAGCGCCGGATCGGCGAGTGACCATAGGCCCCCATAATCAGAAGATCGATCTGATTGTCCCGGACATGGGCGGTGATCACGGCTTCGGGCTCGCCGTCGCGCTGAACGACCTGATGCGAGCCCCCCCACCCGGCCAGCCGCTCGCGGGCCCAGGCCAGGTGCGCCGCGTCATCCCCCCTGGGATGGCCCGCCATGACGACATGACAGTCGAATGCTGAAAACGCCGGGTTTGAGACGAGGAAATCGACGGCCTTGCGCGAACTCGCCCCGCCGTCGAAGGCGATCAGCACGCGCTGGATCGGCTTGAACTCGCGCGAGGCCACGAGCACCGGCAACCGGGTCGCCCGCACCACCTGTTCGATGCTGCCCCCCAGATGCGACCTGGCGAAATCGGACCGCTCGCCCCGTTTGCCCAGAACCACGAGCCGGGCGTCGTCTTCCAGCGCCTGGACAGTGTCGACCAGGCTTCCATGCCGCATCCGCGTCGTCACCGTGTCCGCTCCGGCGTCCTCGACCCGCGTCCTGGCGGAGTCCAGCAAGGCGTGGCCGCGCTCCATGCGAAGCTTGCCGCGATCCTCGTCCAGTTTGGCCAGACGCTCCAGCAGGTGATCAGAGGCCCCCAGACCGATGCTGCCGGACAGGTCGGTCGGCACCGCATCGGGGGCCCGGTCCAGAACATGGAGCAGTTCCACATCGCAGCTCAGGTGCCGCGCAGCCCAGGCGGCGTGATCGCAGACGCTGGTCCCGTAGGTCGAGGCGTCGATACAGGCGAGAACTTTGGTCATGACACGATCCCGTCGGCAGAGTGGGGGCGACCGGCGCGCCCGGTATGATGCGATCGCATTTCAGTGCCCCATCAGGCTGTCGAGCGCGCCGGGTTTGTCGTGGACGGCGAACCTGTCGACCATGGTCCGGCTGGCCTCGTTCAGGCCGTCGACCTGGACCTCGGTGCCCTCGCGGCGGAATTTCAGGATCACCTTGTCCAGCGCCGCGATGGCCGAGACGTCCCAGAAATGGGCGTGGGACAGATCGATCCGCACGTGGTCGACGGCTTCCTTGAAGTCGAAGGCGGCGACGAAACTGTCGGCCGAGGCAAAGAAGATCTGGCCCCGGACCTCGTAATCGCGGGACCGCCCGTCGGCCGAGGTGGTCGAGGAGATCGCGACGATCCGCGCGACCTTCTGGGCAAAGAAAATGCCCGACAGCAGGACGCCGGTGAACACGCCCTTGGCCAGATCGTGAGTGGCCACGGTGACCGCGACGGTCGCCAGCATGACGAAGCTGGAGCTTTTGGGATGCTCGACCAGATTCCGGATGGAGCCCCAGTTGAAGGTACCGATGGACACCATAACCATCACGGCGACCAGGGCCGGCATCGGAATCTGCGCGACCCAGGGACCGAGGACCAGCAGCAGGAACAACAGGAACAGCCCGGCCACGAGCGTCGAAAGCCGCCCGCGTCCGCCCGATTTCACATTGATCACCGACTGGCCGATCATGGCGCACCCCGCCATGCCGCCGAAGAAGCCGGCCGTGATGTTGGCGATGCCCTGGCCCTTGCACTCGCGGTTCTTGTCGGACGGCGTGTCGGTCAGCTCATCGACGATGGTGGCCGTCATCAGCGACTCCAGCAGGCCGACCAGCATCAGGGTGACCGAATAGGGGAAGATGATCGCCAGCGTCTCGAAGTTCAGGGGGATGTCCGGGATCAGGAACATCGGCAGGGTGGCCGGCAACTGACCCATGTCGCCGACCGTGCGGACATCGAGCCCGAGCGCGATAGACAGGGCCGTCAGCACGACGATCGCCACCAGTGGCGACGGAACGGCCTTGGTCAGGCGCGGCAGGATGTAGATGATCGCCAGACCGCCCGCGACCATGGCCCAGGTCTGCCAGCCGACGTTGGTGACCTCCGGCAACTGGGCCATAAAGATCAGGATGGCGAGGGCGTTGACGAAACCGGTCACCACCGATTTCGACACGAACCGCATCAGGGCGCCGAGGCGGATATAGCCGGCGATGATCTGCAGAATGCCGGTCAGAACCGTCGCCGCCAGAAGATACTGGAGCCCGTGTTCCCGAACGAGCGTGATCATCACCAGTGCCATGGCCCCGGTGGCTGCCGAGATCATGCCGGGGCGGCCGCCCGCGAAGGCGATGACGACGCAGATCACGAAGGACGCATACAGGCCGACCGCCGGATCGACGCCGGCGATGATGGAGAAGGCGATCGCTTCGGGGATCAGGGCGAGGGCCACGACCAGGCCCGCCAGCAGGTCGCCCCTGATGTTGCCGAACCAGGTTTCCCGGATCGTTGCGAAGTCCAGACTCACGGCCGGCATTTTCATTCAGGTTCTCTCCGTCGATGCCGCTGGCATCGCGACCCCATCCACGGGGGCCATCAGGTTGACAGGCTGGACGGCATGAGACTGCGCGTCCGTTGTTGTTGGCGTTCGCGATGCCGCGACAGGCGGTGTCCCACGCGCAGGCTCATGCGCAGGACCGGGTCACGGATGGACCCCGGGCGGGATTGGGACATGGGACAAAGCCACAGGACGTCGGCCAGATGTGCGGTTCGTCAACGCACCGGAGTTTTGGCCGCTCAGCTATCGCTTCATGTTTCCCGAGGGATAGGCGCCCGGGTTAGCCACCCGTGAAACACGGGTCCGACGAACCGCGCTCTCTTGGCTGATAACGCCCGGCGGCACAACCCCGGCCTCAGGCACGGCTGAAACCGCCCCCGGCCTGACAACGTTTCAGACCCGCTGAAATCCGTCCGCGGCGCAACCGCGACGCCCCCGGCGGTGTTTGGGGGTCCTGATGACTGAACGACCGACCCATGACTGAGACCGCCCCGCCCGCTCCGGCTGTGGACCCGACCTTCGTGCGGCGCACGCTGTTCCTTGCGGGCCTCGTCGCCCTGCTCGCCCTCGTGCTGAAACTGGTGTCGGTCCTGCTGCTCGCCTTTGCGGCCGTCATCATCGCCGTGCTGGTCCGCAGCCTCGCGGATCCCATCCGCCGCCGCACCGGGCTCCCGACGGGCGTGAGCATCGGCCTCGCGTCCCTGGCGATCCTGACCGTCCTGGCCAGCTCGGGCTGGCTGTTCGGGTCCACGGTGGCCGCCCAGATCGACAGTCTCGCCAACCGCATCCCGGGATCGCTGGCGGAGCTGGAATCGCTGCTGGAGACGCTGCCGTTTGGATCCCAGCTGGCCGAACAGCTGAACGGCGCGGGGGCCTCACCGGATATCCAGAGCATGGTCGGCCAGGTCGGCGGCTATGTGATGGCCGTGATCGGTGCCGGGGCCAACCTGCTGCTGGTGATTTTCGCCGGCCTGTTTTTCGCCGCCCAGCCGGAGCGGATGCGCGACGGCCTGCTGCTGCTGATTCCCCGGACGTCGCGCGCGCCCCTGCGCGAAGCCGCGAATGAAAGCGCGCGCGCCCTGCGCCTGTGGCTGCTGGGGACGCTCGCGGACATGGTGATCGTCGGTGTTCTCACAGGCATCGGAACCGCATTGATCGGGCTGCCGTCCCCGGTTGCCCTCGGCCTCTTCGCCGCCCTCGCCGCCTTCGTGCCGATCGTCGGACCGATCGTCTCGGTGGTGCCGGCCATGCTCCTTGCGCTCGAGCAGGGGCCAGAAATGATCCTCTGGACCGTCGCCGTCTATTTCATCGTCCAGCAGATCGAGAGCAATCTGTTCTACCCCTTTATCCAGAAGCGCGCGGTCGATCTGCCCCCTGTGCTGACCCTGTTTGGCGTGCTGGGCCTGGGCACCCTGCTCGGCCCGCTCGGCGTGGTGTTCGCCTCCCCCCTGCTCGTGGTCGGCCTGGTCTGGATCAAGCTGCTTTATGTCCGCAACACCCTCGGCGAAGCCATCAGCCTGCCCGGACGCTCTGCGGCGGGCGCGGACTGACTGTCAAAGGTCACGCGGTTGAGGCGAAGCCGCCGGGATGATCCGGCGGCCGCTCCCGACGGTCACATGGTCATGCCCGATGCCGCAGGGCCCGACGCCATCATCAGCATCCAGGCGGCCATGGCGATCATCATCAGGTTCTCGGTCAGGGACAGGAAGCCCAGCGGGACGTTGCTGTCGCCGCCGACGCAGGCGCACTTCAGTTCCCGCCTGTCGATATAGACGGCCTTGAACACCGAGACCGTCCCGATGCCGCCGATGAACAGGGCGATCGGCACCGACAGCCAGGTCAGCACGCCCGCCAGCATCAGGGCTCCGGCCCCGAATTCAGCGAAGGGATAGACCTTACCGTAAGGGACCCAGCGCTTGGCCAGCAGGTCGTAGTTCAGGAACATGGACGAGAAGCTTTCGATGTTCTGAAGCTTGAGCATGGCCAGAGCCATCATCGACAGGGCGATGAACCACTCCCCCGCCCGGACGGTCAGGGGCGTGCCGTAGACGGTCAGGCTGAGCATGGCCGCCATGACGGCCGTGGTCAGAAACACGACCAGCACCGGCGTATAGGTCGTCGCCTTGGGATCGCGCACCTTCAGGCCCAGAAAGCGGTGCAGCTCGTCGTGGCCGCCGATGCGTTGTCCGTCGATGAAGACCTGGGGGGTGGTCGTCACGCCGTGCTCGGCCTTGAAGGCGTCCACCGCCTCTCGCGTGGTCAGCCAGCGGTCGTCGATGGCATACCCCCGGCTCTTGAGCAGATGACGGGCCTTCAGCCCCCACGGGCAGGTGTGGCCGGGCATGACCATCCGATAGACGACGGCGGTTCGGGACGGGTTGGACATAAGGCGCTCCTTGGCTTGGCAATCCAGAGCGGGGACCCTAGGTTCCGTACTGAAGTACGGAGTCAATCATGAAGGTTCGAACGATCGCGGGCCTGGCGCGCGAAGGCGGCGTGGGCGTGGAGACGATCCGCTTCTACCAGCGGCGCGGCCTGATGCCGAAGCCCGAGCGGTGGTCCTCAAGCGGCGTGGGTGAGGGCATTCGGCGCTATGGCGACGAGGATGTGCGTCGGCTGAAGTTCATCCGTTCAGCCCAGACGGCGGGCTTCACCCTGGAGCAGATCCGGGAGTTGCTGTCGCTGGACGCCGGTGAGGATCGCGAGCGGGCCCGCGCGCTTGCGGCCGAACGCCTCGCGGCGCTCGACAGGACCATCACCGACCTGGAGCAGGCGCGGGCGGGTCTGCGGCGGCTGGCCGGAGCCTGCGCGTCGAAGGACAGCGGTCCCTGTCCGATCATCGCCGCCTTCCAGGGCGAAGCCGCCTGAGGCTCAGGCCCCGTTGTGGCGGCCGAAGACGGTCGCCTCGCCCGCGCCAGTAATCAGCAGGGTGACATAGGGCTGGCGGCCGGCCGCCTCCATACCGGGCGATCCGGCGGGCATGCCGGGCGCCGCCAGCGCCACGGCGGTCGGCCGCTCGCGCAGCAGGCGCTCCACGTCAGCGGCGGGAACATGGCCCTCGATCGCATAGGCACCGGCCACCGCCGTGTGGCACCCGGCATAGCGGTCCGGCACGCCGTATCGCGCGCGGATCGGGGCCAGGTCCTCGCGCTCGACCACCTCGACGGTCCAGCCGGCCGCGCGCATGTGCGCGACCCAGCCGTCGCAGCATCCGCACCTGGGGGTCTTGTAGGCCGTCATGCGACGATCCTGCGCCATCGCCGCTCCCGTCGAGACGAGCGCGACAGCACAACCCAGCAACACGCGACGGTTCATTGGGGCCGTCATCAGTGGACCATGAAACGGACGGCACCCGTCATCTCATGACCGTCCGTGCCTGCAGCGGTCCAGTTCAGAACGTAGTTGCCGGGCGACAGGGTCGGCAGGTCCGCCGACACCCGCGTGGTCGCGGTGCCGGCGGCGACTGGGACGGACGCGGCGGCCTGACCGTCCGCCGTCACGGTGACGGCCTTCAGCGTCATCGCGTGCGGGAAGGTCGCGGTGAACCAGTCGGGAGAGCCGTTGGTCATCGCGCCATCTGTCGGGCTGGTGACGACGCCATGGGCGGCATGATCGGCGGGCGCGGTCTGGCTGTGACCGGCGTGCGCGTCCTGGCCCTCATTTCCGCAGCAGCAGCAGGCGGCCGCCGCTTGAGCCAGAGTGGGGACCACAAGGGCCAGGGTCAGGGCGACAGCGGGGATGATCTTGCGCATGGACAACGTTCCTAGAACCAGGCCTTGAGGCCGATGACAAAACGGGTGTGGTCGGGCTCGTCGCCCGCCGCGCGGGTGAAGTCTGCGGTGTCGCCGAGCTCGCGGCTCCATTCGACTCCGACGTAAGGCGCGAACTCCCTGGCGATTTCATAGCGCAGGCGAAGACCCGCTTCGATGTGGGTCAGACCCGAACCCAGCCCCAATTCGGGGATGTCCGCTGCAGAGGCCTCGACCTCAATGCGCGGCTGAAGGATCAGCCGCTGGGTGATGCGCTGGTCGTATTCGGCCTCGACGCGGGCGGTCAGGTCGCCTTCGGTCGACAGAAAGGCGGCCGCATCGACCTCCCACCAGTAGGGGGCCAGACCCTGGAGACCGAGCACCAGATGCGTCGGATTCTCATCGTCCTCGCGGAAGTCCTGGCGGACGCCGGCCTGCACATCCCAGAAGGGCGAGATCGCGCGGCTGTAGAGGGCCTGGATCTCGCCCGCGATCTCGCCGTCGAAATCGCCTTCGCCCTCGGACTTCCACCAGAAGCGATTGATGTCGCCGCCGGTCCAGCCCGCGACGTCCCAGGTCCAGCCCTCCTCGCCGTCACCGAAGCCGACCTCCAGCCGGTCGACGATGACGGCGGTGGCCCGCACGTCGCCGTTCTCGCGCCGGAGGAGGGCGCGGGCTCCGCTCATGGCAGCCTCACCCCAGAGGGCGTCGGCGGCATGGGCCGGGCCGGACAGGGCGGCGGGCGGCAGGGGCGGCTGACGCGGACGGCCTTCGTCATCTGCGCTGGTCGGCACGTCGGGCGGACCGCCAGCAGACTGGCCGCCCATGTCATGACCCGCGTGGGGGTCGGATTGCGCGGGCATCGCATGGCCGGCGTGGGGATCGGCGGCCTGCGACGGCGCGCCCATGTTGTGCCCGGCATGAGGGTCGGTGGTCTGAACCGGCGCGGGCATGGCGTGTCCCGCATGAGGATCAGCCGCCGGAGCCTGCGTCGGTGGCCGGGCGGGCGTCGCATGCTGGCTGTGGTCCTGCGCCGCCGCCGCTCCGGCGACCAGCACCAGGGGGGCGAGCGTGGTCATCAGACGGATCATGCCGCGTCTCCATCCAGCGGGCGGACGGTGACGACGTTGAACATGCCCGCGTGCATATGCATCAGCATGTGACAGTGGAAGGCCCAGTCACCCGGCGCATCGGCCGTCAGGTCGAAGGTCACCTTGGACCCCGGGGCGACGTTGACCGTGTGCTTCAGCGGCTGATGCCCGGCCGGACCGCCCGTCACCAGCTCGAAGAAGTGGCCGTGCAGATGGATGGGGTGGGCCATCATGGTGTCGTTGACCAGGGTCACCCGCACCCGCTCATTGCGCTCGAAGCGGATCGGCTCGACGATCTCGGAGAATTTGCGCCCGTCGAAGCCCCACATGAACCGTTCCATGTTGCCGGTCAGGTGGATTTCCAGCGCGCGCGACGGCGGCCTCTGGTCCTTGTTGGGAGCGAGCGAAACCAGATCGGTATAGACCAGCACCCGGTGCGGGACGTCCTCCAGCCCCATGGGCCGTTCGCCCAGCCGGTTGGCCGGGTCCGAGGAGATCATGTCGACCCCGACGCCGACCGCCATGCCGGCGGGCGCGTTGTCCGGGTTGCGCATGTCGTGGTTCATGCCCGCGTGGCCCATGGCAGAATGATCCATCGGTGCGGCGGCGGGCGCGCCGTGTCCCATGGCGGAAGGATCCATTCCGTGTCCCATGGCCGAATGGTCCATCCCGGCCATCCCCCCCATGCCCATGTCGCGCATGGTCAGGGTCGGCACCTCGCGCAGCGGCGGGACCTCGGCCGTCATGCCCGGACGGGGCGCCAGCGTCGCCCGCGCCATGCCGGAGCGGTCGACCGCCTCGGCCACCAGCGTATAGGCGCGGTCCTCAGTCGGGCGGACGATCACGTCATAGGTCTCGGCGACCGAGATCTGGAACTCGTCGGTTTCGACCGGGCGCACGTTCTCGCCGTCGGCGTTGACCACCGTCATGGCCAGACCCGGGATCCGGACATTGAAGATCGACATGGCCGAGGCGTTGATGACCCTCAGCCTCACCCGCTCGCCGGGTCGGAACAGGCCGGTCCAGTTCTCGGCGGGGCCATGGCCATTGACCAGATAGGTGTAGGTCGTGCCGTTGACGTCGGCGATGTCGCGCGGGTCCATCCGCATCTGGCCCCACATCTGGCGGTCGGCCAGCGACATGCCGTCCTCACCGGACAGCAGGCCCGACAGGGTCGTGCGCGACGGGTTGAAATAGCCAGGGCTCTTCTTCAGCCGGTCGAGGATTTCGTGGGGGTGCAGGAAGCTCCAGTCCGACAGGACGATAACATGCTCGCGGTCCCAGGCGACCGGATCGGCCCCCGCCGGATCGACGATCAGCGGTCCGTAATGGCCCATCGCCTCCTGCAGGTTGGAGTGGGAGTGATACCAGAAGGTGCCCGACTGGATCACCGGGAACTCATAGCGGAAAGTCTCGCCGGGGCGGATACCCGGAAAGCTGACCCCCGGCACACCGTCCATCTGGAACGGCAGCAGCAGGCCGTGCCAGTGGATCGAGGTGTCCTCATCCAGGCTGTTGGTAACGGACAGCCGCGCCGTCTGGCCTTCACGCAGGCGGATCAGCGGTGCCGGCACGGTCCCGTTGACGGTAATGGCATGGCCCGTCCGCCCGCCGACCGTGAAGGGCGAGTGCCCGACCGTCAGACGGATGTCCGGGCCTTCCAGCGTCGGCAGTTCGGAACGCAGACCCGGCGAGCCCGTCTGCGCCCAGGCTGGCAGCAGGCCTTGGGCGGCGAGCAATCCGGCACCGCCCGCGAAGCCGCGCAAGAGGGTGCGGCGGTCTGTGTGCTTCGAAATCATATGTCGGTCTTGGCCCATCAATCTGATCAAGCCTTACGCCGCCGTGGCGCGCGCCCCTCGCGACGGCTGGTCGCATGGGCTCAGTCAAATGGGCCCAGCCGCTCCAGCAAGGTTTTGCGGGCACGCGCGATGCGCAGTTCCACGGCCTTCGTCGTCAGCCCCAGGATCTGGCCGATCTCGGCCTGCGAACGGCCTTCCAGAACCGCAAGCAGAAGCGGCGCCCGTTGGCCGTCCGGCAGGTCAAGAAGCGCCGCATCGAGGCGTTGGACCCGTCGCCGGTTGTCCATCCGGTCCTCGACATTGGGGGCTGCATCGCCGACCGCGCGGGCTTCGGGCGCGTCCAGGCCCATGACGCCCCGAACAATCCGGCGGACCCGGCGACGACGGCTCCAGTCGCGGCACTTGTTCAGCGCGATCGTCCGCAACCAGGCCCCAAAAGGGCGGTCCGGATCGTAGCGGCGGATCGAAAGCCACGCGGCGGCATAGGTCTCCTGGGTCAGGTCCAGCGCCTCGTCCGGATCGCCGACGTAACGGGTGACGAAGCGGTGCAGGTCGCCCTTGGTCGCCGTGATCAGGCGCGTAAACGCCGCCCTGTCTCCCAGAGCAGCCTTGCCTTCGTCGGTGGCGCCTGACCCCACGCCCGTGTCAGTCGGCGTCGGCGCGCAGGGTCTCGACTACGGCGCGGTCGAAGGCTTCGGCCTGTTCGGGCGTCAGCACGGCGCGCATCTCGAACATATGGCGGATCGTCGCCATCTGGAGATCGCCCATCGCCGTATGGAAATGCGCAACAGCCGCCTGGACCTGAGGTGTGTCCCCCTGGCTCGCGGCGATCGCAGCCGAAAGTTCCGCATTGGCCTCCCGCACCTCGGCTTCGAGCGGGGCCCGTCGCGCCGAAAAGGCCGCTTCGATCTCGTCCAGCCGTTGTTCCTGCTGCGGGCTCAGATCGAGCCGGTCGTGGACGAGCTGGTGCAGATCGGCAGGCTTGTCCTGACGCGCCTGCACGGTCATCGCGCCCCAGGCGGCAGCAGCGCCGACAGCGGCGGCCAGAACCGCAGTCATCAGCGTCGACTTCAGCCCGCTCATCCCAGGGCGCTCCGGACGTCCAGCGGGCTGGCTGCCAACCGAGGGCTGAAGATCGAGAGTTCGGTCGGGCTTGTCTGGCGGGCAGGAGCCATGACCCCGCCCGTGATCCCGCCGATTGCGGCCGCGACGCCGAGCGCGGTCACCCGCAGCGAGCGCTCGCGGGTCTTTGCCTGCACACGCTCCACGCGCGACCAGACGTCATGCTCCAGGCTGTCCAGCCCGGCGGATGTGCCGGTGGCTTCGCGTGCGATCAGAGTATCCAGTTCAGTCATGGCTGCCGTCTCCAATGGGCTCACACGTCTACGCGCCGCCAGCGTCGCGCCCTCGCGAGGGATCGCTTCCCTTGTCGCCTGAGGCGAGCATAGTCTTCTTCGTCGCCCCCCAGGAGCCGATGATGAAGCGCCTGATCCTCGCCGCCCTGCTCGCCGTCTCCGCGCCCGCAGCCATGGCGCAGAACGAGGCCGCGCCGCCCGCGTCCGCCCAAAGCACGAATGAGGCGGCGTCCTCTGCGATCGCGATCGTGGACGCCTTCCACGCCGCCCTGCGCTCCGGCGCCGCCGACGCCGTGCTGGCCTTCCTCGCCGAGGACGTCATGGTGCTGGAAGAAGGCGGGGCCGAGCGTTCGCGCGAGGAGTATGCCGGCCACCACCTGCCCGCCGACATGGCCTTCGCCGCCGCCACGACCGCCGAGGTCACACGCCGCGCGGCCTGGGTGGAGGGCGACGTCGCCTGGGTGCTGAGCGAAGGGCGCACCACCGGCACGTTCAACGACCGGCCGATCAACAGCCTGACCGCCGAGACCATGATCCTGCACAGGAGCGCCGACGGCTGGCGCATCCGCCACATCCACTGGTCATCGCGAACGCCCCGCTGATCCTCACATCGAGGCGGGCGGCATCTGGACGCCCATCGCCGCGACCAGTCCCAGCAGAGCGAGTCCCGCCGCCAGTTCTACGCCCACGCTGACCCGCAGGCTGCGAAACGCCTCCCCCGTGTCGACGCCGGCCTTGATCGCCCGCTCCAGGGCGGGGGTCAGGGTGTAGCGATTGTGGGACGCGAGCCTGATCATCACTGTGAACAGAAGCAGCTTGGCGAACAGCAGCAGGCCCCAGGCAGAACCGGCAAGGCGGTTGGAACCCTCGACACCAACCAGGAAGGCGGCGTTCACCAGCCCGCTCAGCGTGAGCGCAAGCACCGCCGCCGTTCCTACGGTCCCGAACCCGGCCAGGGATCGCGCGGAGGCCTCGACATCGCTGCGGTCGCGCCGAGCCAGCAAGATGCAGAAACCGGCGAGCGCGCCGAGCCACAGCGCGGCAGCCAGGGGATGGATAATGGCGGCGACGAGGTGGACCAATCCCGCCGCGCCCTCGCTGGCAGCGCCATGGCCGCTCCAGGCGAAACGGGCGGTGGCCCCGGCGAAGGCGACGACGCCCATCACCGTCATCACGCGTCACCCCCGGCCCGCCAGCGAAAGGATCACCCCGAGCAAGCCCAGGCCGGCGCGGGCGACATGCGCCATTCCAAGGCTCGTCGACTGGATGACGTAGCCGTCCGTCCTCTCGAGGGGCGGACTCTAGCTATTCCCGGAGGAGTTTCAGGGGGTCACGTCAACAGCGCCAGCAACAGACGTTGACCAAGTTCGGAAGACCAGACATCACGCCAAGCCGTGAAAGCGCGCAGAATCACGGGCGGTTGGCATCCACGCCCCCAAAATCCGGCGGCGTCCTCCAAGTCCTAGAACGCTCGGAATGGCGGGGTTGCTGGCGTCCTCACCGACAGACCGACGAACCGGTCGACGAACCGGCCATCTGGCAATGGGCGGTGCGGTATCGGTCGCGAGTCTGCGAGGCCGCCTCGGCCGAGCTCAGGACCGGCGGGGCGGGCGTCGAGGACTGGGACGGGCGATAGCCGCTGTAGGCGCTCGCGCCGCCGCCGTTGGACGCTCGCCAGCGCGCTTCGGCCATCCCGGGCTGGTTGGTGCCAGGGCCGAACGTGCCCTCCAGACCGGTCCCCCGGCGGCGAAGCTCAGCCGAGACGGCCCCTGCGGCGGGACCATCCCGGAACCAGCTGGCGAGCACATAGAGGGTCTGGATGTTCAAGGAGCCCATGGCGTTCCGACGGACGGCCGACTCGACGACCTCGCGCGCCATAGGGCCGGAGCGCAGCTGATAGACGGCGTAGTCGGCCGCGCCCGCCGTGTTCCCGGCCTGGATCAACCGGGCCAGCGCCGCGCGCTCGGCCGCGCGTTCAGCATGCCAGGCCCGGCGTTGCGCCAGGTCACCCGCCAGTTGCCGGGCATAGGCGCACTGCGCCTCGACCCCAAGGTTACAGGCCTTGTTGTAGGCCGCGCTGGACGCTTCCCAGTTCTCTCGCCCGGCCTCGGTGTAGCCCAGCAGGGCGCAGGCGCTGCCGATGTCGGCCGCGCAGGTCCGTTCCAGCAGCGGCAGCGCTTCGGAAATGCGCCCCAGGCGGTGCAGGACCTGGGCCTTCTGCCGGCAGTAGTCGAGGTTTCTGTCCGTGCAGGCGCGTGTGTAGGCGGTCAGCGCCAGCTCGTAGTCCCCGGCCAACTCGTAGAACCGACCCAGGTTGCCACACCCGCCCGCGCGCAGGTTTCCGTCGCAGGCGCGCCGGTAATAGAGCACCGCCTGGGCCAGATCGGCAGAGCCGCCCTCGCCGGTTTCGAAACTGACCCCCGCCCAGCTGCAGGCGTTCATGTCCCCGCCGTCACAGGCGCGCAGGTTCAGCGGTCGCGCGATCGCATGATCGACGGCCACGCCTTCTCCCAACGTATAGGCCCGACCAGCCCGCACACAGTCAGCCTGGCTTCCGTCGAGACAGGCCTCGACCGACCCCTGGATCGTCGAGGCCGTCGTCACGGTCTGTGGTCGAGGCTGGGCGGCGGCGGCGCGACGGCGCGCCGTGGCGGCGTTGTCGCATCCTTCGGAACTGCCGAGACGGCAGGCCGCTTCGAATAGCGCGATCCCCCGTGCGGGATCCGCAGCGACGCCTCGGCCGGTCATGTAGAGGACGGCCAGATTGCTGCAGGCGCTGGTCTCCCCGTCGTCACAGGACTGCTGAAACAAAACCGCGGCCCGGGCGAAGTCACTCCGGTCGTAGGCGTCGAGCCCCTGCTCGAAGACCTGGTTCGCCGTCTGCGCCGCGACCGGCTGCGCCAGGGCGATACCCGTGGCCACCGCCAGAGCAACGGCCTGCCATGCCTGGCAGGCCTTCTGTGCAAGCAGACGCGACAGTCGGTAGCTTCCGGGCACGATATCAACCGAGAAAGGGATGAAGGCCGAAGACCTCCTGAACATTATCTGTCTAGGGACCCCCTCACAGCCAGTGCAACGGCGCGGGTGGTTGCTGACGGCGATTGTAAGGGAAGCCAGCTCAGGCCGTCCCAATTGCAGACGCAACGCGGCGCAATCTGGTTTTGTCGAGACCCGCGGGCGATCTAGCGCGAGCCTTCATAGACCCGGCGCGCCCGTTCCATCTTCTCCTCGTAGGTCGAATAGGTCTGCAGATGCGCCGTGGAGGCGCACCCGATCCTGACGATCTCGACGTCGATCGAACCCGCCGCAGGGTCGGCGAACGCTTCGGCGACCTGTTCCGAAAGAACGGTCCGGCGATTGAAGTAGGCGTCGGACCGGGTCCGCCGCGCCCTTCGCGTCTGGCAGTTCACCTCGTAGATCACCTCGGCCGCGTCGATGGTGATCGGGCGCCCCGCTGCATCCGTGCCGGCGCGTTCGGACGTTCTGAAAATATGGAGAACGGGAAACACGATGACGCCGCCTGCCCGCATTGTCCGGGGCAGGCCGAACGTCGCCATGTCGGCCGTGGCACCGATGTACACGGCGGGAGCTTCGAGCGGATCTCGGCCATCGGCTGGGGCCGAGCCGGACCTCGCCGGCGCCGACGGCTGAGCGACGTCCAGCACTCTCAGTCGAAAGGGTCCGGTCCCCTTCGCGAGCGAGGCGCTGACACGAACCGTCAGCCGGCTGCCGTCATCGAGAACCGGATCCGACGCCGGAAGCTCTCCTTCGATCGTCTGCCCGGCGCGAACGGGAGTTTGTGCTGCCACCTGACCGACCCCGAGCGTGATCGCTGTCGCGACCGCGCATGCGCCGAGGACAGCGTGAAGCGACGGGGCCAGGAGAGGGGTGGACGTTTTCATCGTGTTTCACTGTGTTCGCAGGTTTGTTGCTGCTTCCTGTCGCTTCAGCGCGCCGTGCTCGCCCGGCGGAAATCGTCAGCGATCGCCTCGGGCGAACTGCCCAGGACCTTGCCGGTCGGGTCATGCCCTCGGCAGCCAACATTGAACATGTCCTCGGCAGGGCTGTTCGGGGCGATGGGCCCCCAGATCCTATCGCCAGCCGTCTCGCCGACGAAGAGTCCGCTCGCGCGATAGCCTCGGCCCGAGATGATCCGGAACGCCTCGGCCGCGCAGTTGAACTCATTGGCCATCGCGAGATGCGAGAGTTCTTCACCCCGGGCAAGGGAAGCCGCATCCACCGCCATGTAGCTGGTGACATAGGCGATGTTCCCGACGCGACGGACGGAGCCCTGATCCATGAAAACCAGGCTCGAGTCCTGCCGCGTCAGCAGCGTATAGGGCCCCTGTGGAGCCCGGAAGTCTGAAGTCGCCGGGCCTGCGGACGATCCGACCTCGGTCACCCTGATGCTGTAGCGACCGATCTGACCCGCGAGCAGGCTGTTGGCGCGGATCGTCCGGCTCGCGCCGTCACCCTCGACCGTCAGCCGCGCGTTGGTTCCGTCGCCCCCGTCGTCGTCGCTTTGAAGCAGGCTCAGACTGTCGCACGCACCGGTTCCGACCTGCAGATAGCTGTCGAAGGCGTCCGACACCTGGTCGATCTGGAGCGTCTGGCCCTGCCGGGTCTGCAGGGTGAAGCAGTCGTAGTGGCTGTCGTCGTCCAGCTTGGGATCGGTGCTCGACAATTCACCGTCGATTGTCTGACCAGGACGGACGACTGTCTGGGCGGCGACAGGGCTCGCAGCCACCAAAGCCGCAAGAATCAAGGCGCAGGTGCGTGACATCGAAGACCTCCTGAATTGCGAGCTTCCCCGCGACGCTCGGTTGCTCGGCTTCAGCCGGGCCCCCTTGGGATCTGTGTGTGCAACTCTCAGCTCGCGGGGCGAAGGCGTGCCAGCTTGGCTTCGTGCGTCGTGTAGGCGCGACCCCAGTCGTGTCCGTCCGGGTTGCAGGCGACCCGAACCGCTTCAGAGGGGAGCGTCCCCTGGGTCGGAGTTCGGTATCCGCCATCCGTTACGACCGAGAAAACGACCTCTTGATCCGAGTATCCGACCCCATTCGACGCAAAAAAGGTCCCCTGGCGGCAGTCAATGCTGTAATCGGACAGCTGGGCGCTCACAAGAATGTCTCGCCCGTTCTCGTCTTTCGAGTAAGGGGTCCCCTCGCGGAACATGGCAAGGACTGGGAATATCCTGATCCCATTCGTTTGTTCTTCGATCGGAAGACCAAAGAAGACATCGTTTCCTGCGGCCGCCAGAAATATCGCAGGGGCATTGAATGGGTCGCTGACCGACGGGCTGATGCCCCCGGCGGACTGACCGATCAACGACACGCCGAGTTGATAGAGACCCGTCTGATCCGCCTGCAGCGAGTTCACGCGGATCGTCAGAAGGTCCCCATTGCCCTCAATGACAAGGCGGGAGTTCAACCCTCCGCCGCTGTCATCGTCGCTTTGCTGGTGTTGGAAAGCGTCACACCCGCCCGTGCCGATCTGGATGAAGCTGTCGAACGCGTCCGAAGTCTGATCGATCTGGAGCGTTTGCCCGCGCCGCGTCTGCAACGTGAAGCAATCGTAGTGGCTGTCGTCGTCCAGTTTGGGGTCGGACGAGGCGAGCAGGCCGGTAAGCTTCTGACCCGGTCGGATCGAGTTTTGGGCGGCCGCGGGCCCGGCCGCCGCGGCGACCACAAGCGCCAGCATGACGAGCCCCAGTGCTGAACGGTCGCCGGTCCAGTGCGGTTTGCTTCTCGATCGACGACTGGTGGCTTCGAGTTTGGTCATTGATCTCGTTCCTGCGGGGTGACGTGATTGTGCGGGTTCAGGCCGAGCTGTGATGGCGCTTCGCCGGCCATGGCCAGATAGGCCGCCGCGGCCCAGGCGCGGGCCGCTGCGACGTCGGGGACCACGACCTGCGGCGGTGGCGTCTGGCTGGGCACGCAGACATGGTTCAGGACGGCCTTGTGGTCCTCGCCCGACGGCGACCGCATGCCGACCGTCGGCCGGCTCTCCTCGACCAGGGTGTCGTCCTGAAACACCTGATGATGCAGGGGTTCGGACTGGCCCGTCTGGCAGTCGACCCGGTAGCGCGAGACCCGTGTGTTCCAGCCCCAGGTCGAAGTCAGCCGGTCGGCCGGATCGAAGAAGGTCCAGTGGGTCACCTCGACCGGCCCGCCGGCGGCTGCGCCGGAACCGGCGGTCTTTCGGTCCATGAAGACGATGGCGATCGGGCCGGAGTAAATGAGCTGAAGCTGGTCTTGCGCCCCGGCGGCAGCGGGTGTCGTCAGGAAGAGACCAACGACGCTGAGGACGGAGTACAGGCTGACGCGGGCAGGCGCCGTTTGGAAGGTCCGTTGCCGGGACGTGCGTCCGACGCTCCGTTTTCCGAGGACCGAGCCGCCGGAACGGCGGCCCTCACCGAAGCGGGGGTGCGGAGCCGACTGCGGTGGTCGCGGCCGTGTTTTCGGTCTAGCGAGCATCTCTTGCCCTCCAGCGGATCAAGGCTGGCTGACTATGAGGACCCTCGCCCGAGGGCGCATCTGACAAAGGCCGACAGGTTTCGCCGACCTGTGTTTCCCGCGCTTCCCGGAGCTTAGGAGCCGACGACCGCGAAGGGTGCCCAGACCTCCGGATCCGATCCGTTGAGCACGGCCGGATCGTCCATGAGAGCCAGCATCGCGGTCCGCAAGGCCTGGGCGGAGCTTTGACCGGCGGCCGAAGCCTCGATGGTCGCGACGGTCAGCCGGGCCGCCGCATCGTCCCTGACAGGCCAGTGCGAGACCAGGATGTTGCGCCCTCCCGCAAACAGAAAGGCGCGCGCCAGACCCGTGAAGCCGCCTGCACCCGGGCGATCCCCGGCGGCCGTGTTGCAGGCCGACAGGACCACCCAGTCCGCGTCGAGATCGAGGAGCGCGGCCTCCGAGGCTGTCAGCAGGCCGTCGTCGTCGGCAGAGGCCACCGCGGGCGGGGTGAACGCCAGAGCGGGTTCGGCGAGCCCTAGAACCTCCCCCGCCATGAGGCCGTGGGTGGCGAACACCACGACATCGGCATCCCTCATGGCGGCGGACCGGACCGCGCTCTCGGTCGCGTCGAGACCTCGAAGCACCCGGGACGCCGGGAAGGCGACCTCAAGCGCATCGAGTTCACGCCGGGCATGGGGCAGATCCACCAGCGATTTCAGGGTCGATCCGTCACCCGAATTGTCGAAGACGGCCGCGCCGGCCGCGAACAGGGTGTTCGACGTCCGGGCCCCGGCCTCCCCGCGGCGCAGGGCGCTGATCGACGGCGCCACCTGGACGGCGACCGAGCGGATCAGCCAGGCGGTCGGTCCCTCCCCCGCCGGTTCGGTGATCAGCGCCGCCCATGAAACAGGTGCGAAATCCTTGCCCGTGGCGAAGATCAGCGTGTCCTCGCCGCGGACCGTCCGCGCGATCGCCGGCGTGAAGAGGGCGCGGTACAGGCTATGCGCCGCATCACGGTCGAAGGCGGGCCCGTGCGGGCCGGGTGTCAGGGCGTCGACACCATCGCGTCGCAGGCCCGGTCCCGGGGCGTCGCCCGGACGGAGGCGGGAAACGAGCCCGGCGATCTCGCCCGGCTCGACCTCTGTCCGCGACCAGGAGGCCGAGGTCGCGGTCAAGGCGAACACATAGAGACTGTCACGCGTCAGAAGCGGCAGGATAAGCGCCTGTCCGGGCTCCAGTCGGCCTTGGGCCTCGGCGACGGAAAGGATCTCCGCTCCCAGTAAGGTCCCGGCCTCGGGGAAATCCCGACGCAGCCGCTCTCCGGACGCCCGATAGGCCGCCTGCGCCTCGGCCACGGCGGCCCGCGCCGCTGCGATAGCCTCCTCGTCTCCGGACGGAATGGCCGCCGAATAGGCGCGATCCAGCCGCTGACGCCTGAACGCATTGTCCTGATGCACCCTCAGGGCTTGGGCCAGAGCGTCGGAGCGGCTGCCCAGCCGTGCGCCCGCCGCCGCCGCCGCCCGGGCCGTGTCGGTCTCGATGAGGGTCTGGGCCGCCCGAAATCCGGTTTCCATGTCATCGGCCAGATAAGCCGTCTCGAGCACCTGGCCGAACGCCGTGCGGATGTCGCGAGGCGGTGCGGGGGCCCCGCTCACCGCCAGTCTGGCCGCCAGATCGGCTTCCAGGGCGGGCAGGCTTGCGCGACTGGCGCGCACGCCGGCCTCGACGTCGCCGGCCCTCGCCGAGATCCAGGCCTTGGCGACCTCGGCCCGGATCCTCTCGAAGTCCGACGCCGGTCGAACCGCGCCCAAGGCCGTCAGGGCCTCCTGCGCCGTGGTGGTCGCCTGCGGCAGCTTGAGGGCGGACTGGTCCTCGGCGAGCCCGAGCTTGATCTGGCCCACGATCAGCGGGTCCGCATTCAGAACGACAGCCGCCGCCAGGGCGCGCTCGCGGTACTCGATCGCCCGGGCGAATTCACCCCGGGTGGCGGCGGCCGAGGCGGCGTGCCTCAGGCTGATCATCACCGGTCGGGACTGGGGGCCCGCTGCGGCCTCAAAGCCCTCGAGGGACCTGAGGAACGCCGCCTCGGCTGCCTCGGGCCGATCGAGCGCCAGCGCCGCCAGGCCGTTCATGCCCCAGGACGCGGCCAACTCGAACGGCAGGCCGACGCCGGCCTGGCGTTGTGCCAGGGCCTGTTCGAACGTGGCCGCGGCCTCGATCTCATTGCCCTGGGCGAGTTCGAACATGCCGAGCGATTCGGCGGCGAGGACGGTGTAGGTGTCAGCCAGACCCCGCTGGGCGCGGCTGTCCGCATAGGCGCGACGATACTGGCCAAGGGCCTCGGTCCTGGCCCCCGTTTCCGCCAGGGCGGTCGCCAGTTGCAGACGGGCCGACATCACCCCGGCGTCAGCGATCGGCAAGACGCCCTCAACCGCGGCGAGCGCGGGTCGCATACGCTGAACCAGATCCTCATAGCGGCCGGCGCGTCGGTCGACACTGGCGATCGCCGCATCAAGGCCGAACAGTTTGGGATCGGTCGGCGACAGAGTCGGGACGAGCAGGGCGCGGGCCCGTTCGAACCGTGCGCGGGCGTCGTTGAGCCGTCCGGTGTGGAGGTCGATCCGGGCCCTCCACTCGAGGGCGTCCGCCAAGGCCAGGGCGGTCGCGTCCGGCGCGGCCTCCAGAGTCGAGATCGCGGCGTCGGCCTCGACCCTCGCGGCGTCGATGTCCTCGCCATGATAGAGCGCGGCGGAGCGCCAGCGCTGGGCCTCCCCCAGCCGTGCCGTGGGCCGATCGCTCGTGGCCCGCAACACGGCCTGCAAGCGACGCCATTCCGCTTCAGCCTCCGCAGGCACCTGCGAGACGATCAGTGCGTGGGCCGCTGCGAAAGCGGCGTCGAGTTCCGCCCCCGTCATGGCCTCCTGGGGCAGGGTGCGCGGAGGCCCTTCCCCGTCCGCCGCGGTGACCGCCCTGTCGGCCGGTTCCTGGGACGGGCCGGCCTGGGCCGCCGACCCGGCCAGCAGGAGGGCGATCACGCCCGCACCCATGCGCGCGATCAGCGGCCTGGACCAGTCCGAGGAAGGGTCCGGACAGGCGCGACGGGGGTGCGGATCGGACATGGGAACAACACCTCGGCGGCGCAGCGGGAATGGACAGCGCCTCCCCCGAGACTGCAGGTGTCTGCGGGCCATTCAGAATCGACGCGGCCGACAGTCATCAAGACAACCGTCGATATGTCAACGCACCCGGCCGAAGGTCTGGAAGGCCACCCGGACGCACAGCCCCGGTGCGCGGTCGCTCAGGCCCAGGGTTGCACCATGCCGTTTGACCACGGCCGCCACCAGCGCCAGCCCGAGCCCGTATCCGGCGGCGGGCTGAGCGTCCGCGCCACGCACGAAGCGTCGCAAGACCGCTTCCCGTTCGTCGGCCGGCACCCCCGGGCCCTGATCCTCGACGGTCAGTATGGCTTGCCGTCCCGATGTCTGAACGGTGACCGTGACCTCACCGCCCTGGGGCGAGAACTTGATGGCGTTGTCGATCAGATTGGCGGCCAGCCGGACCAGCAGAAGCCGTTCGGCCAGGATTGTCGCCGGTTGGCGGACCAGGCGCAGGATCACGCCCCGGTCCTCTGCCACGGCGCTGTAGAGATCGACGGCCGCCTGCACGGCGTCGCCCGGATCCAGCGGCACGAAGCCGGCGTCGGATCCCGCCTCGGCCTCGACGATGTCGAGCAGGGCCTCGAACGTCTGCAGGATTTCATCGGTCTCGAAGACAGCCAGCGCCGCCCGCTCCCGGGCTTCGTCCAGGGTCTCGGCCCGCGCGGCGCGTTCAAGGTCCGACTTCAGCCGGGCCATCGGCGTGCGGAGATCGTGCGCGACCCGGTTGGAGAGGTCGCGCAGACCGACCATCAACTCGTCGATCCGCTCAAGCATCCCGTTGACGTGTCGCGACAGCGCACCGAATTCATCGTCGACGCCCGCCCCCGGAGCCCGGGTGGACAGGTCCCCACCCCGTACCTGATCACAGGCCCGATTGATCGCATCAACCCGGGCCAGCAGACCGCGGCTTGCGAGGGGCCCGACCACAAAGGCGCCAAAGGTCGCAAAGGCCACGGCCAGCGCGGCGACCGCCATCATCTCCCGGCCGATGGAAAGACCGTCATCCTGCCAGTCGGCCACGAGGACCAGACCGGGAGCGAGGATGCGATCCTGCGCCCGCGCCGCAGTGGCACCGGGATCTCCCGCGAGCGGCTGGCCGTCGCGAAGCAGAACATAGACGCGGGGGTCTTCCGGGCGTGCGTTGCGCGCCAGCACAAGAGCGGTGGCCTTGGCCTGCAGTCGTTGCGGATCATCATCCGCAATCTTGTCGAGCACGGCCTCCAGATCCGCCTCGATCAGCGCAGTCAGGCGCTGCTCGTTCTTGTACTGAATAAGTTCATACGCACCGGCCGCAAACATGACGGCGGCGAACGCGAACGACAGGGCAAAGACCCCTATCAGCCGCCAGATCGCGGACCGACGGCCTCTGCGGGCGTCAAGCCGCACGAAGGACGAAGCCTTGGGTCCGGACCGTCTCGATCATGGGCTGACCTGCGGCGCCGTCCAGCTTGGCCCGCAGCCGGGAGAGGTTCACGTCGATCACATTGATCTGCGGGGGAATGCGGTATTCCGGCCAGACGGCGTTCCAGATCATCTGCCGCGAAACGATGTCTCCCGCATTTCGCGCCAGATAGGCGAGGATGTCGAACTCCTTGGGCGACAGATCGACATGCACCGTCTTCCAGTGAACGGTGCGCGCCTTGATCCGCACCTCCAGCATGCCGAGCAGGATGACATCGGGATGGGCGGTCTCGCCGCCCCGTCGCGCCAGGGATCGTACCCGGGCCGCCAGTTCCTCGCCGTCGAAGGGCTTGGCCAGATAGTCATCCGCTCCGCCATCAAGCCCCTCGACGCGGGATCGCGTCTGACCCAGATTCGAAAGGATCAGGGCAGGCGTGCGCACGTCGATCCGGCGCAGATGACCGAGGACCGTCAATCCGTCCATGCCCGGAACCATCCGGTCCAGGACCAGCACGTCGTAGTGGGTCGCCGCAGCGGCCGTCAGGGCGTCCTCTCCCGTCACGAAATGATCGATCACGGCCTCGTCCCCGCTGAACACCTGGGCGACCCGGTCCGCAGCTTCGGCGTCGTCTTCGAGAAGCAGGATCCGGAGCGGCGGTTTTTGCTGCGTGTCGGGCATCATGGGGCCGGACATCACCTGTTTCCCGCTCCGGGCGCTTCTGACAATAATCGTAAGATGCGACAGCGCTACTCAGGAGGCAAATACCCGCGATGAAATGGGGTCTGATCAGCCTGCTCGCGCTGGGCCTGTGCGGAGCTTCGGTGCCCTCGCACGGCCAGTCCATGGGTCCGGACGCGGCGCGCGCACCGTTCGAGGACATGATGCTGGCCGCGCGGCTGGCGCGCTGGGGTCTGGCCAATGACGATCCCTTCGCACTCGCAACCGCCGCGCGTCTGCGCCAGGCGACGGACCGGGTGCGGATCGATCGGGGCGATCGGGACGAGGCTGGCGATCCGGTCGAGCGCTGGCTTTCAGCGGCAGAAGCCCTGGCCGGAGGCGATCCTCGCGTCACTGCCCTGATCGACGAGGTGAGGGAAACCGGCTTCAAGGGCCGACGCGGTGGACCCCGGGTCTCGCTCGGCCGGGTCAGGGCCCAGCAAAGCAACCGTTATGTCGAGCCGTTCGATCCGGCCCGGACCGCCGTGGTCTATGTGGAGGGCGACGGCGATACGACGCTCGAACTCGTGGTGCGCAGGGCCGATGGAACCGTCGTCTGCGCCCAGGACGAGCCGGGCGACCTCAAGATGTGCGTCTGGACGCCCGACCGCATCGACGGCCATACCGTCGAGATCCGCAACGACGGAATGGTCGACAATGCCTATAGTCTGGCGACCAACTAGGCCGGGCCTGCGGGGCCGGGCCCGGTCCCGCCTCGCCACCCTGTGCGCCCTGGCCGCACTGGTCGGTGCGGTGCCCGCCCTTTCGCAGCCCCCGGAACCCCGTGCGCTTCTGATCGGTGTGGGACGCTATGCCGGCCTCGCCCCGGGCCAGGGCCTTGAGGCCCCGATGGCCGATGTGGCGCGGCTGGGCGAGGCCCTGACCGCGGCGGGCTATCCCGCTCACCGGATCGCGACCATGACCGAGGACGGGGTGCGATCGCCGACCCGCACCCATGTGCTTGAGGCTCTGGAGGCCCTCGCGACCGCGGCCCGGCCCGGACAGGAGATCCTGATCTATTTCTCGGGCCACGGGGCCCAGGCCGCCGCCCGCCACCCGGACCGGGAGGTCGACGGGCTGGAAGAACTCTATCTGCTGGCGGACGCCGGCCCGGCGGACCCCTCGACCGGCAGGGTGCCGGGGACCCTCGCCGATTTTGAGCTGGAGGCCGTGATTGCGCGAATCCGGCAGGCCGGGGCCGACGTCATCCTGATCGCCGACGCCTGCCATGCCTCAGGTTTGACCCGGTCAGGCGAAAGGCACGGTCGGGTCAAGGGGCTGACCGGCGTCGATCTCGGGATGCCGGACGTTTTCCCTCTGCGGAGCCGACCCGCGCCCGACGCACAGCCGGTACGCGGAGACTTTACGGGCATTTTTGCGGCCTCGCCCGGACGGCTCGCGGTCGAGCGACGGCTGCCTCTGGGCGAGGCGGGTGCACAGCCGGCCTCGGCCTTCACCTTCGCCCTTGCGCGGGCGATCCGGGACGGCCGACACCGCAGCTGGCGGGACCTTCAGGACGGCGTGCGTGATGCGAGCGTGGAAGCAGGACCCGGGCCCGTTCCTGTCTTCGAGGGCCGGCTGGACGCGGTGCCGGCAGGCCTTGATCGGGACCGGCCAAGGTTGTTCCGCGCATACGACCAGGACGGAATGGGCGTCATCACCGCGGGCAGGATCGAGGGGTTCTCGCCCGGAGAGAGGGTGGAACTGCTCGACCTCGACGGCCGGGTCATGGGCCAGACGACGGTCACCGCCAGCCAGGCGTTCAGCGCGCGCCTTGCCGCCCCTGCGAACGGCGCGAGACGCGCCCGGCACCTGAACGACATTCCGGGTTCGCCCTTTCTCGACAGGATCGGCCCCTACCTTGAAACGGGCTCATCAGACGGTTCGATCCGGGTTTCCGGCCATGTGCAGCCTTCGGGATGCGGTTCCGCAGTGCCGCCAGAACCCGCTTCGGCCCCGGTTCTGAGGATTGTGGACCTATCGGCGCGACCCGCGCTTTCGCATTGTGACGTGCTTCATCTCCAGTTGAAGAACGACAACAGCGCCGCGCTCGATGCGGCCCTGTTCTTCGTCAACGCCCAAGGCCGGGCGACGCCTTTGACGTTTGGGCCGGACAACGATCCGCGGCTCGAACCCGGCCAGGCACGCCACGCGGCGGTCCGTATCGTGACGCGCGATCCGCAGGGCCGTCGCCTGGCCTCGGGCGAAGAGGCCATCGTACTCATGTGGGTTCCGGCGAGAGGTCGGATCCCGAGGGATCTGCGCGCTGTCACCCGGGGGGTGATGAGGGGAAGCCTTCTCACCGACGACCTGCGCGCCATCGTGTTTCCGGTCCTGACCTCGGATTCCACGCCGGCCCGGTGAAGGATCGACCTGGCTGAAAGGTCTTTCTCCTCGCGGGCCCGAGTTCGCCCAACCCAGGACGATGCAGGGGTCAGCTCCGCTTCGCGCGCGCTGCAACTTCAGCTTTCACCCTTGATGGAGGCCCCCGGCCTTCCCGAGAACGCGGCCCCGTCCGTCCGGACCACCTGCACACCGCGGCCAGCACCGGACCGACGGTTTTGGCCGTAGCGGCGGGGTCGAACCTGTCGGCATTTGTCAGGTGCAGGTCTCGGCTACGATGCGCACACTCCGCCTTGCGACAGGAGATGAACGGGCGGCCGCGATTGCGAGCGCCTCCTCCATGGTCGCGATGTCCCGGTTCTGGAGAGAGCGGCAATGACTTCAACGAACAGGCTGGCGACACGCCGCAATCAACTCGTCGATCGTCGCGCCTTGATAACTGCCGCTGTCGCTTCGACACTCGTGCCCTTGGCTCTACGCGGGAATCCAGCCATGGCGGCCTTTGCAGACCTGCCCATGCGGGTCAACAACGCACGCGCAATCGCAGGTATCGGACGCGTCATGATTGGTAGCTTCGGCGTGAACTTTGTGACCGAGCGCAAGGCCAGTCAGTCGAGCGGTGGCGGTTTTCGGGCGAGATTCACCCAGTCGAATGTGAATGTGCAAACAAACCTCACGGGGCTGACGCCCGAAGACTACGTCGCCGCTGCCGACGCGGCCTATGCCGCTGCGATCGAGGCCCTGGGGGCGAGGGGGATCGAGGTCGCCGACAATACCGCGCTCCTGGCGTCGCTGCGCAACAGACTGGCACCCCAGCCAAATGGTGCGTCTGACCAGTTCAGTGAAGGCGGCGGATCATCGGTCGAAATGATACGCTATGGTCCCACACCCTTCGGCGGCTTCTACCCTCTCGACGGCTGGGTGACGACCGGGGGCGGGTTCTCGGGCCTCGGGAACATGGGGGCGTTGCGGGCCGGGTTGACGGCGACCGAACACCTCAGAGGGGAGGCCCGTGCGACTGACACGGCCATCATCGGCCTTCTGCTCACGGTAAACCCCGTCAGGATGACGGCGGACCAGAATACCGACTGGCGCGTGCCAGATGTTTTCGGCAACGGCGGCCTGGTACGGAACACCTCGATCAGTACGGAAACCGGACTATCGTCGAACCCGTACAAGACCTGGCTGGATGTCTATCCGAAATCAGGCCGCCCGGGTCAGGTCTCTGTCCAGAGGGAAATCGGGGTCAGGGGCGGCATCGGCACCCTTGTAGATTCGACTTCTGCCGGATCACGGGCACTTCAGGGCCTTGGGAATGTGCTTTCAAATCCTCTCCTTGGGGGAAGCGGGCGCAACTCAAGCACCACGAACTACACGCTGAATGCCGACTCGCCATCCTACATCGCTGGCGTCGGAGCACTGGGCTATGACGTGATGAGTGCATTCGCAGGGCCATTGACCTGACACTGTTGGTGTCGCTCAGCTAGGTGGCTTGGTGGCGCTGTCGGGGTGAATCGCCTGGTCCAACGCCGACCTTCCAGCCCGCAGCGAGGACCGATGTCGCCCAAGCTGCGTCAGTCGCTGGGCGATCAGACGACCTGATCCGTTCCCGGGCGACGGTCAAGGCGACCGAGGAAGAGACCTCCGGCCGATCGCTTCAGAGCGCCCGTCGAGACCAGGTCGAGTGCTGGCGCACAGGTGACGATGACCGTTAGATCCGGGGCTTTCGCGCCACGACTCGACCTACGGCGACGACACACGCCGAGGGCCTATGATTTGGCGGGACTGCCCAATGACGTTCCCAACGTCAGCCGTTGGGTCGAGCGCGGGCATCGCCCGGTAGAGAGCCTCAGACTGTCTCGCTCCGATTTGTGAAGCGATTTCAAACGCTGGATGCGGAATAATCTCGCAGGTTACAGTCAGCCAAGCGCTCAAAAGCGATGCTGCTGTCGCTATCTCTCTGATTAAACGTAGAAAATGGCGCGCCCGGAACGACTCAAACGCCACAGCTCTCGATCAGCTGCTAACGCGCTGAAGAGAAAGAAAATCGTTATATTTCAGATATTTTCGCGCTTGTGCGTTGGGCTTTCCGTTGTAAATGACGCTGAGTTTTTAGTCAGTGTGAGCGTCGTTGATGGGCCGGAAACGCGCGATAGGGAATGAGCGCCTCGGTGAATATGTTCATCGTCGTTCCAGTGGGATTCTGGAGGTCAGGTTCCCCCTTCCCGAGGAGGTTCGGCACGCCTTTCCTGATGCCAGGGGTCGGCCCAGAACCGCGATCATCAAGTCGCTCGGAACGAACGACACAAAGATCGCCAATGCGAAGGCTGAGGCAATAAAAACTCAGCTTCGTGCCGACATTCGGCGTGCTTCGGAGGCTCGGGGCTCCACTGACCTTTCGGACTTCCTCCAGTGGCTCCACGACTATGACCTTTCGTCATTCGCTGCTGAGGAAGCCGACCGTGCCAAAGTGGATCTGAGGGACAGGTTCACCCACCCCGACCGGATCGAGAAGGCGATGGCTGAGAGATCGAGCCGCCGCAACCATTATGGCGCTGCGCTGACTTCGCACGTCTCAGAGGAGCGCCGTGCGGTGACCAGCTGGGCAGCCGACGAGTATTTCCGGCGAGCTGGCAGGGAACCTGACGATCAAAGCCCTGAGTATATTGCCGTTCTCGAGGAGTGCGGCCGCGTTCTGGTCGATGGGGTGCTTGCTCAAGAGGCGCTTGCCAAGGGCAGCCCCGTGCCTCCTCCGCTGTCAAAAATCTTGAGCGATGCCACCGCCAGAAACGTCGATCTCAAGGGAGCATTGACGGATCGCGGCAGGATGCGGCTGACGGTATTTTTCGAGGAGATCTACGCTAAGGCAGAGGAGCGTGTCGGTGCCCCTAAAAAGGGCGAACGAAACATTCCTGGAAAACGTCACTCAGTCCGCCTGTTTTCGGAGCTTGTCGGCGACAAGCCGATCTGCGCGATCACGAAAGGCGACCTCTACGCATTCCTCGATGAGTTGTTGGATTTCCCCGAGAGCCGCCGCCTGACCGGCCCGCAAAAGAAGCTGAAAGCCGATGCGCTGCTGCGTCAGGCTCGGGCAGGAGAAATCTCCGTGCCCTCCATTCACGCCAAGACCGCCAACAAGCACCTATCGAACCTCTCTGCGGTTCTGCAGTTCGCGGAACGTCGTCGCGACGTGAATGCCGTCGACTCGAAGGGCGTCAAAGCACGGTTCGAAGATGACGAGGACGATGGGCGTCCGTTCACGACGGCTGAACTCAACCGCATCTTCTCGCTTCCTCCCTTTGCCGGGTGCGCCGGCGACGACGTGGAGGGTGGCCTGTTAAAATGCGGCCCGGTCAAGATGCGGGATGATCGCTTCTGGATCCCCCTGATCCTGCTGTTCACCGGGGCGCGGTCTTCCGAAATCGCGGGCCTGCTCACCAGTGAAGTCGTGACCGAACACGAGACCCCGCATTTTGTGATCATACCCAATGTTGCAAGGCCGCGCCTGAAAAACAGGCACTCCCGTCGCCTGGTGCCCATCCACTCCCGGCTCATCGACATGGGCCTGTTGGATTTCGTCGGCGTGAGGCGCGCTGAAGATAGTCTTCGACTTTTCCCGTTGGCCGAGCAGACCTTTTACCGTGATGGGACGACAGGGCTAAAGACCGCTCGGTCCCTTTCGTCCAGCCTCATTCTCCGGCAGTTCAATCGGACTCACCTGAAACGTGCTGAGGCGACTGCGGATCGCGGATCGATCAAGTGCTTCAGGAACTCGTTTGAGCAGGAGGCCGCTGCTCGGATTCAATCTGACGAAACCAGGCAGCGTTTAACCGGTCGAAAGGTCGTCAGCACAAGCCGTATCTATACGGACAACATTCCTTACGATCCCGATCAGCGCGCAGGAATGTTGGCGAGACTGAAGCAGGATATCGAGTGCATCGTCTACGCCACGGTGAAGTTGGACCATCTGCTTGTCTGACGGGCCGACCCGTCCTGATCGCCGACCTCCGACGCACCTCGGCCAGTTTCATGATCTCGACGGGCTCCGATCTTATGATGGTGGGCAAGAGCCTCGGACACACTCAGGCGTCAACAACTCAGCGCTACGCCATGCTGTTCGAAGACGTGCGGAAAGCGGGTGTCTCCCGTGCAGTCGGTAGGATGCTCAACCCGGTGGTCTAATGGATGAGACTGATCCTCGTCGGCCACCGACAGAGAAGTCGTAGGGACTGGCGCGGATCGTCGACCCGGGTGCAGTGGGTCAGCCGGTGTTCCGCACGCTACCCTTACCCCCTCGAACGATCGCCGCTGAGGACCCCATCCACAGGGCTCCCCATCGAAACGCTCAAAAATCTGACATAGATGCACCGGGTTTTTCGCGTTCCGGCGGCTCCGGATATGTAGCGGACGTCCTGACTGGCGATACGACCCGCCTCGCGGTGGCGACAGCGGCCTATGTAAGGATTGAAGGTGGGTATCTGAATTCCGCTAAAAGACCGGAGCACTGGCCCCGCAGGCCACGCTTGAAAACGCAGCTCTCTTAGCCCTCTGCCAGGCGTCATTCTCGAGTCGATTACTGATCGCTTCGCCATGCACATCGAGCCTTCCAACCGGCGGTCGCCTAGCGATCCGGGGTTGACCGGAGCCCCTCAAACACACCGCTCGATGCTACAGCAGCTGCCTCGCGTTACTGGACGGGCTTGACGCGCGTCCAGACGATAGTTCCGGCTGTGTTCAACCCCGCATTCCAGTTTCGGTTGGTCCAATATGAGCCCTCAAGGGACATTTGAGGACCACTATCTTCAATATCAACATATGCTGAACCAAAATGATGGCTACTGTCAGAATCGTGAGGGGTTTCGGTCGTATTTTCGTAAGTGTAGTAGATACGAATATCACCACTGTTATCATCTCTTTTTACGCTAACGCTAACCGACTTTGATTTGGAGTATTTGTCGTCGGATATAAACTTTATCGTCACCGTTAGAAGCCTAGCTACGACTTTGATGTCGGCAGTTACTTCTGCACCGTTGCCAGGATGAAGATTGGCCATGCTTGCGATCTTAGGCCAGTTACTTTGAAGCGTTGCACGCCAGTTGCCACTTATGTCAGGTGAGACGCCGGCTATACCCGGAAGCCGGCAGATCCAAGGGAACAAAGAGGATTGCCCGACTCCCACGATCAAACCGCTGCTGACCGCCATGCCCAGACTTACAGGTGACCACCAAGCCAGCAGGTTCTCAGGGGGCCAGAAAGCAACTTTCCCTATGGCGACAAGCGCAGCGATCATGGCAAACAGCGCGAACAACCGTGTGATGCCGATTGATTGATACACGGTTCACCCCTTGTTCCAGCCCCGAGCGGGCCCTACCTTTGACGAACAGCGTTGCGGTATCAAGGGAGGGGAGCCATGGCTCTTAATGCGCATCGGGTCTTTTCCGGTTCCACGGACAAAAACTATCTGAGGGCCTTGGAGGTCGAACAGGACAAGCAGGATGATCTCCGGGCCGTTCGTGACTTGGTCCGAGAGAGACTGAGAAACGCATTCAAGGAATGGGACAAATACGCATCGGCTGAGATCCTGTTTGAAACCGCGTCTGTCTCGAATGGGTCGCTGCAGCCGAAGTTTCGCATGCAGGGCAGTTTCGCTTACCGCACCTTGAACGAACCAGCCCAGAAGCCGCAAGAAATCGACTTGGACGACGGGATGTTCCTTCCTGTTTCCTATCTAGCTGGACAACAGGGGAGTCATCCCGGGTTAGTTCACACGGGCTACTTCACCGTGGTCGAACGAGCGCTCGCTCCGCTATGTGCCGACAACGATTGGAAGCTCGAAACCGACCTTCCTTCCTGCGTGCGTATCCGTCTGGATGACGGCGCACACATGGACGTCGCACTCTACGCGATCCCTGATCACGAGTTTGACGTTTTGATCGAGAAAGCCGCGTTCAACGCACAGGACCAAATCGCGGTGATGGAAAGCGTCGATTTTGGCGATGTCCTTTATCGCCAGCTTGACGCCAACCAGATCATGCTGGCCCACCGCGACGAAGGCTGGAAGCCGTCAGACCCCCGCAAGCTCGATGATTGGGTCCAAGAAGGTGTCAAAACACATGGCGCTCAGTTTCGTCGTGTCTGCCGCTACCTTAAGGGGTGGCGCGACTATCAGTGGGCGAGTTGCCGACTCGCCTCTATAGCTCTGATGTCCTGTGTGCGGGAAGCTTTCGACAAAGGTCCCGCCATTGCTGATAATCGCGACGATTTGCGTATCAAAGACGTAGCCCAACGGTTGCCGGATCTACTTCGCAAGCAGATCGATAACCCTGTCGTAGACGGTCAGAGGCTTGATGAAAAGTGGTCTTCGGAACAGCGGGCGGACTACGTCGCTAAAGCTGAGGTCTTGGCTGCCCGAGTAGAGCAAGCATTGCTCGGGACTGATGTTAAACAGACAGCCCTCAATGAGCTTATTGCATCCTTCGGAACCCGCATACCTAATGACGTAGCGCTGATTAGCTCGGACGACCCGAACCCACCGGCGTTGGCGTCGCCGGCGGTGCTTAAACTGGGAGTTCTGGGTGACATGGCAGAGCGCGCCGATGAGCGCCAGGCTGTTAGCAAGGATGGCGACGGTCGGTATGGCTGAATGAGTTGGCGAAACGGAGCGCTTGAGCGGCAGTCTGAAGAGGCAATCGAAGCTGTAGGACGGGTTTTGGCCGAAGTCGGCGCAGTTGCCGTTGAACAAGCTAACTCTCTCTACCCGCTGGCAATCGCCGCATGGCGACTTCGGTTCGGTATTGACGATCAGGAGATCGATTTAGACCTTTGGTTGCCCCGGGACTTCCCGTGGGACAAACCTCGCATTGTAACGGCTCACGTCCCGGCGTTTCCAAGCCTGCCCCATGTGGAGGAGACAGGGCAACTTTGCTTGCTTCCGGCGTCTGCCGAATGGGCAACGAATGACCCCATCGGTCTGGTCGAAGATCTTATTGTGAAGGCGCACGCCCTACTTTCCGATGGAATGCAGGGTCGTAACCAGACCGATTTCCGGAACGAAGCGCGGTCCTATTGGATAGCCGACAACGCTTGGAAGCCCGTGAAATCGCTCTTGAGGAGGGAAGGGCCCAGCCGACCTATCTTCGTTTGGTCGGGTAAGCTATTCACGCTTGTCGGCGATGATAAAGAGGAGCTAAGCGACTGGCTGGGCCATCGATTTCTCGGGGGCAAGGCGACGCCGCGCACGCAGGTCGGACTTCTATGCTGGCTTGACCAGCCTCCGTTACCTAGCGACCTGCCGAAGACGCCTCATGACTTGGTAGATTTCCTTACGGCCCAAGGCATTTTTCACGAACTGCCCAAGGCAATCGCATCGTCGCCTAACGGTGTAGATGTCGTCATCGGGTTCCCTGCCTCGGGTGGCGCGTCGTTCGTTGCTCTTTCGGTCTTCCCGTCACGATCCGGTCGCCCAGCTCTCTATCCAAATCGCGAATGGCTCATTCAAGGCTTCCGTCCCCATCGCGTTCAGAAGCGGATAGCCAGCCATCGCTTTACAAATCGCGCTAGAATAGCGCGTCGGACGGTAGAGCGCTGTGATGCCACATGGATTCATGGCCGGGATGCAAATCCGGATTTGGTCGAACTGCGGACAGCTAGGGTAGCGCTGGTCGGTTGCGGCTCGCTCGGGTCGAGTGTCGCCAAGCTGCTTGCTCAAGCAGGGGTGGGAGCCTTTACCCTGATCGACCCGGAAACCCTCACGAGCGCGAACACCGGACGTCACATCCTGGGCTCTGAATCCGTAGGGCTGTTCAAGGCTGCGGAACTGGGACGACGATTAAAGGCGGACTATCCACACATATACGAGGCGATCGTAGCGAACCAAGGTTGGCAAGATGCAGCCGACGCTCAGCCTAAGCTGTTTGACCATATCGATCTTGTGATCAGCACGGTCGGAAGCTGGGCGACGGAAGGTATGTTGGATTTGTGGCTGCACGACCGGAAGGGGCGTGTCGTTTACGGGTGGGTCGAGCCACAGGCAGCTGGTGGGCATGCGCTCCTGATCGATCACTCCGCAGGCGGTGGTTGTCTGGCATGTGGAATGTCGACCCAAGGGCATCCGCTTATGACGGTCACCTCCTGGCCCACCGGAATGCTAGTTCAAGAGCCGGCCTGCGGTGCCTTTTTCCAACCATACGGTGCAGTGCAGCTGGAGCGAGGCGCGGTGGCAGTCGCAGAGTTAGCTCTTGATGCTCTGTTGGGCCGGACAAAGTTGCCCGCTCACCGAGCTTGGGCAGGCTCACAGCGGCATCTGGATCAAACGGGAGGAGCGTGGGCTGAGATGTGGACGGCTGCGACAGATGGTGTTCAGGCAAGCAGGGAGCTGGAACTTACGTGGGCGAGGTCCGCCTCTTGCTCCGTTTGCGCTGGTTGATTGATGCGCTTTCTGGTCGGTGAGTCCGGTGAATCGATTGAGTTTCTGCCGTCCGTTTTGTCTCATTTTGACAGTCACAGGCAGCGACGTTTTTGGAATACTGAAGCGGGGGGCCAACTGTTCGCGAGACTTACTCCCGGACTGGTTGCTGTCGGGATGGCAACCGGACCACGACCGACCGATTTCAGAACGCCACTCTCATACATTCCGGACCGCGAGGCAGAACAGAATGAGATTTTGTCGCTCCGGAATGATGGCTGGCATTATGTTGGAGATTGGCACACGCACCCGCAGAGAGTGCCTTTCCCTTCAAGCCGAGACATCAGAACGGTGAAGAGCACGACTATTCAATCCAAGCTCGCAATCTCCGGCGTGTTCATGGTTATTGTGGGCAGAGACGCGTTTCCCAACGGGCTCTATGTTGGAGTGGCCGATGCCCACGATCTCTATCGCCTTGAGCTAGGATGGTAGTCTCTGATGTCTCATTGACTATACCCGGCGAGGCACCGTCCTGAGACAGGGAAATGCGTCTCGTGTGGGTTATAACCTGACTTCCGATACAGCTCCGATGTATGGTCTAGACCTAACCGAGACAGGAGCATCGGATGGCGACGATCGGCTACGGACGGGTGTCTTCGACAGGGCAATCGCTGGAGGTCCAGGCTGAACAGCTCCGCGCGGCCGGCTGCACGAAGGTGTTCGAGGAGAAGGTCAGCGGAACCAGCCAACAGGGCCGCGTGCAACTCGCCGCCGCCCTGGACTATGTGAGGGAAGGCGACACGTTCGTGGTCACCCGCCTCGATCGCCTTGCCCGTTCCATGTCCGACCTTCGCGACATCATCGATCGGCTGCAGGCGGAGGGTGTGGAGTTCAGGGCTATCCAGCAGGGGGCAATCGATACTTCCACCTCCGGCGGCCGGCTGATGCTGAACATGCTCGCGGCGGTGGCTGAGTTCGAGACTGATCTCCGCAAGGAACGACAAATGGAGGGAATCCAGAAGGCGAAGGCGGAAGGGCGCTATCGCGGGAGGCCCGCTTCGATCGACGCCGGCGAGATAGCAAGACTGAGGGCAGACGGCCTGGGTCCCACAGCCATCGCGAAGCGCCTCGGGGTGGGTCGAGCGTCTATCTACCGGGTGTCAGCCGCCGCTCAGGCCGGCACAAAATAAAACTCACCGCGGCATTGCTATCTGAAAAAAATGGGTGCACGCGCGCTCGCCCACATGCACGCGGCGCGCGCCCCCGCCCGGGCTCTTAAGAGATCTAAGATAGTAGAGTCATTCTGTTCTTCTGAACTAATAGACGGAAAGTTGCCTCGCAACCTCCGTCGCGCCTCCGGCGCTTCCGGTGGTGGATCGGCAACTTCTCAACTTGTGTTCTGCCCGGAAGGAAGCTATGATAAAAAATATATCCGGGATGCTGATTTCCGGGACGAAGCCTGCCTCACCCGGCGTCATCACTCGGCGACGGTATACCTAACCCCTCTCCGGGTTCCCTGCCTTGCCCCCCCACATTCTTGACCCCTTTCAGGGGATCTCTCCCAACCTCACCGATGGTGTTGTCTGGAAAGCCTTCGGTTCCGTCTTCAACGACATGAACTTGACGTTCACCGTTCTGAGCGTGGAGCCCCTCACAATCGCAGCTTTTGGCGACGCATCGTTCGCCCTCTATGCGGCCGGGATTGCGTCCGATCGGTATCCTGATCAGGCGAAGCTCCTCGTGGTCCGGATGATACAGGCCTGCATCGCGCGGTATACGGACGCGCGCTTCCGACTGCGGTTTGGACGTGAGCCTGCTCTCGGAGACAGTTCACGCGGCGATCCAACATCCTCTCTGTCCGGCATCGTCTCTGCGGTTCAAGCGGTAGTCCGAAACGACCTGGCCAACGCTTTTGCAGCCCCGGCCGCGATGGATCCCGCCGACTTCTTTGCGGGGTTGCCGGACGCCGTCCCGCCCCCCACGGACGCCATGCTCCAGAAGGCGATCAAGTATGTCTTCGGTGAGGGGCAGATGCGCTGGGCGATCGTTTGGACAGAAAACGGGGCGTCAATCGAGCCTTGTTACAAGTTCAGAAAGGCCAGATCAGACGCAGAAGCAGCCCACCCGGCGGACAGGGCTCGGGCCGCTGTAGTGAGGGTTGTGGACGAGCTTATCAAATCAGATCGTCAAGAGATCGTCGCGAGCATCTATTCCGGCACGCTCACCAAAGAGATCCTTAGGTCTCATGCATTGCGGCTTCTCGAAGAAGACTCATTCACTTTTCGATTTTTTCACGAAGGCGGCCTGAACGAGCAACTTTTCGATGATGACGAAACGGACTGCAATGACGATGAGACCAGTCTTGCCGATATGATTGCTCAGAGTCGTCGCAATACTCAAGCGCGACGAGCGGTCATCGTTTGAGTGCTGTTTCCCGGGCCCTGAAGGGGGGCTAGAGCGCCAACTCGTGCTTTGTCGGAAGCGGCTCACCGGGCGGGGCGATCGGCCTCCTCGGGCAGTTTTTGACGGGGTAAGAGTTTGCAGGTCGCCGAGATTGTCCGCTGCCGTATCGAGAAGTCCTAGGCCCGGCTCCCCCTCGCTGACCCGGGTCGGGTCGTTCAGCCTGCCCCAGAATCATGCCCCTTATGCCCAGGGATCCGCATCGGAGCCGGGTGCCCACGCCGAGGGGCTTGATCGTAGCCAAGGTGCGCTGCACGCTGAAGATCACGACGGCTAAACCGTCCTGACCGTTCGGAGAGAGCCGATCTGTAATCTTTACAGCCTCCGGAAGGGCCCAGCCTCGATCCTCGACCTTGCCCGCGCAATGCGCAGTGACGTCGGGAACCTCGAGCCTCGCGACATCTACCCGGATTATCCGTCACCCATTGTCAGGACCGGGGTCGACGGCGAACGCGAGCTGGTGCTGTCGCGATGGGGGCTCCCATCATCGAAGAAGGCCCTGTTCGACGCCGCCACGAAGCGAGCCGACAAGCTGAGGGCGAAAGGCAAAGACGTCGACTTCAGCAAGATCCTTGAGCTGGAGCCTGACAGCGGCACCACGAACGTCCGCAACACCGCCAGCTCACACTGGAAGCCGTGGCTGTCTCCGGTCAACCGCTGCCTCGTGCCGTTCACAGCCTTCAGCGAGCCCGGGCGCGACGCAGAGGGCCGATACCGGCCGGTGTGGTTCTCGCTGCCAGGAGACGAACCCCTTGCGTTCTTTGCCGGCGTCCACGTCCGCGATCACACCTGCGTCCGCAAGATCAAGACCGGCGTCGAGACCTGCGACCTGTTCGCCTTCCTGACGACCGAGCCGAATGCCGAGGTGGGTGCGGTTCATCCGAAAGCGATGCCGGTCATCCTGACCACTGAGGAAGAACGGGAGGCATGGATGCGCGGCCCGTGGGATGAGGCGAGAGTGCTTCAGCGCCCCCTTCCGGATGGTGCGCTTACGGTTCTGGCTGACAGATGATCAACCTTGTGCCGCCATGGCTGGAAGCCACCGCAGGGGCGCTCGGTATGGTGTTTGCGCTTTCCGGCATACAGCGCGCCCAACGACAAGGCTGGCGGGGCAGACAAGACCGCATCACAGCCTATGGCCTGTTGATCTTTGGATTTCTCGTGATGGTTGTCGGCGTCATCCGGTGGCTCCACCTTTGAGGGTCAGCTCAAAAGCGGACGCGCTGAATGTCGCCTAGGGGTGGAAAGCGGACATAGCCGCCTGCCAGTGTTAGAGTCGGAGAATGGACGGCAAGACGGCATTCTCGCGGCACTGGAAGCGCCTCCAGATTGCTGTAGCGGTGTTCTGGGCAATTGTTCTGTTCGGGGCCGTCTTTAAGCCAAGCCTAGTGTTGCCCATCTGGGCGGCTGGCCTCCCGATCTTTGGCTTGCTCATTTGGCGCTTGCGTTGTTGGCGATGTCACGAGCGGCTTATACGGCAGGGCGGCAGCGAAATCGCTTGGCGACGAGACGGCCTGTGGGATTGGAAGCCTAGCCAACACAAGGGTTGTGGCGCGCCTCTCCTCTAGTTCTGAACGTTCGCAACGGGTCGCACCCGGTCAAAGCATCCTGCCCGAGACCAGACTTCGACAGACGCGCTGAAAGCGGACCCGCCGGACGGCTGAGTGGGGTGGAAGGCGGACATGTCGGGTGAGGCGCGCGGCAAACTGGATCGCCGTTCGTATTCAGAAGAAGCCGCGGCCTTCGACGAGCCTCCAAACGGTGGATGGCGAAGACGTGCCGAGGCACGCGGTGGGACCGAACTCCATCACGCCGCGTCGAGGCGACCAGATCGCGTATCCGCAGTCGTCATCTCCGGACCGCACAGGGCGATACAGAAAGCGCCAGTTGCCCTCGGTTAATAGAGACGCCACGACAACCCCGCCATCTGACGTATATTCACGCTGTCCAACGGTCGGGTTGACTATCACACAGATCGTATTGCGCGCGATGTAACCGCATCTGACGGCTCCCTCCGGGGGGCCGTCGCCATCATGCCGGTTTTCGTCACCGCTATACCGAAAAGCGAGCCGGTCCCCGCTATCCCACACATCTATTCGCGTTGATGAAGGTGTGGCTAGGTAGCTGGAAGGGCCGGATCGGGCGGGTGGCACCGAGCACGCAACGAGCGCCACACTTAGGCTGATGGTGGCGAGGTATCCTCTTGAGCCGTGCATCTTTGCGCCTTCAACGTTGCCGCGTGTCCCAGTCGCGAACCCCGCTTTCCGACGCATCGTATGCGCACCACCTGGGTCCGCAATGGGTCGGGAACGGACAATGGATCCCGGTCACGAAGCGGGCCTTGGCCTCGCCGGATCATGGGCCGTCAGCCTGCAGCTCGCTCAATGCTCTCCGTCAATCGAACGACCGCTCTGGCCAGTTGCTCACGAACGATCGGACGGGCCCCCTCGACATAAGCCGGCGTGATCGTCCCACCTTCGGCCGGGGCTTCCCCGCACTCAGGCGGATGTTCGAGACGCGCGTAGGCGTAGTCGCGGCTATGCGAGTGAGACTCGCGACCCCAGTCTTCGATCGTCTGGCCGGTCCATATGGCCTCACGCGCCTCGATCAGAGCCTCTACCTCGGCGACCTGCTGCCGTTCCGGCCCCACCGTCGCGGTCACTAGGTCTCCGTCCCAGAGTGAGTGAAGATTGCGGGCTCGGCCCCCCGCGAACGTGGTGATCGTGACCTCGTTGGCACCCCGGTCGTCGTTCTGGCCGACGTGGAGCGGCTGATGCATGTCCTGCAGGAAATGGGCGAGGTGCTGGAGCGCCAGCAGTCGGCTCATGTCGGAGGCCGAGGGGTCGCCCAGGACGCTTTCGGCATACCGCACCGCCTCGGTGACACAGTTGCCATCAGGACAGAAGCTCCCTGCAGGGGCCGCCTCACATATCGGCGTGCTGACGTAGTGGAGCGGGGACATGTAGGCGAAGCTGGCCATCCGCTCGCCACGCACGCAGTCAGCCCAGACCGAGGCGTCCGCCAGCGAGCGGGTCGGGCAGCGGTCGGCACCCTCCTGACCGGGCGCGACCGCGATTAAGCGATCCACCATTGCCCGGGCTCTCGGTGACAGGCGCTCATAGGTCATGTCACCTATCAACCGATGACCTGCCGCACCCCATGCAGCAGCCGGCGACGCAGAGACTGCCAAGGACAGGATGGCGAGCGAGGCGGCGACGGCAGTGATGCGAAACATGGGCGACCTTCGGGATCCGAACTGATGCCCCGGCCTATAGCGTGCCGGTGACGCTTTTTCGTGGTTGGGTCAGGGGCGGCAGCTCAGACCGATGCTCGACCATCCACCATCCGGATCTCCGATGTCGCGCCGGGCGGCCGCACGAAGAATGCATCCTTCCCCTCGCACCACCGCCGCCGGCATGCGGTTGTTGCGCCCCACAGGCGGAAATCAGGAACCCGGGCGGCTTTGACAAGGGACAGGTCTGCGATGATCTCGAGATCACAGACCGGGCAGACCGCTGTCACGACCCAGCCTGCCCGGCGAATGGCACGCACCGTCGGGCATGCCACACGGGGAGGCCGGCATCATTGGCGTTGCTGCAGGCGCGCGCCATTGTCAGGTGAGTGGCGACCCGCATAGCAACAGGGGAGCATCCGGGTGGGAAGGCAATCTGATGACTTATCAAGTTCGAAGCGAGAACGACGAACCTCTCGACGCCCACCTCGAGATCCAAGGCCCGGACATCCGCTACTACAGCCGTAGCGGAGCAACAGGCACTCCTGCCGCTCGCAATGCTGACTACTCCGTCGGGTTGCGCGCGGTCCTCCGACAGCTACGACAGGCGGGAGTTTCGGTCACCGAAGCGTATGTCGACAGCGGGGCTGTGCAGATGATGCCTTTGGCTGATCGGCGCATCCTTTCGAGCGAGGACGCCGGTGCGGATCCGGAGGAGCAGTTCCAACGTCTCAGCCAGCGAATGAGAAGGGTCGGTCGGGACGACGATCGGCCAGGCGGCAATAACACGAAGCTCATACGGTTGCGCACCGACAGCTCAGCTGAGGGTTTAAAAGCAGTCCTCAAAATAAGCTCGGCCGAGGTCAACTTGCGCAGCGCGAACCGCATACCTGATGGTCAGTTTCGCGTGGTCAGGGCACATCACGTCTGGGAGGCCGTGCAGAGGTTGCGCCTGCGATCGTCGTGGGAACCCTACAGCAGATCCAAAGATTACGACGTCCTTCTGGACGACGGCACTCGGCTCCCGCCAAAGGCGGTTTTTGGTGAGGCTGCTTCGCGAGCGTTGGGTTTCCCGGTCCTGCCCATCCACTTCTCCGGTGGCGTTGGAACGCCGTGCTTTCAAAAAATCGACGAGGCGGGCTACTCGATTGTGCCGAAGAGTGGTCATCAGCCGCAAAATAGACTTCCGCAAACGGACGAAGACCGATGGGCAGAGGGCGACCGGAAGCTGCGAACGCACATTCACAAAGAACGGGGTAGCGGTCTTTCACAGGCGAAGAAAAGCGCCTTTGCGTCGGCCCATAATGGCCGATTGTTTTGCGAGATTTGCGGTTTCGAACCAGCGGAAGTTCATGCTGCAGACCCCTGTGCCTCCGCGTGCATCGAGGTCCATCACGCCGTCATCATGGTCTCAGAGATGGAAGCGGGTCATTCGACGCAGCTATCGGACTTGCAGTGCCTGTGTGCCAACTGCCACCGCTTAGTCCATGCCAGGTTGCGGGCCGCAGGGCAGGTTTCTGAGCCCAGGGATGATTGACGCTACCGAGCAAGACCACGGCTCAGAACAGATGCGCGACACAGGCTGTTATCAGGCCGGAACGTTCGCAACTGGTCGATAACATCTGACCTCGCGAAAGCGCCTACGTCCTATCCATCCACCATCCGGACCTCCGATGTCGCACCGGGTGGCCGCACGAAGAATGCAGCCTTCCCCTCGCACCACCGCCGCCGACACGCCGTTGTCGCGCCCCACAAGCGAAAGTCTGGCCCGCGTGCGGCCTCTACGACGGACAGGTCGGCGACAATCTCAAGATCACAGACCGGACAGACCGCTGTCACAACCCACCCTGCTCGCCGAATGGCACGCACGGTCGGGCAGGCTTCGCGCCAGTCCCTCAAGGTGTATCGGTCGAGGTTCTTTCGACCCACGTCAGAACCACAGGGCGAGCGCGGCCGGGGAGATAGGGCCGTCTCCCTGGCTCGTGTTTCGGGTGTAGCTCAGCATCGCCTCGCGGCTTCCGCAGCGACACCGGAACCGCCCCGATCGACCTTCCGGCGGCCAGCTTGTCGTCGCTCCAAAGACTTCGTGGGGATCGAGCAACACAGCGTGGTCGCAGCCGGGGCGGTCGCATCTCACGATTAGCCGTCGACCTCGGGCAGGCGCGACTTGCTCACGCGGAACAGGGGGCGCGTTGAAGGCCGGCACGCCGTCACTGTCCGTCGCTCGAACTGCAACCCAAGCTGCGAAGCTGGATGGTCGCAGCCGATCTCAGGACTGACCCCGGAACTCTGGCCTCAACGCGGCACAGGATCTCGGCAGCGGCGTCACGCGGGTCAGTCTTCAGCGCCAGCTCCTGATCCAGCTCCATCAGGAGATCAGCAAGCGCCCGGTCGTTCATGTCATTCCTCCAGTTGCCGACCCGCTGTCGACATGCACCAGAGCCACCCCTCGCATCAAGAAGATGTTCGTGGTTTGTTCCTGTTGTCACCACCTTTGGAGGTGCTCGCGAAACTCGCTCAGGACAGTGTGCGGGCCCGGTTGCTTTCGCTTCCCTCAGAACGCCAGAGCTGCTCGTCCAGCACCCCTCCAGAGCCCAGGAAACAGGGCATCAGGGCTTGGCCGCCTGGGACCCTCCTCGGATCGATCTGAAGCGTCAGTCCCTCTCAGTCTGGGTGACTACGGCTGTGAACTCCGATGCTGGATCAACTCCAAGCGCGACCGCGATAGCTCTGAACTCCTCCGGGTCAATACGACGGTCGAACCGCTCCGTTTTCGATACGAAGGACTGCGGCTTGCCCAGCCGTTGCGCGAGATCGGCCTGGGTCACCCCGAGCCGTTTCCGAAGTGCTGCCAGATGGCTGACGAACGCCCGGTAGTTCGCATCGTGGAGCGTGGAGGTCATCGGGATCGTGCTTGCGGAAGCCAGCACGCCCTCTAGAACCCAGCCTAGGATAACCCGTATCGGGTTATTGAAATCAGCTGGTTCGCTGCCGGCGGAATGGTCGCCGTGCGTCTTGTTGTTCCCGTGCTCGTTGCCTCGCTGTCAGTAGGGGGGTGTGTGAGCGAGGCCGCCCGGCAGGCCAAGGAGGACGAGGCGCTGATCGCCGCATCTCGCGCCGCCGAAGGCGCTCACCCCGCCTCCGGCCACCGCTCCTTCAGCCGTTCAACTGTGGTCCGCCACTTCGGCGTAGTCGGCTTGCAGACGGTATTCTGGTTGCCGAACAGCCCGATCTCGTTGACGGCTTGATTCAGCGGGACGGTATGAATCCAGCGCACCGGAACGAAGAACTCGCAGCGTTCAGGGTCGTCGGCAACGTCGCGGTGGTAGTCGCCCTCGGTCAGGACCTCCAGCGCGGGTCGGTGCCCTTCTGGCGTGTGGATCCGGAAGTCGGCGGCCGGCTGGGGACGACCCGTCACCTCGCCCATCCCGACAAAGCCGTAGCCCGGCGTCTTGACCCAGATCCGGTCGCCGACGTTCAGCAGGTTCAGGGTGTTGCTATACCAGGACCCACCGCCGGCACTGATGAAGCCATAGCGTCTGGCCTCGTCCCACGAACGTCGGTTGTCGCCCAGACCGAAGGACGCATAGAACTCGCCGTTCCAGGGTTCGCTCTCGCGCACGCCGCGTGCCTTGGGGGCTGCAACCGCGCTGACTTGTGTGTGGACCGGGTCCAGCAGCCAGGCACGGCTGAGGAGCTGCTGGTCGCCGTGGTCGAAGACCTGAAAGCACAGCACGTTGATGGCGATGTCGCGCTTGTTCAGATAGGCGACGATCCGTTCGCTGCTGTCATCCAGAGAGGCAGCGACGATGACGATCTGATGGCTATCGTTCAGGGTCTCCTCGTCGAGGGGTTGGCCGAACCGAGCCTGAAAATCCGCCGCCAGGTCCCGGCCGGCGGTGAAACGGCGATAGATGGCGTCGATGTCCTGCGCCTCCAGTTCCTCGACCCAGACGGCATAGTCGATGGCCTGGGCGACGACCTCTCTCGGTGTCCGGTCGCGCTTCAACTCGATCAGGACCAGCGCTCCGTCCGGAGCCACGGCCAGAAGGTCGATGAAGCCCCCGGAGGCGGTCCGCTCCTGCCGCCCGATCAGCATCCATTCGTCGGAGAGGACCCGGGGAGAGGCGACGATCATGTCCTCCAGCGCGCGTTCGCTGGGCAGACGGCCCTCGGTCAACTGCCGTGGGGTGCCGCCGACGGTCCAGATGGCATTGCGGATGGGCATCAGGCAGCCTCGGCAAGCGGAAATGGCGCGAGAGCTTCGGCGAGGAGGGCATCGAGCAGGCGGCGACGGGTGGCGGCAGTGGTGGTCAGGCTTGCCTCAAGCCGGTCGCACAGCCCCATCAACTCGTCGACCTTAGCGACGATGCGGTGCTGCTCGGCGAGAGGCGGCAGAGGAATGGAGAGCGACCGGATGTTGTCCAGGTTCAGCCCTGGCTTTCCTGCCCCGTATGCGCGCTCGACGAGTTCAGCTCGCCCGCCAGCGTCGGCCATCAGACATAGAAGGAGCCACTTGGACAGATCTCCTACCGTCGGTCGAACAAGACCCACGTGCTGGCTGACATAGGCCTCGCCTAGGTCCCGATCGAGGTGCGCCGGGTTAGTCACCCCTGCTCCGGTGATCACGACTAGCAGGTCATCCTTGGCAACCTGAGTTCGGCTACCCTCGGACTTCGCAGGCGGGTTTACGAACGCGAGGTCATCCAGCCGCAGCCGTCCGAAACGGATGTTCTGCGCCCTAATAAAGCCGGGTCCCCTATCCGCGTAAAACTCGGCCCAGCCACGCGATCCGCTGGTCACCAGACTGCAGACGTCACCAAGAGCGATTGGCAACCACGATGTTGGCAGCTCATCGGTCAACCGGGCTTGGTCTCGAATGGGCACCTTCCTCGCGGGAATGGCACCCGCCTTGACGAGACGCGCCTTCTCGGTCGCGATCCGCTTCAGCAGGTCCGACGCCGGTTCGTCGGTCGACTTCTGATGCATCAGCTTCCCCCGCACGGCAAGATTCAGGATCGTCTGCCGAAGAGCCTTGATCTGGTCGGCGCGCGTAGTGAGGGCGGGAAGCGAATGGAGGGCGAAGCGGGCGTCGGCCTGAAACGTCTCTGGAACGGGTGCATCGAGGCGGGCGAGGCTCGCCGCCGCCAGTCGGTCGCGCGCCAACTCCCGCGCAGAACGCGCCGCCTCAAGCCGGTCGCACAGCCCCATCAACTCGTCGACCTTAGCGACGATGCGGTGCTGCTCGGCGAGAGGCGGCAGAGGGATGAGAAGTGCTTCTAGCTTGCCCTTTGTGATGTGCTGAAGGCCAACGCCGCCGTGCGCCTGAGCGATCATCTCGTCGAGTCGGCCATTGATCGCGACGCGCAAGAACGCCGCAGTAAAAGCCTCCGTCCTAAAATCGCATCGGAAGATGTGCTGGTTTAGGACGGCTGGCCCTCGCTCCCATATAAATGCACCGAACGATGTTCCGGGGGTGCCTGACCAGCTGATGAGGAATGATCCGTCGGTGATGAGCGACCGCTCGCGGACCATCTGAGGGTGGCAGAAGTTAAACGGCGCGTCTGGATTGTTCAGATTTTGGATCCGGACGATCCGCAATCCGTCGCTTGTCCAGTCGGTCGGCTTGAAGGCCATGCCGTTGAGCAAATCGAGTTGGTCGCCGATCTCGATCCACTTCCAACTGGCCGGCACTACGAACGGCGCATCGGGATCAGTCGGATTCCTGAACCCCTGCGCAGCTTCCTCTTCTTCCGCCTGCGGCACTAGTTTGCCGCGCACCGCTAGATCCAGAATGAGGCGGCGTAGGCGCGCGATCGCGTCCGCCGCATCGGCTATCCGCTCAAAATGAGCCATCAGGCGCTCCGCATTCATCGTGCCAACGCCTCGGCGAGCATCGCCTTCAACTGACCACGCAGAGCTGCCGTCTCGGCCTCAGCTCGGGCGAGATTTTCCAGGAGGGTTTTCGGGTCGCCGTGATCGTCGGCCACCGAATGCGGGTTCTTGATGTCGAGATTGTAGCCGCGCGCCTTGATCGTCTCGGCGGTCACCTTCCACGCCTGCGGCGTCTCCTCACGTCCCTGCCGTTCCGGACCGCCCCACCAGTCGATGCAGTCCTTGAGATGCTCCAGCCGGATCGGCCTCGTCATCGAATAGGCTCTTTGGCCGGGCGGCACCTGATGTTCGTAGAACCAGATGTCCGTGGTGGGCTCACCCTTCTCGAAAAACAGCAGGTTCGTGCCGATCGAGGCGTAGGGACGAAAGACGCTGTTGGGCAGACGGACGATGGTGTGCAGGTTGCACTCCTCCATCAGCGCCTCCTTCAGCCGCGTCTTCACACCCTCGCCGAAGAGAGACCCGTCGGGCAGGACCACTGCCGCGCGCCCGCCCGGCTTCAGCAGGCGGATGATGAGCGCCAGGAACAGGTCGGCTGTTTCGCGAGTCTGAAAATGCTTCGGAAAGTTACTCTCGATCCCGTCCTCTTCCTTGCCGCCGAAGGGCGGGTTGGTCAGGACGATGTCGACGCGGTCTGACTGGCCGTAGCTGATGTAGGGCCTCGCCAGAGTGTTGTCGTGGCGCACGAAGCTGGGGTCCTCCACCCCGTGCAACAGCATGTTGGTGGTCGCCAGCATGTGCGGCAGGGGCTTCTTCTCGACCGCCCGCAATGCGCCCTGCATCTCCTGCTCGTCCTCGGGCCGCTTCACGTAACGATCGCGCATGTGCCGGATCGAACAGGTCAGGAAGCCGCCCGTGCCGCAGGCCGGGTCGAACAGGATCTCGCCCGGCTTCGGGTCGATGCGATCCACCATGAAGGCGGTCACGGCGCGAGGCGTGTAATACTCCCCGGAGTTTCCGGCGTTCTGGAGGTCGTTCAGCAGCTGTTCGTAGACGTCGCCGAAATGCTGGCGTTCGGCCAGGTCGTTGAAATCGACCTCATTGATCTTGTTGACCACCTGCCGCAGCAGCTGGCCGGACTTCATATAGTTGTAGGCGTCCTCGAACACGCCCCGGACGACGCGGGCCCGATCCCCGGGCAGGCCGCTCAGAGGCAGGGCCTTCAGTTTCGGGAACAGGGTGTCGTTGACGAAGTCGATCAGCGCCTCGCCGGTCAGCCCCTCGGGGTCTGCAGCCCAGGCAGACCACCGGAGATGATCTGGGATAGGGGAACGGTAGCCGTCCCGGAGTTGCTCCAACTCCTGATCCTGATCGTCGATGATCTTCAGGAAGAACATCCAGCAGAGCTGGCCCACGCGCTGGGCGTCGCCGTCGACTCCGACGTCCTTTCGCATGATGTCTTGAATGGTTTTGACGAGCGTGCGGACGGACATGGGTTAGGCGGATTTCTCGTAGAGCGCGGACTGAAGGTCGTGGACGGCGCGTTCATAGCCCGGCCGGCCGCCGAAGGCCTTCACCAACTGCAGCGCCGTCCCCATCCGGTCGAAGGGAGAGATTTTCAGCAGCTGGACATCGTCGAGGTTCAGCAGGCCCTCGTCCTCGTATTTCGCCAGCAGGGCCTCGAGCACCGTTCGGGCCTGGGGGCCATATTGAGTGAACACATCACGTTTGCGGACCTTGTCGGCTCGCTCCTGACGGGTCAGGGGCGGCTGGTCGAAAGCGACGTGACAGATGAGATCAAACGGGTCGAGGTCCTTGCCCGCAAGGTCACCCAGCGCCTCAAACGGGAGCCCCTCCTCTGCCAGCTCGTCGAGGACGGCCTGCTTTCGGTCAGCCTCATTCCAGCGGCGCAGGAAGACGTCGAGTGACGCATAATGTTTGCGGAGCGTGTTGCGGGTGAAGTCCCGCAGGCTCTCGGTGACCAGCTTTCCGTTGGCGTCCAGATATTCGATCCGTTCCGAGACCACGGAAACGGCGACCCCGTCGACATAGACCTTCTTCTGCTTCTCGCCGACGCCATCAGGGATCGTGATGTCCGGCGTGTCGACGACCATTTCATCAGGTCCGGGAACCGGCGGAATGCTGTCGTCCCCGTCATGGTCGAAGGTCTCATCGTCAGGTGGCGTTATCGGGTCGAACTCGCCCGGCTGGTAGATCTGAACCGGCTCGCCGTCGAAATCCGGGTCAGCGAAATGGTTCGTCGCACCCCGGAAATCCATGACGGTGAAGTAGTATTTGCGGGTGTCCTCATGCACGCGCGTGCCACGGCCGACGATCTGCTTGAACTCGGTCATCGAGCCGACCGAGCGGTCCAGCACGATCAGCCGGCAGGTCTGGGCATCGACCCCCGTCGACAGCAGGCGCGAGGTCGTGACGACAACCGGGTAACGAGACTCCGGATCGATGAAGTTGCCCAGCTGGGCCTGACCGTCGGTGTCGCTGCCGGTGATGCGCATCACGTATCTGGCGTTCTGGTCGACCAGATCCTTGTTCTCGTTGATCAGAGCCTGACGCATGCGCGCGGCGTGTTCTTCGTCGACACAAAAGACCATGGTCTTCTGGAAGCGGTCGCCGCTCTCCTTGAGGAACTCCGTGACCCTGCGGGCGACCAACCGGGTGCGCTCATCCAGCACCAGGGTGCGGTCGAAGTCCTTGGCATTGTAAATGCGGTCCTCGATCTCCTCGCCGTCGCGATCGGTCGCGCCCTGCTCCGGGCGGTAACCCTCTATGTCCCTGTCGATGTGGACCTTGATGACCTTGTAGGGGGCGAGGAAGCCGTCGCGGATCCCCTGCTTCAGGGAGTAGGTGTAGACCGGCTCACCGAAATAGGCGGTGTTCGAGGCGTATTCGGTCTCCTTCGGCGTTGCCGTCAGTCCGACCTGTGTCGCCGAGGAGAAATGGTCGAGGATCTCCCGCCAGGCCGAGTCTGCGGCAGCGCTTCCACGATGGCACTCGTCCACCACGATCAGGTCGAAGAAGTCGGGCGAGAACTCGCGGTAGAGCTTTTTGGCGTCCTCAGGGCCGGTGATCGCCTGATAGAGCCCGAGATAGATTTCGTAGGCCGTGTCGATGCGCCGCTTGCGGTCCAGCGCAAGCGTAAGGTCGACCTCGGTCCCGTCAGCGCGTTCGATGGTTTTCGACTTGGTCGACAGCTTCGCCATCGCCGGCCCGAACGGCCTGAAGTCATTGACCATCGTCTGATCGACGAGAATGTTGCGGTCGGCGAGAAACAGGATCCGCTTCTTCCGCTTCGCCTTCCACAGCCGCCAGATGATCTGGAAGGCCGTGTAGGTCTTGCCTGTGCCCGTCGCCATGACGAGCAGGACGCGGTCCTGTCCCTTCGCGATGGCCTCGATCGCCGCATTGACTGCATTGACCTGATAGTAGCGCGGGGCCTTGCCGCTCCCGTCGTCGAAATAGTCCTGCAGCACCAGCCGCTCGACGTCGGGCGTCAGGTTTTTCCAAGCGACGTAGCGCGACCACAGCTCCGCCGGCGACGGAAAGTCGGCGAGCGACAAAGTCGTCTCCCGCTCGGCACTGACGCCGGTCCGGTCATGGAAGACGAAGCCGTCGCCGTTCGAGGAGAAGACGTAGGGAATGTCCAGGGTCTCAGCATAGGCCAGCGCCTGCTGGATCCCGTCGCCCACACTGTGTCTCCGATCCTTTGCCTCGATCAACGCGATAGGCAGATTCGGCTTGTAGTAGAGGACGTAGTCGGCTCGCTTGGCCTTGCCCCGGGTCACCAGCTTGCCCCGTACGATGATGCGGCCTTTAGTGAACCCGACTTCTTCACGGATCTGGGTCTGGAGATCCCAGCCGGCATCGGTCAGCGCTGGGGTAATGCGCTTCGTGCAGATGTCCCGTTCGCTGAGCGACGCTCGTGTCATGCCGAGGATGTCCCGCGAGACCATGGCGGGCAACAGGTATCCACTTGATCCGCCACGGCGTCCCCCTGTTGCAGGTGTGACCACCTGAGCAAGAACGACCGATGGCCGCAAGCCGACCGACGTTGCAGCAACGGCCGTCGGAGCCTCATGGCCGTGCGGCAGCAACAGTGCAAAGACGATCAGGATCAGCCGATCTCACCAGAGAGCGCTGGGGACGATTTTTGATAGATCTGGTGTCAGGATATCAAAAACGTAGATCAAGCGCTCCAGCACCGCTCGCAGGTCCAAATAGACCTATTCAAAGCGAGCGCGCTCATACAGCATGGATTTATCGGTTAAGAAATGTGATTTCCCACAACCTGACGTCCGACAATCACCTACAGTGCTGGTGCGCGATGTTGCGTAAGAGAAGAAACAAATGCACGACTTCGCTCTGGTCACATGGAATAGGGAGACCATCACTCGCTATGAAACGCTCAAACACCGAACCGTGGAGGAGTCGCTTGCATTCGCAGAGGGCATGATAACTGAACGCATCAACCCGACTCGGAACGATCAGGCACCGCCGGGTACCACCTATGTTATTGAAGTCGGCCATCGGGACATCGCAGCCACACCCCACTACTTGCCGGCCGTCATCATCGGGACATGGCATATCACGGGTGAAGCCGACCGTCCGGTGATTACGTGGCAGGCAAAAATCCACGGCTCGGGTGTTTAGTCACGGCGGGGCCTCTTCGGAAACAGCATATCCCACGTCACCTCCCGGAACGGCTCGCGCCGGGTGCTGTCACAGCGGCTGGGAAAGCGCCGATTGCCGGGGGGCAGCTGTCCGTGCCACTGCTTGTGCTCCTCTGCAGCGAACCGCTCAAATGCAGTCGGTGCCGGGCTTGGAACGAGGAACACCAACAGGTTCTCCAGGCGCCTGCTCCCCGGCGGTTCCTCGGCGACCCAATCCGTGAAGCTGTGTCTGACGACCCCGCCCCGGATCGCGTTCATCAGCTGCTCCATCCGGTTCCTGAAGCTGCAGGTTCGACCGACATAGAGGAAGGGCACCTCCCCGGTCAGCACCAGTCGACCCGGGGTTCCGGCTGTCTCCGAAAGGTCGGCGATGGCATAGGCACCCCCACCCAGGCCTGAGCGCGTCTTCGCGGTGCGCACGGCCTGCAGGCGGGCGTCGCGGTCCAAGAGGGGAAAGGTGAAGTAGCGGAAACGGTGTTGGTTCTGGTCCATCACCACCGTTTCACGCCCTGATGGTTAGTCGTCAAACAGTGACTATTCAGCCGCCGCCCCTACCTGGCCACAACGGCGATGATGTTCGAATAGCGCTCTCTTTTGAAAACGGGATCTACCGTGAACATGTCGCCGGTAAGCCTGACGTTCGTCATCTGATACGGGTCGAGATGTTTCGGATCGTTCTCAGCAAGCCCAACCTCCGAAACGACCTGAAGGCAGAAGAGGCAGACGCTCTCAGCCTCTGTTACCCACAGAACGTGCGGTTCGACGACACGGTCTGTCCTGTCGGTGGGTTTGTAGCGGAAGGCAATCTTGGACTTCTGCCGTATAGCATCCGCGATGATTGCCTCATTCTCTCGGTTTCGGGGGCGAAGACTGGCGGCACCCTTTTGGTCAAATGCGTTTCGATGTCCGCTGGCGCGGCGTGGTTCAAACGGGTTGCGCGGTCTTGCCATGCCCCTCGCGTAACACGATTCTCCCGGCTGACCGACGAATGCAATGGGGGCTCCAGACGCCCAAAAGCCGAAAAAGCAGGGCGTCTGATCGCTTGAGGAACGCCGCTCCGCTACGGTCAAAAGCGTTGTAAAAACCGCTGATAACTCGGCCGGACGAAGAGTGGAAAAGCCTTTTGAAACAAGAGGCTAAGTAAAATGGCGCGCCCGGAACGATTCGAACGTCCGACCCTCAGATTCGTAGTCTGATGCTCTATCCAGCTGAGCTACGGGCGCGCACAGGCCTTTACGGCGAGGGCGGGTATCTAGCGGGTGATCTTCCCCGGCGCAACCCGGTTTTCCGGTGCGCCGGGAGCAAGGGTCTTGGCGGGGGCCGCGACGGAGCCTAGGTCGGACACGACGCCTCCCCAGGCCAAGGTTTCCCGGGTCGCCATGACACAGTCTCCGTTCCGTCTGCCTCCGTTCCGTCTGCCTCCGTTCCGTCTGCTCCTCGTCGCCCTGACCGCCGCCGCTGTCTCCGCCTGCCAGATCCTGCCCGGGGGGGCGGCCGACCGGCCGGCGCCGGCGGCAGCCAGTGGCGCTGGAGCCGCCACCCGGGCGGCCTCGCCGCCGGCCCGCGGCCCCTTCGTCTCGGCGGCCAATCCCCTCGCGGCCGAGGCGGGACTGGCGGTGCTCCGGCGCGGCGGGTCAGCCGTCGACGCCGCCGTCGCCATCCAGGCCGTGCTGGGGCTGGTCGAGCCCCAGTCGTCCGGCCTCGGCGGCGGGGCCTTTCTGATGGTCTATGACGCCGGGACGCGCGAGGTCACCGCCTATGACGGGCGCGAGACCGCCCCCGCGGCGGCCACTCCGGCGTTGTTCCAGGCGGACGGCACGCCCCTCCCCTTTGTAGACGCCGTTCTGAGCGGCCGCTCCACCGGCGCGCCTGGCGCCGTCGCGGCCCTCGCCATGGCCCATGACCGGCATGGGATCCTGCCCTGGTCCGGCCTGTTCGGCGACGCCGAACGCCTGGCGCGGGACGGGTTCGCGGTCAGCCCGCGGCTCGCCGGCATGATCGCCCTGCCCCGGGGCCAGGCCCGCACCCGCTGGGCCAAGGCCTATTTCACCCGGGCCGACGGCACCCGTCATGTCGCCGGGGACGTGCTGCGCAACCCCGCCTATGCGGACACCGTGGCCGCGCTGGCCCGCGACGGCATCGAGGCGCTGCGCCGGGGCCCGATCGCGGAGGCGATCGTCGAGGCCGTCGGGGCCGACCCCCGGCCGGGTGCCCTCACCCTCGCCGACCTGGCGGCCTATCGACCGATTGAACGCGAGGCCCTGTGCCGGCCGTTCCGGGTCTATGTCATCTGCGTCCCGCCGCCGCCGTCCAGCGGTGTGGCCCTGCTGCAGCTGCTGGCCATGGCCGAGACGCCCGCCGCCCGCGCCGTCCTCGACGAGGGCGAGACCAGCCCGGCCGCCTGGGCCCTGTTCGCCGGGCTGCAGCGGCTCATGTATGCCGACCGCGACCGCTATGTGGGCGACCCGGCCTTTGTCGGCGTCCCCGTGGCCGGCCTGCTGGACCCCGACTATGTCGCCGGGCGCGCGGCGCTCGCCCCGGGCCTGACGGGGGCAGCGGCGGCGGGCACCCCCCCGGGCGGAGTCTTCCGGGCCCCGGATCGCACCGTCGAGGCCGCCGGCACCTCCCATTTCGTCGTCGTCGATGCCGCGGGCAACGCCGTGTCCATGACGACCACGGTCGAGAGCATTTTCGGGTCGGGCCGGATGGCGGCGGGCTTTTTCCTGAACAACCAGCTGACCGATTTCGCCTTCACCCCGACCCGGGCGGACGGCGGGGCCCAGGCCAATGCGGTCGCGCCGGGCAAACGCCCCCGATCCTCCATGGCCCCGGTCATCATCCTCGATCGCGAGGGCCGGCTGGTCGGGGCGCTGGGCTCCCCCGGCGGTCCGTCCATCCTCGCCTATAACGCCAAGGCCCTGATCGGCATCCTCGTCTGGGACCTGCCGGTCCAGGCCGCGTTCGACCTGCCCAATCTGGTCGCCCGGGGCACGGGCGTCGGGGCCGATACAGCCCGGTTCGGACCGACGCTGGCGGAGGGTCTGGCGGCCGCGGGCCTTCCGCTGGCCCCCAACACCTCCGAGAATTCGGGACTGCATGGGGGGATCTGGCGCGACGGTCACTGGGACGGCGGTGCCGACGACCGCCGGGAAGGCGTGGCGCGGACGGACTAGGGGCCGACCGGCTCTCGGGCCTACAGCGGCAGCCGGAGTTCAAAGGTTGTCCCGGACGGCCCCGTCTCGACCAGGCGCAGGTCGCCCCCGTGATTGGCGGCCAGTTCGCGCGAAATGGTCAGGCCCAGGCCCGTGCCGTCCGAGCCGCTTCCGCTGACGAAGGGTTCGAACAGCCGTTCTGACAGCCGCGGCGGGATTCCGGGCCCGTCATCGGCCAGCCGGATGATGCACCAGCCGTCCTGCGCCGCAGCCTCGATCCGGACCGTTCCGAGACCCTCCCCCTTGCGCCGCGGGACACGGCTGGTGTCGGCCTCGATCGCCTGACGGGCATTGCGCATCAGGTTGACGAGGATCCGGTGCAGCTGGTCGGCGTCGGCGGAGACGGTGAACCGGGCCGGGATGGACCGCAGGAGGCGGACGCCGGTGGGTTCCAGCCCCGCGTCCTCCGCCGCGGCGGTTGCGGCGGGTGCGAGGGCGAACCGGTCCAGCACCGGCGCGGGTTCCTCGGACCGGCCATAGTCGAGAACGTTGCGGGCCAGGGCAGCGGCCCGGCCGAGCGCCCGCTCCAGCCGCGGCAAGGCCTTGGCCACCTGGGGATCGGCCGAGGAGGCGAGCCGCTCCGACGCCATCTGCGCCGAGGTCAGCATGTTGCGCAGGTCGTGGTTGATCTTGGCCACGGCCTCGCCAAGCGCCACCAGCCGCGCGCGCGAGCGCAGCGAGGCCCGGACCTCCTCCTGCATCCGGCTCAGTTCGCGTTCCACGCGGCCGATCTCGTCGTTCCGGTTGGACGGCTCGGGCCCCGGAGCCTGGGGGTCGGCGGCGAAGCTCTCGATCGAGCGGGTCACCCGACGCAGGGGCTGCAGCACCAGAAAGGCCAGGCCAGCATAGAGCAGCCCGCCGGCCACGACCGAGATCAGCAACGACACCAGCAGACTGTTCAGCAGGAAGGCACGCAGCTCGGCCTTCAGGGGGGCCGCCGGCGCAACCACATCGATAAAGTCCCCTGAGCGGTAACGCGGTGCGGCCCGGACGCGGATCGACCGGTCCGGGCTGCCCATCAGGGTCCGCACCGGATCCAGCAGCCGCGCCCCGGCGCTGCGGCCGCGCAGGTCGATGAAATCGGGGGCCCGCGGCAGGTTGGGGGCCTGCAGCAGCTGGCGCATGACCCCCTGGTCGCTGATCGCCACGGCGGACACCCCGCCGATACGCAGCAACTGTTCGGCGGTGTCGTCATCCACCGCATTGTAGGGCAGCGCCTCCACCCCCACCGAGGCCAGTTCGGCGGCCTGCAGCCGGTCCAGCAGCCAGGTCTCATGGAACGTCGCGGCATTCGGTCCGAGGATCAGCGCCTCGACCGCCAGGGTGAAGACCACCGTCAGGATCAGCAGCCGGGAGGACAGGCCGTCGGGGGTGCGGGGCCGCAACCGTTCACGCCACACAGCCGGGCTTCCCAGCCGTGACCGCCAGTTCGCCGCTTTCGGGTCAGGACGGATCACTGCGCCGTCGCTCCCGGCAGCCGGGCCTGGACCGCCTTCAGGACCAGGGGCAGCAGAATGGCGAGCACGAACACCCCGGCCATCGGGGCCCAGAACTGGCCGAATAGCGACCGGACATCAGGGTCGGGATCGGTTTCCAGAAGCGTGTTGAGACGCGCCCCGATCCAGCAATAGATGATGTGCGCCGGCAGGAGGCCGACCACAGTCGCGACCGTATAGGGCCCCAGCCGCACCGACATGATCCCGGCCGCGACATTGATCATGTGAAAGGGCACCACCACGGCCAGACGCGAGGCCAGCACATACCAGAACGTGTCCCGGTCGATGGCGGCGCAAATCGTCTGCAGCAGTCCGCCCTGCCCGACCCGAAGGCGCAGGGTCTGGCCCAGGGCCGAGTGCGCCACGCCATAGACGATCAGCGCGCCGAGGGTGGCGGCGACCGATGTGGCGATCCCGCCGACCCAGGGACCGAACAGATAGCCGGCTGTGATCGTGACGAAGAAGACACCGGGAACCACGCTGGCCGTCAGGATGGCGAAGATCCCCATCAGGCCGAGCAGCGCCAGCAGATAGTTGCGGTCGGTGTAGGCGCGCAGATCATCGCCATGGTCGTGCAGGGTCTCAAGCGACAGATAGCGATCCCACCCCAGCGCGAATATCAGGACGACCACACCGACCAGCAGCAGCAGGGGCAGAAACCGTTTGACGCGATCCATCGTCTTTCCAACGCCCTCTGCCCGCTCCCGGACGGTCGGAAGACTGATCCCGACGTTGACAGCCGAAGCCGCCCCCCTTATACGCCCGCCCTTCCCGCAGAGGACGCCTTCGTTCTTTGCGCCACCTATCAGACCCTGGAGCCGACCGTGAAGCGGACCTATCAGCCGTCGCGACTCGTGCGCAAGCGCCGTCACGGCTTCCGTTCGCGGATGGCCACAAAGAACGGACAGAAGATTGTTGCGCGGCGTCGCGCCAAAGGCCGCAAGAAGCTGACAGCGTAATTGCCCTTCTCCCCTTGCGGGAGAAGGTGGCCGAGCGAAGCGAGGTCGGATGAGGGGTACGAGGATGCAGACGGAATGCGTCCCGGACCCCCTCACTCCTGACGCCCGGTTTCACCCCTCATCCGGCCCTGCGGGCCACCTTCTCCCGCAAGGGGAGAAGGAAGTTTGAGCGACACCCCCACAATCCATCGCCTGACCGCGCGGCCCCAGTTTCTGGCGGCCGCGAAGGGCGTTTCCCTCGCCCGCGGAGCCGTGGTGGTCCAGCGCCTCGATCGGGGCGACGACGATGCGATCATCCGTCTCGGATTCACGGCGACCCGCAAGGTCGGCGGGGCCGTCGTCCGCAACCGGTGCAAGCGGCGCCTGCGTCAGGCGGCCCGGGCCCTCGTCCCGGAATTCGGCCTGCCCGGCAGCGACTATGTCTTCATCGCGCGACAGGGCACCGCGGACCGCCCGTGGGAGCGTTTGCTTGACGATGTGAAATCGGCGCTTACAAGGCTCGCGACCCCGGCTGACCGTCCCGCATCGGTGCCGGTTTCGGCCATCCCTATCTCCTCCGATACGCCCCCTCAGGACCGCGGAACCGCATGAAGACCGAGAACACGCGCAATACGGTGATCTTCATCGTGTGCACGCTGGCGATCCTGATCCTTTACCAGGTCTTCGTCATGGGCCCGGAGGCCGAGCGCGCGCGGGCGACGCAGCTGGCGGCCGCGGAGCAAACGACGACGCCGGCGGTGACCGCCGATGGCGCGCCGGCGGCCGCGGCGGTGGAGACCTTCGTCACCGACCGCACCCAGGCTCTGGGGACCGTGGCGCGCGTCCCGGTGCGGACACCGACCCTGCAAGGCTCCCTGTCGCTGCAGGGCGGCCGGATCGACGACCTGTTCCTGACCCGCTACCGCGAAACGCTCCCGGCGGACGCGCCTCCGGTCGAACTGTTCCGTCCACAGGGTATGGAGCACGCCTATTTCGCCCAGTTCGGCTGGGCGGGCCCCAATGTTGCGGGCGGGGTCCCCGGTCCCAACACGGTCTGGCGGCTGACCGGGGGCGCCACGCTGACCCCGGCGACGCCGGTGACCCTCACCTGGGACAACGGCCAGGGCCTGCGCTTCACCCGTCTGATCGAGATCGACGAACAATATATGTTCACCGTGACCGACACGGTCGCCAACCTCGGGGCCGCGCCGATCGTCATCGCGCCCTATGGCCGGATCGAGCGTCAGGGCGTTCCGGCCGACCTCGGCCGCAACCAGATCCTGCACGAAGGCGGCATCGGCACCTTCTCCAAGGGTGATGGCTACGCCACGACCCAGCTGAAGTACGGCGACTGGGTCAAGAATCCGCGGGAACAGTTCGAATCCGTCGGCGGCTGGCTGGGCATCACCGACAAATACTGGATGGCGGCGCTCATCCCCCCGCAGACCGAGACCGTCCAGGCCGAGTTCCGCGTCACCGACGCCCGTACGTACAACATCCATGAGGCCCGGATGCTGGGCGAGGCGCGGACGATCAATCCCGGCCGCCAGATCACCGAGGTCCAGCACCTGTTCGCCGGGGCCAAACGCAACGAAATCCTGTCCGCCTATGAGAACCAGTACGACCTGCCGCGCTTCATCTATGCGATCGACTGGGGCTTCCTGTTCTTCCTGACGCGGCCGATCTTCCTGCTGGTGGAGTTCTTCTACGGGCTGGTCGGCAATTTCGGGGTGGCCATCCTGCTGCTGACCCTGACGATCAAGCTGGTCATGTTCCCGCTGGCCAACAAGAGCTACGAGAGCATGTCCAAGATGCGGAAGCTTCAGCCGCAGATGGAGAAGATCAAGGAACAGCACAAGGACGATCCCCCGGCCCAGCAGAAGGCCACGATGGAGCTGTACCAGAAGGAGAAGATCAATCCGCTGGCGGGCTGCCTGCCCATCCTCGTCCAGATCCCGGTCTTCTACGCCCTCTACAAGGTGTTGTTCGTCACCATCGAGATGCGCCATGCGCCCTTCTTCGGCTGGATCCGCGACCTGTCCGCGCCTGACCCCACCAACATCTGGAACCTGTTCGGCCTGATCCCCTGGGATCCCGCCAGCACCCCCCTGATCGGCGGGCTTCTGGCCGGCGGCATGGGCAGTGGCTTCACGCTCGGCCTCAGCGTGCTGGCGATCTTCTACGGCTTCACCATGTGGCTGCAGACGGCGATGAACCCGCCCGCGCCGGACCCGATCCAGCGCAAGATCTTCGCCTTCATGCCGATCATCTTCACCTTCATCATGGCGGTGTTCCCGGCAGGGCTGCTGGTCTACTGGGCCTGGAACAACGTGCTGTCGATCGCCCAGCAGTATGTCATCATGAACCGGCTCGGGGCCGAGAACCCGATCGACGACTTCATCGCCCGGATGAAGAAGGCGCCCGCTTGACGGAGTATTCCGAGGACGAGGTCGAGGCCGCGCGGGTGCTGTTCGCGCGACCCGCGACCTTCGTCATGGGGGCCGCGAAGATCGAGCAGCTGCCGGAGCCCGACCTGCCCGAGATCGCCTTCGCGGGCCGGTCCAATGTCGGCAAGTCCAGCCTGATCAACGGCCTGGTCGGCATGCACAAACTGGCCCGGGCCTCCAACGAGCCCGGGCGGACGCGCGAGGTGAATTTCTTCGATCTGGACGGCAAGCTCCGGCTGGTCGACCTGCCCGGCTACGGCTGGGCCAAGGCGTCGAAATCGACCGTGCGGCAATTCCAGAATCTGGGGCGCGACTATCTCCGCGGCCGGGTGACCCTGAAGCGCGTCTATCTGCTCATCGACGCCCGCCACGGGTTGAAGTCGGTCGACAAGGAGGCGCTGGATGCGCTGGACCTCGCCGCCGTCAGCTATCAGGTGGTCCTGACCAAGGCCGACAAGATCAAGGCCCATGAACGCGTCACCGTGGCCGAGGAGACACTGAAAGCCATCTCCAAACGCCCGGCCGCCTTTCCGGCCGTCGCCGTCACCTCGGCCGAAAAGGGCGCGGGCCTGCCCGAACTCCGCGCCGAGATCATGCGCACGACCGGGGCCGAATTATAGTCTCCCTCTCCCACCGGGAGAGGGAGACCGCGCACGGCGGCCGAAGGCCGTCGTTCTGGCGCGGTCGGGTGAGGGTCGGGCACCGGAAACGCAGGGCCCTCACCCTTTCGCGCAAGGCCGATCGCTGACGCTCTCGGGCGCTCAAGCCCTCTCCCAACGGGAGAGGGATCATGTCGCTCTGGCCTCCCCGCCCGCGACCGCCTAACTAACCGCCATGCCCCCCGCCGACACCCCCGCTGAGGTCTTCAAGCGCGCTCTTGCCCATGCGGCCCGGGCGCTGGCCGAGCAGTCCGAACTCGAGGTCGTGTTCGGGTCTGACGGCCCCAAACTCTCTGGGGGCGTCCTGACCCTGCCGCATCCGTCGCGCAACGCCTCCGACAGCGACAGCGCGGCCCTCCGCGGCCAGGCCGACCGGCTGGCCCTGCGCCTCGCCAATCACGACGCGGCCGTCCACGCCACCCTGCGCCCGCTCGACAGCCGCGCCGCCGAGGTGTTCGAGGCCGTCGAACAGGCTCGGGTCGAGGCGTACGGCTCGACGGCCCTTGCCGGCGTGCGGGCCAATATGAACGCGGCCCTGCTGACCCGGCTGGAGAAGACGGGGGCCCTGCGGGCCACCGAGGCGGCGCGCGTGCCGGTGGCCGAGGCCGTCGCCCTGCTGCTGCGCGAACGGGTGACGGGCCAGCGCAGCCCCGACGGGGCCGGCACCATGCTGGATCTGGTCCGCGCGGACATCGAGGCCCGGGCCCACGATGCGCTGGACCGGCTGGCCGAGACCGCCGGGGACCAGCGGGCGTTCGGGGCCGCGATGAAGGATGTCCTGCGGGCGCTGGATCTCGATCCCGGCGATGGCCGCGGCGATGAGGCCAATGAGGATCCCGGCGAGGACGAGCCGCCCCCGCAGGAACCCGAGGCGTCCGAAGACCAGCAGGACGAGGAGGACGAGGGCGGCGGCGAGGGCGGCCAGTCGATGGACGGGGCCTCCGAGGACCCCACCTCCGAACAGGATCGCGACGGTCGCCCCGACGGCTCCCCGGCCGAACGCGACGGCGACGCCGCCGACGACGGCCCCGACGTGGCCGAGGGGGCCCTGCCCAACCGTCAGGACAATGCCGACGACGGCCGGACCATCGATGCCTACCGGGTCTTCACCACCGCCCATGACGAGGTCATCGACGCCGCCGACCTGTGCGACCCGATGGAGCTGGAGCGGCTCAGGTCGCTGCTGGACCAGCAGCTGACCATCCTGTCCTCCGTCGTCGCCCGCCTGGCCAACAAGCTGCAGCGCCGGCTGATGGCCCAGCAGAACCGCAGCTGGGCCTTCGACCTCGAGGAGGGGGTGCTGGACACCGCCCGCCTGACCCGGATCATCACCGACCCCACCAGTCCGCTCAGCTTCAAGGCCGAGAGCGAGAGCCCGTTCCGCGACACGGTCGTGACCCTGCTGCTGGACAATTCCGGCTCCATGCGCGGCCGCCCGATCATGGTCGCCGCGGTCTGCGCCGACATCCTGGCCCGAACGCTGGAACGCTGCGGCGTCAAGGTCGAGATTCTGGGCTTCACCACCCGCGCCTGGAAGGGCGGACAGGCGCGAGAGGCCTGGATCACCGCCGGCAAGCCGCCCATGCCCGGCCGCCTGAACGACCTGCGCCACATCATCTACAAGGCGGCCGACTCGCCGTGGCGCCGGGCGAAGAAGAACCTCGGCCTGATGATGCGCGAGGGGCTGCTCAAGGAAAACATCGACGGCGAGGCCCTGACCTGGGCCCACGACCGGCTGCTGGCCCGCCCGGAGGCCCGCCGGATCCTGATGGTGATCTCGGACGGCTCCCCGGTCGACGACTCGACCCAGAGCGCCAATGCGGCCCTCTATCTGGACAAACACCTGCGTCAGGTCATCGAACGGATCGAGACCCAGAGCCCGGTCGAGCTGATCGCTATCGGCATCGGCCACGACGTGACCCGCTGGTACCGCCGCGCCGTCACCATCGTCGACGTCGAACAACTGGGCGGCGTCATGATCGAGAATCTGGCCGAGCTGTTCGAGGCGGCACCCAAGGACACCGGCGGGCGGGGCGGGCGGCGGCTGAAACGCGCGGCGTGATGCGCGCGGCCTTGCGGGCGCTGACGGCGGCGGCCCTGCTGGGAGCGGCGGCCTGCGCCGCGGTCGCCACCTCCACCCCCGGTCCCGTGCCCGGCCCCGATCGGGCGATCCGGATGGAGGCCCGCCCGGTCCCGCTGGGCCTCGGCGGGGCCCGCTTGGCCCCCGGCGTACGCTACGCCGGCGGCCTCGTCCTGCGCGGGCCCGCCCTGCACGGCCTGTCCGATCTCAAGATCGGGACCACCACCGCGACCGGGGCGCGGGCCTGGGTCGTCAGCGACTTTGGCGCTCTGGTCCGCTTCACCCTGCGCCTGAACCCCAACGGCCGGCTGGTCTCGGCCGGCGAGGCCCTCAGCCGCCCCCTGACCGGGCCGGACGGGGCGGGGCTGGCTCCCAAGGCGCGGGCGGATGCCGAGGCGCTGGCCCTGCTGCCGGATGGACGGGTGCTGGTCGCTTTCGAGCGGGACCACCGGATCTGGTCCTATGGGGTCGGTGCCGATGAGCGCCCCGTGGCCGTGGCCTCGCCCGCGGTCGACCTTCCCGACAATGAAGGTCTGGAGGGTCTGGCAGTCGACGGTCGCGGCGGCTGGCTGGGGCTGGCGGAAGGCGGCGGGGCCTGGCGCTGCGCGGAGGCTTGCGTCGCCCTCGGATCATCGCCCGTGGTCCCCGCCGACGGCTACCGGTTCACCGGGGCCGACCGCGATCCCGCGGGCGAGGGCTGGTTCGTGGTCGAACGCTTCTGGCGCCCGCCGCTCGACATGCGGGTCCGGGTCCGCAGACTGTCGACCACCGGCGCGCTGTCGGATCCGCTGATCCAGCTGCGTCCGCCCGCGTCGGTCGATAATTTCGAGGGCATCGCCGCGGTCGCGACCCCGACCGGCACGCGGCTGTATCTGCTCAGCGACGACAACGCCAACCCGCTGCAGAAGACCCTGCTGCTGGCGTTCGACGTCACCTCCGTGGAGATCAGACCCGCTCGCTGACCTTGATCGCCACCTTGCAACCGGCCTTGATGACGGCGCTCAGCAGGCGGTAACCCGGGGCGTCACGGCTGCCATGTTCGATGGCGTGGTCGTGGTGCTCCAGTTCCTCGTCGCGGAACTTGGACAGCTCCGCGGCCAGGGCCGGTTCACGGTCCTTCAGCTCCTCGATCTGGTCGGCGTAGTGCTGCTCGATCACGCTCTCCACCGCCTCGGTGCAGGCATGGGCGGCCTTCTCCCCCATCAGGGCGGTGACGACGCCCAGGCCGGTCGCCGCCATCGCCCAGGCGGGCAGCAGGACGGTGGGTCGGACCCGGTGCGCGTTCAGCAAGGCATCGAACCGCGCCTTGTGCGTCTCCTCCCCGGCCTGCATCCCGGCCAGATCGGCGGTGAGGCCTTCCTTGCCGCGAACACCTTCGAACACGGCGCGCTGGGCCTTGTAGATCCGGACCGCGCCGAACTCGCCGGCGTGATCCACGCGCAGGATTTCCGCCAGCCTCGACCGGGTGGCGCCGCGACCGGGTCGGGCGAGCGGGATACGGGGGGTCTCAGCTGCGGGGGGCACGGGCGTCCTTGGGTCTCTTGGCGGCGACCAGACTGAACGCGGCAAGAGCGACCGAGATCAGTGTGTTCCATCCTGCCATGGAGATCCCGAGGAAGCGCCACGTCACCGCGTCGCACATGACAACCCGCTCGGCCGGCCCGACCCCGAGCGCCAGCGAGGTCAGGGCTTCGAGGTCTGCCCCGTCGCCGCCGCCGGCGCAGAGGGCCGGCAGGGTCCACCATTTCATCTCCCCCCCGGCATGAAACCCGGCGGTGATTGCCCCGGTCGTGAAGACGGCGAACAGCAGAAAGGCGGCGATCCGCGGCGTGCCGCGCCGGGCCTGGCTGATCACGGTCCAGATCGTCGCGACGAGGGCAATCGCCACCGCGCCCCAGAACACTTCCCGCTGCCGCAGGCAGAGGTTGCAGGGCGCAAGACCGGCGAACCGCTCGAAGGCATGAGCCGCGCCGAGCAACGCCAGCGAGATCGCGAGGGCGAAGGCGGTCCACCAGCGGGTCAGCAGACGATATGCGCTCATGGGCCCAGTCTTAGCCGGGGGCGCGGCACCACACCATACCGCTCACCCGGTGAAGCGCGCGATCAGTCCCACGGCCCAGCCCGCACCGACGATGAAGCCGATGCCGACGACGAGGACGGCGGTCGCCCAGCCGGTGGCCACTGCGGCCCCGGCCGCCACAAACAGGCCGTCGCGCTGGATCAGGCCGACGGAAATCAGGGCCAGCGCCAGGGAGGGGACCGTATTCGTCATGGGCAGCACGATCGTGAGCGTCGCAACGATCATGAAGGCCGCGGCGGCCTGTTCCGCGATCCCCGTCGTGAAGAGAGTCAGCCGGGGCCTCGACAGCCGTTCGAACCATCCCATCCGTTTAACGGCGAAATCGGCCATGCGGTCCAACATCGCCTTGGAGACCCGCCGCTTCAGCGCCGCCTCGGGCAGCCAGGGCTCCTCGCGCCCCACCAGCATCTGGCCGGCCAGCATCAGGATCGGAATGCCGACCAGCTGGGGCACGCCATAGAGCGCCGGGACAAGACACGGAATCGCGAGGATCAGGATCATCAGACCGAAGGCCCGCTCATCGAGACGGTCCCGGATTTGCCGCAGGGTCAGCCCCTCCGGCCCCGAGGCCTCTGCCAGTCCGGCGACCAGTCCGATAAAGCCCTGCCGGGGATCGTCGGTATGGCGGTTTTCGGTGTCGATCATGGGCCAAGCCCCTACCGAAAACCGCGCCCCGAGGCGAGCGCCGCTTCACGCCTGCGCGACCCCGGGTTGGCTTGTGGCGGCGGGGTCACTAGGTTCCGCGCCAATCAACGGCCCCCGACACCGGGACACGGCCGGTCCCCAAACCATCAGGAGACGCTCATGGACGACCTGACCGCCAAGACTTCAACCCTTGCCCCCGCCAACCCGCTTGGGGTCGACGGCTTCGAATTCGTTGAATTCACCGGCCCCGACCCCGCGGCCATGATCGCCCGGCTGGAGCTGATGGGCTTCACCCCGACCCATGTGAACCCGATCAATGACGTGGTCCGGCTGAAGCAGGGCGACATCACCATGCTGGTCCACCGCGTGCCCGGCGGCCAGGCCGCAGAGTTCGCGGCAGAGCACGGTCCCTCGGCCAACGGCATGGCCTTTCGGGTCACGGACGCGAAAGCGGCCTTCGAGAACGCAGTCTCGCGGGGCGCGAAGCCGGCCGAACGCCACGACGGCGGGGCCCTCGGCGGCGGCTATCCCTATGTGCTGCAAGGCATCGGCGGTTCGCTGCTCTATATCGTCGACCAGTACGGCGAGGCGGGCTCCCTCTATGACGCCTGGGACGAGATCGAGGGCTGGGAGGAAGCCGAGCGCAAGAACGCGGTGGGTCTGTTCAGCCTCGACCACCTGACCCACAACGTGCGGCGCGGCCAGATGCGCACCTGGTCCGGCTTCTACGGCGACGTCTTCGCCTTCGAGGAGCAGAAATACTTCAACATCAAGGGCAAGGCCACCGGCCTGCTGTCCCAGGCGATGATCGCGCCCGACCGCGCCATCCGCATCCCCCTGAACGAAAGCCAGGACGACAACTCCCAGATCGAGGAGTTCCTGCGCCGCTACAACGGCGAGGGCATCCAGCACATCGCCCTGGCCACCGACAACATCTTCGAGACCGTCGAGGAGATGAAGCGGCGCGGCATCCCCTTCCAGGATACGATCGAGACCTATTTCGACCTGATCGACAAACGCCTGCCCAACCACGGCGAAGACGTGGCGCGCATGCGGCTGAACCGCATCCTGATCGACGGCTCGGACGAGGACGGCCTGCTGCTGCAGATCTTCACCCAGGACACCTTCGGCCCGATCTTCTTCGAGATCATCCAGCGCAAGGGCAACCAGGCCTTTGGCGAAGGCAATTTCCAGGCCCTGTTCGATTCCATCGAGCTGGACCAGATCCGGCGGGGCGTGATCAAGGTCGACGCCCATTAGGGTCGCGCCCCCGCACTGGCTGCCCTTCCTCGGTCCGCTGGCGGCGGCCGCGGTCGGGGGGCTGGTGGGCCAGTTCGGACTGGGCGGCGGTTTCTGGACGGTGCTGATCGCGGCGCTGGTCGGCGGCTTCGTGCCGATCATCGCCTATCGCGTCTGGAAGCGCGCGCATCACAGGCGGGACCCCTGACCCCGCCTGTGGCCTGCGACCGAGTCTGACGTAGCGTCCTGTTAGAGAGGCCTGCAGACAGATCAGCGCCCCGGAGGCGGTGGACCCAGTGGACTCAATGGACTCAGTGGACCCTGTTTTTGCATCGACCGGGCGGACCAGGGCGCTGGGCGGTGAAGCGGACTCAGCGGACTCAACGGACTCTGTTTTTGCATCAGCGTCAGGGAACTGGACCCTCCACCCCGCCCCGGTGCACCATGGGGGACCGCAACCGATCGGAACCCTGCTCATGACCCTGCGCACCCTCGTCGCCACCGCCGCCGTGGCCGCCCTCGCCCTCCCTGCCGCGGCCCAGGAGACGCCGCGCTGGAGCTTCGCCATCCATGGCGGGGCCGGGGTGATCGAGCGCGCCAGTCTGTCGCCGGAGCAGGACACGGCCTATCGCGCCGCCCTGACGCGGGCACTGGAAGCCGGCAAGGCGGTGCTCGAGAACGGGGGATCCGCCCTCGACGCGGTTCAGGCGGCGATCCAGCTGATGGAGGACGATCCCCTGTTCAACGCCGGCCGGGGCGCGGTCTTCACGGCCGCCGGGCGCAACGAGCTGGACGCGGCGGTGATGAACGGCACCGACCGCAGCGCCGGGGCCGTCGCCGGCCTGACCACCACCCGCCATCCGATCGCTGCCGCCCGCGCGGTCATGGAACAGTCCCCCCACGTCATGCTGATCGGCGAGGGGGCCGACACCTTCGCCGCCTCGGTCGGACTGGAGCAGGTCGATCCGTCCTTCTTCTTCACCGAGCGGCGCTGGCAGGGGCTGGAGCGGGCCCTGCGCAATCAGGACCTGCCGGTCCCGGCCCGGCCTGCCGGTGCCCCGGCTCCGGACACAGCGTCCCTGATCCCCGCCCCGCCCCTGAACGAACGGAAATTCGGCACCGTCGGAGCTGTGGCGCTCGACCAGTCCGGAGCCCTCGCCGCCGGCACCTCGACCGGCGGCATGACCGCCAAGCGCTGGGGCCGGGTCGGCGACGTGCCCGTCATCGGGGCCGGCACCTATGCCTCGAATGCCGAAGGGTGCGCGGTATCCGCGACCGGAGACGGCGAGTTCTATATCCGCGCCTCGGTCGCGCGCGACATCTGTGCCCGGATGGCGGCGGGTGCCGACACCGGGAGGGCCGCCCAGGCCGAGGTCGACGACGCCTTGGCGCTGGGCGGCACGGGCGGGGTGATCGTCATGGACGTCCAGGGCCGGCCGGCCTTCGCCATGACCACCTCGGGCATGTATCGGGGGGCCGTGTCGGCCAGTGCGCCCACGGTTGTGGCCATCTATGCCGACGAGCCCCGGCCCTGAGCCCGGAACGCACCATGTCGCAGCGTGACACCCCCGGCGTCATCGCCCCGCCACCGCTGATCTTCCTCGGCTTTCTTCTGCTCGGCTGGGGCCTGGGCGAGATCATCGGCGAGCCTGGACTGGGTCTCACAGATCCGGTCCGGCGCGGGCTGGCCCTGGCGGGTCTGCTCATCGGACTGGGCATTGAGGGCTGGGCCGCCGGCCTGTTCCGCCGTGCCCGGACGGCGGTCCAGCCCTGGAAGCCCTCCACCGCGCTCGTCACCAGCGGGGTCTACGGGCTGACTCGCAATCCGATCTATCTGGGATTCGCCATCACCTATCTGGGACTGGCCATTGGTCTCGACAGCCCCCTGGCGCTCGTCCTTCTGCCGCCCTGCCTCCTGGTGGTGGACCGCTTCGTGATCCAGCGCGAGGAGCGTTATCTCCAGGCCCGGTTCGGGGCCGACTATGTTGGCTACTGTCAGAAGGTGCGCCGGTGGCTGTGACCTCGCCCGATGAACTGACCACCATGGCCGAGGAGGAGCTGACGGCCGCCTGCGCCCTGACCTGGCCCGAACTGAAGCGGATCACTCCGTGGGGCGACAGTTTCGAGGGGTTCGCACCTTCGGGCCGCACGGTCGAGGTCGAGCGGCGCTACCTCTGGGCGCTGGATCCCGCCGGTGCGATCGTCGTGGAGGTCGAGGTGCGGGACGCGGCTGCGCGAGAGGGAGCAGAGGCCCGCGCCCTGCTGCACGCTCCCGCGTGACGCAGGGCCGCCCAAAGCCGTCACATAACGGCGTTAACCTTTTGCATCGCCAAGCCGCGCGCCCTGCGCCATGATCGGCACGACCAGCGGCAGCAGGGAAGAGGCATGTATCCGTCCGATTTCAGCACAGCCGACGCGGTCTATACGCGCATCGATGCCCCGGTTTTCCTCGGCCTGCCGCCGCTACTGGTTGTCCTGGTCCTTTTGCTCCTGATTGCGGTCGGTGCCGGGGCCTATATCAGAGGCCGGAAGGACGGGCGGTCAGACGAGGGAAGCGACCGCACCGTTGAGGAGATTTACGCGGTGATCCTGCGCTATGCGACTGTGGCGCGGTCAGCCAGCAGCAATGAGCTCAAGCAGAAGGCGGAGGATTTGCATCGCAAGATCCACGAATACCTCGGCCCTGTGATCGTGATCGGCAGCGGCATGGGCGGACTGATAAAGGACCTCAAGGTCGGGCTGGAGGGGAAGGTTGATGACCCCGTCAAACCGGCGTCGGCAAAAGACGAGATCAGGTCGGCCGAGTGCGGCTGCGGCGGACACGGCACCTCGTGCAAATGCACCTGCGGCCAACAAGGGCGTGAGGCTCCGGCCCACCCTGTATCGATCAACCAGATCTATATCGGCGGGGCCGCCGGCGGGGAACATCCGGCTCAGGCGGGCAAGGCCCCCTGCAGGGACACAGGGGCCGCCAAGCCTGACACGGACAAGGCAGACAGGGCCAGCCCGGCGGCCAAACGTGACATGAGCAGCAAGGAACAGATCGATGCGCTCGACAGGGCCGTGCGCGCCTTCAACGATCACTGGCTGGCCCGGGACCAGCGTGTTGGCGAACTCAAGGCCGCGCAGCGCGCCCTGCTGCGCAGACCCCACGCCTCGGACACCAGCCCCGGTCCCGGCGGCCGTTTCCCGGAGCGCCACTGACCGTTCCCAAGGCGCGGAAAACCGCCTAACCCTGCACCGATGAAACTCGCCTCGCTCAAACACGGCCGCGACGGCCGCCTCGTCGTCGTCTCCTCGGACCTGCACTGGTTCACCGACGCCTTCCTCATCGCCCCGACCCTGCAGGCGGCGCTGGACGACTGGGAGCGCTGCGAGCCCCGTCTGCGGGCGCTGGCTGAAAGTCTCGACCATGAGGCCGTGCCCCGCGGGCGGTTCCATGAGCGGGAGGCGGCAGCCCCCCTGCCCCGCGCCTATCAGTGGGCCGATGGCTCGGCCTATGTGAACCACGTCGAACTGGTCCGGAAGGCCCGGGGTGCCGAGATGCCCGCCAGCTTCTGGACCGATCCCCTGATGTACCAGGGCGGGTCGGACCAGTTCATGGGGGCCCGGGACCCGATCCCGCTGGCGGACGAGAGCTGGGGCTGCGATCTTGAGGCCGAGGTGGTGGTGGTTACTGGCGACGTGCCCCAGGGGGTCACGCCGGAACAGGCCCGGGACCACATCCGCCTCGTCGGCCTCGTCAACGACGTCTCCCTGCGCAACCTGATCCCCGGCGAACTGGCCAAGGGCTTCGGCTTCGTCCAGTCCAAACCCGCCAGCGCCCTGTCGCCGGTCTTCGTCACGCCCGACGCCCTGGGTGACCGCTGGAAGGACGGCAAGCTGCACGGTGCCCTCTCCGTCCAGTTGAACGGGGCCGAGTTCGGTCGCGCCGACGCGGGCGTCGACATGACCTTCGATTTCGGCGTTCTGATCGCCCATCTCGCGAAGACCCGCTCTCTCGGTTCCGGATCCATCATCGGCTCCGGCACCGTCTCGAACCGCGACGCCGACGGCGGCCCCGGCAAGCCGGTCAGCGACGGTGGCCTCGGCTACTCCTGCATCGCCGAGGTCCGCACGGTCGAGACCCTGACGGGCGGCTCACCGGTCACGCCCTTCCTGAAGCACGGCGACACAGTCCGGATCGAGATGCTGGACGACCGCCACCATTCGATCTTCGGGGCCATCGAACAGGTCGTCCAGCCCGTTCGGACAGAACTCTGACGGCCTCGTCCGCAGTCACGCTTGGAGCCCCGACCCGCCTAAAGTAGACCTTCGGGCTCGACCTCGGGAGTAATCGTATGTCTGGTCGCCTTCTGACGGCCTTGGTCGCCATGGCCGTGGCCACCACCGCCCTGGCCCAGGACACTGCCGCGGACTGGGACGCGACGGACGACCCCGCCCGCAAACTCACAGCCGCCTCCTCGTCCTTCAGCAACGGACTGTCGATCGCCTTCCGCTGCATGGACAACCGCTATGACGCCCTCATTGTCGGCCTGCCGCTGGCGACCGGGGAGAGCCAGACACGGACCATCGGCATGCAGTTCGGTGAAAAGCCGATGCAGGATGCACGCTGGAACATCGGCAGCAATGCGAGTGTTCTGGTCAGCGACCTGCCGGCCCGACTGGCGCGCGAGTTCCGGGATGGCGGACCGCTGCAACTCGTGGCGCGCGGAGCCGGAGACGGTGGAGCCAACCTGCGCTACGTCATCGAACTGCCAGCCTCCGGGGCACAGATCGACCGAACCCTTGAGGCCTGTGCGCGGCCCATTGTCGATCCGCGGGATGCCGAGATCGCCGATCTGGGGGAGAATGGCCTGCCCGGCGGGTTCTCCTGGGCCAATGCCCCTGAACCCAGCTATCCCCGCGGACCGACCTACGAGCGTGGCTTTGCCACCGTTTCCTGTCTGAATCAGACCGACGGCCGGCTGCGCGATTGCGTGGTCGAGAGTGAGCACCCCCTGAACGGCGGTTTCGGCGAGGCCGCACTCCGGGCCACGCGTCGGGCGCGGGTTCAGAGCATAGCCGATCCCCGAGCGTCGCTGCCGACACGGATGATCATCTATCGCACCAACTTCCGCATGAGGACCGCGGGCGAGGAGGCCGTGCGGCCGCTCGGATCGCGGCTGGCGCGCGATTGACCCCTCAGTTCGGCTGGATCACCTGGGCCGAGAACCGCTCCATCTCCTCCTCCTGCGGCGACATCTGCAGCAGGACGAGATCCAGCCCGGCGGCCTCGAACTCCGCGATCCGGGCCCGCACCGTCTCGGGCGTCCCGACGAAGCCGGGGCGCAGGCCCCGGTTGGAGACGCTATACTCGCGGATCTTGAGCTCACGCTCCAGCTCGGTGCCAGACAGCCATTGGTCGAAGTTGGCGAACCCGGCGGGCGGCGTTCCCTCGGCGAGACCAGGAATGGTCGTGATCCGCTCCAGCTCACGCTGCGCCTCGGCCTCGCTGTCGCGGACGATGGCATAGCCGGCCATGCCGTACGACATCGGGGGCAACCCGAAGGCCTCGCGCCGCGCCTTCATGTCCGCGACCTTGGCCGCGATATGCTCCGGCTCGTCACCGTGCATGACATACGCGTCGCAGTGACGCGCGATCAGGGTCTTGGCCGCCTCTGACTCGCCGCCCGCGTAGATGACCGGACGCGGGCGCTCAGGCGAAGACGTCGGCTTGGGCTCCACGATGGCGTCCTTCAACGTGTAGTAGCGGCCCTCGAAATCGACCCGCTTCTCGGTCCAGAGGCGCGCCAGAACCTGCAGCCATTCGGTCGTGCGGCCATAACGGTCGTCATGCTGGTCGAACTGCAGGCCGTAGCTCTCCGCCTCTTTCGCCCACCAGGACGAAACCACGTTCAGCGCCAGCCGCCCGTTCGAGATCTGGTCGATGTTGGCCGCCTTCTTGGCGAACAGGGCCGGCTGGTGAAAGTTCGGCCGCACCGCGACCATCAACTCGATCGTCTCGGTCACCGCCGCCAGGGCCGCCGCCGTCGACCAGGCGTCCAGCGCCGGGGCCTCGATGCCCTTGATGTCGTTCAGGTTCAGCTCGGCGATCAGGGTCAGGTCATAGCCCAGGGCCTCGGAGCGCTTCACCAGACGGGACGCGTTTTCCCAGGACGCCTCGCGCTCGTCGGCGACGTTCCTGAGCCAGCCGCCGAACACCGGAGCCCAATAGCCGTACCTCATGCCGCCGCTCCCAAACCGTGCTTCTGCTTCTCTTCAGCGACGATGCCCTTCAGCCACTCGACCAGGTCGTCGTGCGGGTCGAAGCCCAGCACCTCGACCGGCTTGGCGACGAAGTTCGACAGGCCGTTGATGTCATAGAACAGGACCGAACCGTCCCGGTCGTCGATCAGATATTCGACCCCGCCGACCTCCAACCCGCCCTCGACGGCCAGGCGTTCGACGGCCTCGATGATTTCGGCAGGCGGGGTCGACTTCGTCATGGTCAGGGTCGGCGCCCCGGGCCGCACCAGACAGGCGTCGGCCGGGCACAGGTCGAAGGCATCGCCCGGGCTTTCGATGTCGATGGCATAGAGGAAGCGCCCGTTAAGCGTTTCCACGCGGGTAATCTTGCCGTCCCGGCGCGGCGCATATTCCTGGATCAGGGAGATGCCGTTGACGCCCACGGGGCACCAGCTCTCACCCGCCGCCTCGGCCAGCTTCTCGGGCGTCTCATAGCGAGTGATGCCGGCCCCGGCTCCGCCGATGTCGGCCTTGACCAGAACAGGATGCCGCAGGCCCTCGGCGGCGGCCGGAATGTCCGCTTGGCGGTGGGCGACGCGCGTCGCCGGGCCCTTCAGGCCCAACCTCGCGATCAGCGACATCTGCCGCGCCTTGGAGGTGTCGATGTTCAGCGCCGAGGCGTTGACCACCCGCGTCCCTTGCCCCTGCCAGTGCTCGAACAGGCTCTGGGCATAGAAGATCGGGTGTTCGGGGTCGCGCAGGAAGGACGACATCGCCACGCGGCTGAACACGACGCGCGCCGGGGCGGGCGAGGCGGCGGGATCGAAGGTGCTGCCGGCCAGGGGCACCCTCACATGGCTGACGCCATGCCGGTCGAGGGCCGCGAACAGCGGTTCGAACCACTCGGGATGCTCATAGACGATTGCGAGGTCGGGAAGGTCGCCGACGAGGGAACTGTCAGTCATATACCGCAGATGCGTTACACCACGATGGAACGCAAGAGGGATGCAAAAATTCCGCAGCCGGCGTAGCGCGAGGCGCGCGAGGCTACTAAGGAACGTGGCTGTGGGCCCCGGTGGTGGAACTGGTAGACGCGCCGGACTCAAAATCCGGTTCCGAAAGGAGTGCCGGTTCGACCCCGGCCCGGGGCACCATAACGTCCATGCCCGTCAGGCGTGCCACGCCCTCCGGGCCATCGCCGCAGCAAGGCTTTCTTGACAACCTGCCCTCCCAAACGCTCGAGGCAAGGGCACATGCACCTGGGGAGGGCTGCGGGGTTTGGGGCACGATCGGCCGGGCAGCAAGGACCGGCCGCGACAGCCCGGCCCAGGGCCACACTGATCGGCATCCCCACGCGTGGTTTCACGGATCGACGTTTGATTAAGCGTCTGGAGGATACGCTCAGTAAAACAAGGGGGCGTGCCGGTGCTGCAAGAGACCAATGGGCTTCCGGACGGTCAGGCTGCCCTCGCTCCAGCCGCTTCGTTGGCCGGGCGGCACCCGGCGAATGCCGGATCTGTCCCCGGCCTTGCTCCCCTCAATGACAATCGCCTGTACGACATCCTGGACGCGGCCCGTTTGGGGGCGTGGGAATGGAATATCCAGACCGGCGCTCTCTGGCTCAACGAGCGATGGGCCGAGATGCTGGGATACACACTGGCCGAGCTACAGCCGATCTCCATTGAGACCTGTGCACGCTTGAGGCACCCGGGGGACCAGGCTGCAGCGGTCCTGAAGGCTGAGGCGCATCTCTCCGGTGACGAGCCCTATTTTGAAGCCGAGGTCCGGATGCGGCACAAGGACGGTCACTGGGTCTGGATCCTTGACCGTGCCCGCCTGGTGTCCCGATCCGAAGATGGACGCCCCCTCGTCATGGTCGGGGCGCACCAGGACATAACAGCCCGGAAGGCTTTCGAAGCCGAGCTCGCACAGACATCCGAAAGACTCCAGCTTTGTATGGACCTCGCCGGGATCGGCGTGTGGGAAATGGACTTCGCCGAGGACGGTGGCTTCAGATTCGATGATCGCGTACGTGAAATCTATGGCTTTCCGGTCGAGGGAGACTGGATCGACCGCGAACGGGCCCTGGATCATATTCACGTGGACGATCGGACGGGGCTCCGAGCGGATGGCCTTCAGGCCTTGGCGACAGGACTCCCCGTTCAGTCATTTTTCCGGATTCAGAGAGACGACGGCGGGTTACGCTACGTGGAGGCCCACGCCCTGGCCTCAAGGAATGCGGCGGGTCGATCGATGTTGGTCGGCGTCAATCGTGACATCAGCGAGGACGTCACCAAAACGGCCGAACTGGAAGCCAAGCGCGTCGAGGCTGAGGCTGCTGCTGTCGCCAAGGGGCAGTTCCTGGCGACGATGAGTCACGAGATCAGGACGCCGATGAACGGCGTCATCGGGATGCTGACCGTCTTGCAGCAGTCCGATCTGGCCCCCATCCATCGGGAGCAGGCGGACGTCGCGCTGAAGTCTGCGACTCACCTGCTTCACATCCTCAACGATATCCTCGAGGTCTCCCGGCTGGAGGCCGGTCAGGTCAGTCTCGTCCTCCGTGATTTCGCCCCCCGCGTCCTGGCGAATGAAGTGACCGAGCTGTTTTCCCGTGGGGTGGTCCGGGAAGGCGTCGAGCTCACTCTCATGATCAGACCGGATGTGCCCGGGTTGGTGAATGCAGACGAAGACCGACTGCGCCAGATCCTCACCAATTTCGTCGGGAACGCCGTCAAGTTCACTGAGGCCGGCAAGATAGAAATTGAAGTCGATTACAGACCCGACAGCGAATGTCTCCTGATCGCTGTCAAAGACACGGGGATCGGGATTTCTCCTGAGACCTGCAAACGTCTGTTCGGACGTTTTGTACAGGCAGATGCATCGACAACCCGACGCTTTGGCGGGACCGGTCTGGGCCTGGCAATCTGTCGCCAGTACGCCGACCTCATGAACGGCCGGATCGGCGTTGAGAGCGAGGAGGGCCGCGGCAGCCGGTTCTGGCTCGAGGTGCCGGCGCCCGTCGGTCAGGGCGTGCCCCCCCACGTGGATGAACCCGAAATGCCGGAAAGCCGCCCTTTGAGGCTTCTGGTTGCGGAAGACAACGAAACCAACCAGCGGGTCATCGCCGCACTGCTCGGCAGCTTTGGTCACAGCTTCACCCTTGTGTCCGACGGGGCCCAGGCCGTCGCGGCTGTTTCCAGCGGTGATTTCGACGCCATCCTCATGGACGTTCAGATGCCCGTCATGGATGGCCCCACGGCCACCCGCCGTATCCGCGCCCTCGGCGGACGCGCCAGTATGCTGCCAATCATTGCACTGACCGCCAACGCCATGCCGGGCCACAGGGCCGAATACTTGGCCGCTGGCATGACGGACTATATGGCGAAGCCGATTGATCTCCGCGCTTTGCACGCCTGTCTGGCGAAGATCGCGCAATAGTCGGGAGAGGACCCAAGGTTTCGCGGCACGCTGGCGGCCCTGCTGGCTGTGGGTGTGAGCCGGACAAGCAAAAGCCCCGCTGGCGGGACCAGCGGGGCTTTCGGGGTGTCTCACCGGTGTGAGGTATTAGTGGGTGCGGGAGCAGGATTTGAACCTGCGACCTTCAGGTTATGAGCCTGACGAGCTACCGGGCTGCTCCATCCCGCGGCAGAGGGAGTGTTGTGAGGGAAGACGTTCGAGAGAA